>OBJA01000012.1_pt1 | contig 203155 bp, 160 predicted proteins | sample 1519751 | NCBI WGS metagenome assembly OBJA01 (sample SAMEA3881238, study PRJEB22517) | soil metagenome | biome: lake sediment; feature: soda lake sediment; material: sediment, water from around vicinity | place: India | collected 2013-12-23 | depth 3 m
TTGCACTAGGAAAGCATCTTGGCATATAACAACCCATTGGGCCAAACTCAGATTCACAATCTTCGTAAACTGATGTTACATTATAGCACACTGAAAAATTTGTATTATAATTGCTTAAATCATCAATGTATTCTCTGGCAGTTGTATTTGCAATGAATATCCCTTCCCGGTATACATTATAACTAATTGGTATGATTGAAGGGGTTGCGGGAAAACTTTCAAATAACCCGGCAAGGTTCCAATTGAAATTTAAGTCAAATGTTGATATAGGATCCCATGAGATTCCATCAGTTGAAATCAAATCACCAAATCCTCTAGCAGCAGGACCTAAGTCAGTACCGGCAGGCCATTGATTTGCAGTATGAGTTACAGTATATCCAAACCATAATTCAGTTGCGCCTGTTACAAATACCGGGTTGTCGAGAGTGATTTCATTCCACTGATCAAATGTAACAGAAGTAATAGGTTGATTTACAACTAATGTACCAGCGTTAACACCAGTCCATACTTTTATTACGAAGGTAGCACCCGGAGAGTTTACTGGGAAGAATCTAACTTTTGTCAGGCTTGTACCTGAATATTTAGCTAACTGAGCAGGAGTAAACCGGACTGCTGCAGAGAAGGTGCCTCCTTCAGTAAGCCCAATAGAATTACCATTAATTCCATTGTCCCACTTAATCCATTCGTCAGGTTGACTGTTTTCTATTTCCCATGAAACAAGTGTTTTACATTGATTAGGATTAGGTAGAGTTACCCAAGTACTAATTGGAGAAGCACATTCACGATACACTTCAACATTATCGATCTGCCAGTAAGTGATATTTATGCTGTTTTCACCCTCTGCCCTGAATCTGAATTTGAAGGGTTTGCCATTAGCCAGATTGGTAATTTGAATTTTGTAATCTTTCCAAGTTTCTGATTCAGTATTAGTTTTAGTAAATGTAGAATGCCATTCGCTGCCATCAAATACTTCAAGTATAAGTTTTTCAGTGCCGGTATTATTAACGAGCTGCTTAAGATCAAATGCTATAAAAAGATCACCGCCAATAAAAGGAGGGATATAAAGCCAACGACTTGTTAACGAAAGTGAGTAATTCGATACTAAAGGAGCATATGTGAATTCCGCGCTGGGTGCAGGATTTCCTGACTGACCGGCGATTCTCCAGTTGGGCTCACTAGTCCATTGGTTTGTACTAAATACACCAGTTGTGAAATTTTCTGTGAAAGGAAGCAGATGCACCAGGGTTTCATTAACAGTAAATGCTAGGTTTGATGGAGCCGATTCTGCTGTATCACCGGGAAAGCCGTAAAATGCCATGTCATAGAGAGCTGTGACTTTATAGTAATTCACGACAGCATCGGGGTTTGTATCAATGAATGTGAGAATTGAATCTTCTGTTGAGCCAATAATATTGTTATTGCCATAAACGCGATAACCAATCAACCCTTCGGGCACTAGCATTGTTATTGAAGTGGTATCTTCCGGGGCTTCCCATGACAGTTGAACCTCATTTCCCAGCAAAAAAGCTTGAAGATTAAGGGGAGGGTAAAGGTTGGTCGATTGTGAAAAACCACTGCCATATATCAGGCAGAGTGCTAAGGTAAGAATGTAAAAGTTTTTCATAATGTTTTTTTTATATGAAGCACACAGCCTAATCATATATATGACAATAAAAATGGAATTTACCCTAAAGAGAAGATTGTTTTTTTTAGTTATAGGCCATTAACTATTCTATGATATGATTACCTAGCATAGTCGATGGGTTGGCTATTGGTTATTGACTAAGTGGAGAGCAACAATCTTGAACTATCTTGAACTATCTTGAACTATCTTGAACCACCCTGAACAACTTTGAACTATTAGTTATTGGCTATTGGCTACGATCGACGAGCATAGTCGATGGGTTGGCTATTGGTTATTGACTAAGTGGAGAGCAACAATCTTGAACTATCTTGAACTATCTTGAACTATCTTGAACCACCCTGAACAACTTTGAACTATTAGTTATTGGCTATTGGCTACGATCGACGAGCATAGTCGAGGGGTTGGGTATTGGTTATTGACTAAGTGGAGAGCAACAACTTTGAACTACATTGAACGCGAAGCATTACAGTCAACTGATATATACACATTTTAACATGTATGGGTAATTGTACTTGCTTTTTTGCTTAATTTTGTCTCAAATTAGTTTGAAACTCAACATTTAGAGGATTTACTTAATTATAACTATGACTGAAATCACTTATGCTAGTGAGAATCTTTTAGCCGGTTCTCTTGGGAAGTTCTTTATATATGCTTCGATTCTTGCAGGCTTGTTGTCGTTGTTTTATTATATAAGGCTGTTAAAGGCTAACGACAAGCAATATAGCTCTATCAGGAAAAAAGGCAGAATATTCTATTATATTCAGGCTTTTTCGGTTGTGTTCGTAGGAGCATCATTGTTGTACCTAATTCTCGGACATCACTTTGAATATGCTTATGTGTATCGATACTCATCGGTATTAATGCCGGGTAAGTATATTATCTCCAGTTTCTGGGCCGGACAAGAGGGTAGTTTCTTATTGTGGGCTATTCTTATTGCAGTTTATGGCATCGGTGCATTGCATACTGCCAAAAAGCTTGAAGGTGGCGTTATGGCTGTTACCAGTGTTGCCGTTATTTTCCTTATGTCAATGTTGCTTGGTACCAAATTCCTTGGTCTGCACTTAGGCTCTAACCCTATCGAATTGTTAAGGAATGTTGATGTTAATGTTGGTAACGAATTCTTCAAAAATCCAAATTATCTGAGGTTTATTACCGATGGCAATGGTCTTAATCCGTTGCTTGAGAATCCCTGGATGGTGATTCATCCTCCTGTATTATTCATGGGGTATGCTGCTGCTTTATTCCCTTTTGCTTACGCGTTAGCATCGTTAATTCAGAATGATCGCCGGTACTGGATTAAGCTAACTATTCCGTGGATTACCCTATCAATTGTGCTTCTTGGCGCAGGACTGCTTCTAGGTGGTGCCTGGGCATATCAGTCACTTACCTTTGGTGGTTTTTGGGCATGGGATCCTGTTGAGAATGCTTCATTAGTGCCTTGGCTGGTTCTGGTGGCGGCACTGCATTATATGTTGCTAACTTATAAGCGCGATAAGTATTACTGGGGCACATATATTTTCTCATTTCTCACTTTCCTGACTGTGGTTTATGCAAGCTATCTCACTCGTTCGGGTGTGTTGGGCGAAACTTCTGTTCACGCTTTTGGCGATGATGGTCTTTCGTTCCAGCTTCTTACTTTCATGTTTCTATTTACCGCGGTGCCGGCATATTACCTGTACAAAAGGAGAAGTTCATTGACATCAAGTGACCTTCCTCCTGTAATCAGTCGTGAATTCATAATGCTTTACGGTTCTGTAATAGTTATACTTGCGGCTTTCCAAATCATAAGCACTACATCAATTCCGGTGTTTAACAAGATTTTCGGATCTAAGATTGCTCTTGCTTCCGATGTTGTTGGTTTTTACAATTCATGGCAAACTCCTTTTGCAATGTTAATTGCATTGTTAGTAGGTCTATCGCACTTTGTTAATTATGATAACACCGATAAGCGAACATTCCTGAAACACCTGATCATACCGTCGGTTGTTGCACTTTTTACTGCTGTTGCAACTTTTATCTTCGATAGCGACATGAAAGTGATACATGCTCTATTCATGTTTTTCATTTTGTTTGCTGTGATTTCCTCATGCATGTATTTGTTTAAGTATATATCCAAGCATCGCAATCTTGCAGCAGGTATCACTCATTTGGGCTTTACCATTTTCCTGCTAGGCATTCTTATTACCTTTTCAAATACTAAAACTCTTACCTCCGATCAAATAGGGGGTACCCGTGGCAATAATGTTATGTTGTTCAAAGGACAGGCAAAACAAGTTGGCGATCAAATTCTCAGGTATTCCGATAGTAAAATTGAGCGAGATGAGATCTTTTATCAGGTTGATTTTATTGACCAGGAAAAGGGCGATATGAAGGTGAGATATTCGGTATTCCCATCGGTGAAATATAATGACCGGATGGGTAATGTACATAACCCCGATACGCGTAATCTTTTACGTGGTGATGTGTATATGTACCTTACTTTTGCCGAAGATCTCTCCAAGAAATCATTAGATGGATACGCGGCTGTCGAGAATTTGAACTGGCATGTTAACGATACAATCAATGCCGGTGGTGTTCCTGTGGTAATGGACTCAATAGGGTTTAATATACTTGATCCTAGTGGAGAGAATATAGAGATCATTGCAACTGTTTCGGCCAAAGACAGCTCGGGTAAAGTGGTTTCTCTTCCTTTAACTTATAAGCTCAATGGCAATATGGCCGAAAGTGGTATCATATCAGTTCCCGGAAGCTATATGAAAATCAGGTTCGACAAGGTGTCAGATATGGCAAGAACTATTAATGTATCCCTACTCGAGAAGCAGCCAGAATATATCGTTCTCAAAATCATGTTCTTCCCGTGGATAATCATCCTGTGGATTGGCAGTATCATAATGCTTGGCGGTGCAACTTATGCTACCTACAAGCGTTCGGTGAGAGCCAGGGAAGTTTAAAGGTTGGCTAAGGTAAAATGTGAACCGGTTCGCGCTGATTTTATGCATATTTTTGTGCTTTCATAATATATAGGATGAAAGTAGATCAGCTACCTGTTGTTTCTGTTGCCGGCTCGGGCAATGTCGGCTCTTTCCTTGCAGTCAATCTGCATAAGGCCGGCTGTATCATCAGGCAGATATATAGCAGACAATTAGGTAATGCCGAAAAACTTGCTGCAAAGGTTGGTGCTGGTGCTATCACCAACCCAACTGAGCTTGACACAAATATCGATCTGCTTATAATAGCACTTCCCGACAGGGCGATTGTAGGTTTCATTAGTAGTGTAACCGGCGGTAACCATGAAAAGCTGAAGTTTGTAATTGCATCAACTGCCGGATCAGTTAATCTTTCGGAGTTTGCACATCTTCACATCAATAGTGGTGTGCTTTATCCGCTGCAGTCGTTCACGCTGTTGTCTGATCCTAAGGCAGGTAATATTCCGTTCATGATTGAAGGGGCTTCGGCCGAAACAGCAGAATTTCTTATAGGTATAGCCTCACTAATAAGCAGCGATGTGCGGTACCTCGAATCAAACAAGCGTCTTATTCTGCATATTGCTGCAGTTTTTGCCTCAAACTTTACCAACCACATGCTGGTATTGGCCAACAAGATACTATCGGAAACCGATATGGATTTCGGGGTGCTGATGCCACTTGTTACTGAAACCATCAGCCGACTTAAGGATAATAGTCCCGAAAACATGCAGACGGGCCCTGCAATAAGAGGAGACGAAAATACTATGAATAAGCATCTTGAGGTTCTTTCTGATCTTAATTATACTCAACTTACCGCGGTATATAAAACTATCAGCGAGAGCATCAGGCAACTAAGCATAAAAAACGATTAATTATGTCGAATTATAAAGAAGATCTTAGAAAAATCAGGACACTGATTTTCGATTACGACGGAGTTCTTACCGACGGAATAGTGTTAATAACCAATTCGGGCGAGCAGCTTCGTACCGGTCATGTTAAAGATGGCTATGCATTGCAACTGGCTGTTAAGCTTGGCTACAGAGTAGTAGTTATCTCGGGCGGTTTTTCCGAGTCGGTTAAACACAGATGCAAAGCTCTTAATCTTACAGATGTTTTTCTTGGTATAGAGAATAAGCTTGCTGCCTTCAACGAGTATATTGCAATGCATAATCTCAATCCCGAAGAGATTCTGTATATGGGCGATGATATCCCCGACTACCAGGTTATGAAGCTGATAGGGATGCCGGTATGTCCATCTGATGCTGCTCAGGAAATTAAAGAGATATCACGCTATATTTCTCACTTTAAAGGTGGCGAAGGGTGTGTACGCGATATTATTGAACAGGTGCTTAAGGTTCAGGGTAAATGGCTCGGAAGCGATGCATGGCACTGGTAAACAATTATAAGAAATGAAAAGACTAATTAATAACATTATCAGCCTGCTGAAGCTAATAAGATGGGCTAATCTACTAATGATCATCATTATTCAAGTGGCATTGTATTTCGTTATAATTCATAAAATATATGCTCGGGCAGGTATTGAGGCTGCCTTAGGTAACCATCTGCTGGCTGTTTTAATTGGATCAACAGTGCTGATTGCTGCTGCCGGTTATATAATTAACGACTACTATGACAGTGAACCTGATGAGATCAATAAGCCCGATAAGGTTATAGTGGGCAGACATTATTCGCACAAAAGCGCCCTAATACTTAATATTATATTTAATGTGGCCGCCGTTGCCGGAGGTTTTTATCTTGCAATTGCTGTCGATTCATGGCGTCTTGGTTTTCTGTTCCCTATGCTGATCATGCTTTTATGGTTGTATTCCATTAAATATAAACGTATGGTTATTTGGGGTAACGTGGCAGTCGCTTTCTTGTCGGCAATGGTGATTCTTGTGGTTTGGCTCTTCGAGTTTATGATGCTACGCAAAACACCTTCCGATTTCGTTGCATTAGCTCCATATCTGGGAATTATAACATGGTATTTTGGACTATTTGCCCTTTTTGCATTTTTGCTCACTGTCGTGAGGGAAGTGATTAAAGATGCCGAAGATGTAGAAGGCGATAAGCTTGCTGGTATTAATACTTTCGCAGTTGAGTACAATGTAAGAGCTTCGGCAAGACTTGCCATGATAATTTCCGGCTTCAGTTTAGTACTTCTGGTTCCGGTTATTGTTGTTCTCTTCGAGGATCAGATGACAATGGCCGGACTGTATTATATAGCTGCTGTTGTGGTGCCTTTGGCTTATTTCATTTATATGGCTGCCAAAGCGCGAGAAAAGAAAGACTTCCGGATACTTAGCTATTATATTAAGGCTCTTATGCTTGCAGGTGTTATCGGGCTTCAGCCCATATCACTATATTTAAGTTAATTAAAAAACTTTATGACTGATCTAAATAATAGTGGTTTCAGGTTTATCCTTGCTTCTCAGTCGCCTAGGCGTAAATTTCTGCTTCAGGAGGTGGGATTGGAATTTGAGATCATAGTGAAGGAGACTGATGAGCTTTTTCCCAATCATCTAAAGGCCGAAGAGATTGCCCTTTATGTTAGTGAGCAAAAGGCTATGGCTTTCAGTTTCAGCGAGCTACCTCCTAACGCTTTGCTTATTACCGCCGATACTATAGTGTGGCTCGATGATGAGAGTATCGGCAAACCGGCTTCGGTAAAAGAGGCTAAAGAGATGCTCATGAAATTGTCGGGTCGTAAACATACTGTGTCAACAGGTGTATGTTTCAGAACAGGCAGCAGGTTTCACTCGTTTTATGTTAATACCGATGTTTATTTCCGGCAACTCGAGGAGAGCGAAATCGACTTCTATATCGCTAACTATAAACCTTTTGATAAAGCCGGCGCTTATGGTGTGCAGGAGTGGATTGGCTATGTTGGAGTGGAGCGTATCGACGGAAGTTATTATAATGTTATGGGACTGCCTGTACAGCGTTTGTATGTTGAGTTGTGTAAATTCATCAAATCGCATTGATACAGCTTAAATTTTATCATTATGGAAAGAAAAAAACCTTCGCAGCAGTTATTGTCATGGTTCCTTCAGGGACTGCTTTATATAGCACCTCTATCGCTTACATTGTATGTTTTATACGTTTCGTTTAATGTAGTAGATGGAATTCTCACTAACGTTATAGAAAGTGTTGTAGGTTTTAAAATTCCAGGACTTGGCATATTGGTCATACTAATGTTAGTTACCCTAATTGGCTTTCTTGGCTCGTCAATCTTTTTTGGGCGCTATTTAAAGGTGTTCGATAAGATTATAAGTCAGGCTCCGGTCATTAAAGTGCTGTATACCTCAATCAAGGATTTTATTTCGGCATTCGTGGGGAAAGATCGCCGTTTTACCGAGCCGGTACTTGTTAAGGTTAGTCGTGATTCGGATATTGAGAAGCTCGGCTTCATCACCAAAAAGGATCTTACAATACTTGGTATTTCAACCAACAAAGTAGCAGTGTATTTGCCCCACTCATATAATTTCTCGGGCAACCTGTTTGTGGTGCCTATAGAGAATATTACTCCAATAAATGCACCCCCGGCCGAAGTGATGAAATTTATTGTTACCGCAGGCGTTACAACAATCGAGCAGAAAGCTGATAGTATTGAAGTTAAAATAGTAGTTGAGGAGAAGATAGATGAATAAATCGAAACCAGTAATATTAGTTACTAACGATGATGGTATAAATGCCCCCGGACTAAGGGCACTGATCTCATTTGTGCGACAGCTTGGCGATGTGTTGGTAGTTGCTCCCGATAAGCCAATGTCGGCAATGGGTCATGCAGTTACTATTACTGCCCCGCTTCGGTTGTTAAAGATAAAAGAGGAGCCTGGATATCTGGAGTTTTCGTGTAATGGAACACCTGCCGATTGTGTAAAACTCGGACAAAAAGTAGTGCTCGGAAAGGCACCCGATATAATCGTGTCGGGTATCAATCACGGCTCAAACGCTGCAATAAATATTGTCTATTCTGGTACCATGGCCGCTGTGCTTGAGGGTGCTATTGAAAATATTCCTTCGGCAGGTTTCTCGCTCACCGACTATTCTTATACAGCCAACTTTAACCATTGCGAAGAGTTCGTGCTCTCAATATGCAGTAATCTTATCCAAAAGGGTTTACCCGATTATACCTGCCTCAATGTTAATATCCCTGCTCTAAACGGTTCACCGATAAAAGGAATTCGTGTCGTGCGACAAGCTCATGCATATTGGGATGAAAAGTATGAGCAACGTAAGGATCCTCAGGAGCGCGACTACTTCTGGCTAACAGGTAAGTTCAGGAGTCTGGATAATGGCGACGATACCGACGAGTGGGCCTTGCTCAATAATTATGTTTCGGTTGTGCCTGTGCATTTCGACCTTACATCTCATAAAACAATACCTTTACTTCGCGATTGGGAAACCGATAACATCTGATATCTTATGAATTTCTGGAAAAACAATAACTTCTTCGTCGGGCTAACAGTGGCAGCTCTGTTGATTGTTGCTACCTTGTTGCTGCTTATAGTGCTGGTTCCTTTGATATATAACATACTAAGTATCGGTTCGCCAAATCCTAAGCTTATTATCCTTGCAGTGGTGCCTGCTATATTAATAATGCGCTATTATACACGCAAATTACAGTTCTCAAAAGCAGGCAGTGGTGCTCTGGTAGTGGTGTTTGCATCAATTATTTTCTATTTTCTCTATTTCGCCAAAAGTGTAAACCAGTTTCCATCACTTTTCTAAATTTGCATTATCAGTAACTGACAATGAAATATTATATCATAGCAGGAGAGGCTTCGGGCGACTTACATGCGTCTAATCTTATAAAAGCACTAAAGGATAGCGATAACACGGCACAGTTCCGTGGATGGGGCGGTGATATGATGACCGCTGCAGGTGCAATTGTTGTTAAGCATTACCGCGATCTTGCTTTCATGGGCTTCGTTGAAGTGCTTCTTAATATCCGAACCATCCTCAATAACCTCTCTTTCTGCAAAAAAGATATAGCAAAATATAACCCCGACGCTGTAATACTTATCGACTATCCGGGCTTTAATCTGCAGATAGCCAAGCATCTTAAGAAAAAGGGTGTAAGGGTATTCTACTATATCTCTCCTCAGGTTTGGGCATGGAAGAAATCGAGGGTTCATACCATTCGCAAGGTGGTTGAGAAGATGATTGTTATTCTCCCTTTTGAGAAGGATTTCTATATGAGATATGGTATCGATGCAACCTATGCTGGCCACCCGTTGCTCGATGTACTACCTTCAAAAAGTACCGCCGGTAATTATGCTCCCTCCACAAACGGAACCATTGCACTATTGCCCGGTAGTCGTCGTCAGGAGATAAAAAGGGTCCTTCCGGTGATGATAAAATTGCAACAGGAGTTCCCCGAAAGGCGCTTTGTAATTGCCGCCCTCTCTTCAGTGGGCAAAGAGTTTTATAACGAAATAGCAGGCAACAGCAAGGTTGAAATGGTATTTGACCAAACCTACAGTCTGCTACAAAGTTCCGATGCTGCCCTTGTAACTTCAGGAACTGCAACCCTCGAAACTGCAATAATCGGTGTGCCGCAAATAGTATGCTATAAGGCAGCCAATATCTCGTACCAGATAGCCAGGCGTATTATCAAGGTTAAGTATATATCGCTTGTGAACCTTATCATGAATAAACAGGTAGTAAAAGAGCTTATACAAAATGATATGTCGGTACCTAACCTCAGGCATGAACTCGATCTTATCCTAAACAATGATCAGTACAGGCAACAAATTACCGGCAACTATAATGAGCTACGTAAGGTACTTGGCGGCAGTGGAGCCTCCCAGCGTGCAGCTTTAACAATATCTAATGCTTTAAAAAAGTAATCGTATGACACGAAACCTATTACTCCTAATCCTGTTATCGCTCGCCTTATGTTCATGCAACCGCAAGCAGAGCGAACCGGCACAACAAAGTGCCGATACAACTGCAGCAATGATGCAAAATACAGGCAGCAGCAGCGGCCCCGATCTTAATCCGGTTATCCGTGATGAGTACGACCATATACGTATGGTAAACAACCTTAATTTCAGACCCGGTGCTACCCAAACCAACAACGACGAGATGTTTAAAACCATCACCTACAAGGGCAAGGGAGCCGATGAACGTCGCATGGGTATTGAGATGGTGACAAAAGGCGATCTCAAGGGTGCTGTTGAAATGTTCAACAAGTCTCTGGCAATAACCGACAGGAATCCCGATGCCTATTTTTATCGTGGCAAGGCTAAGTGGGAGCTTAAAGAGTATAATGAAGCCCTTGCCGATATAAGTAAAGCAATAAGTCTCAGGCCTGCCACGGCACCCTATTTCTACTTTAGGGGTATCATGTACATGAACCTTGGCAAATTTAATGAGGCTGTAGCCGATTTCGACTCAACCATTGCAATAGTTCCCGACTATTATGATGCCCTAAACTATCTTGGTGCTGCGCTTGCCAACACGGGTAGGCACGAAGAAGCAGTTACTGCCTATAACAAGGTAATAAACATAGTGCCCTCACATGCCCTGGCATATTACAACAAGGGCACATCGCTGGCAGGGCTTGATAAGTTTAGTGAAGCCGAGCAGTCACTTAATCGCGCCATCGAGCTTAATCCTAACTACGAGGAGGCATATGTAAACAGGGGCAACAGCAGGATGATGCAGAACAGAAAAGAGGAAGCTCTCGACGATTACAACAAAGCTTTAAGTTTAAATCCAGCCAATGCTGATGCCTTGTACAACAGCGGTTTCGCGCTAATACAAATGCAGCGCACCGACGAAGCCTGCGCCAACTGGACAAAAGCCAAATCATTTGGACATCGCCTTGCGCAACAGCAAATAAGTAAGTATTGTAATTGATAGAAACCATGTTTATGATGGTTTATATTGTGTAATTGGAACAAAGATCGCTCTAATGATAGGTATGCAAATAACGTGAATCTTTGTAATAACCGTATAAAGATCAGAAACAAGCATTATTAAATGAACTCATGGTCTAAATATCCATTTGTAAGGATAGTTTTACCGATAATAGGCGGCATTCTGTTATGTTATTATACAAATGCATACCTACCTGTTCCAATATGGGCCCCATTAGCCGGATTAGCATCACTTATCATTTATAACTACTATACTGCTTCCTTAAAGAGATATACAAACCATGCGTTTTACGGAATTATACTTAATGTTACGCTGGTAATTGTCGGTTATATTCTAACATATAAAACCTTTCCTGAAAATGATTCAACCCATTTTTCGAAGATAAAAGTACCGGTTACTTATCTGGCTAGTGTAATTGAAGAACCTGTTGTAAAAGAAAAATCCGTGAGGATTGTTCTTAACATCGAAAAAGCTTATGCTGAATCAGAAAGCTTAAAAGCATCAGGAAAAGTTATAGGTTATATTAGTAAAGAAGCCTGGAATAGAAACATCGATTATGGCAGCAAACTGTTATTCAGGAGCAACCTTATAGAGCTTTCACATCCTGCTAACCCCGGCGAGTTTAATTTCCATGCCTACATGGCACACAAAGGTATTACTCATTCAGTTTATCTTAAGAATTTTATTAAAGTTAAAGAACCAGATAGAAGCAACGTGAAATTTATTGCACTTCAGTTGCGCCGTAATTTCATTGAACATCTGGAACAGAATGGTTTGCACAATAGAGATTTAAGCATTGCAGCAGCCTTAATTACCGGTTACGACGACTTGCTTGATGACAATTCACGGCAAGAATTTTCTGATGCAGGGGTTATTCACATCCTGTGCGTGTCGGGCTTGCATGTAGGCATTATCTACCTTTTAGCTGCATTTCTCTTCTCATTTTTGCCGCAGTGCAGGTTCTTCTCTATTTTCAAACCATTAGCAATACTGATCTTTGTATGGGCATTTGCACTAATTAGCGGATTAGCACCACCTGTAGTGAGAGCGTCGGTAATGTTTACTGCCTTGACACTAGGAAGTAGCTTACAACGGCAATCGAACTCATTAAACACTGTCGCTTTTGCCGCATGTTGTTTATTGTTGCACGACCCTAGGTTGTTATTCAATGTTGGCTTCATCTTTTCATTTAGTGCTGTTATGGGCATTATTTTGGCAATGCCGGTACTACAAAGTTTTGTGCATGTCAAAAATCCAATGTTGCAAAAAATCACCGATCTGGCATTGGTTTCATTAGCTGCACAACTTTTTACTGCCCCTATAACAATTTACTTGTTTCATCGCTTCCCTGTCTATTTCCTCTTAAGCAATGTTATAGCTATTCCTTTGGCCGGATTAATACTCATAACTGCCGTTTTCTTATTACCTGCACTTTCAATACCATTCATTTCAAAGGTAATAAGTAAGATTTTGCTCCTGGAGATTCAGTTTTTGGATTCATTAGTGCAGTTTACTAACAAGCTGCCCTTTTCAACCTTCAATAATATTTACTTTTCAGAGATAACACTCATTATTTCGATAATAGCTGGAGCTTATCTTATAGGTGCTTATTACCATAATCATAGCAAGTATATTCTCGTTTCGTTATCACTTTTAGCAATTATGCTGATTGTTAACCAGGTTAATAGCTATGCCCGTAATCACAAAAAGATGATTGTGTTTCACAGCATAAAGAATCATACTGCAATTAGCTTTATTGAAGATAGCAACCTCATAATTCTTGCAGACTCAGGTGTTTGCATGCATCCCGAAAAGTTTGAATACCAATTATCAGGACTCAACCAATGTGCTCGATTAAATAAACCATGCTTTAAATCTGTTAGTGATTCAAATAATTTTAATAAAGATAAAGATTGCCGTTTACCCGGATTTTACTGTTTCAATAACAAGCGATTAGTAGTAATTGACAAATACTCAAGGCTACCACAATCCACTGAAAAATTGAAAGTTGATTATGTGCTCTTAATTGAAAATCCTGATATACCCTACGAGCACCTTTGCAATTGTTTTGGAGGAGCCCTTTTTATCACTGATGCCTCAAACAGAAGCGAGTATACATTGTCGGCTGACGAAGGAGAGGATTTGAGTGTCTATGATATCCGCAAAAGTGGTGCACTTGTAATTGAGTTGTAAGTATACAAACACACTGTATTTTTCAACCAATCTGAAGAAATAACACAACACAGTCGAGTTCAGGACATAAATAAATCAATCAATTGATTTGGATAATTTCAGCGTAAGCAAAACAGGCAAGTGATCGCTGAAACCTCCGTAGTACTTGCGACCTTTATATGTCCTTACGGGAACTGTCCCTGAGAAGGCCTCATCACGCTCAAGTAGAAAAGGAAAGTTGACTATCTCTGCACTTTTATCAGAAACATGTAATAGAGCACTTTTATTTAGAAGAGCACTTGAAACAATGAATTGGTCAATAAGTCCCCACTGTCCGCGAAACTTATTTGTGCCTGTATCCGGTCTGCCAAGGTAAGGCATCATAAGATTATAGAGAGTACTACCACTTTCAGCAAGATTGGTTTGCGCGCCAAGATGTACACGAACACTCTCATCTGTAGGTTCATCATTCAAATCGCCTGTAATTACAATTCTAGCTTCAGGCTGAAGATTAAGAATAGAATCGATGCGGTGCCTCAGTGTTAAAGCTGCAGCTTTACGCCTGTGCATTGTTAAGGCTATACCACCTGTGCGAGATGGCCAGTGATTTACGAAAAAATGTAAAGTGTCGATTTGCTGCTCACTTTCAACCGACCTGACTAACCCCTTAACGTATAGGATTCCACGGGTTTTCATCACAGTATCAGCTGAAACAACCGGATATAGTTGGTGACATACCACCTTAAATCTATCGGGTTTGTAAAGTAATGCAACATCAATACCCCGCTCATCGGGCGATTCCTCATGCACAATCTTATAACCAAACCTCTCGAGTGGTGTTCTTTTAAGTAATTGGATAAGTACAAAACGATTCTCAACCTCGCTAAGTGCTATGATCTCGGGTGGCGACCACCCACCTGTAGCAATAATGACTTTTGAGATGTCTTTAAGCTTCTTATCGAATTTCTTCCAGGTCCAACCCATTGAACCACCTCTAACAAACTCATAATCATTCTTTAAAGTATCATGAAAAGGATCGAAGAGGTTTTCAACATTATAAAACATTATCCGGAAATCTTCCTGGGAAGTGGTCTGCTGGCAGTTAGCAGAAATACTATAAAACAAGCAAAGTATAACGGATAATATTCTCATAAGATGAATAATTAGGCACAAAGATAGAGAAAGGATTTCGAGTCAGCAATAACCCCATTACCTACTCTTGAAATGAGTTAACGAACAACTTTTAAAAAATAGAAAACGGTAATTTTGGTTTATGTTATATTTTTAGCTTAAGCGTCCTTTAAGCGTCTTTTAAGCGTCTTTTAAGCGTCTTTTTATCGCTTAAATAACGCCTAAGTAACGCTTAAAAAACGCTTAAACCTAAAATCAATCATAGATCGATTTTAGAGGCAGAAGTCCTTATTTATCCCGGTTCAAAAGTTCTTATTTCAATATTGCCATCTGTTAAATAGATGTTAACAGAATTACACCATTTGGCGGTTGATTTTAATCTTCATACTTTTATCGGCTAAGTATTAATTCATCATTTTATGGCTAAGAAGGTTAAAATGAACCCTTACCGGGTTGCTCTGCAGTTGATTATTGTTGCATTAATTGCCTACATGGTGATTCGCCCTATGGTGGACAAATCGTATACCGCCGATTTTGAGGCTTATTGTCCATTTGGTGGACTGCAGGCAGCCTCTTCTTTTATGGTGAATAACTCGCTGGCCTGCTCAATGACTACTACCCAGATTTTCATGGGAATTGGTTTGCTGCTCGGCGTTATACTGGTTAGCAAGTTGTTTTGCAGCTTTATATGTCCTATTGGCTCAGTTACTGAGTGGCTGTCGCGAAAAGGGCGCAAACTGAAAGTTAACTTCGAAATTAAGGGCATTGCCGACAGGTTGCTAAGAGTGCTTAAATATGCTCTGCTTTTTGTTACTTTTTACTTCTCTGTAACAAGCAGCGAACTATTCTGCAAAACCTTCGATCCATATTATGCAGTATTTTCAGGTTTCAGCAGGGATGTTGTATTATCGTATGCCGCACTTGCACTGTTCCTTGCTATACCCGGTTCGTTCTTCGTACGTCAGTTCTGGTGCCGTTATACTTGTCCGCTGGGTGCTGCCTCAAACATTTTTACTCACAGCTACATTTTCCTCGCTATAGCAGGTGTATACTATCTGTTGGTGAGCGTATTAAACCTTAATATCCATTGGTTATGGCTACTGGGTTCCCTCACGGTTGCAGGTGTGATTCTCGAAACACTTAAAGTTAAAATTGCAGGCTTCAGGGTCATAAAAATAAACAGAGATGCTGAAAGCTGCACAAATTGCAAGCTGTGCGATAAGGCTTGTCCAATGGGTTTGAAGGTGTCGTCGCTAAACACTGTTAAGGATGTTGATTGCCATTTATGCGGCGACTGTGTGGCAAGCTGTCCGGAGAAGAATACTCTAACCATCGGGACCATTGGCAAACAAAAAGATAATACCGCTAGCCGCAAGATGACAGGTCGTTTATGGATACCTGCAGCAGCAGTTGTTGTTCTGGCTGTTGCAGGACTTGCCTTTGCATCGGAGATACACATCCCAACAATCAGTTTAAAGTGGGGCGATGATAAGCAGATGGCTGAAGCCGGAATTTATGAACAGTCAGGCTTGAAAAGCATTAAATGTTTTGGCAGCTCCATGGCCTTTGCCAACCACATGAAAGAATTAAACGGAGTACTTGGCGTTGAAGCTTATGTAGCTGACAAGTCGGTTAAGATATATTATGATAAAAACATTCTTAACGAAAGTGGCATTAAGAATGCCATGTTTACCCCTGTAAAAAGAATACTGGATATACCTACCCCGGGATTAAAGGAGATAGTTATGCTTGAAACTGCCATAGATAAGTTCTTCGATCCCGGTGATGCATCATTGTTAGCCATTAGATTTTCGCAACATAAAGGTATTTATGCATTGCAAACTTTATACGGTGAACCGGTACACGCGGTTGTATACTACGATCCTTCGCGGATTACGCCACAAACAATAACGGCACTCATTGAAGAGAAGAAGGTAGTATGGGAAACAAACGGCGAAGAGCAGATGGCTAAAACAGCCTTTAAAGTTGCAGAGCTGGGCGAGGCAAAGAAAATATCATTAAATGAATATTTGTCTACCCTATATGAACCTGTAGCGATGACATTTAACGGGTTTGAAGATTATTCTGAACAGCAGCTTGAAACAATGCAATTAAGTTTTAACCAGGCTGCCGATCCTGAACTTTCAGATATGCCCTGGTACCTGTTAAGTCACGTAAGTAACAACAGGGGGGTGGTAAGTTTTAAGACCATTGCTACCGACAATGGCTTCATGCTGGAGATTAAGCTAGTGAGAGATTTAACAACAACGGCTGATGTGATGCAATTGCTGAAAAGCAAAACGTTGAAAGTTCATTTAAGCGACGGCACTGCAGAAGAAATCGACAATCCATACACTTTTTAAGAGCTGAAGAGTTGAATATTTGCAAACAGCTGATGTAAGAAGAGCATTAATTCATACTTTTGCAGAACACGGGATGTTAGCTCAGTTGGTTCAGAGCATCGCCTTGACAGGGCGGGGGTCACTGGTTCGAGTCCAGTACATCCCACTTAGGCTGGGTATTAGCTATTGGCTATTAGCTGTTAGCTTTTAGCTTTTGCTGAGCGGTAACAGCTGAGCATATAAACTTGTCTCGATTTTACAATTGGAACTTGTCCCGATAAATCGGGAGCCATTTATTCCATAATTTCTTGATCCTATCCTGATAAATCTTTTTTTATAGTTAAGACTTTGTAATTTCGTGTGGTGTGAGGTAAGTCACAAATGACTCTTTCATAGACGACTAGAATTGGATGAATTGGAAGAGGTATCGGTTAGCAAAACGACCAAATCGTGCAGAATAAAAATAGAGAATAAAGCAATCGGACTTTCCAATATCACATCTGATACCTTGACTATACATCAATTCGAAAAGTGTGATAAACTAACGATCATAAGTAATTTAGGAGAAGAACTTACATCTTATAAAACAGCTAATTTCTTCCTAATAGCACAGACATGGTAGAAAGAGTAGTTTTAAGTAACAAACTTCCCAGAGGATTATTTCTTACTTTTACTCAAAATTATGGCGTATTTTCAGCGGTATTCTCAGAGCATTAAACTTGGTAAACATACAACTAAGACAAAAAATAGTAAAATGAATAAAGTCAAACAAATTTTAACATTGGCGTTCTTTTTAACGACCATAATTACCTCTGGACAGGTTAATACAACAAAGACAGAAGAGCAACCTTACATTGAAGTAAACGGGACATCAGAAATGGAGGTTGTGCCTGACGAAATTTATATTGGGATTATCATTAATGAGAAGTATGAGAACAGGGTCAAAGTGTCAATTGAAGAGCAGGAAGAGAAGTTGAAAAGTGCTATTAAGTCGCTTGGTATTGACCTTTCGAACTTGTATTTGTCTGATGTAAACGCTGACTATGTGAAAATTCGTTGGCAGAAGAAAGACGTACTTACAAAAAAAGATTACACTTTGAAAGTATCAAATGCTACAACTGTTGGTCTTGTGTTTCTTGAACTTGAAAAACTTGAAATCAGAGACGCCTTTATTTCGAAAGTAAACCATTCTAAAATGGATAGTCTGAGAAAGGAAGTGAAAACTAAGGCTATTAAAGCAGCAAAAGACAAAGCCGACTATCTGTTGGCCGCAATTGGTGAGCAGACAGGAAAACCGTTGGTTGTTAAAGACAATGAGTATACTTCAGTTGGAAATATGGCGAATGTGAATGTACGTGGCTCTAGTTCGTTTGGAGAAGTTTTTTTTGTTGATGGGATTAATAAAATGAGATCTGAAGGAAACAATGAAATAGAGTTTCGGAAAATTAAAATTCAGACAAGTATCTATATCAAGTTTTCAATTAAATAGACCTAATTGTATCTTACCTGCTGAACCGTTGGCGGTAATTTTATTCATACATTAGCAGTAAAATATAACACCATATAAAAACAACCAAAGTCTTCAAAGATGGAACTCATAAATCCTTTTCAAGCAATAATGCTGGCAATACTTATAATAGTATTTATTGCCTTTAGTATAGTAATGGTAATTAAAAAAGAAGCAATACTATCTTTGAAGTTCATTTGGATAATTTTATTCTTTTTACTTCCGGTTGTGGGTTCATTTATCTATTACATAAAGGTATTAGTCGATATTAGTAAAACACATAGCAATGCTCAGAAAGCTTGTTAACGCTTTATACTAACATCAACTACTAGTGCGACAACTACATAATCAAACAAAAACAACATAACAAAGATATGAAGCGGTTAAGTATTTTGTTGATTTTTATGATATTGATTTCATTGGATGTTAAATCACAAGACAATACTGCACAGGACACAATTTCTTATGCAAGTATCTATTGGAGCCCTCGATATTATCATCATGGTAATCAAATCAGTCTAAGAGATGTTAGCAAGATATTGAAAGAAGATCCAGAGGCAAATAGATTAATGAAGTCTGGAAAGACTATAAGGGCATTAGGGTATACAATGGCAGTAACCGGTGGTTGTGTTTTAGGATATAGTTTAAATAGTGATAACCGACAATTAAAGAGACAGAATATCGCCATTAGTGGCGCAATTCTTGCCGGTGCATTAGTAGTGGATCATTTGTCATTAAGAAAGATGAAGTCGGCAATTGATTTATATAATGAGAATGAAAAAAGAAAAACTTCAAATGATCTTACCTTGTCAATAGGGTTAAGTGAATATCAAAATGGTATTGGTCTGAAAATTACTTTCTGACAGTTTTGATATACCTTATTGTCTCATTATTGCAACAGCATTGAATATATCATCTCATCTAAATAAACTCCATTTTTATACAGAGCGCTCTCAAGCCTTGCTTCTAATTTGAACCCGGCTTTTTCAAGTACTCTTTGAGATGATTTATTTGTGCTGAACGGTACAGCATATATGCGGTTAATATCAAAAGTTGCTTTGCCATATTCAGTAATCAGCCGTATTGCTGAGGTCATTATGCCTTTGCCCCAATATGGTTCTGCAAGCCAATAACCTATTTCTGCATTTTTGCGATGAACATCGCTCTTTGGAAGAATACCTATTGAGCCGACAGGTTGACCATCAACCAATATTGCAAAAACTAACTGAGGGTCATCAGTTGTAATCTTATTAATAAAAGCCAGTCCATCATCATGAGTATATGGATGGGGAAATGCATCGGTAAGATTATCGGCTATCTTCTTATTGTTAGCAAATTTGACGAGTATATCGACCATTTCTATGGTCCATTGTCCTAGAGCTACAGTCATAATTCTTTAATTGGCGTGCTGGATTTGAATGTAAAGGTAGTGAAGAAAACTCAATACTCACTACTCTTTACTTATAACTAATCATTGAACAATCACATTATCTGAACGTTACATAATTATTACGGGAATGTGTAAAATATCGTGCATCATAATCCCCTTTTGATGGCGATAGAAACAGGTGCATGTCAGGGCATTTATTAACTTAACTTAAAGGATCATGAAAATGACTCAACTGTTAGTTATTGCTCTGCTTTTAACTACAACCATTTTAAAATCACAAAATTTATACACTCATCAGAATGCTGCAAGCATGGTTGATGAAAAGGACCGAGCAACAGGCTGGAATGGCCCTGCGGAGGTAAAATCAGATGATGACGGTGCTCATCATGGCCAATATTTGCTTGTTGTTAAATCGAAAGATAATGGTAATTACTCCGAAACGGGCTTTAGTGCTGAAATTGGCAAAACTTACCTAGTTAGTATCTGGGCCCGAAGAGGTGAAGACAGTAGTAATCCGTTGTTCGGCGATTGGAGTGGCTTTACCGGATTTACTGAGCAAGCAATTCAGGGTCAGGGTTGGAAAGAATATATATTTACTGTCACAGCCGTATCGCAGAATCCTAAGATCAGAGTTTATGCCTCGAAAAACAGTTCGAAAAACAAGAAAGTTTATATTGATGCCATTAGCGTTATATTGCATGGCAATACCGGCGGTGGTAGTGGGGGAGGATCTGGCGGTTCAGGTGGTGGAACAGGCGGTGGTCCGATGCATTATACAGTTGAGAATGCTAATTTACCAACAGTTAACTGGCAGGCTTTGAATATTTATGCTGCAGGAGTTGTAGGTATTGGAATACAGCCAAATGCAAACTACCGGCTTTCGGTAAATGGGCGCATAAGGGCAAAAGAGGTGGTGGTTGAATCGGGCTGGGCTGATTATGTTTTTGCTCCCGATTACCATTTACCAACATTAAGTGAGGTTGAAACTCATATTAAAACATACGGACATCTTAAAGACATTCCTTCTGCCGAAGTTATCCAGGATAAAGGTGTTGAGGTTGGTGAAATGAATAAACTTCTGCTTCAGAAGATTGAAGAACTTACTTTATACATGATTGAAACTGATAAACGTCAGGCTGAAACCGACAGAAAGATAGAAGAGGCCAACAGACGTATTGCTGAGCTTGAAGCTGAGGTTAATACGAATAAGAAATAGTTGGTGCTTGTTGAAACTGAATAGATAGGAGTTGGACGGTGTTTCACAGTTCAACTCCTTTTTAGCTCTGAATTATATCTTTTATATGAAGCTTAAGTTGCTTAGCCAAAAAGTGTTTTTTGCTTGACTAATCTTATTGGAAATAGATAGTTTTGCACTCCTTGCATGCGCGTAAAGCTGCTTCAAGATCATTGCTGATATTTTTTGTAATGATATCTAGCAGGTTAACAAGATCTTTAAAATCGTCGGGTTTAGTGCAAAAGCAGAGGGCCTTAAGATACAAGGCTTTATCGATATCTGACTGGTGGTTGGAGGTTGAATAAATTATAACAGGAACATGCTTAATATTTTCATCGGCCTTCAAATGTTGCAGACAGTCCCAGCCATTCATACCATTCATATTTATATCAAGAAATAGAATATCAGGTAAACGGGGGTTCATGTTGCGCAGTTTTTCAAGAGCGTCTCTTCCATCCGAAGCAGTTATCAGATCTATTGCCGGATCAACAACTTTTAATGCTTCTTCGAAAAGGAATAGGTCGTCGTTATCATCGTCGGTGACCATTAATAAAGGTTTATGCTCCATAGTCTTTTGATATAGTATATTAAATTTATGCGTTGATTACAACTCACTTTTTTACGTTTTGCTTAACTGGCAGTATAACATGAAAAGATGCACCCTCGTTCTCTTTACTGTTAGCAAAAATCCTGCCACCATGTCGTTCTGTGATTCTTTTACATAATGCGAGTCCTAATCCGGTTCCTTCATATTTATCCTTCGGGTGTAGACGTGAGAAGGTCTGAAAGATACGATTCCCATTTGCAGGGTCAAAGCCAACGCCATTATCGCTGATAATAAATTCAGAAAACTCCTGATTGTTTTCACTGAAAAGGCGAGTAGTTATTTCAATAATAAGAGAATGGTCGCTTGCGGCGAACTTAATAGCATTATTCACGAGGTTATAAAATAGCTGATAAATAAGCACTTTGGCACCTTCTATTACAGGCAGTCGGTCAACTTTAAAGTTGGCATTCTTTGCTTCTATCAGTACCTCAAGGTCAGTAAGAATACTGCTTATAAGTTCATTCATATCGATACTTACAGTTTCAAATCCCGACTTTTCGAGGCTTGAGTAATTAAGCACACCTTCGATCATGCTTTTCATCCGAGAAGCAGAAGAGTCGATCTTATCAAGAAATAGTCGGCCTCGCTCCGGGAGTATATTGCCAAACTCATTTATCAATAGAGATATAAAAGTTTTGATTTTCCTTACAGGCTCTTTGAGATCATGGCTTGCAACATGGGCAAAGTTCATAAGATCTTCATTAGATCGCTGAAGCTCACGTGTACGGTCGTTAACCTCTTTTTCAAGCTTTTCGGCATACAACTTGCGAGTGTTTTCTTCTTTAACTCGCTCGCTGATGTCGGTAAATAATACTCCTACTCTAAGTTTTTTATCATCAGCTATCTTAAATACATAAGATTCATACCACTTATTAGCCTCACCGGTTATTACCATCGGCTTACCGGTAATGGCAACATTGCCATAATTGGTGATCCAGAAATCGGCATGATCGGGTATAGTTTCTCGGGGTGATTTGCCAAGAACATTTACTAGTCCTGATATTTCTTCGAATGCTTTATTAATCTCTGAATAGGTATAATCAATAACTTGGCCATCATCATCAGTAACCATATCGAGAATACAAAATCCCTGATTCATTGACCGTAAAATGCTATGGTATTTAAGTTCACTCTTTTGAAGCTCAATACGTGATTTTACCTGATCAGTAACAATTACACCAATTCCGGCAATTCCATTAATTTCTTTATTGTCGTTTATTGTTGGATGTAATGTGAAAGTAATAAATTCACTACCAGTTCCTGTTCCGGTAAAATCTAGAGGCATTTCGTATGCATTGTAAGTGATGCCGGTTGAATAAACTTTTTTCATAATTGACTGATAGCCCTGTCTTACGAGTTCAGGAAACTCCTCGAAGAAATTGCGGCCTTCAATACGTTCCCATGATCTGCCCATTAGATTTAGTAATCGCTTGTTTACAAAGCTGATTGAAAAATTTGGTCCGGAGAGAATTATAAATGTCACCGGCGACTGCATAAGCAGGTTTTTGAGATTGTTTTGTGGCATCAAGGTGATTTTTGTACAGGAACTTAGTACCAATGCAGGTATTATACCATTAAAACACAATGTAGCCTTCTATGGTTCATGGAAAACCTCGTAATAAGCTGGTATGTCGTTAGATGAGCTTTATCTCATGTACTCTTTGTCGAAAATTCTGAAGTAGAGCCAATGTGAATATACAACTGCTTTATTCATCATTTAAAGGATTATGTTAGCTCACAACAACTCATATCATAAAATATGTGTTATAAGTTCTTACCGGTTTAATAAGTTTTATAGTAACATATAACAAATATACTAGTACTATGTTCATAACGTAAATGTCAGCTGGTTATTGGTTGCTGAATAACCACTTATTTTAATACATTTGCATTCGTTCAATTAATAACATTATGAAAAAGCACCTCTTAATCACTTTTACCTTACTTGTAGTATTGCCATTAATAGCGATTTCGCAGAATGGAACACGTAACTTCACACTTGAAGATGTAATAAAATCAAGGACTTTCAGATCATCAGGCATCAATGAGATCAGATCGATGAACGATGGATTGCATTACACTGTCCTTTCGGATGACTATAGTTTCATTACAAAGTACGCCTATAAAAACGGCGAAGAGACAGGTAAAATAGTTGATATTAAAGATTTTAAAGATGAGTCGATTAGAATGATAATTGATTATGAATTTAGCGAAGATGAGTCTGCCATACTCTTGCAAACAAGCTATGAGCCAATATATCGTAGATCATTTAAAGCTGATTACACAATATATGACATCAAGAAAAAAACATTTACTCCACTATCGGCTAACGGTAAGCAACAACTGGCAACGTTCTCACCCGACAGCAAAAAAGTTGCTTTTGTAAGAGACAATAACTTGTTTATAGTGAATCTTGTTAACATGCAGGAAACCCAGGTTACATTCGACGGTAAGAATAATGAAATTATAAATGGTGCCCCCGATTGGGTTTATGAAGAGGAATTTGAATTTAACAAAGCCTTTAGTTGGTCGACCGACAGTAAAAGACTTGCGTACATGAAATTTGATGAACGCCGGGTTAAAATGTTCAACATGACCATGTTTCAGGGTGATAAACCGGCAATTAACGACAATGCGCTCTACCCCTCAAATATGCAGTTCAAATATCCTAAGGCAGGTGAAGACAATTCAATTGTAACCGTTCATATCTACGATACTGAAACAACAAAAACCATTACTGCTGACATAGGCAAGGAGATTGACCAATATATACCCAGAATTAAATTTACACAGAATCCTGTACAGCTTGCTATTTTAAGACTTAACCGACTTCAGAATAAACTGGAAATACTTGCAGCAGATGCGGTTACCGGAACAAGTAAGGTAATTTATACAGAGGAGAATAAATACTACATTGATGAAGGTAACTTCGACAATCTTAACTTCTTGCCTGATGGAAAAACCTTTGTTATTACAAGTGAAAAAGATGGCTGGGTGCACATTTACACAGGAGATATGAACAGTGGTAAGCTTACACAGATAACAAAAGGTAATTTTGATGTTACTGAATACTATGGATATGATGCTTCGGCCAAATTGCACTATTATCAGGCAGCAGCTGTTAGTCCGGCGAAAAGAGAAGTCTATTCAGTTAAAGACAATGGTACCGCAATTAAACTGTTAACAACAACCGATGGTACAAATAGTGCCCAATTTAGCACCTCGTTTAAGTACTTTATACATACATATTCATCAGCAACCAAGCCACCTGTTTACACTTTGAGAGAATCGGGCGGAAAGTCGATAAGGGTACTTGAAGCAAACACGGAACTGGTAAACAAACTTAAGGACTACAAATTCAGATACAAGGAATTCATGGATATACCCATTGAGAATGGAATGAAGCTGGCTGCATCGGTGATATATCCTCCCGATTTTCAACCAAACAAGCGTTATCCCATAGTATTTAATCAATATAGTGGCCCAAACTCACAAGAAGTAAAGGATAGTTGGAGCTTTGGGTTTGACGATTATCTTGCTCAACAAGGATTTGTAGTAGTGAGTGTTGATCCGCGAGGCACAGGTGCGAGAGGAGAGGAATTCAGAAAAGCTACATACCTGCAGCTCGGCAAATATGAAACCCTTGATCAGATAGCAAGTGCAAAATATTTTGCAACACTACCATGGGCTGATGGAAACAGAATAGGCATTTGGGGATGGAGTTATGGGGGATTCATTTCATCATCATGTATGCTAAAAGGAGAAGGTATATTTAAAGTTGGAGTTGCTGTTGCACCTGTAACTAATTGGCGATACTATGATAACATTTATACTGAAAGATTTATGCGGACACCAGCTGAGAATCCTGAAGGTTATGACCAAAATTCACCACTCTTCTTTGCCGATAAGCTACAGGGAAAGCTTTTACTGGTACATGGCACTGCTGATGACAATGTGCATTTGCAAAATACTTTAGAACTTTCGGAGCGACTTGTACAGGCTAACAAGAAATTTGATCTAATGGTTTATACCAATCGTAACCACTCAATATTTGGAGGAAATACAAGATTTCACCTCTTTAGCATGATTGAAGACTACTTCAAAAATAATCTATAAGTGATAAAGACTGCATTGTGTATTATGAAATGCGAGATGCTGAAAATGGTATATGTTGCAGCAGTTGCATGATATAATTTGTTAAGGTCAAGAGGTATAAGTAAAAAAATTAAAGAAGAGAATTTTATTTTTCACTTGTTTTGGATAATATTTATTTGTACTTTTGCAACCCTTTTAAAAGAATTGAATTCAATTTTTAACAATTAACAGAAAGAGAGAGTATCAAGTATGATCATCGTACCCGTCAAAGAAGGCGAAAACATAGACAGAGCCTTAAAGAAACTAAAGAGGAAATTTGAGAAAACCGGAGTTGTGAAAGAGCTTCGTGAGAGACAAAAATTTACAAAACCCTCTGTGAAAAACCGTGAGGCCAGGCTACATGCTATCTATGTTCAGCAGTTACAACAAGCTGCCGATCAATAAGCCTCTTTTTTAAGTGCGATTTAAGGAAGAAAGTTTGGCTTTCTCATGATAATGCATTAACTTTATGCGTTGTTTGAGAAAGCTAAGTTTTCTTCTTTTTTATTGATGCATGATAAGAGAATCATTCTTCGATCATTTACTTTTTGAAAAGAGATATTCACCGCATACTGTTGAGGCATATAGGCTTGATTTAACTCAATTCAGTAAATACCTGGATGATGTATATCAAACCACAAGTTTGAACGACATTACATACCTTATGATACGTTCATGGCTTGCCTCATTGATTGAGAGTGGCGTCACTCCACGAAGTGTTAATCGAAAACTTTCCACCTTAAGAACCTACTTTAAGTATCTTTTACGCAACGGAGCTATAAAGTCATACCCCATAAAAGGTTCACTTTCATTAAAGATAGCATCACATCTTCCCTCATTTGCTACCAGAAATCAAATGGAAAAGGCTCTTGATGTAGAAGATGATGGTACATTTTCCACACATAGAGATCTAATGATCATGATTATGTTTTACAGCACAGGCATGAGAATTGCTGAGTTGGAGAACCTAAAGGTGAATGACATTGATTTTGCTAATTTGAGCTTAAAGGTCACAGGAAAGAGAAACAAACAGCGCATCATACCGATAAGTGAAATATTAGCTGACAAGTTAAGGGCATATATTGAACAACGGCAGGCAATTGCTTACCCTGAAGTTGAAAACCTTATTATCAATGACGAAGGGTTAAAAGCAGCCCGGACGCTTTATGTTAAAACAGTAAAGGCATATTTAAGTGAGGCGGGAGTATCAGGTCGAAAGAGCCCTCATGTTCTCCGTCATACATTTGCAACACTAATGTTAAATGAGGGGGCTGACTTGAATGCCATAAAAGAGATATTAGGCCATTCGAGTTTAGCCTCGACACAGGTTTATACGCATACAAGTATTGAGAAGCTCAAATTAATATATAACCAGGCTCATCCATGGGCCAAAAAAAAGGAGGAATCATGAAAGTTAGTATAACTTCAGTTAAGTTCAAGACTGACAGAAAGTTGGAGCAATTTATCAACCAAAAGGTTGAAAAACTTTCAGGTGTTTATGATGGGATAATAGGAAGTGACGTATTATTGAAGCTGGAAAATGGAGAAGTTGAGAACAAGGTAGCTGAGATTAGGCTTCAGATAAAGGGTAATGATCTGTTTGCCAGGAAGCAATCGGCCACATTTGAAGAGGCAACGGACACTGCAGTCGATGCATTAAGGAAGCAATTAGACAGGCATAAAGACAGGTTTAAGAAATAATTATAAATTTTCTAAAAAAAAGTTGTAAAAGTTTTTGTTAGTGTCAAAATAGTTTATACATTTGCAGTCCTTTTGAAAAGAAGGGCTGCAATTTTTTAAGAAGGTAAAAACAGGCAAAAAAGTAGCAGCAAAATAGAGTAGTTCAAGCGGAACTATATAAAGATTGAAATAATGCCGATGTAGCTCAGTTGGCCAGAGCAGCTGATTTGTAATCAGCTGGTCGGGGGTTCGAATCCCTCCATCGGCTCAAGTTCTTTGAATAAAAAATGTAGCGGGGAGATTCCAGAGTGGTTAAATGGGGCAGACTGTAAATCTGTTGGCAACGCCTTCGGAGGTTCGAATCCTTCTCTCCCCACACAATGACAACGTGATCAAATAGAGATATCTGGTCATGATGGCTATGCGGAAATAGCTCATTTGGTAGAGCGACAGCCTTCCAAGCTGTAGGTGGCGGGTTCGAGCCCCGTTTTCCGCTCAATCTGTTTGATGCCGATGCGCTTGCCAAAGAGAAAATCGGCTCATTTGATATTAGCCGATGTAGCTCAGTGGTAGAGCACTTCCTTGGTAAGGAAGGGGTCACGAGTTCAACTCTCGTCATTGGCTCAGATTTTTTTTGTATTACGGTAAGTTTTTAAAATTTACAAAAATTAACACATCTATTTAATATGGCAAAAGAAAAATTCGATCGTTCCAAACCGCATGTTAATGTTGGTACAATTGGTCACGTTGACCATGGTAAGACTACATTAACTGCAGCTATTACACTTTGTCTGGCTGATAAGGGTTGGTCAGAATTCAGGTCATTTGATTCAATTGATAATGCTCCTGAAGAAAAAGAGAGAGGTATCACAATCAATACCGCTCATATTGAGTATCAAACAGCAACACGTCACTATGCACACGTTGACTGTCCAGGTCACGCCGACTATGTAAAGAACATGGTAACCGGTGCTGCACAGATGGACGGTGCTATTCTAGTAGTAGCTGCAACTGACGGACCAATGCCTCAGACACGTGAGCACATTCTTTTAGCTCGTCAGGTTGGTGTTCCTCGTCTTGTTGTATTCATGAACAAAGTTGACCTTGTTGACGATCCGGAACTTCTTGACTTAGTTGAGATGGAAATTCGTGATCTTTTGACCTTCTACGGTTTCGATGGTGACAATTCACCTATTATTCGTGGTTCAGCTTTAGGCGGACTAAACAAAGAGCCAAAGTGGGTAGAAAAAATCATTGAACTGATGGATGCAGTTGATGCATGGATTCCACTTCCTCCACGTGATGTTGATAAGGACTTCCTTATGCCAGTTGAAGACGTGTTCTCAATTACAGGTCGTGGTACAGTTGCTACAGGTCGTATTGAAACAGGTGTTATTCACACAGGCGATCCAGTTGAAATCATCGGTCTTGATGCAGAAAAATTAAAATCAGTTGTAACAGGTGTTGAGATGTTCCGCAAGATTCTCGATACAGGTGAAGCTGGAGATAACGCAGGTCTATTACTTCGTGGTATCGACAAGGACTCTATCCGTCGCGGTATGGTAATTGCAAAACCAGGTTCAGTAAAACCTCATAAAGAATTTAAAGCTGAAGTTTATATTCTTAAGAAAGAAGAAGGTGGACGTCACACTCCATTCCATAACAGATACCGTCCTCAGTTCTATTTCAGAACTACCGACGTAACTGGTGAAGTATTACTTTCTGAAGGAGTAGAAATGGTAATGCCAGGTGACAACCTTACTATTACTGTTAAATTGATTCAGCCTATTGCTATGTCGAAGAACTTACGTTTCGCTATCCGTGAAGGTGGTAGAACAGTAGGCGCAGGACAGGTAACAGAGATCTTAGACTAATACAAAAAATCCGGGATAAAGGTGTTCGAACGAGCACCTTTATCTCTGCCATATTGAATAATGTAATTATGGCAGGGAGAAATCCCTGAGAGTAAAAAACTCAAACGGGTGTAGCTCAATTGGTAGAGTAGCGGTCTCCAAAACCGTTGGTTGGGAGTTCGAGTCTCTCCACCCGTGCTTAAAAAATAAAAGGTTAAATGGCAAAGACTAAGTTTCAGGATTATATCAACGAGAGTTACGACGAGTTGATACATAAAACTTCCTGGCCCTCATGGAGTGAACTCCAAAATAGTGCAATAGTAGTATCCATCGCTTCCCTTATAATCGCATTAGTCGTTTATTTGATGGATATGTCTTTCCAAACATTGTTAAAACAGTTCTACCTGCTGTTTTAATGGTTGACCTGCTTTTTCTACTAAAGTATCAGTTGATAGGTAATAAATCTTAACCGGGTGTCTGCATGAGTGATCAAGTTAAAAAGTGGTATGTAATCAGAGCAATAAGTGGTAATGAAAAGAAGGTAAAACAATACCTTGAAAGTGAAATTAACCGTTTAGGGCTACATGATGTAATATCTCAGGTACTTATCCCGACCGAAAAGGTCTACCAGGTACACAAGGGTAAGAAGATCAGTAAAGAACGGAATTATTTGCCGGGCTATATACTGATTGAAGCCATATTAACAGGCGAAATTCCACACATTATAAAAAATGTTCCTGGAGTTTTAGGCTTCCTGGGATCAAAGGGTGAACCCGTTCCTCTTCGTCCCGCAGAAGTAAATCGCATATTAGGTAAAGTGGATGAATTAACAGAACAAGGCGAAGAAGTCAGCGTTCCGTTTATCATTGGCGAAACCGTTACAGTTATCGATGGGCCATTCAATAGTTTCACCGGAGTTATCGAGGAGATAAATGAGGAAAAGAAAAAGTTGAAGGTTATGGTTAAAATATTTGGCCGTAAGACCCCGCTCGAACTGGGATTTATGCAAGTAGAGAAGGATTAAAGAACGGGAAGTGTGATAAATAAATTCACTAAGTAATCAACAATGGCAAAAGAAATAAGCGGTTTAATTAAACTGCAAATTAAAGGTGCTGCAGCCAATCCGTCACCACCAGTAGGTCCTGCTTTAGGATCAAAAGGTGTGAACATAATGGAGTTTTGTAAACAATTCAATGCACGTACACAAGATTCTGCAGGAAAAATACTGCCTGTAATAATCACTGTGTACAAAGACAAATCTTTTGATTTTGTCATCAAAACACCTCCTGTTGCAGTTCAGTTGTTAGAAGTGAGCAAGTTAAAGAGTGGGTCGGCAGAACCAAACCGTAAAAAAGTTGCTTCAGTAAGTTGGGAACAGATTCAAACTATTGCCGAAGGCAAAATGGTTGACCTGAACGCATTTACTATCGAATCAGCTATGCGTATGGTGGCCGGAACAGCCAGAAGTATGGGTATTACCGTATCAGGCAATCCACCATTTGCAATTGAAAAATAACTAAACTGCCGGAAACGGTTGTAAATTGTTAAAAACAAATTCTTAACAATGGCTAAATTGACAAAAAAAAGGAAAGAGGCACTTGCAAAGTTCGATAAGAATAGCACTTATTCCCTGACCGAAGCCATAAAAGTGGTAAAAGAAATAAGTAACACAAACTTCGACAGTTCAGTTGATGTAGACGTACGTTTGGGCGTTGACCCTCGTAAGGCTAATCAGATGGTTAGAGGTACTGTTATGTTACCACATGGAACTGGTAAGACTGTTAGGGTGTTGGTTCTCTGTACACCTGATAAGGAAGCAGAGGCTCAAGCCGCCGGTGCAGATTATTATGGACTGGATGATTACATCCAAAAGATCAAGGAAGGTTGGACTGATGTGGACGTGGTAATAACTATGCCAAGTATTATGCCTAAAGTTGGTGCTTTGGGTAAAATATTAGGTCCTCGTGGCTTGATGCCAAATCCAAAAACCGGTACTGTAACCATGGAAGTGGGTAAAGCAGTTACTGAAGCGAAAGCCGGTAAAATAGATTTTAAGGTAGATAAGTTCGGTATCATTCATGCTGCAATAGGTAAAGTGTCATTTGATGATACTAAACTGATGGAGAATGCAAAAGAACTGCTTCAAACTATCATCAAACTGAAACCGGCCGCTGCTAAAGGTACATACATGAAATCTTTGTATATGTCAAGTACTATGAGTCCGGGTATTCGTGTTGATCAAAAATCAGTCACTGCATAATTAAATCGGTGGACTTTCCTCGTAAAAAATAGAAGATCATGAGAAAAGAAGAAAAGAGTCAACTAATCGAAACCCTGACAGAGCAGCTGCAAAGCAGTAATACCCTCTATATAACTGATATTTCTAACTTAAATTCAGAAGTAACCAGCAAATTAAGAAGGTTATGTTTCAAGAGGGATGTAAAGTTGATCGTGGTTAAAAATACATTGTTGCGTAAAGCAATGGAACGTTCTGAGAAGGACTTTTCAGGAATTTACGATGCACTGAAAGGCGCAACTTCCATTATGTTATCGGAAGTTAACAATGAACCTGCAAAGCTAATTAAGGAGTTCCGTAAAACAAGTGATAAACCTATTCTTAAAGGTGCATTTGTTGAGGAAATGTCATTCCTTGGCGATCAAAGCCTCGATATGCTTATCAGCATTAAATCAAAGAACGAACTTATCGGCGACATCATTCTCGCTCTTAAATCACCTGCAAACAATGTTATTTCAGCATTACAATCAGGCGGTCATAAATTGAGTGGTGTCCTAAAAACCCTGTCCGACAGGGAAGCCTAATCTTCATTAAGAAGAATAAATCTATTAAATTATCGAATAAGAAACTATCATTGTAAACATTTAAAACGAAAATAAAAATGGCAGACTTAAAAGCTTTTGCAGAACAATTGGTTAACCTGACTGTTAAAGAAGTTAATGAATTAGCCCAAATCTTAAAAGACGAATATGGTATCGAGCCCGCAGCTGCAGCTCCTGTTATGATGGCAGGTGGTGGCGGTGGTGCTGAAGCAGCTGCTGCTGAAGAAAAAACTGCATTCGACGTTATTCTTAAATCTGCTGGTCAGGCTAAACTTGCAGTTGTTAAATTGGTGAAAGAACTTACAAGCTTAGGTCTAAAAGAAGCTAAAGAACTTGTAGATGCTGCACCTAAAGCTATCAAAGAAGGTGTCTCTAAAGACGAAGCCGAAGCATTGAAAAAACAACTTGAGGAAGCTGGCGCAGAGGTTGAAGTAAAATAAATAGACGGGATTAGCTCGCAATTATACACTCCAGGTTCTGTTGCTAAGTTTTACATAGCAACAGAACTTGTTGTTCCCCGATTAATATCGGGTTTAATTGTTTTAATTCTTGAGTATTATTTACTTAAAATTTCAAAACCTTGGCTTCAAAAAAAATAGATCGTATAAGTTTCGGAACCTCGAAAGTACGGACCTCTTATCCTGATTTCCTTGATATTCAAGTTAAGTCATTTCAGGATTTCTTCCAGTTGGAAACAAACCCTGAGAACAGGGCTTCGGAAGGTCTCTACAAGGTTTTCGCTGAAAATTTCCCAATTACTGACGCAAGGAACAATTTCGTACTCGAGTTCCTCGACTACTTCATTGACCCTCCCAGATACTCAATTGAAGAGTGTATTGAGAGAGGGCTCACTTATAGTGTTCCTCTAAAAGCAAAATTAAAATTATATTGTACCGATCCGGAACATGAAGATTTTGAAACCATTATTCAGGATGTTTACCTGGGAATGATTCCTTACATGACTCCTAAAGGTACTTTCGTTGTGAATGGTGCTGAACGCGTTGTCGTGTCTCAGTTGCATCGTTCACCCGGAGTATTTTTTGGTACAAGCTTCCATGCAAATGGTTCGCAATTGTTTTCTGCCAGAATTATCCCGTTTAAAGGATCATGGATGGAATTCACTACCGATATCAACAATGTGATGTATGCATACATCGACAGGAAAAAGAAGTTGCCTGTAACTACATTGTTGCGAGCTATCGGTTATGAAACCGACAGAGATATTCTGGAGATTTTTAACCTTGCTGAAGAGGTGAAAGTCTCTAAAGCTGGTTTGAAAAAGGTTGTTGGTCGAAAGCTGGCAGCCCGCGTTCTTAAAAACTGGATTGAAGATTTCGTTGACGAAGATACCGGTGAAGTCGTTTCAATTGAGCGTACCGAGGTAGTCGTTGAACGTGAAGTGACTATTGAAAATCAGCATATCGATCTTATCGTGGATTCAGGTTCCAAGGCTATTCTCTTGCATCGCGAAGATCCTGATAATATCGATTATTCTATTATTTTCAATACTCTGCAGAAAGATACAGCTAACTCAGAAAAGGAAGCAGTAGAGTATATCTATCGCCAGCTTCGAAATGCTGAACCACCTGATGAAGAAACCGCTCGCGGTATCATCGATAAACTGTTCTTCTCTGATAAGAGGTATGACCTTGGTGATGTTGGCCGTTACAGGATCAATAAAAAATTGAACCTTGATGTTCCGATGGATACCAAAGTTCTTACAAAAGGCGACATTATTTCAATTATAAAGTACCTTATAGGTATGATCAATCTTCGCACTGATATTGATGATATTGATCATCTTAGCAATCGTAGAGTTCGTACCGTAGGGGAACAATTATATAATCAGTTTGGTGTTGGATTAGCCCGCATGGCTAGAACAATTCGTGAACGTATGAATGTACGAGACAATGAAGTGTTCACACCTATGGATCTAATCAATGCAAAAACTCTTTCATCGGTAATCAACTCGTTCTTTGGGACAAATCAGTTATCACAGTTCATGGATCAAACAAATCCATTGGCTGAGTTAACACATAAACGTAGGGTATCTGCTTTAGGACCCGGTGGTTTGTCGAGAGAGCGTGCAGGTTTCGAAGTACGCGACGTGCACTATACACATTATGGCCGCTTATGTACAATCGAAACTCCTGAAGGTCCAAATATCGGACTTATATCTTCGTTATGCGTTTATGCCAAGATTAACAGACTAGGTTTTATCGAAACTCCATATAAAAGAGTTATTAATGGAAAAGTTGATCTTTCGGAAGAACCAGTATTCTTAAGCGCTGAAGAAGAGGAAAATAAAATTATTGCACAGGCAACTACTGAAATGGATGATAATGGAAATTTCGTCAATGACAGAGTTAAAGTGCGTTATCTTGCTGATTATCCAATTATAGAAAAAGAGAAGGTCGATCTAATTGATATAGCCCCTAATCAGATAGCATCAATTGCCGCTTCTCTGATTCCTTTCCTTGAACACGATGATGCTAACCGTGCACTGATGGGATCTAATATGATGCGTCAGGCAGTTCCTCTTTTAAACCCTGAAGCTCCAATCGTTGGAACTGGTATTGAAAGAAATGTTGCATTAGACTCACGCGTTCTTATAACCGCTGAATCGGACGGTATTGTTGAGTATGTTGATGCGACAGAGGTTGTTATACGTCATACACGCCTTGAGGAAGAAAAACTCGTAAGTTTCGACGATGATGTCAAATCATACAAGATGACTAAGTTTTCAAGGACTAACCAGAATACTTGCATGAACCTTCGTCCTATAGTTCGTAAGGGCGATAGAGTGAAAAAGGGACAGGTGCTGTGTGAAGGTTATGGTACTAGCCTTGGTGACCTTGCACTTGGACGCAATCTTATGGTTGCATTCATGCCTTGGAAAGGTTACAACTTTGAGGATGCTATTGTTATCTCTGAAAAGGTAGTTAAAGAAGACATTTTCACTTCTATCCATATTGAGGAGTTTATTCTTGAGGTTAGAGATACCAAACGCGGTGTTGAAGAATTAACTAATGATATACCTAATGTTAGTACTGAAGCAACTAAAGATCTTGACGAAAACGGATTGATAAGAATTGGTGCTGAAGTTAACGAAGGTGATATTCTTATCGGAAAGATTACGCCTAAGGGTGAAAGTGATCCTACTCCTGAAGAAAAGCTTCTAAGAGCAATCTTTGGTGATAAAGCCGGTGACGTAAAGGATGCTTCGCTTAAAGCGCCTCCTTCTATGAAGGGCGTGGTTGTTGATAAGAAGTTGTTCTCACGAATGATTAAGGATAGGAAAGTTAAAGCTAAAGAAAAGGATGTTGTAAAGATTCTTGATGATGAATTCAACAAGAATTCGCAAGATCTTAAAAATAAGCTTGTTGATAAATTAACAGTACTTGTTTCAGGAAAAACTTCTCAGGGAGTAAACAATAATTTCAAGGAAGAGATTATACCCAAAAAAATCAAGTTTACTCAGAAAATGCTACTTGGAATCGACTATTTGAGTGTGAATCCAAGCAAGTGGACTACTGATAAGGAAGTTAATGATGCTGTTAAGACTTTGATTAACAACTATATAATTAAGTATAAAGAAATTCTGGGTGTCTATAACCGCAAAAAGTTTGTTGCTACAGTTGGTGATGATTTGCCGAACGGTATAGTTCAGATGGCAAAAGTTTATGTTGCTAAGAAGCGCAAACTGAAGGTTGGTGATAAAATGGCGGGTCGACATGGAAATAAGGGTATTGTAGCCCGTATCGTACGTGAAGAAGATATGCCATTCCTTGCAGATGGTACTCCGGTTGATATAGTCCTTAACCCACTAGGTGTACCTTCTCGTATGAACCTGGGACAGATTTATGAAACAGTTCTTGGGTGGGCAGGCAAAAAGTTAGGATTAAACTTCTCTACTCCAATTTTTGACGGAGCGAGTGATGCTATGATTAACGATTATATGGCTAAAGCCGGTCTGCCTGAAAATGGAAGAGTATACTTGTATGATGGTGGTACAGGCGAGCGCTTTGATCAACCGGCAACAGTAGGTTATATCTATATGCTTAAGTTGCATCACATGGTTGACGATAAGATGCATGCACGTTCAATAGGTCCATACTCATTAATAACTCAGCAACCATTAGGTGGTAAAGCACAATTTGGTGGTCAGAGATTTGGAGAAATGGAAGTTTGGGCACTCGAAGCATTCGGTGCATCTCACATTCTACAGGAAATCCTTACAGTTAAATCGGATGATGTAATGGGTCGTGCTAAAGCTTATGAAGCTATAGTAAAAGGCGAGAATATGCCAATTCCCGGCATACCCGAATCATTCAATGTATTGGTACACGAGTTGAGAGGTTTAGGCCTTAACATTACTTTCGATTAATAAAATGCTTTTGCATCTTGCAGTTATCCTTGTAACAAAGGGTAACAGCAAGTTGCAAAATCTATTTTCTGTCAATAAGTTAATACTTTATTCAACAACATATGGCTTTCAGAAAAGACAGCACTATTTCCAGCAATTTTTCCAAGATTACTATTAGCCTTGCATCACCTGAAATGATCCTTGAAAGATCGAGTGGTGAAGTGCTAAAACCTGAAACAATTAATTACAGAACTTACAAGCCTGAGAGAGATGGCTTATTCTGTGAAAGAATTTTCGGGCCAGTAAAAGATTGGGAATGTCATTGCGGGAAATATAAAAGAATTCGTTATAAGGGCATTGTTTGCGACCGCTGTGGTGTAGAGGTTACGGAAAAGAAAGTTCGCAGAGAACGTATGGGACACATACAACTTGTTGTGCCTGTTGCTCACATCTGGTTTTTCCGCTCACTACCCAACAAGATAGGTGCACTATTAAACCTTAATACGAAGAGACTTGATTCCATTATCTATTACGAACGGTACGTTGTAGTACATCCTGGGGTAATGGATGGAGTTATGCTCAAAGATGATGTAAAAATCGAAAAAATGGCATTGCTTACCGAAGAACAGTATTTTGAAGTTCTTGACGCACTGCCTAAAGAAAATCAATATCTAGATGATAGCGATCCTAATAAGTTTGTTGCAAAAATGGGAGCTGAGGCTCTTTATGAATTGCTGAGAACTTTAGATCTTGATCGTGAATCATTTGACCTGCGTCATAAAGCAAATAACGAAACTTCACAGCAGCGTAAGGCAGATGCTCTAAAGCGCTTGCAGGTTTTTGAGGCGTTTCGTGATGCTCAAAAGCGAATTGAAAATCGCCCCGAGTGGATGATTGTAAAGGTAGTTCCTGTTATTCCTCCTGAATTGAGGCCTTTAGTGCCGCTTGATGGCGGAAGATTCGCAACTAGCGACCTTAACGACCTCTATAGAAGGGTTATAATAAGAAACAACCGTTTGAAACGATTGATCGAAATCAAAGCTCCGGATGTAATTATGCGTAATGAAAAGCGTATGCTTCAGGAGGCAGTAGATTCATTGTTCGACAATTCACGTAAAGCAAATTCAGTTAAGACTGAATCGAACCGTGCTCTGAAATCTTTAAGTGACAGCTTAAAAGGTAAACAAGGCCGTTTCCGTCAGAACCTACTTGGTAAACGTGTTGACTATTCTGGCCGTTCAGTAATTGTTGTAGGTCCTGAACTTAAACTTAATGAATGCGGATTGCCAAAGGATATGGCTTCAGAACTTTTCAAACCTTTCATTATTCGTAAGATGCTTGAAAGAGGAATCGTGAAGACGGTTAAATCTGCTAAGAAGATTGTTGACAGAAAAGATCCTGTAGTTTGGGATATTCTTGAAAACATTCTCAAAGGTCATCCTGTGCTGCTTAACAGAGCTCCAACACTTCATCGTCTAGGAATTCAGGCTTTCCAACCTAAATTAATTGAGGGTAAAGCTATTCAGCTTCATCCGCTTGTATGTACAGCATTCAACGCCGACTTCGACGGTGACCAGATGGCAGTTCACGTACCGCTTGGAAATGCTGCGGTTCTGGAAGCTCAATTGCTGATGCTTGCATCGCATAATATCTTGAACCCTGCTAACGGTGCACCTATTACTGTTCCTTCGCAAGACATGGTACTTGGTCTGTATTACATGACCAAAGGTCGTAAATCTCTTCCAGAACATCCTGTGAAGGGTGAAGGTATGATCTTTTACTCACCTGAGGAAGTTATAATAGCTTATAATGAGCGCGTTGTTGATCTGCATGCATTCATTAAAGTTAAACTTACTGTTAAGGAAGATGGTAACCTTATAGAAAAAATGATTGAAACAACTGTTGGACGCGTTCTGTTTAATCAGGTGGTTCCAGCAGAGTATGGTTATATCAATCAGTTGCTAACTAAGAAGTCGTTAAGAGATATTATCGGGGATGTACTTAAGAAAACTGGTACTGCAAAAACTGCTCAGTTCCTTGATGATATTAAGAATCTTGGTTACACAATGGCATTCCATGGAGGTTTATCATTTACACTGAGTGATGTTATAGTTCCTGAAATTAAGGAAGTATTAGTTAGTCAGGCAAACGAAGAGGTAGAGGAAGTAATGAGTAACTATAACATGGGATTCATTACCAACAATGAAAGATACAATCAGATCATTGATATTTGGACACATACAAACTCCAGGTTAACCTATACCCTGATGGAAAATCTTGCAAAGGATAAACAAGGTTTTAATCCTGTTTATATGATGCTTGATTCAGGTGCTCGTGGTTCGAAAGAGCAGATTCGCCAGTTATCAGGTATGAGGGGTCTTATGGCAAAACCGCAGAAATCAGGTGCTACCGGAGGTGAAATTATTGAAAACCCAATTCTCTCAAACTTTAAAGAAGGTTTGTCGGTTTTGGAGTATTTCATCTCAACTCACGGTGCCAGAAAGGGTCTTGCTGATACCGCTTTAAAAACTGCTGATGCAGGATACTTAACAAGAAGGCTTGTTGACGTTGCTCAGGATGTAGTTATTACAGAACCTGATTGCGGAACACTCCGTGGATTAACAACTACTGCTCTTAAGAAGAATGAAGAAGTTGTTGAAACATTATACGACAGAATTCTTGGACGCGTATCATTGCACGATATATATCACCCGCAAACAGGCGAAATTATTGTTGCTGCAAGTCAAGAAATTACTGAGGATGTTGCACATCATATTGAAAATTCACCTATAGAAGGTGTAGAGATCCGTTCGGTTCTAACCTGTGAGTCAAAGCAGGGTGTATGTGCGAAATGCTACGGACGTAATCTTGCAACTGCAAGAATGGTTCAAAAAGGTGAAGCAGTTGGTGTTATTGCTGCTCAGTCGATTGGTGAGCCAGGTACTCAGCTTACATTGCGAACATTCCATGTCGGAGGTATCGCTTCGAACTTATCAATTTCATCTAAGATAGAAGCTAAATACGATGGTATACTTGAAATTGATGAACTCCGTTTCGTTGAGTTCGAAAACGTGGAAGGCAAGAAGTATGATATCGTTATAGGTCGTTCTGCTGAAATGAGGATTGTTGATAAAAAGACCGGAATAGTATTAGCATCGGCACACATACCCTACGGAGCAAACCTTTATTTCCGCCAGGGTGCAGAACTTAAGAAGGGTGATCTTGTTAGTGATTGGGATCCATACAATGCAGTAATTCTTTCCGAAGTATCAGGTAAGGTTGTTTTCGACAATATTATTGAAGGTACTACATACCGCGTGGAATCAGATGAGCAAACTGGTTACCATGATAAAGTAATTATTGAAACCCGTCAGAAAGCTAAGAATCCAAGTATTAGAATTATTGGTGGAGATAGCTCTGACTTAAGGGTATATGATATTCCGGTAGGGTCACATATAGTTGTAGAAGAAGGCCGAAAGATTAAAGCTGGTGAAGTGCTGGTTAAAATTCCGAGAGCTATTGGAAAGTCTGGTGACATCACAGGAGGTTTGCCACGAGTAACAGAGTTATTTGAGGCACGTAATCCATCAGATCCTGCAATTGTAGCTGAAATTGACGGTGTCGTTTCTTTTGGAAAGAAACTCAAGAGAGGTAACCGCGAAGTTATTATAAGGTCGAAAACAGGAGAAGAAAAGAGTTATCTTATCCCAACATCCAAACAGATACTTGCCCAGGAAAATGACTATGTGAAGGCAGGTACTCCACTTTCTGAAGGTGCTATGACCCCAAGTGATATTCTTGCAATCAAGGGACCTATGAAGGTTCAGGAATATATTGTTAACGAAATTCAAGAAGTTTACCGCTTACAGGGTGTTAAAATCAACGATAAGCATTATGAAGTTATCGTACGTCAGATGATGCGTAAAGTTGAAGTTGCTGACCCGGGCGATACAAAATTCCTTGAAGGTGAACTTGTTAATAAGATTGATTTCCACGATGAGAATGATAGCATCTATGGTAAGAAAGTAGTTGTTGATCCGGGTGATTCAACTGTAATGAAGCCAGGACAGATTGTTACAGCGAGAAAACTTCGTGATGAGAATTCGATGTTAAAACGTCGTGATAAGAAACTCGTTGAAGCACGTGACGCTCAGCCTGCAACAGCAAAACAGATATTGCAGGGTATAACAAGAGCCTCATTGCAGACAAAGAGCTTTATTTCGGCGGCATCATTCCAGGAAACTACTAAAGTTCTAACGGTAGCAGCTATTAATGCTAAGAGTGACGATCTTTTAGGTTTGAAGGAAAATGTAATTGTAGGACACTTAATACCTGCAGGTACAGGCTTGCGTGAGTATGATGATCTTATTGTTGGATCACGTGAAGAATTCGAACGCCTGGAAGCTTCAAAGGCTGAAGAGTATTAGAATATAGTAATAAAGTCAGAATCAACGTGCAACAGAACCTCATAAGGTTCTGTTGCGCTTTATAACAATACTAAAAATTAATATTATGAGTGAAAATAAGCAAAATCAGATCAACATTGAGTTAAGTGATGAAATGGCTGAAGGAATATACTCTAACCTTGCCATAATAACTCATTCAAATGCAGAATTCATCATTGACTTTATTAAAATGATGCCTGGTATTCCTAAGGCAAAAGTAAAATCACGAATAATCCTTACTCCACAGCATGCAAAGAGATTAGCAAATGCTTTGCGTGAAAATATCTCTAAATTCGAATCAGTGCATGGAAATATTAAAGATTCAGAACCTGCATTGCCTTTTACTTTAGGAGGACCTACAGCTCAAGCTTAATGCAGAACTTAGCTGCCCGAGTTTAGAAGTTAATTCACCAGGTATTTAGAACTACATGATGCTGTTCAATGAGTTGAATTCATGAGAATTATTAGATAGTTTGTATAGCAAATTTTAATTGAGGTTATTAGATGCATTTGTGAGTTAAAGCAATATTATATAGACCCATTAATGTGAATCATTCAATGCGGTATCTTGTATTATGGATTAAGGTGGATTACTTTAATGCGGTATTGCTACTGCAGTTGGTATGTATAATTCGTGAAGTAAATAACTTAGTTATCAGGTTTAGTTACAGGTTGATAAATGTATATAGGAGATACATACAAGCCAATAAGGTAATAAACTAAATGCGCAAGTGGCATTAGTGAATTTCATTCTAAAGTTTTACAAGTGCCTGAATTCTTTGCTAATACTCAGGTGAATACATCATTTCATCTGTAAATGAATCAGAGAACTGAGATAAAATCAAAGATCCGAATACTATACTTATTAAAATTGCAATGGCCATGATTATGAGGGTTGCTTTTGCCCAATTTCGCTTGGTTAATGGAGTATTACCGCCAAAGGACCACACAAACAGCATTATTATGTTAACCAGCGGAATAGCAGTAATCAAGAAAGTTATTATCCAGTCGGTAACCGAAATAGTTTCATTTTTAATCTGGTCTATTGTTTCCATAACTTGAAAAGAATTGTTTAAAGTTAAAATGAATTATTAAAAACCGTTTCTGAACGTAAAGTTAAAAGAAAAATATTTTCACTTAGCATATTCTTAAAAAACTCAAATTTCTTTATAATCTCCTATGGAACTGCTCTCAATTTTTAATAACGATTCTCTTATTTTTACATGGGTTGTATTGCCTCTTTTAATATTCCTGGCCAGAATAAGTGATCAAACAATAGGAACTGTTAGATTAATTTTTTTATCGAAAGGCTACAAACATCTAGCCCCATTACTTGGATTTTTTGAAGTGATAATCTGGTTAATTACTGTGAGTCAGATTATGCAGCATCTAGATAATGTTTTGTGTTACATTGCCTATGGAGGTGGATTTGCAATGGGCAATTATATAGGGATGGTGATTGAGGAAAGACTGTCAATAGGGAATGTTATGATAAGAGTTATACCAAAATATAATTCCGAAGAATTAGTAAAGAACCTCCGAAATCAGAATTATGGCGTTACCTCTGTAATAGCTGAAGGGTCTCAGGGTAGGGTTGATATAATTTTTACAATTATCAAGCGCAAAGATATTGACCATGTAGCTTCTATAATCAATAAATATAATCCAAACGCTTTTTACACTATCGAAGATATTAAGTCAATAAAAGAAGGCATCTTTAAACCGTCGGCTAGTACTTCAATTTTTGAAAATCTTGTTAATGGTGTCAAGAAGAATAAATAGTGCTGAAAAATTAAAACAAATATTTATATCTCAATTCTTAATTTGTTTGTAGATTTGCAGCCGAAAGCAGAATTAATGTATGCTTATATTCCTCATTTACTACAAATTAAAGCTTTACAACAATGAAAGACAATGGACTTGGCATCAATTCAAGAATGATTCATGCCGGTGAAATTAACAACCCTTATGGTAGTGCAACAGTACCCATTTATCAAACTTCAACCTTCTTTTTTGAGAATGCAGAGCAAGGTGCAAGATGTTTTTCGGGCGAAGAGAATGGATATATATATACTAGAATAGGGAACCCAACAATAAATGCTCTTGAAACACTTGTAGCTAACCTTGAATCGGGTGTTGCCGGAATTGCCACAAGTTCAGGTATGGCAGCTGTTAATACTGTATATATGACACTTTTAAGCAAAGGCGATCATATTGTTAGTTCAGCAGCGGTTTATGGCCCTTCGCGTGTTGTTCTTGAACAGCATTGGTCGAGGTTTGGAGTCGAGTCTTCATTTGTTGATACAAGCAACATTCAGGAGATAACAAAGGCTATTAAACCTAATACAAAAGTACTTTATATTGAAACACCTGCAAATCCAACTATTGACATCACTGATCTTGCTGAGTGCGTTAGGATTGCAAAAGAAAACAACATATTGGTTGTAGTAGATAATACATTCTGTAGTCCATATTTACAACGTCCGCTTGAATTAGGGGTTGATGTTGTTCTTCATTCCATGACAAAGTTCCTTAATGGTCATGCAGATATCGTAGCAGGTATGGTTGTAGCAAAAGATGCTGCTTTGGCCTCAAAATTGAGAAGCATGATGGTTACTCTTGGTTGTAATATGGATCCTCATCAGGCTTATATGGTTATTAGGGGTATTAAAACATTGGGTATCAGAATTGAGAAATCACAGCAAAGTGCTATGAAAATTGCTCGTTTCCTCGAATCTCATCCAAAGATTGAATGGGTTAAATATCCAGGACTTGAATCGCATCCACAGCATGAACTTGCAAAAAAACAAATGAGTGGTTTTGGCTCAATGATCAGTTTCGGCTTAAAAGGTGGTTTCGATGCAGGAAAAACTTTAATGAACAATGTAAAATTATGTATTCTTGCAGTTTCATTAGGCGGAGTTGAAACATTAATTCAGCATCCTGCTTCAATGACTCATTCAAAAGTATCGAGAGAAGCAAAGACAGCAGCAGGTATAAGTGACGGGTTAGTTCGTTTCTCTGTTGGTATTGAAGATGTAGATGATGTAATTTCTGATCTTGATCAAGCGTTATCGCTCGTATAAATAACATTAGAATCTAAATACAGGATGCGCATTCAAAGAATTTGTTTTGTCATTCTGATGCTTCTCTCGGTACAAGTTAAATCACAAAAAGTAGGTCTTGTATTAAGTGGGGGAGGTGCTAAAGGTGTTGCACACATTGGTGTTATCAGAGCATTAGAGGAGGCTGAAATTCCTATCGACTATATCTCAGGAACATCAATGGGTGCAATAATCGGTGGTCTCTATTCAGCCGGTTATACAACTGCTGAAATGGAATCTCTCATTAACTCAAGTGAGTTTAAAGCTTGGTCAACAGGGAAGATCAATCCCAAGTATATTTATTTCTATAAAAAGCAGGATGACAATGCTTCATGGGCAGATTTCAAATTTACTATTGATTCAACTATAAAGCCTTCAATTCCAACTAATCTTGTTTCTCCTTTTGCTATGGACTTCGCCTTTATGGAGATCTTTGCTTCGGCCAGTGCAGCATCGGGATATAATTTTAACAACCTGATGGTGCCATTCAGGTGTGTTGCCTCTGATATATCAAAAGCTAAAGCAGTTGTTCTGGAAGAAGGTGACCTTGGCAGCGCTATCAGAGCTTCAATGACTTTTCCCTTCTATTTCAAACCTATTATGATCGATAGTGTCCTGTTGTTCGATGGAGGGATGTACAATAACTTTAGTTCGGATATAATGTATTCGCATTTTTATCCTGACATAATTATTGGCAGTCAGGCTTCATCAAATGCAACTATGCCGAAGAGCGATGATATTATGTCACAATTGCAGAATATGCTTATGATGAAGACTGATTTTGATGTTATATGCGATAATAGTATACTTATTAAGCCAAATTTATTGAATGTTAATGTAATTGATTTTTCTCATACTGCTGCTTTCATTGATAGCGGATACGCACAAACTATGAGAATGATCCCGGAAATCAGAAAATTCGTTACCGAAAGAAGAACAAAGGCACAACTTGACTCAATAAGAAGTGAATTTAACAATCGAAAGCCTGAACTCAAAATTGGAGCTATACAGATAAATGGATTAAAAAAAGGGCAGTTTCAATACATGAATCAATTGCTTCATCATGAGTATTACGGCAAAAGGAAAAGTAATGTAAATGATGGAAAGCTAACATTGAACTCTATAAAGCCACAGTACTTCCGGTTTATATCCGAAGGAAAGATTGCGAATATATACCCCCGACTCATCTATGATCGGGCTGATAACTTATTCGACCTTACTCTTGACATCGAACGCCAAAATCAATTGTCGGCCGAAATAGGCGGTGCTATAACATCAAGCTCTGTTAATGAATTGTTTTTACAGCTCAATTACTATTTATGGACTTCTAAGGCTTATCAACTCACCGTAAATTCTTATTTTGGCAGATTTTACAATTCTGCACTGGCCGAAATGCGTATTGAAATTCCTAAATCGAATCCATATCTCCTTACAGCAGGCTTTGTTTTTAATAAATTCAACTATTTCAAAACCAGTTCATTCTTTTACTCTGATGAAGACCCTTTCTTCATGATCGAACAGGAAAACTTTAGCTATCTTACAGCATCCTTCCCTGTTAAGAACGATAGTAAAGTAGTGATGGACATGTCGTTTGGAACACACCGCGACAGGTACTATCAAACTAATAACTACAGTAAGAACGATATACTTGATTTAACTAAATTCACCTTTGTTGCTCCCGGAATTTCTTATGAAATAAACTCGTTAAATCGCAAAGAATATGCCAGTAATGGTGTGCTCTTAAGAGTCGAATCAAGACTTATCACAGGAACCGAAAAGTATATTCCAGGTACAACTGCCAGTGACTACAGAAAACTTTCAGAAAGTCATACCTGGATATCAGCACGGTTTACTTATGAGAATTACTTTTCATCAAGAGGTAAGGCGCATTTTGGTTTATACAGTCAACTATATTTCTCAACCCAGGATTACTTTACAAATTACACAGCCTCCATTTTATCGGCATCTGTTTTCAATCCTGTACCTGAAAGTAGAATCAGATTTATGCCAGCATATAGAGCAAACAAGTTCGCAGCCATAGGATCTAAGAATGTTTACACTTTATTTAACAATATGGATTTCAGGCTCGAAGGTTATTTATTAGTTATTCAAGATGCCATTAAAAATGAAACTATAACAGCAAAAGCAGTAAGTAACAAAAACGTTATTGCAAAACCAATGGCATCATCAGCATTGGTATATAATACTCCTATTGGCCCTTTTAGTATAAGTGTTAATTATTTCAGCGGGGAAATTAAGCCATTTTCATTCTTCCTCAAATTTGGATATCTGCTTTTCAATCGTAAACCATATTAAAAGGCTTATACCTCTGACAGCATATCGGGTTGCTAAAATTTCCTTTTTTTGTATAAAAAAGTATCTAGCGAATCAATAATAAGGAATAAATTTGTGTTAATCAGTATTAAAGAGTAAGGTTTAAACGAATCTTGTTGATAATCAGACTCAATTTATTGCTTTTAATTAGTCGTATTGTGGGTTAAATTGATTAAAATATTATTATTTTTGCAACCCTAAACATTAAGTGACCCAACAACTGAAAGATAATAACAGTTAAATCGTCCGACCGCTGGTAATGGTTTTGTGATAGGCATTTGCCTGAAACTGACTTGAGCCAAAGGTATTAAAACAAAGTACTAATCATTCATTTGAATTCTTAGATGAAAACTAAAGAACAAGACAATCAGAATCCTGAAAACGTTAATAACATTCAGGAGGAGAATTTCGGAAATCAGAGTGAATTTATAGCTTCGGAAACAGAAGCATCATCTGATGTAATTGATGAAAACGACAATGATTCGGCTAAAGAACCAATCTCTGAGCAAACACCGATAACTATCGAAGCCCCGGTTGTAGAACCTGAGGTTACAGTTGAAGAAAGCGCTGATGAAGCTGTTGCGGGTCAAGTACCTGTTACTCTTGAAGAAGAGGCTGAAAAGCCTGTTATCATTGATTCGGCAGAAGATGAAGAGATCGACGATACTGATGAAATAGTTGATGATGAATCAAATGAAGGATTAGAAGATCTCACCAGAGAACAATTAGTTGAGAAATTGGAAGATCTTGTAAAAGACTCGAATGTAAATGACATTAAAAGCTCTGTTTCGGCTATAAAAGTAGCATTCCTAAAATTAAACAAAGAATTCAAACACGAAGAATACCAGAAGCTGGCTCAGCAAAATGATGATGCTGAACCTGAATCAGCTCAAGAACCTGTTATTCTTCAGGATGATGCTGTTGAGGAACGTTTTAAGGCTGCCTTTAATATTTACAAACAGAACAAGGCAAAATATAACGAAGAACAAGAGAAAATAAAAATACAGAATCTCGAGGCCAAGAATCTGATACTTGAAGAACTTAAAGTTTTAATAAATTCAGAGGAGACCCTTAAGAAAACATACGATGAATTCAAAGCGCTTCAGGAAAGATGGAAAACCATCGGTATGGTTCCTAAAAGTGAGATCAACACTTTATGGCAGAACTATCATTTCCTCGTTGAGAAATTCTTTGATAAAGTAAAGATTAATAAAGAGCTAAAAGATCTTGATCTAAAGAAAAATCTGGAAGCAAAAATCCAACTTTGCGAAAGAGCTGAAGAGTTGCTGCTTGAAACGTCAATTATTAAATCGTTTAAACAGCTTCAGCAGTATCATGAGGAATGGAAAGAAATAGGGCCAGTGCCTCAGGATAAGAAAGATGAACTTTGGGATAGGTTTAAAAGTGCTACTGAAAAGATAAACGAACGCAGAAGAGAATACTATACTGAAATTCAGGACGGTCAAGAACAAAACCTTGCTGCAAAACAAATTCTTTGTGAAAAAGCTGAGCAAGTTCTAGCTCAGGAAGTTGACTCAATTAAAGGTTGGCAGGATGCTTCAAATCAGATCACTGAACTCTTGAAGATATGGAAAACAATAGGACCTGCACCAAAGAAACAGAATAACGAGATATGGTCACGCTTTAAAGGATCGTTGGATTCTTTCTTTAATGCTAAAAAAGATTTCTTCAATAAGCTTAAAGAGCAGCAGATTCATAACTATAATCTGAAACTCGATCTTTGTCTACAGGCTGAATCACTTCGTACTAGTACCGACTGGAAAAACACAACCAGAGATCTTATCAATCTACAGGCTGAATGGAAAAAGATAGGACCTGTACCACGCAAACAGAGCGACAAAATCTGGAAGCGTTTCAGGGCAGCATGCGATGAGTTTTTTGCCAGTAAAGCGGAGTACTTTAAAAATATTCAGAGCCATGAGGATGATAATCTTAAACTTAAACTGGAGCTTATCGAAAAAGTTAAAACTTTCGAGATCGGCGATGACCGTAATAAAGCTATCGATTCATTGAAAGAGTTCCAACGTCAGTGGATGGATATAGGATTTATTCCAATCAAAGAAAAAGAAAAACTTCAGAATGAGTTCAGAAGCGCAATCAATAAACATTTCGAAAAGCTAAAAGTAGATAGTTTTACTGCCGGTGCTCAAAACTACAGAAGTAAGATTGATAAAATGACAAAAGATGCTCCTGAGGCAGGTAGAATTATAAACAAGGAAAAGAATTTCCTTATGGGCAAAATTCAACAACTTCAGGATGATATTAAACTTTGGGAAAACAATATTGGATTCTTTGCAAATTCAAAAACTGCCAATTTGCTTAAAACTGAGTTTGAGAAAAAGATAAATAAAGCCAAAGAAGAGGTTGCAATGTATGAAGCAAAACTTAAAATGTTACGTGAATCAAACTAGCACTCATTATTAAATGATAATTTTCTAAAAAAGAACCGTCGAGCAGACGGTTCTTTTTTTTATTAACTTAGCGTCATGGCACGTAATACTTTTGGAACATTACTAACGTTTACATCCTTCGGTGAATCACATGGTTCCATGATTGGAGGTGTGTTGGATGGCTTTCCTTCAAACTATTATATAGATGACGGAATGATAATTGAAGAACTGAAACGGCGATCATCAGCCAATAACATTTACAGTACACCGCGTAAGGAAGACGATGAACTGCAGATAGTTTCAGGTATTTATAAAGGAAAATCAACAGGTGCTCCAATTGCCTTCTTAATTAGGAATACTGCTGCACTACCAGCCGATTATGATAAACTCGCCGGAATTCATCGTCCTTCACATGGCTCATTCTCATACGAAAAAAAATATGGCAATTTTGATCCTTCTGGTGGAGGTCGATCTTCCGCCAGAGAGACAGTAGTTAGGGTGGTTGCCGGAGCAATTTGCAAGCAGTTAATTGCCACTAAGGGTGTTGCAATTAAAGGATTTGTCTCACAGATTGGTCCTGTTAAATGCGAGAAGCATTACACAGATTTAGAATTGGAAAATGCCGACTCATTTTCATTAAGATGCCCCGACTATAACACTAATTTAAGAATGGAGCAATATCTAGATGAAATAAAACAACAAGGTGACTCTGCGGGGGGCGTAGTAACTTGTGTTATAAGCGGATTGCCTGCAGGGGTAGGAGAACCATTATTCAATAAATTACAATCAGTACTATCAACTGCAATGATGAGCATTAATGCAGTGAAAGGATTCGAATATGGTGAAGGGTTTGCCTCTGCCTCAATGAAAGGTTCGCAACACAATGATACATACAAATATGACAACAATAAAGTTGCACCAGCCTCAAATCATGCAGGAGGAATACTAGCAGGCATTTCAACCGGTGAAAATGTTTTTTTTAATGTAGCCTTTAAACCTGTTTCTTCTATTGCAAAAAAACAACAAACTGTCGATAACCATGGCAATAGAATTCAACTTAATATCGGAGGAAGGCATGATGTTTGTGTAGTTCCTCGTGCAGTGCCGATTGTTGAAGCCATGGCAGCCTTGTCAATTGCAGATTTGATGCTCATGGGAGGCTTCATACAGAACAATGTATAATACAAACATGTTATAACCGTCAATTAAATCAACCTCCAGATGAAAAAGTTCCTTAAAGTTTTTCTAATTGTAATAGCACTTTTACTGGCAATTATAGTCATTCTGCCTTTTGCCTTCAAAGGTAAAATTGTTGCTGCTGTTAAAAAAGCAGCTAATGAGAATGTCAATGCCAATGTTGAATTTAAGGATGTGAACCTCTCACTTATCAGAAATTTCCCTAACCTCTCGGTTCGGTTAGATTCTTTATCGGTTGTAGGTGTTGAGAGGTTCGATGGTGATACACTTGTTAGTGTTCCCAAATTTCATGTTACAGTTAATCTTATGAGTCTGTTCAGAGGCAGTAATTATGAAGTGCGGAGCGTTGCTGTGGACGATGCAAGAGTATTCTTAAAAGTACTAGCCGATGGTAAAGCTAACTGGGATATAATGAAAGTTGATTCTACTGCAACTGCTGATACAGTTGTTGAGCCATCAGAATTTAACGTATCACTTAAAAGGTTGAGTCTTAATAATGCCTTTGTGATTTATGATGATGCTTCAATTAATGCCTATGTGAAAGCTGAAAATATCAACCACACACTTAAAGGTGATTTTTCTCAGGATATAACTGATCTTGATATTACCCTTTCAATTGATCGTTTACTTCTCAGTTACGATGGGGTGAGGTATCTAAACAGGGTTAAAACCAATTTCAACTCAACAATTAACGCCAATCTGGCTAAAGAATTATATACTTTCAGCGATGCAAGGCTTTTGCTAAATGAGCTTGAACTTCAGGCTGATGGCTCTTTTGCAATAATAGATGAAGATTACGACATGGATATAACATTCAAGGCAGTAAGGAATGAGTTCAAGAACTTCATTTCCTTAATTCCGGCTATCTATACCAAAGACTTCGAAAATTTAAAGACAACAGGCACTTTAGCTTTCAATGGTTTTGTTAAAGGACGATATACTGAGAATACACTTCCTTCATTTTCATTAGACATTAGCATTGCTGATGGTAGTCTAAGATACCCTGACTTGCCTGGTAATGTTGAGAATATTAATGTTAAAACCCTAATATCAAATAAAACCGGTGATCCTGATGCAACTATTATAGACGTTGACAGATTTCACCTTGAGATGATGGGAAATCCTATTGATGCAACACTACATCTAAGCACTCCGGTGAGTGATCCTTATGTAGATGCCGTTGTAAACGGAAGAATAAACTTATCGGATATTTCAAAAGTGTATCCTTTAGACCAAGGCGAAAGTATGTCGGGGTTGTTGATAGCCGATTTTGCATTTAAAGGTAAACAATCGGATGCCGAAAATCAACGTTTTAATGCTATTCAGGCAAAAGGACAGCTTAATCTTTCAAATATTAATTATGTCTCTACCGATTATCCCAAGGGAATACAGATTACCCGAGCACAGTTTGATCTCTCACCTGCCGAAATTTCTATGGCTGACTTTATCCTAACTATAGGACAAAATGATTTATCAGCAAAGGGTAAGTTGAGCAATTACCTGGCATATACTTTCGATAAAGGTGATTTAAGAGGCGTTATGGACATGCGATCAGGTTATATTAACCTTAATGATTTCATGTCAAATGATACAGCTAATACTGCAGATACAACCGCTTCTGACCTCTTAGTTATCGAAGTCCCTGCAAATATTGATTTTAAAGTAAACTCTCAGTTTAATAGGGTTATTTATGATAAGCTCGAGTTAACCAATGTTACAGGCAGCTTGCAGGTAAAGGATAAACAAGTGTTGATTCAGAATCTGAAATTCAATACCATGGAAGGTCAGATGACTTTAAACGGATCATATTCAACTCAACAGGGTCAGGATCCTGCATTTGATATGGCTATGAATCTGCAGAACATTCAGGTTAAAAAAGCATTTGAGAATTTTGTAACAGTAGAAAAATTAGTTCCTATAGCAAAGCAGACCGAAGGAAGGATCAGTTCAACCCTAAAAATCTCAACCAAACTTGGACAGGATATGATGCCTTTGCCAGCAACGCTATTTGGTGAAGGAAATCTCACATCTCAGTCGCTGGTTATTAATAACATAAGCACGTTTAACCGATTAGCTGATGCCTTGAAGCTTGAACAGTTTAAGCAATGGGCTTTAGAAAAGGTTAACCTATCATTTAAGATTGAAGAAGGCAAAGTGTTTGTTAAGCCTTTCAACACTAAAATCGGCAATATAAATACCGAAATATCAGGCTGGAATTCATTCGATCAGTTGCTTGAATATACACTGAATTTGTCAATTCCAAGAAGTACTTTTGGTGGTGCCGCAAATAATGTACTTAATAATCTCGTACAGCAGGCAAATAATCAGGGAGCAAATTTTAGTGTTGGTGAGACTATTCCTGTTGCTGTTTTGATAACCGGAACAGTTAGTGATCCTAAGATCACAACCAGTTTAAAAGATGTTAAAACAAACCTTAAGGAGAGCATCAAAGAAACTATACAGCAGAAAGTAGATGAGGTTGTTGGTAATGTAAAAGAAGAAGCTTCAAAGTACATTGAGGAAGCAAACCTTCAGGCAAAGAAAATTCTTGATGAAGCTCAGCTTAAAGCCAATCAGGTTATTGCAACAGGTGAACAATCGGCTAAAAAGATAAGGGATGAGGCAAATAAGCAGGCCGATCAGTTGATTGCTGAAGGTAAGAAAAAGGGAATGGTAGGAGAACTTGCTGCAAAGAAGGGTGCCGATAAAGTACGTAGTGAAGGTGATAATAAGGCAAATGCAGTTACCGCTGAAGCTCAAAAACAAGCCGATGCTATTATGGCGTCAGCACGTCAGCAGGCAGATAAAATCATAAATGATGCTAAGTCGAGGACTAAGTAATCATTAAATATCTTTCTAAGCTCAATAAAGCCCATCTAAGGCGCTTAATATGTCAAAGATAGATTTCTGCTAAAGCGCCTTCTGGTTGCTTTAAAATATAACTTATCCAGCACTCAATTAGTGCATTGTGAATGCTCCTTAAAAACGATAGTTGTATCAGCAGCTTTTTATAAAGGCTTTTATTTGATTTGTCGAGATTGAATGAATTGTATTTTGTAAGTTGCTTCAGGGATAGAGTATGGGCTCTTGCTTAAGAGTTCCCGCGAATCACTAATAAACGTTGTCATTTTTAATACATCTGTGTGATGCATTTGTCGTAGTTTGAACAGGTCGGCATCATTATATGTAAAGGTTGCCCGGCTTGCTGTATCGTCGTAAGGCAAATTTGTAGGAACAATATAATACTTGCGTTTATTATTTTCCTGAGGTGTATAAACCCACGACAAGTGGTACTCGGGCTCAACTATGGTTTTTCTGTTCCATGTTTTCAGGAAGGTAAAGCCAACCATGAGTCCTCCATCTCTATATCTGTCTCTCTGGTTTGATACAAAGTTTCCTAAAGAATATACCACTAACTGATTTCGCTTAGTTGTGTCGGAGGCCCTGTAAAATTCTACCGGCTGAATAACATGAGGGTGTGAGCCAATGACAGCATCAGCTCCATTATCAAGTGTAAGTTGTGCTAGATTACGCTGGTTTTCGCTTGGCTCGCTCTGATATTCAATTCCCCAATGATAAACAACCACAATAAAATCGGGGTTTAACGATCTTGTAAATTCGAGATCTCTAATTATTGTTTGTTCATCAATAATATTAACCATTGCAGGATAGTTAAACGGCAATCCATTAGTTCCGTATGTATAGTTTAAAAGTGCGACTGTAATATTGTTTTTAGTAATGATGAGAGGATTTCTGTTTCTATAGTCAGTACTGTCGTAAAAAGTTCCGGTCCTTTGTATTCCCAGGCTATCAAGTACTCTTGCAGTTCTTATTACCCCTTTATCACCCCGGTCGCAGCTATGATTGTTAGCAGTAACTAAAATGCCAAAGCCTGCATCTCTGGCAGCGACAGCAATTGCATCAGGGGCACTGAACTGCGGATATCCGGTATATGGTTCTCCAGCCAGAGTAACTTCGAGATTTGCTACTGCAATATCATACTGGCGCAATATGTTTGTAACATATTGAAAGCAGTCGGTGTAGTCATATTGGTTGGTCGAGTCGTTCCAGGCAGCAGTAATCTGTAGTCCATGTTGCATTATATCACCGGCAAACACTATTGTAAGCCGCTTGTCTTCGGGAGCATTAACAACTTTGAAGTTATCGCTGGTATTTACTTCTGCAGCCACAAAAAAAGCTGTAACTATTAAAGTAAATTTGGCTATAGTTTTTATCATCATTGTTATGGTTAAAAGTCGAAATTCAATCCTATTGTTCCCCAAAAGTGGTTCTTGCCTTTTTTTAACTCACGTGTAATGAAGCTTTCAGCAATGTCAATTCCCGTGCTACCGTATTTAAAACTTAGTCGGGCTTCTGCCGAAACCACAACTCTTTTAATTTCGTTACTTTGTAACGCAAACACATTGTTCTTGTTCAATAAACCGCCTGTTAGTGAAGCGTTATGGCCTACGATGTTTCCTATAATCCTTGTTTCTGCAGAATATAAGAAGGTCTTTTTCAGGCGTTTTTTTTGATTATTTATTTTTTGAACAGAATAATTCACAGTATTCAAATTTCCCGTTCTTATTCCTAACCCTGTCAGGAGATTAGTGTTTAAAGTTCCTAAGGCACCGGCTAATATTGTATATCCACAGTAATTATTATTGTCAGTAATCACTTTTGTGATCTCATAATTGTAGTTTAGGATCAGATCATCATTTATCTGTGTATCCCAGCCAACGGGTTCGTCATTTGATGGAATGCTGGCATGGACTCCCCTTTGGAGTACACTTCCTAAAGCAGCCTTGCCAATTAGTCCTATATCAATTGAGGCAGTCCGAGTATCACCCGATTTCAGTAATTGCGCTTTCCTTTTGAACCTTATAAAGAGTGTTGATGCGTAAGGTCGGTCATCCTTTAACAAGGGAGGAATCTTTGTAGTATAAGGTGTGTACATTGCATGATGCAACTCTATGCTGTTGAATTCCATGCTTCCCTTTACCGGAACCGGAAGTATTGAGTTGATCCTGAAAAAGGCGAATGCCGGTGATGAGTATGATATATGGATCCCATTTGTGTAATAACGATCGGTATTATTGAACAGATCGTTATCAAGCGACAGACTGAAGTTGCTATAAGGCCAGATGTATGAGTTAATAGCTGGATTCCTTACTATTAGTGGTGTTAGGTCATACTGAACATTACTATTTGAGTGAATTCTATGAATTTCTATGTCTTGTATTTGTTTAATAACTTCATCATTTCCTGATCTTTGATCGATTGCTTTCACTGAAGTTCTATCTTTATGCCTCTTTTGCTTTCGGTGTTTTGAAGTGGCTAGGGATAGCTGATTTATATCCTCTTCTTTTATATCAGAGAGTGGATAAGTGGTTGTGCGTTTTATCTCTTGTGTTTGAGAAGTTGATCCATTATTCTCATTGCGTTGAAAGTTAATAATATTATCTGATTCTTGTTGGGGCATGTCTTTTCTGCATGAAATAAGTGCAATGCTTATTCCCAGAGACAGAAAGAATAGTACCCTGATATTCATATATTCAAATATTCGGTGGCGAAGTTATAAATAAAACAAAACTTGCTCAATATTTATTGCTATAATTTACCTATGTAACCGGCTAATAAGTGGATTGGTTATTTCAGAGGGAATGATGCGTATACTTAATAGCATGAGATTGTTTAATAGCCCCTGAATTGCTCGTTTTTTCCCTTTCATCATTCTTTTGTAAGCAAATTTAGCAACACTCTTTGCAGTGGCAGGCCTTAAAATACCCATAATTGCTGCATTTGAAGCTCCAGCCTCATTAAAAAAGTTTGTTTCCACAGGACCTGGGCTTAAAGTAGTAACCGTTACACCTGTTTTTCTCAATTCATGTTGTAGTGCGTAAGAAAAGGAGACAACAAATGATTTAGTAGCATAATATACTGACATCAATGGGCCGGGCATGTATCCAGCCATTGAAGCAACATTTAATATCTTTCCTTTGCCTGAGCGTATAAGATCAGGCAGAAACTCCCGTGTTATATGTGTTAAGGCAGTTATATTTAACTGAATCATCCTCTCGTTCTTCTCCCAGTCAGCTTCTGCAAAATAGCCCGAATCTCCGAAACCTGCATTATTAATCAGTATGTCTAATTCAAGTTTTTGTTCTCTTATTTTACTTATCATCCTATTCCGTTCTTTTTCATCGGCAAGATCAACAGCAAAATAGCGTACATCTACGGTATTTAATCTTATTAATTCCTCTCTAACTTCTTTTAGTTTATCTTCTGAGCGTGCAACAATGATCATGTTGTGATTGTCAGAGGCCATAATTTTGCATATTTCATAACCTATTCCACCCGAAGCTCCTGTAATTAGTGCATACTTTTTCACGTTGTTTTCTTTGTTATATCCTTGTTCATTATTTATCCGTTGTGGTAGTACGATAGGGCATTATATAACATATAAGATCGCAGATAGTTAAGTAGCTTTCTGTCCAGAAATTTAATTTTTCATTCATAGAGATGATATATAAACTAAAAAAGGTTTTAAAGCATCAAAGTGAAAGAAACAAAGAAGCCCCATAGTAGGGGCTTCTTAAATTCATTTATTTATCGATTTTAGAAAGTATATCTAATTCCGATTTGTGCACCCCAAGTACTTGTTGTCGAAAGTACATTAGTAAATGAACTTGTTGGGAAGTCCTTTCCTAACATATTGAACTGATATGTAGGTTCGCCTTCAGCATTGTTGCCGCTGTACTTCAATAAAGCCATGTCATAACTCCCTGCAATCTGACGTTTACTTAATCCCCAGTCTTTATTGATTAGGTTACCAATGTTAAGTACATCAAGGGTAATTTGTAAAGTATGACGGTTGTCTTTACCAAAGTCGGTAAAAATATCCTGCATAATTCTTAAATCGAAACGATTTCTCCATGGAAGTAAAGCTGCATAGCGTTCTGCATAGCTTCCTTTGTTTTCTTTAAGGTAGTTATCCTGTTCTACAAAACTCCAGAAAGCAGCTCTTTGGGCATCAGCGGTTGCCACTATAACAGTATTCCCTTCGTTATCCTTCTTAGTAATATCAACAAAATTTATCTGATCGTCATTTGCCGGAATGTACATTAAATCAGCTGCATTGCCATCATTATTCATGTCATTTGAATAGATATAAGAAATGCGTCCCTGATTTGCACCTTCATAGAATAATGAAACAGTTGTTGCTAAATGCTTTATATATTCTTTGTTATAAGAAATTGCACCAACAACACGGTGAGGTACTGCAAATTGTGAGAAACTTAATCCGGGATCGTTCTGATGATTAACTGTTGGATTGCTGCTCCATACACTAAATGCTGTTGAACCAGGATTTGAAGTGAAGTTTTTTGCTATTGAGTAGGTGTAGGCAATTGACCCAAAGAATCCTTTGTTAAATGGTCTTGATAATTGGAAAGTTAGCATAGTTGCGCTTCCGCCATCTGCGTTATCCAATACCATTGCTGAAGAAATTGATGAGTTAACTTTTCTTGTGTTTGTAAAGAAAATAGGACGATTATCCACACCCTGGAAAGTAGTGTCAGAAATTGTCTGATTAGCATTACGCTGAATAATTGCATTTATATCCTTAGTGTATAAGGCTTCGAAAGTAAATATCATATTGTACCATGGGAGTTTTACATCAGCAGCTATGTTTGATCTCCATACCTGTGGCATTTTGAAATCATCGGCAACCTTTGCAATTGAACCGGGTGCCTTTGTGCCCGGTGTAGTACTGAAATTGTTAATGTGTGCAGCAGGATCGCTACTGAAGTAAAGATTATAAGCAGCAATATCAGCAGCTTTTGTAACTTCAACAGTATTTTGCAATACTCCACTGTTTGTAGGCTGATTGGTGAACCATACAAATGGTAAACGACCGGTAAAGATACCTGAACCTCCACGTAATTGGAAAGTGCGATCTCCGTTTACATCCCAGTTAAAGCTTAAGCGTGGTGAAACTAAAAGTTGTGATTTAGGCCATGCACCTACATCAAGTTTTTCTTCTTTGCCATCAAGATCAATGAATCTCAAGCTATCTGTAATTGCCGGGTTCTGAATAAGGTCATCAAGGTAAAATGGCATTTCGAATCTTAAACCACCAGTAATTTTCAGATTCTTATTAATCTGGAACTCGTCTTGTAGATAGGCGCTTCCATAGCCAAAGTTAAGTTCAGCATATCCATCACCGGCACCTTCATAAGGATAAGTGTATCCGTAAGTTGTTGGTAATGCATTGCTCATGAAATCGGCCATTGAAGCAAAGCGATAGTAACTGGTGCCATATCTCTTATAACTATTTCCAAAATATAGGTAATCGTATGCTGCACCTACTGTAATTGTATGTTTACCAAGGTAATAGTTAAAGTTATCAGTAATAGTTAATACATTATTCTTAACATCATTCTCAAATGAAAAAAGCTCATAACCGAAACTCATGTATGGATCGCCATCCTTGTAAATATCCACATAAGGGAATATGTCACTGTCACTATCTCGTGTATCGCGTATCCTTGTATAAGTTACAAGTAATTTGTTAGCTGCTTTGTTGCTGAAGAATGAGTTTAATTCAGCCGAGAATGAACCTACTGTATTTAAGAAACCATAGTTTGCATTTTCAAATGCCATTGATTTCTCGCCAATACGCCCATAATTTGAGCGAGTGCCAGGTGAACTTGTAGCATTTGTTTCCTGATCGTTTGTTGACTCTACATAATTATAGCGTAAAGTGAATTTGTTGCTGCGGTTTATGTTCCAGTCTAAACGTCCTAACAACTTGTAATTCTTACTTTCGAAGTTTCCAAAATTATCATAATTGCCTGGATCGTATCCAAAATTTTCAATAAGAAAGCTACGCATCAACCTTAAATCACTTATGTCAGTTCTTGAAATATACTTTTCAGGATCTGGCGATATTTGGTTTTCTGCATCACTAGGCCTCCAGGGAATTCCAGGGAAAGATGATTTTTCATACTCAGCGTTTGCGAAGAAGAAGAGTTTATCTTTAATGATTGGTCCACCAAAACGTGCACCATAAGTATTAGTAGTATTGTCTGTTAAGGCAAGAGTATCATTGCCAACATATTTTCCGTTAAAGCTCTCATTTCTGAAGAGCATATAAGCAGAACCTCTAAACTTGTTATCACCACTACGTGTAACAGCGTTTACATTAGCGCCAGTAAAGTTCGACTGGCGGATATCAAAAGGAGCGATGTTTATAGAAATTTCCTCAATAGCATCCAAACTGATAGGCTGGGCATCACCACCAGGTAAATTACGTGAACTTAAGCCGAAGTTATTATTGAAGTTTGCACCATCGATAGTGATGTTATTATAACGACCATCTCTTCCGGCGAAACTATTATTGGTACCTGCTTGTGGGGATAGTCTTGTATAATCATTAATACTCCTGCTAATCGATGGCATTACAGAAATTGTTTGATTATTCAAACTGGTAGAAGCTCCTGTACGGTTTCCATCAAACAGGTCGCTTCGCGAACTGATAACTTCAACACCTGTAATATTTGATGTTTCTTCAACCAGCTTGCTGCTGAATTTATAAGTCTGTCCAAGATTCAGTATAATATCAGTTGTAGTAACTGTCTGATATCCAACATAACTTACTGTAACTGTATAAGGACCTCCAACCCTCATATTAGGTATTCTGAAGTAACCTTCAACATCGGTAGTAGTGCCATATTGAGTACCTGAAGGGGTGTGAACAGCAATAACTGTTGCTCCGGGCAATGACTCTCCTGAATTTGAGCTTATTCTGCCGTTCATGCCTGCTGTTGTAACCTGTGCAAAGGTCACACTACTCGCCATCAGGAAGGAAACAACAAACAGAAGATGTTTGATTGTTTTGCTTAGGTAATGGTCTTTTTTTCTCATTTGATTTGGGTTAATTGGTTGTTTATGTGATTAACTACTTGAATAGTTCAACTTAATATAGTGCAAAATTACGAAGTGTGAACAAGAGACACTCATTTCTAAAATTAACTTAATGTTAAGTCTTTATGAATCTCTTAATTATACGCAACTTATGACTGTATTTGCCTATCTCTTTGTTATAAATCCCATGATGATCAATCATATCCACTCTCACCTTCCCATTTGCGTGAATAATTGTCCCTTCGCTGGTTAAAACTCCTGTATGTATTATTCTGCCTTCATCGTTATCGAAAAAGGCAATATCACCTGCCATTATTTCAGGTAAAAGGTCAATATATTCGCCTTCATGCTCGGCTTGTTGCCATGCATCACGAGGCAGCATGATCCCGCAGGTCTTAAATACAAGTTGAATTAAGCCCGAGCAATCTATACCGAATGGTGAACGGCCACCCCATAAATATGGAGCATTTATAAACTTAAAGGCTTCAGTAACAACAGATCTCTTATTCTCTTGCCCAATATCACTTACATTTCCAATAATAAGCGTGTATTCCTGTCTATTGAGTATTAGTTTATTGTCCTGTAAGTGAACTTCCGATCCGTAAGTAAGTACCAAAGTGTCAGTCTCCGAGGCAAAGTGGGCAACACTACTGGTAATTAGCTTATTTGAAGTGTATTCAGATAAATGATTTTCAATAAGGCTAATTTGATTCTTTTCACACCAGCCTTCATAATTATCATGTAGTGATGAAATCCGATACCAGTTGCCATGTGTGTCAATGATTTTTACCTTGTCGCCAAAAAGCAGTTGATTAACTAAAGCTGATTTTGAGGATGGCTCTTCTCTAACCGAAACTATTGAAAGATAGCAACTTCCGTTTAACATAGTTGTTCTTTTCGCATGGGTCAAAGATAGTAAAGTTTAAGCAGATAACAATGCAAAAGGAAGTTGTAAGTTGTTCAATTTCTTGAAAAACATATGAAAAGGCTGGCGTTATTGCTGCTTAACGATTGTAAACATAAAGCTAGGAGTTTTTAATATCTTTGTGTTTCCAAACGTTAATAATAGATGATGTTGGAGCTGTATTTATGAGAAAGATTCTGATCTGGTTACGAAATAACTATAATTTACTTGAGAAAGTATCACTATTTCTATTAGTTGCGTGGATGTTGATTATGGTGTTTCCACGAGAAGGTAAATTTAAATATGAGTATCAGAAAGGTAAACCGTGGCAGCATGAAGATCTAATTGCACCTGTTGATTTTGCAATTCTTAAATCAACTGATGAGATGAAGCATGAGCAACAGAAAGCTCTAGAACAATTAAGGCCTCATTTTGTCAGAAATCTTGCTGTATATGATGCTCAGGTTAATTATGCTGTTAACCAGTTTGGGTATAACTTAAAGAATAAGTATGGAGTTAATGAAGTTTCGAACCAGGAGAAGGAAAAGAGTCTCAATCTCATGCTCAATGTGCTTGATACTATCTTTACACATGGTATTATAAGCATAACTAGTGATATCATAGATAAGCCATCCGACTATAAGATCAGGGTTATTGAGGGCAACACAGCCGTTCACGTTCCGCTAAGCAAATTCTTTACAATCCAGAATGCAGAAAAATATATAAGGAATGAGGTTGAAAACTCATCAATCGAATATAAAGATTTGGTTTACCGTGTTTTGGTTAACTCAATCAAACAGAATATAGTGTATGATGAAGCAACCACTACCCGGGCACGAGATGCATTGCTCGCCGAAATACCCAATTCTAAAGGAATGGTGCAGAAGGGCGAGCGTATAATTTCGAGAGGCGAGCTTGTTAATTCCGAAAAGTTTCAAATCCTTGAGTCTTTACGAACTGATTACGAAGGTAGGCTTGGCTCTACTTTCAAATATTTTAATATTCTCGTCGGACAATCATTGCTTATCTCACTTACAATGATTGCGTTTATTCTCTTTATGATATCATTCCGGAAGGACTTGTTCGCTGAGAATAAAAAGCTGCTGCTGATGCTCATTCTAATTCTCATAATGGTGAGTGTAGCAAGTTTAACAATCAGAAAAAACAGTGATCTGCTGCAGTTGCTTCCTTTTTGTATGGTACCTATCATCATTAGGGTGTTTTTCGATACTCGTCTTGCATATTTTGTGCATGTCGTGACCCTTATTCTAACGGGTTTTATGGTGCCAAACGCCTTTGAATTTATTTTCATGCAGTTGATTACCGGTATTATAGCAATTATAAGTGTAGCTGAATTACGCCGCAGATCGCAGTTCTTTATTACAGCAGCCGCTATATTTGTTTCATATTCAGCTATATATATTGGAATGTTATTGATCCAGGACGGCAGTTTTGAAAATATTTCACAAGGGCCATTCATCTTGTTTGCAGGCAATGCATTATTTACATTATTCTCTTATCCTCTCATATTTGTCTTTGAGAAGGTGTTTGGACTTGTTACTGATGTAACTTTAATGGAGTTATCCGATACTAATAGTCCGCTACTTCGAAAGCTTTCGCAATATGCACCAGGTACTTTTCAGCATTCTCTGCAGGTTGCCAATATTGCAGAGGAAGCAGTATACGCTATTGGCGGCAATACCTTGCTGGTTCGTGCAGGTGCACTTTATCATGACATAGGCAAAATGGACATGCCGATGTACTTTATAGAAAACCAAACATCGGGCATAAATCCTCATGATGAGCTTGGATACGAAGAAAGTGGAGGTATTGTAGTAGGGCATGTATATAAAGGAATTGAGATTGCCAGAAAGTATAAGTTGCCTGAGGTATTGGTCGATTTCATAAGAACACATCACGGCACACGTAGAGCTGAATACTTTTATAACCTTAAAAAGATAGAATTCCCGGAACAGGAGATTAACGATAAGCCATTTAAGTATCCCGGTCCAGTGCCTTTTTCAAAAGAAACATCGGTTTTAATGATGGCCGACTCAGTTGAGGCTGCTTCGAGAAGTATGAACCGACCCACTTCCGAATCTATCGCAGCCTTGGTTGAACGTATAATTGACAGCCAGATTAAAGATCAGCAGTTCAGTAACTCTGATCTTACGTTTCAGGATATTACAAAAATTAAAAAGATCCTTAAGAAGCGGCTAATGAGCATTTATCACATCCGCATTGAGTATCCGGTGTTGTAGTTTCTGCATTAGTATGACTGTTGATTCACTGTCTTGCAACTTTTAAGGTATGCCAACGATGCAGGTCCTTTGTTAAAGATCAGATCAAGTATTGATAAATTCGAAGTATATGGCAGCCTGTCACTAAAAACCTGCGTGTAATATGGTAGCTCATGATCGGTTTTCATTAAATCCTTATTACACTCTCTGAGATCCATGTATGCACTATATTGTTTCTCAAAAACTTTAGTTAATTCAATAGCTGGAGTGACCTTTAAAAACTTGTTGATGAGTAATATAAACTGCATATTAAAATCTATAAGCTTCTCAGTGTGCATATTATATATAGCCTCTATCTCATCTTTGTAATAAAGATAAAAAGGCGATTTGTTGTATGCTGAGCTAATAGCTCTAATATGCATCTTTTTCCAATTGCTCTTATGGTCTGTTATCACTTCAGATGTCTTTGTTTTATTGCCATTCGGCTTAATAACGGGTATTGTTAGCCGTAGTATACCATTGGCAGTCATAATATTTGTTCTGTTGCGGCAAGTTTGTTTCGGATAGGTTTCTTCAATTTCAAAAAGAATTTTTGAATTGCATGCAATATGACAATATTGATCAACTGAAGGGAGATAAGCTACGGGGAGTACTATTCCAATACGGTTTTCCATTTAAAAAATAAGGCGAAGAGTTTCATTAAATTTCCTATTACAAAAGTAGTATTAAGTTTAATAGGGGCAAAATCGGTTGGTGTTGTATTGCGATAAATTTGGACACCGTTCGCTTATCGTTCGCTTACCGTTCGCTTATCGTTCGCATTTATGCACAAAAATGCGAACAGTGTGCGAATAGTATGCCTCTTAAAAGCGAATACTGGTAAAATCGATTATATCTTTTATTAATCTTCATAACTAACTGCCATAAATGAACCATCTACCTATTTTGACTTGTTGAAGAAAAAAGATTTTGAACTCGCCGTAGGATGGGAGGAGTCAATTTTATTTTCGTATTAGATTAGGGAATGAAAAAATAGGAACTTATGTGCTGTTCAATAATCAGAGATGGTGTTATTGTTATAAAAATTAGCCATCTGATTATACTTGATTCCGCAATGTTGGGGTAAGTATGTGATTTATCAAAAAAAAGAGTATCTCTTTAAAGATACTCTTTTCCAATCTGATATGAAAAAAACTAAAAGCTGCTCTTATTTTTTATCTTGTGTTTGCAATAAAACATCATCAATTGCCTGGATGAGGGCTGATTTAGGCAAAGCGCCAGCTGCCATACGAGGTTGTCCTTCAACTGGGCAGAAAAGCATACTCGGTATACTTCTAATTCCAAAAACCTGTGATAGTTCCTGTTCTACTTCGGTGTCAACTTTGTAAATGTCAACCTTTCCAGCATACTCTTTTGAAAGCTCCTCAAGAATTGGGGCAACCATCTTGCATGGTCCGCACCAGTCTGCATAAAAGTCAATAATACAAGGCAGTTTGCCTTCAAATTTCCATTCCTGATTCTTCTCGTAATTAAAGACTTTTTCTTTAAAAGTCTGTGCTGTCAAATGTTCCATTATTCAATTTTCTGAATTAATACTTTGGTTAATTTCTTTTATAGTGATTTGATTATTGATGACATTAGTTAGCTGAAACTGTTTTCTTTAAAAGAATGTCATTTATCATTTTTTCGAAATCTGCTTTCGAGGCAGCTCCCATTGTCATTGTTGGCTGGCCTTCAACCGGACAATATAATATTGATGGGATACTTCTAATTGCAAACACTCCTGCAAGTTCTTTTTCTTTATCGGTATCAATCTTATATATAACAAGATCATCTTTATACTGTTCTGCCAATTCCGACATAATTGGTGCAATTTTTCTACATGGTGCGCACCAGTCAGCATAAAAATCTATGATACAAGGCTTATCTCCCAGATACACCCATTTGTCGGGACTTGCTTCGTAATTGAATACTTTTTCAATAAACATTGCTTTATCCATCTTAATTACTTTGCCTTCATTTGTTGTAGAGGCAACTGTTGTTGAGTTGGTTTGCTGAGTCACTTTGTTGTCACTCTTGGTTTGTGTGCATGCAGTAATTGTTATTCCTGCTATAAGCACAACCGATAAAATAATATGTTTCATTGTTGGGCGATTGTTAATTTATTTATTTCACACTGCAAAAATAATACAAATTTTGATTAAAGCGCATAAATATCACTAATTTTTTTTACTTTTGTGGCGGAATTTATTTTTATGCACTGATTTTTATGCAGATAACAAAAAATATGGTTTAATGTTGTTTAATAATTTTTTATAGTATAATGGATCTTAAACAATTGTTCAGTAACCTTAAATCAATTGACCGATTTCGCGATTTTTTTGGTACCGAAGAGGCTTGCCTAAATGCTATTGCGGCTGATAAGTGGAAAAATGGCTACGTGTGCCGCAAATGTGGTAACACTCGCTTTTGCGATGGGAAATCTAAATATTCCCGACGTTGCACCCGCTGCAAGAGTGATGAATCGGCAACTGCAAATACGGTTTTTCATCACTGTCGAATACCCATTACAGAGGCTTTTGAACTTGCTTACCGAATTTGTTGCTCACCAGGGGTGTCAACTTATGAGCTTTCTCGTGAAATGAATACCCGACAAATGACCTGCTGGAAGTTTAAAAAGAAAATACAGGATTATCTGGTACAGAAAAACAGTATTACAAAAGAGCTTAATTAATTCTTAAAGCTTTGTAGTTTTGCAAAAAAAAGAATAATGAAAATTGATTTAAGAAGCGATACAGTTACAAAGCCAACTCCTCAAATGCTTGAGGCTATGTATAGTGCCAATGTTGGTGATGACGTTTTTGGCGAAGATCCAACTGTAGCCATGCTTGAAGAAAAAGTAGCCGGCATGTTTGGTAAAGAGGCTGGTTTGTTTTGTCCGTCAGGAACCATGACAAATCAAATAGCTGTGAAGGTTCATACAAGGCCGGGTGATGAGATCATTCTTCATAAATTATCACATCTTTACTACTACGAAGGTGGTGGTATAATGATGAACTCAGGTGCTTCTGTTTGTTTGCTTGAAGGCGATCGTGGAAGAATAACTGCCCGGGATGTTGCAGATCATATAAATCCAGATGATATTCATAGGCCACCTACAGTCATGGTAGAAGTTGAGAATACTATGAATAAAGGGGGAGGATCGGTATATAATAACGATGATCTCGCTGAAATTTCTAAGGTGTGTCGCGATAACAATCTAAAATTCCATCTCGATGGTGCCCGTGTATTCAATGCTCTGGAATATACAGGTCAATCAACTAAGCAATGTGGTGAACTGTTCGATAGTATTTCTATATGCTTATCAAAGGGTCTTGGTGCTCCTGTTGGCTCTGTTTTAATTGGTACAAACGAATTCATAACTAGAGCACGCCGTATTCGTAAAGTATTTGGTGGAGGAATGCGTCAAGCAGGATATCTTGCTGCTGCTGGTATTTATGCTCTTGATAGTCATGTAAAGCGTTTGTCCGATGATCATTATCGAGCAAAGCAACTTACCGACGTTATATCAATTTTGCCTTGGGTTGATTATGTATATGAATGCCACACTAACATCGTGCTGTTTAAAGTAGCACAACCACTCACTGCGATTCCGGTTCTTAAGAAACTCGAAGCAGCAGGACTTTACGGCATTGATTTCGATAAGTACACAATTAGGTTTGTAACTCATCTTGATTTCAATGATGAGATGCTTGAAGAAGCAATACGTATTCTCAAATCTTTTAATTAAGATTTTTGGGCAAGAGTAATATTCCAGTGTTGCAATTTTAGTGTCAATTGGAATCCTAATCCTTTATTGATAGCATATCATTACAACCATATCTGAACATAAGGTTGTAATTATCCTTATCTTTCATCCTGAACATCAGCTTGCTGCTAGTGCAGAACTTAGGAAGTAGTGAGGCTATTTCGAAAGTTACATCATCAACCGAATCGAATCCTTTATAACCCGATTTAATTAATAACTCTTCCAGTTGTCGCCAAGAAGTGTATTCAACGGGTGAAGCAATTCTCTTATCAACTTTTTGGATAACACGCTGACAGTTAGTGTATGTGCCACCAGTTTCAAAAGGAAATGAGGCTGGCATGATAAGATCGGCAATTTGGGCAGTAGCAGTCATATGAAGTTCCTGCACCATGATAAAACTGCTCTTGCTCATCAGCATTCTTATATGAGTTTCATCAATTGCACAACCTATGGGATCTTCTCCAAAGATAAACAGTGATTTATAGCCTTTTTCTATGAATTGCGTCAGAGAACATCCGCGCCAGTCGGGCAACTCTTCTGAGCCCCAGATGAACTGAACTGTACTTCGTTGAAAAGGATCATCCCAGGGAGTAGCACCCGGACCTAAATTCCACATTACACCAATGTCATGCAGGCCATGCGAATTATTATTTTCCTTTAATAGCATTAATCCTGCCCCTGTTCGTCCATGCTTTCCTGTTAACATTGCCAGATTAAATACTTCTCCACATGTGTGACTGGATAATTCATTTTCGGAAAATACAAGTACCGCATGTGATTCATTTATAAACTCATCAGCAAATTGTTTCAGCACATTCTCTTCAATACCTGCAAGTCCAAGTAACTCTATAAGGTTTTCTTTCATCAGAGAATTGCGATAATCACTAAAGTTCTCAACGAGGTTTTTAATGTATTCTTTATCTTCAAGTTCATTATCAATGATGTACTTGTTTATTGCCCGAACGAAGTGAAAATAGGACTTAATAATTATGTGTCCTTTCGCCTTTTCAACAAGATAGCTCTCAGGGTTGTTGGTTACGACTGTAACCGGTATATTATTGTCATTCTGGTTGTTAAAAATGAAATCGGCTGCAACAGGGTTGTCTCGGTACACTTCAGCACCAATTATATAAATTTTTGCCGCCTCTGTTAACTCTGCAAAAGGGATATTAGCTCGTGACAATTTTGTATATCCTGTGCCTCTACCGAGGTAATGAAAACTTCCAATATTATTTGAATAAGCAACGCCACGGGCAATCTTCTGTATTAAATACTGTTCTTCATTGGTTAATCTTGCCCCTGCAAAAAAAGCTTTATCTTCAGGTGGTCCCAATAATATCTGCTCATGTAATATCGCGAAAGCTTCATCCCATGAAATCTCAATATGCTTATTGTCAACTTTCTTTAATGGTTTTGTAATACGCTGAAAACTGTTGATCCGGTTATATGCTTTATCAGGATAACTGCATTTTTGCCCCCTGTCATTTATTAAACCTGTAGCTCCGGTAACACTATCTACTCTTCCATTTAAATGTTTTACCCTCAGTTTGCAACCTACTGAACAGAGGTTGCAGATAGTATCAAATACAATCAGATCATTCAAATCGCCATCCGACCCGACTTTTTGTAATAAAGAAACATTATCCTGCATCGACAAATATGGTATTAAGCTATTCAAACACAATGCTATATGCATTGTTATACAAATAACAATTAGAATGCTAAATTATATACTTTTAGGATACGAAGAAAGCCTTGTAACACCTATTGGTTAAAAAAGATACACTTATCTAAATGTTTGCTGATGAAGCAACTCAATGCAACTAAATTACAGACAGGTCAAACAGGTATAAATGAGTATAAAAACACATCAGTTATGCATTATCTGCTTTCTGAGCATATCGAGAGCAGCAAGCGCACTACGTCGGATATTCCGTTCACGATGTTCGCCAAAAAGGTATTTCTTAACAACCATACCTGTGTAAGGAGTATATACCGCAATCCAAACTGTGCCAACAGGCTTATCATCGCTGCCACCTTCGGGTCCTGCAATGCCTGATACTGCAATAGAGCAATCGGTTTTTAGTTTATTTCTAACTCCTTCGGCCATTTCAATTACAGTTTCACGGCTTACTGCCCCAAACTCATCTATTGTAGATTGTTTAACCCCTAGTGAATTTACTTTTACCTCATTACTGTATGAAATAATTGAGCCATTATAGTATGCTGAGCTTCCTGCTATAGATGTAATAAGGTGAGAAATATACCCGCCAGTGCAACTTTCGGCAGTTGAAAGGGTGAGATTGTGATCTTTTAATAACTGTCCGACTACTTCCTCAAGACTATCGTTGTCTTCGCCAAAAATATATTCCGATATGATTGAATGCAGCAATAATACTTGTTCATCAAGCAATTGTTGTAGCTCTTCTCTTTTAGAGCCGGTAGCTGAAAGACGTAAACGTACTATGCCGGGTTGGGGTAGATAAGCAAGTTTAATGTTTGGGGGTAAAGCGCTTTCCCACTCCTGTATTTTATCGGCGAGGAACGATTCGCCAACACCTTGTGTTAATATAGTTTTATGTATTATCACCTTGTTGCTTAATGGCTTAAGCAAAGGCAAAACATGACTTGTCATAAGAGCTTTCATTTCAAATGGCACGCCGGGCAAGGAGACATAAATCTTGCCATTTTGCCTGAACCACATTCCGGGAGCGGTTCCATTTTCATTAAGTAGAGGTTCGCAACAGGCAGGAACTTCGGCCTGTTTGCGGTTTACCTCGGTCATTGTATATCCTCTTTTCCCAAAGAGTCGTTCGATATTATCATACGAAGTTTGATCGAACACCAGATGAGTTTTAAAATAGTCGCATAAGGCTAGTTTAGTTATATCATCACGAGTTGGTCCAAGCCCTCCTGAAGTAATAATAACGTCAGCTCTTTCGGTTGATTCGGCCAGCGCTTTTGTAATCTCCTCATGGTTGTCCATTACAGAGATTATTCTGTTGACCTGAATACCAGCCATATTCAACTCACGTGCCATCCAGGCACTGTTAGTATCAACAACCTGACCAATTAATATTTCATCGCCAATTGTGATGATTTCAGCTTTCATAAATGCATTATGAATATTGTAAGTTAAAGTTCTTTAGGTATAATTGAAACCACCGGAATTTCGGAGCTTCTGATGAATTCCTGAGCCTGTGAACCAACAAAATATTCAACAATTGAAAACTCTTGCTGGGTCATAATTACTATCAAATCAACGTCTTCTTTTGATCTTGCATATTCAAGAATTGAAGGGACATGTGTTTTTTCACCTTGCGGACTTTCAATAATTTCAGCTTCACAGGAAACGCCTTCAGCAAGTATGTGATCTTTAACCTGTTCCATCTGCTTGGTTAACCGTTCAATGATTTCCTTATCATTCATTGACCATAAAGCTGAGACTGCTCTGATCTTTGAACCATAAATCTTAGCTATTTCAATTGCCCACCCTACTTTTTGACGTGTTTCCTTAGTAAGATCAAGAGGCAGTAGTATTGACCGACATCCATCAAAATGTGAATTTCCGCTAATGGTAATGACCGGACATGGAGCTGAGCGAATGACTCTGGAGGTGTTGGCGCCGAGCATCCGTTTATGTTCAAAATCATCACCATCTGAACTTCGGGTTCCCATTACAATGTAATTAGCTTTGATCTCTTCGGCTACCCGATTTATAGTAGTATAGATACGTCCTCTCTGCATCGATACCTCTACATCAATTCCTGTTCGTAAACTTATGCGGGCAGCTACCGAATCAAGTGAATCATTTATCTTTTCGAGCATGTCTTCGTCCTGATTGTCAGAAAATATCGACAACAAGAAACCCGGCATTTCGTTAACATAAAGCAGTACAATCTTCCCTTTAGTATGCTTTGCTAAATTTACTGCCTGCTCAAGAGCTAAATCCGATTGGCGGTTAAAGTCATAAGGTACAAGGATATTATACATCAATAGTCGATTAAAGTTATCTTTGCAGTAAAAAGGCAAAATTAGTTAATATGTTCTTTATAACAAACAAGCTTTGAAAATGGCATCATTACAAAACTCGGAACTTATCTTAAATAGCAATGGTAGTGTATATCATCTGAATTTGCTACCACAGGAGCTTGCACATAATATTATTCTTGTTGGTGATCCTGGAAGGGTTGAAATGGTGTCATCACATTTTGATAGTGTTAGTATAAAGCGGCAAAATCGTGAGATCATAACTCATACTGGTCGGTATAAAGGAATGGACATTACGGTGCTATCTACCGGTATGGGTACCGATAATATTGATATTGTGTTAAATGAGCTTGATGCACTTGTTAATATTAATCTTAAATCCAGGGAGCTAAAACCTATACGAACTAGTTTGAATATCATCAGAATTGGCACATCAGGTGCTTTACATGCTGGCGTAGCTCCCGATACCACAGTAGTATCAACGCATGGTATTGGGTTGGATGGAATGCTATATTATTATAGAAATCTTGATAAAGTAATTGACCATAAACTAACAGATAAATTCATTAGCGACCTTACATGGCCTTCGGTTTTGCCAAAACCATATATAGTAAAAGCAAGCGATAGGCTTTTAGAAATGGTTGGTGATAAATTTCTTAAAGGTATGACAGCTACAGCACCAGGCTTTTATGGTCCGCAAGGCAGAAAATTACGGTTGGAAACCTATTTGACTGATATAAACGGAATGCTTCAGGGGTTTGCCTATGATTCAAAAAAGGTCTTAAATTTCGAGATGGAAACTTCTGCACTTTATGGTTTAGGCAAAATGCTTGGCCACAATACCTTAACAGTTACTAATATTGTTGCAAACAGAGTTGATAAAACACATAGCCTTAACTATCGTTTATACATGGATCGACTTATTGTTGATGTGCTTGATATCATGACTCAATTATAATTCTCACTACTCACTATAAAGAGTGGTCATGTGTTAAAAATTGAGAAAAAGTTTCATGTAAGAGCAATAGGCTAATTTAAATTGTTTAGTTATTATATCAAAAGCTTAATTATGGATTCGCATAAGGGAGATGAAATTGAATTGCAAGCCTTGATCAGTTTGATCGATGAACCTGATTATGTGTCTTTTACAAAGGTAAAGGAGCAGATATTTAACATCGGTCCACCTGCTGTGCCATTACTTGAATCGGCTTGGGAGAATACCTTTGATGTGAATGTTCAGCGTAGGATTGAAGATATAATTCATAACATTCAGTTTAATCAACTCCACTTCGATCTTGTTAAGTGGGCTCACTTTAAAGATACCGATCTGTTGGAAGGTTTTGTTCTTTTTACAAAGTATCAGTACCCAAGTATGAACATTGATTTGCTTAAGGAGCAGATTGGTAAACTGAAGAAGGATATTTGGATAGAACTTAATGAGAGCCTTACACCACTTGAGAAAGTTAAGGTCTTGAATCATATTTTTTATGACCATTATAAATTCAGACTACCCGAAAAGCAGGAGGCTGATGTAAGATACCTGTTTCTAAATAATCTGATGGAAACAAGGATGGGTTACTCTATCTCCCTTGGAATACTTTATACAGTCATTGCTCAAAGTTTAGGAATGCCTATCAAGGGTCTGCTATTACCGGGCGAACGATACTTTATGGCTTGGATTGAATCAGATCCATTAGGAGCCGACAGAGTAAAGTTTTGCATAAACCCCGAAAATAAAGGCGGCATTTTCACAAAGGAAGAGTTGATTGTTTTATTGAAGAAGCTAAAGTTTCCTACACAGGAGAATTATTTCGTTCCGTTAAAGCCAAATTATATTATTGAAAAGATGTTTGAGATGCTTGCATATCTTTACAGTGCAGCCGGTGATACCTCTAAACAAGATGAATTGCTTCGTTTAAAGGATGCCTGCTCCGATTAACTATCAATCAGCAGAAAGATATAAATTGCATGCCATCTCAAAGATGTAAGTTAATCTGTTGCAAGACTAACTACCTTGGCTTCAAGATAACACCTTGATTCTTCTGACCATCGATCATAACTACACACTGATTCTCGAATCGTACATGCCTGATGTGTTGATCCTCATACTCAGCGGGAATGGAATTGAGATACTCCAGATTAAAAAATCCATCATTCATGAAAGGGTTTATTGTAAAATATCCTACTCTAAAAGAGGTTAGATTCTGAAAGAAATGAGTGCCCTGGCTTGGGTCTATTCTGTAATCCCTTAAACCTGATTCTATAATTACCCTTGCTTGTGAAATCTGAGCCCACTTTACAGGAATACCTAGCCACCTGTCGCTCGATCCCCATCTGCCCGGACCAATAAGTATGTAGTTTGAATTGCTGTTCAGAAACTGCTGGTTTACTTGAGCGATTTTCTCAGCAATCAATACATTGTCTGTTTGCTTGAAGTTTTCAGGACGAACATAAACCACATCTCTTAGATTGTTGATTATACCATTGCCTAAAGCATTCTCTGCAAAGATTATAGTATCCTCTCTTTTTATTTTAGAGAGCTCAACTTCAAGGGTTTCACGTGGATCGACAATTGGCCTGATTTGTAAGAGATTGAAAACGTAATGACCATTATCCTTTGAATTCAGATCAATTGCAAATTCAATTTCAACAGGCTTGCCCATCTCGCGTTGGCCTGTTTTGAGTACTTCAACAAGTATATCGGCCAATGGTACGATGTTGTGATTTAATATACTCGAGAATGTTATAATACGCTTGCCCTTGGTGAGCATGCCTTCTTTTATAGACAAATTCTCAAAATCGTAAGTGCTTGCTATATATTTGAGTGAACCGTCAAGTTCAGCATCCTTGATATCAAGTTTAAGCAAATTACATGCATCATCTGTCGAAACAGGGAAAGTGTCTTTCCTTAGATCCAGTGCATAGAAATTGTTTTGCGACTCCTTTAATGCCATTTGAGTATTAGAGAGTTGAAGAACTTTTCGAGGATATTTTGGAGAGAAGCGTAGTGAAACGCCACCATCAACCACATACTTGCCCAGTCCTAATGCAATACTTGCTGTTCCATCGAAAGAAGTTTCAGGGGGCACAGGATAGAAATTGATTGATCTCGCTACACCGGAAATAGAAGGATAGAATCGGTTATTATAAGCACTTCCAGTAACTTCCTGGAGTACTACTGCCATTTTTTCCTCATCAATAACATGAGTAGTGCTCTTCATGTAGGTTTTTGATTCATGGTAGAATGCAGAAGCAAAAACACTCTTTATTGCAATGCATAAATTCTTTAAAGTAAGATCTTTATCGTCAGGGAAATTTGGAACCATATATGTGGAATAAATCCCTGCAAAAGGTTGATAGTAACTATCCTCAAGCATGCTTGATGAACGCACGGCTATAGGCTTTTTAACAACCGATATAAAGGTCATGAGATCTTCATTGAGTCGTTCTGGCAATTCGGCTTCAACAAATTTATTAAGTAATTCTTCATCAGAAATGCCTGATATAGCTACACTATATAGCTTATTGATCTCCAGAAATTCGTCGAATATATCGGTTCCTAAAACGACAGTGCGCGGAATAATTACAAGCACTCCAGGCCAACGATCAATCATGCGGTTACGCTTTAGCATAGCATCTAAGAAAGCCAATCCCCTTGCCTTCCCACCAATAGAACCTTGTCCGACCCTTGTAAAACTTAAATACTCATCAAAACTTTGCCTGTTAAACTCTGCAATTATACCCCTGGCCTTATTTAGTCTGAACGTTGCTATTGCGTCAAAAATAAACTGTCTGATCTCATCCAGACTCTCGAAATCATCAGGTCGTAAATCCCTGAAAAGTTCTGCCAGAGGGAACAATGCCCTGGCGTAAAGCCATTTTGAAATGTGGTTACGATAAACATGATACTGAAATGAATCGTCAGGTATCTCAAAAATTATTTGTTGCAAAGTCTTTAAATCGGGAGCGCGATGAACTTCGGTTTTTGTAACAGGATCAACGAACTCGAAATCACCAAAGGCAAAGAACTGAATAATAAAATTACGCAGCTCATGCGATAGAGTAGGAGATAACTTATGAATAAAACCTACATGCAGCTCCTTGGCAGTAGCACTTCGTGATGCATCTGACGATTGCATAAGCATTGGCATGAACTCATCTTCGCTTTTTACCCGTTTTATAAATCTCACACCGGCTTCTGAATCCTCAATTCCCTTAGTTTTATATGTAACGTCGGTAATGATTCCCAGCAGGTTGTTCTTATAGGTTTCGTAATAGTGAATTGCCTGTTCATAATTTGTAGCAAGTAAAATCTTAGGGCGGCCTCTCATTCTTAGCATCATCTGATGCTCATTAAGTCCTTCGCTCATGAAAGTCTTTGATTGCTTGAAGATAATTTTGTAGATATTGGGTAGGTAACTTGAGTAGAACCTAATTGAATCTTCAACAAGTAATATAGCCTGAACACCAACTGTCGTAATGTCATACTCAGCATTCATCTGATCCTCGATCAGCTTTATGATGGCAAGTAATAAATCGGCATTACCGAGCCAGCAAAACACATAATTTATTGATGAAAGATCTTCGTTGGCAATAGTTAAGGTGACTTCCCGCGAAAAAGATGTAAGTACTACAAGGGGTATATGCTCGTATTTGCTCTTAATGCGGCGAGCAATATCGAATGTTTCGCTCTTGCCCATGCTAAGCATGGTAATTATAAGGTCAATCTTTTCTGTTTCAAGTATTTCAAAAGCCTCTTTCTCGGAGCCCACCTGAATAAACTGAGGAGGATACCTTAAACTCAGCGACACGTATTCATTAAAGATCTGTTCATCAATGCGGCCATCACCTTCAAGTATAAAGGAGTCATAATTACTGGCTATAAGCAGAACTTTATAGATTCGCTTACGCATGAGACTGTGAAAAGCCGTATCATCAAAATAAAAACGGGAGAGTAGGGCGTAGGGTGAAACTTTCATAAACAATTAGTTTATCACAAATTTAACAAAAACTTAGAGCTGTCTATAATTTTGAAGAACTTTGCATGAATCTTTAAGGTATTACCTTTGTTTTAATCCTGTAATCGCAATAATTATAATACAAGCTCATGAAGTATAATTTCGACAAGCATATAGAACGCAGTAATACTGCAAGTGTTAAATACGATTTGCGTAAAATGTTTTTTGGCAAAGAAGACATTATACCGATGTGGGTTGCAGATATGGACTTTGCCACTCCTGATTTTATTCTTAATGCAATAAAGAATCGCCTTGATCACCCGGTGCTGGGGTATTCTATCAGGCCAACACAGTATTATGATTCTATAGTTTCTTGGATGAAACGTCACCATGATTGGGTGATTGAGAACGACTGGATATGTTTTTCTCCAGGTATTGTTCCAGCTCTTAATTTTATAGTTCTTGCTTACACTAATCCAGGTGATAAGATTATTGTGCAACCGCCTGTATATTTTCCTTTCTTTGGAGCAGTAAAACAACATCAGCGTGTGCTGAATTATAATCCCCTAAAGTTAATTAATGGTCGATACTACTTTAATTATACTGATCTCGAAAAGCACTGTAAAGATGGTGCCCGCATGATTATTTTAAGTAATCCGCATAATCCGGGTGGTAGTGCTTGGCATTTTGAAGAACTAAGAAAGCTTACTGATATTTGCCTGAAGTATAATGTGTTGATTGTATCTGATGAGATACATGCTGATCTTGTTAATATTGGTCATAGCCATACCGTTGTTGCCTCATTGAGCAAGAATGTGAGTGAGAGAACAATAACCTTAACAGCTCCAAGTAAAACATTTAACCTTGCTGCTCTTTCAACTGCTTCGGTAATTATACCAAATAAGAAACTGAGAAAAGTCTATAATACTTTCGTACAAAATTTGCATATTGACATGGGTAATCTTTTTGGAACGGTTGCATCAATTGCTGCATACGAGAAAGGTGATGAATGGTTGGCTCAGCTGCTTGAATATATAAATTCAAATATTAATGAGCTTGAACAGTATCTTGCCGAAAAAATTCCTTCAATAAAGATGATAAGACCCGAAGCAACTTATATGGCATGGCTCGATTGTTCGGCCCTTGGTCTTAATGATAAAGATCTTAATAAATTCTTCATCAATCAGGCAGGTGTAGGTTTAAATCCGGGTATACAATTTGGAAAAGGTGGGGCAGGTTTTATGAGAATTAATGTGGCATGCCCACGCAAAACAATGTTAAATGCCCTCGATCAGATAAGAATAAAAGTTGAACAGTTACTACTTAATACACAAGGAAAGTAATTCTTCAAGTGAGCCATTATAAACGTTCAGATCTACAGGCTTTTTGATACCATTTATTGTAGCACAATCGGTATGCTGCCAGAAAATCCATTTCCTGTGTGATAATCGTGGAACGTCCTTATAATAGTGAGCTACCCACAGCGGATAATCGCCGAAATCATCTTTAAGGTATTTGTCGTAAAACGTTACATTAGTGTATATAATTGGCTTGACACCATAATGGGCTTCAATTATATTGCACCATTCAATACAGCCTTTTACTATATCGGCTTTTGATTTACCTTTCGAAACCTCTATGTCAAGTACCGGTGGCAGATCGCCAGGCGATAGGGTAACTATATTAATAAAATTCTCTGCTTGTTTTCGCGCATCCCGCGTTGGATAATAAAAGTGATAAGCTCCTCTTATGAGTCCGGCATCTTTGCTCTTCTCCCAGTTTTCAGAGAAATGAATATCCTGTCGGGTAATGCCTTCGGTAGCCTTCATAAAAGCAAAATGAATCTTAGTGCCTTTGACATCGATTGATGCAACATCATTCCAGTTTATCTCTTTCTGATGATGAGAGATGTCGATGCCATGTACCTTATAGCCAAGAGGAATAACCACGCCGAAATTCAGGAGGTTATCATGCTGGATTGCAAGGGTAATTGAGTAGCCATATTTAATATATAACCTTAAAAGTTTAAATGCGGGAGGAGCAACTATTACCAAAAAAATTACGGATATCCCAATAAATAGCAACTTTCGTTGCGATATTCTGCGTCCTGCTTTCTTATGTTTCCGAACTAATACACTCATATTACCCCTTAATCTGACAATTTATTATTCCGTCTCTAATTCTATCACTAGTGCCTGACGTGGTTCGAGCAATATAGTATTCCGGAATGTAAAGGGCTTGTTGCCTATTATATTTCTTCCTCTTGAAACTCCTTTCATGCTTTCTTTGAACCGCTCTGTTTCTACTGATTGAGCATCGCTGCTATTATTCAGAAGGATCATCACTTTCTTATTATCAAGTTCACGAAAATATACATAAACCCCATTCTGAGGTATAAAGTGCTTCAACTTTCCGAACTGTACAGCTTTATTTGTTGACCTCCACTTTAATAGATTTTGCAGATAATTGAATGCTTCATTTTGAATTGGTGATCGTCCACTAGCAGTAAAGTAATTTAGTGAATCAGTTTGCCAGCCTCCCGGAAAGTCTTTTCGAATTTCACCATGACCTTTATGCTCCTCACCTTCTGCCAAATATTCAGTGCCATAATAGATCATAGGTATTCCTCTTGTTGTTAATAAAAAGGTCATGGCAAGTTTCCAAGCATCTGTATCGCCTTTTATAGATGTATAGAATCTATCAAGATCATGATTGTCGGCGAAGATTAAATTATTGAAAGGGTGCGCGTATAGAAAATCCTGAGCCAGTACATAGTATATTCTAGCCATACCTTCGGTCCATCCTTCTGGTTCAATAAAGGCCTGAGTTATAGCATTTCGTAGTGGGAAATCAGTTATACTTGGGATGTTTGAATTATAACCATTTCCAAATTTTGAATCTTTCTGATAGAAAGCAGTCATACTTTCTCGCTGCATCCAGGCCTCTCCAACTATATTAAAATTAGGATATTCATCAAAAACCCGTTGAGCCCATTCCGACATCATCTCTTTGTATGGATAAGGTTGTGTATCCATTCTTATGCCATCAATGTCTGCATACTCTATCCACCAAATACTGTTTTGAATCAGGTAATTCTTCACGAAAGGATTTCTTTGATCCAAATCGGGCATCGATGTATCGAACCACCCTGTCAGCATCCTTGCACGATCAGCTTCTGCACCATACGGATCTGTGAGCGATTCAGCACGGAAGTTTGATCTGGTAAAGTTGGGGAACTCATGAATCCATCCTTTCAGAGGGAGGTCGTTTATAAACCAGTGGTTTATTCCGCAATGGTTAAATATCATATCCATTACAATCTTAAGCCCTTTCTGATGAGCAGCATCTACAAGATCAACATAATCTTTATTTGTTCCGAAACGTGGATCTACTTTATAGAAATCGGTTATTGCATACCCATGATAACTATAAGCTTCGTTATTGTTTTCAAGTAATGGATTAAGCCAAATGCCAGTTACTCCAAGATTTCTTATATAGTCGAGGTTTTGCACAATCCCTTTTATATCGCCGCCATGTCTTCCTGATGGATTTTTTCGGTCTGCTTTTTCAAGCATACCGGGTTGACTGTCATTATTCGGGTCGCCATTAGCAAATCGATCGGGCATGAGCAGGTATATAACGTCCGATTGGTCGAAACCTTTGCGCTGAGCCGACCCTTGTTTTCGTGACCTGATCTCATACTTGTATTTGTATCTCTCTTTTTTGCCTTCTATAAAAGAGATATTGAAACTGCCGGGTTGTATATTTTCAGATAACTCCAAAGTGATAAAGAGATAGTTTGGGTTCTCAACTTTATCGAGCGATTTAATGGTGATACCTTCGTATTCCATTTTAACTGTGGTAGTTGCAACGTCTTTTGCGTGAACAACGAGCTGTAACTCTTTATTATGCATTCCCGACCACCAAAAAGGAGGTTCAACTCTTAAGCTCGTTGGTGATGCGATAATATTTACTGAGAAAAAGCCACTTAACAGAGCTATAACCAATAAAATTCTTATTCTGCTATATAAGTTTTGCATAGTCTGATTCTTATAAAGATGTGTTTAAATGAAGCACTTAATACTAGTAATGATTGTGCTCAAATTTACTAAAAAAGTAGCAATCTGAAGAGCTGATGAATTAATGATTCGTGTTTAGATAAGCCTCTTTAACCTGAACTTCATATAAAGAGGTTTACCTTGCCGGCTCACATTCAGGTTAATCCATGTGCCTGGCTTACTTGATAAAATCGCATTTAACTCGCCAAGGGTAAGGGTAAATGCCGACTTTCCATTGATATTAATAAGCATATCACCGGTTTTAATACCAGCTTCATCGGCAGGTGATCCTTCAATTATTTCGCTCACCTTAAACAAGTTAAAATCTGTACTTAGGCTCTCAAAAGTGATTCCGCTCATATTGTATTCAAAGGGTCTGTTAAATTTTGCCCCTTTATTAAGAATCAGGCGGTTGTTCGTATAATCGAATGATACCCTGAATCTCGAAAGAGTACCTGAACCTATGGTGCCATGCCTGTAGTTTCTGGTGGCTTGTTTGCTGACAAAGTATTCCGATGAGATTGAAGTAAGTATGTTATCCAGTCGGAAGTTGCCAAGCATAAGCCAGTTAGATCTTACAAATTCGCCCGGAATATTTCCTCCAAGACCGCGCCCTATTGTTGTTTTCAGGGAATTTACAGGCTGATAACTATCGGTTGAGTCAGTCTCAAGTAACAGTGGATGATTCGCCCCTGAATCGATCATAAGCCATAAGTCTCTGGTTGTTCCATTGTCAAGCGAAACACGTGCAGTAAGGTATGGGCGACCTCTCAGAATATTTAGTGAAAGCACCTGTGAATTTTTAGGTACATGATAGAATTCAGGCTTTGTGAATTTTATAGTGTTGTTATCGTAATTTATTGAAAGCACGAGATTCCTGAACTTGTCAATGCCTATTAAACCGTGAACTTTTGAACCAATGAAGGATTCAAGAGATATGAGATCGTCCTGTAGCAGTATAATATTTGAGAAAATGGGTGTTAAATTAGAGACTTTAACTTTTAACAGCGGTGTAAAACAAGCATTTAATACTACCGATGTTCCCGGTGCACTAAGTTTGAAATTACGGATACATGAAGATTGAAAATATGACACCAAAGTTGGGTCCGTTATTACGATTCCTTCAATACCACTATCTAATATTAATCGTAAGGTTAAAGAATCCTGAAGAACAGTTTCAATAACTACCATATTATCATAATTGCTGAAACGGGTAGTCATCTGTTTTTTATCTGCCGGCAATAAGAATGAGTTTATCTGAGCACCAGAATACTCATATAGAAATAAAAAAATTAGAATTGCCAGTACAAGACGCATTTTTAAGGGTTTTGCCATTATAACTCTTAATATTTAACCAATAGCGGAAACAAATAGTACACGAAGATAAAAAAACTAACAACCTTCAGCAACATCAATTTTAGAGTTAAATTTGCAATCAAGCAACTTATATGGATTTATATCAACTATTATGAATAAGGAAGTTATACAGAAAATAGCCGACCAATGGTTCAAGTTATACCCTAAAGATACTCAGAATAAATTAGATGAACTTCTGGCAGTAGTAACCCAGGCAAAAAACAATATAACAATGGGTGCCCAGCCCGAAGGCTGGTACAAAGATGCTGTGGTTTATTCATTGTACGTTGATTTGTTTAATAGTGATTTTAAAGGACTTGAGGAAAAGCTAAGTTATCTCAGCAATCTTGGAGTTACATGTTTATGGCTGTTGCCTATTCTTGACTCCCCAATGAAAGATGCAGGCTTTGATATCAGGGACTATAAGAATATTCGGCCTGGATTGTTTGGACTGCCAGCCGATACTCCGGAAGATATTAAACAGGAAGAGTTCAGAAAGTTTCTTAAGAGAGCTCATGACCATGGGATAAGAGTAATCTTTGATATTGCAATGAATCACACAAGCAATGAGCATCCATGGTTTGTTGAATCAAGAAAAGGTCCTGAAAATTCTTTCCGGAATTATTATATCTGGAATAAAGATACCAATAAATATAAGGAAACACGTCTGCTTTTCAAAGGGATGGTACCCAGCAACTGGGAAAAGGATGGGGAATGGTATTTCTTTCATCGTTTCTTTGAGTTTCAGCCCGACCTAAACTACCGAAACCCCGATGTATTAATTGAAGTAAGTAAGATATTGCTTTTCTGGCTTGAGCAGGGTCTTGATGGATTTAGAGCCGATGCAATACCATATCTCTGGAAAGAAGATGGCACCGATTGTGAGAATCTTCCTGAAACCCACTTTATTCTTAAGATATTCAGGGCAGTTCTTGATTATGTTAGACCCAACACACTTTTATTAGCCGAAGCTTGTCAACCTCCAAAAGAGGTAGTTAAGTATTTTGGCAAAAATGATGAATGTCATGCCGGATATCATTTCCCACTAATGCCAATGATATTTAAAGCATTGGCTATTGAAAATTCCTCACCAATAATTGATATTCTACATCCCGATGTTACACCATCAATTGATGAGCAGAACCAATGGTTTGTATTTTTAAGGTTGCACGATGAGCTTACTTTGGAAATGGTAACTCCTGAAGATAGGAAGATTATTCATTCGTACTATTGTCGCAAAGAGTTATGGGATTTCAGGGTAGGTGAAGGAATATCAGCACGTTTGTCGGAACTTCTGGAACACGACATCAAGCGTATTTCACTTGCATATTCAATCATGTTCACTCTTGCCGGCACTCCAATTATATACTATGGGGATGAGTTTGCCAAGCCAAACGATGAAGAGTTTTTTGAAAATTATAAAGCAATGACAGGCAAACACGACTCACGTTATTTAGTGAGAGGTTATCTCGACTGGAACAAGATAAATGAAGATCTTAACAACACCGGTTCATTGGCATATAAAGTTTTTCATTCAATGAAGAATCAACTGGAAGTAAGATCTAGAGGCACTGCTTTTGGTCGAGGCGAAATTGAATGGATTAACTTTAACTCTGAAAATAGTGCATCACTACTCTCATATAAAAAAGTTTATAAAGATGAAACTATAGTGGTCATCAATAATCTTTCGGGCCGTGAAGTAATTATTAAAAATGGAAATGAAACTAGCAACCAAGAGCTAACAGATATGTTTACAGGAAAGAAGATCAGTTGGCCGTTAACTATACCTGCTTATGGCTATTATTGGTTAACACAGTAACAATTAGTCACCTAATAAAATCGAAATATGAATGCAGTAACCAAAACAAATTTCAGTCTGCCGGGGCAGACACATCTTTATGTAGGAAAGGTACGCGATGTTTACCACATAAAGGATGAACTGCTGGTAATGGTAACCACTGACCGTATATCAGCATTTGATGTTGTACTTCCGAAGGGAATTCCTTACAAAGGACAGGTGTTAAATCAGATAGCAGCTAAATTTCTTGATGACACTGCTGATATAGTTCCCAACTGGAAAATAGCTATCCCTGATCCTATGGTTACTGTTGGCAGACTTTGTGAACCATTTAAGGTTGAAATGGTAATAAGAGGCTATCTATCAGGACATGCCTGGCGTGAATATAAGAGTGGCAAGCGCACTATCTGCGGAATTCCAATGCCTGATGGCATGAAAGAGAACGATAAATTTCCTCAGCCACTTATTACACCTACTACAAAGGCAATGGTAGGTCATGATGAGGACATTTCGCGTGAAGAGATTATAAGCTCAGGTCTTGTTGACGAGCAGGACTACATAAAACTTGAAGAATATACTCTTGCACTTTTTAAAAGAGGTACTGAGATAGCTGAGAAAATGGGTCTGATACTCGTTGATACAAAGTATGAGTTCGGAAAAGACGGAAGCGAAATATATCTCATTGATGAAATTCATACACCCGACTCATCAAGATACTTCTATCTTGAAGGATATCAGGATCGTCAGGACAGGAATGAGCCACAAAGGCAATTATCAAAGGAATTTGTAAGAGAATGGCTTATTGCGAATAATTTCCAGGGTAAGGAAAATCAAACAGTTCCTCCAATGCCTGATGATTTCATTGAAGCTACCTCCGAGCGTTACATTGAGCTTTATGAGAATATAGTAGGGAGTAAGTTTGAGCGTGCTGACATATCAAATGTCATGGCGAGAGTTGAAACTAATATACTTAATTTCTTAACCGCTTACTATAGATAAGCGGATCTGCTTCGGGTGGTCGGTAACTGGTTTATTTGAGAGGAAATTGAAAAATGACTCATAAGGATCTATCAGTTGCCGGTTTTCTGTTTACTGCAATACTGTTCTATAGCATCTTTAGCTGGTTTGAAGCCCAACTCATGTGCTTTTATCCAATCGTTACAGGCTTCATTATGCTTGCCAGTCTGATAATATGCTATACCACGGTTGTAATAGGCTTCGCTATAATCTGGTTTCAGAAAAATAGCGTTATTAAAATCAGATATTGCACTTGCAGGATTCATATTCTTACCCTTTAGAATTCCTCTGTTGTTATATGCCATTATATATTTGCTATTCCTGCTGATGGAAAGACTATAGTTCTTAACTGCTTCATTATCCAATCCTTTACTATCATAATAATTGCCGAGGTAGAAGTAGGCATGTGATAGATCGGCATCCGACCGCTGTTTGTCAATTACATCGTTAAGCAACATAGGCACGTCATACCAAATTTTAATTCGTCGGTATGTAGCTGATGAAAGCAGTATTCCTGCAACAATAAGGGTTGCTGTTACCATATTTGAGGTTGAAAGTGTTAATCTGTCCCTCCTGTCGTGCAAATCGGTTAAGAGTCGTGCAACTATAAAAAACAGCCCCAGATAAGGTATGTAAGTATAGCGATCAGCAACAATGAAGATCCTTGACCAAAATAGCGGAAGTACAATACTTACAGATGTCAGGAAAAACAGTAGTCCAAAGATTAATACCCGTCTATTCTTGACTGAATAATGTATTAATGCAACCACAAGAAGAAGAATAAGTAATGTTGAATAAACGTATAAAGGAAATATGCCGCCATTTGACTCAGGAAAAGCATATATCACCGAAAGGTTGAAAGGCAATACTGACTTTAAAACATAAAAAGAGATTCCATATAGAATAAGTATTATCCTTTCGAAGAATCCATAGCTATTTTCAAGAGCTGTAATATGACCAAATGAAGCCGAAGCGTTGATTGCAACTATACCAAATATTATTGATAAAATAAAAAAAGGTATCTTTTCGGTTATGAGCTTGGTATTTAACTTTCTTTGGTAAAAGTAATCAAAAGCAAGCAATACTAAAGGGAAAGTAACAGCCATCGACTTGCTGAAAAGAGATAACAGAGCCAAGCCTAAAGTGAATACATAATACTTTGGTGCTGAGGTTTTAATGTACTTAACGTAAGCTAACAGACCTGAAAGAAAAAATAGTGAATATAGTAGTGAGCTTCGGGTTGAGATCCACACAACTCCTTCAACATGCATTGGATGAATAGCAAACAGAAAAGCAACTATCATTGCGAGTAAAAACCTGTTAAACAGTCGTAATGACAAACGATATGTCAGATAGACATTAACGAGATGTAATAGGATATTAATAAATATGAATGAGGCTGCCGAGTCAGAGATTTGATAATTAAATCTGAAGCTTAATATTGCAAGAGGTTGATACATCCCAAGATAGAAACTACTGAAAATTGCTCTGCCACTACCAATGAGGTTACCGATAATATCAGGATTTGTAAGGTATTCTCCATCATCCCACCCGGTAAGTATATTATTACGTAAAGCAACTGAAAAGACAATAAAAGTAAAAATGATCAGCACAAGCAGGGAGTACAACTTCAGATTTTTACTCTCAAGTATTGCCTCTCTGATTGTTGTTTTATTTTTAAGAGTGCCCATATTTTTTAATCTAATGCTGTTAATTGTACAATCAGCAAAGGTATAAGTTGCAAATCAAAATTTGTATCTTTGATCACCTAATTTAAAATAAAGATTATGAAAACAGGAAATTTACTTTATTTGCTCATTCTTATCGGCTTAACTCTAACCTCATGTGGTAAGAAAGGTTCTGTATTAACTGAACGTATTCAGTATGATGTTACAATTACATCTCCTGAAAGAGATCTTGAATGGTGGGTACAGAATCTTGACAATAATAAAAGAGTCGATTTAGTTAAGGCTGTTATGGAAGCTGCAAGATCGGGTAAGTATAAAGTTTATGATGTTATGACAAACCAAGAACTTACTCCTGAAGAAATTGAAAAACGTGGTATGCGTCGTGAATTGATGACATTGCAAAGAGACTACCCTCCATATGAGCAATTTGACACTCTTGTTGTTAATAAAATAGAGCTTTCTGATATCTCAAGAATGAGATTCCTGGAAGAATGGTATTTGAATGAGGATAACGGCAAAGTAACTAAGAAGGTGCTTGCTATGTGTCCGATGCTTGAAAGTTATACTGAATCGGGAGAGTTAAGAGGTCATCTGCCGCTTTTCTGGATATCCTACGAAAAACGCTTCCCGTTAGCTAATAAATAAACGATGCCGATAAAGACAAATACCTACATTATAAATGCAGACAATTTAAAGTACGGTATTTGTGAATATGGTGCTCCAAAAGGATCGCCACTCTTTTACTTTCATGGCTATTCTGGCTCACGCATCGATGGATATATTTACAATTTCGATGAATTGGGAAATGATCTTAATGTTAGGATCATTGCTATTGACAGGCCAGGTATTGGTTTAACTGATTACAGACAGAATTCTACACTCTTATCTTGGCCGAATGATGTTTACAAGGTTGCTGATGCTCTGAAGATTGAAAGATTTTCTATTCTAGGAATATCAGGTGGAGGTCCCTATGCTCTGGCATGCGCATTTATAATGAATGAGCGTTTACAGAAAGTGTTTGTAATTTCCCCTATGGGCCCGGCTACCTATAATAGATCACTAGAAGGGATGGCTATGCTTGTTCCAAGACAAGCGCGGAATTTAAGATACATGATGGCTGTAGGTTTCATGTTAGGTATCAAGTATTTCAGATGGGCTTTAAAAAGTGCACTCAAAGGTTACCTGTCGGATGCTGATATAAAATATTTGAGCCACCATAGTCGGGAACCATACCTCATGGAATCTGTTAAAGAGAATTTCAGGTCAGGTTTAAAGGGATACCTTAATGATTCGGAAATATATGGTAATGACTGGGGATTTAAATTGTTGGATATAAAAAGAGAGGTTAATTTGTGGCATGGATCAACTGACAGGAATGTATACATTGAGACTGCTAAACATATAGCAGCTGAAATTCCTTATTGCAATGCTCATTGGTTCGAGGGTGAAGGTCATTTTTCGGTCATTGGGAAATGTATTAAACAAGTGATCATGGAAGTCACATAATTTTAACTCGCTGATTACTTTTACTTTCTGTAAAGGGCTCTTTATCAATAAGTGCAAATGCAGAATTCTTTTTTCGTACTTTTGCACCCTTAAAAATAACTGATGGAATACTTGTTTCACACTCTGCCCAATGGTATAAGAATAGTTCACAGACATGTAAATTCATTAGTTGGGCATCTTGCGCTAATGATAAATACCGGTACTCGTGATGAAGAGAAAGGCGAGGAGGGATTAGCTCACTTTATTGAGCACATGATATTTAAAGGTACCGGTAAAAGAAAACTTCATCAAGTGCTTGGCTATCTCGAAAACATCGGTGCAGATCTCAATGCCTACACGACAAAAGAGGAAACATGCATCCATGCATCTTTTACTGGTAAATATTACCAGCGTGCGTTTGATCTTTTTTCTGATATCCTTACTAACTCCACATTCCCTGAAAAGGAGATTGAAAAAGAGAAAGATGTAGTCATTGATGAGATAAACGGGTATAAAGATTCACCCGCCGAACTTATATTCGATGAGTTTGAGGAGCAGCTGTTTAAAGATCATCCACTAGGAAAATCAATATTAGGTTCTCCTTCAGCAGTAAAAAAAATATCAAGAAAAAAGGTCCTGTCATTTATCACGAAGCATTATAATACTGATCAAATTGTTATTAGCTCAGTCGGGAATATCACATTCAACAAACTTATTAGGCTTGGTGAGATCTATTTTGGTTCATTGCCTGAAAACCGACGGACTAATACAAGGCAATTGTTTGATAAGTATACAAAAACTGACATAGTGCATAAGAAAGCCTCATTTCAAACACATTGTATAATTGGAACCCCGGCGTATAGCTATGTAGATCAAAAGCGAACCACTCTTGCGTTGCTTAACAATATGCTCGGAGGACCTGCAATGAACTCACGCTTAAGTATGGCACTCCGCGAAAGAAGCGGTATTTCGTATAATATTGAGTCAGCATACACTCCATACTCCGATACCGGATCTTTTATAATATATCTTGGAATTGATAATGGTTCTCTCGACAAAGCCCTTTTACTTGCAAACAGAGAGCTTGCAAAATTCAGAGATAAAAAACTCGGCACAATGCAACTACATACTGCAAAACAGCAGTTTGCCGGACAACTTGCCATTTCGTTCGAATCAAACCTTAATGATGCACTTTCAATGGCAAAGAGTGTTCTTGCATATAATACCGTTGATACCACTGAAACGCTTATAAATAAGATTCTTTCAGTTACAGCTTCCGACTTAATGGAAACTGCAAACGAGATATTTGACCCCGAAAAAATGAGCAGCCTTATTTACCTTAACAAGAGATGATCAATTGAGTGGCGAGTAATTGAAGGAAAATGAGTTAACACTATGCGTAGTCATCATAATAAATCTGTAGTAACTAACTAATAAAGATTAAAGCGATGGAAGACGAATTATTTGAACGTCAACAGTATTCAACTACAAATCGTAAATATGAGCAGTATGCAATAGAACATACTCAGCCTGATGATGAGCTCATGTTGGAGCTAGTTAGAAGAACTAATCTGTCGTTTACTACTGCGGGAATGCTGTCGGGCGTTTTACAAGGCAGGTTTCTTAAGATGATCTGCAGTATGATGAATGCACAAACAGTGCTTGAGATCGGGACTTATACAGGTTATTCGGCTATATACATGGCAAGAGGAATGGCTCAGGGTGGAGTTTTGCATAGTGTTGATAATAATCCCGAAATATCTGATATCGCTGAAGAGTTCGTTAAGCGTGCCGGGTTGTCTGATAAGGTAGTTTTATATCAAGGCAATGCTCTTGAGGTTATACCAAATAAAATATTACCTGCCCTGGATAGCGAGATTGACCTTGTTTTCATTGATGCCGATAAAGAGAATTACATCAAGTACTACAAAATGTGCATTGATAAGGTAAGGCCCGGCGGGCTTATAATTGCCGACAATGTATTGTGGTACGGAAGGGTTCTGAATGAAACGGAATATCGTGATAAAGAGACGAAAGGAATAGTAGCCTTTAACAAGTTTGTAAACGAAGACAAACGTGTTGAAAGACTACTACTACCTGTAAGAGATGGTCTTATGATTGCACAGAAGCTACCCGGTAATCATATTTAATCAGATTAAGTTCTTCGTTAGCTTTAACAATCTTTTTCTTAAGATCCTGCTTAAAATCAATCAGTTTCTTATAAAGCTCTTGGTCGCCGGTTGCAAGTATTTGTATTGCAAGAATACCTGCATTGCGTGCCCCATTAATCGCAACTGTTGCAACAGGTATTCCCGGAGGCATTTGTACCATTGCAAGTAAAGCATCAAGTCCGTCGAGTGAACCATTTATAGGCACTGCAATAACAGGAAGCGGAGTCATTGAAGCTACCACACCAGCCAGATGTGCTGCCATACCTGCACCAGCTATTACTACTCTTATACCTCTGTCATAAGCACCTTTGCTGAACTTTTCAACCTCCTCAGGTGTGCGATGTGCTGATAAGGCATTAATTTCAAAAGGTATCTTAAATTCATTAAGAATCTCTGCAGCTTCTTTCATGATTGGCAGATCATTGGCACTGCCCATAATAATACTGACTCGTGGTTCCATAGTTATAAAAATTATAGTGCAAACATAAACAATTTCCTGACATGTTTTGTTGACAGCCTGTTTTTAAAGATCAATATAAAAGATACCATTTGCGACTTATTTTGATAACTTTGCAGATTCTAAAGAGATAGAGATGGACAAAACCATTGTAGTGCACAATAAACGTTTTGAATTATTTATTGAAGCCGGGAAAATTGAGTCTGCTATTAACGATTTGGCAAGCAAGATCAATACTGATACTAAAGATGAGAACCCTCTTTTTTTAGTTGTCCTTAACGGTGCTTTTATGTTTGCCGCCGACTTATTAAAAAAAGTTACCGGTAATTGTACGGTTTCATTTGTAAAACTTGCTTCATATGCCGGAACACAAAGCACTAATGTTGTTCGGGAACTTATTGGACTTAATGAAGATTTAAGTGTTAGATCTGTAATTGTTGTTGAGGATATTATTGATACTGGTAAAACCCTTGAGGTGTTACTAGAGCGTCTGCATGATTATAATCCGGGAAAGATCAGAATTGCAACTCTGCTATATAAGCCTGATGCTTTCCTTGGGGATTTCAATATTGATTATGTTGGTATGGAGATACCGAATGATTTTATTATAGGTTACGGGCTTGATTTTGATGGTCATGCGCGTAATCTTCCTGATATATACAAGATTACTGATGCTGTTTCCTGATCATTCTTTAAACACTTATAATTATGCTTAACATAGCGTTATTTGGTCCTCCGGGTGCCGGTAAAGGTACTCAGTCGGTTCTATTGATCGAAAAGTATAAGCTTACATACATCTCAACAGGTGATCTACTACGTCATGAGATCAATGAGGGGACTGAAATGGGTAAAAAAGCAAAGAATATCATCGATAAAGGACAACTTGTTCCCGATGAGATGATAGTAGAGCTTATTGAAAAAAGGATCATGATGAGTGCCGGTAATAATGGTATCTTATTCGATGGGTTCCCACGAACGCTTGTTCAGGCATATATACTCGAAGGATTGTTACTTAAATTAAATACCTCACTTGCTTCAATGCTAAGTCTTGAAGTGCCACGTGAAGAGTTGGTAGAACGTCTTCTTGAGCGTGGTAAATCATCAGGCCGTAGTGATGATACTGCTGATGTTATAGAATACAGGCTTGAAGAGTATGAAAACAAAACCAAACCGGTTATTGAGTTCTATCAGTTTCGTGATAAGTATATTCCAATAAATGGCGTTGGCCCTATCCCCGAAGTATTTAAAAGATTAACAGAATCTATCGACCGTACGTTGCAGAATGTTTGGTTTAATCTTGTTATAACCGGTGCTCCGGGTTCAGGTAAAGGCACACAAGGTAGATTACTTGCCGAAAAATATAATCTATATTATATCTCAACAGGTTCTCTGTTAAGAAAAGAGGTTAAGTCTAATTCTGAAATTGGCGCAGTTGTTAAGGAGGCAATGGATAAAGGTGATTTAGTTTCTGATGAGATTGTTATTAAGTTAATAGAACGAGAGATCAAACTTCACAATAGTGTAAGAGGCTTTATTTTTAAAGGTTTCCCAAGAACTGTAATACAAGCTTATATTCTTGACGGACTGCTTCGCAGGCTCGACTCAACTGTTTCGTTTTGCATCGAGTTGAATACTTCTACTCTTGAATCTGTTAAACGTTTGAGTCATAGGGCTAAAACAAATAATGCCCGTTCGTACGACTTAAGTACCGATCTTATTATACATCGCCTTGAAGAGTACAATGAAAAAACTGTTGCGGTAGGTAGTTTCTACGATAAACAGAGTAAGTTTGCATCAGTTGATGCTACCGGCGAAGAGGATGAAGTGTTTGAAAGGTTGTGCGATAAGGTTGAAAGAGCAATGCGCACTTTAAGGTAATTGTCTGTTATTATAGGTATTATAGTTTTATTAAAAAGCATTACAAGAGCCTTTCGGCAACTTGTACTATTAGTAATTTTTATTGACGATTAAAGTATATGGCTTCTTCAAATTTCGTTGACTACGTTAAACTAAATCTCCGTTCAGGTAAAGGTGGTGCAGGTTCTACTCATTTGCTTCGTACAAGAGGTAATGCACGCGGAGGTCCCGATGGAGGCGACGGCGGCAGGGGAGGACATATAATATTAAAGGGAAATGCCCAGCTATGGACATTGCTGCATTTAAAATACACTAAGCATATTAAAGCAGGCGATGGTGTTGGCGGTAGCAAAAGCACAAGCACCGGTGCCAATGGTAAAGATGTCATTATCGAAGTACCTTTAGGTACTGTAGTACGTGATGCCGAAACTATGGAACAAGAGGCTGAAGTAACTAATCATGGCGAAACAGTAATTATAGTACCTGGTGGTAGAGGTGGGCTTGGTAATGACCACTTTAAATCAGCTACCCATCAAACACCCCGTTATGCCCAACCCGGAGAGCCAGGTCTTGAAGTGTGGAAGATACTCGAGCTTAAGATCCTCGCCGATGTTGGTCTGGTAGGTTTTCCTAATGCCGGAAAATCAACTTTGCTTGCTACATTATCGGCGGCAAAGCCCGAAATTGCTGATTATCCATTTACCACTTTAAGGCCTAATCTAGGTATAGTTGCTTACCGCGATGATCGTTCCTTCATAATGGCCGATATACCGGGTATAATTGAAGGTGCTTCAGAAGGCAAAGGCTTAGGTTTAAGGTTCCTGAAACATATAGAACGCAACTCAGTACTCCTGTTCATGGTACCTGCTAATACCAAGAGTATACGCAAGGAGTATGATATACTACTTAATGAGTTAGAGAATTTTAATCCCGAACTTACTGATAAACACCGATTGCTTGCAGTAACAAAATGCGATCTGGTAACAGATGAAGAAATGGCAAAGATTAAAAAAAGAAAGATGCCCGATGTTCCTACCGTTTTCATATCTTCGCATACAGGTCTTAATCTGGTTAAGCTAAAGGATATGATCATGAAAGCTATCAATGAGTCTTTTTAATAGCTTCAAACTTCAGATAGTTTCTTTAGTACACGGTTGAGACTGACTTCTTACTAATTAATGTAATAGAAAGTTCCATGTCATTTTTCAATCAGTTGTTTGAGTTATTGCTCAATGCCGACAGGAAGTTATTACTTTTCATAAATGGCTTGAACACACCTTTCTTCGATGATCTGATGTTTCTTGCGAGCTCAAAACTTATATGGGCACCTCTTTATGCAGTATTGCTTCTGTTATTGTGGTACTCTATGCGAAGCAGGTTCTGGTATATAATACCCATAATCATTTTGCTTGTTATTGCAACCGATCAGGTGTCTGTTGTCCTTTTCAAGAACATGTTTCAAAGGCTGCGACCTTGTCATGATCCTGCTCTTGAAGGTTTGGTGAGAACATTACATGATAAGTGCGGTGGACTCTATGGATTTATTTCATCGCACGCTTGCAATACTTTCGGTGTTGCAACATTCTCAGGTCTTTTGCTCAAACACAAGTACAGGCTGGCCATGCCATTGCTCTTATTATGGGCATCATTTGTCTCATATAGTCGCGTTTATCTTGGTGTCCATTTCCCAGGTGATATAATTGCAGGTGCCTTGGTTGGATCACTCATAGGGTGGGTTATGGTTCAACTACTTGATTTCGTGGTAAGAAAAAGCAGAAAAGTCAAAGAAGCCTGACATTCAGTCCGGCATTTATTTTATGTTCCGATCCTCTAAGTTATCGATGACTTGGTGCTGATTTTCCACTTCTTATTCTTATATTCGCAGCAATAATCACACTTATGAAAGCTCGTTTTATTACAGATAATAGTTTAATAGATAAGTTAATTGAATCATGTCAGGTATGTTATATTGGCATGGTTGATAGTGACAATATGCCTTATACCCTGGCCTTTAATTTTGGCTATCAGAATGGTGTTGTATACCTTCATTCGGGTCCTAAAGGTCATAAGCTCGATGTTCTTGCCAATAATCCCAATGTTTGCATTGTATTCAGTACTGATCATGCGATGTATCATCAGTCTGATCATGTTGCATGTAGCTATGGAATGAAATATAAGAGTGTGCTTATCAGAGGAAAAGTTGAGTTCATTACTGATCTTGAAGAGAAAGTTCTTGCTTTGTCGGTAGTTATGAAGCAATACACTAACAGAGAGGATTTCCGATATAGCGTTCCCTCTCTGAAAAATGTTCAGGTTATGCGAATCGTTCCTGAAAAGGTTGAGTGCAAATACTTCGGTTATTAAGCGGGAATTTAATAAACTGATAAATCGAACGAGAATATTAAACTTGCATGCCAGTTTCCTGAGGCAGGCAACATGGCAATGCGTACACCCGTTGAAAGAGGTGCAGGTAGAGAAAGCAGATGATAGTCAGCAATAAGATCTACCCCTACCGATGTAAAGTAGTTTTTACTATTCGAAAGGTCAGTTGCGAAATCATAGAATACAGATCCTCTTGCTCTTTTAAGATAAAAAAATGTTCCCAGATTATAGTCAGGATATGCTAAGGGCAAGCTATACGAAGGCCTGATTCTTATTAATTTCGATGGCGTTTTATCATCGTACCCTGATGGTATTGTAATATCACGTGTAAAGTAGTATCCCTGTTCTGAAGTATTTGAGTTCTGCCAGGCAGCATATACCTGTGTTGAATGGTTAACAAAAAGTCCTCGAATATACATTCTTAACTGTGCCGAGTATAGATCCCCCGAACGGTAATCTCCATAAATACTGCTTTTATATCGCAAATCGATGCTTATTCCTGAAGGTGTTGCAATATCCCTGGGTGCACTTTTGTGGAATGTATATGCATAAATCCTTGAACTTAGCGCCCCCATCATGCCATTTATAAAGTTGTGGGGTGTTGAAAGGTTATGTTGGTTGTTGGTCAACTGGTGTGTAAGTGCCAAAACAACTCCCTGACTGTAAGGGCCATTAAATCTCCTTAACCGTTGTACCAATCCCAAATCAAACAGAGTCTCTTTCCAGGTGAAATCCCTACTTATACCATCCCGAACATAAGTACCTGCCCTCTTACCTGATGAAACTGATGTATAAATCTCTGGAAACCAGCCTCTGTAAGATGCCGAAATTTTATATCTTCCTGTTTGCTCGTCTAAATTATATTCATATCCTGCAGTCAAGAAGAGAGTGCTTAAGAGATTTTGGCTCATTATAATTGCTCCCGGATTAAAGCTTTGATCATCAACATTAATGTAAATTGGTGCCCAACTATGAAACTTAAAAAGATTAGCAATCTTTGAGTAAGGCTCAACCGTATAAGATTCAGTAGTTGATGTATTGCTGGTTATCTGACTCTCCTGTTGAGTTAATGTATCTGCCAATGGCCAGGAGTTTGCAGAACCGGCTATAACTGGTTTATTTATTGAGCTTTCAAAACTCATTTGTGATATTCTGTAACCATCAGCAGTATATTCAGATAACAGTACAGTGTTTTCGTTGAACGACGGATGCTTTGTGCCATAAATTGATGATGTAAGTTGAATAATTTCTCCGGAATTCAAATCCATAGAGCAGACCTCGCTTCGTTCATTCACGTCCATATTAAAAAAGAGTATATTGCCAACCAACCTGGGATGGCTAATCTGTTCACTCATAAATTGGGTGAGCTGGTTAAAGAGTTTGGTATTGAGGTCATACATAATTATCTGCTTACCTCTATGACCAGTTACTATCATCACCACCCTATTGCCATCATGTGACCACGAAGGAGAGCTGATAAACAAATTGTCAGGCGATGGAACTTGTGCAGTTAAGGTGCCTTCCAGATCGAAAAAAGTGAGAAAGTAATTGCCGGTTTCTGTCACTTCGGCAGTAACAATGCTTTTGTTATCTGGCGATACAGCAGGCGAAAACAAACGCTGCCTGGTTACGATCTTTCTTACTTCTGATGTCGAAGGGTTAAGCAGCATAATATTGGCATAACTATGAGTTTCCCATCGTGGATGAGGACGGCGTTCAACGTAACTTATCCATTCATTGTTAAAAGAAATCTCATCTTGAAATAAATTACCGGGTGTATGAAGTTTGCGTTCGATGCCTGTAGAGTCTATTAAAACAAAATGAGCTACTTCACTTAGTGAACTCTTTAAAGAAACAATGCCATTTGTTGTACTGTATGGGTGATAGTAGTTGGTATAGATATCAGCAGATGGCACAATCACTTTCTTAAGGTTTGTTTGCTTACTGTTTCTTGATTCCCATGTGCTGTCAAGTTTGCTCATAGCCTCTTTATATAATCCTACCTTTTTCTTACCCGAAACTACTTTTATGCCTTTGCTAAAAGGATTAAGTCTATAGGGTTGTCGGCCTGTGTAATTAAGCGCCGATGCCCAAATATCGGAACCATAGGCACTTCTGGCAACCGAAACTATGTGGTAGCCAAGAATATAATCATTCGGAACGAAATCCTTGTATGAACCAAGATAAGCTTTACTATATGAATAGGCTCCCTTTTCCTTTAATTGTGCTCTGAGAGGAGCTGCAAAATCTGCTTCTCTGCCTCGACCTGTATTGCTTAAAGCTGTTTCAATTGCAACTGCATCACCTTCCATAAACCAGGATGGAACAAACGCACCTATCATAAAAGGTGCTGCTGTCTGGCCAAACAGTACTCCAAGTGCTTTTGTAAAACCTTGATTTACTGATGAAATCTGCGCTATATGTCTATATTCATGTAACACAAGTTGATCAATCCAGGGCTGAGAATATGAATCTTGTGGTGGTATAGTCAAAAATTCAAGTCTGCGAGGTGCCCATATTGAATAAGCATTTGAATTTATATTACCGGTATGAAGTATAACAGGGGTTTTGGGTGGAATAACTTTTAAAGAAGCGGAAACAGGCAAACGCCACTTTTCAAATAATTTGATAGTTGATTCGGCATGTGGTGTATAATGGTCAGGAAAAATTAGTTGGAAATTTTTGCTTTTTATAGTACTCCATTTCACTGTTGCCGGTTCCTGACCTATGTCATAGAATTGTGCCGATAGTGATAACGTGCTGAAGATTAACAGATAAACAAAGAATATCCTTTTCATCAAACATATATTATGAGCCTTTATCAACAGGCTTAATAAGTATTATAATACTATCTGAAACGCAATCCACTCAGGAGTGTTTGGCACGGGGGCAGTAATTTCGAGTTGTTTGCCACCTACCGGATGGTTAAATATTAACCTGTATGCATGTAAACAAATGGAACCATCTTTGTTAGCTCTACGGGCCCCATATTTCACATCGCCTCTTATATGGAGTCCTATTGCCGATAATTGAGCTCGTATTTGGTGGTGCCGACCCGTGTGAAGATCAATTGAGAGAAGATGCAAAGTTTTACCAGACCCAATATGCTTATATGAAAGTTCAGCCTGCTTGCTTCCCGGAGTATTTGGCAGGGTAACAAACGATTTATTAGCCGATTCATTTTTCTTTAAATGGTGGGTTAGCTTCTGTTCTTCGAACTGAGGTTTATTATCTGTAATAGCAAGATAGATCTTCTTAAAATCACGGTTCTTGATCATCTCTGTCATGCGGGTTAGTGCTTTTGAAGTTTTTGCAAAAATCAAAGCTCCGCTAACAGGTCTGTCAATGCGATGTACACATCCAAGAAATACATCACCAGGTTTATTGTACTTCTCTTTAATGTATGCTTTAACGGTATCCAGCAGAGGTATATCACCGGTCTTGTCGCCCTGAACTATTTCACCCGGGTTTTTATTTACAACCAGCAGATGATTATCCTCGTACAGGATCCGGTCTTTAATCATAAAATGAAATTATTAGTACTGCTCTTTTTCATTAGGGAAATCAACGCTCTTGACATCGCCTATGTAATTCTTCACAGAATCCTGAATCTGTAAACTCAGATTATTATAACGGCGTAAGAAGCGAGGCGAAAATTCTTGTGTGATGCCGAGCATATCATGAAGCACAAGCACCTGACCATCAACTTCAGGACCCGCACCTATTCCAATAATTGGTATCACAGCGTCAGCTGCAACTTTTGCACCAAGTTTAGCAGGAATCTTTTCAAGTACAATGCTGAAACATCCTTCTGTCTCAAGCAGCTTTGCATCGCTAATCAGCTTGTTAGCCTCGGCCTCTTCAGTCGCTCTAACTACGTAGGTGCCAAATTTGTGTATTGACTGAGGTGTTAATCCGAGATGCCCCATTATTGGAATGCCTGCAGAGAGTATACGTTGTACCGATTCGATGATCTCCTTGCCACCTTCAATTTTGACAGCATCGGCTCCGGTTTCTTTCATTATCCTAATAGCTGATTGGAGAGCCTCTTTCGAGTTTCCCTGGTAAGTTCCAAAAGGCAAATCAACCACAACCAATGCTCTCTTAACAGCTCTCACTACCGATGCTCCATGGTAAATCATTTCGTTGAGAGTTATAGGCAATGTTGACGTATGGCCTGCCATAACATTTGAAGCTGAGTCACCAACAAGAATCACATCTATGCCTGCCTGGTCAAGTAAGCGGGCCATTGAATAATCGTAAGCTGTTAGCATTGCTATCTTCTCATTGTTGTTCTTCATTTCCTGAAGTACATGAGTTGTTACTTTACTAACTGCCGCAAATTTTGATTTCTTAAATTCCATGGTCTTATTACAGTGTTACAGGCATTAAAAATATTCTGCAAAGCTAATAAAAGATTGAATTGTGACATAGATGTCATTTCAAGTTATTCCGAACCATTTTTAAACAAGTAAATCAATAAAACGATTTGTAAGCTGATAATCATGTGGGGCAATATGATTAGAATATATTTCGGTTCGCCCGACATTAGAGCCTGTGGTTTGTTATATAAATAATAAGTAATCAATAATATACACCAAAATGGAAAGAGAACTCAGCATTGTAGCCACACAAACTCCCGAACCCGTGCAACCCGATACTATTAATCCTACAACACCAATTCCTGATACTCCAAATCCTGTGAGTCCTATTCCTGATATCCCCGATCCTTCAAAACCTGTACCTGAAACCCCCGACAGAGGGCCATCGGTACCAGGTGTTGATCAACCTGATATACCTAAATCGCCGGATACCATACCCGAGGCACCTCCCTTAGGGTAGTTTTTTAATATGATGCTAAATAGTAGCTCTATTTTTTATACTCTGAGTAAATAAACCTTATCTTTGCATTTCTCTGATCTTAAATAAAGAAAACCGGAATGAAAAAGATTGGCAATTTGCTCGTACTCCTTGCATTACTACTATCTTCAGCATTTATTGTTTCGTGTGAAACCGATGTTGATTTAACAGCCGAATGGAAAGAAATAACCATCGTTTACGGATTATTAAACAAGGATGATACCACTCATTATCTGCGTATAAACAAAGCCTTCATGGGCGATGGCAATAATCTGGAATACGCAAAGATTTCTGACTCATCGAGTTATTATAATAATCTCGAAGTTAGCCTCACTGAGTATAATAACCAGAACATGCTGCGGGTTCTTCAGTTCGATACTATTCATGTGCTGAATAAAGAACCCGGCACATTTTATAATGATAAGATGGTAGCCTATAAATCAAATTTCAAAATACCTGCCAGTGCAAACCAGAGTAATTTCAGGTATGACCTAAAAATTAGAAATAGGGTTACCGGAAAGGAAGTTACCTCAAGCACTACTCTTGTAAAAGATTTTGATATCACCGCTCCAAGATATGGACAACCAACAATAGAGTTTACATCTGATAACTTATCGCAGATTGTATGGAGATCAGCACAAAACGGTCGCAGATATGATGTGTTTATTCGTTTGTGGTTTAAGGAAGTGTTTAATGGAAATGATACAATCGACAGATACATCGATTGGTCTATTGGTAACGGTAAATCAAAAGGTGTAAATGGTGGTGAAGAGATGAAACTCCCGTATACACCAAGTAAAATATTGGAGGTAAGTAAATCAGCGATACCTTATAAGGATGGACGTGAAACAGCAGTAACTGCACGTCTTATTAACAAGGCTGAATTTACGATTGTTGTTGCCGGTGATGAACTTAATACTTATATTGACATAAACGGTGCTTCGAGTGGAATAGTACAAGACAAACCGGAATATACAAATATAGAAAACGGACTAGGGCTACTCTCTAGTCGAACATCAAAATTTGTAGCTATTACAGTAGGTCGACCAACCGAGAAACGATTTATTGAAATCGGCACTTTGAAATTTGTGGACAGAATTAGTAAGTAAACATGACGAAATGTCAGTTTACTGACACGTGATAATCTTTAATATTTAGGCCGGTTTATCAACCGGCTTTTTTATTGAAACCCTTTAATATCAGGGTGTTGAGCAATGGCAAGCTTACAAATATAAAAAATATCCGTTAGTAATGACTCTTGTGGCATAATCATTGGAAACATCTGTTTCAAAAAAAGATCAACGTTAAATACTAAGATGATATGGGTAAAATAATAGGAATTGACCTCGGTACCACCAATTCATGTGTAGCTGTAATGGAAGGAAATGAACCGGTGGTAATTCCCAATAGTGAAGGGAGACGCACTACCCCTTCGATTGTAGCATTTACAAACAATGGAGAAAGAAAGGTTGGAGATCCTGCAAAACGACAGGCAATAACTAACCCTGAGCACACTATCTTCTCTATTAAGCGTTTCATGGGTGAATCGTTTGATCGCGTTACCAAAGAAACAGGTCGTGTACCTTATAAAGTCGTTAAAGGTGATAACAACACTCCACGGGTTCAGATAGACGACAGAACTTATACTCCACAAGAAATATCGGCAATGGTGCTTCAGAAAATGAAGAAAACCGCCGAAGATTACCTCGGACAAACAGTAACCGAAGCTGTTATTACTGTTCCTGCCTATTTTAGCGATTCACAGCGTCAGGCAACAAAAGAAGCCGGTGAAATTGCTGGCTTAACAGTTAAAAGAATTATTAATGAGCCAACCGCCGCAGCTCTTGCTTATGGTCTGGATAAAAAGAGTCATGACCTTAAAGTAGCTGTATTTGACCTTGGTGGTGGTACTTTCGATATATCAATCCTCGAATTAGGTGACGGTGTTTTCGAAGTTAAATCAACTAATGGTGATACACACCTCGGAGGTGATGACTTCGATCATAATATTATAGATTGGCTTGCCGACGAGTTTAAAAATGATGAAGGTATTGACCTTAGAAAAGATCCTATGGCTCTTCAACGCTTGAAAGAAGCTGCTGAAAAAGCAAAGATCGAACTCTCAAGCTCTACTTCAACCGAAATCAATCTGCCTTATATTATGCCTGTTGATGGTATACCAAAACACTTGGTAAGAACACTATCACGTGCAAAGTTTGAGCAGCTTAACGATAAACTTATACGCTCTACAATTGAGCCTTGTAAACAAGCACTTAAAGATGCAGGCTTAACTGTTAATGATATTAATGAAGTTATCCTGGTTGGTGGTTCAACACGTATTCCTGCTATCCAGAAAATAGTTGAAGAGTTTTTTGGTAAGGTGCCATCAAAGGGTGTTAATCCTGATGAAGTTGTTGCTATAGGTGCTGCAATTCAGGGTGGTGTGCTTACCGGTGAAGTTAAGGATGTATTATTACTCGACGTTACTCCTCTGTCATTGGGTATCGAAACACTCGGTGGTGTGATGACAAAACTTATCGAATCCAATACAACCATCCCTACTCGTAAGTCAGAAACCTTCTCTACTGCAAGCGACTCACAACCTTCTGTCGAAATTCATATTCTACAGGGCGAGCGCTCAATGGCGAGAGATAACAAGAGTATAGGACGATTCCATCTTGATGGTATTCCACCTGCTCCAAGAGGTGTTCCACAGATTGAAGTTACATTTGATATCGATGCAAACGGCATCCTTCATGTATCAGCTAAAGATAAAGGTACAGGTAAATCACAGCAAATACGTATTGAAGCATCTTCCGGACTTTCGGAAGCTGAAATCAAACGCATGAAAGATGAAGCTGCTGCTAATGCTGAAACTGATAGAAAGGCAAAGGAAGAGATTGATAAATTAAACAGTGCCGACGGAATGATTTTCCAAACTGAAAAGCAACTGAAAGAATTTGGCGATAAAATTCCTGCTGATAAACGCGGGCCAATCGATCAGGCATTAAATGAACTCAAAGAAGCTCATAAAAACAAGAACATCGCTGCTCTTGACGCCGCACTCGCTTCGCTGAATACTGCATGGCAGGCCGCAAGTGAAGATATCTATAAAGCTACTCAGAGTCAGGGTGGTGCTCCTAACGAACAGCAACCTCATGATCAAGGCCCACAAAACAATAACGGCGACTCAGAAGTAACTGATGTTGACTTTGAAGAGGTGAAGTAAAAGCCCTTTAAGCAATAAAAAAAACCGCTGAAATGTAATGATTCAGCGGTTTTTGTTTATCCGTTAATGATGGCAATTGTGATTATGATCGTGATGATGATCATGATTGCAGCTATTAGAGTCAAGTGCAAGCGTTCCTGCAATAAACTCTTCAGCTATTGTCTTAGCTTCTTTAACCGGTGCCCCTAAAAATGTTTTAATGTTTTGTTGCTCCAATAAACTTGCTGCCCTTTCACCCATGCCTCCTGCAATTACCTCGCTCACACCCATTGCAGCAATAAACCGAGGATAAGCTCCCGGTTCATGCGCTGGAGGACGTTCTTCTTTAATATCAATGATATGGTTGTCATCGACGGTTACAATTGCAAAATACTCGCAATGCCCAAAATGAGCACACAATTTCCCGTTTTGCATGGGGATAGCAATCTTTCGTTTCATTATTACTCTTTTTTAGTGTTTATATTGATTAGTTACAATAGTTTACTGGTTGCTGAACCTACGTTATAATATCGATTAGTAGTTTATTGAACTCAATTCATCACTTCCAAACTGCTTGCAATTCTTACATGGAATGTGATTTTCAATGCCATCAATCAGTTTATAGCACTTTCTGCATCTATACCATTCCTTCCCAAAGTCAACATTACCTCCTTCTATTATTATGATCTTACCCTCTATAAAAGCTTTGGCAATTTTCTTTCGTGCACTTTCGTAAACCCGGGTAAGGGTTGGCCTTGATACATTCATTTTTATAGCGGCCTGTTCTTGCAATAATCCTTCGTAGTCAAGAAGGCGCAATGATTCATACTCATCATAATGAAGCGTAACTTTTTCAGATTTTGAAGGCAATAATCCAAAAGGTTTAAAGCCTGACATTAAAGGCGGCGAATCAATCTTTCTGCATTGCTTTGGGCGTGTCATCTTTTATAGTGTATCGTTTTTTTTCAGTTATTTTATCCTACGATAATAGATATGCTAATCTGTCAATATAGATATTGTAATTAGTACTTTTTGCAATACTCTTAGCTCTGCAAATATATTTGTTATTATGAACAAATGTTCAAAAGTAAGTAAATATTTCTCTTATTTTGTAACTCTAAAGAAGTAAATTAAACATCAATATTTCAAGTTCTTGCTATTTTATTCTTTCTCTTATTCTACTGGCTGTTTCTGCTGAAATTCTATGATAAAATTGAATGTCTATCTTTAAGACTGATGAACTTTAGACTAATTAGCATAATTTTTGTTGTTAACTATATCGTTCCATGAGAAACTATTTAATTACTGTTTAAGCCACAAGTATTGAATATTTAGATAAAAGTTCAAATAAGGTTTTAACAACAATATTTAAAAAACAACACTATATTTGTTGTAATTGTAAAAATGCTATGAAAGTCAGGTTACATACATTTGCTTTGGTACTGTTGATTGTGATTATTTCACAACCTCTTTTTTTATCGGCACAGGAAAAGAAACCTGTGAGAGTTGAGATTCCTGTAAAGGACGACTCGGAAGTTTTTAAAGTTGTACCATGTGACAATAATGGTGTTGCCATTATTTTTCTTAGCAGTGAGAACAACAAGGACGGAGCAATAATATGGGTTACTTCATTCATGGATAATAAACTGAACGAAACCCAGAAATACAGCTTTCAGTTACCAAAGGGTTTTTTGCTTGAAGATGCTTTGTATCACAACAATCGCCTGGTTGCATTCTTTTACACTACACGCGCATCGGCTGACACAAACTTTTACCTTGTTGATTTCAACCTAGCCGATAGTCTGTTAACCCAAATTCATTATCCTGTTCCAGGACGTGCAGGTATTTCGCATTTTGCTATAGGCAATGAATATGCAATCGCAGGCATTAATACCCGCGATGACCGGTCAATGATATTAAAGTACAGTCTGAAAAATAATCAGATTTCGCTCCTCTCGCCTGGTTTATCAGGTAAGTCGGTTATTGAATCTGTTAACATGAATGAGCTTACCGGTGGATTCTCTACAATACTCCGCACTACACAATCTCCTCGCAAAAGAAATTATTATGTGGTTAAATTCAATCGTGAAGGTGAACCGTATAACACTCATATGCTAAGCAAATTCAGTGATTTCATGATCAATACTGCTTACATGCATGAGATAGATGAAAAGTCGGATATCATCATAGGCTCTTACGGAACCTCAAGTCGAACAAGAATAGTAGGTGGACAAGAGCAGTCGGGTGTAGCATCAACAGGTTTTTTCTCGATAGTAGTGAATGAAAGTGGCAATGAAACAGTTAATACGTATGACTTCACATCGTTCGATAAGTTTTACCGGTATCTCAGACGTCCAAACGAAATTGCCCCACGTCGGTCGCTTATTCGTCGTGATCGTCCTGCAAGAGAAAACTCAACCGATTACAACCTGCTATCTCATGAGATACTTGTCCATAACAATGAATTTGTTTTTATGGCCGAGGCTTATTATCCCGAATACCGAATTGTAACAACCATGGTATATGACTATTATGGCAGACCGTACCCATCAACATATTCAATCTTCGAAGGTTACCGGTATCTAACAACCTTTATCGCCGGGTTCAATAAACAAGGAGAGCTAATTTGGAACAACGACCTTGAACTTACCGATAAACTTACTCAAAACCTTAGAGAGAGAGTTACTCCTTTTATCCAGGGTGATAACCTTATGCTCAGTTATATAGAGAATGATCGCATTGCCTACAAGATAATAAACAAAGGGAGTAACCTAACAAATGTTACTTATACAAAGCTGGAGTCGTTGCACAAACATGATAAAGTGCAGAAAGAATCCAACAGCTATATATTACCCTGGTACAACGACTACTTTCTTGTGCATGGCTACCAAACTGTCAGAAATTCCGTAAGCACCGAAAGAGCGAAAAATATTTTCTATCTTTCAAAAGTAGCTTTTCGTCTTTGAAAGATAGAAACATTTGTAATTCCATATAGTCGCACTTCATTGATTCTCTAAAGGAGTGAAAGAATCTTTACACGAAAAAATACATTCTTTGACAATGTATATATGATAGATGCATGTAAAGATTAAAAAAAATAAATCTTTTTCATTAATTTAGAGTTACTTCCGGGCAGAATCACGATTAAGATTTAACACAACAATCTTAAAATTTAAAGTGATAGGCCATGAGACAAAAATTTTACATCGTAACCATTTCCCTCTTCTTTTTATTTGCATTTACAACCTCAGCTCAGGAATTTTCAGCACAGAAAGTAGTAAAAGCTGTTGGCTTTGATGTTTCGCCTGAACTAAGATCAGTACAGCCGGTAACACCAAGCTATATTGACCGGAGCTGGAAAGACAAGGTGATTCCCAATAAAGACGGCTTCCAGGAAGAATTTAAAACTGAATCATTATGGAACGGTCCTGATCCGGTTCTTCAAGACTACTCATCCTCCAGCAGGGAGATGGCTAACATCGATAAAAACTTCGACGGACTGAACAATACAAGCGGAATTGCACCTCCCGATACACAAGGAGATGTTAGTAATAATTACTATTTCCAAATGGTTAACCTGTCATTCAGAATATGGGATAAGAATGGTAATTCAGTTTACGGACCTGCTGCTAACAGCACTTTGTGGAATGGTTTTCAAGGGCCATGGACAGGCACTAATGATGGTGACCCTATAGTGCTTTATGATCAGTTTGCTGATAGATGGATTGCAACCCAATTTTCAATGCCTAACTATCCAAGTGGGCCTTTCTATGAACTTGTAGCTGTTTCTGCAACAAATAACCCTACAGGAGCATGGTACAGATACGCATTTGAATTCGCGAATATGCCTGATTATCCTAAGTTTGGAGTATGGGCCGACGGCTATTACTTTACTATTAACCAATTTGCACCACCTAATCTAAACTTCGCAGGCGGTGCAATATGTGTGCTTAACCGTAACGCTATGTTACAGGGAGATCCAAATGCTCAAATGGTATTCTTTAATATGGGAACTTCTTTTGGAAGTCTTCTTCCAGCTGATGCTGATGGTTCTTTGCAGCCGTTGCCGGGTAACTACATAGCTAACTTAGGCTCAAATGCTTTAAGGATATGGAAAACTAACGTTAACTGGTCAAACCCTCAGTCTTCATCAGTTTCACTGGTCTCAACCCTCACAACCCAACCATATTCATATAGTGGTATAACGATCAATCAGCCGGGTACAACTCAAACTCTTGATCCTCTGGCTTCACGGTTAATGTACCGGCTACAGTACCGTAAGTTTCCTACTTATGAAGCAATGGTAACAAACCATACTGTAAATGCCAACGGAACCGGCAGGGCAGGAGTAAGATGGTATGAATTAAGAAATACTGGATCAGGCTGGTTTATTTATCAGCAAGGAACGTATGCTCCTGCAGATGGTAATAATCGCTGGATGGCAAGTATTGCAATGAATGGAAACGGCGATATCGCTCTTGGTTACTCTGTTTCGGGAACTAATACTTTTCCATCTATTAGAGTGACCGGACAAACAGCTTCTAATTCGGGATCAGGGATCATGAATATTAGCGAAACTCAAATCCTGGCTGGAACAAAAGCACAAACCGGAGTTAACCGTTGGGGCGACTATTCAATGATGTCGGTTGATCCTACTAACGATGCGAACTTCTGGTTTACTACCGAATATTCAAATGGCGGTTGGAACTGGAAAACAAGGATCGCATCATTTAACCTCGGCACTTCGACGATTATGGCACCTGTAGCTGATTTTGCCGCCAACAACTGTAATGTTGTAACAGGGAGTAATGTGCAGTTTAATGACCTCTCTATTAATAATCCTACTTCATGGCAATGGAGCTTCCCTGGAGGTGTTGCTAACTCGATAACAACTCAAAGTCCGGTTGTTACTTATAACACACCTGGTACTTATAATGTAGCTTTAACTGTTAGTAATGCTGCCGGAACTCACACTAAAACAGTAAATAGCTATATAACCGTAACAAACCCGTTACCGGTCGGCTACTGCCAGTCGAATAGTTTGAACTCATCCCCCGATTTTATAGCAAATGTTAAAGTAGGTGCAGTATCATATCCATCAGGGGCAACCACCTATTCAGATTTCACAAACAAGAGCTTTAACATGACTAGAGGAACATCAAGCTCAATAGTACTCACCCCCGGCTCAACAACCCGTAAGGAATTCTGGAGGATATGGATTGACTACAACAACGATGGTGACTTTGACGATGCTAATGAATTGGTGTATAGCGCCAACAACAGAAAAGGAAATGCCACAGGAACAATTGTGGTTCCGACTAATGTAACAACCGGCCAAAAAAGAATGAGGGTAACTTGTAAATTTGGAAGTGCTCCCGGTTCATGCGAAATATTTACTTCGGGTGAAGTTGAAGATTACACAGTAAATATCATTGAAGGATCGTTAGCACCAACTATTTCAAAGAGCGAAACCAACTTTGCTTTAAATGTTTATCCTAACCCTGCTAGAGATGTGGTTAACATAAAGCTAACAACTGAATCTGCTAAGATCAACGTGAAGCTATATAACTCATTAGGCGTGATATTAAACGACTTCGATATCAACGAAAAGGAAGCTGCCATAAATGTTGGAACACTTCCTAAAGGACTTTACTACATAGGTGTTGATGATGGTAAACAAACAGCTCTTCGAAAATTCATCAAGGAATAGGGATTGGGAGATTTTTGAATAAGGGCTGTCTATTGTGTTGCGGAAAGATGCACATTTGTGCATCTTTCCGTGTTTTAGTGGGTTAGCTTTTTCTGTCTATTTATAATATCAACTGTTTTTAGTACTCGATACCCGATTGATTTGGGATTGATTTGGCTTAGCCTCGCTTTTGGTTCTGTTCAGGTACTGTTTACCATCTGTTCAACATCTGATATAAACAGAAGGAAAACAGAACCTGAACAGAAGGTAAACAGAGGGTAAAATGAACATTAGTAAAATGAATCCCAAATGAATCGCTTATTCATAATCAGATATCACTTAAAAAACGTTGTGAACATTTCACACATAGCATCGTTGTAAATACAATCCTTTAATAAGCTTATTCCGGTTATCCTTTCACATACAATACATTATTAATTTAACTTCAAGCTTATGAAACCAATTATTACAATTATTATGCTGTTTACCGGTATCGTGCTGGCAAGTTCATGTACTAGCAATAATGATGGAAAAGGTGGCAGCGAGCAGTCATCGGTGCAAAAGACTGAAATGTCAAATGATGATTTGGTTGCCAGAGGTGAGTATCTGGTTACTATTATGGGATGCCACGATTGCCACTCACCTAAGCAAATGGGGCAACATGGTCCGGAGCTTATTCAGGATGTTTTACTATCAGGATATCCTGCAAATCGCCCGATAATGCAGGCTGATAAAGCTGCATTGCAAAAAAACTGGATGCTGTTCAGTCCTGATTTAACTCAAGCAGTTGGACCGTGGGGCATATCTTTTGCCGCTAATCTCACTCCCGATGCTTCAGGAATTGGTAACTGGTCGGAAGAGCAGTTCAAAATTGCGCTAACAAAAGGCAAGTATAAAGGAATGGAAAATGGAAGAACCCTACTGCCTCCAATGCCATGGGAGAACTTTGTTAAGATGAAGCATGAAGATGTAAAAGCAATCTTTACCTACTTGAAATCGTTAAAGCCGGTGAGCAATGTTGTTCCTGCACCTATTCCTCCCGACGAGATTTAGTAGTGTTATAAGATTTTAAAATCTTATGATATTTTACTTAGGAAATGTCAGCAGCTATTCTAGATAATAAGGTGCTGGCATTTTTATATTTTGATGCTTTCCACGCTTACGGTTTCAAGTATTTTTTGTTTCGTGTTATGAGTTCCGATCAAAATACTTTACTGATGTTATAAAAAGCGTAAATTTATAGCACAAAAAATTAGTAAATAGAAACTCTTTTTACACGTTTTATGGGTAATAGGGATGGAATATACAAAAACATTCACTTGTTACATGGGAGTAGTTCCATTAATCAACCAAGATTAAAATACTTTCTGTTATAATAACCGCACTCTTTCTTGCTTTTTCGATTTACTCATTTCTTTATATTCTCCGCGAATTATTCAGAGTTCTCACCATAACCGATCAAAATGATTTGTGGGTTTTATCCAATAGTCAAGTATTTACTTTTAAACTAATATCTGCTTTCATCTCACTTATTTTTGCACAATCGTTCGTAATAACATACTTATTTAACCGGCCATAATGATTATATGGAAAGCATGATTTTAAACGTACGTCTATTGTAAATGATCAAAGATCTCTTAATTCATACTTCCTGCTTTGGCTCTTGAGTATGATAATAGTCTTTGGTTGGGTTATTGCCTTAATCATAGCTGCATTATTTTATGTAATTTCAGTCGAGTTTGATTTGAGAATCCCTTTTGCCTTGGTCATTGTAGTACTATTTATGCAGACCTGGAACACCATAAGAAAAGTCTTCCATGGGAAGAGTATAAGATGGATGATTGCGAGTTTTCTATGCATTAGCGGGCTAGCTTTTTCCATGGCGAATATCTGTTAACAAAAGACCCCAATGCAGTTTTTATTTACGAGGTGAATAATGTTACAAAATTTGCACAGTATTTTGCTCTTTATAGGGCTTCAGAGCAAACTGTTCTTAAGCTCAGGCAAAATTACTCATTTAATAAGCATATGCAGGACTGTTATGCTCTTCCACTAGAAGAGCATAAAAAAGTTCATGAAAAATCTCCGTTTAGGTTTATTGAGATTTGATCTAACAGAGAATTCCTATCATATTATTCTGTGAGAAAATAGTTCTCTTTTTACTTGCAATAATGTAAAGTATACTTTACATTTGCAAGGTACTTAAACACACCAATCATTATGGACAAATTCACAATAATGCCTTTGTACAATAACAGATTTAAATCTATAGGTATCATTCTTTCAATTGTAAGTATAACTCTCATGTTTTTTACCGACAAAATCAGTATGATGCCTTTTTTACAAGGATATACACAGAGAGATTGTCTTATTTTGTTAATGTGCATTAATGGATTAGCTCTGTTTTATATTACATTTTCAAAGGAAAAGCACGAAGATGAGAGGATCTCGACAATTCGGGATAAAACATACAGAGTTACGGTTGCAAGCACAGTAGGAGCTCTCGTTAGTATGGTTTTAACGCAAATGATCTTCATGGGAGGTTATAACGGTGATAAACAAGTTTCGGTCTCCGCTGTATATCTGATGTTTATGTTCCTTTTGAACCTAATATTACTTACACAGCTAATAGTTTTTTACTACCGTGTATTCACGAATTCTGACATCGAATCGTATGATTATACAGTAAATGAAAACATCAGGAATAACAAAAAGCTGTACATGATATACTTGACGCTGTACGTAATTGGAGTCATTGCACTGGTAATGTTGTGAGAAAGTAAGCAGGAAATGGGAATGATTAATATTTATAAAGTGATAACCATGCAATCTATTGTAAAACAGAAGTCTGATTATAATCTGATTATAGCAACGAATTTGGAATGATGAATAGTTGAACAAGGCGCGACACTACAAAATGGCATTTTAGAGATTGATCATTAATTTAGTGAGTAGAAGTCTCAAAGTAAAAAGCCCTGCAAATCGTTTGATTTACAGGGCTTCTTTGAAAGTGGTACCCGAGGCCGGACTTGAACCGGCACGGCCGCAATGGCCAAAGGATTTTAAGTCCTTCGTGTCTACCAATTCCACCACTCGGGCATTCTTGGTATATTAAAAAACCCCGTTATGGGGTTCTTTGAGCGAAAGACGGGACTCGAACCCGCGACCCTGACCTTGGCAAGGTCATGCTCTACCAACTGAGCTACTTTCGCTTGTTGCCTTAAGCGGGTGCAAATATACAACCCAATTTCGAACTGCCAAATTTTTTTACGATTTTTTTAAAAGATTTTTTATCTCATTAAGTTTCATTAAGGCCTCAACAGGCGTAAGTGTATTAATATCAGTATCTAGAATGTCTAAGCGTATCTGTTCTAACAATGGGTCGTTTAGTTGAATAAAGCTAAGTTGGTAAGGATCGGTGCTCTTATTGCCTTTTTTTGCCCCGGTTTTAGTGAGATTTCCATGCTTATGCGAGTTTTCGAGCACACTTAACATCTCATTTGCCCTCGATAATACAGCAGATGGCAATCCGGCCATACGTGCAACATGAATACCAAAGCTATGTTCGCTGCCCCCTGGGATAAGCTTACGCATGAAAATAATATTCTTACCTGCCTCCTTTACACTTACATGATAATTTTTAATTCGATGCATTGATCCTGCCATTTCATTCAATTCATGATAATGTGTTGCAAACAGAACTTTAGGCTTAAACAGCGGATGTTCGTGCAAGAACTCAGTAATTGCCCATGCTATGCTTATGCCATCATATGTGCTTGTGCCACGACCAATTTCATCAAGTAATATTAGACTGCGGTTTGAGATATTATTAAGAATACTGGCTGTTTCGTTCATCTCGACCATGAAAGTTGATTCACCCGACGAAATATTGTCAGATGCACCTACACGGGTAAAGATCTTATCAACTAGCCCAATTTCTGCATGATCGGCAGGAACGAAACATCCGGCTTGAGCCATCAACACTATCAGGGCCGTTTGCCGTAAGATTGCCGATTTACCCGACATGTTTGGTCCGGTTATGATGATAATCTGCTGATTCTCATCGTCAAGAAATAAATCATTGCTTATATACTTCTCACCTGGAGGTAATTGCTTTTCGATAACAGGATGGCGGGCACCTTTTATATCTAATAAGTAATCGTCCTTTATTATCGGCTTTGTATATTTATTTGTGAAAGAGACCAGTGCAAAAGAGAGCAAACAATCGAGAGTCGCAATGATCATTGCATTCACCTGAATCTGACTAATATAATCAGTAAGACTAAGAACCAGATCGTTATAAAGTTGAGTTTCGATTGCCAGGATCTTTTCTTCGGCTGTAAGAATCTTATCTTCATACTCCTTAAGCTCGGGAGTAATATACCTTTCGGAATTGACAAGAGTTTGTTTTCTCAGCCACTCTTCGGGAACCTTATCTTTATGAGTATTAGTTACTTCGAGGTAATAACCAAAAACATTGTTATAAGCAATTTTTAACGATGGAATGCCTGTACGTTCTGATTCCTTTTGCTGTAATCTTAGCAAATAATCCTTGCCTGAATGTGCAATATCACGTAGCTCATCGAGGGTTTGATTTACACCTGATGCTATAACATTACCTTTTGCGACAACAACAGGAGGATCAGGATTTATCTCAGCTGCTATTTTGGCAGTTATGAAAGGGCATGGGTTAAGCTGATCGCTAAGCTTACGAATTGATTGAACATCCGAAGCATCGCAAATTGCTTTAATGGATACCAACGATTCGAGAGCCAATTTAAGTTGAATAACCTCCTTAGGGTTGACCCTTGCAACAGCCACTTTTGAGATAATACGCTCAATATCGCCAATGAATTTAATTAATTTGCGAAGCTCATTAGCCTGTGAATCATTTTCATAGAACCAGGTTACCGAACTCAAACGATCATTAATAGGCTGCTTTTCCTTTAAAGGCAATAGCAGCCACCGCCTCATAAGGCGAGCCCCCATAGGAGAGTTGGTGTGGTCAAGAACATTCAGAAGTGTTTTAGAGTGATCATTTGTTGACGATACAATCTCAAGGTTTCTGATAGTAAACTTGTCCAGCCACACATAATGATCCTCTTCAATACGTGATATTTTGCAAATATGCTGCACTTTATCATGATTCGTTTCGGCCAGATAATGCAATGCAGCACCGGCAGCAATTATACCGGCCTGAATCTCCTCTATTCCGAAACCTTTCAGCGAAAGCGTATTAAAATGCTTAAGTAACAGATCATTAGTGAAATCGAACGTAAACACCCAATCATCGAAAACTGAAAGATAAAACTTACTGCCAAAAAGATTTGTGAACTCGCCTCTCTTTGACTTTTGAACTATTATCTCGGTTGGTTTAAAAGTTTGAAGCAATTTATCGATATACTCATTACTACCCTGAGCTACAAGAAATTCGCCGGTTGAGATATCGAGAAAAGATATACCGCTTATTTTAGGTTGAAGATGGATACTAGCCAGAAAATTATTCTGTTTGTTCTCGAGGATTTTGTCATTGTATGACACACCCGGAGTAACCAACTCGGTAACACCCCTTTTAACAATGGTTTTGGTAAGTTTAGGATCCTCAAGTTGATCGCAAATTGCAACTTTATGACCTGCTCTCACCAGTTTAGGTAGGTATGTGTCAAGCGCATGATGCGGAAAACCTGCCAATTCAACGAATGAAGCTGCCCCATTGGCTCTTCGTGTTAAAACAATACCAAGTATTTCGGAAGTCTTCACAGCATCATCGCTGAAGGTTTCATAAAAGTCGCCAACCCTGAAAAGCAGCAAAGCGTCAGGATACTTGGCCTTAATACCGTAATATTGTTTCATTAGTGGTGTTTCAACCACTTCGGTTAATTGTTTTGCCAATGATTTCTATCTTTGGAAACAAAAATAAAAAGAATGCTCAAACGGGCTCACTTAAATTAACTTACAAATTAAAAAATAAAGAGGCTAATGAAGAAATTGTCGATGGAAGAGCTTGAGAGGATGACAATAAGTCAGTTCAAAGAAAGCGACAAGATACCTGTAACAGTTATACTCGATAATGTTAGAAGTCAGCATAATATAGGTTCTATATTCAGAACAGCCGATGCGTTCAGGATCGAAAGGATACACTTATGCGGCATTACTGCTACACCTCCAAACAGAGAAATTAATAAAACGGCATTAGGTGCAACAGAGTCGGTTGAGTGGAAATATCACACAACAACAAGAGAATCAGTTGAGGAATTGCGTTCACAGGGATACGTTATAATAGCTATTGAGCAGGCTGAAGGCAGTATAGCGGTTAAGTCGCTGAATAAAATCATATCTTCGAAAAATGCGATTATTTTTGGGAATGAAGTGCATGGAGTAGACGACGAAATTATGCAGCTTTGCGACTATTGTGTTGAGATACCACAGTATGGCACTAAACATTCGTTAAACATAGCTGTATCTGCAGGTATTGCTATATGGGAGTTCTGTAATATATTCTTAACTGACTAATCTTCAAGCAGTTCACATATTTAATAAACAATCTTGTATGATTACTGTTATAGGGCTAATATTAGCGAGTGAAAAAAAACGGCATAAAAATGCTAATAATAGTGACTTTTCGCAATTTTTTTGTTTGAAAACTGTTAAATGTACTATATATTTGTGCAATATTTGACCAAGCATATATTTTAGTTACCACAATAGAAACCTTATAATCATTAATCAACATCATTATGAAAAATTTAAGTTACAAATTAATCATGATGCTACTGCTGTTAACTTTTGGGATTAAGCCATTAATTGCACAGGAGCAGGATACAATCACCCAAACAACAAGGACAACAAGTACATCGTTTGACAGATATTTCTTTCTTCAGGCAGGCTTGGGTTTATCTCAGTTTTATGGTGATCTGAATGAGGATAATTTCCTGAACAAACGCGCCAAATTGATGTACGGTTTTGGTGCAGGATATCAGTTCACTCCTGTGTTTGGTTTGAGAGGCAGTTTTAATAATGGCTGGCTTGTTAGCACAAACGAAGAAACTGAGCGCCGCATGTCATCAAGTATCTGGGATGCACAACTTAATGCAACAGTTAGTTTAACAAACCTGTTTTTCGGTTATAAGCCTGAACGTTTTGTTAATATTTATGCTTTAGGTGGAGTTGGCTACATGAATTATTCAAGTATGCTTCTAAATACTCAGGGAACCGATACATTTAGTGATGACGGTTTGATAGATCGTTTTGGTCCTGATACTGAAGAACCATTTACTGATACTAAAGCTCGTAATGGAATAATGGTTCCGGTTGGTTTAGGTTTAAACTTCAGATTACATGAAAAATGGGATCTATTCCTCGAATATAACCATCGCATTACTTTTGTAGATGATATTGATATAACAGAAGCTGAAAAGAATGACCATTACTCTTCACTGATGTTAGGTGTAACTTATAAATTCTTATCAGGATCAAATTTGAAATCAATGCAGAAGAGATTTGATGAAGTAACGACTGTTGCTACTCCAAATCCTCTTGTAAATGTTGGTGATACTGTATGTGTTAATATAAAGATTACTTTCCCGCCTAAATATTTTGGCAAGAAAGCTGCAATGAACTTCCAACCTGAAATTAAATACGCCGGTACTTCAAAGAAATTGAAAGCTGTTAACTTCCAGGGCGAAAAAGTAAGCGGTAATGGAATAGTTATTAATTACAAAAATGGCGGATCATATACTTACGTTGACTGTGTTCCTTACGAGCCAGGTATGAATGTTGCTGAACTTGTTGTATCGCCTGTGTTATATTCTCCCAAAGAACCGGTTTCATTAAACGCAACTGCACAGGAGATTTCAGGAAAAACAAGAGTAGTAGATGTGCCACAAAGAAAACTGGCTGATGGTACAATCATTACCGGAACAAGAGTTACTCACGATGAAGAGTTGATTTATGCTAACCATGGTTACGAGAAAGAAACCATCCTTAGTAAAGATGCAACAATATATTTCCAGGTAAATCTGCATAACTTGAATTGGAATTTACCTCTTAACAGAAATAATCAGGTTCAACGCCAGATTGATGAACTTACAAACTTCATTAAACAGGGTTACCAGATTAAAGATATCGACATCAATGCATGGGCATCACCCGAAGGAGAAGAAACTTTCAATCAGGGATTATCAGAGCGTCGTGCTCAAACCGGAAAACGTCAGGTTATTGACATGTTCAAGAAGATGGCAAGAGACAAAAATTCACCGGTAAGAATCAATAACCCAGAGAAAGCTTTATACTTCAACACATATGCTAATGGTGAAGACTGGAACGGATTTATGCAAGCAGTTGAAGCTTCAAATATTCCTGATAAGAGAGTTATTATGAATGTAGTTAACTCACAATCAGATGTTACTCGTCGCGAACAAGAAATCAGAAACATGGCAGTTGTATACCGTGAAATCGAAGAAGAGATATTACCTCCACTCCGTCGCGTTGTAATTAGAGTTAATTGCTTTGAGCCTAAGAAAACTGATGAAGAAATTGCAAACTTCGCAACAAGTGAACCTTCACGTTTGAACGACAAAGAATTATTATATGCAGCAACATTAACTGAAGATGTTAATACTAAGATTAGAATCTATCAGAATGCTGTTAACCAGTTCCCTAACGACTGGAGAGGATATAATAATTTAGCAGTTGCATATTTACTCAACAATCAACTCGGTGAAGCAGCATCACAGCTTAACAGAGCAGAGCAGATGGAACCAAACAATGGAATAATATTGAACAATCAGGGTGCTCTTGAGTCTAAGAAAGGTAACTTCAGAAATGCAGCTACTATCTATAATAAGGCTAAGAACTTAGGTGTAGATGTAAACTACAATTTAGGAATTACACAGTTAGCTATAAGTCGTTACGACCAGGCTTTATCACTAATGGGCAATCGTAAATGTAATTCGAATGTTGCATTGGCTCAGATAATGACTAACAGAATCAACGAAGCTAACGCTACCTTAAAATGTGCTCCTGAAAACGCACATAACTATTATATGATGGCAGTTGCCGGTGCGCGTTCAAATGATATCAGAATGGTTACTGAAAATCTCAGAAAATCTATAGCAATTGATGCAACAATGAAAACTCGTGCAGCTGAAGATAGAGAATTCATCAAACTCTTTAATAATGATGAATTCAAGGCTGTTGTACAGTAAATAAAATAAAGTTAATTCAAAAGGCTACCTTTATGGGTAGCCTTTTGTTTATGATAGAATGCAATATTTTTACTGTTTTACTTGTTATTGGAGTATTCTGTTTTGAATGGAATTATGAAAGTGAATAAGTTATTAACTTTAATGACATTTTAACAAAAATGCCCAATTATAGCATGTTTTTTGATGTATTAGAGTTTATTAGGTTACATAATTAAAATATTAATCATGGAAAGAAAAAGTATGAAAATGGTGCGACAAAATGTCAGCCTCCGACTCATCATGATGTTGTTCCTGGCAATCACTCTCAGCTCAGGTTTAACTTCATGCCAGAGCCAGAAGAAATTAGCAAGAAAAAAAGCAGCTCAGGAGTTAGCCGAACGAACTGCACGTGCTAAAACAGACCTTTTGGCAATTATTAATGATGATGGTAGAATGACACTTGAAGAAAAGGAATTTAAGCTTAATTCAATTAAGAGAATGAACCTTCAGGATCAGGAGGTAAAAGACCTTATCGTACAAGCTGAAGAGAAATTGGCGTCGGAAAGAGCAGCACTTGAGCGCCGCAAAGAAGAAGAGCGATTAGCTAAAGAACGAGAGGCACGAGAAAAAGGTGCGTATAGTTCTATAAATGATGCATTTAGTTCTATTGCAAATTCAAGAGACGTATCATCTGCCAATCTGGCAATACGTGAAGCATTGAATCAGTTTGCCAATGAAAATGTGCCGGTATTGATTCTTATTAGTAAAGAAGGTGAAATAAGAGATTATGACGAACCTACCACTATCAGGAAATATCTCGAATATTTAAAAGACCAGAAAAAGTCACCAAACAAAGTGATTAATGCTGCGTATGATTCAAATGGTAAAATTAAAGAACTAGAACTTCAAAAAAAGTAATTTGTCATGGCAAAAATTAAGATACTAATAGGATTAATGGCACTACTTTTTGTGTGTAATCCAATAATAGCTCAGGACAATATAAGTCCTTCCCGAAAAATGGCGATAGATTCACTAGCGCTAGAAAAAGTAAGAGATCTTAGCAGATATATCAGTATTGTTGGTAGCAAGGATACTCCTTGGTCAGAAGCAAACAGGGTAATTGAACGCACTCTCGAACTTTTTGCTGATGGCGCAATGATGGGTGTTTCAAGTCTGAATCGCGAACAGGTTAACTATTATGGTGTTAGAGAATATCTCGAAAGACTTATGGCTCTTAACTATGACAGGGTTAATATTGAGTGGTATAATATACAGTATATTAGCGACCTTGAGCGTCAGCCCGATGGTAGATATGTTGGTGTGATTACTATTTATCAGCGCTTTGAAGGAACTACAGTTGAAGGTATGCGCTATGTGGATGTTACTAAGAAAGATATCACTGTATATGTAGAAAGAAAATCAACACAGATTTCTGGTCGCATAATCGGATTCTGGGATGTTCTTTTAGGTGATATAAGAGTATCAGAAACCAAACCAGGCTGATAATTTTTAGATAATTCTCAATTACTAAATCGTGTATAGGTTTATTCTCAAGAATGAACCTATACACTAAATTTTTACCGGATAAATTTAACTTGTTGATTTTATGAAGCAGTTAGTGCTTTTGACGGCAATCATATTTTTTACAGCCTTTGATCTCCCGGCACAGGGAATCAATAATAGGGTGGTTGATGAGGGTGTACTAAATGCCTCTACCAAACAGGTTAATCAGTTTTTCAGACGATTTAATGGTGAGGAAAGTACTAAGGGTGAGAGATATTACGAAGGTGACAAAGATTACCGCAATCCTTCGCTGCGAAACAGATATCTCAATGTGCTATTTGATAATCAGAATGCTTCTATAACCGATGTAATCAAGAACAACTTTATTAGAAGTGTTAATAGTAGTCCTAATCCTCAATTTCTGAATTTCCATAACAGCGGTTGGTTTTCAGAGGTTACTACCAAATTCCTTTATCAAGGAAAAGATGTATACATTACAATCTTCATGAACTTGGAGCAGGAAAATCTTGGTTATAAATGGGTGATGACAGGGGTGTATTTCCCGCATTTTAATAGTCTGTTTAACAGTACTTCAAACCAATCTTCGAAGTTTCTTCATCCAATGAGTCATGAAATTGATTTCATGAACCTTATAAGAGTCTTTAATGATCGTGACAACATCGAACTTTATACCAATAAAGAGCATAAGCTCGATTACCTTACGATCTTCCTTTATGAACTTAAAAAGGGCAATCTAAAGTATCAGTCGGTCACTAACCTTAAGTTTCATTTTTTTCAAATTAACGGATGGTACTTTGAACTAGCAAACTTCAATAGGCCCGGAGCTAATTCGGGATGGCTTATATCAAATTTGATGAAAGTCGACAATGAAGATGATAAACAACAGATTATCAAATTTATAATGCATGAATAAGATCTTTTTTGTTATTTCCCTTTCACTGATAGTTTTCAGTATTAAGCTTAATGCACAGACTAATGCCGGTAACGATGCTAAGTTAAGCGGCGATGAACTTGCTAATTATGAAAAACAGGCAAAGCAATTAGTTAGTTTCATGGAGTTCGCGTTTAATACACTTGGATCCAATCAATCGGAGTATAAGGATAAACATACTATTATTGAACAGTCTTATCTTAAATTCTTCAAAAACGATAAAGTTCAAATAGAAGATGACCTGGTTGAGAAGCGTGACATGGTTACCAACAAGAATGTACAGGCATACCTGAAAGATATAGATTTCTTCTTTAAAACAGCTACTTTCAAATACACGATCGAGGAAATTACTCAGGAGATTAATGAGGTGGGTGAAGTTTACTTTAAAATTAAAGCTAGCCGAAACCTAAAAGGGACTAATATCGAAAACAAACAGATTAACGACAACAGAACCCGATACATTGAAATAAATCTTGATAAAGCAAACAGAGAGCTTAAAATTGTAAGCGTATACACTACTAAATCAAATGAAGAGCAGGAACTTATAACATGGTGGAATAGTCTCACTGATGGTTGGAGGTATTTTCTATCAGGAAATACTACAGTTTATGACTCAATATTGCTTCGAAATATCACCTCAATAAACAAAGATAAGATTGTTAAGAGATCGATCTATCCCGGCGCAAATGATACATTAACTATGTATGATTCTGTAAAGGTTAATCCTAATGCATTACTTACAGAAATAAGAAGAATTTTAAGGGCCGATGAAATGGTTCTTACTGATGTGCCTGGAATTTATGATCTTAAGCCTTTATATGCCTTTTCAATGCTTAAGCATCTTGATATTACAAAGGCACGTGTACCGGATCTAGAGCCAATAAGAAATCTATCTAAACTTGAGACACTAATAGCTTCAAGATCACTTATTATAAGCCTTGAGCCTTTAAGATATATTCCATCAATGAGAGTGCTTGATGTGTCGGGTACACTCGTTAATTCCATTTCGCAGATTGAGTCGTTTGAGAACCTAGAAGTTCTTAACATTTCAGACAGTAGGGTAGATACTATCAAAGTATTAAAGAATTTGCCAAAATTAAGGGAGTTAAACATAAGTGGGATACAGATAAATGACCTAACTCCACTTAGCCAACTAACATCGCTCGAAATTCTAGAGATTTCAAGATTGCCGATTTCAACACTAAAAGAAATTTCAGGATTAACAAATCTTAAGCGTTTAGTTTTTGACAGAACTGAAGTTCAAGATCTGAACGACTTGAAAAATTTAGAGCAATTGGAGTTTGTATTGTTTGATAATACAGATATTGATAAACTTGCTCCACTTGAAGATATAGCACAACTTAAGCTTGTTTATTGCGATAAGACTCACATTGATAAGGCAGAGGCACTTGCATTTATGCAGAAGCGTCCTGATGTTAAGGTAATTTATGAATCGCAGGAGTTAATGGCCTGGTGGCAGACACTGCCCGGATTCTGGAAAAGTAAGTTCTCCTCATTGGTTGCACTTAGTCCTGATCCAACACGAGAAGAACTTCATGAAGTGTCATTTATAAAGACTCTCGATTTGTCGGGTAACAAAGACTTAACATCCATAGAGCCACTTTCGAAACTTTCTGCTCTAACAATATTAAACATTTCAAACACAAATGTTTCTGATCTTAAACCGATTGAGAATATATTTTCAATTCAGGTGCTCAATGTTTCACGGAGTAAAGTGAGTGAGTTAAATTCAATATCAGGATTATCATCTCTTAGGGAGATTGACTTTGCAAGAACAGGTGTTTCATCCATTGAGCCGTTAACCAGATTATTGCAGCTTAGATCAATAAATATGGATTCAACAACCATTAGTGATCCGGAGTTGATTAGCAGTTTGAGGCGCCTTGAAGTTATATTGGCCGATGGTGTAGCATCAATTTCACCCTTCATTCACACAATATGGGATAGCATACCTGATGTGCTAATAGTTAATAAGACAGCCATGTTATCAGATTGGTGGGTGCAGTTGCCTGACCATTGGAAGGAATACTTTATGAATTTTGAAGCAATCGACCAATCGCTCGACAGGGTTAAACTTCATAAGATAGCATCGCTCAAAGAGCTTGACCTTACAAAGGTTAGAGGAATAAGTACAATAAGGCCGTTGAGTGTGATGGCTAGGACTGAGAAGTTGGTAATGTCAAATCTGCAGATTTCTGATTTGTCGCCACTATCATCTTTATCACGGATATTGATACTTGATATTTCAAATACTCCTGTAAATAGCCTGGCTTCTATAAAAAGTAACCAGAATTTAGTGGAACTCAATTGCGCCAACTCTCAGGTTAGTGATATGCAGCCATTAAGCGGACTAAGGAATTTGACTAAGCTGAACATTTCGGGGACTCAGGTTTCAAAGCTTGATGCTTTGGAATCATGCACAGCATTGCAGGAATTAACCGCATTTAACACTAGGATTAACAATCTTAAACCGATTGAGAATCTTCGAAATCTAAAAATACTTAGGGTATACAATACAAGAATATCTGATAGGAGGATTGATAAGTTTAAGGAAAAGCGTCCTGATGTAGAGGTTATATTTTATTAATAATCCATCCATTTTCATTGCTATAACTTATAGCTTCAACCAGGTTCTGTAACTCATCAAGCCCGTCTTGATATTTAAAAACCACATCTGCAAGCTTAATAAAATGAAGTGAATCAGATTTAGTATGCTCTTCATTAACTAACATTATAAAAAGTGCTGGTTTGATGTAATCTCTTAAGGTTCGCGACTCGCATACCAATGCCATGTCAGCGGAAATCTGCTTTTTAAAACCATTGTATGCTGCGGTTACATAGTCAGCTTTGGTTTCGATATAATAAGAGGCTAAAGCACCACAATTAATCATCTTAGCAGTATCTTTTGACGGAATTATGGATTCCTCATGAGTTATGGAATATTTATCGAATGAAGTGTGTCCTGTTCCGTGAAACTTCATCTCACCTGGCTTTTGGGTAGAGACTTTCAACCCAATTATTGCTGCTTCTTTCGATACTTTTTCAATAATCCTGCATGCAAGAGTTGTCTTACCAACATTTCGTCCGGTACCACCTATGAGCAATAATCTATTATCCTTTAAAAACTCCATTATCAAGAACCCATTATGAATATAATACTATAGAATAACCTCTACCTGTGATGCTTTAAATGTTGCCCAAACAACTTGTCCAGCTGATAATCCAAGCTTTGAGCATGATTCAGGTGTAATATGAGCATAAATATCCACGCCAATATCGATGCAAACCTGCAGCCCATGCTTATGAGGTACAATAGCTGAAATGACTCCTGCAAAGTTATTCATATTGCTCAACTCAGGTTCATGAGTAATAATAGAGATTGCTCTGCTTCGTATGAGGATATTAGCTATTGACTGTGAGTATTCTTCGCCCAGAGTAATTTTTATAGGCTTGTTGCTTTTTACATTGTTAACAACAGCCTGGTTATTTTCAATGTTGGCTTTATAGAAATTCCTTTCACCAATAAAGTCGGCTGAGAAAGAGCTCTTCGGATTGTTAATAACATCATTTAAAGAGCCTGTTTGCAAAATTTTACCTTTTTCAATTACAGATATCCTCTCGCCTAAAGCTACAGCTTCCTCAAAATCATGAGTTACATGTAAGATAGGCATACCATTCTTATTGAGATCTCGAAGAAGTTTGCGGAGGTTTGACTTAAGTGATGCATCAATAGCCGATAATGGTTCATCAAGTAGAAGGATTAATGGGTTTGATGCAATTATTCTTGCAAGAGCCACACGCTGCATTTCACCGCCTGAAAGGGTTGAGATTCTTTGCTTAAGAAGATGTTGAATGCCCATTTGTTCAGCTAACTCATTTACCCTATTTGTTTTCTCAGCTTTGGAAAGTTTATTTAATGGATATCCAATATTTCCCGAAACATCGAGGTTAGGAAACAATGCCGGTGACTGGAATATCAAGCCGGTCCTTCTCTTTGAAACAGGCAAACCGGTGATATCTTTTCCATTCAGTGAGATAATTCCTTTATCAGGAGTAGTTAATCCGGCAATTATCTCAAGCAAAACTGACTTTCCCGCGCCGCTCTCACCAAGCAAGATGTGATACTCTTGTGAAACAATTAAAGTGATATCAGAGAGGGTAAAGTTTCCCAGAGATTTACTTACATTATTAATTTCGAGCATTTTCAGGATCTTTAGCTAACAACCGCATTACCAAAAAGATGCTGATTGTAATAATTATTAATAAAACGGCAGCAGGACGAGCATACTGTAATCCAAATGAGTTGAATCGCTCGAAAATAAGCACAGAAGCAGTCATTGGATAGTAGGCTATGATTACTACAGCCCCAAATTCACTTATACCACGAGCAAACATCATTACACTACCGGTTATAATATGCCTGAAAGCAAGGGGAATTGAGACTGTACAGAAAACCCTGAAAGGGCTAGCGCCCATATTCATTGCTGCAATCTCCAGGCGGCGTGGAACCTGATTAAATCCTTCCCGGGCAGCGTTAATAAAGAAAGGTAAGCTAACGAAAGCCATAGCAACAATAATTCCAACCGGATTTCCAACAAAATCAAGTCCTAACTTTGCAGCTAACTTGCCCAATTCTGTATTCCGAGATACGAGACCTAAAATGGCAATACCTGCAGCAGTATGAGGAATTACTATAGGAAGATCTATAATTCCAAGAACTAATCTTTTAAGAGCAAACTTCTTTCTGGCAAGTAGCCATGCAAAAGGCAGTGACAAAAACGCGAAAATAAAGGTCGAAGCAAAACTGGTACCTATTGATAAAACTATGCTTTTGATAACTTGGGTGTCAGCACTAACTTCCAATAAGTCGGAAATTTCAGTCTGAGCAAACATACCTATTACAGGGGCAATAATAAATAACAGGATTAAAGCCCCTAAGAGATGAGCAATAATCTGAAAAGTTTGATGCTTCATAGCTGTTTGATATACTGAATCAAAAAGCAAAATTAACCTTCAAATCGATACAGTTTACAATAAATTCCTAATCGGTATTGTTATCAGAAACCTTAATTCAGTAAGTTTGTTGAGTAAATACAAAACACGAGCACTTAATAAAATTATTAATTATGTCACAGAAGGTTGCACTAATCACCGGTATTACCGGACAAGATGGTGCCTATTTAGCAGAATTCCTACTCAAGAAAGGATATATAGTTCATGGAATAAAGCGCCGTAGCTCTTTATTTAATACAAACAGGATTGATCATCTTTACCAGGATCCTCATATTGAAAACAGGAATTTCGTGTTGCATTACGGTGATATGACAGATTCATCGAACCTGATAAGGATTATACAAGAAGTACAGCCGGATGAGATCTATAATCTTGCTGCTATGTCTCATGTTAAGGTAAGTTTCGATTCGCCTGAATATACTGCCAATGCTGATGGTATTGGTACGCTTAGGTTACTTGAGGCAGTGAGGTTACTCGGATTAATCAAAAAGACCCGAATATATCAGGCTTCAACCAGCGAACTCTATGGACTTGTTCAGGAAATTCCACAAAGTGAAAAGACGCCTTTCTATCCGAGAAGCCCTTATGCTGTTGCTAAACTATATGCATACTGGATAACAGTTAATTATAGAGAAGCATACGGAATGTTTGCATCAAATGGAATACTTTTCAACCATGAGTCGCCTATAAGAGGAGAGACGTTTGTTACGAGAAAGATTACCATGGCTGTTTCGAGAATTGCACTTGGTATGCAAGATAAACTTTTCTTAGGCAACCTTAGTGCAAAACGTGATTGGGGTCATGCAAAGGATTACGTTAAAGCAATGTATCTCATACTTCAACAAGATACTCCCGATGATTTTGTTATTGCAACAGGAGTTACTACCGAAGTCAGAGAGTTTGTAAGATTAGCATTTGATCATGTAGGCATAGAACTTAAGTTTGAAGGTGAAGGTGTCAATGAGAAGGCATTCGTTGCTCGCTGCAGTAATCCTGATTATCAGCTCGAGATTGGTAAAGAAGTTCTCTCAGTTGACCCATCATATTTCAGGCCGACAGAAGTTGAATTATTAATTGGTAATCCTGCTAAAGCAAAGAAATTGCTTAACTGGGAACCAGAACATGATCTCCATAGCCTTATAAATGATATGATGGAAGGAGATTTGAAACTAATGAAAAAAGATAGATACCTCATTGAGGGCGGTCATGAAATACTTAATTACTTCGAGTAAAATAATGAATTCAAACAGTAAAATCTTTGTGGCCGGCCATCGTGGATTAGTTGGAAGCGCCATATTAAAAAACCTTGAGGAAAAAGGCTATACCAATATAATTACTAAGTCAAGATCAGAACTAGATTTAGGGGATAATATAGCTGTTGCTAATTTCTTTGAAGAACATAAGCCTGAATACGTTTTTCTTGCTGCTGCAAAAGTTGGAGGCATAATGGCTAATAACGTTTACAGAGCCCAGTTCATATACGAGAATTTGCTGATTCAGAATAACGTAATTCATCAATCCTATATTCATGGTGTTAAGAAACTCCTATTTCTCGGAAGCAGTTGCGTTTATCCTAAATCAGCACAACAGCCTATAAAAGAAGATTATCTCCTTACAGATATACTTGAATATACCAATGAGCCCTATGCAGTAGCAAAGATTGCCGGAATGAAAATGTGTGAAGCATATAACTTACAGTATAACACCAATTTTATTTCAGTGATGCCTACAAATTTATATGGACCTAATGATAATTTCCACTTGGAAAATTCTCATGTTCTACCTGCTTTATTGCGGAAAATGCATCTTGCTAAATTATTGGAAGAAGGCAACTTCAAATCAATTGCAACAGATCTTGAGCAGGAGAGCAGTTTTCAGGAGGCATCGGAAAAAGATAAGGAATCTAACATTTTAGCTTATCTCCATAAGTATGGAATTGACTATAATAATCACCAAAACGGAGAAAGTGTAACAATAAAGCTATGGGGCTCAGGTAATCCATTGAGAGAATTCTTATGGAGTGACGATATGGCAGATGCTTGTGTCTATATAATGGAGCATGTTGATTTTGCTGAAATGATAAAAGACAAGGCTGATAGTGAGATTAGAAACACTCATATAAATATTGGTTGGGGAAAAGATATCTCAATTAAAGATCTTGCCTACATGATAAAGCAAGTTGTGGGGTTTAAGGGAGAATTATTGTTTGATTCTAATAAACCCGATGGTACAATGAGAAAACTGCTGGATACATCTCGTTTGTCTGATTTAGGTTGGAAGCCTGAAGTGAAATTGGACAAAGGGATTAAAATGCTTTATGAATCATATTGTAATTCAAAGAAATATCAGTCTATGTAACAAGGAATTTATATTCTGTTGTTAGCAAAATGATCATGTTTATTCATAAATAAAGAGGCTGTCGGAATCTAAGACAGCCTCTTTAATTTTCTTGAACATCAATTATTGAATAATCAATTTTTTTATCTCCGAATCCTTTAATGTACTGATTCTAACGAAATAACTACCCTTGCTGAATTCACTTAGATTGAGTTGATAAGTGTTTTCGGTACTGGTTTGTGACGTGAATATAAGATTGCCAGTTGGATCTAACACTTCAATGTTGATCATCACAGGCTCAGGTCTGTTGAATTTAATACTGAATATCCCATCAATTGAAGGATTTGGATATACTACCACTTCAGATGAAACTAATTCGTTTGTCATTGTACCGAGACTTTTTCTTTTGATGACTCGGATCTGAACCGTTTCTATACTGCTTAAAGAAGGAGTGCCATTGTCTGAAGCTCTAATGTTTAGTACTATAGTTTTATTGGCCAAACGCTTTAGTTGATTAGCATCGGCAACTATAATCTGCCCGGTACTTGATTGTATTGCAAATGTATTATATAAATTTCCACCAATAATTTCAAAGAGTAGTGTATTGTTTTCGGGATCCTGAGCTTGGACAGTTCCTATAACATATCCATGAGGTGCAGTAGATAATACATCAAAGCTTTGGTTGGGGGTAATTACCGGTGCCTCATTTATATTATTTACATTAACGGTAATAATTGCCTGGCTTGATAACTGAGGAGAGCCATTATCTGTAACCCTGATAGTTAGATTAAATGTGCGTATTAATTCATAATCAAGGGCGAAATTATTGGCTACAACAATAAGGCCTGATGAATTAATACTAAAAGTGCCATACATGTTTCCCGATATCAAAGCGTATGTAAGCACTTGCCCAACATTAGGATCGGTTGCTTGAACCTGACCTACAACAGTCCCTGTTTCAGAGTTTTCATTTATTGAAAATGTTTGAGCATTGATTACCGGTGCAAGGTTAATTTGAATAACATTGATTGTGACAGAACAAGTTGAGAACAACTGCGGATTCCCATTGTCGGTAACCTTAACAGTTAATATGTATTGCGAAGCACTGCTCAATAAACTGCTATTAGCTACTGATATGATACCTGTGTTGATATTAATGTTGAATACATTGTTCTGATTTCCAGTCGTAAAGACGTATTGCAATACTTGATTATGATCAGGGTCTGAAGCAATTACCGTTCCTACAATAGTTCCATTCTGACTGCTTGATGTTACAGTAAAATTCTGATTACTAACTACTGGGTTTTCATTTACATCCAAAACTGTTATAGCAATATTAGCAGTGCTATACATAGCAGGTTGTCCGTTATCCTGTACCTTCACAGTTAGGTTAAATGATTGCCTTGTTTCGAAATCCAGAAGTTCCTTATTGTTAACTGTCAGAGTGCCGGTTGGCGATAGAGCGAAAGTATTATTATCATTACCACCAACAATTGAAAAGTTGAGTTGCTGGCCATTATCAGGATCATTAGCCTGAATTTGCCCGATAAAAGTTCCTGTCGCGCTATTCTCATTGATATTAAAGCCCTGATCAGGTATAATAGGCTGTTCATTCAGATCAGTTAAATTTATGGTCATGGTTGCAGAAGAAGTAAGATTCGCTTCATTAACAACTGCGACAGTAATGCTAAACTGTGGATTTGATTCAAAATTCAGCAATTGGTTATTCAATATGGTTATAACACCTGTAGCAGGATTGATAGCAAATGTATTACCGACATTACCTGCAGTAATCGAGAATGACATTGTAGCACCTGAATTAGGATCACTTGCATTAACTTGTCCTACAACGGTACCTGCAGCGCTATTTTCTGCAACTGAAAAAGTTTGGTTTGCAATAACCGGTGGAAGGTAAGTAACTTGAGGAACAAACTCATGATATCCAATATCAGCGGAGGTTCCGAAAGGTACCTGGTTTCCGAAAAAATCTTGTTGATAACCACAGGTTACGCCAGCATTGATACAAGGTGAATTTGGCTGAATAGCAAAGTTCCTTGCAGCCGGGTTAACAAACTGAGGATTACCAACAATTGAATTCATGTCCTGACCTGAAGCAGAACGCCATGCCGACAAAGTACTATGTCCGTTAATGAAACCTGATGATTGTACGTTGAAAACATTGTTATTTGAGACAAGAGTTCCATTAGTAGAATATGATTTGCCACTTCCACTGATAAAGAAGATATTATTCTTTGAAGTTACATTTGATCCTGATAAGGCTGAAATTGCAGTATTTGTGTTATTGTAAAATACATTGTTCTCTGCAAGCATGTGATAATTGTTAAGCACGCAAATGCCTATTTTGTTGCTTATGAAACTGTTGTAGTAAACCTGAAAATTACTCACATAAGCGTAAATGCCATAGTTTCCACCAGAAATCTCATTATACCGAACGATTACATTTCCAGTAGTAGGGGATAGGTAAATACAACTCACATTCTGAGCAACATTGCCGATTATTGTATTGTATTCAATAACTCCTGAATAGTTATTACCCCAAGCAATAAAGCAAAACTTATTACCAGTTGAACTATGATCTAATGTATTATGATGAATATTGAAATAGTGACTGTTGGTTGATGCTATCTGAATATTATCACCTGGAGAATAGTTTTGGTCGGGATTTACAAAATACTTTAGATTGACATTATATATATTACAATAGGCAATCTCAATATCAGGGGTGTCTTTAATGTAGATACCGTCATCCTGAGTATTGTAAATTTCACAGTTGATAATTCTATTGCCAGGAGAAGTAGTTAGTATTCGTACCCCCCATTGGGCATCGCGTAAAACACAATTTTCTATTAAATTATTTGCAGAACCGGTTCCTGAGATTAAAACTGCCGATACAATCTGTCCGGTTGTTGAAGCAACTTCGATTCCCGAAATCCGCATGTTATAGCAGCTTGTGATATTTATTGCTTTAACAGTAGCGTCACCTGAACTTATAATTCTAGGCTTTGTTCCACTTCCGTATGATCCTATTGTTATGTTATTCCTGCTGGATATGTTAAGTCCTCCAGTTGTATTAAAAGTAGTTCCGGATTTTTGCAGATATGTATTTCCATTAACCCATGAAACTGAATTCCATGATTTATAAGGGTTTTGAATGCTACCATTTTGAGTTGTGCCGGTATAAGACGGATCAATGTAGATAGTTGTTTGGCTATAAGAGATGAAGGTAACACCAAATAGCATTACCACTAGTGAATATTGAAAGAAATGACGAATGTAAGATAAGTAATTGTTTCTCATAATAGCCGCAGTTAAAGTTAGTTAAATTTAGTTGCTAAGTCAATCTTTATTTTAAAATTCTTTTAGTCGCAACATGCCCATTCAAAGCATATTTAGTGGCTAAAAAAACTTAAATTCTGATCATCCTAATGGAAAAATGGTGCCATTGATATCTTACCGAATAATAATTGTAAATAAATGTAATGTTAAAGCATGCGATTAGATGAAATAGCAGCGCTTTGACGTAGTAATAATTAGTGCAACAATTTTCTATTAATAATAATTTTAAATAAGAAACGGGGGAAAACCAAATTTGCCAATCCCGAAATGAGGAAAACTTCTACATTTTAATTACAATGTATCAGTAGCTATAATTTTTATTGTGATTATCAAAAAGTTAACCTGTTTATTTTTGGCTCATTATTCAATCTCTTTGCAGTTTATTATGGGGCAGTTTCATAGATATTATAGAAATGTATAATATAAAAAAAGAGGTTATCAATATTTGATAACCTCTTTTAAGGAGTTAAGATGGATTTGGTTAATTTGGAGAAAATGTTTCAGGCTTTTTTTTCCTGAAAGGATTAAATGACGATTTGCCATTATCACTATAGTATGTGTATTCATAGCCATAATCATAAGCCAGGCCTCTTGATTTAACATCATTAAGAACTATAGTTACATTCGATATTTTTTTACTTGAAAGATGATCACTATTATTAATAAAAGCCTCTCTGTTAGTAAACCCTTGACGAGCAACATATATTGTTACGTCAGCATATTTCATTAGAAGATATGCATCAGAAACAACCCCAATAGGTGGAGTATCAACAATGATATAATCGTAAATCTCTTTTAGCTCACTAATAAGTTCTGCCGTTTTGTCAGATGCAATTAGCTCAAGCGGATTAGGAGGTATTGGCCCTGAAGAGATGAAATCAAGATTGTTTATCTGTGTCGGTTGTATAATATCATCTAAGGAGGCATCATTTATTAATACTGAGCTCATTCCAACTTTATTTGATAAGTTCAAATCCTGATAAATCTTAGGTCTTCGCAAATCAAACCCGATTAGTAGGGTTTTTTTACCGAACAATGCAAAGACTGATGCAAGATTCTGCGCGATAAAAGACTTTCCTTCACCACTGTATGAAGATGTTAAAAGAATAACTTGCTTATCTTTTCCCTTTGAATAGAATTGAAGGTTAGTTCTAATGCTTCTGAAAGATTCAGAGATTGGAGAATTTGAAGATTCAGTAATAACTATCTTATTCTTTCCTTCATTGTGAAAGACATGTCCAATAATAGGAAATGTTGCCAGCTGTTCTAACTCCTTTTTGCTTGTGATCTTCATATTTAAAAACTCGATAAGCATTACAATCGCAAAAGGAATTAACAACCCTGCTAAACCTGCAATAACCATATTTAAGCTCCGCTTTGGATATACAACTGAGGTTGTTACATTTCTAGCAGGATCAACTATTTCATAATCAGGCGCATTTGATGCTCTTGCTATCTGAGCTTCCGACCGTTTCTGAAGCAGAAATGTATAAATAGCGTCATTTAGCTTAAACTTCCTTTCAATACCAAATAATTGACGTTCTGTTGATGGTAACTTCGCTAGTTCTGAATTTATTCGTGCTACCCTATTGTTAATATCCTGTATTGCAATATTGGTAGTAGCTGCATTATTAGCAATGTTCTCATTTATTGTTTTCTTCAAATTTTCAATCTGAACTTCAATATTATTGAGGAAGAGGTTTTTCGTGTTTCCACGCTTAATTGAATTATTTCTTTCGTTATTAAGCGTCATAAGGTCTATTATAAGCTGATTTAATAATGGATCTTGAACTCCCATAGATGAGGGGGCTATAAGGTCTGACATATCGTTATTCTTTCTAAAATAGTCGCGAATATAGTCGTAGTACTTCTGCTGCATAAGCAGTACTGCCCTCTGTGATTCCAGTTCGCTCATCTTCTCAACTGACTTTTGACCTTGAAAACTCAGGTCCATAACCTGATTTGCTGTACGGAAAGATTGAAGCTTGCTTTCAGCTATTGACAATGAATCAGAAACCTCACTAATTTGACTATCTATAAACTTAACAGTATTTATAGCAATCCTGTTTTTCTTTTCGAGATTGCGCTCAAGATAGGAATTTGAAAGCGTATTCAAGAAATCTGTTATTTTATACTTATTATCACCTTTCATGCTGATATTTACAAGGGATGAAGTTTTGGAAGTGTTCACAGCATTTATATTTGACTGATAATAGAGAGTAAGGAGATTCAGGTTGTTTAATACAAAATACGTTTTCTCTTCTTTCCACAAATCAACATCCTTTGTCTTAAGATGTATTTTGAAGTTGTAGTTCTCACCTTTAATCTCTTCATCGAAATTAAAAATGCCATTGATAGAGATTGTATCTTCAATATAAATAACATCATCCTCAAGGTAACTATACATGGGAACTTCAGTAGCAAAAGCTTCAATCTTGACCTTTTTATTATCAATGATTCGGAAATAAATCGGAATGTCAATAGGCTGTAAGTTAGACTTATTGATGCTGATTATTATTGGACTTTCCTTATATATTTCCTGATCGGCTCTAAAGAAATTGAATTTTAGCATATTCCCAAATGCATAATCTTCCTTAAAGACCGATGCTTCAAGATTCAATTCAACAATGGCATCATTTATAAGAGTGAATGATTGTAAGATTCCAATTTCATTCTCAATATTTTGGTTGCCTGCAAAAAGACCAAACCCTTGCATTATATTGTCACCGGTAAGAAATGAATTCTTCTGTTCTTCCTGCAATAATAAGGTTGTTTGATTCTTATATACAGTTGTTGCGACTTTGTTAAAGATGAAAGCAGCTATTAAAAAAATTATAACTGAGAGTATAAACCATGTTTTATGCCGGTATAATTTATAGAATAGCTCTTTATAGTCGGTTTTTTGTTGTATAATTTCAGATGTTTTTTTCACGGCTTTTATCTAAAGAAGTATAGTACAGTAACAAGAGTTGTTGCAGTTGCAAGTAGAGTTGAGTAGTTAAATGTTCTTAGGTTACGGAACTTAGTTTGTATAGGTTCAACAATAACTATGTCATTTGGTTGCAAATAGAAGTATTCAGTTTCAATAACTTTCTTATCTGTTAAATCAACCAGATGATATCTTATAGTGTTACCTTCTTCTCTTATAAGTGTAATTTTGCTTTTATCACCATAATCAGTCATACCTCCTGCAAAACCTATAGCTTGGAAAATATTTAGCTGTTCCTTAAAGTATGGGAACTCACCCTGGACTTTCACTTCACCTAAAACAGTAATATTAGAGTTGACGAATTTAATTGTGATAGATGTATTACTCAAATACTGACTTAGTTCGGCTTCGATTTTCTCTTTAGCTTCTTTGAGAGTGAGATTACTGACAGCGATTTCACCTACAAAAGGAAAGTCAATAAAACCTTTCTCATTAACTGTGTAACTTATAAGGTTTATATCCATTCCAGGTCCATTGGTTACAGTTTCGTTGCTAAATATCCTTGCAGTTTCTGCTTCAATACTCAATACTTTAATGTAAAGGTTGTCAAATGGTTGTATTCTTTTTATTGGTCGTACATGGTTATAAGATGATTTTAGCTGAGATGTAGTTTCGTTTTGTACATACTTCAGCTTTTCCTGAGGAACACACGAAAAAAAAGACAATGAACTAATTATAACTATAAGATATTTAATAATTATATTGGTTTTCATGATGGATTGTTTTTATAGGCTTATTAGATTTGCCTTAACAAGCCTTTTTCAAATCAAACGTTAGTGTTTTGATTTTGTTCAGAATATTATATACAGGTAAGGTAGGCCAACTTAAATTATTGGCCACTACCTCTAATTACTGTTTGTACAGTTTTAAATAGCAATATAAAATCGAGTTTCAACGACCAAGAGTCAATATATTGCAGATCCAATTTCATCCACTCAGTAAATGAAATACTATTTCTGTTTGGTGCTATCTGCCATATACACGTTATGCCAGGACGCATAGATAATCTTCTCAATTGCCAGCGTTCATATTGTTTGACTTCACTTGGAAGAGGTGGTCGGGGGCCTACTAATGACATATCACCATTGAGGACATTAAAAAATTGAGGTATTTCATCTAAACCTGTCTTACGTAGAATTTTACCTATCTTAGTAATTCGTGGGTCATTCTTCATCTTAAACACTGGCCCATCCATTTCATTATGCATCTCCAGATAAGCACGTTGTTTTTCTGCATCATTAACCATTGTTCTGAACTTGTAGATTTCAAAAACTCTTCCTCTAAGTCCTACCCGTTTCTGCTTAAAAATTACCGGACCTTTTGAAGTGGTTTTTATCGCAACTGCGATCAATAAGATCACTGGCGACCAGACCATGAGAATAAAGAACGACGCAAGAATATCAACTAACATCTTCCAGTTGTGTGAAAATTTGCCTGAAGGAGTATTAGAGAATGTTAAAAAAGGTGTACCTTCATAATAGGTTAGATGAGTTTTAGTAGAAGGCATGTGGAAGAAGGATGATTGCATTCTGAATACAACCCCTATTTCTTCACATGTATAGATTAGATTTTTAATACTATCCTGATCGATATTGTTTCTGCAATAAAGTACTTCGTCAATAACCTGCTGTCGTACAATTGTACCTAACTTATCCATGTCATTAACTACTCTGAAGCGGTTACCGAACACCTCTTCAATTATCTCACTATCTGTAATGATAGTATCGATTTTGTATCCCCATTCCTTGTGGTGATCAATCTTTTCGATAAAATCTATACAATTTGAGTCAGCAATCAGAATAATATTCAAAGTGTTGAGACCTTTATTGGCGAGTTTCTTATGATATCGGTGTGATAACACAAGAATTGTACTGATAACAATAAAGTCAAGAATTGCAAATACAAGTATTACAAAGTTGTTTACCTGGGTGAGGTTAAAAGCCAGTTGTGTTAATGCCAAAAATCCTGTTCCAGTTATGACAAATAGACAAGTTTCAAAAATTATAGTGTACCATTTTTTTGGTCTTAAAAATCCAGTAAGACTTGTTTGAATTATACCTATATACCACAAGGGTATTATCAGGAATCCTATTATCAGATACTCACTGCTATACATCAAGTAATCGTAAACGAAAATCTCTGTAATATGGAATGACCCAATGAATATGAAAACAGATATAATTGACAGTATTATACCGGAAATTCGGCTTGATTGTTTTTCTCTTTCACGTATCATTTTAAGTTAAAGAAGTAAATTATAGTATGTTATAGCTATAAAAGTAACAACCTTAATGCGTGAAAGTTACAGTTTTATACATTGTTTTTTATCAGAAAATTTTCAATTGTCGACAATAAGCTTACTGATGCGTCTTGTGTGATAGGAGGGGCGGGACTTAGCTGAAATCTGTTATTAAGAAGATTAAAAAGTTCTTCTTTTTCGTAGGCGGCATTTACTAATCCGAGTTGTGCAAAGCTGTTTGCAGTTGCAAGTTGATGATCATTTCTATGCTCTCTAAGTCTAGCAAGGCGAGGCATTACTATTATAGGTTTTGAATACTGAAGAGCCGATATTATTGTTCCCATTCCTGCATGACTTACTATTAGATCTGCTTTTTTAAAAAGCTCATCAAATTCTGCGATAGGGATATAATCAAACCACTTTAGGTTTCTGGGTTTATAATCTGTTCTAGCAATTTGAGCTACTATGTCATCAACTTTTTTAATAGCCGACCATTCATCAATTATTCTTACCAATCGATCAAATGGTTCCTGTGTTCCAACTACAACGAATATCATGATATTACATTTCCTTTATAAATTGTTTTACCTTTTGCCAGGTGCGGCCACTGCGTAAGATGAAGATCGACAATTGGCTTTATTAACCTTCCACTCAAAGATAATCTTTCAACATTTGCTATGCTGTCAATCCATACTGTTTTTGAACCTGCAAGATGACCGAAAAGTATTGCTGCTAAGCCAGGAGCTGCACCAGTAGACACAACATAATCAGGTCTCTCTTTATCTATTATGGTTTTGATCTCTTTTGCCATCTTTAATAGCTTGAGTTTATTCCAACGGTTAGCATCTGTTACTGCATAATATTTGTGATTAGGATTGCTTGTCTTAAAGCTTTTATGAGTAGAAACAAAGATTATATCCGAATCCTTAAATGCATTCTGTAAACGCAGCAACTGTATCCAGTGCCCTCCTGCAGATGCAACTGCTAGAACTTTCTTTTTTGTTTCCATCACTTGTTTTCTTTACCTGAATATGCGTCCACCGAAGGTTTTGATGATTGGAAAATTAAGCTCATAAAAATGAGTTATCAATTCTGCTTTCATTTTAATCCTCATCTTTAATGGTTCCCAACTTGAATAATTAGTAGTGCAGAAGGAATTCAATTCATCAACACTTACCTTTATTATGTCAACAACACGATAATGCTTTTGTTGTGTTATGTACAATTCAAGCTCATTTTCGGGGAGGTTAAAGACACTTATTAAGCCTTTTTGTGTCAGTGCAGAAAAATTTTGATCAAATAGAAAATTGCCATGGCTGTAAGCTACCCATGAATTATCAATTTTTTCAACAGATTGAATTGTATGGGGGTGGTGTCCTAGAATTAAATCAAAACCGGTTTTTGAAAGCTTTTCTGCTAGTGTTTTTTGTTCCTCCGATTGAAGAGTCAGATATTCATCTCCCCAATGTATGCTTATGATCCAAGTCTCATTTTCGGCTTTAGCTGAAAGATTTAAATCGCTAATAAGATCTTGATAATTGCTTAAAAAGTAGGCCCCTTCATAAGTTTTATCCTTAACAAGACTAACACCCCAAGCTTTAATTATATTACCGTTAATGCCTAATGATGTTGGTAAATTATCTTTACCTATTACTATTATATCGTTTGATTCAAGCTGCGAAATTGTGTACTTGCTGCGTTCCGGACCATGTTGGGCAAAATGGTTATTAGCAATATTTGCTACAATTTTTACATTTAAGCTCTTAAGAAGTTCTAATGTTTCAAGTGGGGCTGTGTATACTGCTTCTTCAATAGGCAAATTATCCAAATTTTCTTTTGGAAATAATGAGGATTCAAAGTTTACAAACAGAATATCTCCATCTGCAACCACGTCATAAACCTTACTATTAAGCAGATCTTTAAATTTGTTATAATATTTAGTTGGAATGCCACGCCTATAGTGATGAACATTCTCTCCAGTCATGTAATCCCCAACGCTTATTATTTTAAATGGCATGACTCTCGATTAGTTTGAATTTGTCGTTTGTTGGATTGAGTTCCTTCATCTTCAATACTGAGATGTTTATATTGCTGAGAGCGTTTTCAATTTCCAGTTTAACCGATGAGGCTATATCTTCAAACATTGCTTCATCTTTTACATGTATATGTAGTGTAATAGATAGGTCTTTCTCCTGAACGATCTTATACCCATCAATAATGCTGTGTTTAAAAAATGCTTTATTAAAAAATGATCCATGTATGGTTTTCCCATCAGCAAGTTTTATTAGATCTCGGGTTCTACCTTTAAGACTTACTATTCTTGGTCCAGGTAAGCCACATTCACAAGGTTGAAATGTGATAGTGCCGATATCACCAACTCTATATCTTACAAAAGGAAAACTATAACTATTGAGATTAGTAAGTAATATTTCGTTTAACCCGTGGTCATTAACAAAAGTTTGAACAAAGCAATTCAAAGTATTGATATGATATCCATTGTGAAGTTCGCATTCACATGTCAGTATACCCCCGTCATTTGCACCATACATATCATACACCGGGCATTTAAATGTTTCCTCTATTTCTTTGCGAGTTTGAGGAATAAGTTGTTCTGATGTTGTGAAAATAGCTCTGAGATTGTTTAAGTTTTCAATTAGCTCCGGTTTTATCCGTATAATATTCAGAATGGAACTTGGATACCCATATAGTAATACAGCTTTGTTGGTTTGGTGATAATCTATCGTTAGTTTTTCATCGATTATATCTCCTTTGATGAAATAGTTATTTTGCAATTTATGATAAGTGCCTTCTACGATTTTGGTTTTTGACGTTCTTAGTGAATTACCGGCAATCGTTATAAAAGGGTCTCCCGGCTCATAATCTGCAAAACGATGCCAAAAAAAATAGATATATGCCCAAAACCATGAAAGGTGATCAGCGTCAACATGGTAATAAAAAGGTGCTCCGGTGCTTCCACCAGTTTTTTTCTTTTGGGTCTTTCTACCTTTTATGGGAGTGAATATGCTATTGTAATTTGCATTAATTGTGGTTTTGTCAATTAAGGGCAATTGATTAAGCACCCAAATTGAATCTTTGGCAATCTCCTCGTTGCTGTATTCTTGCAATAGCGCTTTATAATATTTGTTGTGCGTCTTAAGATTGATCAATAACTGAGTTATCAACTGATTATCGGGGTAATTAGGAGCACCTGATTTTGCTTGGTATTTTAAATTGTTATATTTACCAAGGATATCAGTACGCCTAATAAGATCAATTATTTTGATACCAAGCCTCATTGTATAATTGATTTAATCAGTTCAAATTTTTTAGTCCATGTATGTTGAGATGCTTCTTCAACTCTTTCTTTCTGTTTTTGCTCAGAATTTTCTTTAAGTGCTAACACAGCTTGTTCTACAAATTCACTGGGAGTGTCAGCAAAGTATACGTAATCCGAGAAGAGTTCTTCAATAACAGGTATACGGCAACTAACAACAGGCTTACCCATGGCCAAATACTCAATGGATTTTACCGGAAATGAATTTTTGATCCAATCAGCCATAATCCAATTAAGTAAACAAACATCAAATCCCTGAGCGTATGAAGGAAGATCCTTGAAATCAACCGGTCCGGCAAAATAAACATTATGATGATCGTCAAGTATTGTATAATCACCGAGCACTTTACCAATCAATACGACCGAGAACCCATTATCAGCTAATGCCTTCAATGCCTCTTTATCGTTGGCATCAGACAATGTGCCGAAGTATCCTGCAATAGGTAATCCTTTTGATCTGACATTTTTAATAAAATCGCTTAACTCATGCTTTTTTGTAAAATGTTCAAGATTAACTCCATGGGTCAAAAGATGTATATTACGGCCGGTAAGTTTCTTAAGCTTTTGCTGTATATTCGGTGAACTGGCAAAAATATGGTCAACATTATTACCCAAATAAATCTCTTTTTGCTTTAGTCGCTCAAGCAACATCTTGTTATCAGTCCTGAAGTCAGAAATCAAATCAGCCGCTTGGTATATCTTCGATTTAAATCTATATCTTAGTAGAGGAGATAATGTAAAATTGCCTGAAATCCACAATATAGATTCTCTCCAATTCAGACCTAACAATATCGATGCAACTCTCAACTGTAATTTTATGAGTCTATCATTCAATTTATCATAAAATGAATTAAACACAGGAATGTAAAGAGGCACAAGAACATAGGTCTTTGAATCGACTTTTCTGAATAATTTAAGGTGAGTTTTTAGTTTATTGATTATTTTTCGTTGCATCGACTTCTTAGTGTCTGAATTCACTGCAGGAGATTTAAATGCAATAGGATTTACCCACAAAACAGAATAGTCATCTTCTATGAACTTGAATATAATTTGACGAGTACTTGTAACTGAAGGCCTAAACCAGTCAGGGCCAGTACAAATAACCCACTTTGCATCTTTACTACTCATAGGTACTAACTATTTGTTTGTGTAACTTCTTTACTGAGTTCATTTTTAATGATAACTGGCTGTTTGAAGTAATAGTCAATGTTTAATTCGAAAGTCATTTTTAGATAATCGTCAATATTGTACATTCGGGTCAGTATTCTCTTATTACCAATATTAACAGGTGCTTGTCCTCCAAAAACACCTAAAAAGTACTCTGACTGTGGCACGAAATTGCTCTTATCAATATAAGGGTTATACTTTTTCTTGTGGTATGACATTAGGAAATCCTTGTACTTATTATTGAATTTCACAACATTCATTATGGCATTCCTGAAGCACTTTTCGTATTTTAAAGGGACTGGGAAGGCTGTTGTCTTTACCTTGTTGCTCTTTTTTTCCTCAGCTGCTATAATTGTATGAGCTAATTGAGATTTAAGCAGTGAGTGTGGAAGGCTGTGATACACCTCTGCAACTCTTGAGTCCATATATGGAGATATTGGAGTAACAAAATGTTGAGCCCGGGTTAGTATCACTATTGCATTACGAAATGATCTATGATCAATATCCTGAAAGGTATCATAGTCAAAAGCAAGGTCAACTTTAGGAATATTCTCATAAATCCTCCTGAAAGAGGCTTCAGTATCCCATTTTTTATAGTAAGGCACCCATTTTACAGCTTCTTCGCGTGAAATACCTCTCGAATTACCAAGAATTGTTGCCTTTATTGATTTCTCTAAAGTGTCAATTCCGAAATTTCTGTATGCACAGAGTTTTCCTGAACTACTTTCACCATATAATCCCATCAATGCATTAGAAACATAATTAGCTGCCACCTTTCCTAAGGCAAGCCATGGAGTTGTAAAAGTGGGGTTCATTGAAGTTAAAAAAGCAAAATTCTTCTCTATGCTGTGTGAGTCCAGAACATGCAGATCTTTGTCGAGTAGTTCAGCAACTTTTTTAACATCAGGGTAATCAAATATTCCAGTATCTTCCCTGAAAACAAAAGGGACATATGGCAATGAGTGTTTTTCAAGAAATGTTAAGAATAGGCGGCTGTCTTTACCTTTTGATAAGTATATCCCATATGGCTCATTCAGAAACTCATTAGTCCTAATAAAAAAGTCATCCAAGCTCTCTCTGAGCTCATTGATATACTGTTTATCTGGTTTATTCCTTACCCGATTAACTTTCTGATATGATTTAATAACCTCATTTCGCTTTTGATGTCTTATTAGTATATCCGATGGCAGTACAAGGTTTATTTCATTGAATTCGCTTTCTCTGTTAGCAGGATATTCATAGTGAATAATTTCTGCTATTGAGGCTTCATTTATAGTGATCTTTAACGATTCGTTTTTGGTTAATGCGAATACATTATTAGTTACAACGAAGCTTTGATTAGCATCGTACACAAAGACTCTGTTAGCCCCATAATGATCTGTGATAACCGATAACTTGTTGAGGCTTTTTACAAAAACAAATCCAGAATATCGACCATTGAATGATTTGAATTTATGATACTCTTCTTTTGAAGCGTATTTTAAGATTTCTTTAGCTAAATCGCTTGAAATTTGTTTCTCCTTGTTTCGTCGAAGCAAGTCGTAATCATAGAAAGTGCCTTCCATGAAAGCGAAATCACCTTGTTCATTTCTAAAAAAACTTACGCAACTCATCTTAGGTAGTTCTTCAGGCATGAGTAGCGCAAACTTATATGTACCTAAATCAAAAATGGAAACACGGTTGCCAAATCCTCCAAAAAATCGGGTTATCCCGTCTTCGATTATCTTCTCAGTCTTTATCTTGCCTTCAGATTCTTCAACTAGCAAGTAACCGGTTAGACGAGCCTGAATTTTCTGATCTATCTGTGTATGATGTATAAACTCTTTCATTGTGTTTTTAAATACTAACGTATAAGATTAGTTATGGTTGAAAATTGAAAATCATCTTTTAATTCATTTAGTAATGAATCTATCACCTCAAATTGAGTACTGTGGAACCTATGATGAAATAGAATTCCAACCTTATCAGTATGTTTTGAAGCAGTTGATATCTGCTGTTCAATTTCGTGCTTAGAATAATGATTTGCCCGATTGCTATCTATGTAGTTTTTGATAAGATTGGCAGAAACAGATAACTCTTTGAACCTAAAACTTTTACGTGAGGAGTCATGGTAGCTTATTTTCTTGTTAAAAAGAAAGTCCTTACCTAATAACTTTCCCGTTGCATTTTTTACTTTGTTCTTGAGAGAAAAATCCACTTTGGATGAAATAGCATAATAGCCAGCCATATCAACTGCCTTCAATGATTCAAGGTTGTATGAACCATAAGGGAAAGTGAACACTTTTGACCATGAATTACCAAAGTGCTTATCCATAAGTTTTTGGCCTTTTTGAATTGATATAAGTTGATCCTCAAAGGTTCGAGAACCACCAAACTCCATCTTGGCTGTTGGATTTGATAAATTGTGATCATACCCATGTTGTATAATTTCAATCAGGTCGGGATGCTTCTCTTTAGTTTTCTTTAGCCAGGTTACTACATCCGCAGAAACATTGGCGGGTTCAACCGCATGACAGATTGGAGCTTTATGATTAATGCATAGATCTGTCAATGTGATCAGTTCACTATCTAAGCGGTCCCGAAGATCATCATTTCTGAGAAATATAAACTTAGTGTCCATTGCTTACTAGTTTTTTATAGAGATTATAAGTTTCATTTCCAATTGTATCCCATGAAAATTCCCCATAAGCCCATGATTTGATATATTGTTGAGTTTGAGCAATGTTTTTATACATCCTTGAATCAAAGTATTCGACTATTTTTAATGCAATGCTCTTTGGATCGATTTCTTCAATAATCATCCCGGTTTTATCATGAATGATATCATTTCTAAAATTCCCTACATCGGTAGCAATAATAGGTAAACCAAAATTGTAAGCCATAAACAAAACGCCTGACTGATAAATATCTCTGTATGGCATGACAATGCAATCTGAAGCTGCAAAATATTGCTCAATATCTTCATCTTCAATGTATTTTATGTGAGCAATTATATTTCTTCTGAAGTTTGAAGAATCAATCTGCAATTGTATCTGATTGAAATAATCTTTCGATTTGATATTACCCGCTATCAGTAGAGTGATGTTGTCAGATAGGCCATATGGAATATGATTTAAGCTTTCAATAAGAAGATCAAGTCCTTTGTAATGATCAATATTACCAAAGAATAAAACAACTTTTCTGTCAGATAATATATCAAGTTTTGCTCTTGCTTCAAGTTTTGACAACCCTACAGTTGTTACTTTGTTATTCATTCCATGCTTGATCACAGATACTTTATCAGGTGTCACTTTAAATTCTTCAATTAACTCTTGTTTGCTTTTCTCAGTATGGACAATCAGATGATTGCAAAGGTTATAGAGCATGTGTAATGTAAACCTATTGTAATATGTATCATTGTTATCTCTCTTGCCAGCATTTACATTATGCACAGTTAGAACTACCTTATGTCCTTTTAACCGTGCTAGAACAGGCAATAATATTCTGTCGGTTATATAGAATCTACTCAACCATTGAAAGTGGATAACCTGAGTTTTTTTAGTGAGAAGGTGTCCTGATTGAATAAAATAGAAACGGATTATATTCCTACTTTTTTTTAATAAAGATGAGCCCTTCTTCTGGTATCTAAATGCGGAATGAAATTTTACTTTTTCAAATTTTGCAAATAATGGTGCTGAAAGGTCAATGTCAACAACTTCTATCTTGCTTAATGGAGTAGAATGAAGACCAGAAACAAGTCCATACAAATAATCAGCCTGACCGGCACCATTGAAGATTGAGACTTCCATTTATAAGAGGCATTTATAGTTGTATTGATAAATTGAAACAGCTTAAATTAAAGAGATCTCTTCTTCGAGATGCCAATTAGGTTTAGCATCTTCCATTTAATAAAGCCGCCTATATAGTAACCATATTTATGAATTAACGTTTGATAGGCCATGGGAGAAGTTGCATATCTCTTATAAAATTGTATATCTTTTTGAATATGGTAATTCGACTTGATGTCATTAAGACTCCTGATTAAAGTTTTGTAGTTATCTTGATGTAACAAACCTGAGTTACTTTTATCATTCCATATCTTGAGTGAAGGAAAAACTATTGGGATATAACCCGCTAACCTTGCTCTATATGTAAAGTCGCTATCGCCATGGTATTGTGGAAAATTTTTATCATCAATGAATCCAATATCATTAAATACACTTTTGTGAATAAAAGTTCCCATTCCCGGCAACCAATCAACCTCAATAGGTTCAGAATACTTTGACGAATCAAGTTCGTTCATTCCAATCATGTATTTTTTTCCATTGTCGGTATTGAATATACCGCCCATTGACCATATTAAATCTGTTTGGTCGGCATAATAGATCTTTGAACCGCCAACTTTTACATTGTAATTTTCTATGATGTCAATCAGATTTTGCAGGTAGTCTTTTGCAGGCCGGATGTCATTATTCCACCATAGTACATAATCAGAATTCAATTTATTTATGGCATGGTCTATGGCTAAGTTCATTCCACCACTCCACCATAAATTTCCATTGCCTTTAAGCAAAATAATTTGAGGATAATTTTCGCTAATCCATTCGCTAGTTCCATCAGTTGACCCATCATCTGAGACTATTATGTTAACACTTCCATGTTTTTTAAGAGCAGAAATCATTTCATAAAGCTCTTTAAGACAGGTAGATGTGTATTTTAGATTATTGTATACCGGTATCAGTATTGAAATATAATTTGTCATATTTTCAATTAAATGGTTGCATTAGTAGTAACGATCATCTACAGATTCTGTTTCTATTTCTGAAAACTCTGCTTCTGTTTCAACTTGCTGATTATGTTTATCAATATCAATTATATAAAGAGCAAAACAAATAGCAACAATCGAGTCGGCCTGGCCAAATGGTCCACCACCTGTAAATAAAGTAAGCAAGACACTTATAAACATGAACTTCAGGTAAGAAAATTCAGGTGAGATTTTTCCAAATAATATGCGGAAAAGTATAATAAAAACTCCCAAGACAAAAAATGCTCCGAACTTTGTGTAATCTCCAATAATACCTATATCCGATTGGTAGAATCCGTATGCATCTTTGTACATTTGAATATAATATCCATAAAGAGAATTAGCACTGTCAGCACCATTGCCCGTTATATATGCCATATTATTAGGGAAAAGTTCTGTCAGAAAGAATATGGCTGCTCTTATTCTCACATTTTCCTGTATTGATTCACTCTGGTTCTTTGAAAGATCTATCAAGCTCAGAAATATTTCCTGAAAAAGTATTACAATAGGTAATACAGATGCTGCCATTAATAGCAAGATAAATACCTTTGACTTGACTTTCTTACTTAGCAAAACATTGAGTAGTGTTAAAAGCATCACGCTAAAAATCACCTGTCGAGTGCCCATCAGTATGAGAATGCTAAAGAAAAAGAATACTGATAAAAGCTTGCCAGTTGAAAAATCTTCAAAAAGTCTATTCAATGTAAGGAAATATGCCATTATAAGAAAAGTAAATCCGGGAAGAAATATTCTCACTGTTTCCCTATCAGGCGCTATCCGAACATCGAATACGACAGTAGGATACAATACAAATTGAATAATGTAAAAAACAGAGTAAGTGATGCCTAACCAATAGATTATACTCTCCAGGTCCTTGGTTGATATTTTAATTGAATGAATCGCCCAGTAGACCAGATAAAAATACATAAAGCGCTGTGCAATGAAGGTTATTGAAAGTGCCTGATCGTGGCCCCATTGAGCCATAAGCATACTTAAAAACACTCCAACAAATATTAATAGAACCTCAAAGTTAAAATGCTTCTTAAAGTTTATCTCTTTCTGATAAACAAATTGAATGATCAATATAAGCGCCAATAATATTATGCCAGACAATTGAAACACTTTAAAGAAATTAGATCCTAAGAATGAAAAATTGAAAAGCTCTAATGCTGTAAATGCTATAAAGTATATTATTAGTTTTTTTGACATTAATTTAACTGGTTTTGTTTGTACTCTCCAATTGAGAGGCTATATGCTTCAATGAAGGTCTTTTGATTTTCTGAACTACAGAGCTCACTTACACGTTTTATGGAATTCTTTATATTTCTTAAAACAAATTCCTTGTCAGTTAATCCTAATTTAATTAAAGTGGCTATCTCTAAATAATTAAGCGGATTAAACACAAATTCCTGGTCACCAATAGTTTCAGGTAGGGAAGTGACATTTGAACAAACTACAGGTACTTTATACCTCATTGATTCAAATAAAGGACCGGAACCTGCCTCATATAATGTTGGAATCACAACAAGACTTGTCATCCTGTACAGCCCCTTTAGATCAGCCTCCGGAACAATTCCTGTAAATAGAACATGATTATTTAATTTTAGCTCTTCAATCTTGCTCTTTATTGTTTTGTAATAAGGTGTAAGATGGCCTGTAGCCACCCAAAATATATTGTAGCTTTCACCTCTGAGAATATTCAAAGCTTCTAGGATAGCGACGTGATTTTTATGCTCCCATGTTGCTGCAGGCGTAAGAATAAAAGTATCAGGTAAATGATACTTATCTTTTAGCACTTGAGGAGGTGTTGCTTCATCGATTATCCAATCCTCATTTAGAGGAACAGGACAAACTGAAATCTTTTTTTCGCTTGATTTGAAATATTTGATTAGATCTTGCTTAACGTGATTATAAGAAACAATTATATGGTCAGCCTCCTGCATTGTAATATGATATCTTATTGCCTTATGAATCCTCTCAAGTGGTGTAAAAAACTCAGGGAAATGAAAATGCTGAATATCATGCATTGTGACAACTACAGGATATTTTAGATCATATGCCGGTGAGTGTTGTCTTGGGATGTGTAAAAGGTCAAGATTATATTTGTTAAGAAATCTTCTTTCAGGGTTTAATATGCGATAAAACCTGAGGCAAAATATGGATTGTTTTAATCTGATATAGTATCTTGTAAGCCAAAAGTCTGAAAAATGCTCAAAAACACGGCTAATCTTACCTTTCGATTTCTCTAAGACAGGTTTTACTTTCCTGTTCTCAAAAAAAGGCTTATAATAAACTAATTGCTCTTGAGAATAGAACAAGTAGATTGTTGTCACGGTATTACAATTAATCAACATCTTTAGAATGTATATTGAATATTGGAAAATACCGCCATCGGAAGGTTTTACATTCGTAAGATAATATCCTATGGTCATGAAATAAGTAAACCATCAGCAGGTATATTGTTCATAAACTTTCTTAAAAATTATTATGCCATCAGATTTATGTAACAAAATGGCAGTTTCGTATAAAAGGATTTTAATTAAATGTTGCCATTTTTGTTTCACTAAAATGTAGGACAATTAAAAGTGGTGTGTTATGAAAAAGAGCGATATAGAATTTATTCAGAGAAGCCGGATAATAGAATCAGGACAAACTATAAAACAACAGATTGATACTATTGTGCGATCAATCAACCATAAATACCCTGAATTAGCAAGTAACATTGAAATTCCGCAAAATCTGTTCTACCAAAATCTGAGTGAAAACAGATCATTCAAGAATATTTCAATTCGTGGTTTTTTTGGCAATATCTTAAATCAAAATCTTCTTGCTTAATGTTTTGCTAATCAGTTAACTTTTGACAATTTTCGGTGTTGTAAAAACATAAGCAACCAATTAATACTCGTTGTACGATGTTATTCAACTCGATTGATTTTGCCATATTTTTACCAATAGTATTTCTGCTTTATTGGTTTGCAGCAAAAAACAAATTGAAACTGCAAAACTGGATTTTACTTATCGCAAGCTACCTCTTTTATGGATGGTGGGATTGGAGGTTCCTTTCACTACTTGTGTTCAGTACTCTAGTTGATTACTTTACCGGACTACGCCTTACAGTTGAAAATAACAGGCTAAAAAGGAGATTACTCTTAGCATTAAGTATTACTACTAATCTCGGATTGTTAGGTTTTTTCAAGTATTACAATTTCTTTCTCGACAATTTTGTAGAAGCTTTTACTTTCTTTGGCGCATCAGTAAGCGCAAGATCATTGAACATTATCTTACCTGTAGGTATAAGTTTTTATACTTTTCAGACCTTAAGTTATACAATCGATATTTATAGAAGGAAGATGGAGCCAACCACCGACTTAATCGCTTTTGCATCATTCGTAACTTTCTTTCCACAACTAGTTGCCGGCCCTATTGAAAGAGCCTCTAATTTATTACCGCAATTTTTTAAGAAGAGAAAACTGGATTATAGTGCAGCATCAAATGGAATGCGACAGATATTATGGGGGCTATTTAAGAAAATTGTTATTGCTGATAATAGCGCCCAATTGGCAAACATGATTTTTAATAATTCATCTGATTACAGCGGAAGTACTTTGTTGCTAGGAGCGTTCTTCTTTGCAATTCAAATTTATGGAGACTTTTCAGGTTACTCTGATATTGCTATAGGAACTGCAAGACTATTCGGATTTAATTTGATGCGAAACTTTGCTTTTCCTTACTTTTCAAGAGATATAGCCGAATTCTGGAGAAGGTGGCACATATCATTGTCAACGTGGTTCCGCGATTATCTGTACATACCTTTAGGTGGAAGCAAAGGTAACACTTTAATGAAAGTAAGGAATACCTTTATAATATTCCTTGTTAGTGGATTCTGGCATGGTGCAAACTGGACTTTCCTGATTTGGGGTGCTCTAAATGCAATATATTTCCTTCCTCTCTTATTAGGGAAAAAGAATAGAGAAAATATAGATATAGTAGCATCGGGTAAATCTCTTCCTTCGTTGCGGGAATTCATGGCAATATTATCAACCTTCTTGCTAACACTCTTAGCTTGGATATTTTTCAGAGCTGAGTCAGTTACTCATGCTATAGATATTATTGGAACTATATTTTCCACAACCTTCTTTACATTACCCGAAATACCTAACAGAGCATTCCTGGTACTTGCACTTATTTCACTTTTCATGTTGATTGAGTGGTTTGGTCGCGAGAATCAATATGCTATTGAGTCTGTGAATTTAAACTTTTCAAAACCGGTAAGATGGGCAATGTACTATTCTATTGTTCTACTTATTTTCTTGTTTGCAGGCCAAGGTCAAACATTTATTTATTTCCAGTTCTGATATGAAAAAATTCGTCTATAATTTGATAATGTTTTCTGCTCCTATCATTGTGATTATGTTTGTGGCAGATTATCTATTCAGCAATTATCTAAGAGAATCACGATTTGGTGAATATGGTGTATGGAATGACATATACAATGGAAAGATCAACGCCGATGTAGTTGTTTATGGTTCTTCCAGAGCTATGGTTCACATGGATCCACAGATAATTAAAGATAGTACAAATCTAGAAGCGTATAACCTAGGCATAAATGGGCATAATTTCTGGTTACAGTATTTCCGACATCAAGAGCTGCTTCAACATAACAAATCACCAAAATTTATAATTCATTCAGTCGATATCTTTACTCTGGTTAAGAGAGAAGACCTTTTCAATCTGGAACAGTTCCTACCATATATGTTTTATAATAGAGAAATTGAGAAGTGGATCAGCTCTTACAGAGGTTATAAAAAAGCAGATTTCTATTTCCCACTTATCAGATACTATGGTCATTACAAAACACTTGGAAGTGTTTTAAAATCTGCATTTGTTGAGAATGATAATGATTCTTCACGTTATTTGGGATTTGCTGCAATGAACTTGGTATGGAATGATGATCTCGAGAAAGCAAAAAAGAAATTCTCAAATTTTCATGTGCAAATTGATCCTAAGTCAGTTGAGCTATTTGATAAATATTTAAAGGAATGCAATGATAATGGTATTGGTGTTGCATTAGTTTATACTCCTGAATATATTGAAGGACAGGAATTTGTAAAAAATAGAGAAGAGATAATGTCTTATTTCAGATATTTTTCAGCTAAGTATAACATCCCATTCTATGATTATTCGAGTGATCCAATGTCATTTAAGAAGGAGTTCTTTTATAATGCTTCTCATTTAAACAGTGTTGGTGCCAGACTATTTACAAGTAAAATGATTCATGACATTAAGCGAGACAAATCAGTTTTAAATATGCTTTATCATACTGAAGATGAAGGAGGCTCCATCCATCAGGCATCATTGAAGGTTAGCCTTGTAAATAACAAATAACTAATCTTTAAGACGATATTTTAGGAAGTAACCTTTATGTTTAATTGCTAACTCCGGATATCTTTCTTTCCATTCTGATATGGCTCTTTGGAAAACAATTGGATTGTGTATTTTCTTGCCAATTAGAACTTCTTTTATGTTAGTTCCATATTTCGCCTTAAATCTGAATAAACTATCATTTGAGTCATTTGACGTTCCACCGCCAAGGCAGAGACTTTTTACTCCATTTTTTATAGATAGCTCTATTGATGCCTTAAATAATAGGTCGTTTGGCCGCAAGTGCTGATACGCAAAGTTTGAACCTGCTAAATGTATATTTGCAGTTGAATTAAGATGTTGATACAGTCCTCCTGCAATAAATTCATTTTCATGTTTTATATGAATTAGTGTTGAGTGTATCAATAGGTGACGCTTTACTGCATTGAAGTAGCTTTCCGTAAATCTGTAGTAACTATTCATTTCAAGTCGTGCTGCTGTTATATTATATAGTTTAATGAATTTGTCAAGGTGCTCAAATTGGTCATCATATTCAATCGCAAGGCCGCTACTAACAGCTTTAGAGATGTTTTGCCGTGCTTGTTTTGACGGGATGAAATAGTTGTCAAATTGATCAACGTAAACGTTTCTGCGCACCCTAATGAGTTCTGCATTTCGGAGACAATATGAAAAGAGTGGATGTATTCTAATGAATTCGGCTATGACATTATTACTTGTAAGCCATTTATCAATTACTTCATTTAGCCGATATATAATCTTTTCTGAAAGTTTACTTTCACTAGCAATTATACCGCCATAACCATAAGCACTTTGAACATCATAGAATTCAGCACCAGATACGCCGTAAGGGACTCTCTTTTTTAAAAAAGGGTATAGGAAATGAATACCCTCAATAATCAGATACAAACAAACCGGTTCAGCTTCTTCATACTCTATCCAAGTCCTATGCCAATCTGGTAGAAAGTTGATATCGTAGTTTTCAGGTGGTATATTTTTTAAAGCATTAGTCCATTGATCATCATGTAACGAGAATACTTCACACTTCATCTTTTTCTTTATTATGGATTGAATGAATTACTGTTTCCTGATTGTAAAATGAATGGATTACAGATGAAATGGTTTGAATATCGCTTCTCTGTAGATCAGGATAACTCGGTAGGTTTATACCTCTCCATCCAATATCCTCTGCCACCTTGTACTGTTGAAAGTTTTCACTATACATAGGCATGGTATGGACTGGATGAAATGCCGGCCTAGTTTCAATTCCATTAAACTTTAGAAATTCTCTAAGTTTATTTCGGTTACCTGATTCGTTTGTCAGAATCGTAAACATCCAGTAGCTATGCTTAACATTCCCTATAGGAAGATGGAATGTTAGTGGTAGATCTAATAACTCATCAATATACCATTGAGCTATTTTGATTTTCTTTTCAATTATTTCATCTGCTCTTTCTAATTGTGCTAGCCCTATGGCTGCTGCAATGTTAGTCATTCTGTAATTGAATCCGATAACCTCATGCCAATACTCCCGGTGCCTTGCTAATCCTTGTCCTTTATAAAGGTTTACCCGGTCAAGTAATGTTTTGTTTTTGGTTACTACCATTCCGCCCTCACCGGTCGTAATGGTCTTATTTCCAAAGAAGCTAAAGACACCTATATCGCCAATTGTTCCTGTGTATTGACCTTCAAACTTTGATCCGAAACTTTCAGCGGCATCTTCAATTACCGCAAGTTTGTATTCTTCAGCTATCTTCATGATTCGTCTCATGTCGCATGGATGACCATACAAATGAACTGCCATAATGGCTTTGGTCCTCGGACCAATTCTTTTTATAATATCATCAGGATCTAGTTGCCATGTATCTTTATCAATATCTGCAAATACAGGCCTCGCGCCTGTATAAACAATTGTATTTACTGAAGCTATGTAAGTAAGGGTTGGTACAATCACTTCATCGTTTTCACCTATTCCTAAAGCTAAAAGTGCAAGATGTAAAGCTGCAGTAGCATTGCATACTGTTGAGGCAAAAGGTGTATTAATATAAGAAGCAAAGGATTTTTCAAAATCACGTACATACTTTCCTTGCCATGTCAGCCAATTGTCATCAAGGCAGTTATTAACATATTCTCTTTCATTACCATTTAAAGAAGGTCGGTAAACAGGGTATTTGTACATAATAATGAGTAGAACAAGGTTTATTTATATCAACACCTTGATACTGTATTAGTTTCCCTTAACACATAATTATTTGCCCCAAATGCCGTGGTCTGTTTTGTTTATTATTTTTTTGTATTGAATTGGTGAGATAACAGCAATTGGTAAGTATGCCAAACATGAGCCAAGTACTACTCCTGCTGCGCCAAGACCCATATTTGAAGCAAGAAATATTGCCATTGGAACACTTATCAATGCAGCAAATACTGTAGTATAAAGTTGTAACTTGATTTTGCCGGTGCCGTTTATAAAATAGGTGTAAATGCTAACCCATACACTAATTATTACAAACAATGCAGAGAATAACGATAGCAGAAAGGGTACTTTAACTTTTTCGCCAACCCAGAACTGATAAAAGATGTTTGAGCTTAAGAGCATTATAACAATAGTAATCGTAATGCCAAACCATATTTTTATTAGTGCGCTTGTTGTTTTCCGTATCCAGGAAATATCTCCCTTAATGTATGCTTCTGTATATGCCGACCAATAAGTATTTGCTATGATTGCAAATGCCATTGTTATTAATCCGAAATACCGATATGCCACATTGTAGGAGGTAACTGCTTCTGGTCCTACTATTTGAGTGATTATTATGTTATTTGCCGACATAATTACAACTATAGTGATTTGAATTATGAAAAACTGAAACCCTAAACCTGCAAGGTTTTTGAAATACTTAAACTTTACTTTTTTAATAACGGGTCTGTATCTTTTATAGTCCTTGTTATAAAAATAAATAGAAGCAAGTATAAAGATGATAACAGGCGAAACACCCAAAACAATCCCTAAATTCAATAGGGATGGCTCTGAAAAATACATCAGAAACAATACTCCAATTAGAGAGAGAATACTTGCAGCAGGTTCAAAGGTGTTTGCAACTGCAGGCCGTTGGTCAGCTACGATAACGACTGATAGGAGCTTTAGGATAAATCGTATGACAAAAAAGCCGACAGTTATATTTATTAGCATGTGTAACTCTCTTGCTAGCGATGGTGGTGCATTTAAAACTCTTGACCAGTCGATAAGGGGAGAGATACCTAAAAACACCATGAAAAATAGACCAAAAAGGATGATTAATCCTGCATAAGTAGTGCTGACGTATATCTGTGCAAGTTCATACTCGCCTTTAGCAAGTGACTCTGCAAACCGATTTCTTAAGCCATTGCCCAACCCTATATCAAAGTAACCGATCCATGCAATTACCGAACTCATTGTAATCCAAATGCCATATTCGGCAGTTCCCAGATAATTAATTAATAGTGGAACAAAAATAAATCCAATAATTATGCTAACACCCTTGATAAAGAATGAAATAAGAATATTCTTCCTAGCTTTAATTGATCTTTCATGGCCAGAATTAAGTAACCCTTTAATCTTGTTGGTTACTCTTGTTAATGTATTTATTTCGACCATATTCCTTTATCAGTTTTGTTTAATATTTTTCTATATTGTAATGGCCCAAGTATAATACCAGGTGCCAAGCAAATACAAGTGCCTAATATAACTCCTGCAGATCCCATATTCAGGTTACGCGCAAGAAATATAGAGATTGGTATGTTAAAAGATGCTGAAATCAATGATGAGTACAGCTGCAACTTTATCTTACCGGTGCTATTAATGAAGTAAACAAAAATGTTATTCCAGGTACTGATAATAACAAATATTCCCATCAAAGTGGTTAGTGCCAAAGGAACAATTATTTTATCCCCAACCCAAAGATGATAAAACCAGTTCGCAAAAGCAATAAAGAGGATAGCAGACATGACAATCATAAACCAAACCTTAATTAGTTTCTTGTTGATGTTTTTAATCCAGCTTAAATCATTCAAAACATATGCTTGAGTATAAGCAGCCCACATAGGGGTCATTATTATTGAAAAAATCATTATTAGGATATTGAAGTACTTGTAGGCTATATTGTATGTAGTTACCTCTTGTGGCCCAATAATCCGAGTTATAATTAAATTATCGGTTGAGAAAATTATTAGAACTGAAATCTGAATGATGAAAAATTTAAATCCCAGTCCGGTTAAATCTTTTATGTGGCTTATGTTAACATGCTTTATCGATGGTCTGTATGCTTTATAGTCGCTTCTAAAAAAATATAAGGTAGCTATTGTAAGAATAATTAAAGGAGCTAATGAAACAGCAATTATGAAATTACTCAACGAGCCCGAAGTAGTGCTTGCAAGAATCAAGATTGCAATAAGTGATATAATGTTTGATAATGGATCGAAGATATTGCTTAAAGCTGCCTTCTGGTCTGCGATCAAAATCACTGAAATCAATTTGAGCACCATCCTTATCGCAAAAAGTGAGAAAATAAATAGGATTAGTGCATCAACATTATAACTTTTGCCTGCAGGCACTTTGAGTATAAAACTCCAATCTATAAGACTACTTATAATGAAAAATATTAGCCATAAAGCTATCATTATCGCTGTTAATCCTACATAAGCTGTGCTAACAAGTGTTCTTGCATATTTGGCATTGCCTAATGATACTGCTTCGGTGAATTTATTCCTTAGTCCATTCCCTATCCCAATGTCAAAAAAACCAAACCATGCAACTATTGAACTCATTGTTAACCATATTCCATAATCAGAGGTTCCTAGATATTTTAGTGTTACCGGAACCATGATGAAGGTTGTAAGAATGCTAACTCCTTTTATGCCAAAAGAATAAAGAATGTTTGACTTTATTTTTTGACTCCTGATATTGTCACTTTTTATCAGATTTTTAATAACAGTTGAAGGGTTTTGCATATTACAGACAGTATGACTGTATACCTAAACCCTTGCAACCATTATATGTTTATGAAAATCAAGTAGTCTACTTATTAATCTTAAATGGGGTCTTCATAAAGATTAAAACTTATGCCTTGCGCTAATGGGAGATTGGTTGAGTAGTTAATTGTATTGGTTTGCCTTCTCATATACGCTTTCCATGAATCAGATCCCGATTCTCTACCGCCTCCTGTATCTTTTTCTCCACCAAAGGCACCACCTATTTCAGCACCATTAGTAGCAATATTTACATTGGCTATACCGCAATCTGATCCTTTATGTGATAAGAAGTACTCTGTCTCCATTAAATCATTAGAAAAAATTGATGAAGATAAACCTTGAGGAACTGAATTATTTAAATTAACAGCTTCTTCTATAGTCTTATATTTTATCAGATATAAAATTGGGGCAAATGTTTCCTCCTGTACAATTTCATAATGGTTTTCTACTTCTGCAATGCATGGATTAACAAAACAGCCTGATTCAAATCCTTCACCAGTTAAAACCTCACCGCCAAAGATAATTCTTCCGCCCTCTTTTATTATTCTTTCCTGAGCTTCTTTAAATTGCTTTACGGCATCTTTGTCAACTAATGGTCCAACAATTATACCTTTTTTCAGCGGATGCCCTATCTTTATTTGTTTATAAGAGTCAATTAGTTTCTGCTTAAAATGTTCGTAAATAGATTCATGAATTATAAGTCTCCTTGTCGATGTACATCTCTGACCTGCAGTAGCAACTGCTCCAAAGAGACTTCCAACTAAGGCTAACTGCAAATTTGCGTTTTTAGAAATGATGATTGCATTATTTCCGCCAAGTTCAAGAATTGTCTTACCTAGTCGTTCTCCTACAATTGTATTTACCCTTTTCCCAACTCTTGTTGATCCGGTGACTGATATAAGTTGAATTCTTCTGTCTTTAAGTATGTGATCACCTACCGAAGAAGAACTTCCGGCAACAAGATTAAGTATACCTTCGGGGAGGTTGTTGTCAATAAGCACTTTTTCAATTACCTTGTGAACAGCAACTGCACTAATCATTACTTTCGATGATGGTTTCCATAGAACCACATTGCCACAAACCATTGCTATCATAGCATTCCATGCCCAAACGGCAACAGGGAAATTAAAGGCTGTAATAACTCCAACAATTCCCAACGGATGGTATTGCTCATACATTCTATGTTGTTCTCGTTCCGAATGCATTGTAAAGCCATATAGCTGCCGTGATAAACCTACAGCATAGTCGGCAATATCAATCATCTCCTGAACTTCGCCCAAACCTTCTTCGTATACTTTGCCCATTTCATAAGAAACCAAGGCACCTAATTCTTCCTTGTATTCTCTAAGGCGTACGGCAATTTGTCTGACTATTTCACCCCTTTTAGGCGCGGGTACCATTTGCCAGTAAGTAAATGCTTCACGAGCTTTAGCCATTACATTTTCATAATCTGATTGCTCAGCTTGTATTACCGACGAAATAATCTTACCATCTGCAGGTGAAATGCTTTTGATGATCTCACCTTTTGTATTTAACCATTTACTGCCTGTGCAGGCGCCATAGTTCTCCTCATTAATGCCCAAATTATATAAGAATTCTCTTACAACGGGGCTTGCAATAGTATTTTCCATTTTTTGAATATTTGCCTAAATAACAATATTCATTAATGAAAGTTTTTAATTGAGCCATTGCGGTCTAATGCTTTTCTGGCTAAACCTGGTTTCGCTTATAGGGGTCTGGTGAGTTTTTTCAATAATACTTTTCCCTTTACTTATTAGGAAAAGAATGAACTCTCTTGCAGCTTTTGGGTTCTTTGAATTGGTTGGTATAGTAATGCCATATACAATTGCTTCACCATTATGCTTTACATTAGTATATGGTGTTGTTCCGGAAACTTCTACATCAACTGAGTTGTACCAGTTGTTAAGATTAACATTGCCAAGGTTTATACTGTCACTTAGCTGTATGTATGGTAAATTGTGTTGTAATGCTATTGATTTGTATAAGAAAGCGTAGTCAATGGTATTTGTTTCAATTAGTGCAAGTAAGTCAACCTCTTTTGGTCTGATATATTTATTATCTTTTTCAAGAAGATGTGTCACATTTCCTTTCTTTTTAGATAGGTCTTCAAGTTTTATTGCCAAAACTGTTCTATAGCCACAAGGATCACTATTAGGATCTGATCTGCCAAATCTTACTTCAGGGTCAGCAAGCACATCTGCCCACCCTTTTATAGAGATTTGATCAACTTTTTTGGAGTGCTTATGATAAACTATGACAAGTTCGTTGGTGGCAAACTCGAGATTCCACTTAGCATGATCAGGAATCATAAGCTTGTCAATCATTGACGCATCTGCCGAGGCAAGTATATCACAGTCTCTCCTTAAATCTGTGATCTTTCTAATTGATGTTAAGCTGCCTGCTGATTCAGGCTTTATTTTCAATTCAGGGTGTATAATATTGAAAGAGTCTGCAAGAGCCTTTATAGGAATGCTTAAACTACCGGCGTGGAAAATAATGAGTTCGCCTGACAAAGTGTCTTTTTCCTGAGTCTCAACAGAGTGATTTATGCAACTTATTAGTGTTGCTGAAAGACACATCAATAAGAAAGCTCTAATGTTCATGGCTCTTTTTGATGCAAAGTTATTACATTTGAATCATTCTCTTACATCAAGTATCTCACCATTATTGAATTGTATACGTTCAATAATATCGAGTATCCTTACTGCACTTTCTCGCGGACTAATCAACTGGTTGTTGTTATATAAGTTAACGAATTTTTCTTTTTTTGGAAAGTCTGATTCATCAATGTTTCTTATTAACGATTGCATTGGTGTGTCGACTACTCCCGGTGCAATCGAGATAATTCTGATATTCGTTCCCAATCTTGACTGTTCTAAACCGACAGCTTTTGTCACCATATTCAAAGCTGCTTTCGAACTGCAATATAAGGACCAACCAAAGTAAGGTGTATAAGCTGCTCCGCTGCTGATATTCACTATTACTTTATCTGAATTATAAGGTATTGACTCACGAATAAAGGCATTAGCCAATATTATAGGTGCAGTTAAATTGGTGTCAACATGTGCTTTGATTTCTTGCCATGTGGCATTTCCTAAAGGTTTTACCGGTTCAACTATCCCTGCATTATTTATCAGAATTATCTGAGTCGCATCTTTGGGTATACTCTTAAAAACGTTACTGATGGTGCTATTCAGTGTTTCAATACTTTTAAGATCAGTCTCTAAGAATTTATAAATAGCTCCATCCAATAAAGGTATGGCTGATAAATCACGATTCTCCCTTCTGGATAAACCGAACAAACTATCACCTCTCAAAAGTACTGTCTCAGCTATTCCTGCACCAAGTCCGGAGCTTACTCCGGTTATAATAAAATACCTCATGATTCTATGTTTAGAGGTTATGATGATTATATGAACAAATACCTATGCGCCATGTTTAAAGTGAAATTTATTACCAGGTAAAAAAATATCTATCAGATTTACTATGAACAACGCCATATTTAATTTTGAGTACCCTAAGAATGAACCAATTAAGAGCTATTCTCCAGGAACAAGGGAAAGAAAGGAATTACAAGCTGAGCTTGATAAACTTTCATCAGAGCATATCGATATTCCGTTAATTATTGGCGGAAAGGAAGTTAGGACCGGAGACACTGATAAAGTTGTTATGCCACATGATCACGGTCATGTCCTCGCTACTTATCATAAAGCTACACCAAAAGAGGTTCAAATGGCAATAGATGCTGCAATTCTAGCTCATAAGGAGTGGGAGTCAGTATCCTGGGTTGAACGCCTTTCGGTAACTGTTAAAATTGCTGAATTGTTAGCTACTAAGTACCGTGCTAAGGTTAACGCGTCAACCATGCTTGGTCAGAGTAAAAATGCTTATCAGGCTGAAATTGATAGTGCATGTGAAACAATCGACTTTCTAAGGTTTAACGCTCATTACATCTCTGATATATATAACGAACAGCCACATTCCGACCCAGGTATTATAAACAGAATCGAGTATAGGCCGCTCGAAGGTTTTATCCTTTCAATTACACCATTTAACTTTACTGCTATTGCATCAAATCTTAACATGTCACCTGTTTTAATGGGTAATACAACATTATGGAAGCCTGCAACAACTGCTATTCTTTCAAATTATATGTTGATGCAAGTGTTTAAAGAAGCAGGTTTGCCCGATGGGGTTATCAATTTCATCCCGGGTTCGGGTAGTGTAATTGGAAACACAGCCTTCAATGACAGAAATTTCACTGGACTGCATTTCACAGGTTCTAACGGCACGTTCAATAGTTTATGGCAGCAAATTGGCCAGAATCTTCATATTTATAAATCATATCCTCGAATTGTAGGTGAAACTGGAGGTAAGGATTTTATTTTAATTCATCCATCTGCACCTGTTGATGAAGTTGCAACTGCTTTAGTACGCGGGTCATTTGAATATCAGGGACAAAAATGTTCTGCCTCTTCCAGGGCTTATATTCCTGAGAGTATATGGTCAAAAGTAAAAGAGAGGGTAGGAGATATGCTTTCTCAGGTTAAAATGGGCGATGTTCGCGATTTTAGTAATTTCATGAATGCAGTAATCGATCAGGGTGCTTATAACAGGATCATGAAGTATATTGATGGTGCCCGAAATTCATCTGACGCACAGATAGTTTTCGGTGGAAAAGGTGATAATTCAAAAGGTTACTTTATTGAACCCACGGTAATACTTACTACCAATCCACATTATGTAACAATGGAGGAGGAGATCTTTGGTCCGGTTTTGACTATTTTTGTATATAAGGATAAGGAATACTTTGAGACTGTAAAAATTGTTGATGAAACATCTCCTTATGGCTTAACAGGATCTATTTTTGCTCATGATCGTCATGTTCTTGATCAAACAAGTCGTGCCTTAAAATATTCAGCCGGAAACCTTTATTATAACGATAAACCAACAGGCGCAGTTGTTGGTCAGCAACCTTTTGGTGGTGCCCGTCAATCAGGGACCAATGATAAGGCAGGAAGTTATATGAACCTTATACGCTGGACAAGTCCAAGAACTATTAAGGAAACATTGCGACCACCTACCGATTTCAAATATCCTTTTATGAGGGATGATTCCTGTAGGTAAATACACAAAAAAGGCAGCCTGTTTATGAGGCGGCCTTTTTTGTGTATTGAGTAATTCTTACTATTGTAGTGGTTTCACTATCTCAATTAATTCTGGAAGATCCATTTTAATCTCTTTCAGGTGTTCGATTTTTGGAACCCCATTAAGAGTCCAGCCTCTTCTGGTATAAACTGCATCAAGTAGTTGTTCATATCTGTTTTCACGATACTTTCTTGTTGCTGCCATCTTTTCTTCTAATGTCATAGTACCTGGATCAAGGCCTTGAAGTTCAGCAAGCTGTTTGTCGTACCGCTCCTGTCTTGACAAATACTCCTCAGCAGTAACAGGGCCAGCAGCACGGTATGGCTGAGCGTCATGCTTTCTCAAGCCATATCCCCTTCTAATATTGAAGATCCTCTGGAAGTTATAAACTCTTTCCGATTGGATAATAAGTTCTTCTTTGTCTATATTATTACCTGTAACAGCGTTGTAAACAGTAACATAGTTATCAACATGCTCCGGAATTTTGTGTGGCTCGGCTGTTTCTTTATTTCCCACAGGTACAACATCATTCCAAGGAAGTTTGCAGAATCCCTGTAAACCAAACCATGTGCGGAACATTGGGAAGTAGTGTAATGCTTCTGCTTTAGCCTCGAATGTTGGGAGTTGATTGTTAACCATGTCCATGAAAATCAACCACGCTTCATCATGTTGAGGGCCTTTATTTGTCATTGCGTATCCGCCCTGCTGTGCAAGTGATTCTTTTGAAACATATTGTGAATACTCTAAGCCTTTGTTCTCCATTCCAATATCATTGAGGAATGCCTCATCAGCTCCAAAGTTTTCAACAAAGTATTTCTTCATATTGCGAACACCAGTACCTGCAATCTTTCCAAAGCCTTCACCTCTAGCTAATTGATGTAGAAGCTCAAGCGCTGCATCTTTATTTCCAAAATTGAGTTCTAATCCACCTGTACGCTCTTTATTAAGTATGCCGTTCTCATAACATTCCATAATAAATGCTACTATAGTACCCCATGTGATTGTACATACACCGTATGTATCACAATAAAAGTTGGCTTCTATAATTGCATCATAATCAAATATGCCAAGATTTGAACCTAAACCGGCAGCAGTCTCATACTCCGGACCATCAACAATTACTTTTGATCCTTTATAAGGTCCTGTTTTTAGTTCAAAATCATCAACGCCTTTTGAGCACGACATGCTGCAACCAATCCAGCAGCCATCAGGTATTCCTAATGTGAAGTATTTATCACGCAGTAAGTCACTATGAATTTTAATGCCATCAACATGACTGCCATACTTGAAGTTATGTGTTGGCAATAAGTCATAATCATTCATCACGTTAACGATATTGGCAGTACCCTTTTTTCTCATTTGGCACTGATGATCGTCGAGGTCGCGAATCTCTTTATTATATCTGCTGCCTCTTTCCTGAATAGGTTTCAGATCATGGACATTATTTAAGTTTCCGGTAACACCAGGAATGTGAGCTACAATAGCTTTAATTTTCTTATCGCGCATCACAGTGCCAAGACCACCTCTGCCGGCTTGTTTTAATCTGATTTTTTTGCGTTTTACATCATAGAATGTAAAGTTAATCATTCCAATAAGTGAGTTTTCGGCTGCAGCACCAGTCGAAACGATACCAATATTCTTAGCATCCTTTTCATTTTCAGCAAACAGTTCGGTAAGATCTTCAGCAAGAAGGTGTGAATCAGTGGCAAAGCCTGGATCTTCAAAAACCTGAATTACATGGTTCTTGCCATCAATATAGATGATCACATCTTTTTCAGCTTTGCCCTGCAGTTCTAATGCATCAAAACCTGCAAACTTAAGGAATGGACCAAAGAATCCTCCAACATTCGAATCCATGACTGAATCAGTCTGAGGTGAGATAGTAACAAGGATTGACTTACCTGTTCCTGAATATTGGGTGATACCACAAACAGGGCCTCCTGATATAACGATCTCATTTTCGGGATCGTTCCAACGAGTATCGGCTTTTGTTCCATCCCATAATAATCTTAAACCAAATCCTTTACCGCCAACAAATTTCTCCTTCATTTGCTGAGAAACAGGTTTTTCTAGAATCTGGCCGTCTAACCCAACATTGATATACAGTGTTCGGTTGTTGTAACCTTTTTCAATCGGAGCCCACGTATATTTGTACTCCTTTAATAGTGTGAGTGATGTTTTAATAGTGTCAAGTTCCATGACATTCAGTTTTTATAATGAGCAGATGCTATTGTTTTTCTGTTCACAAAGATAGAAATATAAAAGTAATTTCCACCTTCCCAATTGAAAAATAGCAAGATGCAAATACTTTTATTTTAGTCTGTTAACTTACTATATACCCATTAATCCATACTGATGGGTTATTATATTTTGTATATTAGCAGGCTTTTTAATCAGATGTCCTTATATACAAAATGGAATTTACTTACCAGGAAAAAGTTAAAGCGTATTTAAAAAAATGTACTGTTGGTATAGCAGGATGTGGTGGACTTGGTTCAACATGTGCTATCAATCTTGCAAGAGCTGGTGTTGGTAAACTTGTTATCGCTGATTATGATATTGTTACACGTGAAAATCTGGAACGTCAATATTATTTTAGTGATCAGGTTGGTATGCTTAAAGTTCATGCATTACGCAATAATATTAACAGAATAGATTCATCAATAGTAGTAAAGGCTTTCGACCTGAAACTATGTGCTTCTGATGTAGTTGAGATGTTTTCAACATGTGATGTTATTGTTGAGGCTTTTGATAAGGCCGAAATGAAACAAATGATTATTGAAACAACCTTAACACAGATGCCTGATAAAGTTTTGGTTGCAGGTGTCGGTCTTGCAGGTGTCGGAATGACCGATATCTTAAAGGTTCATCGCTCAGGCAATCTCATTATTTGTGGTGATCAGTGCACTGAAATCAATGAGCAGAATTTTCTAACAGCTCCCCGTGTTGGAATAGTTTCAAATATGGAAGCTAATGAAGTTCTCGAGGTTTTACTATCAAAATTCGATATCAATGAAAATTACACTTAATAACAGAGAAGAAATAATTGAAGGTGATAGTTTAACAATTAACCAGCTTCTTGAAGTAAAGAAGTTTACATGGAAGATGTTAATTATAAAGGTCAATGACAAGCTCGTGAAACGTCATGAGTATGACACGCTCACTATTAAAGAAGGGGATAATGTAAGTGTATTTCATCTAATTACCGGTGGTTGATTGCTGCTAGAACTTCTGCAACTACAAAAGCACTTCCTCCAACAAAAACCATATCATTTATATTTGCTTTTGTCACAGCATTATGATATGCCATGGCTACCGATTCATAACATTCGCCTGTTAAACCGCTCTGTTTCGCCATTTCCATTAATTCGTTAGCATTAAGTCCACGAGGTATATCAGCTTTGCAAAAATAGTACGTGGCTGTATGGGGCAACATACTTAACATTGTCGAAACATCCTTGTCATTGACTGTCCCTATCACAAAATGTAGCTTATCAAATTTTTGCCGTTTTATTTGTTGCGTTATTAGCTTAATTCCGTGAGGGTTATGAGCTATATCACAAATAATCAGAGGATCTTTACCTATGACCTGCCATCTCCCTTCTAATCCGGTATTTATTACTGTCTGCTCAATTCCAGAAGCAATAGTTTCTTCGGTTAAATTCTTAAAAGCACCTGTTTTGTTTATTGAATTAATCGCAGTTAAAACTGTTGCAATGTTTTTAAGTTGATAGTCTCCTGTAAGAGGTGAGATTAACTCAGTAGTATAAAGTCCTGTTGTGCTTACTTTAAAGAAATTATTACCATCCTCTTTTTTTATAATTGTGATCTCTTTGCTGGCAAAAGATATTGAGGAGTTGCAATTGGTGGCCTTAGTTACAAACACCTTTGCGGTTTCAGGGTCTTCCTCTCCAACAACCACAGGGACATTGTTCTTTATTATTCCTGCTTTTTCAGAAGCTATTGCTTCAAGAGTATTGCCAAGAAACTGGGTGTGGTCAAGGCCAATATTCGTAATTACTGAAACTACCGGAGTTATTATGTTAGTTGAGTCCAATCGTCCACCCATACCGGTTTCAATGATTCCAACTTCAATATTGCTATCTCTGAACCAGCACATGGCTAAAGCAAAGGTCATTTCAAAGAATGAAGGTTTTATACTTTCGAAGTCTTCCTGATTATCACTAATAAAGTTGGCTACATAACTTTCATCAATCATTACCCCGTTAACTTTTATTCTTTCTCTAAAATCGACTAAATGCGGGGATGTAAATAGACCGGTTTTATAACCTGCCGTCTGGAATATTGATGCAAGCATGTGAGAAACTGAGCCTTTACCATTGGTTCCTGCTATATGAATACTCTTAAAATGTTCATGAGGATGGCCGGTTAGTTCGCTTAATGTTAAAGTATTATCAAGGTTTGCTTTATAAGCAGGAGCTCCGATGCGGTGAAACATCGGCAACTGACTATACATATAGTCAATAGCCTGAGAATAGTTCATCAGCTTTTAATTTAACTCAAAGATGTAAGTGATTGTGCCTCTTTGTTCTTCAGCAGCGTCTTCTTTAGGACTAAACTTTGCTTGGCGGGCAGCCTGTTCGGCAAGTTGTCTTAACTGTGTATTTGAAGTTGTAGTACCTTTAGCGCCTGCAACAGCTCTTGTCACATTTCCCTGTCTGTTAACATATATAGTAACCACAACAGTTCCGCTTTCTCTGAAGTTATTGGATGGCTTAGGAATTTGGCGGGATGATCGTCCCTCAAGTGAGAATGATATACCACCACCTACACCACCGGGCCCGCCGCCCGATCCTCCGGTTCCATCATATCCTGAGGCATTAGGATCACCAAACGGCTTACCCTGATCGCCGGGTTTACCAGTAATTCCTTCATTACCACCTTGTCCGGGGTTTCCTGTAGATGTTTTTCCTGGAAAGAGAGCTCTTGGATCAGTTTTGGGCTGAGGTTCAGGGACTGGTTCAGGTTCTTTCTTTACTTCAGGTTTTGGTTGTGGTTTTTCAACCGGCTTAGGTTTTGGCTCTTTTTTTGGCTCAAGTGCTGGTGCTTCTTCTGTATTGTCAGTAACTAACTCTTCAGTTGCTTTGGTTGTTATCGGTGGAGGAGGTGTAGCAGGTGTAGCTGATTGTAGTTCTTTAGGTTGAACAACTCCCATTCCTTGATCTGAATTACCAAGATTAACTTCAACCCCACCTTCTGAAGGAAGAGGCAATGGTGTACGCAATGCCATGAAAAACAGGGCAAGTAGCAACAAGGCATGAAATATTATTGTCCCTGCTAATCCACCAATTTCATCTTTCCTTTTACTCATCTTTTTTGTCGTTTATTTATAATAACGGCTGAAAACCTCTGATATTATTTTGTAGGTCTGGTGGCTAGAATGACTTTATGACGTGAGCCTGTCATGTCATTAACCTTGTTAACAGCATCTATCAATGTAACTACATATTGCACAGGTACTGTGGCATCTGAGCGTAAAACAACAGTCCCTTCACTTTCTCCCTGTAACTTGGTACCTATGGTTTCTGTTAAGAATTCAGTATTTACCGGACTCTCTTCAACATAATAACTGAAATTGGCGTCAATGTATACTGTTATTGTCTGTTTTGCCATAGTCTTACTATTACTTGATGGTAATAATAATTTTATGGCATTAGGTGCAACAAGTGTAGATGTTAACATAAAAAAGATCAATAGCAGGAACACTAAGTCTGACATTGATGCCATGTTGAATGCAGTGCTGATCTTATTCCTTGATTTTATGGCCATGGTTGATGTACTTTAATTTGATTTTGAAACAAGAGCATTTAGGATGCCGGTTCATGAAGAAGATCCATGAATTCAGTAGCTCTTGCTTCGAGAATAAAGACAACTTTTTCTACTCTTGAGACCAGAACATTATAACAAATATATCCGATAATACCTACAATTAATCCGGCTACTGTTGTAATCATTGCCTGATATATACCACTTGAAAGTAAAGCAATGTCAATATTGTTTCCTGCCATCGACATGTCATAAAAAGCTTTAATCATTCCCATTACAGTCCCTAAGAACCCAAGCATAGGGGCAGCACCAGCTATTGTTCCCAATGTTGCCATTGTTTTTTCAAGCTTTGCAACTTCAAGTTTACCTACATTCTCAATGGCTGCATTAATGTCATTCAATGGCTTGCCTATACGGATCAATCCTTTTTCAACCATGCGTGCAATTGGAGAGTCATTGTTTTTACATAATGACAAAGCAGAGTCAACTCTTCCATTATGTATAAAGTCCCTAATGTTATTCATGAAGTTGTGTTCTTCGCGACTGGCACGACTAATTACTATATACCTTTCAACAAAAATATAGATCGCTATAACCGACATTGCTACAATTGGTATCATAATCCAGCCACCTTTTAACATTAGTTCCCAAATGGAAAGACTGATTTCTGTAGGTTGTCCTGTTGTATTTGCTGCTGATAATGAATCTGCTAACGCTGCTGATTGTTGTGTAATCTGAAGGAGAATTCCTGGTATCATTGGTTAAAGTTTAATTGCATGTAAATGTAGTTATTATTCTTACCTTTAAGTGTTGTGAGATTAAGAAAACTTTCAACATGAAGATGTTAATATAACTTATAATTGGTGCTATTATTACTCAACAGGCAGAAGAAATCTCTCCTGCCTGCTAAGTAAAACTTGTGTTTATAAAAGACTCAAAACTAGCTTTATTACTATTAATAAAACAACCAATCCTCCAAAAATAATAGCGAATGGTTTAAAGCCTTTTGCTTTTGGTGTTTCTTCTGTGTATTGTGACATTTTTATATTTTTTAAGAGTTTAAAATCATTGATTTATTCTTCAAAATCTCTGAATCCTAAATTCTTAAAATACACAATGCAAAAATAAATGGATGATTATTAAAAGCTGCTTTGCCGGTTTTATAAGAGAACCTGTATTTTCCTATATCTTTTAAAGGCTGCCACGTTCTTGAAGGTTTGAAAACCTGAAAATCTTGAAAAACAAAACTAAAAGAAGATTGATTTGATAAGGGGCTCTCACCAAACGGTAAAAGTGTTTTGAAAGATGCAGCATCTTCAATGTAATATGAACCCGGATATACAGGAAGTACTGAATACAACGACAAGTTTAGCGAGGCAGCTAATAATGTTACTAAAGCTAACTTGCGAATCATAGTAAAACGATAATTATCCTTGTTGAATTACTTTCCTTGGAGGCAGGTGAATAGCGCCTGAAGAACAATCAGTACTTGCGCCTGTTGACTCAGCTAAACAATTCACCAATCCTTCAACTCTTAAAACCCCGAGCAATGCAAAGATAAGTGATTCTTTAAAATCAATTATCTTTTCCGATGGTATAATTATCTCACAATGTGCCCTTTCCTTAATTTTCTTAATTAGAAATGAGTTATGTGTACCGCCGCCTGTTATTAGCACCTTCGATTGTTTTTCAATTGGCAAATTTCTACTTATTTGTGAAGCTATATGTTGTGTAACAGTACTTAAGAGGTCTTCGACGGGTGCTTTATTCTCATCAAACAGATGGATAACCTCCTTTTCAACCCACTCACGTCCTAAAGATTTCGGCCCTGTTGATTTATAGTAATTCAAATTCTCAAGTTTTTCAAAGATGGTTTTATTTACCTTGCCGGTTGATGCAATATTTCCCGAAGCATCAAATGGCATACCGAGTTTATTTGATAGCAAGTTAAGTATAATGTTTGCCGGACATATATCATAAGCCACTCTCTTTTTATCCCTTTCCATCGATATGTTGGCAAACCCTCCTACATTAACACATGCCGCGTATTCACCAAATAGTAGTCTATCGCCAATAGGAACAAGTGGCGCACCTTGGCCACCAATTGCAATGTTTAGCGACCTGAAATCAGAGACTGTCGTAATACCTGTTTCAGCCGCTATTGTTGCTCCATGTCCAATCTGTAGTGTCATCCTCTCATTAGGCCGATGAAATACTGTATGGCCGTGACTTGATATAAGACGAGGCACAACATTGTGCTTCCTCATAAACTGGTTTACAGTCTGTCCAATCCAGTGACCGTATGAAGAGTTTAATAAAGCCAGGCCAATACCATCAAGTGAAGGCGCATCTTGCAGCAACTGTTTCCAAACTTGGGTATAAGCTATTGTTTCAGCTTCAAGAATATCAAATTCCCAACGAGATCCAACAGATCTTAATTCGCAGTAAGCAATGTCAAGTCCATCCAATGAGGTGCCCGACATTAAACCTATAACAGTATATATCTTCTTCATCCTGACTAATCTTTACAGTAATTCAATTAGATTCTCTAATTTCATTCCTCTAGAACCTTTTATTAATATTGTTGAATCTTGTATAGGATGATTTTGCAAATAGGCTTTAAGTTCCTCTGTAGTACTAAATTTTCTTATTTCAGGAGTGCCATCCGATGCTTTATAGAAACAAGGACCTGCAGTATAAACTTCCGAAACTTTGCTTGTCTTTAACAGTTCTATAATATTTTTATGCTCAGCCAATGATTCATCACCCAACTCGAACATGTCACCTAGAATGAGTACTTTTCTTTCAGTATCAAGTTTTTCAAAGTTCTCAATTGCAATTCGCATGCTTGTTGGGTTTGCATTGTATGCATCAAGAATTAACCTGTTCTTTTCAGATACTACTATCTGCGAACGGTTCATACCGGGTTTGTAATCTCCTATCGCTTTGACTGCAGCATGTAAATCCACTCTAAAATGCAGGGCTATGCAAAGGGCCGCCATTACATTCTCAAAATTGTAATCTCCTGCTAGCTGGGTTGAGAATCTTAGCTTTTCAGGCTTTTTGATCTCAATATTAAGATATCCTTGTTTATCTAATGACGATTCTCCGGTTATATAGTTATTGTCTGTTTTTCCGTATGTTACTCTAATCGAGTTTTCACTCAGTTGCATTAGTAACTCATTATCACTGTTAACAAACAAAACCCCACCTTTTGAAATCAGATATTGATACAGTTCACGTTTGGCAGTTATTACTCCCTCATATCCACCAAATCCTTCAAGATGCGCTTTGCCTATATTGGTAATTAATCCGTGCGTTGGTTTTGCAATTTCACAAAGCTGAGCAATTTCTCCTTTATGATTTGCTCCCATTTCAACCACAGCTATCTCGGTATCTGAGGTTATTGACAGTACTGTCAATGGAACACCAATATGGTTGTTGAAATTACCTGGTGTTGCAACTGTATTAAATCTGGTGCTTAATGCAGTTCCAATAAGTTCTTTAGTAGTTGTTTTGCCGTTTGTTCCTGTGATGCCAATTATTGGTATCCTCAGAGATGAGCGGTAAAGTTTTGCCAGATCCTGCAATGATAAAAGCACATCTTCAACAAGAATAGTTTTTTCATTAAGGTACATTTCAGGATCGTCTATAACCGCATAGACTGCTCCATTTTCAAGAGCCTGATGTGCAAAACGGTTTGCATTGAAGTTATCACCTTTAAGGGCAAAGAAAATGCTTCCGGGCATTACCTTGCGAGAGTCAGTACTAATGTATGAATGCTTTCTGAACTTTTCGAGTATTTGTTGTGTAGTTGAATAGTTCATATTGTAGGTTTTGGTTTTAGCAAAGGTAGTGAGTTATAAAATGGCATACAAAAACAGAGACGGATTTAACAACCCGTCTCTGCCTTATAAAGAAACCTAATCAATCATTATTTTTTCTTACCACCAAAAGCACTACCAACGCGACCCATTGCACATCTGAATCCAATAAAATTAGTTGCTTGGTCTTCATTTAGATATCTGCGAACTGCAGGGCTGAGGAAGTAAGCAGGATCTTTCCATGATCCACCTTTATATACTCTTGATTTATCGCTAATAAGTGATGTTTTTCCAAATTCATACATCATATTTGTAGTGTTAACGGTATCTGATGGAGGAGTAGTCCAGTCAGGATTGATTGTTGACTGATAATCACCATCGAGATAGTTAATCTGGTTAGCACTACGATAATTGAAACGATCTTTGCTTTCTTCAGTAGTAACTTCGCGGTATTTGATACGACCAAGACTGTCTTTTGGAGCAAGGAAACCTTCCTCATCAGTCTCTTTTGTTGTGAATATGTTACCACGGAAAGGAGCGTAGTCAGCAACATCTTCATAAGATAAAGGACGATAAACATCAAGTACCCACTCTGCAACGTTTCCAGCCATATTATAAAGACCATAATCATTTGGCCAGTATGATGCTACTTCTGCAGGTAGATCGGCACCGTCATTCAGGCTTCCGGCAACACCCATATAGTCACCTCTGCCACGTTTAAAGTTAGCAAGATACTGACCATAATATTTTTTCTCATCACTGCGAATAACTGTACCGTTCCAAGGATATTGGCGACGTTCAACAACTCTTTCATACATAGTATTACCAACAAGGCCTAATGCTGCAAACTCCCATTCGGCTTCGGTCGGTAGTCGGTATTTCGGTAATAATATACCGTCTTCAAGACGAGCACGGCGTTCACCGGTACCACTTGGATTAAGATCTTTTATTGGCTTATTTACAAGTCCTTCGTACTGACCTGCAAGATAAGCATCTGTATTAAAGTTGTTTTGATCTTGTTGATCAGGGTCAAAATCCAGGATGCCTTCTTTTATAAGCATCATTTCGTTTACTCTGTCGGTACGCCAGATGCAATATTCGTTGGCCTGTAACCAAGAAACACCAACAACCGGATAATTACGGTAAGCAGGATGACGGAAATACGTTTCAACCAATGGTTCATTGTACGCCAGTTTTTCTCTCCATACTAAGGTGTCAGGAAGAGCCTTGCGGTAAACTTCAGGATAGTTAGTTCCAAAAACTCTGCTTAACCAATAAAGATATTCGTTATAGTCAACATTGGCTACTTCTGTTTCATCAATGTAAAATGATGGAACTGTTACGCGGCGTGGAATATTATCCCAATCGTACATTGGATTATCACTTACTCTGCCCATGGTAAAGGTACCACCTTCAATCATTACTAAACCGGGTCCTAATGCTTGTCCTTTCCAGTTAGTGTTAACTTGAAATCCTCCGTTTTTTGCATTATTGTACTCCCAGCCGGTTGTGCGTGATGTTTCTTTGCGGCACGCTGAACCTAGTAATAATACTGAGGTAGCAAAAATGATTAATTTCAGATAATTGTTGCTGTAGCTGATCATTTCAGGTATTATTGTTTATTGATTATTGTTAACTAAAATCTAGGGCATTTTATTGCCTTATGTTTGAAAGTTTTTTCGCGGCAATCGAACTGATATACAAATGATAATTCGTATGCGCCTCCGGTAGCATTTGTAAGTTTTGATACTGTATAATCGTAACTTAAACCAAGCTTATATTTTTGGGCCATAATCCCTACAAGCAAAATTACTGCATCAGGGTTCTCAAAATTGTGTCTAAACCAGGTTCCGAATACCATAGGGTAAACATTTAAATACATACCTGCATTAAGTTGATGGAACTCACCCTGTTGTTGATACATGATGTTTGGCGAAATACTTAAATCTTCAACTTCAACAGCTCTGTTAGTATTCCCAATGCCGATTAGAGTTCCTGCATGGGCAGTTATTTTCATATCAAGCTTGCTGTTGCCGTTACTGTAAAATGAAATATCGGGCTGTGTCATGTGATGTACAGCTACACCTACATAACTTCTTTCATTGAATCCAACCAGTAACCCTGATGAAAAATCAACCATACTGGTAGTTAGCCTGTCAGGCGGTGATTCTAATGTCATTGGCAACGGACCACCTAAATGATTTAAATACTGATCTTCGAAAGTGAATTTATCCCAGTTAATTTTATTCTGTTTGTAACTGCCCTGAAAACCCGCATTTAATGTTACCTTTTTAGCTAGGTCCATTCTAAAAGAATAAACACCACTAATTTCTGTTGATGATAATGCTCCTTCAGCCATATTTTCTTTTAGGAACATAAACCCAACACCACCCGATATCGGTTGAATGAATTTATCAAGCGATGCAGCATAGTTGACGTATGTTCCCGGAATTTTTGGCCATTGATTTCTATAGTTTAATGTAAATCGAGGACAAATTTTTGAGCCTGCCAAAGCAGGATTCAAATACATTGGGTTCCCATAAAACTGCGAAAATGAAGCATCCTGAGCCTTGAGTAAGCTTGATGCTGCAATTGCAAGTATCAGAAAGAGTAGCTTTTTTTGCATAGCATATATGGATTTTCGGCAGCCAATATTACGAATATTTTTAATATATCTGTACCTGACCGTAAAAAAACTGTTTTTTTATTCCGGTGCAATATAGAATGCTTCAATTCGTTTTTAAATATACGTCCCGACTGACTTTTTTTATGAAGCGAAGATATAAACAATTATATACGGTTAACAGTTTATTGAACTTTTTTTTCTTAACAAGCTAATAAAATCACTTTTTTTGTGTTTTAATTTCTTTTTATCTAAATCAACAACTAAATAATTGACTATGAGGTACAAATACCTGACTGTGATTGCCAACATTTATAATTACTCCATCAGTCGGTTTTTTACTGCTACTATTGCATTGCTATTAAGTACCTTAAGTCTATCACTTTTTAGCCAAAATGTAATTCCCGATAGTCTGTTATTCTCTCAAATATCCCAAAAATCAGAAACTTCTCAAACTTATACATCTTCGTCGGTTCTTTCTACAGGTTCATGGATTAGAGTTTCATCCCCTCAGGCTGGGATATATAAATTGTCGCATGAGGATTTAAATAAAATGGGCTTGCCTGTTTCGGGTATACCATCTTCTTCTATACACATTCATGGATATGGTGGGTTGCTGCCTGAAATATCTGCAGCTAAACGTTTTGACGATATACCTGAAATTGCCATAAATGTAATTGATGGAGGTGACGGCCGTTTCGATCCAGGCGATTACTTGCTCTATTACTCACCGGGTCCGCATGGCTGGCGGTACAATGTAGCTGCGGGCGCGTATGATTATATTGAGAACATCTATTCCGACTTTGCCTATTATTTCATAACCGTTAATAACAAACCGGGTCTTCGTGTTAATAATTATCAACTTCAGGGTCAGGCTACTTCACAAGTGAATTATTATGATCACAGAGATGCCTATAATCCGGAGCAGGTAAACCTTATTAAGTCAGGACGTAATTGGTTTGGCGATGTATACGATATAATCACTTCGCGCGATTATAATTTCAATAGTGTGCAATTGAAACCCGATTCTGAACTTAAGCTTCGGTTCAGTGCTGCTGCCCGTTCATTTACAGGGTGCACTTTTAATCTCATTGTAAACGGTGTTACTCACAGTTTGCCTATTCAGCCCGTTCTTAGCGACTTTAATACTAATTATGCCTTTATGTCTACGGTGCGTTTTTCGCAAAACGCCCCGGCTACCTTTAATAGCGCTCGTGTTACATTTTCCAAGTTTTCAGGAATGGATATCGGATACCTTAATTTTATTGAGGTCAATGCGCAAGCTCGTCTGGTATGGTCAGGTAAGCAATTTACATTCAGGAAGAATGATCTTTCAGGATTGAATGAGTTTGTTATTGAAGGTGCTTCATCTGATAATATTGTGTGGGATATCACAAATCCTATCAATCCACTTTCCATACAGAGTTATTTCTCAGGAAATTCGCTCCGCTTTATTTCGGAAGCCGACACAACAAGAGAGTTTATAATAGCTGCAGTAAACAATTTCTTATCTCCAGCATTTGTTGAAAAGGTTGAAAATCAGAATCTTCATGGACTCTCAACTCCAAAATTGCTTATTATTTCTCACCCTCAATTTATTAACCAGGCTATACAACTGGCAACATATCATGCAAATGTTAACAATCTCTCGGTAAACGTTGTAACTCCACAGGCAATTTATAATGAATTCTCAAGTGGCTCTCAGGATATAAGCGCTATAAGAGATTTCATCAGAATGTTGTGGCGTAAAGCGGAGCCATCTGATCTGCCCAGATATGTGCTTCTGTTTGGTGATGCATCCTACGATTATAAGAACAGGGTTCCTAAAAATACCAACTTCATACCTACTTATCAATCGCCTGAATCTCTTCACCCGGTTTACTCTTTTGCAACCGACGACTATTTTGTCAGCATTGACGATAATGAAGGTGGCAACTCAAGTGATGTTATAGATATTGGTATAGGCCGTCTTCCGGTTACTACTGTCGAAGAAGCTCAGATGGCAGTTGATAAGATTATCCACTATGACGGAAATCCTGAGAAAGTGCACGGCGATTGGCGCAACTACATAGCCTTTGTAGCAGATGATGGTGATGGAAATGTACACATGAGCCAGGCCGACTCACTTGCAACTATTATTGATTTAGAGTACCGAAATTATATCACCGATAAAATTTTCCTCGATGCGTTTGCTCAGGAAAGCATGGCAGGTGGTCAGCGCTCTCCTGATGCAAATGCTGCCATCAACCGCAGAGTAAATAAAGGGGCACTGATTATTAATTATACTGGTCACGGTGGTGAAACAGGATGGACCAAAGAACAAATACTTGAAGTTAAAGACATTCTGGAATGGTCAAACTATGATCGCATGCCTGTCTTTATGACTGCTACCTGCGAGTTTAGTCGCTATGATGATCCTTTACGTGTATCGGCCGGAGAACATGCCTTCCTTAACCCAAAAGGAGGTGCTATTGCTCTCTTCACAACCTCACGCCCCACTTATGGCACCCCTAATTTTACCCTGGCCATCAACTTCTACAATACCGCGCTTAAACCGATAAACGGTGTTATGCCGCGACTTGGCGATATAATAAGGATCTCTAAAGCGAAGAGTGGTGCTGAAAACAATACCAAAAAATTTGTTCTTCTTGGTGATCCTGCTCTATCTATGGCATATCCGAAATTGAATGTTATAACTACTTCAATAAACAAACGATCCATTACTGAAGAGAGCGATACTTTAAAAGCTTTGCAGTTGGTTACAATTGAAGGCTATGTTGCCGATAACAGCAAAATGCTGATATCTGAATTTAATGGTACTGTCACTACAACAGTTTTCGATAAGGAGAGTATTGTTGAAACTTACGGTACCGAAGGAGGTTCGCCAATGACATTTACTCATCGCCGCAATGTTATTTATAAAGGCAAAGCCAAGGTTGTAAACGGTCAATTCTCTACCTCATTCATAGTGCCTCGCGACATCGCTTATAACTTCGGCCCGGGAAAGATCAGCTATTATGCAACTGATGGCAAAGTTGATGCCGCCGGAAATTATAATAACATAATAATAGGAGGCATATCAGGGCAGCTTTCTGATTATACTGGTCCTGAAATAAAGCTTTTCATAAACGATACAACATTTAAACAAGGAGGCTTTACTGATCAAAACCCTGTTTTATTTGCGAAAATCTCTGATTCAAGTGGCATAAATACTGTAGGAAACAGCATTGGTCACGATATTATCGCTATTCTTGATGGCGATACACGCAAACCATATATTCTTAATGATTACTACCAGTCAGACGTAAATACCTATAAAACAGGTAGCATTACATTCCCATTCTTTAATCTACAGCCTGGCCGTCATACACTTAATCTTATTGTTTGGGACGTTAATAATAACTTTTCAGAAGCATCCACATACTTTATCGTTGCTCCTGAAGATAAGGTCATTTTGAGTGAAATCGAAGCCTGGCCAAATCCAATGTACGAAGAGATCAATTTTGCCGTTAGTCATAATCAGGCTGACAAAGATATTATAGCAAATCTTACAGTATATGATATGACAGGGCTAATGGTTGCCTCTTTTAAAAAGAATATAATTACCGCAGGCTTCTATACTACCATACATAAATGGAATGGGAGAGGTATAAATGGACGGCGAATTTCACCGGGAATGTATATTGCTAAAATTAGGATTGAAACAAAGAATGGCCTTTTTGCCGATAAAACTGTTAAATTTATTGCTCGCTAAGTAATCTTATTATGAAACTAAGCTATACTGTAATTATTGCTCTCTTGGTAATGTTCCCTTTCTACGGACAAAGCCAGAAGATTACTGTTAAACCTCAGTGGGAAACGCCAACTAAGATCGTTCGAGGTAATGATAAACCAATCCTTGCACCTTCTTTTACTGATGCGCAATACCCAAATCTACCCGAAAGTTCTCTGCCTGTAATCTCACGACAAATTGGACTTGCAGCAGGAACCAAAGAAGTTGAGGTTGTGATAGACACTGTTAGCTATATACCGCTCACATCCGATGAACTGCTGATGGTTGACCGTAGCACTCTGAAGAGTACGCCTGAAGCAAATGTTTCAATAATGCTCGACCGTGGTGCACCGGTTGCAGTTGTTAATATCTCTCCATTTGTAATTGATCCACAGACTGATACGCCAGTTAAGATTGACTTTGTCAGGTTCGGATTAAAAACATTATCAGTAACTGCTGACTCTATAGCGAATCCTCATCGTTATGCTAAGCACTCTCGCTTAGTATATGGCGACTGGTACAAACTTCATGTAACGAAAACCGGCGTTCATAAGCTTACTTTTGAGGATATGAAGAGCATGGGAATGAAACTCGATGGCATTGATCCAGATTATATCAACATGTTTGGCTACGGCGGTGCAATTCTTGAAGAAGCTGCTGGTAAAGGCAAATTTGATGATGTTGAAGAAATCTCTATAAAAGTGATAACTAAAACACCCGGCAAGTTCCAGCCGGGCGATTATATCCTCTTCTATGGAGAAGGACCTGTAACATGGAGACATAACCCTATTACAAACAAAATGCATCATGCAACTCATCTTTATACCGATGTTATCAGCTATTTTATAACTATTGCTCCTTATCGTGGCAAACGCATGCCTGTTGCAGAAATTGAAGATTGGCCGGCCAATCATGCAACAAACAAATACACCGCGGTTGCAGTATACGATAAAGATAATATTAACATCATGAAAAGCGGTCGTAAATGGTTTAGCGACAAGTTTGACTTCTACAACCGTGTTGTTAACTTACCTGGATTTGATTTTCCTAATGCAATTGCAACTGAGCCTGTTTATTGTAACTATAGTGTTGCTGCGCGTGCATCTAATGCATCTACCTTTAATTTAAAGATCAACAACAATATAGTGTCAACTTTCAAAGTCGAACCATATAATGGCGATAATGATTTTGCCAGAGATAATACCTCTTATACCTCCTTTGTTGGTGCATCAACTATTATGAAGGTTGAAATTCAGTTTAATCCGCCTAATTCTACAGCTATTGGCTGGCTTGATTATATATCAATGAATGTAAGGAGTAACCTGATTTTCAGAGGTCCTCAAATGAGTTTCCGTGATCCTGAAACTGCAGGTGAAGGATTTGTTACTAATTATACTATGCAGTCAACTGCATCCAATCTTGAAATCTGGGACGTCACCGACCATTCATTTGTGCATATAGTACCTTTCACCAGAAATGGTAATACATACACTGCTAAACTAGTTACACCCTATGTAAGAGAATTTATTGCTTTCGACGGTACATCATTCCTGAAGCCCGAACTTGTCGGCAAAATTCCTAATCAGGATCTTCATGCAATCAGTAATGTTGATATGATTATTCTTACCCCTACAATATTCAGGAAGGAAGCCAACCGTTTGGCCAATCTGCATAAGAAGAAAGGTGATGTAAGGGTTAAAGTGGTATCGCTACCTGAAGTTTACAATGAATTCTCTTCGGGTCATCAGGATATAACAGCAATTCGCGACTTCATGAAGGTGCTTTATGAAAAAGGTCGTGCTGATGGTACTCCCCGCTATCTATTGCTATTCGGTGGTACATCTTATGATGTTAAAAACCGTATCATGAATAACTCAAACCCTATTCCTACATATCAGAGTCACAACTCTATACTGCCAATCTCATCATTTCTTACCGATGACTATTATGGCCTGCTTGATGATGGTGAAGGTTTTGCTCCAAATATCGTGAATGGAATGATTGATATAGGAGTGGGCCGATTACCGGTTCGCACTATTGAACAGGCGTCGGATGCCGTTGATAAAATAGAAGCCTATTTATTTAACAAATACGAAACACATGGCGATTGGCGTAACACCATATTGGTAATAGCCGATGATAAAGATAGAAATCTGCATTTTGATCAAGCCCAGACTATCTGCAACAAAATTGAAACTAGACAGCCATTTTACAATGTAAGCAAGATATATTTCGATGCTTATCAGCAGCTAAGTACACCAGGAGGTAGGAGATTCCCTGATGCTAATAAGGAGATAACCTCTCAGGTTGACAGGGGCGCTTTAATTACAAATTATATAGGTCACGGCGGCGAGTTAGGCTGGGCAGATGAGCGTGTGCTTGAAATCTCCGATATTAATGCCTGGAAAAACTTCAACCGCATGGGCTTGTTCTTCACAGCAACCTGCGAGTTCTCAAGGTTCGATAATCCAGCTCATACTTCGGCAGGTGAGCTTGTCTTTATCAACCCCAATGGTGGTGCTATGTCTATGATCACAACTACACGATTAGCGTGGGCTTCAGTTAATCATCAGTTAAATGTAAGCTTTATTGATACGGCTATTAACCGGGATGGCGGTATCCCACGACTCGGTGATATAGTAAAGTACACTAAAAACAAGAATACTGCATCGTTCAACTCACGTCACCTAACACTATTTGGCGACCCGTCGCTTCAAATGCCAATTGCAAAATATAACGTTGTAACTACGGCAATAGTCGATCCTATGACCTTGTTGCCGCTTGATACACTCTCAGCGAATGGAAATGCAACTATTCATGGTGAAGTGCGAGACCTTAACGACGAAGTAATGAATGGCTTCAATGGTGTTGTTTATGTTAAAGTTTATGATAAGCCTACCACTCAACGTACTTTAGGTCAGGATGCTGAAAGTTTTCAGGCAAACTTTAAAGTTCAACGTAGCATTATCTACCAGGGGAAAGCAAAGGTTGAAAATGGATTTTTCAATTTCACCTTCCCAATACCACGCGACATCAATTACAGCTATGGCAATGGAAAAATCAGTTACTATGCCACTGATAGTATTAATGAGGCTTCAGGTTATTATTCTGATATTGTGATTGGCGGATCGAAGGCAATAGCATCTATTGATGAAAAAGGGCCTGATATAGCCCTATTTATAAATGATACTAACTTTATAGATGGCGGATTAACCAGCGAGAATCCCAAATTGCTTGTAAAGCTATTTGACGAAAGTGGTATTAATACCCTGAGCAATGGTGTTGGACATGATTTGGTTGGGGTACTCGATAACAATCAGTACGACTCCTATCTTCTTAACGATTTCTACGTAGCTGATCGCGATACCTACAAGTCGGGCTGGGCAAGATATCAGTTCTTCAACCTGTCCGATGGTCCACATAGCGTAACAGTAAAAGCTCATGACGTATTCAACAACCCATCCGAAGCAGTCATAAACTTTGTAGTGAAACGGGATATAAGACTTGATATGGACGAACTGATAGCCTACCCAAACCCTTCCAAGGGAGAGGTAAAGTTCAGATTTAAGCATAACCTCTTCGATGCCATCCTCAAAGTAGAGGTTGAAATCTACAACTCAACAGGTAACCTTATTAAAACTATGAGTAATGAGAAGGTTGTATCCGACGGTTACTCAGTGAAGGAAATTACCTGGGACGGGTTATCTGATGATGGTGCTATCCTACGAAACGGACTGTATGTATGCAGGGTGAGAGTAATCGACCGAAATGGTAACTCTTCAGCACATTCGGTTAAGGTCGTTATGGCAAAGTAAACTTTTCAGGATAACGGGGGCCTTTTGTCGAATAGAATTCTCTGATGTATTTCAAATCGGCTTCATAATCACCCGAGGGAGTAAATGATGTTCCAAAGCCTCCCTCTTTGCGCTTATAATCGAGAAATCCAAGATGCACAGGTACTTTCGAACTCAGTGCAATAAAGTAGAATCCTTTCTTCCAGTTGCTGTTGCGCTTACGCGTGCCTTCAGGTGTTATTGTCACTAGGAATTCGCTTCTCTTGTTGAACTCTTCGGTGACCTGAAGCACTACATTACTACTGTGGCTGCGGTTAACCGGTATCCCACCCATTGCTTTAAGCAACCCCGATGAGTACCATTTGAACACTTCACGCTTTATCAAAAAGTGCGACTTCAAGCCAAGTGAAGTATAACCCAGCCATCCAAGCAGGAAATCAAGATTTGAAGTATGCGGAGCCATCACAACTACCGCTTTCTTAGCCGGTAATGAGCCAACTATCTTCCATCCGCCAATCCACAATACCAACTTTGCAAAATATTTCAGGACCATATCGCACCTTTTGGCGCAAATATAATCCTTTTTGCAAATCGGGACTATCAACAGCAGATATATTAGATTGCAAATGATTCACATCATGTGCAATTTAAACCAAGATGTCAAAGAACTTGCTACGTCACCTCTTAAGGTGTCACATTTCACTTATATACAGATGTTGTAACATTTAATACTGATATAGCAAATTGCATGCCGCAATTCATTATTCAGATGTTAATTTAAGACTCTAAAACATTGAAAAACAATAACGTTAAAATTTATTTTTCAAGCATTTTTAAAGTATTTTCTTTGTTAGAAAAAGTGTCCGCTTCCAATAATTTTGTTTCTATATAACATATATACATATAATATTAAGCTGCATAAAGGTCATGTAAGGTGCTGTTTCTTAATGGACTTTTATGCCCTATTTATATGTGCTATATCTTCATACATAGCAGTTCAAAACGTGTACGATAATGAGAAATTATTGTTCGGTTGTGTACAGCCTTTGAATTGTGCTGGCGTTTGTAACAAGCAGATAAACAATTAGATATAATTGTGGAATATTATTTGACACTTCTTGCGTACACTTTAACTAAACCCGATCATCGTTTATGAAAAAAATTACTACTATCATTCTTTTAAGTGTATTTTGGCTGGCAGGTGCAATTGCCGGCGAACCTGTAATAACCCGCGAAAAAGCTCCTGAAGATGCAAAATGGAGGCTTACCGATATTTATGGATCCATCGAAATGTGGAACAACGACTTAACGAGAGTCAACGGACTTCTCGATGAGCTTGTTGCAATGAAAGGAACTCTTGGAAAGGATTCAAAGAATCTTTTACGTTACTTCACTGTAAGCGATGAGTTTGAGAAGATCATCTATAAGCTTTATTGCTATACGTACCTTCAAAGATCTCTCGATTCACGTGATCCATCAGTAAGCGAAAACTTTCAGCGTATTCGTGCTTTTATGGTCAAGTCAGGACAGGCATTATCATGGGTAACACCCGAACTGGTTGCTATACCTGAGCAAACGACAATGAAGTGGGTAGCAGCTGACCCCGCTTTTAAACCATATAAATTTGGTCTAGAGAATATGTACCGCCTTCAGGAGCATGTGCTTCCCGGAGAGCAGGAACAACTTGTGTCATGCTTCTCAGGCATGTCGGAAATAGCTTCATCAATATACACTGAAGTTGCAATATCCGATAATGTAAATCCAAAGTTTGTCCGCTCTAACGGCGATACTGTAGTTCTTTCCCGTCCTATGTTATCAAACATACTCAACTTCAGCAATGATCGCGAAGAACGCAAACGTGCTTACGAAACTTTCAGCGCAAATTATAAAGCACGCGAGAACACAATGGCAGCAATTATAAGTTCAGTAGCAAAGACCAACAACGCTTATGCACAGGCTTATAAATTCCCAAACACTCTCGAAGCCGCACTTAATGGTAATAATATTCCTGTAAGTGTATATGAGAATCTGATAAAGGTAGCAGGTGAAAACTCAGCACCTCTGCAGAGATATATCAATTTAAGAAAAAAGATCCTTAAGCTCGACGATTATGCTCCATGGGACGGAAATGTGGCATTAGGAACAGTTACGCGTACATATTCTTATGATGAAGCTAAAAGTATCATAAAAGGCGCTCTTAAGCCACTTGGAAAAGAGTATATGGCAGGTATCGATCGTGCTCTTAATGGAGGATGGATTGACGTTTATGAAGGCTCTGCAAAAGAAACCGGTGCTTATTCTATGGGTGTTTACGGTGTTCATCCGTACATATTGCTTAATTATGACCAAACAGTAAATGCAGTATCTACTATGGCTCATGAACTTGGCCATACAATGCACTCAATGTTCTCATCAGCTAATCAGCCATTTAAGACACACGATTACTCTACTTTTGTAGCCGAAGTGGCATCAAACTTCAACGAAGAGTTACTTCTCGATTATATGCTTGCTAACTCCACAAACAGAGAAGAGCGTATTGCTCTGCTCGACCAGGCAATAAATTCTCTCATTGGCAGTTTTTACCGCCAGAGTCAGTTTGCCGATTTCGAATTACGCCTTAATCGACGAATAGAAAACGGAGAGCCTGTTAATGCTACCATACTCAATAGTATGATGAAGGAGTTAAATGATACCTATTATGGCAATACTGTTATGCAACATCCATACAGAGATATAACATGGACACAAATAATGCACTTCTATAACTTGCCATACTATGTTTACAACTATGCAACCAGCTATGCAGCTTCTGCACGAATTCATGAATTAATTACTACAGGAACTCCTAAAGAAAGGGAAACAGCTCTACAAAACTACATTACACTACTTAAATCCGGCGGAAATGATTATCCTGTTGAACAGTTGAAGAAGGCCGGGGTGGATATGACTTCAACAGGACCAACTCTTGCGGTAGTAAAGCGACTCAACGAACTAATCGACAAACTTGAAACTGAACTCAAAAGTTAACTAAACTTACTACCTTAAATTTAAAAGCGGGTTGCCTATAAGGTAACCCGCTTTTGGTTAAAGATTAAGATACTTACTGTAGTGTGACTTTATCCTTTAGAAACTTCTTAAAGAAATGGTCGGGACTACAAAAAAGCTCATGGTTTGCTTTAAGCCATTGTATGTCCTTATACCACCATTTCATCTTTAATAAGTATTCTATTTGTCTGTCGGTGAAACGTTTTCTAATATTAACTGCAGGTACTCCACCAACTATCATATATGGTTCAACGTTCTTGGTTACAATTGCTCCGGCAGCTATAACCGCCCCATCACCAATAGTCACATTATCCATGATCATTACATTGGCTCCAATCCAGACATCATTGCCAATTACAACATTGCCCGACTCCTGAAACATATCCTTATCAGCAAATGTGATCTGACATTGTAGTTTGGTTGAATAAAAAGCCGGGAAGGTTGATATGAAATTAACCGGATGTTTTCCCGGGCCAATGCGTACGTTAGGTCCTATGGAACAAAAGTTCCCTATTACAGTATTGGATATTACGCCACCATCCTGAATGTATACGAAATCGCCAAGGCGACTCGAATGGATTGATACATTATCATATATTGTAACGTAACGACCAATTTCTACATTATTCATGTAGCTTAAGTGGCCGATCTTAAGGTTTTTACCTTTATTTTCTTTAAGGTATTTTCTGATTCTTAACCACCATTTCGACCAAATTATGAGTGGATGTCGTCTTAGATATTGCATATACTCTTAACAACTTATATGTGCTAACGTTCGTGCGATTTTTACACTATTTGTTACATATAATTAAGATTAAACCCCACTTATTCTGTAACTTAAGTATTTAATTCCAAGAAATATTTTAATATCAACTTTTGTACAGCAATTTTTTGTAATTTACATGAAAATTTCAGGAAAGTAATTTTGCGACAAACATTTTTCATTTTTCAACTGTTATTGTGCAGGTTCAATTATTTTGTACTAAAGGGGAATAAATAGGTTAATTAACTAACATAATAATGTCATGAAGAAAAACGACGCTGAAATTTATTTAACAGACGAAACAAGGGAAATCGTAGCTGCTTATCTTGCAAAAAGGCAAAAGGCAAAAAAGCCTATCATGAAGGACAAAGCACCTTACGAATACGACGCAAGGAAACCTAAAAAATAAGGTTGCGATATTATTAGTCTTGCAGATATATTCCTGCTTCGCCTTAATACCTTTATCAGTTAAAATGGAGCACTGCAAACCAAGGGTAGATTCTATTTCAGATGAAGATAGAATCTAAAACCTTTAGTATGCGGTCAAATTCATCATGACTAAGATTTGAGCTGCTTGGCAGGCATATACCCTTTTCAAACAAATCTTCACATATTCCATTGCCAAAATAGGGCGAATGGCTGAATATTGGTTGCAGATGCATAGGTTTCCATAAAGGCCTGCTCTCAATATTTTCTTCTTCAAGTGCTTTCCTGATTTGATCTTTTGTGATGCCCCGGTTACTTGCCGGGTCAACTATTATTGTAGTAAGCCATCTGTTCGATTCATAAGCTTCGGGCTCATTAAGCATGAAAATGTTATATCCTCTCTTGTTCAGGTTGTCGAAGTATTCTTTGTACTGAAGATATATGTTCCTTCGCATCTCTTTGTGTTCTTCAAGTACATGCATTTGCCCGCGACCAATTCCTGCCACAATATTGCTCATGCGGTAGTTATATCCGATATGGCTGTGCTGATAGTGTGGGGCATTATCACGCGCCTGTGTTGCCAAAAATCTCGCTCTTTCAATAGCCTGCTTGTCTTCCGATAATAATGCACCGCCACCACTGGTTGTAATAATCTTATTGCCATTAAAACTTAGGATTCCGAATTTGCCAAAAGTGCCACACTTCTTACCTGCTATCGACGACCCAAGTGCTTCAGCAGCATCTTCTACTACAGGAATACCATACTTATCAGCAATAGCCATTATAGTTTCCATCTTTGCAGGCATCCCGTACAAATGAACAGGAATGATTGCCTTCGGTGTTTTTGCTTCACCGGTAGCATTTCCCGAAAGGCATGCCTGAATTGCCTCTTCAAGAAGTAGAGGATCCATGTTCCATGTATCGGGTTCACTATCAACAAAAACCGGTGTAGCGCCCTGGTATGCAATAGGATTAGCTGATGCTGAGAAGGTAAAACTCTGACAGATAACCACATCACCTGTTTTAACGCCAAGTAGTATCAGCGCCAGATGTATTGCAGCCGTTCCTGAACTTAGTGCAGCAGCATGAGAAGCCCCTGTATAATTTTGAAGATCTTCCTCAAAGCCATTTACATTGGGGCCTAAAGGAGCAATCCAGTTAGTATCGAAAGCTTCATTTATATAGTCCATTTCCTTTCCACCCATGTGAGGCATTGAAAGGTATACCTTTGGTTTCATGCAGTTCTATTTTCTGCAAATTTAGGAATAGTTTCACTAATATGATTGTAAATATTGCTTATAAATCGGCATCTATCCAGTAACCTGAAGTATAGAACAATAGTTGAATTAAACCTGCTAATACTTGGATCACGACTGGTTGCTTTTATCAAGATTATCAATTTTCTCATTTAGTTCAACAAGCATTTTTTTAACTTCGTCAAGTTCGCGTGCACCTGCAATAGGGGCGTCGCTTTCTTCGGCATCCCTGCCAATAAAGAAGGTTGCCAGTGTCGCTGTCACATAACCGAATACGGCATATCCATAAATTGATAAAACGAATGCTAGTCCGCGACCCTCGCCTGTTTGTGGCCAGTAATCACTACCTGCGGTTATAACCCGCATTGATGTCCACCATAAAGATAGTCCATAGCTCTCAAACCCTTTATTCCCCTGCTCAAGGGCAAACATTCCTGCCGCACCACCAAATACAACGAAGACACTTAAAAGAGCAACATAGGCAAAGCCTCGTCGATGCATTGACACAGCCAGGCTTCTCATACTTCTGTTCAAAGATGAAAGAACCCTGATAAGTCTAATGCCCCTCACCATCCTGAGAAGTCTGATTATTCTGAATATCCTTATGGCTGGAATAACCAGCGATATCGCTGTTAGCCAGTTGGTCTTCAAAAAGGCTATCTTTTTGGGAGCGATGATAAACTTGATGAGGAAATCAATGATAAAAATAACCCAGATCACCATACTTGTAATGTAGAGCGGGCGACTTAAACCCCACACAAGCTCCAATACAAGTAGTATAAGCCAAACGAATCCGAGAAACGCGATAGGACCCTCAACAAGATTGATAATCGTGTTTAAAAGTTCATACCGCTCTTTTTCTATTTTTTGTTTCATTTTTGCATTTTCTCGACTCCAACACTGTGGACTGCTGTAACATAAATACCCATTATGAGGAATGAAGCTACATCGGGTATATATTCTAAAATGAATAAAGCAGTTAAAAGTTCTTCATATTGTTAAACTTTTTTAAACTTATTCGGTTTAAGAGCCAAATTCTAAAAGCAATTATCAATGAAATTCACAAGAAAAGCAAAAGCAAACTGGCAAGGCAATGGAAAAGAAGGTAAGGGTAAACTTACCACCGACAGTCAGACACTAAATGAAACTCCTTACAATTTCAGCAAACGATTTGCTGACGAGCAAGGCACTAATCCTGAGGAACTTATTGGTGCAGCTCATGCCGGCTGTTTCACTATGCAGTTGGCATTTTTCCTTACTGATGCCGGATTTGTTCCAACAAACCTTGATACCCGAGCAGCAGTGACATTTGAAGATGGTTCAATTCCTTACATCCACCTCGATCTTAAGGCAAATGTTCCTGGAATTGATGATGCTCAATTTCAGGAATTGGCTAATAAAGCTAAGCAAAACTGTCCGGTATCAAAACTACTTAACGCATCAATTGAGTTGACTGCACAGCTTGAAAATTAATTGCAGAAAAGGAGAATTATCCTTTTAAAAATATTAACCGGTACTTTACTTTTAAAGGCCGGTTTTTTTTATTACCTTTGGGATACAAAAATGAATTGATCATGAAAAGAATGTTATTCATTTTCATTGCAGTATTAATGGTTAATGCTGCTATGGCTCAGAAAAGCGCTGAACTTAAAGAGCAGGTAAAACAACTTCAGGAACAGATTAAAACCCTTGAACAGAAAATCAGTACCCTCGAAGCTCAACTTCAGGAACAACCAAAGCCTGCACCCGAAAGGCTTTCACTGAATTCAAACCGACCGCAATTCAGACGATTTGCTGCAAACAGAGGTCCATATTGCAGGGCAAACCAGCGTATGATAAACCGAAATGCACATCTAAGTAATGCAAATCAAGCTGTTGAAGAAGATGCAGTTGATCTGACGGACAAGAAGATCTATACCGGACCAAGAGGCTGTAAATTCTACATCGATGAAAATGGCCGTAGAAGGTACATTAAGAACTCAACGGAATAGATTATTGATAATACTCAAGTTCCATCTGGAAAGTACTGCCATGAATAACTAATGGCAAACCACGGTCATCGTATGAGATGTGATATTCAATAGTCCTTACCTGATCGTTGGTTCGTTCGATAAACTCGATAGGGTTATTACGGCAGTTATACCGCCATGGCATTACCTGATAGTAGAAGAGCGGGTACTGTGTGCCATAAAACTGAGTGATCTCTCTAACAATTAAATATTCTTTAGGGAAATGACTCGCCAGCACATAAGAAGGCTTATCATCATATCTGTATTCACGTTCATAAGTGTAGGGGATGCCCGATCGTGTGCTTATCTTCACTAGATTTCCATCTTTCCATGAGAAAATAAGGGAGTCGCTACGCGAAAAGCCTGGACCGGTCTTCTTTATTACTTTCGAAGCCAAAAGATTCTCGTTATTAAAAGTGTAATAGGTAGTTGTTTTCTCAAAGGTTGAAACGGTGTATGTTAAAACATCATTGTTATAGTAAAAGCTTGTTGAATCGCTGAATGTTTTACCATCATAGTAACCACAATTTGTTGTTACAAGCGATAACAAACCATTACTATAGAAGTATTTAACGGTATCGAAATCTTCAATGGTCTTTATAAGTCTACCTTCTGAATCATAAACAAACTCCAGGTTATTAATGAAACGGAGTTTATTATCGGCAGTATAGCCATATTCAACTGCTTCAGTACTGGTGAAATCATCTGAATCATGAGGACCTCCACCATCGCCATGGCCTCCATGACCACTTCCAATTGACCATACTATAGTCTGTGATTTGAGAAAAACTTTGGAAGCATCGGTTTTACCGGGTTTAGGATTTGAATCATCATCACGGTTGCAGGAAGCAACAATTAAAATACCCGGAATAATTAATAAGCGGAAAAGAGTCGTTATTGTTTGCACGAGTTATTGAGTTTTGGTCACATAACTAACGCACAAACAAGTCGTATTGTTTGGTTTACAATGTGTTATGTATTAAAAATGCTAATATGATTAAGCGTGGACATATACCGGTTGTAAGCGCATAATCATACTTTTCTTCATCTCCCTAACAGAGTTATAGACCATTTCAGAGAAACGTTCGCGCAGTTCACGCATCGTAAAAGCAAAGCGGTTATGCAGTTCCAGAAATCGATTAAGCAACTCAATGCAAAATTCATCATAACTATACTGGTATGGAATACCCAATTCCTCTAGTTCGTAATTTAAATGATCAACATACGCTCTGTTGTATTCATAATCTTCAACAAAACTGTACACGAGAAAATTCGAGATCGCGGTTTTACTTTTGTCCATGGTATGTGTGTTGTTATAAGTACAAAGTAACTGATTGTTAAGTTGTAAGCAACAAGAATGCCAAAATTTAGAGCATTTTTGATCTTTATATACAAATCAAAAAAAAGACTGCCCGAAAGCAGTCTTTCACTAACAACATCCCACAATGGATTAATATTATTCACCGCATACTAAAGGCGCAACTTCAAGTTTTTCACCTCCAAACTCAGCTGACCAGTTACCTGTTATTTTTGGGTCTTCATTTGTTGATGTCCAACGTACTGTTACAGTAGCAGTGCCACAAGCGCCAATATTTCCGTTAACTGTAATAACGTAATTTGAATTCCCTGTCTCCCTATGAGTAGAAGTTGCGCTAGCAAAACCTTCAAGAATAACTACAGGTACTCCACCGCCTTGTGCAGTTAAACCTCCTTGTATCTTTAAGTTATTAACACCATTCTCAGAGGTGAAAGTGTATTTAACTTCACGGTATGGTTCGCAATTAATAACTTCGCCTGAGAAGTTATTACCTACAAGTGTGCAGCCTGCTGGTATTGGTCCGAATAGTGTATATGTATCTGATTTTGCAAGAGCAAGAGCACCATCTAATGCAGTTTCAACAAAATTCCAGTTTACTTCATTACACCTATTCCAGCCTGTAGGAAGAGGGAAGATGTATGTTACAGTTTGACCATTATTAATGGTCTTTGTATCTTCACCAGACACAGCTCCTGATAAAGTTACTTTTACTGTTGAGCTTCCGCCTGATTTAGCAGGAAGTCTGTCGTACTTCAGAACTACAACAAAGTTTTCTAAAGTATTGTAAACAGTGTAAGAGATTTGCTTTGTGTTATGACCAATTAATCCGGACACTGATCCTGTTTGATCAATATGGTTTGTGGCTGAAATGTAAGTAGATCCACATGCTGGAAGTGACTTAGTACTAATATCGTTGGCGGCCGGGGTTTGAATCTGCTCTTTTTGACAAGAGAAAATTATTGCTGTACCAAATAATAATGAAAATAAAAAAAGAGTCGTCCTTTTTCTCATGGCTTTTAATTTTAGGGGGTTTATATTCTAACGGCAAAGATAGACCCCACAATAAGGCCGCGCAATTCGTGAAAATACGTATTTTTTCATGAGACACTATTTTCCTCAAGTAAGTATAAATACTTATTTAATGTGTATGTGCTGAACATTTGTTAGTTTACCGACCAGTCGTTGCCTCTATTATCTACGTTGAGACGCAATTTTATCTATTCGTACTTCTCAATGTCTGCGCCTATACATCTGAAAGCTCGTCTTAATATGATATATACCTAGCCCTTTTTATCAGATAGTTACAAGTTGCTTCGGTAAGATTATCCTCCGACGATTGCAATGCCGAGCGTGCCTCCAAAAGATCCGACATGCCTGTTATGCCTGCTTTGTAGTTGTCGTTGGTGACTTTGTAGTTCTCTGTAGCCTGTTCAACCGATTTGCGTGCAACCGATATCTTAAACAAGTGCTCAGTCATTTCATTGTAAGCGTTATTTACTTGCAAATCGAGCAGTTGGGCAGCATCTTCAAGTTCGATTTCTGCACTTTTTATTCTTAGATTATGCTCTTTGATCTTATGCGATCCGCTCCACCAATCACTTAAGGGTATGCTGACATTGGCAAACACAGCTCCTCGCTTATCGCTTTTATCCATTACATCATAATATAACCCGGCTGCGCCAATTGCTATTGTTGGTAAATTTTCACCTATCTCTATGCGCTTTTTTAGCTTCTCGGCTTCTATTGAGTATTGTAGCATCTGGTATTCAGGTCTGTTGGTGACATTACTTTTAAATGATACAAATGCAGAATTATCATCATTAATCTGAGGTACGTCGCTTAACATAAGTGTGCTATCATATTGGAGCCCAATATGCTGACATAGTGCTTTCATGCTCATGCTTATGCCGTTATTGAGTTTCATGCGGTTAACTTCCAGCTCGTTGTGTTTTAATTGAACTTTCAACAAGTCGGTTCTCTGCACCAATCCTGCCCTGAGGGCGGCATTCACATCATGCTCAAGAGTATTCAGTAGTTCGAGATACGAATCTATTGTCCTTTTCTTGCCGTTTAGTGATACTATCAACCAATACAGTTCTTCGGTGCGAAATTCAATCTCTCTGTTGGCGAGTTCAAGTTTTTCATTGGTCACTTTAACTCCTGTTTGGGCCAGTCGGTTGCCATAAATTATTCGCCCTCCTGTAAACAGAGGTTGTGTTACAGTCACAGCTGCCGAATTCATGTAGTCGAGCAAATTGAGTTCCATACCCGGAAAGTAGGTGAATAGGGTAGGGTGCTGAAGATTAACAGGGTTGCCGTCGTATACAGGTAAATTCATAGATGGTATTTGCTTTTTTAACAGATAGTCATTGGTTTTAAAAGCTGTTACCATAGCATTTGCCTTTGGAAAATAGTTTGTGAAAGCCGATTTCTTCACTTGCCGTGATATCTCAACCTCATTTCTTGCCTGCTCAAGTTTATGATTGTTTTTCGAGGCCATGGTTTTACACTCATCGAGTGAAAGTGATTGCGCCATTGAGAAAACTGGCAGTAAGAGTATAATAATTGTAGCAACTGCAGCTTTTGGGTGAAATTTGCCCGTGAAGTATGATTTTGATATACCCGACATGAGTTTGCAGAATAAAATTGGTAGAATATATAGTGTTAAGATCATCGAGATTATCAATCCAAAACATATCACTGTACCGAGTGGTCCCCATAGTGGAGAGCGACTTGCTATCATTGGTATTACTCCCACCGATGCTGCCATAGATGTGAGGAATATAGGTCTCATCCGGCGTTTTGCTGCTGAAATTGCAGCTTCAGCAATTGTAATTCGCTTATTCTTTTTCATTAGTACAAGAGCATAATCAATGAGGATGATGCCGTTTCTAACTACCATACCACAAAGGCTTGTAATTCCTAACATTCCTGTTAAACTGGCAGGGTACTGCATAATCTTGATGCCAATAAATGCACCTGGTATGCCCAGTATCATAGTTGTCATTATTAATAACGCAATGCGCTGCTTTCCAAACTGGAACATTAGGATGAAGAAGATAATGATAACGCTTATACCCAATGAGACGAGTATAGGTGGGAACTCTCTCATTGATGTTTCATAATCGCCTCCATAACTTATTGATACTCCTTCAGGCAGTTTCAGGTTGTCGGTTTGTTTCTTTATTCCTGAAAAGATCGACTGTGCAACTACATCCATGTCATTGTCAACCAATATGGTAAGTGTTCGTGTGCCATTGCGGTGAACTATATTGCCTTCTGTCCATTGAGGCTTTATGGTGGCAAATGATCTCAGCGGATTGCCGGTAAAGGCTACAGGCGAGGTAATATACTGATCCTGCAGCGATTGCACCCCATGGCTCTCTTTAGTGTCTTGCTTTAGAACCACTGGTATACCATAATCATCTTCCCAAATTGTGGTAAGTGGCAATCCGTCTAATCCGGTCATAACCGATGCAGCAATCATGGCATTAGAATATCCAAGCCGGTTTGCCTTATCCCTGTCGGGTACAACCATTATATTCTGTTCTTTCTCTCCCCAGTCATCCCGTATCTGTGCCAGATAGGGTGTATTTCTCAAAATCTTCATCACCTCTTCTTCAACCTGTCGTATCTTGTCCAATGAATCAGATGTAATCCGTATTTCAATATTGTTTTTTGTAGCCTGCATGGCAAGAATGTTGTACTTTACATAGGCATTCACGAAAGTATTACCATAATTCTTGCTGTAATCGCGGGCAATTTCACGGGTTGCTTCGTTCGACACAGTATTTACCAGTAGTTGTCCGAATTCAGGCGCCGGCATATTTGGTGCATAAAGTGTATGGAAACGTGGCGATGCTGTGCCAGTGAAGCTGGTTACGTTTGTAATGCGCTCATCTTTAAGCATAATCCTCTCCAAGCTGTCAACCACTCTTGCAGTACTTTCAAGTGATGATCCTCTTGGCAGAAATACTTCAACAGCAAGTTGATTTCTTTCAAGCTGTGGAAAAAGTTGTATGTCGAGAGTGGTAAATATCATGAACCCACCTACAACAACTGCAGCCCCTGCGAACAATACAATTCGCTTGTGGCGGAAAGCTTTTTCGATCGTAGTATCATACCAGCCCTGGACTTTATTGAGAAAACTGTTTCCTGCCGTTTCACTTTCAGATCTTTTAAGGCCGTTTCTTATGAAATAGAAGTTAAGGTAAGGAACCAGCATTATGGCAACCAACACCGACACAATTAAAGCAATAGCAACTACAATCGGAAACGGTCCGATAAATTCTGATGCTATCCCTTTGGTGAAGAACATCAGCGGAATATATGCAGCAATGATTGCAAGGGTAGCCGTTAATATAGGTGTGAAAAGTTCTCCCGCACTCTGTATTGCGGCATTCCACCTCGAGATGCCATGATCGAGTTTCTCTATATAATTGTCAATCACAACTATCGAGTTATCAACTATCATCCCTAAAACAAGTATCAATGTTGCAAGTGTTACTGTATTGAGCTCAATACCTGCCATATATGAAAACGTGAGGGTGATAAATACAGCTATTGGAATTGTTATGCCCGCCACCGATGCAACCCTGAAGGGCAGAAGCAGCAGAGTAACCAATATTACCGCTATGATGCTGATAAGGAATTCGCGAAGAAAGTTGTTGATTGAATGGTCAACGTAACGCGGCAGTTCTGAGATCTTTGATACTATAATGCCCTCCTCACAATCCTTTTCAAATTCGCTGAGTACCTTGTCAACATCTTTACCGAATGCAACTATATTATTGCCTGTCTGCATCTCGAGTGATAACAATATTGTTTTTCTGCCTTGTTGTTTAATGTAATTATCAGGCTCTTCGTATTTGCGTTCTATTGTTGCTATATCCTTCAGTCTAACACTATTACCATCGTGATCAGCATAAACTATAGTTTCTGCAAGATCTTTTTCTGATTCAAAATTCCTGCTCACATGCACAGGCCGGTTACTCAAACTATCCTTCATAACCCCTGAGTAGCTTACCATTCCATTAAGCTGATAGGATGCCAGCAACGACATGCTCTTGATGTTATACTCATTAAGCTTTTCGGGCTTAACGTAAACATAAATTTTCTCTTTCCGCAAGCCGTAGTGCTTTATCTTCGAAACAGTTGGGATCTTTCTCAAACCCGCCTCCAGCTTTTTAAGTTCCTTCTCAAGCTCCCTGTAGTCTTTTGTATCTGACGAAAGTGTGATCAGGAAGGCAGCAGTATCGCCGAAATCAGAGTTGGCAACCAGCGCAATCACTCCTGCGGGCAGAGTCATCTTAAATTCATTAAGACCGTGCTTTATCTTCGACCATACCTCATCTGAATTCTTGATGTCATCATTAAGCTCAACAAAGAGATACATTATTCCATCACGCGATTGAGAGGTTGTCTTTGCCTTGTTAATCTCTTTAAAACCAAAGATGTAGTTTTCAACGGGATTGGTGAGTTGTGCTTCAATATCCGTAGATGTAGCCCCCGGAAACACACCTACAATAACCCCGGTGCGGATAGTGAAATTCGGAAACTCGTTTCGGGGCATCTTTCTGAGTGCTATTAGACCAATAATCATAAGGGTAATAGTAATGAGGATAACTATCTTGTAGTTCCTCATGAACGATTCAATATATTTATATTTCCTGACAGCCATGGTTATAACGATATTTTGCAGTTATCGGTTAGTTTCTCTTTTCCAAGTGTTACTATGGTCTGTCCCGCTGTTAATCCGGCAATTACTTCAATCTTTTCGCCATAGTAACGACCTGTAGCGATTGATCTCTTACTTGCAGTCATGGATATACTATCAACTACATACACGTAAGGTTTGCCACTATTATCGGCTGTTGCACTATTTTGTGGAATTACCAGAACATTGGTTAGCTTGTCAGATTTTATGCTTACATCGCACACCATCCCCGGCAGTAGCTCATGATCACTGTTCTCAACCATGATTTTAACCGAATAAGTTCGGGAGAAGCGGTCGGCAACCGTACTTACATGTGCAATTGTCCCTTCGAAGTGACGATTATCGAGAGCAGAAACTATAATTTCAGCACGGTCACCTTTCCTTATCTTCCCGATTTCATTCTCCGATACGGGTATTTTCACGAAAACTGAACTAATGTCCACTATCTCTATAGATGAACCCAAAGAAGCAATTGACGACATACCCGGTTCTATATTCCGGCGACCAACATATCCGGTAACAGGTGCAATAAGATTACACTTCTTCAGATTGTTGGCCGATATTTCAAGAGCATTCTTCGCCTCCTTTAGAGTCGTCTCCATCTCAATCCACTTGATCTCAGGCAAACTTCCCTCATCATAAACCGACTTCAAACGCTTGTGTGCATCAAGAGCCTGCTCATACCTGGCAGTGTTAAGCTCGAACAAGCTTTGCAGATCACTATTATCAATGGTTGCAAGCAACTGACCTTTAACAACACGATCCCCCTCATCAACCAACACACGCTCAACGGTGCCGGGAGTTCTGAAATTGAGAGGAATACTTTGAGAAGCTTCAACAGTTCCGCTATAGCGGAAGGCCGGCCTTTCGGCCGTAATAGTAACACGCGATGTGGCAACCTTCACAGGCTTTTCTAATACCACCTCTTTATTTAAATTCTTACATCCTGCAAGTACCACCAGAGTTGCTACAAGATAAATAGAGTTTTTCATTTTCATTTTAAAAATTAGATTAAACAATGCATATACCTAATGAACGGTCGGTATGTTTGACTATAATATTTGTTAATGTTTCGTGCTAAACAGTAGTTATTCAGATTCAGATTTCTGAAGAACTCCCTAAAAAGTGAGTGATTTTATGAGTGATAAGATTAGACAGAGTATTATTAGGCCTTCAGCAGTTTGTACAGTTCTTTCAGTTGTTTATCGAGTAGTACCAGCGATTTTTCAGTTGAATTATTATGAAGAATATTTGTAGCAACGCCCAGAATAATTGAGAAGAAATTCACAGCCATTACATGAACGTTGATGTCGCTTCTTATTTCGCCTGACTTAACGGCATTTTCAAGAATAGTTTCGATCTTGACTATTTCAGAATTAAAGAAAACATCTTTCTTCCTGATGAAGTCAGGGTAGTGTCGCATCGCATCTATGATCAGCGACAGATAATTCAGCGGCATGATCGACTGTTTTTCGCCGACCAGGGCATTCACACCTGCCTTTGCATTCTTCACAGCAATCTTCACAAAGTCGCGCAACGAGATATTATCGTACGCACCCAAAGTATGCACCGACACATTGAAATACTTATCTATAACCGAAACAAAGAGCTCCTCTTTATTCTTGAAATGATGATAAATAGCACCCTTAGTAAAGCCAATAGCCTCACTTATATCGCTGATAGACACCGCCTCATAATTATGATTCAGGAACAAATTAAAGCTATGATCAATGATTGACTCCCTGGTATCCTTATTATCTTTCGACTCTTCCATAAATCATTTTTTTTCAAAAAAACACAATCACCATTCAAAAAAAATACTGAACGATCGGTATGCAAAGATATAAAAAATAATTCACAGTAGTTCAATTAGTCAAAATAGTATTTTTTGTTTGCAGCTACAGCAAGGTAGCCTTTATTTACAGGCAGGCGGTAACATAATTATTATTTCAATTCCAGTATGGTGCGATTGGTAGTAACGATTCGCAACAACTATGCGTATTTACAAGAATTTCAATTCCAGTATGGTGCGATTGGTAGCTTTAGTGCAGTTTCTGTTCTGCACTAATCTTCTTTATTTCAATTCCAGTATGGTGCGATTGGTAGTCAAATAAGTTAACATACTTCGCTGTGGGAGAGTAATTTCAATTCCAGTATGGTGCGATTGGTAGGCAGTTAAGTGAAGTAATAGGCGCTAAATTAACGCAATTTCAATTCCAGTATGGTGCGATTGGTAGTTGAATGCTCCATGTTTCGGCTGTTCCTAATTCAATATTTCAATTCCAGTATGGTGCGATTGGTAGATTTAAGCAGCACGCTAAAGTAATAAGAAGAATCGTCAGTAAACAGGCGTTTCAGCCTGATTCTGCGTGGAAACGCAGTGCTTACTTTTCGTACTTTTTTGTCTGCAGCCATGCTTCGATGCACTTCGTTTACTCAGCACAGGCAATTCAATGCATTGATTTTATACAGCAACCTGTACCAAAAAAGGGCCGCGGAATTCAGAGTTGCATTGAATAGCCAAGATTTTCTGAATCAGAAAATTGGAACCTCGTTTGCTTCGTATAAAAACTATCTCAACTATAACTTAAGAGTATCTCATCTCTATGATAAACATAGACATGACATAGAGTTGACATAGAGATGACATAGAGTTGACATAGAGTTGATGCATCTTTAATCAAAGCCCGTCATTCTGAACGAAGTGAAGAATCCCATCGTTACTTATAGACTCTCACTACACGGAATTATACGCTTGCAGCCCCCCCCTCGCCCTTTGGGAGAGGGGGCACGGGGGTGAGGGACTTCGACCTAAAAGCCACACATTCAAGGTGTTTCAAGGTTCGACTAAGCTCAGGAACCATAATCAATAGCCAATAGGGAAAGCCACTGCTTTACTGATAACTGTCTGTCCCGCGAAATGTGGGGAATGTTGTATGCTAACTGCTGAATGCTAACTGCTAACTGCTGAATGCTAACTGCTGAATGCTGCCTGCTGACTGCTCTTAGCGCTTCGAGCCTCGTTCTCTGCTACAGCACCATTTCCTTGAAAAGACATTCGATTGTTTTCTCCGGATCGTCGGTTACGCCGGGGTGGGGGCGGGAGGTTTGAATGGAGGCGCTTCGCATTGCCGTTAACCATCTGAAGCGCTCGGCTTCATCAAGTTGTGCTATAGTACCACCATCTTTTTCGCCTGCAGCGATCATCCTGAAGGCTTCGAGGTTTTCGCTAATCTCTTCAATATTGGCGTTAGGGGAGAGCGTGAGGATTTTTTCGCGCGGAAGCGTGTATCTCATCATGATGTACTTCATCTTCTTGCAAAAGAGTATCACCCCCGCATTGACGAACTCCTCGCGTTCAACCAGCGGCACAACTCTCACGATGGCATACTCATAAACGTGTCTTTGCTGCATGCTGCGCCTCTTTTATGAATTGGGGTGAATGGTTTAACCGGCGAATAAGAAACTCCCGGTAAATGTCTCTTATCCGGTTGGGCTTTTCACTGTACGATTCCCACTTAAGCCAATCGTCGGGAATCATTTCAACTATCTCGCTAATTTTCTCTTCTGTTATAAACTCCTTGCATATCCTGTCGGCCTCCTCAAGCTCGGTTGCCTGAGGTAGCAACACATGGTCGGCGATATATTTAAACGGACCAACAGCTTTCTCTTCCCAGTTTTCGGGATTATAGTGAAAGTAGAGGCATGAACCATGGTCAATGAGCCAAAGCTCCCGGTTGCGGGTAAGCATATTAGTGTTGCGGTATGACCGGTCAACGTTCAGTATCAGACTATCAAGCCATACAATTTCTGAGGCAGTGAACTTATCAACTTTAGTCACAGCAGGGTCATAAGCAAAAGCGCCTGATATAAACTCTAGTGCAAGGTTTAATCCTTTGCTTGCTTTCAGCAGATCCTGTATCTCTTCATCGCCTTCGGTTATACCGAAACGTTCATCAAGTTCGGCAAACACCAGTTCAGGCACCTTTAATCCAAGCGCTCTTGCCATCTCTCCACCAACAAGCTCTGCAATTAAAGTCTTCACACCATGACCGCTACCTCTAAACTTCACCACATACTTATTACCATCATCTGTTGCAGCCAAAGCAGGCAACGACCCACCCTCCCTGAAAGGCTGCATATATCTGGTAACAGTAACTTTACGAAGTGCCATTTATCGTCTCTTTGAATGCAAAGATATGAATTCTGCCATATTAGCCCTGTCCTTTGAATAAGAAAAGCCTTGCTAGTTCTTTATCGGTCTTATCACGTTGCGTAGGGTATCTTCAGCGTCCAGCTTACCTATAACTGTTAGCTTACCTGTAGTTTCAAGGATAATTACATCGATATCTTCTAACTTGCCAATTCCTTTTTGTCGCGCGACCATTTCAAGCTCATTAAGTGTAATGCGCTCTCGTTTAAGGATTTCGTCATAAAGCTCTCCTTTGTAAAGGAGAATCACCGGTCGATCGGTAACCAGGTCTTTTATAAATGGAAATCGTACCGAGAGCCAGGTTATGAGATATTGCAATCCCATGAAGAGGAAAAATACAACTACACCATCAAGCAGCGATAGGTCTTTATTAAGAGCAACATTTGCAAGTGCAGATCCAAGGGCAACAGTGATGATAAAATCAAAGGCATTCATTTTTGAGAGGGTTCGCTTACCCATTACTCTTAAAAGAGCAACAATGGCAATATAAGCAAGAACTGTAAGGACCAGACTTCTGAAAACCGACTCCCATGAAGAGAAAAAGATATTTTCCATGATATTTTAATCTTGTTGGTTGATCTCTTGTAAAAGTTTTTCTGAAACAGAATTTTGTCCATTAAATTCTAACTGCTTCAGCAAACCTGATAAATGCCGGCGTATAGTTCTGTCATTTTTGCCATAATCCCATATCGGTAGAATATAACGTTCAAACAGCTCCTCGAACGACAATTCATTAGTTATGACTCTAACCTTACCATTTTCGTCGCGGATGTTGTTATCAGGGAAGTGCTCTCTACGATATGCAAGTAGCGAAAAAAGCGACTGCAAGCTCATTGCGGCTGTACCCGGATCATTAATTCCCGGACTCAAAGCTTTGATTGCTATCTCTGACAACTGCCTGAATCCTGAAGAATAAAAAAGATCTTCGGTAGGTTCAGTTACTATGGAGATATTTGAAACAATTGCATTTTCAAGATCCCTGGTTACAGCACCATTCTTTCGATAAACGTTGGCAATCGGGCTATTTTCAAGAACATAATCACCGGGTGGATATCTCAGAGTAATAATGCAATCATTATCTACCGCTAAGTTCACCAATCTTTGTTGATCGAAAGCCTCGAATATTCCTGAAGTTTGACTAACAACAGGCTGACCTCTCTCTTTAGATTCAATATCGGGTTTAAATTCAAGCAGACAACTCTTTTTCATCAACGTAAGTGTTTGACTACTAATGCGCCTGATAATGGTTGTGTATTTTATCGACTGAGTAATAAAATGGAGAAAAAGTACAAACAGGAATATGGAAATAACTGAAAGAAGGATAAGCAAATAGGTGCTAAGTGCCGGCACATATATTCCCGATTCTATGTCTCTGATAGCTGTTAACAGCAACAGTGCGAATATTATATTGCCGATGTAAAAGCCAATAATAAACTGATGCAGACGATTCCCCACCAACTTATCAAGAATCCTGTTTGATAACTGTGAGGCAGCCTGATTTAGTACCACCATCACCATTGAAAAGCTGAAAACGGTTATCGAAATTAATCCGGCTGCTACTACCGAAACCAACGTTCGGGCAGTAGATGGATCCTTTAGTTTTATCCAATCGGTAGCTGCTTTGATGCTTTTACCCGCTTCGGAATAATCAAGGTAAATCATGAAAACAGAGAGAAGTATAAAAAATAAGACTACAAGTGATGGGATAAAAGCAATGCTCTTGTAGATTTTCCTTATACGCCGTTTAATCCAGATGCTTATCGACATTACTGATGCTTAATACAAAGGAAGTAACAAGTAAAAGTAGGAGGTGGTTTGCTAATAACTAATAGCTAATAGCCAAAAGCTAACAGCCAACCTCTCGACTATGCTTGGGGACTATTACTAACTGCTGAATTCTGACTGCTGAATGCTAACTGCTTACTGCTAACTGCTGACTGCTCCTTGTAAACTTCTCATTCCACCACACCCACAGCATGAAAATTACCACATAATAAAACGGGCGCATCACCCATTCATGCCAGAAGTCCCATTGCTGGGGAATGTAGTTGAGAATAGCGGTAAGCAGAACTATACGGAAAATGTTGGTGAAGTGCATCACCACAAATGTAAACGGAATAAACCATAGCTTATGCCTGATTATACCCGGATAAAGTATGAAGAGGCCAAGTAGCTGATAGTCCTGTTTAAAGCCCGAACAGCCTTCACTAACAGTAATATAATCGTTGCCGTTGATATACAGTGTGTTGGTGAGGTAGTCTGTCCTAATATCGAAAGGCATGATGTGCAAATTAACCCACATAGCCCCTCTGAATACCTGACTTGCCATGAAATTGGTGGTCTCGTGAAAGAAGGTGGTATGAAAAAGAAAACTCAGGTAATTGTAATAGAAGAAATGAAGAAAGATGGTAATTAGACTGAATAGTGAAAAATCTATTAACGAACCGTATTTGCTTGCTTTAGCTTTTAGATAGAATTGCCTGATTTTCATGTGGCAAAGATAATCACTATTGTGTTATCAGTATATCCTGGTGGATATAAAATGGTCAAGGCCTGAGGCTATCCAAGTAGGCATTAATTTAACCAGTGGAGGTACAAGTTTAAGCAGCTTTAAGCTCTCTGCTTGTGGGGCTAATGAGTTGTAATAAAGTATCTTATCAACACCACCAAACTGCTGTTTATATATGTGTACACCGCTTCCGGGAGTGCTGCGACCAAAGGAGTATGTAGTGCAGTTCATACTGATGGAATAGCTGATCATTTCGGCATGAAGAGCATAGGATACATAGTACTTATTGTGACTTACTGATGTCGCGAAAGCATTATTCTCTGCAAAATTACCCTGTTTGATCAACATCGCGCTTCCAACAGCATCGCCATTAAGATACGCTGTAAACAATCTTACATTCTGATCTTTAATAAGTTCTGCTATATACTTCTCCGGAAGGGCAAATGACCCATGCCGTTTAATTGCCTGCCGATAGAGTCGGTAGTAATCATTGAGCAACTCAAGTCCACCTGACTTTACCCGAACATTGTTTTTTGCCGCTTTATTGATCTTTCGTCTTACATTCGATGGCAACCCTGACAAAACATCTGATAATCTGCCTTTGAGCGGAAGCATTGTAACCACTTTAAGTGGGGTACTATACTTTAGGACTGGTGTAAAACATCTTATTCCCAGAGTTTTAACTTTTTGAGTGGAGGTTATTGAGGTAAGAAGATCATTGTCGGTTAATTCAATTATGCGCTCAGTAACGCCACTAGCCATATCATAATACAATCCCGCATGTTCAATTAGCTCTGCAACTTTGGTTTGCACAATCGTTTGCTCCTGCAAATCCCCAATAAACATCAACCCCAGCGAATCGCAATGAGGTAAAGAATGCAATTCCTTGCCGGTTTTAGCGACATTGAAAAGTGCAACCATTTCGCCATGGAGCGTAAAGATTACCCGCATGACAGGCCATTTATAATACTGATTTAAAGCTGAAAGCATCAAGGGCAACATGCTAAGAAAGTGCAAAGATAGGTAAGAATTCACACCCCTGATTAACAATTAAGTTACCTTATCTCAATCTCATCTCTGCTTGCTTAACGTTCAGAGATGAGATTGCTATGAATTGAGATAAGGCAATTATTATAAATCCTGTTTATTCTATAGGTTCATCAGCATTAAGTTTTTTATCTGACTTTCTGCTGGCCTTTTTCTTTGGAGCGTTTCTACGCTTATCATCTTTAGGCATGATAGTTTGATTTTAGTTTATACTAGTGTGATTATTAGTGTATTACAGTAACAGCATGAGGGAATTAATTGTTCAAAGCTTCTCATTTCCGCATTTGCGTCACTTCGTGTTTTGCTTTTGCAAATAGAAAATTCTCGCTTTGCCACCAGCTGTTGCAGGTTGGTTTTGCGTATAACGCAATGTTTTCTTTTCTGTTCTTTTTTTCTAGTCAATATTTCGACTTCACATTGTTTCGCTCAATAACCAGAACCAAAAAAGACACGGCTGTGTCTGCTCTGGCTAAACTTCCGACCCCAGGAAGGTTTAGCTGATACCAGTTCAGCAACCTGGC
>OBJA01000013.1_pt1 | contig 197559 bp, 187 predicted proteins | sample 1519751 | NCBI WGS metagenome assembly OBJA01 (sample SAMEA3881238, study PRJEB22517) | soil metagenome | biome: lake sediment; feature: soda lake sediment; material: sediment, water from around vicinity | place: India | collected 2013-12-23 | depth 3 m
GAGTTAACCGTTTCTCCAACGGGCCAATAAAATGGCGGAGCAGGAGGGATTTGAACCCTCGCGCCGGTTTTATCCGGCCTATGCCCTTAGCAGGGGCACCTCTTCGGCCTCTTGAGTACTACTCCAAATGTGTTGATTATGTAACTTTTTTTTACACTAATATCAGAAGTATTTATATCATAAAGGAATAAAAACAAATTCTTATTCCTTTATGACTTCATTTCCTTAAGATAATATTGCGTTTTGGATTTCTTTTCTAATGTCGCTTTCAGTTAAGAATGCTGATATGACTTTTCCGTTTTGAATCTTTAATAAAATTGGGAGATCAGCTTTATGAATCCTTAAATCAGCAAAGTTTGTTTTTCCTACAACACTAGTGTCTAAGCTGCTGCCTTCAACAAGACAGCTATAGTTTTCATAACCATCTACAATCATACCATACATTTTGTTTTTATCAGAGTTTCTTTTTACATATGTTAAATAATTTAATATTGCTTCTTCTAAATCTTCGAGTTTATCTAACTCCAACTTACTCTCCGTCACACCCACCTTACTATAAACAAATACATAGTAAGTGCCTTCTTTATCAAAAATCTGTTGGCCAGTTAAATTATTCAATTCATCAAGTTTATTTACTTCTCTTTGATTATCGATAAATTTAACAACAACAAAAGCGATAAAGATTAGTGTTAGCAAAGAAATAATTGACCAAAATAAAATGACTTTGTAGCTTGGTTTATTTTTCTTAGTTATAACTTTATTCATATAATAACCAATTTTACTAGTAATAGTAAAAAAATATCTCCTTTCAAAAGTAAAAGATTTATTTATATACATTTCAACATATTATATTATACTAAAAAAAGCTCTTTTTAGCAAGAAACTTTTTCATTTTTTTTATGTATTTTTTACTAATTATTTAGTTGAAATGAAATCCTTCTCCTTATAAATTTACCTAAAAACATATTTATTATTCATACACAATAAAAAAAGTTTCTTATTTTTAAGAAACCTTTTAATTAACATTATTTGTTTTCATCATCAGTCATATAACTTTGGACGATTTTAACCATTTCTTCAATTGTTAAATCTTTAGAAGCCAATGTAATTTCAACACCATTATAAACTACTTGAACAGAGTTAGCTTTCAATATTCCCACATTTCCAAGAACCATGATCACATAACCGTTTTCTTCTTGATATTGTGAAACTTCCCGATCATTAATGTATTCTTGAACAATTGTGAATCCAAATTGACTTCCATATTTCATAACTGATAAAACTTCTGTTCCACCAACATTTCGGATTGTGTTTTCACTAACTAAAGTGATACCAGTTGGAACATATCTAGGATAGCCAATTTCTCTTTGATAGACTATTTGTTCTTCTTCATACTCTAATCGTACAGCTGCCATGCTGTTTGCTAAATCAAACTCATCATCGGAAACATTGAATTTTAAATCAATGTTTGTAAACACTGTCCGAATGTATAAATTATCATTTTCGTCATATACCAAAACTTCAGTTGGTAGGTTAGTTGCTTTATCGAAAATGATTTTTTGTCTTACTGGTGTTGCATCAGTATGCATTTTGGTTTCAGTTTCAATCGTAAAGGTATCTTCGCCATCAGTTGTAAGTAATTCTTCGTCATTTACAATATCTTTAACTAAAGACTGAAGCAAATAAGGATAACTAGCATTTTCAGGCCAATCACTTTGAATCTTAAAGTTTTTATTAACCGAAGGAATTAAGATATAAACTCCTTCTTTATTCTTTAAGATTATTTGTTTGTCGTTACTGTCTTCTGATTTGATAATGACTTTTATTAGATCAGGACTCTTATAGAAAACTGTAAAATCGTTTTGCTTTCTTCCTGTTTCATAAAACGACTCCATTACTCCTTCAACTTTATAGGAAGCTGCATCTGTAAGTTCTTCAGCAAAGATTTTTTCTGGGGATTGATTACGATTACAACCTATAAAAAGTAAAGCTACACCAATTAATACATATGTCAGTATTACTTTTTTCAAAAACCCTCTTTCTTGTTTTTGATAACGTAGTCCGTTCATATTATTCCTCCCATATTCTAATAAATAATATGAAGTTACTTCATTTTTTAGTATAGTAAAAGTATATTATTTAAAAATTTAGCAATAATAACTAATAAGGAGGAATAAATATGAATATTTTACAAAGAATTGCACTAATCGTTGTTATTATTGGTGCCTTAAATTGGGGCTTAATTGGTTTATTCAATTTCAATCTAGTTGCCTTCATTTTTGATAATCTTAGCACAGTAGTAACAAGAATCATTTATTCTTTAGTAGGAGTTGCCGGAATAATCTGTATTTCAGCACTATTCACTACTGATCATGACGTGGACTAAAATAAAAAATAAAATAAAGAGATGTTAATCATATAATATCCATTTTTAAAAATTATATGTTTAATCATCTCTCTTTTTTAATTTATAATTACAATCGCAATCGAATCATCATCACTATGAGATATTGAAATTAAAATATTTAAATCATTTTCAATTTCAAATTCAACGTATGGCGCTCTTGTTTCGTCATTTAAAATACTTACCCTATTATAATCAAATTTTATTTCACTCTTATTCAACGCTTTAAACAAAGCTTCTTTCGCAGCAAAACGGCTAGCAATATATTCAAGTTTTCTTTTTTCATGATTAATTAACAAGAATACCTCCATCTCTTTTTTTGATAATATTCTTGCACATTTTCGTTCATCATTAAGCATCTCAATAAAACGGTTGTTCTTCACAATATCAATGCCAACATTTTTCATTTTTATCCTCCTGCTACTTTTAGACTGTAGAAAAACACTCATGATTTATTGTATTATAAATCAAGGTGACTTTTATATGAGAAAAAGTAATGTTAATATATTATTTGGCGAACGAGTACGACAATTACGCTTAGAAAAAGGTATGTCTCAAGAACAGTTAGGATATGAAGCCGGGCTTCATCGAACCTATGTTGGGCAAATTGAAAGAGCAGAAAAAAATATAACTTTAAAAAATATCGATAAAATCGCACGAGAATTAGATCTTAACATCAGTGAACTGTTGGATTTTTCAAAAATCAAAAAATAAGCTATTGCTTATTTTTTTTTAATTCTTCAACCAATTTTTCAATATCTTTAAATCGATGTGATAGACCTGATTTTGATATATATAAATTGATCGTATCAACTGATTTATCGCTTAGTTCTGATAATGAATCATCAGGATAAGTTGTTCTTAAAATTACAGCATCCATTAATCTCGGTGTCAAGTTAATTAAACCGTAATTTTTTTCAAGATATTCAATATTTTCAATTTGTTTTGATGCAGAAAGAATCGCCTTTTGTTCATTTGCAACATCACAATTCATAATTCGATTGACATAATTGCTTAAATCTTTTTTTATTCTTAAATCTTCAAAACGAAATAATGAATTAGTTGCTCCGATATATCTTAAAAAATCTCCGATATGTTCGGCTTTTTTCAAGTAAACAACGATCCCTTTCGAACGAATCAGTGTTTTCGCATCAATTCCGATTTCTTCTAAAATTGTTATTAAGAAATCCGCTTCATTTTGATTCGGAGTTACAATCTCTAAATGATAATTATTTGTAGTCGGATCATTGATTGAACCTCTCGCTAAGAAAGCGCCTCTTAAAAGACTAATCTTACAACATTCACGACTTAAAATCTGCGAAGAAAACTCCTCTTTAATTGAATAGCCTTCATTAATAATTTCCAAATCTTGTAATATTTCAATTCCCTTATTATCAATAATTAAATAGTAAAGCGATTTGCGATCTAATTTGGTCTGTTCTTTTAAGAGCATGTCCACTTTAACATTATAGATTTTTTTTATTAACATCATAATTCTACGTGCGATATTTAGCGAGGTTGTAATAAAAGTAATTTTAAAATTTTGATTAGAAATGCTAATTGATGATTTCAACCGGATAATTTCATATAATTCAGCCCTTAAACAACAATCATTAACGGAAATTGAAGCAATTTCTCGTTTTATATCACTTGCAAATGACATCAATTAATTCCTACTTTACATATCTATTGATGTTTAGGGCGGCTATAGCTCCATCATTGATGGCTGTTGCAATTTGACGAACATCTTTATTTACAACATCTCCACAAGCAAATAACCCGGGAATTTTCGTCTCGCAATTCTTGTCAACATTGATATATCCATTAGGTTCAACAATTCCTAAATTCTTAAGAAAAGCTGTTGCAGGCATATGACCAATAAATTCAAAACATCCATCAACTTCTAAGTATGTTTCTTCGTTCGTTTTTACATTTAAGATTCGAAGCTGATCGAGCTTATCTTCACCAATAAACTCAATAACTTTATAATTTAATATCATTTTTATATTAGGTATTGATTTCACCTTATTAATTAAGTTTTCTTCTGCTCTAAAACCTTCACGATGATGAATTAGATAAACATTTTTTGCAAGAGAAGATAAATATATTGCTTCTTCAAATGCAGAATTTCCGCCACCAATAGCAGCAACATTCATTCCCTTATAAAAGGTTCCATCACAGATTGCACACCATGAAATTCCCCGACCTGTCAAACGCTCTTCACCAATTGCACCTATCTTTTTATGGAGTGTGCCTGTTGAAATAATAACGGTTTTAGCCATAATCTCTTCATCACCAGTAACTACGAAGTAATCGTCAACTTTTTCAACAGCAGTTATTGCAAAGCTGAAATATTCAACTCCTAAAGACATGACTTGATCAAACATTGTATAAGCTAATGTTGGACCCTCAATTGTTTTGAAGCCCGGATAGTTTTCAACTGTTGCCGTATTAACCATTTGTCCACCAGGAACATTTTTTTCAACAATTCCAACTTTTAAATTATTTCTTGCTGCATAAATGGCCGCAGTCAAACCTGCAGGACCACCTCCAATAATAATTAGATCAAACATTTCTTTCCTCCACAATTTTTATTAATTCATTAAAATTATTAATGGTATAATCAGCGCCCCAACCCTCAAAGGTTGAAGCATCATTAATTGCCCAAGTAACACCAACAAACGGTATATTGGCTGCTTGGCTTGTTAAAAGGTCACCATGTGAATCTCCGACGAAAAGACAATTCTCATCTTTAAAATGGTTCATTATGTTAAATAATCCTTCAGGATTAGGTTTGGGGTTACTAACATCATCAATGCCGACAATTAGATCAAAATAGTTTCTTAAATTAGTAATATTTAACCCTGTGTTTATCGACTGGTTCATTTTATTCGAAAGAATTGCTAATTTATGACCTTTTTCTTTTAAAATCTTTAACGCTTTTTCAACATCCGAAAAAGCTTTTACATCTTTATGATTTCGACTACTAAAATAGCGATATTCCTTAATTAACTTTTCGGTTAATTTTTCATCATTTACTATTTTCATAAATGTTTGATATAATGATGGCCCAAAATAACTTTTCAAATCATCTTCAGTATAATGAAGATCGGGAAGAAATTTTTCAAAAACAGAAATAAAACTATTTCGAATTATCGGATAAGTATCTAAAATGGTTCCATCTAAATCAAAAACAACAATCATTTTTTATTTAACTCGACCGTTTCAAGATAAGATATCGGATGAACTTTAAAAATTCTTCGCAGCGTAAATAAAGTTATTCCACCGATAATCATGATTACTGAAACAACTTGTGCAATCCGAAGCTCCATTCCAAAGAAATTAAACGGAAGGTAGTCAGTCCTAATCGATTCGACAAAATAACGGCCAATTCCATACCATACCAAATAGAATAACGCAGCGTCTCCAACCCAATACTTTTTAGTCAATCTTCTTGTTACAAAAATAATAATCAATCCTAATAAATTCCATAGGGATTCATATAAAAAGGTTGGGTGCATATATGTCGTAATATTAACATTATTAATGCTATCTGAAATATACATTTGATCAATGATAAACTTCGGTAAATTCAAGTTTTCAAGAAAAGCTCTGCCTTCAGCCACGGTTGATGCAATTGGTCCCCCATGAGCTTCCTGATTAAAGAAGTTACCCCATCGTCCGAAGATTTGGCCAATAAGAAATCCGGGCAGCAACATTTCTCCTAAGTGATAAATATTTGCCTTTTTCTTTTTCACATAAAAATAGGCAAAGATTGAGGCCGCAATTACTGCCCCATGAATGGCAAGTCCCTCAAAACGTTCAATAATATCCCATGGATTATTTTTATAAAGATCCCATCTAAAAATTACATAATATATTCTTGCGCCTAGAACACCGATGATAACACCCCAAATGAATCCATCAAACAAGACATTCTCATCGAATCCCAATTTTTTTGCAGTTCTAATTCCATATAAATATGCAATAGATATTCCTGTAATTATACAAAGTGCATACAGGCGTATTTCAAAATTAAAAATTGTAAATAATTCCTTATTTATAACGGTAATATCATTACCAGCAGCATCTGTCGATTTTGTTACTCCGCATCCAACAAGAAATATTAAAAACAATAATCCCAATAATACTAAATATTTCTTTTTCATCATCTTTTTCCACCTTTAATTTCTATAAAATTGTTACTTCTCCTCATAATAAACATCTTCAACAATCCTCTTACTATAATAAAGATTATAAAGAAGATAATAAGATTTGATGTTTTTGTTGGAATTAATCCAGGAATGATAAACCAAGCGATAATGAATGAGAAAATTGTCAACGGAATTAGGATTGTCCCTAAAGATGCAATCATCCATTTAAACAAATATTTCATCATTAAATACTTGAATAATGATTCAACGGTTGTGAAAACCAAACTGAATATTAATAATGTAAAAATCCCTGCATCTGTAAATACAAGATAACCGTTTAAACTAAAAATTAATAAAATATCAAAAAAATACGTTACAATTAAATTTATGATTCTTACCTTTAAAGATGGCTTACTACGATCAATTTTGATAATTCTAACATGTTCGCCATTAATATCAATTTGTTCTTTTAAATGTTTCAATAACTGTTCGATTTCATCTATTGGTAATTCATCATTTTTAAGCGCATTTTTTGGTTTATGATTTTGTTCATTTTCAGGCAAATTTTGATTATTATTCACTTTTTCATCATCAAATTGTTTTCTTTCTTTTTCTTCCATGTAATCTCCTTGTAATTTCTCCAATCATTACTCCAGAAAAATTTAATACAATATCAACAATATCAAAAACACCTCGTCTTGTTAATAACTGTAATAATTCTAAAGTAATAATAATTGCTATTGATTGAAGAAATCCAAATTTATTATTTAAAAAATACACTAATGGAATAAATAATACGATATTTCCGGTAATATTAATAAATACAATAATATTCTTATTAATAATATTTAACCATTCAATTAAATAAAAGTCCAAATTAATACTATAATTTTCCGTTACTTCTCGAAACAATAAAAATGTTAGCAAAAACATAACGTAAAAAGCAAATGATAGTCGTGTAGACTCTTTTTTATAACTGAATACAATTAAACCAAATAAGAATGTTAAGATATAATTAGTACCATTAATAAAACCAATTAATTTATTTGTTATTTGGGTAATTATAATAAAAAACAAAATACAAATAAAAACAAGAAATATCTTTTTAATCACTAGAACCTCATTTCAGACCTAATTCATTACCTTACTTAAATACTTACCAGTATATGAGGTCGGACATTTGATCAATGCTTCTGGAGTTCCACAAAAAACAACTTCTCCTCCATAAGTACCACCTTCAGGACCCAAGTCAATAATATAGTCAGCATTTTTAATAACATCTAAATTATGTTCAATGATAATGACGGTTGCTCCTTGATCAACGATAAAATTTATAACCTCCAACAGTTTTCTTACATCATCTGAGTGCAAGCCCGTAGTTGGTTCATCAAGCAAATAGATAGTTCGGTCGGTAATTTTTTTATGAAGTTCACTAGCAAGTTTAACTCGCTGCGCTTCTCCACCCGACAATGTCGTAGCACTTTGTCCTAACTTGATATAACCCAAACCGACATTCATCATTGTTTGAATTTTATTTTTAATTTGAGGGATTTTATCGAAGAACTCTAATGCTTCTTCAACGGTCATATTTAATACTTCTGCAATGTTCTTCCCACGATATTTTACTTCCAAAGTTTCTCGATTATACCTACTTCCGTGACATTCTTCACATGGAATATAAACATCAGGTAGAAAATGCATTTCAATCTTTATAACTCCATCTCCACAGCATCGTTCACATCGTCCGCCCTTCACATTAAACGAAAAACGTCCTTTTTTATATCCTCGCACCTTTGCTTCTACGGTTTCCGTAAAGAGATCACGAATATGGTCAAATACACCCGTGTAAGTTGCTGGATTGCTTCTTGGGGTTCTTCCGATTGGTGATTGGTCAATGTCAATAACTTTTTCAAAATCTTCTCCACCAATAACAGCCTCACACTTACCAGGACTTACCTTAGAACGATAAATGATTTTTCTTAATGAGTTTAATAAAATTTCATTAATTAGGGTTGATTTACCGCTACCACTAACGCCTGTACAAACTGTCAATACTCCTTGAGGTATCGTAACATCAATGTTTTTTAAATTATTTTCTGAAGCATTTTGAATTCTTATAAACCGTCCATTACCAATTCTTCTCAAAGTTGGGGTAGGGATACTTCTTTTTCCTGATAAATATTGACCTGTTATGCTTTTTTCATTTTTCATAACTTCATCAACAGTTCCTGCAGCCACTACTTCGCCACCATGTTCTCCTGCATATGGACCAATGTCGATTAAATAATCACATTCTCTCATAATTTCTTCATCATGTTCAACAACGATTAATGTATTGCCTAAATCACGCATTTCTTTTAAAGACTTGATTAAGCGATAATTATCGCGTTGATGCAATCCGATTGAAGGCTCATCTAAAACATATAAAACTCCAGTCAGATGAGAACCGATTTGCGTTGCCAAACGAATACGTTGGCTTTCACCACCAGACAAAGTGCCACTAGCACGTGAAAGGGTCAAATAATCCAACCCAACATTAATCAAGAAATTTAATCGCTCCTTAATTTCTTTTAAGACTAGATGTGCAATTTTTTGATCAGTTTCACTTAATGTTAACTTATCAAGAAATTCATATGCTTCGATAATCGTCTTTTCCGTAAATTCCCATATATTTATTCCGCCAACTAAGACACTTAACGCTTCCTTTGATAACCTTTGTCCGTGGCAAGATGGACATTCATAATCAGAAAGATAAGTATTATAATACTCACGAGCCATATTTGAGGTAGTTGCAAGATATCTTCTTTCAATTAATGATGCAATTCCCTCTATGTATTGGTTTCGTCTAATTGTACTAGCTCCTCTAGTTGTTATTTCATATGAAATTTTATCTTTAGACCCTACCATAATAATGTCTTTTTCTTCATCACTTAAATCACGATATGGTTTATCTAAATCGATTCCATAGTACGAAGTCATTTTTTCGAATACTTGCCAATCGATATTTTCAGTATCAACGATGTTTCGAAGATACTTAATCGCCCCTTCACGAATCGATAATGAAGCATCTGTGACTAATAGATTCTCATCAATTTTTTGTAATACACCAAGACCTTTGCATTCATGACAAGCACCAAACGGAGAATTAAACGAAAATAATCGTGGTTCAAGCTTCGGAATTGAAAAATCACAGTAGGGGCATGCTAAGTGTTCACTAAACATTGATTCAATCCCTTCAATTGATACAATTACTTTTCCTTCGCCAAACTTTAAAGCTAATTCTAAGGAACTATATAATCTTGAACGAATATCTTCTCGTAATTTTATACGGTCAACAATTATTTCAATATTATGTTTTTTATTTTTATCAAGCTCGATGTGATCATCTAAATCAATAGTTTCACCATTTATCCTTACCTTTGTAAATCCTTCTTTTCTAATTAACTCCAAAGTTTTTTCATGAGTGCCTTTTTTCCCGAAAACTATCGGACTATAAATGATGATTCTTGATTCCTCTGTTGCCTCAAAGATTCTATCCACCATTTGGTTGACAGTTTGAGCGCTGATTTCCGTATGATGTTCCGGACAAAATGCTTTTCCAATTCGCGCATATAATAAACGCATATAATCGTATATTTCTGTTACTGTACCGACGGTTGAGCGGGGGTTTTTATTGGTAGTTTTTTGGTCAATTGATATTGCAGGAGATAAACCTTCAATAGAATCAACATCAGGTTTATCAATATTGCCTAAAAATTGTCTGGCATATGCCGATAAACTCTCCACATACCTTCTTTGACCTTCTGCATAAATCGTATCAAAGGCCAACGAAGTTTTTCCACTTCCAGATAAACCCGTCATTACAACAAGTTTATCTTTCGGTATTTTCAAATTGATGTTTTTTAAATTATTTTCACGAGCACCTTTGATCTCGATATATTTTTGCATTTTTTATTCACCTATTAATTCTAGAAATTCCTTCTCATCTATGATTTTAATGTTTAACTTTTGTGCTTGAACCAATTTGCTTCCGGCATCGGTTCCAGCTAAAACAAAAGAAGTATTTTTACTAACTGAACTTGAAGTTGACCCGCCATGCTTTTCAATTAGCTTTGATGCTGCATCGCGTGTTAAGTTATCCAATTTCCCAGTTAATACCACTGTTTTACCACTTAAGATTTTATTTGATTTATCAATTCTTTCAACTTTTGGATCGATGCCTAAACTTTTAAGTTCCATAATTAACGTGCGATTATTTTTAAAATATTCGACAATATTCTTTGCAGTTGCATCGCCAATATCCTTAATATTAACTAAATCATAATATGACGCTTCCATTAACTCATCAAATGAAGAATAGTTTTCAGCAATTATCTTTGATACTTTCGATCCGACTAATCTAATCCCTAAAGATGTTAATACTTGAGGAAAACTGTTTGCTTTTGTTTTCTCAATACTCTCCAAAAGATTATTAACACTTTTTTCGCCTAAACCCTCGATTTTCATTAATTCCTGTTTGTGATTCTTCAACATATAAAAATCAGCAATTGAGTTAATATAACCTAACTTCATCATCAATTCAACGAGCTTTTCTCCCATGCCTTCAATATTCATGGCACTTCTTGAAGCAAAGTAAATCAAACCTGCTTGTTTGATGCCTGGGCACTCTGGATTTAAACAGTAATAATCAGCACTATCTTTAACTAAAGATGAACCACAGTCAGGACATTCTTCAATCATTTGATAAGGGGTTGTATTTTGTCTACGGTCAAAATTAACTCGCACTACTTCCGGAATTATCTCTCCTGCTTTTCTGACAACAACAAAATCGCCGATTCTAATATCTCGTTCTTTAATGAAATCTTCATTATTAAGGGTTGCTCTTTGAACGAGAGTACCTGCAATCATCACTGGTTCTAAAATCGCATTAGGATTAACACTTCCCGTTCTGCCAACAGAATAAATGATATCAATCAGTTTCGTTTCTACTTCCAAAGCAGGAAACTTATAAGCAATAGCCCACTTTGGAGATTTAACTGTGTAGCCGATTTCTTCTTGCATATTAATGTCATTGACTTTGATAACAACACCATCGGTTTCATATTCTAAATGATGACGTTCATCTTTCCACTTTTCCAAGTATGTTAAAACATCATCGATATCTTGACAATACTGATAGTAAGGATTAACTTGAAATCCTAACGTTTGTAAAGTTTCTAATACTTCGAATTGAGTTGTAATATTATAATTTTCCGGATTAACAATGATATAATTAAAAAGATCAAGTTTTCGTTTTTGAGTGATTTCAGGATCTAATTGTCGAAGTGGCCCACCGGCTGCATTGCGGGGGTTTCGGAACTGCTCTTCACCCAATGCAACTCTTTCTTCATTCAACTCTTCAAATACAGTCTTTTGCATATATACTTCACCACGAACCTCAATATTAACATTATCTTTTAATACTTTTGGTAAAGTTCTAACCATTCTAAGATTATCAGTAATATTTTCACCAACAAATCCATTGCCTCTAGTTGCCCCTAATGAAAAAATCCCATTTTTATAGGTAATACTGCAGGCGATTCCGTCAATTTTAAGTTCACACACATATGATGGTTTAAAGCCTTCTTTTATAATCCGCTTATGGAAATCCAATACTTCTTCTTTGTTGAAAGCATTTGCTAAGGACAACATCGGTTTAGTATGAAATACTTTTTCTAATTTAACTGACACTTCATCACCAACTCTTTGTGTTGGTGAATTCTTTAATATAAACTCTGGGTACTGTTTTTCCAAAGTTTCTAATTCACGCAATAATCTGTCATACTCAGCATCATTGATACTTGGATTGTCATTGACATAGTATTCATAACTGTAACGATTTAATAAATTTACCAATTCATTAATACGTGATTTTGGATCCATATTTTTTTCCTCTTATAAAAATAATCTCTTATTATTATACCATAACTTGGCACTTTTTACAAAATAATTGTATTTCGATAATATAAATTTTGTCACAAAAAAACCACATGATTGTATTTGTGCCATATGTTTTATTATCTTTATTTTTTTGTTGATAAAAAAATGTAAAACAAGATAAATTGTATATAAAAACATTTACAAATAAAACTACCAAATTTAATATCATTTGTGTAATACCTTCACTACTTCTAACAATAATTCATATTAAAACATGTTGTATAATTATGTACCTATATTTTTATATATCTCTTATAAAAAGTGATTTTTGATTCATTTAATAATCCAAAACCATGCAAATTGTTTATAAAGATAGAACTACTTAATCTTAAAACGAAGATAAAAATATTAAACTAGTACATAATATGTGTACATAATTATTCAATCATTAAAACATTATAAAAATACTAAAAGCAGTGAAAAACCATACAAAAACATATAAATAATGATATTTTTTAAAGAAAAGGCGCAAATTCTATGCACCTATTTAATTGCATAGGTGGCAAACTCGTGGTATACCATAACTTGGCACTTTTTACAAATGATTCTATTTTGATAAAATAAATTTTGTCATAAAAAAAACATATGATTGCTTTTAACCATATGTTTTATTGTCTTTATTTTTTCTTGATAATAATATTATAAAACAAGATAAAATTGTATATTAAAAACATTACAAATAAAACTACCAAACTAATGATCATTTGTGTAATACCTTTAGGTGCAAACCCTAATAAAAGGAATAATGGGAATCCTAAAATAATGGCATATATTGATAATAAAATCAAATTAGATGCTGCTGGAGTTTCAAATTTTGGGTCAACTTCGCGAAGTAAAATTAAGCCAGTAGAATTAGTTCCGGTTAACATACCAAACAATGATATAAAGGCCTCATTTTCATATTTTGGAAAAGTTTTTTTAACTGCATACTTAACATAAAAATATGTAGCAACAGTTCCAACAGCACATATCAAAAGCAACGGTATTAATAACCCTTTTAAAATTTGAATATCTATCGCACCGATACCTGCAATAATCATTAAATCAAACATAAAGCCACCAACCCGATTAAGTAAGTAATTATTCGGATAATTACGATTCATCAGATTTGCTTTTTTTAAACCCTTAAATGTTGTTCTTAATAAAATTGCGAAAATAGTACCTAATAGAAAATTAAATCCTAAGACAAGCGGTTTTATCGTGTCTAGCAACCCTTCACCTTTTAGATTATAGATAAATAAAATAAATAAAAAGGTTAAGAAATAAACAAAAGCCATCAAGGCAATTTGAATTGTAAAACGATCAACTGATTCTGTTAGCGGAACATCATCAGGAGAAGAAACTTCTTCATTCGAAACAAATTTTACATCTTCAGTTACAAGTTTTAGTTTCCCTTGCTTCTTTAAAATATGCATATGAATTAATCCAACAAAACATGCGACTAGAAATCCAATTGCAGCAATTGTCAATCCAAAACTAGCACCACCGACTAAACCATAATCACCTTCAAAAATCTTTCCAAAGTTTAATGCTTGGCCAGAACCTTGACCAAATCCTAAAGGTAACAATAAACCTGATACGAATAATTTTGGAATATCAGGAAAAATTGTCACTGCTAAAAGTAAAGTAAGAGCTCCGCCCAAAATTCCCTGCATAACATATGTGTTAACAGTAATTAATCCAGCTTTAAATACCACACTCTTCTTTTCTTTAGCTTGTTTTAAACCTGGTGATTTTAAAGCGATTGCAATGCAACCTAATGCTAATGTATGGTAAGTAACAGCTTCTAAAAAACCCTTGTTAATATAATCTTTGATACCTGGTATTTGTCTTAATACAAGTAAGAAGATTCCAGCGATAATCGAAGTAGGTATTAATGATTTTCTTATTATAGTTGATTTTCTTCTTAAGGTGTTACCTATAAATAATAACAATGTTATTACTCCGATTTGAATCATTAATTCACTAATGGGCAAACTAAATTCCCAAAAATCTGTCCAAATGTTGTTCATGTGATGCTCCTGTTCTTTTATTTTTCAAGCAAAAATATAAATGCATATATTTGATTGCATTAAATTTTTTATCCCCTTTAATTTGATAAATATCATTATCAATATAGAACCCAAGCTTATTATGCCCTAACACAGTCATTGAAGTAATAGTTTTTAAATCAAACATATATCGTAATTCTTGTTTTTCCACAACTATTTTCTCAAAATCCATCATTACCTTCCCGGTTAATAGATCAGTTCTTTTTTTAGATCTTACAACATGTCTTAATAAAACATTGTCATCAGCAAATAATACTTTATTTTCATCAACATTTAAATTTGTTATATAGTCTTCTTGATACTTATACCAATCATGCACAATATTAAATTTAAATTTAGGATTTGATGTTTTAAATTTTAAATCCTCTGTATATTCAACATCCAAACCACATTTCGAACATCGAACATGGTCGCCTTTTGAAGTTAAAGTTTGTAACCCCTCACAAACTGGACACACATAAAATAAACTTTCTAAATACTCCGCTTTACGTTTACTTTTAAACTTAATATTTAATGTTAAATCATTAACTGATAAGTTTGTGACAATTTCACTGTATAGTTCATCATCAGATAATTTTTTAACTTCCTCAACACTTAATTCTTTTTTTACTTCACCGATCATCTTTCCGCGTCGGAGTTTGACTGAAAATCTAGGAGAAACCCCAAATCCTCCTTTAATATTATACAAAATTAACGGAACCTTTAAAACCCTAACGAGTTTCACAATTGCTGGATTTATGTGATTCAATTTATTTGTATAATTGCGATTTCCTTCAGGCGATAATGATATCTTAGAACCTTCTCTTGATATTCTAATACAATCTTTTACCGCTTGAATATCTTTGTATGATTTGCTCTTTGGAATTGGAGCAACCAAATAACGAATTAATGATGAAACAAATGGTATTGAAAATATATCATCTGTTGCCATAAAGTGAATCGGTCCTTTAAATGATAAACTAACCATAAAAGGATCAAAATTAGTAGGGTGATTAAATAAAATAAGGGCAGGCCCTTTTCCAAAATTATATTTTTCAGCTTTAAATCCATATCTTATTCTTAAATAGATAATGAAATATGGTTTTAGAAGACAAAATACAACTTTGTGGCGAAATTTAGTCCACATAAAATAAAAACCTCATAATAATCATATTTTCTAGTGATGATTTATTATAAAACTTTTAGTGATTAATGTCAACTACTTTGACATTCAAAGTAATTTAGAGGAAAACATTACTATTGAGATAACTTAACAAAAAGAGTCTCATTCAATTTATAAAGTTATTAATTACTGGTGATTGATAATAAAAAAATCCCTTCTCTAATTCTTTAGTGGAAGGGATTTAATTATTTTATTGAATTATTTAAATAAGGATAATTCTAAGCTTTTTTCCTTAAAGCAGGATGATTTAAAAGAATCTTTGTCAAACTTTTAGCTTGATCAAAAAATATCTGACCGTCATTACCGTTGATAGCAATAATAATTCCTTCTCCAAATTTATTATGAATAACTTTATCGCCGATTTTATAATCGGGTTTTTCATCGTTTGAAAGAAGTTCAATTTGTTTGACGGTATCAATTCTTTCGTCCTTCACAATTTCAAATTCAATATCATTGTTTTGTCTATTTGCGCCGGTAAACTCCAAGATAAATCTTGAAGTTTTATTATTGAAACGCTCACCATATAAGAGTCGATTTTTGGCACTAATTAAATACAACCGTTTTTTAGCTCTTGTAAAAGCTACATAGGCAATCCGACGCTCTTCTTCAAGTTCGTCTTCTGAGGAAAACCGAAATGTATTAGGAAAGACATTTTCTTCAAGACCAATCACAAAAACATATTCAAATTCCAAGCCCTTAACGGAATGTATTGTAGAAAGCGTAATTCCTTCTCGGTTTTGACGTTGATTTTGTAATTTATCATCTGAGAGGATAGCTTCATCGAAGGCTGCTTCTAAACGTTCTTTTCGGGTTAAAGAAGGATCACCTTCTTCAATTTGAACTAAGATACTTTTAAATTCTTCAACGTTCTCAATTCTTTCCTCACCGTCATCTTCGCTTTTTAAGTAATCATAATACTTAATTTTTTCTATTAAGAAATCAAATACCATAACCAAATTGGCCGCTTCAAGCAAAGCAGACATCGAAAGAATCATTTCTTTAAACTCATTTAAAGCTTGATATCGTTTTTCTGATAATAATGTTTTACAAGCATCAACGGCATCAAACAAGGTTAAACGATATTTTTTCTTAATTTCTAAAACTTTATTGACAGTTGCATCACCAAGTGAACGTGATGGGACATTAACAATTCTTTGAAAACTATATACATCATTAGGATTTACAATTAATTTAAAGTAGGCAATAATATCTTTCACTTCTCTTCTTCGTAAATATGAGATCCCTCCAAAGACTTGATATGGAAGCCCCATCTGAATTAATCCTAATTCCATATTCCTCATTAAACTGCTATTCCGATATAAAACTGCTATTGATGAATATTCAGAGCCTCGGATTTTTATGGAAAAAATCCGGTCTAGAATATAATCTACTTCCTCTTTTTCATTATAAGCCTGATATATTTGAACATCACTACTGTCACCAAGATCACAAGAAAACAATTTTTTATCCTCACGATTTTGGTTATGAGCGATAAGTAAATTACATCCATCGAGAATATGTTGCGTAGAGCGATAGTTTTGTGTTAAATAGAAAATCTGAAATTCAGGGAAATCATGTTTAAATAATTGCATATTTTCATAATTTGTGCCCCGAAATGAATAAATACTCTGGTCATCATCACCAACAACAAATAAATTTCTGCTATTGATTGTTAACAGCTTAACTATTTCATATTGGATTAGGTTCGTGTCTTGGAATTCATCAACTAGAACATATTGAAATTTCTTACAGTATCGTTCTAACACTTCCGGAAAATTGTAAAACAACTCATTAACCTTCAATAACAAATCCTCAAAGTCCAATAGATTCAATGATTTCATTTTTTCTTCATATAAACTAAATATTCTTTGTTCTATGGGATTACTTGGTTTTGAATTAAAGCATTTTACATAATTTATTTGTTTTTGCATTGATTTCCCTGAATATTTTTTCCGATCAATGTTATTCTCTTTTAACACCTCATTAACTATTTTTAACTGTTCTTCTTCATCAAGAATGGTAAAACTTTTGTCATAACCTAAATGCGTGATTTCGCGACGGAGGATTCTCGCACATAGGGAATGAAATGTAGAAATGGTAACATCGTATGAAATAGGTCCTACTAAATTAAGCAACCTGTTTTTCATTTCATTTGTAGCCTTATTTGTAAAGGTTATTGCTAAGATATTATATGGTTTTATTTTTTCGTGGGCAATCATATAGGCAACACGGTAAGTTAGGGTTCGTGTTTTACCACTTCCTGCACCAGCAAAGACCATAACTGGACCGTTAACAGCGATAACTGCTGCTTTTTGTTGCTCATTCAAGCTGCTTAACATATACTTCTCCTATTTTATTGATGATTTTAAAGAAACAATTCGATTAAAAACTAATTTAAGATCTGTAGAAGATTTATCAACAGTATAATACCCATCACGGATAAATTGGAACCTTTCAAGCTCTTCAAAATGTTCTTTTGCATTTTCAATATATCCATAATTTACAGTCCATGAATTTTTATTTACACGATCCAAAAAGTTTTTTTCTTCCCCTTCAACATCATCTAATATTAAAGGTTCAAATAAATTAAAAATCGCTTTTCTAGCTGTTGTTGCTTCCACAAAATGAATTGTTCCGTTTGGTTTACGTTCATTAAAACCAGTGCCACTTTTCGTTTCAGGATCATATGTGCAATGAACTTCAACGATTTCCCCATTTTCATCATATGTAACACTATTAGCTTTAATAAAATATGCATGATAAAGTCTTACTTCAAGACCTAAAGCTAAACGTTTATAGTGTTTATTAGGTTTTTCTATTAGAAAATCTTCACGTTCAATATATAAATATTTCGAAAAAGCAATTTTGCGAGATCCCAATTCTTCATTTTCGGAATTGTTGATAGCATCTAGATATTCAATTTTTCCCTCTTCATAATTATCAATCACTACTTTTAAAGGTTTGATTACTGCCATTAAACGTTGAGTTTTTAGTTTTAAATCTTCGCGTAAATATTGTTCTAACATTGCTCCATCAACAGTGGAATTGATTCTAGATAACCCTGAGGCCTTAATAAAGTTCTTAATGGCATCAGCTGTATAGCCTCTGCGTTTTAACCCAACAAGCGTTGGCATGCGTGGATCATCAAACCCTTCAACTAAACCTTTCTCAACAAGCATTTTTAGATAGCGTTTGCTCATTATTGTATTAGTGATGTTTAAGCGACCGAACTCTATTTGTTGTGGAACATTTTCCATTTCACATTTTTCAATTACCCAATCATATAATATGCGATGATTGTCATATTCCAAACTACAAAGAGAATGTGTAACTCCTTCAATTGCGTCTTGGATCGGATGGGCAAAATCATACATTGGATATATGCACCATTTATCACCTTGTCGATGATGATGAGCATATAAGATTCGATATAAAACCGGGTCACGCATGTTAATATTAGAATGAGACATATCTATTTTTGCTCTTAACACTTTTTCGCCTTCTTGATATTTACCCAATCTCATCTTTTCAAATAGTTCTAAATTTTCTTCCTTACTTCGATTTCGATAAGGTGAATTGATTCCTGGTTTAGTTAAGTCACCACGATATTGACGTATTTCTTCTTGCGATAAATCATCAATATATGCTAACCCCTTCTCTATTAATTTGATAGCCAATTGATATGTTTCTTCAAAATAGTCAGAACCAAATAAAATCTTTTCAGGTTTAAATCCCAACCATTCAATATCTTTCACAATCGCATCTACAAATTCTTCATCTTCATTTGCAGGATTGGTGTCATCAAAACGAAGATTAGTATAACCACCAAAATTCTCTGCCAATTCAAAATCCGTTATTATTGCTCTACCATGGCCAAGATGCAAATAAGCACTTGGTTCAGGGGGGAATCTGGTTACAATCTTCGTTACCTTTCCAGATTCTAAATCATTTTTCATAATTGTTTTAATAAAGTTTGATATTTCTTCCATGTTTTGTTCCTTTTGTCATTTATTGACATTAATAATGTTTATATTTTGTGCATTTGCATATTTTTCAAACAAGGAAATTGCGAATTGAAGATGCTTATCGAGATTGGTATTACTAAAGCAAATAATAAAGACTAATATATTGCGTGTATGAATCGTGATACTTGTCCTTTCAGTATCAGATGTTGTTGAACCGAAAGGACCAATCTCATCGACGTATACAGGAATATTACTGACATTAATCAAACCACGTCCGATTCCATAGTATATATCTGACTCATTTCCTAGCCTAATTAAGACATTGCCCTTGATTTTATCCAAATCAAGGACAGCGACTGATCTTTTAGTTTCAATAGATAAGATATTTCCTGCATCAACAATATTATTGATTCGGTACAACAAGTTACCTTTTACAATACGTCTTAGTAAAGATTCACAAGCAAGACGGTATCTGCTAGGATCCTTACCTAAAACCTTGTAGCCATCTCGAGCTTCCTTAATTAAAGGGATCTTTAATATATCTTCTAGTGTATATTTTTCTAGAATTTCTTTTTCATATCTTTCAATTAAAGAATTAATTTTGCTACTGTCTTCATTAATAACTTGCATCGACATTGCAATAATATTAAACTCAGGAAGTTTACTTGTTATTGACTTGTCGATTGTAATCATCATACAAGTTTAGCCCTTAAAGTTTCAATTTCTTTGGTTTTATAATAAACATCTTCTTTTATGGCTTCTGCTTTTTCACGTTGTTCTTTTTGAATTGACTTAATTTTGTCAATTTGACTAATCAAAGTATTATACTTTTTGATTATATCTTTTTCTTCTAATTCTTTTATACTTTTCTTACTATAATCAATTTTTGAACGCAAATCATCACGATAGACATCTAAAGCTTGGATTTCACCTTTCAATTTCAACATTTCAGTTCGTTGACTAGGATTATTAATAATTGCTTGAAGGGCTTGTTGCTTAGACTCAATTTGAGATTTTTTGTTATTGTAATCAATCATACAATCATTTAAAAATACTTTGCTTGAAACATATTGATAAACTTCTTCTTCTTGTGTTCGAAGTTTCTTTTCGAAATCAATACGTTTTTCTAATTCTGACTTCAATTCAGATATTTTTTGATAAAATTCATTATAATCTTTTGTTTTTTGTTTTACATCTTCTTCAAGAACATTGATTCGATTTCTAATGCTATCTTTTTGGGCTTTGATACGCTCATTCGGAACTTCTTTGATCTCCACTTGAGGTTCTTCAGATGCAGCCTTAAGCTCTTGTAATTGCTTAACAAGTTCATCTCTTTCGATTTCAGTTTGTTTCAATTCTAAATAATTTCCGTTTTCAGTTTCAAATTTTTCGCGTTTAAGATAAAATTCAATAGTCTGGTCCTCTTTATTTTGAAGATTGTTTAATTCGTTTTCCTTCGAACTTTCAAATGAATTATACTTTGTCTGAAGGCGATTCAAATCTTCATTTAATTCGTTTAATCGTTCTTCTTGCAATTGAAGTTCAATTAGGGCTTTAGATTTTGTTTTCTCAAAAATATCTTTTGATTGACTTGAGAAATCACGATTTGCAATAAAGTTTTGTTCTAACTGAATAATACGATCATTTAATGCATCAATCTCTGAATGTTTTTGATTAATTTTGTTTTGAATACTTTTAGCGCTATTTTGATATAATTCTTGCTCTTGATTTGAACGTTCAATCAATTCATTTTTCATTTCTCGAATAACTCTTATTTTACGTTTGTATTCAGGATCTTCGATATCTTCTTCAGTAAATGGTTTAAAATCATTCTGCATTGTTTGAATTAAATTATCTTTTTCTTTAATTTGTAATTCTAAATCTTTTATTTTATTCATTATCTCATCTTTTTCTTGCATTAACGATGCAGTTTGTTCATCTTTCGCATGGAGCTTATGCTCATATGACTCAGTAATTTCTTGGAGTTTTTTTTCTTTTTCAATTGTTATATTATGTAACTGAGCCCGATTACGATTCAATTCATCACGATATTCTTTTATTAATGAAATTGGTTCATTTTCGCCAACGATATTATTCTTAATCATATCCAAATCTGCTTTTAATTTGCGAATTTCATTAAAATAAGGATCGCGCTCATACATATCCGGATATTGATATGGGCGAGCAGAATAAGTGTTTCTTGAATACGGACAAGAAGGATCTTGATTATCATAATTATAATCACGACGATAATTTGGATTACTCATCTTCATTTGTTCGATTTCTTGAATTAAATAAGCCCGTTCCTGAGATAATTTTTCAAATAACTTCGAATTCTCTTGTTCTTTGGCTTTTAAATACTCATTGCTGCGATTTAATTCTGATATAAGGGATTCATATTTTGTATTTTCAGAATGCAAAGCTTCAATTTCACATTTAGCATCTTCAAGAGCTTTCTTTTCATCTTCAAGTGCCTGAAGTAGTTCTTCATTCTTCATAATTACAATATCATATTTAAATGTATTTTCTTCGTTAAGTCGCTCCAATTTTTCTTTTTCAGCTTTCAAACTTTCAATATCTTCAAAGATTTTATCCTTTGATTCATCTTCATTATGAAAGGCAACAATTTGTTCATTTAACTTTTCAATTTGATAATGTAATTCTTCAATATTGGTTTGATTTTGAAGGTTTAATTCATTTAATTTTTGCTCTTGATCTTTTAATTCTTCATTAGACTGATTTAAGTTATTAATTGTTATTAACAAGTTATCTCGTTCAACTTTAATTTGATCTAATTCATCGAGCAATTGTTTTTTATTCTCTTCATCATTTACAACATTATTAATTTGATTTTTTAAGTTTTCAATTTCATTTAGAGCTTGATTTTTTGATTCAATTTCTTCATTTAATTTTGATAACAAGTTAGTTTCCTCTAATGAAAAATTATCTATTTGTTGTTGTAAAGCATCCAATCTAATTGATAAAGCATTCTTATTACTTGTTTCTTCTTCAATTTTTAGTTTATAGGTTTCAATACTTTGATTTAATTCATCAATATTATTAAGAAGATTACTATTCTTTTGCTTCAATTCATTTAATTCCATAATAATTTGTTCTTTAACAATTGTTGAATCTTCTAAACGTTTAACTAACTGCTCTTCTGATAATTTAAATTGTTCGATATCATTTTTCAAATCATTATTGACATTTGTTAGAACTTGAATTTCTTGCATCAATGATTCTATTTTTTCTGTCTTAACAACTATTTCGTCTTGATGTTTGTGAATCAATTCATCTTCTGATAATTTCAAATGATCAATATTATCAGTTAGTTCATTTACCAATAAGAATAATGATTTATTTTCTTCCTTAATACTCTTTAATTCCTGAATAGCTTGCTGTTTAATTTGCGTTTCTTCTTTTAGTTTATTTACAAGCTGTTCTTCTTTATATTTCAAAGATTCGATATTTGAATTCAAATCTTCGATTAATGTTGATAACTTTTTATTTTCTTCTTTTTCATTCTCAAATTGTGCGATAACATCTTTTTTAAGTTTAGTTTCTTCTTTGATAATTAGATTTAAACGATTTTCTTTTGCTTCTAGTTGTTCAATATTTTCATTTAAATCTTTAATTGAAAAATTAAGTGCCTTATTTTCTGCTTTTAATTGCTCTAATTCATGGATTGTTTCCATTTTAAAATTAGCTTCTTCTTCAATTTGTTTTTGAAGATTTTCTTCTTTCATTTTCAATTGCTCAAAGTTATCATTTAAAAAAGCAATTTCTTGCAATAACGAACTTTTAACTTGATTAAGAAGTGATAACTGTTCTTCGGCCTGATTACGGTTTTGAACTTCATTTTTCAAACTTGCTTCTAATGAGAGAAGTTTTTGTTCAAAATCCTTGCGGTTTAAATTAACTAAATTTTCAAACTTCTCATTAGTTTTTAATGATTCTTGAAGTTGCGAATAGAATAGTTTATTTTCTTTGTTCAGTTGTTCAATCTGTTTATACAAGTTGTCAACTTGAATTTTAAATTCCTTATTTTTTGATTTTTCTTTCGTAACTTCAATATTTAAAGCTGCAATTTGGGAATTCAAATCACTTATTACCCGAACATGTTTTTCATAGATATCTTCAGATGCATGTAAATTCTTAAGAACCTTTTCATGTTCAGTTTTTAATGATTTTAGTTCTTGTTCGATTTTCATTCCACTTTCAGGTTTTTCAATTACCTTTTTTTGTTCAGCATGAGTTTTCATGAAAATTGGAGATAATTCAAAATTTTCAGGATCGATTATATTAACATCCTTAATTTTTAAATTGACGATTTTATCAATAATTTGATTCAAATTTTCAATTTGTGTTTGTAATTCTTCATTTTCTTCTTTTAAATCATCAACTTTTCGTTTTTCTTCTTCTAGTTCTTCATAAGATATGCCAAAAGAATCATCATCTTCAATTACTCCAAAAGCTTCTAATTGACTTTGAATAGTCTTTTCTTTATTTTGTATCTTTAAAGCTTCTTTCTCCATCAATTCTCGCTCAAGTTGTTTCTGAGCACGAATTTTTTCTTTTAATTGTTGGAGGTTAGAGATGACATTTTTTTCTTCAGGGGCTGTTTCTAGGGCAAGATTAGTTTGAGGTTCAATATTTTTAAAGACTGGAGTTGATTTGGTTTCATTAATGATAATTGGATTTTCAACTTTTTCTTCAACAGTTTTTGGTTTTATTGTAGTTGTTTTTGGTTTTGTTGAATTTGTCTTAGGTTTTGAACTTGCTTTCTCTTTTTCTTTTACTTTTTGAAGAGCTATTTTGGCTTTTTCCTTTTCTTTTGCTTTTTGAAGCGCTATTTTCGCTTTCTCTTTCTCTTTTGCTTTTTGAAGCGCTAATTTTGCTTTCTCTTTTTCCTTTGCCTTTTGAAGTGCTGTTTTAGTTTTATCATCTTGATTATTTTTAGCAACTTTAGCCTTGGTGTTTTCTTGTTTTTCAATTGATGAAGTCTGAAGTTCATTTTCATTATTTAAGTTATTAACTTCCATTTATTCCTCCACCTTTCTCCTAATTTATTAATCCGATAACCATTTTATACAAGAGATATCCGAATGTTGTTGCTGCTCCTCCTAAAGAAAGAAACAACAAGAAATTTTTAACGGCTATATAATATGGCTTTCGTTTTTTTAGATTATACGCTTTATCGACAGTTGCTTGACAGATAGTGTTAAAAGTTGAAATATTAAGTTGGCCTTCTTCAACTTCTTTGATATCTAGCGGCGCAATGTATGGATTTTTTTTATTATTTATATTTGATAAATAATATTTATAAGCTTTTCGATATTTCTTTTTATATTGTAAACTAATCGTTTTCTCAGATTTATTTAAAAAGTTTTGAGCCAACTGATATTCTTTGGTAAAGTCTTTTGAGACAACATTATAAATAGAAGAATAAAAGAGCATTATCAAAAGCAAATAAACAGTAGTATTACCAACAATTTTTAACCAATAAGTGTTTTCAAAAACATTTAGTAACGCATTATTAAAGCGATAACCAATTGCGACAGAGGATATCATTCCCCAAAAACTGCTCGTTGGAGCGATAATAATGACCATAAATATAAAGGTTACAATCAAAATTATTTTTATTTTAAATGGAACTCTTAAAAAGTTTACTCCACCGATAACTTCAACAGTTTTGTCATTTTCTTTAAACGCTTTTATTTTTTGAGTTGAATAATCATTATCCCATTTTTTAAATGTATTCTTAACAATTTTTTTACGTTTACGTGGCGAAAACTTAGGGTTGCGGATTATATCACCAAACGCCATCTCTTCCTTTTTAAAAGATATTAAGTATTCCTCTAAACTAGTTACTGGAAAAGGAGCTGTCGTTTCATTATACAAAAATGGATTTCCTCTTAGAAATGCTGCTTTTCCGGAATCTAGGTTGATTGATGTGCTCATATCATAATGGGATGAATCAGCAATTACAGGTTGATCAGTGGTGCATTTCACATATTTTCTGCCTGACAATTCATATACTTCAACGTTATTATTTTTAGCCACTTACAACCCCTCCTTTACTAAATGTTATTTATAATTTCTTTTAAATGGTCTGTAATATATTGGTTATTTAGATTTTTTATTTCTTGAAATAATGTATCAGCTACTTTTTTACGGCATCTTAAATCAAAAATCACACTATGAGAATTTGAAAATAATGCTTCTAAATAAACTTGTGCTTCTTGAGTTGAGATTATATTTTGGTTAACAGAATTATCAAGATTAGTCAGGATGATGTTGAAATCATCAATATCAAGTCCATCATTCAAATTGATATTGTAAGCTAAGTATTTATAGAAGAAATACTCATGATATAAGTCATATCCCTTTGTTGGATACAAAATCGAATCTTTAAGATAAGCTTTTAATAATGGATGAAATTTAGATAAATCACCGTTAACTAATTTATTATTATTTATAATAGTTAGAGCCGTTGAAATTGACATGTTATTATTCATTAATTTGATGGTTTCTTGATTGTTTAAAAAATCGTTTAATCCTGTAAAAATGTAAAACTCGATTGTATTAGGTTGTAAATCAGGATAATTTTCAACGAAGATATTAGCGAAAATAGCTAGTTCATCATAGTCATGAAAAATGTTTTCATAAGCTATTAGATAAGCATCCAAATCATTAATATTATCATCAACTAAATTTTTATATTCATCATAATGGCTTGTAAAGAAGTTAAGAGCTTCAAGTTTTTTTATAAAATCATTTCTAATTCTCAAATCACTAAAGTGATTTAGGATTTCATCTTTATTATTTTGAAAGATTTCATTAAGCTCAAAAACAGAATATGTGGAAAAATCATTAGATAACAAATTTTCATTTATGAAGATATATCCACGGTGATTTAATAAATAATTATACTTTTCTCTTAATATGGTATAATTTACGCTATTTTTTTCATGGGCAAGAATACTTAAAAATACAACTCTGTTATTAACTGTTTTAAGCAAACATCCGATATAATCTTCACCAACTAAATTATCATCAATTAATGTTTTTGACTCATCTGTCATGCTTGGATAGTATTCATTCTTTATTTGATTATTTATTTCATCAAGTGATTCATAAAAAGTATTTAACTCTAAATAGATAGAATAAACTTTTTTACCAGAAAGGTGTGCAAAAGCATTCTCATAATTTTGATGTTTTTCCACGTTTAGATATTGGTATTCGTTTAACTTAGAAATCGTTATTACTTCATTGCTTGTTTTTGTAAAGAGATCTGTAACAAAGAGATTATAATTTAAATTGGTCAACGGTTTCATCGAATACATGAGGATAATAATTAATACATACCCGTTGATAATCGCTAAGATACAAGCGTTCACCTTAGAGAAAGTATTGGGTTTTTTTGTTATTTGTTTAATAGCAGATACTTTAAATAATGAAAATATAAAACTTACAAACAATGCTATTAAAACATAGGCAATAATTCCAATTACAAGAATTGTTGTCGTATTTAAGTATTGACTCAAACCAATAAATTTTGTTACATTTTTAAAGACTTTATCTTGTATGAATGAATAAAAACTTAATGTTTCTAAAAGAAGGATAATCTTCTCAAATACAAAATATAAAACTATAAATGGAACAAGGATTGTAAAGGTTTTACGGGCTTGACGGTAGAAACCAAAGTATATTCCTGTAATGATTGATGCAATTAGGATAAGAAGTATTATTATATCAAAATTAAAAGTCTCAAAGTACCGCACTAAAGATCCTCCTCTTCATCTCAATTATCCCATACAATTTTTTCTAATTATAACATTTTTTATTAAATTTTACAATTGCTTTTAAAAAATTGCTTAAAAAGAAAAAAAAGCACTACAAAAAAGTAGTGCGAATAATTTTTTTACGAATTAGGAATTATATATATTTGTTTTGAATAATCGCTTAAAACAGTTTTCCATGTGTTATAGTTTTGAGCAGGAACATATATCTTACAATTTTTTGATAATCTTAATTTACCTTTAAATGCAACACTGTAAGGATTAATAGCATTTATATGAATTTCTTTTAAAGAGTATAAACGGTCAAGAGAATTCTCAGCAAAGGTGATTAATGGTTCTACAGCAGCAACATTAATGTTAATAGAACTGTAGATATTAGCATTATCAGAAAGTGTAGCTTTAATTAATGCATTTCCTCTAGCTAATGAAACACCATTTCCATTGTAAATATTAATGTCAAATATACTAGAATCAGATGACGACCATACTATTTCTCCGACTTTATATCCTTCTGCAGCAAGTTGAAGATAATCGCCTACATAAAGTCTTCTACCGCCTGTAAAGATAATCGGTTCATATGAATAGATGGTTTCCACCGATTTATTAGCAACTGCTTTAACATTTATTGTTGCAGTTGATGTATTGGAAGATGATGTTGATGTAGCTGTAATAGTAACATTACCAGTTCCTACAGCAGTAAGTCTACCGTTGCTGTCAACTGTTGCTACTGTCTCATCTGATGAAGACCAATTTACTGGGCCTTGAATAACAGTTAAATTCGCAATATCACCAACAAACCAATCACTCTTTAATGTAAAAACTAAATTAGGATCATTAGAAGTACTTGTGAAGGTTTTATCTTCTAATGGCAAAATGGTTACGGTTGCGGTTGAATAAAGGGTCCCGTTTGCACGGTTTGTTGCTTGAACTGTTACTGTTCCCGGTTGTTTTAAATCTAGTTTTCCTAATGAATTAATAGTAGCAATACTTGGTTCAAGTGTTGACCAGTCAACTAAAGCACCACTCGCTGAATAAAAGACATTATCGCCCATATAGACCGTTCTGTCACCATTAATTGTCATCGAATCTCTACTATTTAAATAAACGATATTTTCCGGCCCATACATCGAATTTTCATTAACATTGATATATAACTTCTCAATACCAGAGCTTGCAAATGCATACTTTCCAACATTTTTAAGACTTGAAGGAAGAGTAAGAGATTTTAAATTTTTTGTTTGGTAAAAAGCGAATTGTTCAATTGTTTCAATGGTATTTGGCAATTCTATTTCTTGCAATTTGCTTCGAGGTATTGTTACACTTAAGATTCTAGTGAAGTTGAAGAATGCATAATCGCCTATTGTTTTAACTGGAGCACCATCGATTTGTGAAGGAATAACGACTTTATTTGAATTAAATTCAGGATAAACAATTTTTACATAATCATTTTCAGATTTAACTCCTGCTTCACCACCATATATATATTTATAGTCAAATCCGTCACCAGTCAATATGATATTATTATAATAATTTTTATTTGGCTGATTTCCTAAAAGGGCTTCATCATATGCTGTAACGCTAACTTCAGTGGTAAAATTCCATTTTTCAAATGCATCTTTGAAAAAATAAACATAAAATTCTTTTTTTTCACTACCACCGCTTGTTTGTACAGATACAGTTACATAAGCACTAGAGTATTTTAAATTAACAACATCAGGAACAAAACTTTTTGTTGTGACTTTTTCAAAATCAGCAAAATACTCTTCTGCTGTATTATCTTGTAGAAAAAGATTATAACCGCCTGAGTTTTTTACATAAAAAATTTCAGCAACCTTCTCTATATCTTTAGAATTCATTGCGTCTATATATCTATTCCATAACGACTCGGGTGAGTTGCTTTTTGCGCATCCAGTTAGCGTTAAAACAAACGCAACTAATGCGATAATTAATAACTTCTTCACTCTCATGTGTCCTCCAAATTTACTATTGTTTATTAAGGTATTAAACCTACTGATTTACTATTAATTATTATACTATATAACGTCTTTGAAATCAACATTTTTCAAAAATCATTCATGGTAATATTTAAATAATCCTGCTACAGCAATCATAGCTGCATTGTCAGTACAGTATTTTAAAGACGGGAATGTCAATCTAACTTTCTCTAGCTTTGACACTTCATTTTCTAATGAAGACCTTAACCCACTATTAGCAGCTACACCTCCAGCAACAATAATATGTTTAACTGAATATTCTTTTGAGGCCTTGATCGTTTTATCAACCAAAACATTTACAACAGCATCCTGAAAAGAGCAACATAAATCTTGTGACCTAACTTCTTCATTTTTCATCTTTGCGGTATTAAGTAAATTGATTACTGCTGATTTTAAGCCTGAGAAAGAAAAATTATAATTATTCATGTCATTATAAACAGGGAGTTTATATGAAGGTTGTCCGATTTGTGCAAGTTTATCAACTTTAACTCCTCCAGGATATTCTAACCCCATTACTCTGCCAACTTTATCATATGCTTCACCGACAGCATCATCCATCGTTTCCCCGAGTTTTTCAAAGTCGTAATGCTGTTTCATTAAAATCAGTTGTGTGTGACCCCCAGAAACAACTAAAGCAAGCAGTGGAAATAAAAAATCACTTTCCAAATAATTAGCATAAATATGGCCTTTTATATGATCAACTTCGATATACTTTAAATTATGACATAAAGCAAAAGCCTTGGCAGCATTAATGCCTACTAATAATGAACCGATTAGCCCTGGCGTATTCGTTACTGCAACTAAATCAATGTCTTTAGCCGTAATGTTTGCTTGTGAAAGAGCTTCTTCAAAAACAATGGTTATTTTTTCAACATGATGACGGCTTGCCACTTCAGGAACTACACCACCGAATTTGCGATGAATATCAATTTGCGTATATACAATATTAGATAATACCACCCTGCCGTCTTTTACAACAGCAACACTGGTTTCATCACAACTAGTTTCCACACCTAAAACAATCATTTCTTTACCTCGAATTTTTTTATCATAACTAAGGCATTTGTTAAATCATGATAATATTGCTCTCTTTTGTGAGAAAAAGCAAAACCATATTTCTCATATAATTTTATTGCAATATCATTATTTTCTCGAACCTCAAGACTAATTGATGGGACTTTACTAAGCTTACATAGTTCTAAAGCAAACTCCAATAACATTGAACCAAAACCTAAACCTTGATATTTTTTATCAATATAAAAATTTATAATTTCAGCATTATCATCATTAATCCAAAGCCCAATATAGCCCCCTACTTGTCCTTCCACCTCTAACACTAGATAGTGAGCAAATGGATTTAGCTTGAGATCTGAATAGATCATATCATACCCCAAAGACACTCCAAAAATTTCTTCTTCACCTTTAATAATAGCATAGATATCATTTTCTTCTAATGGTCTAATTTGATATCTCATAATTCACCTCTTAAATAATTTGGAGCCAAACTATGTAGATCCTTAACTTTTGTTACTTTTAAGTTGATAGGGTTAACAAGATATTTTGATTTATCAATCAATTGATATTGATAAGAACTGATAGAATTAAAAAATTCGTCACTTCTTAAAAAACTATCATCAATTATTACATATTGCATCTTCGCATTTACTTCGATTAGTTTCCCGTAAACATAATCTTTTTTGGCTGCCATTGTTATGGCATAGATTCCATCACCGTCGAAATGTCCGCTTCCTAATAAATCCAAACTGCTAACAGTAAATAAAGGTATATTAAGTGTCCAACTAAACATCTTGGCAACGGTTAAGCTAACTCTTAAACCCGTATAAGAACCAGGCCCAATTCCAACAATAATTTTGTTGAAATCATTGACATTTAAATTATTTAAATGCAACCCTTCTTCGATAATCTTCAATAAATTTTCAGAATGATTATTTTTTCCTTCTGAGAATACCGAATAGATTATTTGATCATCTTCTAAGAAACAAACATATAAAAAGAGCGATGATGTATCTAAAATCATTGTTTTCATACATTCACACTTTCAATAATACTTATATACTTACTACTGTCACTAGATATTAGCACCAGTCTTTGATTATCATTCATTACTTTTATTTCAATATTCAATATTTCATCTGGCAATATATGTCTGATATTATCAGCCCATTCAACAACACACACACCATTTAATTCAAAGAATTCTTCCAAGTCATCATCACCGCTATTTCTATCAATTCGATATACATCCATATGATATAAAGTGAGCCTGCCTTGGTAAATCTTCAAAATGGTGAACGTTGGGCTATTGATTATTTCATCAATTTTTAATCCTCTACCAATGCCTTTTGTAAGGGTTGTCTTACCAGCACCTAAATCGCCACTAAGAGCGATAACCATATTTGCCTCTAATAATTTTCCGATATTTTCGCCAAGCAAAACCATTAGTTCATGGTTGGGTATTACAATTTCTTTTTTCACAAATGTCACCTATTATTTTATTATTATACCATGATCTCAAAATTATTTCACTATATTTTCAAATTTAAAGTATCGATTCAAGATAATTTGTAATTCCAATATAGATTGCATAAGCAACACGATCTTGATAAATATCCGTTTTCAATAGCGATGCTTCACGAAAATTTGAAAGAAAACCTACTTCAATTAAAGAGCCAGTTTTATTAGTGTTATCAATTAAATATTTCCCAGAAATTGATTTAGCGGATCTATTTGTATTTTGTAAAATTGCAAATAAAGTTTCTTGGATTGATTCCGATAATAATTTTGATTCAACGCCATTATTACTGTAAAAAACTTGAGATCCATAGATAGATGAATTAGGATAACTGTTAGCATGAATAGAAATAAACAATAAGCAATTTGAATTATTAATCATATCAACACGTTTATGAATATCATCACGTTTGTGGTTTTTTGAGCCATTTGGTGCAAGATCGTAATCACCACTACGTGTGAGTGTAACTTTATAACCTGCTTGTTCGAGATAATATTTTAATTTTATACTAATTGCTAAAACGATGTCTTTTTCATATATTCCGTCATTAGAAACAGCACCCCCATCAGGCCCCCCATGCCCTGGGTCGATGATAATTAAAGGTAGGGAATTGATTTCATTACTGACAATAATTGCTCCAGTTGAAGTAATCATTAAAATCCCTAACAAAATGAGATTTATTGTTTTTATAATTGCTTTATTCATCTTTTCTCACCTATATCAAACTTATTAGTGTAGTTAAGAAAAAATGACAAAAAAATCAAACATAGTTTTTCCTATCTTTGATTTTTTTATTTTATTATTTTATTTTTGAAAATAAATCACGATATATATCTTTAAGCTGTTCGGTTTCATCCGGAGTCAAATCTCTGATATACTTTCCCTCATCATTTTTTATCGTTGCAATATGATGCCCCATGATCTGCCCGTCTTTTACAACATAAACATCAGGAACAACTAGAACTTTTTTATCTTCGCGAACAATTAAGTCTCCAACCTTACTGTCTAGATACCCAACTAGTAATTGATAATCACTTGTATAATTCATTCGCATATCATATATATCCAAATATAATATTTTATCAACATTCATGTCAATCGCAGCATCATTTAAAATGGTTATAACTGCCATACAATAAGGACACTCATAAAGTTTTGGGTCAAAGGCAAAAAATATTACATAAGATCCTTCTGTTGATGTTAAAGCTTTTACAACCTCATCATAACTAACCTTTTCATAAACATGATGAATTCCTTTTAACACTGCATAATCATCTTCAATAGAATGTTTTTGGTTCGAGCATCCAACAATTAAGAAAAATAATAAAATTATTAAAAATACTTTTTTCATAATTTTTTCAACAATTCTTCTCTAAGCGATTCATAACCGCTTTTACCTAATAATGCAAACATATTCTTTTTATATGCTTCAACACCCTCTTGATTAAACGGATTAACTCCGAGTAAATAACCGCTGACTCCGCAACTAAACATCATGAAGTACACTAAATATCCATAATAATAAGCAGATATTTCTGGTAAATTAATGATGATATTAGGAACCTCACCATCAACATGAGCTAATAATGTTCCTTTAAATGCTTGTTTATTGACTTCATCCAATGTTTTACTTGCTAAATAATTTAATTGATCAAAATCATCATTTTCACGTTTTATCACTAAATCTGTCTCTGGCATCACTATATTCAAAACCGTTTCAAATATGTGTCGCTTGCCATCTTGGACATATTGCCCTAAAGAATGAAGGTCAGTCGTATATGTTACACTTGATGGATATATACCTTGATGGTCTTTACCTTCAGATTCACCGAATAGTTGTTTGTACCATTCACTTAAAAATGATAGTTTTGGTTCATAAGTGACGAGTATTTCAATTAATTTACCTCTTTGGTATAATAAATGACGAATTGCAGCATAGAGTAATGCCTCATTTTCTAAATAATTTTTATTTAGGCAATCTTGATATGCAGCTTTGGCGCCATCTATCATCTTAATAATATCAATATTACTTGCAGCAATTGGTAATAACCCGACTGGTGTTAATACTGAATAACGGCCGCCGATGTCTTCAGGAATTGAAAATATCTGATATTTATTGATAACAGCAAGACTATATAAAGCACCCTTATTCAGAGTTGTTGTACAATATACTCTTTGATTATAATTATCACCGTATTTAGATTCTAATAAATTCTTAAAGATACGAAAAGCAATAGCAGGTTCAGTAGTTGTTCCGGATTTTGATATAACATTAATTGAAAAATCCTTATTACTTAAATAATCCATTAATTCTTTAGTATATGTTGATGATAAAGTATTACCTACGAAAATAACCTCTAATTCATTTGCTTTTCTAAAATATGGTTTTAACATGGAAAGAGCACTTTTTGCACCCAAATAAGATCCGCCAATTCCAATAACTAAAAGTACTTCCGATGTATTTCGGATTTTTTCTGCAGCATCAAGGATTTGATTTATCTCGAGGTTATTAATTTTTAAGGGATAGTCAACCCACCCCAAAAAATCATTTCCTTCACCGTTTTTGTCAAGCAATTTGTTTTTCGCATTTATTGTTATTTGCTCATATTTTTCAATTTCACTTTGATTAACAAAACGCAAAACATTTTTATAATCTAACATTATCTTTCACCTTTTTTAATTTGTTTTTCGATAAAAGCAGGAATGCTTTTTTCTAATGATTTAAAGCCAATAATATATTTGGGGATTTCCCCCTTAATACCCCTAGTTTTATTTAAAAATTTATAACTCAACTTTAACTTCTTTTCCTTTTCATCAACATCCAAAACCTTTAATTTTACTTGTTGACCAACCGAAACATAGTCGTCAATATTACGGACAAAATTATCTGAGAACTCGGAGATGTGAATTAAGCCGTCATATTCACCGACACTTACGAAAGCACCATATCCTAAGATATTAGTAATCTTACCGTAGACTATTTCTCCTTTTTTTACCATTTTACACCTCTATTTGTAACTTACTGATATTATACCATACACTAAGTCAAATGTTAAGAAAAGAATAGAAAAAAAGATAAACCGCATTCTTAAGCAAATTTATCTTTATAGGAGCATTTTTTGCATAATTCCTCATCAATTTTACGGGTTGAAAAGGCTTTAAGCATGTTTTGATATCGACATGAAGATAATATTTCTTCAAGAGATTTTTCGAAAATATTACCGAGGTTAATATCGCCATTTCCATCCAAACAACATGGCACGACTGTTCCATCAACTAAGATACCAATATGCTCTTTAATCCCACGGCACCCTCTAAATTCGGAAATTTTAATCTCATTTGCAGGCCATGTAAACTCATCTTGATAAGAGAGATAAACATTAGGCAATATTTGATTTTGATTATTATTGATTTTAATCTGCAGTTGATCTTCAAGATAGGCAATTGTATTAGTTTTTAATTGGTTATTTCCCATCCAAAACCGCAAGGAAATTAAGAAAACTTTCGAATTTTCAATCTTTTTAATCAATTGGATAATATCTTTTAGATATAATTCTTGCTTTCTTTCATCAATTTCACTTATAGCATGCATTGAGATGTTTAACTGTCGTAAGGCCTTTGCTTTTAATAAGATCTCTTGAACATCACCAATTAAGGTTCCGTTTGTTGTTATATTAACTTTAAAACCTTGCTGATAAGCTTCATTTAAAATTGAATCTAACTCAGGATGGATCAGAGGTTCCCCTTTAATATGCAGATAAATATATTCAGTATAATGCCTAACTTTTGATAATATCATTTTGAAATTTTCAACACTCATTAATTTTTTTTCGCGATTTAATGGCAGACAAAATTTACATTTCAAATTACAAATGTTCGTAATTTCAATATATATTTTTTTAAATTTTATTGGTTTCATTGTATTTTGCTGGCATTAAAGAATAAATTAATGCAAATAATGATGTATATAAAGAAAATCTGAAAAAAGATATTGTATTTGCAAATAATATAAGCATTAAACTAATTATTAAAAGACAAAATACTAAGATAATTTTTTTGATTAATTTGCTTTTTACATATTGCGTAACTAAAATTTCTCGTACGATAATACCTATTGGTAAGACAAAATTAAAATTAATAACCAGCAATAAATACATTTGTTGATGAATCAAGATGTTAGGTTCTTCTACTGCCATTATTGCTTTTAATTTTGTCATTGTTAAAGCCATTAACACAAGACCGATAATTAAACAAATATAATAAAATAACTTTCCAAACCCTTGCTTAAACATATTTAATCTACTGTTTCAACGCCAACAATTCCTGGCACTTCTTCTAATAAAATTGCTTCAATTCCATCTCTTAGCGTTAAATCAATGCTAGCACAACCAACACAAGCTCCAATCATGCGAATGTAAACAATTCCGTTTTCAATATTAACGTATTCACAATCGCCTCCATCTCGTTGAAGATAAGGCCTAATTTTATTTATGATCGTTTTAACTTTATTTTCTGTTTCCTGCTTTTTTGTATTATTATCTTCCATAGTTGACATCCTTTCTATTTTTTTTATTTATGTATATTATATCACAAAAATAAGAATTTAATAGAAATATGATAAATGAATTTTAATCGACATCCCAAGGCCCAGGAACAATATGATCCCCTTCAGATGGACCACCACTAAAATAATATCTTGGGACTTGACCCTGAATAATTTGAACGACAATCGGAATTTTTGTAATGACATCAACTGTACTTTTTCTTAAAGGAATAATTGTCGTAATTTGAATCTTCGCAACAATATCAATTGTCAATAAGGTATTGTTGATTCCATAATGCTCAGATTTTGTTTCAACATCGCATTTCACACTTCCAATCGGATGGATTCTAATAGTTATATCCGGACCAACATTCGAAAACAATGTATCACTGATAACAATCCCAAAAGGCAACGTCAAATTATCTATTTGTTGATTATTTATTTTCAATAAAGATTCTTGAAGTTTTTGGGTTGTATCAGCCATTATTCGATTTATTTGATAGGTATTAATGGATATACTTTCTACTTGAGAGCTTTCGTTTGTATTAAGTCTAATTAGGTTATCCATATTAATACTAGGTAAAACTTCGCTTTGAATAGTTTTCGAAATCATGTTCGAAGCTTCTAATATTGCTTTTTGTTTCACATATATATCTACTCTTTCTGAAAAATATCCACTCAAAAAATTAATTGTAAATAACAAAATCATTACTATTAAAGTAGACTTAATAAAGATTTTAATTTTCTTTAAATTCATATTTATCCCTCAATTTAATTATAGTTTCCAATTTTTATTTAATGTATATTTTTTAATTTTACCTGTAATAATATTTTTGAGGTGAAAAGATGAAAGTAAAAGATTTGATGACAAAAAAAGTTATTACTGCAACAAAAGATGAAAAGATTTCTAGAATTGCGGAGTTAATGGCCGATTTTGATATTGGCATGGTAGTAATAATAAATGAAAATCGAGAAGTTTTAGGTGTAGTTACAGATCGCGATATTGTAATTAGAAATTTAGCAAAAAAGCGCTTCAGTGATGGGAGTGTCGACGAAGTAATGACTCATACATGTGTTGATATTCATCGTGATGCTGATGCAACCAGAGCATTAGAAATGATGGGAGAGTATCAAATTCGAAGACTCGTCGTTACCAATGATGATCGCAAGTTATGTGGGATTGTCAGTTTAGCAGATGTTGCACAAGTGAAATATACCAACAAACTAATCAATGAAACATTATATGAAATCTCTATTCCCAACCCCCAAAAAGATAAACCTCTACGATATTTAAAAGTTGATGATTATCCATTATAAAATTTTCTCCTATTTATGAATCCTCATTTGAGGATTTTCTTTACTTTTTATGAAAAAACGGTTATAATATTTCAAAAGAAAGGGAATATTAGAGGTCTTTTTTATGAAAAAAGATATAATCGCAAAACGTTCATATCATGCTTTAATAACACTTGTTGTTTCACTTTTAGTATTGTGGGGTGCATTTTTTATCTTGATGTTTCTTGGGGAAAAAAACAAATCCACATTATTAACATTTTTAATTATAACGATTATTTTTATGCCATTATTCGTTTATGATCTTATTAGACCACGGACTATTATCATCAGAAACCAACATCAATTGCTTATTTACCCCAATACAAAAAAAGAAGTATCAATAAGATTAAACGATATCATTAGCATCTCATCATATGACCCGGAAGATGATTATCAAACCTTTTCCATTCTAATAACGACAATTAACAATAAACACATTATTAAAAATATATCTAACCGAAAAAAAGTAATCGGAACTATCCACTCAATTATAAAAAAATATCGTGATATAGATTCCTATCTTAATCAAAAATGAGTTCATATGAACTCATTTTTTAAAGCTTTTTAAGGATCGGTTGTTCTTTTACAATTAAAACAACACATTCTGCTGAAATTCCTTCACCTCGACCGATATATCCTAACCCCTCACCTCTTGTGGCCTTAACATTAACCAAATTTGTACTTATATTTAAAAGATTTGCAATATTTGAGCGAATCTGATTCTTATATGGTTTTAAAATTGGTTTTTCTAAATAAACTGTTAAATCCAAATTAGAAATTTGATATCCACATTTTAAAAGAATCTTTTTGGCTTCGATAACAAAATAGTTAGAATTTATATCCTTATATTTTTCATCCGTATCAGGAAAATGAGTTCCTAAATCACCTAACCCTAACGCTCCGATAATTGATTCACTAACAACATGGAAAATAACGTCACCATCGGAATGCCCGATTAAACCAAAAGGGTAATCAATTAAAACTCCTCCTAATATTAATTTACGATTAGGTCCTAAACGATGTGTATCATGTGAATGCCCAATGCGAATATCCATTATTGGCCCTCCTTTAGTAAAAATTCCAAATATTTAATATCCTCATATGTTGTCACTTTAAAATTCAAATAACTTCCTAAGACAATCTTCGGATAAATATTAAGATACTTTTCAAGTAAAGAAACATCGTCTGTTGCATAGAAATTCTCGTGTTTTGCTTTGATTAAGGCTTGATTGTAGAACTTAAGATTAACACCTTGGGGAGTTTGAATTTGGTACAAATGCTCACGATTTAAGGTTGTAACTATTCCATCTTTCATCTCTTTTATGGTATCTTTTGATTGGACAGCTAAAACACTTGCATTGTATTGTTGAGCTTGCTCATATACTTCTAGAATATTAGAAGTTTTTATCAAAGCTCTAGCGCCATCATGAATCAGCACTACTTCACTTTCACATCTTTTGATTCCGTTTTCAACACTATCTTGACGCATTTTGCCTCCGACTGTTATTTCAATTTTGTTAAGGTTATCAAGATTTATAATCTCATGGTTTAATAAGGAAATATCATCTTCGGATACGACAATAATCACCTTTTTACATTCTTTTAAATTTAAAAACTTTTCCAATGAATATAAATAAATTGATTTTCCATTAATCTTATAAAAAACTTTATTATAGGGGAGATTTGTCCGTTCTCCTTTACCTGCAATTAAAAATATCGTATCAAACATAACATTTCCTCTTTACAAATTAAGGCTAATTAATATTAATTAGCCTTGATTTTTTATTTTAAATATTTATCTAAGAAATTATCACTTAAATCGATCCTATAATCATCTACTTGTTTTTTCTTCGGATAATAAATACTATAACTCTTAGCATATTTATCATCAGTCGCTAAATATAGAGCATCAAAGCCTGCTTTTATTAATGCTTCAGCAGATTGTTCTAAAACATTCTTTGTAGAAACAAGTCCAACTGAATTATTTAACTCAAATTTTAACTCATTGAAATAAATTTCAACACCAAGCAAATCGGAAACATTATTTTTCAAATCCCTTAAAATCATTTCATATACATCGAGATTATCGATAATCAAACAATACTCCAGTTTCCCTAATTTATAAACCTTATATTTATTGTATAAATTACCCTCATTTAATTTTGTGAAATATTTGATTACAACCATATCGCTAGCATCTTTACCTACTGTTTCGCTGATTTTTGGAATATCATCAAAGGAGATAAAAATTAAAGCAAATTGGTGATTTTCACCATATAGTTTTCGTACTTCACTTAATAAATCACTATAACCCTTAAAACTGATTTTGCTCTTTGAAAAATCACTACGTCTGATAACCATAAATTGATAATTATCATATTTAACGGTATGCTCTTCAAACCATTCAACACCATTTATTGTTTGCAAGCGGTAATATAACTTTTGAGTTGTTGTTGTAACAATCCGATTCTGAATGATCTTTAAATCTTCCTGAAGGATAAATTTTTCATATGCAGCTTGGTTAATTTCTGTTTCACTTATTCCAAGTAATTTAGAAAAAGATTTGGTTAGAATGTATTTTTTCTTTTCAAAATCATAATAGCAAATCGTATCTTCTAATAAATCATAATGAATATATAGACGTTTTTTAAATTCTTTATTAATACTTTCTTTATACAATTCTGGCAAAGTTAATTTTTGGTTAATTAACACATACCCTAGAAGTTTCCCATTTAAGATGATTTTCTTTTTCAAAAGTTCCAAATGTAAGGTTTGATTATTTGTAAGGGTAATATCTAAAGTGAAAATTTTCTCTTCGATATTTTTTAAATGATGAAGGAAATCTTTATAATTAATATCTTGACCTTCATAGACATATCTACTTATAGCTTGCGACCATAACCTATTTTTAGAAACCAAGTTTTTAAAGTTTTTATAAAACTGTTCTGTAAACATTAAAATTTTTGATTTTGCATTTAAATAGGCATAAATATTACTTTCAATATTTGATGGAGTTGATTCGATTAACTTTATTTTATGATTAAACGATTTAACGGAAATAAAATAAACAATCAAATTCAAGATTAATGAAATGAAAGCAAAGCCGACAATAAAATATATTATTCCGAAACCAAACATTTGTTTTCCGCGAAAGAAAATTCTTTCACCAAAAAAAGCAACATTTGAAATAAAAGTCAATAAGAATGGAATTGTTGAAAACTTTTTACGTTTGATTACGATTGAACTATATAATATAAATATTAGGAACAAAACAGGAATAAATAATCCAGTTTTATTTATAAGAATAAATTCTTTTATCTTATCTATCAAAACAAATTCCTCCTCATCGAATAATCATAGTTGCAGTTTTTTTGTTTGTTGCAAGCGGTATTTCATAAACATCACATAGTCTTAATAACGCCGATATATCGGGTTCATGGGGTTGTGATGTTAACGGATCTCGAAAAAAGATAACCAAGTCCATTTCGCCATTAGCAACTCGAGCTCCAATCTCTTGATCGCCACCAAGCGGTCCTGACTTAAAACAATGAAGCTTCAATTTCGTATGCTCCATTATTAGTTTTCCCGTAGTTCCAGTTGCAAACAAAGTATGTTCTTTTAAATACTCTTGATTAGCAGTTGCAAAATTTATCATGTCACTTTTCTTTTTATCATGAGCTATTAAAGCTATACGCATTTACTACACATCCTTTTCTCTATTATAACATAAATAAAAAATATTTCAAATAAATTTATTAAGAAAAAAGTAGCCCAAAATTTAGGCTACAATCGTTTTTTTATTTGCTGATTAAATATCTTTCCAACATTTCTTCTAAACGCTCTAACGACAATTCCAAGTTAATTGTTCCTTCTAATGCAATCGATATATTACCAGTTTCTTCAGATACAATAATTGTTAAAGCGTCTGATCTTTCACTTATTCCAATTGCCGCTCGATGGCGAGTTCCTAAAAATTTAGGAACATCATACTTATCAGTTGATGGAAAATAGGCACCTGCACACATAATCCGATTTTTCCTGATAATTACAGCCCCATCATGGCAAGCTGTCCCGGGAGTAAAAATTGTAGTTAATAACTCCTGAGTTATCGAAGATTTAATTTCAATCGCTTTATCAATATAACCAGACAAATTGTCTTCACGTTCAATCGTAATTAAAGCACCTATTTTTCGTTTAGACAAGTATTCTGCTGTATTAACTAGGATATTCATGATTTCTTTTTTCTCTTGTTTTGATGAATATACGGTATTGATTCTGTTTGGAGAAAAGAAATTTTCCAAAGCATATTTTATTTCTTGTGAATAAATGATAATAAAAACACCAAACACCCAAAACATAATATAATCAAAAAGTTTTAAGAAAATCATCAGCCCAAAAAAATAACTAAATAAGTAAATAAATCCTATTATTAAAAAGACAATTAAAATACGATATGCGTGGGCTTTCATTTTTACAACTTTATATATTAAAAATAATAACGCAATAACAAGTATAAAGTCAAAAATTAATCTAATGATTCCTGCAGTGGAAAAATCATTTGTATAATTTTTTAAATTCTCAATTACCGGTTCAAACATCAATTTCACCTACTTTATTAAATATTTTATTAATTTTATTCTTTCGTTCATCATCTATTTCATGTTTCGATAAGAAATATTTAATCATTTTCTCATCTTGTTCATCGATAGCATAATCAATTGGCAGATTATTAACCTCATCAAAGACCATCATTTCAGCACCATGTTCAACTAAGTATTTCACAATCTCCAAATTACCATTAATGACCGCTAAATGAAGTGGTGTCTGCTCTAATTCTGAACCAATATCCACATCACACCCGTGATTAATTAAACTTTTAATAAAGTTTAATTTATTCTCAATAACAGCACGATGAAGAGGGGTTTCCGAGGCTTCATTCGCAAGATTGGGGTTTACTCCTGAATCTAAGAATAAATTAAACAACTTTAGATTATTCAGTTTTAAAGCAATATGAAGCAAAGTTTTTCCACCGTGACTTTGGGTATTAAGATCAATATCGGCATCTTTCAATTTATTAACAGTACTTCTAATGTAATAATAACGGTGGGAATCCTGTTTAACGCATCGGACAAATTCCTTAAAAATCTTTTTATCTCCTCGTTTAAACATGATCAATCTCCGCTAAAATTTTATCAATCGCCTTTTCAATTGAAGCTAACAATTCCATTGACCAAATCAAGATTATTTTAAAATTATATTTTAAATTAGTCAAATAATAGTCACGATAATCATTTAAAGTTTCATAATTAATGTTATTATCATCCCAAAATAATATTATTCCATATAATACAGAATTTTTTTCGAGAATAAAAGTTAATTCATTATTTGAAGAATATACATTCAAACCTTTTTCTTCGAGACGTATTGCAAGATTTTTCACCAAAGCAGAAGTGAAATTTTTAAAAAATACTTCTTCATTGCTAACAATACGGTTTAAACTTTCAATAAAATGAAAGTTGCTGCCGCTACTTAGTAAATTGTTATAATCATAGATGATTAGTTTTTTTCGGCACAATAATAAATTATCAATCATATTAGCAACTACATGTTCAACATCAATCTTATAATAATCATCTAGATACAAAATATTGTAATCAGCATCATATAAATATCCAAGTGATAAATCGCATATATTTAACTTATTATTATAGATCTCAATTATTTGATCATTGGAATATCCGTTTTCTAGGAAAAGGTTAGTTAGTTGTTCAAAAACTAAGCGTTGCTGATCAAATCCACCAATAAATAAATTTATTTTATAATCATTATTATCTTTAAAAAGCAGACATATATATTCTATTAATTTGTCAAAGATTAACTCGATTCCAAAGTTTTCATGATAGTTATTGCGAATAACTCCTTTCAAACCACGCATATGAAATAATAGATTCTTAGGGGTAGGTACAAACCTGTAATTTAAATTATAAGTTGGACGCAGCCTAGAAATTAAATTATTTGCAATTGTACTGTGTAGTTGATATTCACCTGCAATAATCACTTGAAAAGCTTCAATTGCATGATAATATTCATTTGCACTTAAAAGATGAGCATCATCAATAATCACAAGGTCAAAATCATGAATATTTAAAAAATTGTTAACAATTTGAGTCGTTGATAGAAACAATTTCTTAATTTGGTTCGTTCTTTTAATGTAACTGCGATAATCCAAATTTTTAATTCCTAGAACACTAAATCTCATTCCGCTATTGCGTTTTATGTTCTTAAATACTTTGTTTTCAATATTATCAATTAAAGCTTTTTCTTCTTTGATTGTGAGCATTAACGAATTTTCTAGAAAGTGATAATCCTCAAGATCAGGATACTTTTCTAAAACATAGTCTTTAAGCATAGTAAAATAAGTAAACTTAAAGTTATTGATTAGATTCTGAGATTTAGAATTGATAATATAATTTATAAATTTATCCAACTTATATGAACTCAAAACTTGAAGATTTTCCGTTATATTCAAATAGATTATTAATTCCTCTTTAGAATTGAGAAGGATACTCAACCGATTGATATTATTTATGAAAGAATCATAGTAATATTTAGAAACATCATCTTTATATATTCTAAAAAACATCGTAAACGTTTGATCCAAACTTGTTGTAACTTCATTACATTTTTTCAATTCTTCGAAAATGTAACCATGATTAGTTTCATCCAAACTATCTAGCATTTTCGAATGATCTTCAAAACATTGAATGTATAGTGAAAAAGCTTGTAATACAGTCGAAATAGTATTTATATTGGTATGATGATCGTGATATAAATCTTGGTACAAGTAAGCATATTTTTCATTACTTTTTAATGCATTTTTTGCTGCTTTTATCTTATATATAGATTTTTTAAATTTAAAATATTCTTCAGGTTTAATATATTTGTCATTTGTAGATTTTGTAAGGATATAGATTCTATCATTTGATGCATAGGCTTTTTGCAAATAACTGCTGATTATCTTGATATCATTAATTTTATCAATATATTCTTCCTTAAAGTCAGCAAATTGATAGTTTTGAAAAAATGAATATAAATCATTTATCTCATTACATGATCTTTTCAATAGCTCAAATGATTTAAAATTGTTTCTAATCATTCGATAATTACTATTAGATACATCACACATCCGATTTAAAAATTTTATAATTTTATTTTTTATAACACCTATAGGAAGTGATTTTACAAAAATATTAAAATTTGTTAAATCCTCCAAAACTAACCTATCTGCCTTGTAGCCAACCAATTGAATAAACTTATCTTGACTGATGTTAATGGCATCACGGAGTTCTCTAACTCTTTTAATCGATTTGATAATATGAGTAAAATCTTGATTTTTATTAAGATTAGCAATAATTTTATAATCTGACTTATTGATTATTTGTTCAGAATTGTGGTATTTCTCAATAAGATCAATCTTATCTAACAATTCAACATCTTTCACTTTCGGAAGAATCTTCGAATAAGATTTTAATTCCTCCTTATCATTTTCAATTTGGATTAGGATTTGTTCGGCTAGTTTATAAATTTCTTCGAAAACGCCTTTTGTAACAATATTAATAAATTTACTGTTAATATGAGGACGATGAATTATTTCATTTAATTTAGTTAATTCATTAATGATTTTATTTTCAGGTTCAAAATGCCAATTCATGACATGCATTACCTTTGATAGTGATTTTTGAAAAATATCTATCTGGGCTAGACTCTTATTAATTTTCACAACCAGATTCATTCGATCGCGAATTATTTTATCGACCTTATCTAAATCATTTTCAGTAAAAAATGGCCCTAAGATATGTTCAATTTCACTATCAATGTCGAGGTTTTCGTAATTATCATATTTATGGTTTATAAAATATTCCATTTCCTGTAATTGATAAATCTCATTTTTCAGGTTTCGATATTCTTCTTTTGCTTGGGCAAAAACCTTAAATGTTGGTTCTTTCCAAGACTTAGGAACATCATTTATATTTAAACCTTTATAATTAAAAATCAATGTTTTTAAGAATGCATAATTACTAATTTCCTTAAATCCATACTCTATTTCTAGTTTTTCCTTAACGCTTTGAAGATAAGAATAAGATTTATGAATTTGATAAATTAAAGATATTACTTGGTTGGGGTATTGGATATTATTTATAATTGGCACATTCTTCCAGATGCTATTTTGGAGATTATCTATTTTCCCAATTGCACTTTCAATATTTTCAAGGGCTTTAACAACTTCTAAATATTCATGTTTGTATAAATTCCTAAGATTACCAATTTCTAAGAGTTCAACATCTTTATTTTGTAAGATAATCAGTTGATTAACAACATCGATAAAGCGATGGTCTAAAATTCGGGCCGTCATTGACGATTCATAATCATTAATATACTGATAGTTTTGCAATAAATTTTCATAATCTTCATTAACTGATACGTTTTTGGGAGTAATTATAAGCTCTCCTTGATGAAAACTAGCAAACGATTTTGAAAGATTAGTCACGTACTGATGCATTTTTTTATTTTCAAAAAAATGATATACATCATCAAGAGTCTCTCTCATATTTGAAATGTATAAAACCCGTCGATCTTGATGAATTGCGTTTATAGCTATATTCAATAATGTTGTTGTTTTCCCGGTACCATGTCGACCAGTGATGACAATATTTTGTCCTTCAAAAGCACTATGAATAATAGCTCTTTGGGTCCGGTTAAGCAATCTTGAATAATAAACAGAATCTTTAACGGTTGCATAAAGTTTATCATACAAAAAGGATTCATTATATTTTGCAATTGCAAATTTATCATGATTAATTTTAATTTCCTTTTCCCGTAGATATGCGAATGTAAGGTAATTTTCTAATTTTAAATTTAATTCACCATGACGCTCAAAACCCATGCAAAATTTATCAATTGTATATAGGTTATCTAACTTTTCAGGAATTGATACCATGATGTTTTTTATTTGTGCTAAAAAACTTATTAAAATTGGGTTTTCGACTGGTCTTGAAATCTGTTGTACAAAAATTTTATCATTTTCAATATATAAATTAATTGGTATCAAAATAATTGGTGTAAATATTTCCCGATTATTTTCATTCTTCATTTTTATTAAACCGTACGTAATAAATAATTGTAACGATTTATTTTTTGCATTTAAATTGTCAAAAAATAAAAAAGGAATTAGATTTTTTAATTCAGAATCGTTAACAGTACTCTTCCCAATTCCATTATTTTGAATTGGATAAAAAGTAATATCTTCAATATTAACTAATTCATAGTTTAATAATCGCTCCAAAATAAGATAATTGATATTTCCTAATTCCAAAAATTCTGTGGAAATAACATCGATTAAATGATTATTATCACGGGTAATATTAAATTTTGAAATAGAATCTTTCATTTTAATCATTCCTTTTATCCTTAATAAAAATCGTTGTTATCATTCATTATTATACCAGTTTTTCTCATAAATAGATATATTAAAATTAAATTTCATTTAAAAACGAAGTTAGAATCTAACTTCGTTTCTCAATTAATATTTTATTATTTTCATACTTGACAATATATTTCCGATTAGGTTTTAGATTGTCAAAGTTACTTAATTCTTTCACAAGTTTCGAATAAATTGATTTATCAAACTCAGCAATATTTAAAACAATATTATAATTAAAGTCTTTCATTTTTGTTAAAATTGTTTTAATCTTATTAAAATAAAAGTCATTATGATCAACTTTCTTTAATATTTCATCGATATAAGGGTTAATTTTGTTTGAAACAGTATTTTCATTTTCTTTCGTCATAAATCCTATCTTTATGTGTTTTGATTCTGATATAAAGACAAATATTGTATTTTTAAAAGAGATTAATCTGCCTTTAGAATCTAATACCTTCCCTTCTTTTAGAATTGTTTCGATTTGTTTAAGAATATTGCTATTTCCTGCTTCATAATTTTTTAAAATTACTACGGAGATTGGAAATTTAATAACATGTTCGGTTAAAATTCCTCCTTCCTCGTAACCAACGTACCCAGCAGGGGAGCCAATTAAAGAAGAAGCATAATGTGCATCATGAAACTTTGATAAATCCAGCGATAAAATAACTTCATCCTTGATATTAAATACCAATTTTAAATCTTCTAATAATAAATCAAGATTATCTTCGGTTGTTTCCACATTCAGAATTGTTGTGCGGATTTGCAAGTTCATAAAGTATTGGCGATAATACTTTTCTAGATTATGATAATACTTTATTTTTTCAATATTATGATTAATCTCCTGATATTCTAATCCTAAACTCTCATAAATTATTTTATCAACATCTTCTTTTAAAACTTCATTACGATTGTTTAGTTTGCACACTAATCCCGCTTCATCCAAAATGTCTATTGCTTTATCAGGTAATTTTCGATTTTGAAGGAAACTAGATGATGATATTATATAATTTAATATTTCTTCAAAATACTTAACTTTATGAAACTCTTCGTATTTATATGCAATTCCTTTTATTATTTCTAAAGCTTCTTCGGGCGAAGCTTCATCGATAAACACATTTTGAAATCTTCTCGATAAGGCTTTATCCTTTTCAATATATTTATAATATTCTTCTAACGTAGTTGCACCAATACACTTTATCTCACTACGAGCTAAAATCGGTTTTAAAATATTAGCAATATCCAATGTGCCTTCACTTGAGCCAGACCCCACGATATTATGAATTTCATCAATGAAGATAATTGAATTAGGGTTTTTAATTTTATCTATCACAAATAATAATCTTTCTTCTAAGTCACCACGATACTTTGTTCCGGCAATTACCATCCCCAAATCCAATCGGTAAATATTAATATTCGGATTAGTTTCAAGATATTTCATTGCTACTCCTTCAACAAGTGCACTTTTTCCAACTCCAGCGCTTCCAATTAACATTGGATTATTTTTCTGTTTTTTAGAAAGAATTCTAATTATTTTATCTATCGCTTGTTTCCGGCCGATGAATGGATTTAGGCGATTCAATTTTGCCTCTTTGGTAATATTGATCAAATAATTGTTGCTCGGGTCATTATTCATTCCGAAATCAAACACATTGTTTAAATCTTCGAGTAAATCAGATACATCAACTCCGAGTTTCTCAATGATATGAAGAGCGATTGAAGAAGGAGTGCTAAGCATAGCATAACAGATATGTTCTTCAAACACATATTTACTATCTTCTTGAGAAGCTATTTTTTTTGAATTATTTATAATTTCGATAAATTTAATTGTATATTCAACATGAGTGGCATTTTTCCTTAAGATGACTAACTTATTTAATTCACGTTCAATTGTATCTGCTGTTATCCCATATTCTTTAAAAATAAACTTACAAGAGCCATCTTCCAATTTTGAAATTGCATATAAAAGGAGTTCACTACCAACTACACCAAAGCGGTGGCGCTGATTTTCAATAATATCGATAATTTTTAAACTTTGATTTGCAAATTCTGAAAACAAAACTTCACCCCTTTACTTGGAATTCCCCATTATTATTATATGAAATCAAATGAAATTATTTTCATTGCTTTTATTCTTTTTTTTCTGGACTTACTATAGTATAATAGTACTATGTTTTAAATCCAACTTTTAAAGAAAGGTAATTTATTATATGAGTGACTCTATATATTCAACACAACTTATTAAAAAACTCAATAGCGATATTAAAAAATATTTTCCTCATCTATTTTTAATTAATGAGTCAATGAATAAAACCTTCCAAAGTGTATCGCGCTTAGTTATGTTAGATCGTTACAGTCAAAAAGATATTAATCACGTATCATTAGCAAAAGGTGATTTAGTTATCTCGGTTGTCAAGGAAGACCCTAAATTTCCAACTCGTGGAATCGGGTATATTGAAGATATTCAAGATGAATATGTCTATATTTCTTTGGAAACTGAATATGCAGGGATGGCTATCGACATTGATAAAAACGGTCTTATTAAACGCCCAATTAATGAAGTGGACAAACCGTTGGAAATATTTTATGAACAAATATGCCATCGGGTTGCAAATAATTTAGCAATTGGCGAAACGGTTGAACAAGTAAATAATTTTTATAATGAATTAGAAAGTCTTAATTTAGTACCGGCGGGACGAGTCCTTTTTGGAGCAGGGTCAAATTCTGCGGTTACATATTTTAACTGTTTTGTTATGCCATTTATCCATGACTCTAGAGGTGGTATTAGTATCCATCGACAAAAAGTTATGGAAATTATGTCCCGAGGCGGTGGTGTTGGTACGAATGGTTCAACATTGCGTCCTAAAAATTCATTAGCTAAAGGAGTCAGCGGAAAATCAAGTGGAGCTGTTAGTTGGCTTCATGATTTGTCGGAATTGACTCATCTTGTAGAACAGGGTGGTTCACGACGAGGAGCGCAAATGATAATGCTTGCTGATTGGCATCCTGATATCATTGAGTTTATTATCAGCAAAATGCAAAATCCAAAAATATTACAATTTTTAATTAACAATTTAACCGATGAAGATATTATTCGTGAAGCAAAAAATAAACTTAAATTCATTCCTCTAACTGCAGAAGAAACAGAAATGTATGAATGGTTAGTGGAAAATAACAATAACGGACACCGTTCAATCAGTAAAACGACAATCGAAAAAGCAAAAGATATCTTAAAAGATGGTGGAACATATCAAGTTAATAGTCCTGACTTTCTATCAGGCGCCAATATTTCAGTTGCAATAACTAAAGAATTTATGCACGCTGTTGAAAATGATCTTGATTACACCTTACGCTATCCTGATATTGATAACTATTCCAAAGGTGAAAAAGCTGCCTATGATGAAAAATGGCATTCCATTGGTGATGTTAGAATATGGGAAAAGATGGGCTATGGTATTAAAGTATATAAAACTATTCGAGCGAAAGAATTATGGAATCTAATCAATATTTGTGCAACCTATTCCGCAGAACCAGGAATCTTCTTCTTAGACAATGCCAATGATATGACCAATGCAAAAGGATATGGCCAACAAGTCGTATGTACAAATCCATGTGGAGAACAACCTCTTGCAGCATATTCAGTTTGTAACCTTGCGGCAATCAATCTTGCAAATATGGCAGACTTTAAAAAGCAAGACGTAGATTGGAAAAAGTTTGAACAAACCATTAAAACTGCAGTCAGAATGCAAGATAATGTTATCGACCGAACAACCTACTTTCTTGAAGAAAATAAAACGCAAGCACTTGGAGAACGTCGGGTAGGATTAGGAATTATGGGCTTACATGATTTAATAATCTTTTGCAATTTGCGTTATGGGAGTAAAAAAGCCAATCGCTTCGTTGATAAATTATTTGAATTTTTAGCAGTCAAAGCATATGAAGCTTCAATTGAACTAGCAAAAGAAAAAGGAAGTTTCCCATTCTTAGATCAGTATGGATCACGCAACCGTTTCATTGAATCTGGATACATGAAGAAAATGCCAGCTTATATACGCGAAAATATCTTACTGCATGGAATTCGCAACTCGCACTTGTTGACAATTGCTCCGACTGGTTCAACTGGAACCATGGTTGGAGTATCAACCGGCTTAGAACCATATTTCGCCTTTAAGTATTACCGAAGCGGACGTTTAGGTAAATTTATGGAGGTCAACGCTCCTGTTGTCGAAAACTATCTAAAACTACATCCTGAATATTCAAATCAAAATCTTCCTGAAATCTTCGTTTCCGCAATGGACTTAACAGCAGAAGAACATGCTGATGTTCAATGTGTAATTCAACGATGGGTTGATTCATCAATATCAAAAACTGTCAATGCTCCAAAAGGTTACGCAGTTGAAGATGTAGAAAACCTATATATGCGGCTTTATAAAGGCAAGGCTAAGGGTGGTACCGTTTATGTTGATGGTAGTCGCGATGCTCAAGTATTAACATTGAAAAAAGATGATCATCTACCTAAACAATTTGATCTTTCGGATTTGGGAATTACTATTGAAGAGAATTTTGTTTCCAAGGAAAAAGATGATATCAATCCTTCTAAAAGCAAAGCTAATCGAAACATCGGTGTAGAGATCGGAGACTTATGTCCAATTTGTAATGAGGGTATTGTTGAAGACATCGGCGGGTGTAATACCTGTACTAACTGTAATGCGCAACTTAAATGCGGTTTATAAACCTAATCAAATTATATGAGACCTAATTTAAAGGTCTCTTTATTTTGACTTTTCAAACATTCTTTAATATAATATTAAATAGTGTGTATAAATATGAATAGAGTTCAAAGGATAAAAATGATCTTTTAATCCAAACTCCAATAAAAATGAAATCCAATTAAAAAAGAGAGAGAAATATGGAAAAAGTATTAATAATAGGTGTTAACATAACCAAAGAATCAAAATCATTTCAAGATGAAATATCCGAACTAATTAGCCTTTGTGAAGCTTGTGAAATGGAAGTCATTGAAACAGCAATTCAAAATCTGAATACAACTAATACTCATTCTTATGTAGGCAAGGGGAAATTAGAAGAAATTAAAGTCATGGCTGAAAGCTTAGAGATCGAAGCCCTTGTCTTTAATGATGAATTAAAACCTCTTCAAGTCGCAAATATTAGTAAAGTGATTGATCTACCAATCTACGATCGAACCTATATAATCCTAGAAATATTTAGACGCAGAGCCAAAACAAAAGAAGCAATGCTTCAAGTTGAAATTGCCACTCTAAAATATCAACTACCACGTCTTGTCGGACTCCACTCCCATCTATCACGTCAACGTGGAACTGGTGGCGGCTTTGCTCATGGGCGTGGTCAAGGTGAAACAAAACTTGAACTTGACAAACGCAATATCTATGACCGGATTGCGGACTTAAATAAAGAACTAGCGGACTTAACAAATTTAAGACAGCAACAACGTGCAAGAAGAAAAAGAAATCAAATGAAAATCGTCAGTTTAGTTGGCTATACAAATTCAGGTAAATCTTCTACATTAAACGGTTTATTAGACCATTCTATTCATGAAAAGAAAGAAGTTTTTGAAAAAGATATGCTCTTTGCAACCCTTGAAACTTCAACAAGGTTAATTAAGACACAACATAATTTACAATTTTTATTGACGGATACAGTTGGCTTTATCAACAAACTTCCTCACCATTTAGTTGAAGCCTTCAAATCAACATTAGAAGAAATTACAGAATCAAATATGATTATTCATGTGGTTGATTCTTCAAATCTTAATTTTGAGAATCAAATAAAAATTACAAATGAAGTATTAACAGAAATAGGCGTTAAAAACATACCAACCCTATACGCATTTAATAAAATTGATTTACATGAAGACTATTTTTATATTCCCAAACAGTTTCCAAATGCGATTAGAATAAGTGCCACCAAAAATATTAATCTTGATAAATTATTGAATTTAATTGAAGAAGAATTATTTAAAACATTCCATCAAGTAAAGCTCTTCATTCCTTATCATCAATCACATTTAATCAATCAGATTAAAGAAAATGCAATTATCCAACAATTCACTCAACAAGAAGAGTATTATTATATCGAAGCAAAAGTCTCTGATCATTTGTATGAAATATTAAAAGAGTTCCAACAAACACTATAATTTTTATAGTGTTTTTTAATTATAAAAAAAGACTTGCTTTAAAAACAAGTCATATTTCAATATTAAATTTTTCACGTAACAACAATTTAATAATAATTAGTTTATTAATATTATTAATATTGCATTCTTGCAATTGGAAACCATTTATTCTCACAAACCCTTCAATGACACTACTATCAACTGATAACATATAACAATGATATAAGGTTTTGTTATCTAAAATCTTGGCTGTTCCTTTTTTGATTAAATCTTCTTGTTCAACTTTGATACGATATTTTTTATTTAATTCTTTAATTATGTCATCGTGAAAGTCAGTTTTTTTAACCTTTAAAATCAAAGGCATATATTCATCTTTTTCAACCTTCAAAAAGAGGTCATTTTTATTATTGTAAACAATTAAGATGAATTCCTTAAAATATTGTTTACTTAATAAAACCTTCTTCTTTGTGTTTTCAAATGTTCTTTTTCCGAAAGAAAGGAAATGAATCATTAACAAAAAGGAATATATGAATGAACTAGCGATAAATGAAAGATGTAAAGAGTATTTGAACAGATTATCTCCTTGATAATCTTTCATAAATGCATAAGCAAAAATGACAATAAAAATAAAGCCAAACAGTAGATTAAGCCACCCACGAATTTTATATCTAGATGCACCAAGTGCGCGATTGAAAATTAAGAACAGTAAGCCCATTCCCAAAAAGCCCGTTAAAATATCTTTAAACATTTGTTTACCTAAAAATTCCTTCTATAGTCTCGTTGTTTATTATTTCCATTGTCATTATATTTTGCATAATATTTGTATAATTTGATTTTGGAACATAGAATGAATATGATTTATATGAAACTGTTATTAATCCATCATATACTAAAACAAGCAAATGCCCACGATTAATATTGATAGCGGGTATATAAACACGTTCTGAAAAAGAGCCGTCTTCCATTGGATTTACATTATAATCACGAGAAGTATATGAATTACTAATTAATTTAATAGTTATCGTTAAATCATCATTGTTAGCATCATAAACTTCACCGTTTAATACTATCCATTGAGTTCTATCAAAAAATAATAAATCTGTTTCCATTTTTACATTTTTTACAACCGGAGCAACATTATAATCATAAATTCCTGTTGTTAAACGCGTTAAAGTTTGTCTTGATAATCCGTCATTATAAAAGGTTTGAATATAATATTCATAATCCGTCATATTATCGGAACGGTGTCGCACTAGATAATCAAATTGTTGATTTGGCACAACATCGAAGATTGGTGTTGTTGCTTTATCAAAAGGTTCACCATTTTGGACCCTGTATAAAATATATCCATATATATCATCTTTATTTTCAAATGATAAATTGACATGATTAGTATTTCTGGTTATGGATATATTAGGAGTTTCATAACGATCAACTTGAAATTCACCTTTAATTGGAACTAATGTCGGTATATTCCATCTTGCTTTCAATGTTTGCATCGCGGCATGGAAATTCGCATTAGTTGGTGTTCGTAGCGATGTTATCGAATACATCGCGAAGCCATCTACACCAGATAAAGCATTAGCATATACCATTTGATTTTCCAACTCTAAAACGGTCCATCCAGAATTTAAACCATATTGATATGGCGCTAAACCAATATATAGTTTTACATCGACGTTTTGTACTTGTTCTGCCCACCAAGAAGTAATTGACATATGATTCCGAGGGGTTCCATCAGATTCATACATGTTTCCATAATTTTGAGGAAGGATATAGTCAATCCATTCATTTTCAACCCACTTTTTAGTATCTGCAAACAAATCTATATATGAACTATAACTTCCACATAAGATATTTGGCATCCCTCCTGGTTGGCCACGAAACCCACATCCCATATCATCAGCTGGTGCCCAAACTCCTGCTGGTGATATTCCAAACTCAACTTTACGTTTAAGTTCGACATTCAAATCTTTTATTAAATAGTGGATATTTTCAACTAAAATATTTACCTGTTCTCTTCGCCAATCTCCTTTTGTTAGCATCGGCGAGGGATTTAAAGATCGATATGCATCGTAATCCTTATCATCTTCAATATTTTCAACCCCATTATAAAAATAATCATCAAAGTGAATTGCATCGACATTATAGTTTCTTACGATTTCTTCGATGGTATCATAGATATGCTGTCTAACTTTAGGACTTGCAGGGTTGAGCAGAATCCGAAAATCGTTATTATCATGTTTCCCTCGAACCAGCAAATCAGGATTATGTTTCGCAAAATTTTTATCATCCAATGTTTTTAGATAATTATTCAATTCTGTCTCATAAGGACCAGATGATGGTAATACACCTAACGAAGCCCGATACGGATTTAACCAAGCATGAAATTCTAAACCTCGCTTATGACATTCTTCAATCATCCAAGCCATTGGGTCCCATCCTGGGTCAACACCTTCATTTCCAATTAGGAAACGACTCCACGGATTGATATTAGACTGATAAAAAGCATCATTAATCGGGCGTACCTGAAATATTACGGTATTCATATTATATGCTTCAAAGGTATTAAGAATTTGAAGGAACTGATTTTTATATGCATTAATATCTGTTTGTGAAGAACTGTTTTGTTTTCCAATATCAATATTATTAACAGTCGCAACCCATGACCCTCGAAATTCAAAAATATTTTTATCATTTGTTTTGGCATATACTTGTTTTGTTGTCGGTAGGATAAAGATTGTAAAGATAGAGATAAAAAAGACAATCATTATCTTATTTATAATAGTTTTCATAATTACACCTCTTATAGGGTATTATAACATAAATTGGTCTTTTTTCATAGCGGTTAAAAATAATTTTTCTCTCAATTTTCTACCAAATATTATCAACTTTTTAATTGACTTTATATTTTATTTCGAAGTATAATAAATAAAAACGGAGGAATTAATGAAAAGCACGATTATCGGGATTGCTGGCGGAACAGCCAGCGGAAAAACTACAGTTGCACAAAAAATTCATCAAATGTCGCAATCATTGGGATCTGTTGTCGTAATTAAACTCGATGATTACTATAAGGACCGTTCTGATTTAACTTTAGAACAAAGACGAGAAATTAATTATGATCATCCTTCATCATATGATAGCGAATTATTAATCAGACATTTAAACACTTTAAAACTTGGAGAAGCCATCAATAAACCAACCTATGACTTTATTAACCATAATCGTGCAGATGAAGTCGAAAGAATTGAACCTGCAAATGTTATAATTGTTGAAGGAATTATGATTTTCGCAATTCCCGAGCTTAGAAAATTGTTTGATATTAAACTATTTGTTCATACACCTGATGATGTTAGATTTATTCGTAGATTATCAAGAGATATCAAAGACCGAGGGCGAAGTGTTGATTCAGTTATAAATCAATATCTTACAACTGTCAGACCAATGCATTTACAATTTGTAGAACCTTCAAAAGTGTATGCAGATTTAATTATTCCTGAAGGTGGTCAAAATGAAGTAGCAATTGATATTATTGCAGTAAAAATCGGAAATATCCTTAAATCTTAAAACTGCAATCAATTAAAAAAAGCATTCAAAAAAATGCTTTTTTTAATTATGATGTGTGTGTTTCTCGGAAGCTATCGCTATTTCCTTGGTCTCATGTACAGTCCCAAACGGATGTTGAGGCGGAGCATAAATAGAATATAATTTTAACGGTATATTACCTGTATTAATTAAATTATGCCATTTCCCTGCTGGAATAACAATTGCATAATCATCTTTTACCGTTGTTGAGAAGTTAAGATTATCTTTGTAATCCCCCATTTTCACAATCCCTTCTCCTTCTTCTATACGAAGAAACTGATCAAGTTCAGGATGATTTTCCAATCCGATATCCTCACCAACATTGATACTCATTAATGTTATTTGAAGATGTTTCCCTGTCCAAATTGCTGTACGGAATGCCATATTTTCTTTAGTGACTTCTTCAATATCTACAACATATGGTTTTGAGCCATAATCGTATATCTTTTTCATTTGTCTAGTATTTAAATTTGGGTTTTTTATAGCAGAATATATAGTTTGATTATATGGTGATGCCATAAAGTTTAGATAATTTATATTTGAGTTATTGGGGTAAAAATATAGTGGTGTGTATACATAACAAGGAACCCTTGGGTTATTATTAAACAATTTTTCCCTCCTTTTTTATTTGGGCTAATGTATTATATGTTAGTTTTTTATATATTGGCACACTAATTTTTAATAAAGAAAAAAAGCTTGTTATTTAATCCAAGCTTTAACTTTTCTGATATATTATTTTTCCGCCTCTAACTGTCATATAAATGTTTAAACAACGATCGATGATTGTAAAATCAGCATCTTTACCAATTTTGATTGATCCTTTTTGGTTATCAATCTTTAAACATTTTGCAACTGAAATTGTTGCTAAGTCAACAGCATCAGTTATCGAAATATTTAAGACTTGCATAATATTCTTAATAGCCTGATTCATATGAAGGGTACTTCCTGCTAACACCCCTGATGATAAACGGGCTTCACTACCCCGTACAGTTACAGATTGTCCACCCAAATGGTAGATTCCATCTTCTAAATGCTTAGCTTCTATTGCATCAGTTACTAAATTTAATTTTTCTTTTCCCTTAATGCGATATAAAATTTGAATAGCTTCTGCTGAAACATGAACCAAATCAGCAATCACTTCCAAATAGATTCTATCATCCAATAAAGCTCCACCAATTGTTCCAGCTTCTCGATGATGAAGACCTTTCATAGCATTATAGGCATGAGTTAAGGATGTAACTCCATGGTCAGCGGCTTCTTTTACTTGTTTTGCGGTTGCATTAGAATGGCCAATACTTACTACAATATTTTTACTAGCAAGATATTCAGTTAATTCACGACCATTTTCTTCATATGCTAATGTTACTTGTTTAATATTTCCTCCGCTCATTTCTTCAAAATGCTTGAAAACTTCAACATCACTTGCAATGATCATTTCTTCAGGTTGTGCACCTTTATAAATTTTATTGATAAATGGCCCTTCTAAATGAACCCCTAACACTTCAGCTCCATCTTCAACTTTTTGGTCAATATAGCATCTAAGATTTTCTAATGCTTTATCAATGTTTTCAATTTTTTGAGTCATAGTTGTTGGTAAAAAGGCTGTAACACCTTCCGAAGCAATTGTTTTAGCGATATTTAATACATCATCAAAGTTCGGATACATTGCATCAGAATGATTAGCACCATGAATATGTCGGTCAATAAATCCTGGAACAACGATTAAATCATCATTAAGTTCTATACCTTCTTCGATATCTTGACCAATAGCAGCAATTTTCTTATTGGATAAAAGCAAAGATGTTTTCAAAATTCCTTGTTCTTCTATATAAATATTGCAATTTTTAAATCCCTTGATATATTCACTCATTATTTTAACTCCTTTGTTAAGTGCAGCATCTTTAATTTATTTGGTTCTCATAGAAAAATACTATATAGTTCTATATAGTATTTTATCATATATTTTAAAAAAATCTACTAAGAAGCTCATCAAAAGAAATTTCGATTGTTGTATCGTCATTTAAATTTTTGAGTTCAAATATTCCTTCTAAAACTCTTCTACCTGCAATAATCCGATTATTAATTCCAATCAAATCAGCATCCTTAAATTTAACACCTGGTCGCTCATCACGATCATCAAATAACACAGCATAATTTTTCGATAATTCATTATATAATTTCATCGCAATGTGATAACCTTCAGATGTTTCTTTATCAAGTGGAATAATATGCAAATCAAACGGAGCAATTTCTCGCGGCCATATCGCTTTGTCATCACGATAATGTTGCTCTAAAACAGCCATTAATAACCGTGATATTCCAATGCCATAGCAGCCCATTATAATTGGTTGCTGTTTTTGATTTTGATCTATAAAGAAAGCTTTCATTGGGAATGAATATTTCGTGCCTAATTTAAAGATGTGTCCGGCTTCAATTCCTTTTGCATGTTTGATTGTGCCAATCCCATCAGGAGACAGTGCACCAACTGGTAAATCACATAATTCAGTATTACTTGCAAAAGAACCTTCATCACTATAGACAATCATATCTTCACCAATATCACAAATGATCATAAATTCTTCGCTTGAACTGCCACCTATATTTCCACTAGACGCATTAACAATTCGATAATTTAAATCCAAGCGATCTAAAATATTTTTGTATGCTTGACGAACCTTTTGATACCAAATATCTAAATCTTCTTCTGTAGCATGGAATGTATATAGGTCTTTCATAATGAATTCACGTCCTCGCATTAATCCAAAACGCGGACGAAACTCATCACGGAATTTTGTTTGTATTTGATATAATGCAAGTGGAAGTTTTTTGTAACTTGTTATAAAATCACGAACAATTGAAGTAATAACTTCCTCATGTGTTGGACCTAAGCAAAAGGCACGTTCATGGCGATCTTCTAACCTGACCAATTCCTTACCATAATCATCCCAACGACCTGATTCAACCCATAAATCTTTTGGTTGTAGGGCTGGCATTAATAATTCGCTACACCCAATATTATCTAGTTCTTCGCGAACAATATCTTCAATTTTCTTAATAATCCGATATCCCAAAGGCAAATAGCTATAAATTCCAGCAGCAGTTTGTTTAATATATCCGCCTTTCAATAATATTTTATGACTGATAACTTCAGCTTCCTTTGGTGTTTCCCTTAAAGTAGGGACAAATAACAATGATTGTTTCATATTCACCTATCCAAATATTTCATTAAAAGTTATATAAATCATTAATCCAAACAATAAAAACATTGTAATGGTTATTAATGCAGTTTCAAGTTTTTGATTTGGTTTCTTCTTGGTTATTGCTTCATATCCTAAGAAGACCAACCTACCACCATCAAGTGCAGGAATCGGAAGCAAGTTTATCAAACCAATATTGACACTGAGTAAACCCATCCAATTTAATAAAGGCGCAAAACCCATTGCGGCAACACTTTTGGTTATTCCAAAAATTCCAACAGGGCCTGATAATGCATCAATTGTGACAGACCGATCTGTAAACAATAAATCAAAGGTATCGATAATTGCGGTAAATGAACCAATTGTTCTTTGACCACTATATTTAAAGCTTTGAGCTAAATTAAATCGGTACACAGGAGAAACTCCCATTGCCACTTTAACGATCGGAATTATATCACCTTCATTAGTGGTTTGAGTCTCCATAATTTTTTTACTATATGGTTTAACTTGAACATCCATCGATGTACTATTTCGTAAAACAGTTATCGTGATAAAATTCAAAGTTTCATTTTCATTATTTCCAACATAATTTTCAAACTCAGAATAAATATTACTTAACTCAAGATATGATTTTCCATTTACATGAGTGATGATATCATTAGCTTTTAATTGCCGATTATCTGATAGTTTGCTACCTTCTTTGGTATAAGCAACTCCTAAAACTTTTATTCCGTTTTCTGTAAATTCACCCGCGACTCCAATATTATAAATCATAACTTGAGGTTGGACATTAACTTTATTAGTAACATCATTCCTTAAGTATGTAACCTCAATTGCTGATGTATTGCCTTGTTTAGTATATTCATCCATAAACAGCGAAATATCATTCCACACTGCAACTTCTTTTACAATACTCCCACTTTTTAAATGAGTAATAACGTCACCATTTCTTAATCCGGCCACATAAGCAGGAGTAGCAGTTTCCCCTTCACTTGGAGTTGTCATGTTGGCTAATTCACTACTTTCATAGACAGGAAATCCTTGAATTAATGCTGCGATAAAAAAGACTACTATTGCTAACAAAAAGTTCATAAGTGGACCACCAAACATAACCATTGCTCGTGCTCTTTTTGACTTTGAACCGATTGTTCGATTATAAGGAGCAATTTGATACTCCAGCTTTCGAGTATAAACTAAAGCTTGAGGGTCAACAGGCAGAACCGATTCTTGTTGGTCTTTCCAAACGCGCATAAACAATTCACCTGTTTGTTCTTGATCTAATAATTCATAATTTATTATCTCATAAGTTGGGTATCTTAAAGAATCATTGAGATCATCTAAATAAAAAGCTTTAATGACTCCTCCTTTAATATCCAAGCGGACATATCTTATTTCTTTAAACGGGTCATTTTCAGTTTCCTCACCGGCAATAGCACAAAACCCACCAATCGGGAAGGCTCTTAGACTATAAACCGTTTCCCCTTTTTTCTTTTTTATGATTTGTGGTCCCATACCAAAAGCAAATTCACGAACTAAAATGCCTGCCCGTTTTGCAAAGATATAGTGACCCCATTCATGAACTGCGATAATCACTCCTAATACAAAGATAAATGATATCACAGCAATTATATTGCTCATAAATAATTCACCTCAACTAAATTTATATTTTTCTAGTAATCTTTTCTTTACTTCTTTATCAACATTTAAAATTTCCTCTAATGTTGGATTGGAGATATTTGAATGTTTCGATACCGAATCAAAAATAATTTCTTCGATATCTAAGAATTTTATTCTATAATTTAAGAATAAATGAACTGCCATTTCATTAGCTGCATTATATATTGCTGGCATAACTCCTCCACTTTTTCCAACCTGATATGCAAGGCGCAATAGTGGAAATCGTTCATAATCCATTTTAACAAATGTCAACTGTGAATGATTGGTCAAATCCAAATTCGTAAATAATTTATTTTCACACTTTTCAGGATAACTTAATGCATACTGAATCGGAACCCGCATATCGGGAATCGACATTTGGGCAATAATACTTGAATCCATAAACTCAACCATAGAATGAATAATGCTTTCAGGATGGATAATAGTTTCAATTTTTTCATAATCCATATCAAAAAGATGATGAGCCTCAATAACTTCTAATCCTTTATTGACCATTGTTGCACTATCAATCGTGATTTTTGCACCCATATTCCAATTCGGATGCTTCAGCGCCTCTTGAACAGTAACGTTAGATAATTGATCACGGCTTTTATTTCGAAAAGCTCCACCTGAAGCAGTTATAATAATTTTTGAAACACAATTATTCTTTCCTGATTGCAAACATTGGAAAATAGCACTATGCTCACTATCAATTGGGAGCAATTGAACACGATACTCTTTGACTAATGACTTAATTAAATCGCCAGCTACAACTAAAGTTTCTTTATTGGCCAACAAGATATTAATTTTTTTTTTGATTGCTGCAACTGTCGGTTTTAATCCAACCATGCCTACAACTGCATTAATCATATAATCATTTTCATTTACATATGTTGCCGCATTAATTAAACCTTCTTCTCCATACCCAAATAAAATATTAGGAAATTCAGAATTGAGTGCTACCATATCAGAATACTCTAATACTGAAACAAATTCGGGTTTAAATTTTTTAATAATATTTCTTGCAAGATTAATATTTTTCCCAATTGAGATACTTTTTAAACAATAGGAATTATTATTACTAATAATCTCTAAGGTTTGACATCCAATGGAACCGGTTGCACCTAATAAAGCGATATTTTTCATTATCTGTTTGCCCCGAGAATAAATAATTGAACAATTTGAACAATGATATAAAAACAAGCACCGGAAAAAATCAAACTGTCAAAACGATCTAGTACTCCACCATGTCCAGGGAAAATATGCCCATAATCTTTAATATCATATGTTCTTTTTAATTTTGAAGCTACTAGATCACCGATTTGAACTGTAAATGAAAGAATCATTGATAAAATTAAAGATCCAATAATAGCTACTATTGTTTCACTCATATCATTAGTTTTCACAATGTTAAATAAAAATGTACAAACTACACCTACAATAGAGCCGGCAATTAGTCCACCCAAAGCCCCTTCAACTGTTTTTTTCGGGCTAATTTCTGGACACAATTTATTCTTACCAAACTTTGATCCTACCAAATATGCAAATGTGTCAGTTGCAACAACAATTGCAAATAAATATCCAAAACTTCGACCGCCGCGAAGATGCAATTCTAAAACACCATCGGTTGCAGGATACAAAGTCTCAAGATAGCGAATACTGATGACATAACCCATAATTAGTCCAGTATATACTAGCGTAATTACAGCACTCATCATATCTAAAGCCGATGAACCAGAAATAAAAATCGTTAGACCCATCGAAATAATGATAAACATCAAAAAGACTACAACCACTAAGAAATGGTAGATGAAATTTGCTGCACTTAAATCAGCAATATCAAGACCCTTTGTTGTTGACAAATAAACTGTATAAACTAAAATCCCTGAAAAAAAAGGAATTACATATCTTAATTTTTTTAATGATGGAGATTTCTTATAAAACATATTCATCATTTCATAAGATGATATCATGCTCAAAATTATTCCAACAATTAAAAATAAAGTTCCTACAATAGGATATATTTTATGATCTATCGCAATAAGCGGTGCCATTATTGCTAATAAAAACACACCGGTGATTACTCTCTTTTTCATTTTAAACCTCCGAATCGACGATCTCTAGAGCTATATTCTTCTAAAGCACGGTTAAATTCTTTTTTATTGAAATCAGGCCATAAGGTCTTTGTGAAATAAAGTTCACTGTAAGCTATTTGCCATAATAAAAAATTACTTATTCGTAATTGACCGCTAGTCCTAATTAAAAAATCCACATTAGGGATATCTTTTGTATATAAATATTTTTCAAAAGATTGTTGATTTACTTCTTGAAGATTATCTTTTAAGATCTTATTTACGGCCGAAATAATCTCGTCATAAGCCCCGTAATTCAATGCTATGATAAATGTCAAACCATCATTGTTAAGAGTTTTTTGCTCAAACTCTCCGATTTTTTCTTGTAATTCTAATGATAGTTGCTCACGTTTACCAATTACTTTAAAACGTATATTTTCTTTAGAAAATTTTTCTCGATATTCTTCAATAAATTCGAGTGGTAATTTCATTAGATAATCTACTTCCTCTTTTGGGCGCGACCAATTTTCGGTACTGAATGCAAAAACAGTTAAGTACTTTATTCCAATTTGATTTGCATATAAAACTAAATCAACTAACGTTTTGGTTCCTTTTCTGTGTCCCATGTTTCTTGGAAGACCACGTTTTATTGCCCACGTTCCATTACCATCCATAATGATTGCAACGTGATTTGGAAGTTTTTTTGAATCTAAGTTATTATTTTTCATGAATTTCACCATTTTAATATTATACACTAAAAATACAATATTTTCTATACCATATATACATTATTTTAAATCTGTTCACATAATCTATGCTAAATATATAAAAAAGAGTAAAATGACTTTACTCTAAAAATTTATAATCAAACTCATAACATTGATAAGATAAATATAAAAAAACAGTAACAACCAATCGAAAATATACAAATACGAAAATAATTTTTTAATGTTATTTTTGATTAATAAGGAAAGACCTTGTATCACAAAATATAATGTATAAAAAACCAACAGAAAGATAGGAAAATCTACAAAAAATGAATAGAAAAAGAATAATATTAGTAAAGACCCAATAATTGAAAGTGAAAATATAGAATATTTTGCAATAGGAAAATTAATTTTTTGCTTTTGATATAGATAAAACAAGACCATCATGCCAATAAATGGCAAGAATAATAATAGTTTTTCTACTTGCGAGAAAATTGAGACAATTATAATTTCAAAAATTAAAGTTAGAATAAATAAGGATATGGGCATTACAAGAATATTAATTGTTTTTTCACAACGCATATTAATAATGCCAGTTATCGTTATTGTAACAATAGCTAAGAATAAATATAAATAATAGATCAAACCATATAAATAATCAATTCCTAAAAACACAATTAACGTAAATAAAATTATAAAGATTAAAATCATTAATAGTTGACCAAAAAAATAATATTTTTTTAACATAATTAAATATCTCCCGCATTTATCATACCATAAAAAATGTGACTTTTAAAGTCACATTTATAATTTTAGTAGTTTTTTGATTCTAATTCGAAAAATGCTTGTGGATGATCGCATACTGGACATACTTTTGGTGCAGCTTTACCGACATGAATATGTCCACAATTATTACAGATCCATACTTCAACTTCTTCACGTTCAAAAATCTTATTATTTTCTAAATTTGCAAGTAAAGCGCGGTATCTTTCCTCATGGTGTTTTTCTATCTTTGCAACGCCATCGAATAAAAAGGCAATTTTAGTAAATCCTTCTTCACGAGCAACCTTTGCAAATTCTGCATACATTTGTGTCCATTCATAATTTTCTCCAGCTGCACCATCTAATAAATTGGCTGCAGTTGTTGGAACACCATCATGAAGCAATTTAAACCAAATTTTAGCATGTTCTTTCTCATTATTTGCAGTTTCTTCAAAAATCTTTGCAATTTGTTCGAATCCTTCTTTTTTGGCCTTTGATGCATAAAATGTGTACTTGTTTCTAGCCATTGACTCACCAGAGAATGCTGTCATCAAGTTTTGTTCAGTTCTTGAACCTTTTAAATCCATTTTTAATATCCTCCTATAAAAATATTAAGTTATAATGATTTCCTACCATTTCCATTTTTAGTATTTGTATCTAATATACATTTATTCATTATAACCCATGTTAGTTTATATTATAATAAAAAAGGAAATAAAATGCAAATGTTTTACTTTAAAAAAGTAGACAGTAATATGTCTACTTAGTCTATTTATATTTCCATTACAGAGACTTCTTTTTCCTTCGCAATTCCATCTACTTGTTCAATAAATTTATCTGTCGATTTTTGAATCTTTTCAGAGTTACGTTTCAATTCATCTTCAGAAATCATGGCATCTTTTTCAAGTTTTTTCATCTGATCTATCATATCTCGGCGGATATTACGAACTGCAACTTTTGCTTGTTCAGCATGGTTTTTAATTTCTTTAACCAATTCTTTACGTCTTGCTTCTGTTAATGGCGGGAAATTAATTCTTATCACAGTGCCATCATTTTGAGGAACTAAATTTAGATCTGCTAATTGAATTGCTTTTTCGATATCCTTCAAAATAGCTCGGTCATAAGGCTTAATTACTAATAATTGCGCTTCTGGAGTTGTAATTGAAGCAATTTGGCTTAAAGGAGATAAAACTCCATAATATGAAACTGACACTCCATTGAGAATAGCTGGATTTGCACGTCCAGTTCTGATTAAACTTAATTCTTTCTTTAAAGCGACTAACGCTTTATTCATTCTTTCTTCCCCTGAATTAATTATACTTTGAGGCATAAATTTCTCCTTTCAATTTATATATTATTTGATATTAGAGTTCCAATTGAAAAATCATTAACTGCGCGAGCAATATTACCCTTAACATTCATATCAAAAACAAATATATCAATATCATTTTCTTTACATAAAGTTGCTGCAGTTAAATCCATAACATTTAAATGTTGATCCAAGACCTCCTGATGTGTTAAACGTTGATATTTAACAGCATTTCCATTCGAGCGCGGATCGCAATCATAAACTCCATCAACACCGTTTTTAGCCATTAAGATTAAATGCGCACCTAATTCTGCACTTCTTAAAGCAGCGGTTGTATCAGTTGTAAAGAATGGAATTCCATTCCCTCCACCAAAGATGACAATCCGTTCTTTTGACAAATGTGACAAAGCCTTTCTTCTAATATACGGTTCAGCTACTGATGGTATTTCTAATGAAGTCATTGCTCTTGTATCAAGTCCTAATCTTTCTAATGCATTTTGTAAAGCTAATGCATTTAAGATTGTAGCCAGCATGCCCATATAATCTGCACTAGAACGTTCCATACCGGAATCAGTCGCATCACGACCACGCCAAATATTTCCTGCTCCTACAACAATTGATAATTCAATATTTCCTAGGTCATATAAAGCTTTGATTTCATGCGCAATTTCATTAACTTTTTGGTGGTTAATTCCTATTTTATTTTCACCAGACAAAGCTTCTCCGCTCAATTTTAATACTATTCGTCTTTTCATGTAGCCTCCCATATCTTTTTTTAAAAAAAGGCACTAATATTATCTAGTGCCTCTACTTTTCTTAGTTGTTAACAGCTGCCATAACTTCAGCAACAAAATCGTCTTTTTTCTTTTCGATTCCTTCTCCAACTTCAAGGCGTAAATATGTTACAAGTTCACAATTATTAGCTTTAACATATTGTCCAACTGTTTGATCTTGATTTTTAACAAACAATTGATCCACTAAACAAATAGTCTTTAAGAATTTGTCTACTTTACCTGCAACGATTCGATCTACAATATTTGCCGGTTTGCCTTCATTTAAAGTTTCATGAACAAGAATCTCTCTTTCTTTTTCAAGATATTCTGGATCAACTTGGTCTTTACTTAGATATTTTGGATTCATTGCGGCAATGTGCATACAAACATCTTTAGCAACAGTTTCGTTATCCCCTTCAAGGATATCCAATACTGCTATTTTTCCATTCATATGGATATATGAACCAAATATCTGCGTTGGGGTTTTTTCAAAAACATTTACTCTTCGTAAAGATATTTTCTCACCAATTGTTGCTGTTGCATTGATTAATAAATCATTAACAGTTCCCCCTTCAGCATTAATTTCTAATGCTTCTTCTGTTGACTTAGCATTACTGTTTAAAACAGCATGTCCTACTTTTTCAACTAAATCTTGGAACAATTGATTTTTAGCAACAAAGTCTGTTTCACTGTTAATTTCAAAAACTATTGCTTTGTTTCCTTCAATAACAACATGACATACCCCTTCTGCTGCAATACGGTCAGCTTTTTTTTGAGCTTTCATGATTCCTTTTTCACGAAGCCATGTAATTGCGGCTTCCATATCACCATTAGTTTCAACAAGTGCTTTTTTACAATCCATCATTCCAGCGCCTGTTTTTTCGCGCAATTCTTTGACGTTAGCTGCATTAATCATATATAAAAATCCTCCTTATTCAACCTTTGCTGCTTCAGGTGCTTTTGCTTCAGCAGTTGCTTCTACTCTAGGAGCTCTAGGTTTTCTAGGTCTATCATTATTATTACGTGGACGATAATCTCTTCGTCCATCGCGATCATCTTTTCTCATTGAACGACGTTGTCCACGTTCATCTGGTGAAGGTTCATCTGTAAATTCAATAACAATTGGAGTTCCGCCTTGTGCTTCTACAACAGCATTTGCCATTGTCGCAACAATTAGTTTAACAGAACGGATTGCATCATCATTAGCAGGGATTACAAAATCTACTTCATCCGGATCACAGTTTGTATCTACTAAAGCAAAAATTGGAATACCTAATTTTCTTGCTTCCGCAACAGCATTGTGTTCAGTTTTTGGGTCAACTACAAACATTGCGCTTGGAGTGCCTTTCATATCTCTAATTCCATTAAAGAATTTTTCTAATTTTTCTTTTTCTTTTTTGATTAAAATAACTTCTTTTTTCGGTAAAACTTCGAATACACCATCAGCTTCTAATTTTTCAATTTCGGTTAAACGATTAATACTACGGCGAATAGTTTTGTAGTTTGTAAGTGTTCCACCTAACCAACGTTGATCAACATAGAATTGTCCACAACGATTAGCTTCTTCTCTGATAACATCTTGAGTTTGTTTTCTTGTTCCTACAAATAAAATTGTTCCATTGTTTTGAACAATATTATAAATTTCCTTATAAGATTCCTCAATTTTTTTAACTGTTTTGTCTAAATCAATGATATAAATACCATTTCTTTCGCCAAAAATATACTCTTTCATTTTTGGGTTCCAACGGCGAGTATTATGACCGAAGTGAACTCCTGCTTCTAGCAATTGATTTTTGCTAATTACTGACATTTTTTATTTCTCCTTTTTATTTTGTTTGGCCTCCACAAGTGTCTTAAACAACCGCACCACTAACTTTTTAGTGCACTCAACGACCATCTCGACTTGTGTGTGTATTTTTATATTTGCCTCACATATTATACCACGACAAAGTAAAATATGCAATTATTTTATGGTTTTTTTTAGGGATGCAAATTAATAAAATACAAATAGGAACTTTTCACTAAAATATTATTTTGCCAATTAATTACTTTTATGCGCGCGAGGATGAAATTTTAAATACTCTTCTTTAAGCTTTTCCTTTGATACATGCGTATAAATTTGAGTTGTTGACAAATTTACATGGCCTAACAATTCTTGGACACTCCGTAAATCAGCACCATTATCAAGTAAATGAGTTGCAAATGAATGTCTTAACATATGGGGTGATATTTTTAAATTATTTGCAGCAGCATCATTAATGTTATTTAGAATAACACGAACTCCTCTTGGAGTTAACGCTCCTCCCTTAAAATTCAAAAAGATAACATCTGTCAAATCATGAGCACGTTTTAATAAATCATTTCTCGCAAATTCTAGATAATCTAGTAAAGCTGCTTTAATATTATCATGAATCGGAAGATATCGTTCCTTTGAACCCTTACCCATGACAATAATATTGTTATTATAAAAATCCAAATCACTTATTTTTAAATTACATAATTCGCTGACTCTTATTCCAGTTCCATACAATAATTCTAAAAGAGCAAAATTTCGTTTTCCTGTCGCATCCTTAACATCAATAGAATCAAATAAATGATCTAGCTCTTGATAGTAGATTAATTTGGGTAATGTTTTATCAAGTTTAGGACTTGAAATATCAGAAAAGATATTGATATTAATTAAATTTTCATTAAATAGAAATTTATAAAATCCTCTTAGACTAGACATTTTTCTGGCGACACTTCGGCTTTTATATCCGCTTTTATTTAGGTGAGCTAAAAAATATCTTGACACATTCGGTTTTACTGACAACAAGGTCCCAAAACCGTTACTCTTGATAAAAGAAATAAATTCATTAATATCATTTATATAGTTTAAGACTGTATAACGTGAATATGCCCGCTCATTTTCTAAATAAACTTGATAGGAAATGATTATCTCTTTTTCAGTCATTAAAATCACCTAATAATTTATTAATTATTTCTAAACTTCGAGTAGCATAAAGTTCCTTACGGTCCATCTTTTTATGTCGGCCCTCAATCTGATCAAAAATTCCAAAATTAACATTCATCGGCTGGAAGTTTTGATTTTCAGTTGCAATATAATTTTGTAATGATCCAATCGAGGTTTTTCTAGAAAAGTCAATTAATGGTTTATTATCTAAAAATCGCGCCATATTGATTCCTGCTACCATTCCCGAAGAAGCACTTTCCAAATACCCTTCTACTCCCGTTATTTGTCCCGCAAAAAATAAATCATTGCGGGTTTTAGTCTGATAAAATTTATTTAAAATCTTAGGCGAATTGATAAATGTATTTCGATGCATTACACCATATCTAACAATTTCACAAGACTCTAAGCCCGGAATCATTCTTAAGATCCGTTTTTGTTCTGGAAATTTTAAATGTGTTTGGAAACCAACAATATTATACATTGTTTTGCTAGCATCATCTTGACGCAACTGCACGACTGCATAGGGCATTTCATTAGTCAGCGGATGACGCAGTCCGACTGGTTTCATCGGACCAAAGAGCAAGGTCTCGCGTCCTCTTGCAGCCATATCTTCGATAGCCATACACCCTTCAAAAACTTTCATTTCAAAGCCATGAGGAGTGACCGTCTCGGCATGAATTAAAGCATCATAGAATAAAGTGAATTCTTCTTCGTTCATTGGACAATTAAAATAAGCTGCTTCACCTTTATCATATCTTGATTTTAAATAAGTTTTAGTTTTATCAATTGATTTCTCTAAAATTATCGGAGCAACAGCATCATAAAAATAAAGATAATCTTCGCCTCCACAAAATCCTTGAATCGCAAAACTTAGATCATCGCTTGTTAATGGACCCGAGGCAATTATAGTTGGTCCATCTGGAATTAATTTAACTTCTTCATTTATAACTTGAACATTGGGGTCACCCTTTAAAAGGCTAGTGATTTCAAAAGCAAACAATTCACGGTCGACCGCCAGAGCTCCACCTGCTTCAACTTGATTGTTATCAGCTGCTTTCATAATTAGTGAATCAAGTTGTCGCATCTCAGCCTTCAATAAACCGACAGCATTATGAATTGAAGCTGCGCGAAATGAATTTGAGCAAATTAGTTCACTAAATAGTGAAGTCTTATGAGCTTCAGTTGTTTTTTGAGGACGCATTTCAAACAATTTGACTTGATATCCACGTTTAATTAATTGATAAGTTGCTTCACTGCCAGCTAAACCAGCACCAATTACATTTACAATTTGTTTCATTATTCTTTTTCCTTTTTTAAAATTATACCATAAATTCCTTTTAAATAACATCTGATTTCTTTTATTATTAACCAAATTTGATGATTACTAAAAAAATCTTCTAAAAGAAGATTTCATTTTACATTAATAGGAGTTCCTGATATCAACCACTTGTGGGCATTTGCTCTAATCAGTTCTTCTAATGACATTTGTGTTTTCGCAAGAATTGATTCCAAAGTATCAGCCTCTTGAATAACATATGTTCTCCTATTTGTTTTTTTAGGGATTTTTATAACTTGATTTTCTTGAAGAATTAATTTAGAAACATCATTATATTTTGTAAGCAAATCAACACTTACTTTTGTTTTATTTGCAATCTCTTGCATAGTTTCATTATCTTGAATAACATATTCTTCAAAATATACACCGCCATTTGTTACGCTTTTAGGTATAACAATGATTTGATTCGGAAAAATCGTACTACTTGTTAGATTATTTGATGCAATCAAGTCTTCAAGTTTTACATTATGCATCTGAGCAATCTTGTATAATGTATCTCCCTTCTTAACAATGTGTTCATGCAAATAAGATGTCATCCGATAATCCACAGGAGATGGATTAGTATGAAAGACACTATATTTTTTCATTTTCTCACCTCTTAATTAGTATACGATTATCATCAATAAAAATGTAGGCAAAACCCTAAGAGAAAAATCAAAAAACACATTGACATTTATCTATATGTTTCATATAATAACATATAGATAGTTATCATATACTTAAGGAGGTCCCATGAATTATCAAATATATTCGGAAATATTCAAAGCTTTAGGAGACGAAACAAGAATTGAAATTCTCTCATTGCTTGGAAAAAACAAAATGTGTGCTTGCCATATTCTTGAAAAATTTCACATCACACAGCCTACCCTATCATTTCATATGAAAAAATTATGCGATGCTAATTTAGTTATTTGTGAACGTATTGGAAAATGGACCCATTATCAAATTAATGAAGCGCAATTAAATAATTTAAACCATTTCTTAACAACTATCACATTTAAAGAGGGTAATTATGAAAGTAATTAAAGAAATTTTCACCTTTATTTCTGAAGAGATTCTCGGAATGAAGTGGTTGGATAACTTGATTGGTAGAGCAATATCATCTATTGCTGGTGATGTTTTTAAGAATTCTTGGATTGGCCAATCACTTCAGTTCTTTATTTACGATTTTATTAAAATAGTTTTGTTATTGTGCACCTTAATTTTTATCATATCTTATATTCAAAGTTATTTTCCACCAGAACGCACTAAAAAGATCTTAAGCAATTTTAAAGGACTTAAAGGTAATATTTTAGGGGCTTTGCTTGGGACTGTTACTCCATTTTGTAGTTGTTCATCCATTCCCTTATTTATCGGTTTCACGCGTGCTAGAATTCCAAGTGGAGTAACCTTTTCCTTTTTAATTTCAAGCCCTTTAGTCGACTTGGCGGCCTTCATCTTGTTAGCGAGCTTTTTTGGGTTTCCAATTGCTATAACTTACGTTATCGTTGGAATTGTTTTAGCGGTGATTGGTGGAACAATTATTGAGAAAACGAAATTAGGAGAAAACGTTGAAGATTTTGTTTTAGAGGGTGAATTAAATGATATCGAAATCCCTGAACTCACCAAAAAAGATCGATTTATTTATGCAAAGGAACAAACACTTCATACATTAAAAAAAGTATACCTTTTTATCATAATTGGGATTGGTATAGGTAGTATAATTCATAATGTAATTCCTAGAGATATAATCGAGTCTGTATTAGGAATGAATAATTTCTTCTCAGTTCCAATCGCAACAATAATCGGAACCCCAATGTATGCTGATATCTTTGGAACAATTCCGATTGCAGAAGCATTATTTGAAAAAGGTGTAGGAGTTGGTACAATCCTCTCGTTTATGATGAGCGTTACTGCATTATCGGTTCCATCTTTAATAATGTTAAGAAGAGCGGTAAAACCAAAATTATTATTTTCTTTTATGTTTATTGTGATCGTTGGCATAATATTAATTGGATATTTGTTCAACGCATTAAATTATTTATTTATTTAAGGAGGTATATTTTTATGAAAATTCAAGCTTTAGGCGGTTGTTGTAAAAAGGCAATCACAAATTATCAAAATGCTGTTGAAGCAGCAAAATTGTGTAAAATCAATGAAGAAGTTGAACATATCAGCGACATGAATCAAATAATCAAACTTGGAGTTATGTCAACTCCAGGTCTAATCATTAACGGAAAAGTTGTAGCAGTTGGACGAGTACTATCTGTTAACCAAATTGTTGAATTAATTAAAGCATCATCATGAAAAAAGTCGCCTTTATTTGTGTTCATAATTCATGTCGTTCGCAAATGGCAGAGGGATTTGCAAAGCTCCTAGGAAAAGATATAATCGAAGTTTACTCTGCGGGTTCCTCTTACTATCCGGAAGTTAAACCACTAGCTGTTACAGTAATGAATGAAGTCGGTATTGACATGGCTAGCCATCATCCTAAATTAATTACGGAAATTCCCCAAGATCTAGATATCGTTATAACAATGGGGTGTGAAGTTGAATGTCCTTATCTACCATCTCGCCATAAAGAAGATTGGGGATTATCTGATCCATCTTCTGGTCCAATCGCAGATTACCGAAAAACAAGGGACTTAATTAAAACAAGAGTTGAGTATCTAATTGAACGGATAAAAAAGGGGCAATTATAAATGAAAACAAAACAAACCGGAATTAGTTTTTTTGAAAAATATTTAACTGTGTGGGTTATTTTATGTATGATTTTAGGAATCTTAATTGGTAAATATATAAACATTATCCCGCAATTTTTAAACAGATTCACATATGCTGACATTTCAATACCGATTGCCGTTTTGATTTGGCTCATGATTTATCCAATGATGATGAAAGTTGATTTTGAAAGTTTAAAAAAGGTTGGGAAAAATCCAAAAGGTATTTATTTAACATGGATTATAAATTGGCTCATAAAACCATTTACGATGTATTTATTAGCTTCGCTTTTCTTCTTTGTAATCTTTAAAAATTTTATCACACCAGAATTGTCTAAAGATTACTTAGCAGGAGCTGTCTTGTTAGGTGCAGCTCCTTGTACAGCAATGGTTTTTGTGTGGAGCCATCTAACAAAAGGTAATCCTAGTTATACTGTTGTTCAAGTAGCAACGAATGACCTAATTATCTTAATCGCCTTTGTTCCGATCGTGAAATTATTGCTTCAAATCAGTGATGTATATGTGCCTTGGACCACTTTGTTTATGTCGGTGATATTATTTATTGTTATACCTTTAATTGGGGGCATTATAACTAGACATCAGGTTATTAAACACAAAGGAAAAGAATACTTTGAAAGTAAATTTATTAAAAAATTTAATAATGTAACTATTCTAGGTTTGCTACTAACACTTATCTTAATCTTTTCTTTTCAGGGACATATTATTATAGAAAACCCTCTTCATATTATTTTCATCGCAACACCCCTAATAATTCAAACATTTCTAATCTTTTTTATTGCATATATTTCAAGCAAATTCTTAAAACTTCCGCATAATATTGCAAGTCCTGCTAGCATGATTGGAGCTTCTAATTTCTTTGAATTAGCAGTTGCAGTTGCCATAGCAGTCTTTGGCCCAACATCATACGTTGCGTTAGCAACAATCGTTGGAGTATTAGTAGAAGTACCAATCATGTTAATATTAGTTAAAATTGCCAATAATACGAAACATTTATTTGTTGAATAGAAAGTTAAAAAAATATCTACATAAAGTAGATATTTTTTTTCAAGACTTCTTTCCTTTTATATTATTAATTAACTTTTGATAGATATTGCTCTTTCTGAAATCAGCTAATTCTTCGTCCTTTTCCATATATGAAAAGATCGATATATCTTTGATATTAGCATATAGCAAACAATTGTAGCCATTTTCATAATCATTATATGCAATATATAGACACCCTAAATTATACCAAAGTGAACTATTATCTTTATCACGTTTTATTCCTTGTAAATAGTAATATTTTGCTTTTTCAAAGTCTTTATATACATCTTTATAGATTAATGCAATATTTAAATACGCTAACATATAGCAATTTTCTTTTTGCATTTCTTCAAGATAATATTTGATTGCTATTTCGTATTCTTTCTTTTTTGCATAGATTACACCAAGATTATAAGCTACCATTTTTTCATTCGGATTAATTTGATAGGCTTTATCAGTATGTATTAATGCTAAATCTAGATAGTTGTTTTTTTCATAAAATGATCCCAAATTTAAATTTGCCCAAAAATGATTTGGATTATAAAGTAATGTCTTTTTATAATAATCATAGGCTTTTTGAATGTTTTGCGCATCATCTGCTAACAACGCAATATTGAAATAGGCTTGTGCAAATGTATTGTCCTTTTCTATTGCCAATTCATACGATTTAATTGCTTCATTTACTTTCCCAATTTCTTCATATGCTAAACCTAAGCCGTAATAACCATATGGAAATTTTGGAAAAACTTTGATCACCGATTCAAAAACTGTAATAGCTTTATATGGATTCTTATTATCAAGATATACTAACCCCAAATCGACCAAATCATCAACCATGATCATCTCTTCAAAAGCCTTTTCATATAAAGATATGGCCTTATCAAAATCATTCATTTTATGAGCTTCTCGAGCTTGTTTAATTATATCTTCATATTGCATATTAAATCGCTTCCGGCATTAAAAAGAACAGAATTACCGATAACAGATTATTAAGAAAATGGATTGATATTGGAACGTAAATATTGTTTTTTGAAATTGTATAGCTAGAACATATTACTAAAGCCATCGCAAAATACTGAAAGAAAAAGATGCTGACATCATGGATAGCTGCAAAAATTACTGCTGATATGATGATTGCGAAAATAGGTTTTAAATTTAAACTGTTTTCTACAACTCCGTATAAAAGTTTTCTAAAGATAATTTCTTCAACAAAAGGCGCAAGTATAACAGTGCCTATAATCATAAAGACACCACCGCTTCCTGTTAACAAGCCTCTAACTTGATCTTCATTATCTGAAGTCCCTTCAATTCCTAGAAGTTGGTATAACATTCCTATAAAGCCCATTGAGATATAAATTAAAAAAATCCCTGCGATGATAATACCAATGTTAACAAGCCAATTTTTTTTCATCTTATGATAATCTTTAATAAACTCTCTTAATAAAAAGGCAACCATTATCCCCGCTAATAAGAACTCCCCTATCATCTGTCCTAAAGCTAATATTCCTAAAGTCATATCAGACATCGGAACATTTAGATCAGTTAACTCAACGAGAAATGTTTGAAAAAAACCACCACCGCTTAAATTAAGATCGGCAACAAAGGCTCCTAAAAACATAAATAAAGTTGGCAAAGAAATAAACAAAACAGCCGATGCCACTAATGCAATCAAATAAAAAACCTTATTGTTCATTTTGTCATTAATTCTATATTCCATAAATCCACCTTACCTTACATATTCTTCAATTGTTTTCGCTAAAACCATAATATTATTTAAATTAATTTTTTTATCTTTATGAGAATGGATATCTTTTAAAAGCAGTTTATTTTTCTTTTTCTCATAACACATAATCCCCACGTGATTATACATCATATAAACAGCATGATCTGACATCTCAAAAGAACTACCCTTCTTCAACTCTATATTATAACCTTTAAATTGAAAATTTTCAAATGTTTGTTTTAAAACCAATGAGATTTTTTCATTTTTAAAGTTAGAAAGTCCAAAAACATTCCCTCGGCCGACACAATCAAAGATAATAAATTGTTTTGAATATCGGCTAATTTTATGTTTTTTCATATATACTAATAATTGCAGTGAGCCAATTAAGCCTTTTTCTTCATTATCAAAAAAAACATAGGCTACTTGAGGATTTTCAATTTTCGTCATCAAGTAAAGAAGCAATAAGACTCCACTGGTATTATCATTAAAATTATACTTATTGGCAATCGCCAAAAACCCCAAAGGATATGATAATAAAAGTGTAATCAATAGTATTACAAAAATAACTGGAATTCTTAATAACACTGAAAAATAAATAACTAACCCGATTGTTATGATAAAAAATAAATTAAACACCAAAATATTATGCATTAAAAAAGAAGGCATTCTTGGAGGAGTATCATAATGAGCTCCAAGAATGTACTTTGCATTTTTTAAATCTCCTATCACAACATTCTTTGAAAAAAATGTATCCGGAGTGATATTATAAGGTAAATTTACTTGCTTTGCCTTCTCTTTTAAATAGTCTCTGAATTTCTCTTTACTTTTTTTGTGCATTCTTTCTTGAAATAAAGTTAATTCCACAAGAATGTTTTGAATCATTATTTTTTACCTAAAGTTATAATCTCTTCCTTAATCATTGCTAGAAATTGTTCAATTGTAACAGTATTTGTTTCATTTGAACCGTATTTTCGATAAGTTAATAAATTATTGTTTACTTCATTATCGCCACATACTAGTTGATAAGGAATTTTTTTAGTTTGAGCTTCTCTAATTTTATACCCTAATTTCTCATCCCGAAAATCCACTTCACATCGGATTTCATTATGATATAAAACATTTTTAATTTTATTGACAAAATCGGTATGATATTGAGTATTTACTGGAATCAATTTAACTTGAACAGGGGCTAACCAAGTTGGAAATGCTCCGCCATAGTGTTCGGTAATTATCCCAATAAATCTTTCTAACGATCCAAAAATAGCTCTATGAAGCATAACAGGACGTTTCTTTTCTCCATCTTCATCAATGTATGTTAAATCAAAACGTTCAGGTAAATTCATATCCAACTGAATTGTACCACATTGCCAAATTCGATTCATTGAATCTCTTAATTTGAAGTCTAATTTTGGACCATAGAAAGCACCATCTCCTGGATTAATCTTAAAGCTTCTGCCAACAGCTTCACAAGCTTTTGCCAATGCAGCTTCGGAACGATCCCATATTTCAATTGAACCAATATATTTTTCTTCAGGACGGGTTGATAACTCAATATGATATGACAAATTAAACACTGAATATACTTCTTCGAATAATTTAATTAAGTTACCAACTTCATTAACAATTTGTTCTTCTCTCATAAATATATGAGCATCGTCTTGAGTGAAGTTTCTTACTCTAAATAAACCGTTTAAAGCACCACTGGCTTCATGGCGATGAACTAAACCTAATTCTCCAACCTTTAACGGAAAGTCTTTGTATGAATGTAAACTATGCTTATAAACGAGCATTCCTCCCGGACAATTCATCGGTTTAATTGCAAATTCATGTTTGTCTATTTCCGATGTATACATATTTTCGCGATAATTTGCCCAATGTCCTGATACTTCCCATAAATCTTTATTTAACATGATTGGGGTCTGAATCAAATGATACCCTTCACGAAGATGAATTCGATACCAAAAGTTTTCCAAAGTTCTTCTTAATAACATTCCCTTTGGTAACCAAAATGGAAATCCAGGACCATACTCACTAATCATAAATAATTCTAATTCACGTCCAAGTTTACGGTGGTCCCGTTCAGCTCTTTCTTTTAGGATTTCCAAATGACGTTTTAGCTCTTCTTCAGTAAACAAACATGTACCATAAACTCTTTGAAGTTGTTCATTCTTAGAGTCTCCACGCCAGTATGCTCCACTCACATTTAAAATTTTATGGAATTTTAATTTACTTGTACTAACTACATGTGGCCCTCGACACAAATCAATAAAATCACCATGTTGATATATTGTGATAACAGCATCACTTTCAAGTTCGCTAATTATTTCTTGTTTATATTTGTCGTTTTCAAATAATTTTAAAGCTTCTTCTTTAGATACTTCTTTACGAATAAACGCTAAATCTTCATTAGCAATTTTCTTCATTTCATTTTCGATTTTTATTAAATCCTCTTCTGTGATTTTAATATTATCACCTGGATTTACATCATAATAAAATCCTTCTTCAATCGCAGGACCTACTCCAAACATTGCTTTTGGATAAAGTCTTTTTATTGCACTTGCCAATAGATGACTACAAGAATGATTTAGAGCATCTATTGCATCTTTATGATCTTTAGTAATTAATTCTAAAGTTGCATCTTCATTGATTGGTCTTGTTAGGTCATAATTTTGTCCATTTACTTTCGCAAATATGCTTTTCTTTGCTAACGATGAAGATATCATATTCGCTATTTCAAGCGGACTTTTCGAATTTTCAAATTCTTTGATACTTCCATCTAAAAATGTAATTTTCATAGCTTGTTCCTCCTGTTTTTGTATAAAAAAAACGCCCCTATTTAAAAGGACGCTTATTAACGTGGTACCACCTTGTTTCAACAATAAATTGTTGCACTCAAATCCTTTAACGCAGGGTCAATACGGAAATCTCTTTCGAGCTCAACTCGATGGTAGTAATTATTAAGACTTACTTTAGTAGCTCTCACTATCCTACTTTCGCTTTCAATAAGTTATTTTAATAATCGTGTCCACTTCATAGTTATTATGATATATTATATTCATTTTTTCATAATTTGTCAATTAATAATTACGCATTATTACGATAGTTTTTATCAATCAATTCAATTTGATACATTAAATATTTAATTCGTTCTATTATCCGATCGCTTTTAACTTTATTAATCTCATCTTTTGACTCCATAAAATGTTCTCGCAACTGTTGCAAATTATAATTTGAAGTCATAAAAACACTTAACCCTGACTCCAATCTAAACTGAAGAATTGGCCCTAGAACTTCATCACGTATAAAACCAGTATTAACTTCTGCCCCAATATCATCAAGAATTAAAACATCAACATATTTTAATTTATTGATCGTTGCTTCAAGTTCATTAGTTGCGATCGTACTTTTAATAAATCGTACCAAATCAGGGTAATAAGTTATGATGACTTTGATATCTTTCTTTGATAAATCTTGAGCTAATTTCATCAGTAAAAAGGTTTTTCCGGTTCCAAAAGAACCATGTAAAAAGATGCCCCGGTTAAATTGGCCCTTTTGATAATTAATTAAAAACTCCTTCATCACTTTATAAGCAACAGCTCGCTCTTTTGGAAAAAATGATTCCTTTTTGGTAAATTGCTCCCGATTAGGGAAAAACATCAGATCGATATTTGCTTGTTCGACGACTTCAATTTTCGGGCATTTAAAGTATGTCATGTCAACATAATTATCAAATATTAATTTAGTTTGCAACCCATAAGGATCCATTGAACATACCTTTCCATCACAATCGATACAAATTTCATTATTCTCTTTTTGCATAGATAGTTTTGCATATGCCGTTAAGATATCATCATCAGATAACTTATTTGTAATACAAAAATCTTCGATGTTTTTATCTTGAAAGATTTGTTCTTTCAAGCTCTTAAAATCATATTTCATATCCTTCTCCTAAGCAAACTGTTTTTTAGCCTCATCTAATATTTTTTCAATTTCTTCATCAGATAATTTTTCTGACTTTGGCAAAGTCTCTAATTGTTTTTCATATTTATCATACCAACTTGGTAATGTGATTTCTTTTTTCCCTCTTGTCGTTTTTACTTGGGTCTTTTTATTCTTTTCTTTATTGATATAATCAATTGCGTCTTTAGTTGTTTTTATATTAGCGCGCGCCCATGTATTGGCTACCTTTTCAAAATAATTATACCCGGGAAGTTCCCCATCCTTTTCGTCATTAACTAACAGTATCATCAAATTTATTACCCCAATCGGAAAATTGGTGTTATTAATTAGATCTTCAATTAACTTTAGTTCACTCACTGAAGGTTTCATCTGACTTAAATCAGTAAGCAAATCAGAAGGAGACATATTTTCAATCGTCTCAATAAAGTGATATGTATCATCATCCATTTGGCTATTAATAAAGGCATCAGCTTCTTTAGTAACAAATCTTGCTTGGGTGTTCTTATTTTTTTTCTGATAGAAGATTCGTGCATTTTTCGAGATATCAGAATATTTTAAATCTTTATCAATCGTTATTGTTTTTTGAATTACTTCCTTCATTTCTTCTTCATTTAGTTTATAATTAAAACTGATTGTAAGAATTTGTTGTTTAAATTCCTCATCATCTAAAATTTTAGGATCAAGGAAATTTGAATCACAATTCATTTTGAAGAAAATATAATCAAAATTTGGATTGATTACCTTTATTTGAGGGCTATTTTTTCGTTTAAATAGCTTGTTGAAGGTGTTTTGGACATTATCACTCGTTACTTCATACACTTCATCAAATGCTTTAGAAATATTCTTATACATCTTTACGTTCAGTTTTTCATTTTCTTCTTTTAGTTTTAAGATTTCTATTTCACCTATTTGTGATGTGAGAAATGAAGTCAATAACGAATTTTGAAGAAAAAAAGAAGAAGACAAAGGGGCTTTCAAATTATATAAAAATCCTTTTTGCTCGCTATAATATGATTCAATCAAAGAGACTGCTTCAAGCTTAGCAAATGCTTTTTCCAAAAAACTTGTAGTGCTTAAGTTCAAAGCATCAATCAACTTTTTAAATGAATAATTTTCTCGATCATTTAATGTATATAATAATGAGAATAATGAGTAACTATCAATCCCGATAATCGGTAGATACATTTGTGATAACACATAATAATCTTCACCACTTAAATAATGTTTGCGACTAATTTTAAAACTATCATGGATTGATAATGCCATAAAAATTCTCCTATCCTTTGTATAAACTTACTCCTTTAAAAGGAAGATTAGCATCTAAATGCTTGTATAATCTTTCGATGATTTGCTTACCGTAACCCCTAGGAATCATACGATATGTTGTAACTTTGATATCAATTGCGGTCTCACCAATTCTCGGACTGATAACTGTGATTGTGGATGTATATGCCGGACATTGGAAGAAAATTTCATTATGCTGTTCAACGATAGCTTTTACTTTTCCTTTTTCAACATCGATCATATTAAGTACTGCTTTTTTTGCATCTTCATTGCGGCAACGATAATAACGAGTGCGCAAGGAAGGGATATAGTGGTTTTCACCTGTTTCAAAATCATTAGAAAAGAAATCTCTAAATTTCATTGTTTATACTCCTTAATAGCTGGTCAATTTGCTTATGTGTATCTTCAATACTATTTTCATTGTTGATAACAAAATCAGCTTTTATTTTTTTAATTTCAATATTCATTTGAGTTGCAATTTTTTTTCGAGCAAAATCCTCACTAATTTGATCTCTTTCAATCAATCTTTTCAGTTGGATATCTTCCCTCACATATACAACTACTATCATATCAAATAGATACTCCAAGTTAACTTCATATAATAACGGAACATCAACAAATGTGATTTGTTCTTTTGGAATTGAAAGGATCGCTTTAATTACCCCTGGATGAATAATATCGTTTAAGGCTTGTCTCTTCTCGGGGTCATTAAAAATGATCTGTCCAAGTTTTTTGCGGTTTATGATTCCATCATCTACAATAAAATCACCAAACGTAACCCTAATGTTTTCAATTATGACAGGGTTCTTTAATTCCTCATGAACTATCTTATCAGAATCAATTACTAAATATCCTTTTTTAATTAAATAGCTAGTAACAGTGGATTTACCGGTAGCAATCGAACCCGTTATTCCAATTATCATATTGTACCTCTTGTTTTTAGTTTAATATTTTTAAGTAGTGATGTCAAGTTTTTTTTGACAGTTTTCGCAGACATAGGTTCCACGGCCACCAACAACAATTTTAATAATTTGATGATTACAATTGGGGCATATCTTTTTTGTATGCACTAAAAGCGAATTTTGAAACTTACCACTGACTTCATGTGATGAAGTAAAAGTTCTAATTGTAGTTCCACCAAGTTTAATTGCTTTTTCTAAAACAATTTTTGAATTACATATTATCGTTTCAATTTGTCCTCTAGAGAGACTCTTAGTTGGTGTAGTCGGATGAATGCTACTCATAAAGCAAACCTCATCGACATAAATGTTTCCTAGACCACTAATAATTGTTTGATCAAGTAAAGTTGATTTTATGGGTTTTGAAATATTTTTAAATCTCAAAAATAAATAATCAACAGTCAAGTCCTGATCAAAAGGTTCATATCCAACCTTCGATAATGGATGGACTTGATATGTTTCGTTAAGATCTGTGGTTTTAAAAACATGCATCGTTCCAAACTTTCTTGTATCATGATATCTTAATGTCTCACCGCTTGTAAAGGTGAAAATAATGTGCTCATGTTTTAATTTTTGTTCATCGGAATTTTTTATAAGATATTTACCTTCCATTCTAAGGTGGGAAACAAGAATAATATCATCCAAAATAAAGATTAGATATTTACCTCTTCTTTTTATCTCGCGAAATGTTTGATTAATTAATTGATGTTTGAATTCTTCAATCGAAACATTCTTAACGATATTTGGGTAATATATATCAATATTTTTAATGGTTTTATTTATTATTAATTTTTTTAAACTTGTTTTAACTGTTTCAACTTCTGGTAATTCAGGCATAATTAAAATTTCTCATAATGAATTCTATTTGCATCAAACCTGTCAATAAATCGAAGTTCATTGGGATCGTTAGGATAACCTACAGCAATTAACGAGAAAACCTCATATTCTTTTGGTATTTGTAGAATCTCTGTTAAATTGCTCATTCGCTCACGATTAGGATAAATTCCGCACCAGCAAGTTCCAAGTCCCAAATCAGTTGCCTTTAGTAAAATATTCAAGGTCGCTGAAGATGCATCTTGTGGCGCCATTAATGGGGCCGTTAAGTGTTCCTTATCAGTCACAACTACAATTCCACAAGGCGCTTCCTTAAACATACTAGCATTTGGTAAAGCATTAACAATTTGATCTAAAACCTCACGATTTTGGATAACAACAAAATGCCATGGTTGTTGGTTTCTTGCACTTGGAGCCTGCATAGCAGCCCTTATAATAAGCTCAATTTTTTCAGATTCCACCTTCTGATTTGAGTAACTTCTTATACTTCTTCGCTTATTGATGATTTCCATAAATAAAATTCCTTCCTACTTTCTCTTATATTTGAAAAAACATCATGATGATGTTTTTATTTTGCTTCTGACCAATTTCTTCCGTAGTTTACATCAGCATTAATTTTAACCTTTAATGAAACTGCATTTTCCATTTCATCTTTTACTAACTTTTTCATTATTTCTAGTTCATCATTAATTACATCAAATACAAGTTCATCATGTACTTGAGCGATCATTAATGACTTTAAATGATTTGACCTGATTTTTTCATCAATCTTAATCATGGCAATTTTAATAATATCAGCAGCAGTCCCCTGAATTGGAGCATTCATTGCTGTTCGTTCACCAAAGCTTCTTAAATTCGCATTTTCACTGACTGCTTCTGGAATGTATCGCCTGCGGTTAAAAAGGGTTTTTGTATATCCGTCATTTTTGACAGCAAAAACAATATCATCTAAAAATGTTTTTACTTTACTATATGTTGTAAAGTATTTATTGATATAGACATTTGCATCATGTTGACTAATATTGATAGCTTCGCTTAAACCCCAAGCACTCATTCCATAAATAATTCCGAAATTAATCGCCTTAGCAGTTCTTCGCATATCTTTCGTAACATCTTTTAAATCTACTTCATAAATTCTGCTAGCTGTTTGAGTATGAAAATCTATTTCATTTGAAAATGCTTCAAGCATTTTTTCATCATTTGACATATCTGCTAATATTCTTAATTCAATTTGCGAATAATCAGCACTCATAATATACCCATCATTAAATCTAGAAACAAAGAATTCTCTTATCACTTGACCTTCTTCGCTGCGGATTGGCATATTTTGAATATTTGGTTCGACTGATGAAAGTCTTCCTGTTAAAGTTTGCACTTGTTTATATAATGGATGAATAAAATTGTTTTTATCTACAACTTCCTTTAACCCATTAATGTATGTTGTAACTAGTTTATTAAATGCGCGATACTCCAATACTTCTTTTGCAATAACATAGTCTTTTGAAAGCTTCTCCAAAACATCGACATTAGTCGAATAGCCTGTTTTATTCTTCTTTCCGTGAGGGAGGTGTAACTTTCCAAAAAGAATTTCACCTAATTGTTTAGGAGAGTTTATATTAAACTCTTCACCTGCAATAAAGTAAATATCCTGAGCAATATCTTCCGCTTTTTTAGTTAATTCAATCCCGATTTCCTCTAATCTTTCAATATCAATTAGAAGTCCGTTAAGTTCCATATCAGCCAAAACTTTTGACAATGAAATTTCTATTTGATATAAATTCTCAACATTATATTCTTTTAACTTGTTTTTAATGTCTTGATCAATTGTTTTTAAAATCAACCCTTTATCAACGCTATATTTCGCATAAACGTTTAAATCAGGAATTTTCATTTTCGTATTAGCACCATATATATTATCATAATAAGCAATATTATTGCTACAAAAATTATCAACAGTATTTTTAAAATCATCCGATGCATATGAAGGATTGACTAAGTAAGCTCCTAGCATAAAATCGTCAATGACATTTTCGATAACTATTCCGTGTTTTTTTAAGACGAGATATAACATTTTATAATCAAATGTTTTTTTCGCATACTGTTTATTCTCTAAGTAATGTCGCAAATCAGGATTATTTAAGACGACAGATTTTGTGAAAAAGATTTGATTCTTTTCACTAACAAAACTTAATCCTAAAAAATCACCATTATAATAATTATTTTTAAAAACTTCAATATTGATATATGCATCAGTATTTAAGATATTTGATAAATTTTCATTACTTTTTTCAACAATATATAATTCGGTATTAACTGTATCTATTTTATGTCGGTTTAATTTCTTCAAAAAACTATTGAATTCAACTTCTTGAAAGAAAGCAATTAACTCATCAACATTGAAATTATCAACGATTAAATCATCAATAGAAAAACCTAATTCAATATCTTGTTTTAAGGTTGCTAAGAATTTACATCTAAAAGCAATATCTTTCCCTTGAATAAATAAATCCTTGGTTTTACCAGTTAGTTTTTCGATATTTTCATAAATGTTTTCAATCGTTTGGTATTCATTTAATAATTTAATTGCTGTTTTCTCACCAATACCCCTTATACCCGGTAAATTATCACTGCTATCTCCAACTATTCCTTTAAAGTCAGTTACTTGAAGGGGATTGATATTCATTTTTTCATAAAAATTTTCATGATTATATTCTTCTAAATCACCAATTCCTCTTTTTGTTAAGTAAACCGTGATCTTATCATTTACTAATTGTAATAAGTCTTTGTCACCTGTAATGATTCTAATTTCATCAAACTTTTCATAAACCAAATTGGCAACACTTGCGATTAGGTCATCAGCTTCAAAGTTTAAATTTTCATCTCTTTTTACATTTAAAATATCAAGATACTTTTTAATATATGGAATTTGGACACGCAATTCATCAGGTAGAGCCTTTCTTGTTGCTTTGTACTCTGTATAATCTTGATGTCGAAATGTTTGCTTTCCGGCATCAAATGCAACAAAGGCATATTCAACTTCTTCTGTTAACAATTTATTGACCATACTACAGAAACCAAATAAGGCATTTGTGTATAACCCGTCTTTATTTTTCATTAAATTCCCAGTATAAGATGTGGCATAATATGAGCGAAACATTAAGCTGTTCCCATCAATTAATGTGATTGATTTTCCGTGTTTTTCCATTTTTTCACCTTTTCTATTAAAATTATTTTATCACATTATTATGAAAAAAGACATATAATTTTAAAATAATGTAGAATAATAGAATTATGAAAAATAAAACAAAAAGGATCATGATCTCCATGATATTTGTATGGATTATCATCATTTTACTATCTATTACAATTCATAAGCGTACGATTAACCGCGAAAAAGATATTTTATATTTATCAAATTACCTTAGTACCGATGAAATAAATTACATCATAAATAATAAAATTAATATTGAAGAAGTGAAACCCTATTTAGAGTATAATAATTTCAATATTTACAATTTTTATTCTTATCAAAAAATAAAAAATGATTATAATTTATCATATTTAGAAAGTATCAATTATTACAATAATCCAAATTTCTATCGCTTCTATGTTAGTCCGAAGCCGGCGTTATTTTCTAATTCTCATATTATTTTAGTCAATAAATGTTTTTACTTAGAGCCAGATTATGTTCCAAACAATTTGGAAAATGTAAAAGATTATGAAATCGACTTTATTTTTCGAATAAACGAAGAGATTCTTTTAAAGAAAGTTGTTTTGCAAAATTATAAAGTAATGTATGATGATGCGAAAATGAAAAATATTGATTTAGTAGTTTTTTCCGGGTATCGCAGTTATTCTAAACAATCACATTTATACTATAATGTTTATCATGAGGATGACTCGATTAGTGCGAGACCAGGATTTTCTGAACATCAAACCGGTTATGCAATTGATATAAGTACTCATGTTTTTGGATTAACTGATAATTTTAAAAACGCAGATTCATACAAATGGTTAACACAAAACGCCCATAAGTATGGTTTTATTTTGCGGTTTCCTGAAGGAAAGGAGAATATTACAGGATATAGTTTTGAGCCATGGCACTTTAGATATGTTGGATCCATCGCATCAATTCTATATGAAAAGAATTTAACTTTTGAAGAATATGTCTTTTCAAACCTTGAAATTTAGTTTTCACTTTATTATTTTTATAACATATAAATAATAAAGAGGAGGATTATCATGAATTATAGACCAAAATTTCATCATTTAACTCAAGCAAAGAATGATGAAAGATTATTTCCGTTTCTAGCTGGTGTAGTAGTTGGTGCACCTTTATTTGGAGCATTCGGCGGATGGGGTGCTGGAAGATATCAAGCAGCACCCGCTCAAGTAGCATATCCAATGCCTTATCCATACCCTTATCCATATCCTTACCCACAACCATATTATGGAGGCTATCCGCGTCGTAGATATTACGGCAGATACTAAAAAAGAGACATTCAATGTCTCTTTTTTTATTATTGCTTTGGTAGAACAGGTATCCATATCTCAGAGCGGAATTGATTCTCATTTCCATCATTTTCATAGTAAAGTTCAAAATCAGGAGTTTTTGCATGAACGAAATTTTCGTTTGGCAAAAATTCTGTAAATATCCGCACCCATAGTTTTTGAACTGATTCTGGTAGAGGTCCAACAACTTCAAAGATTGCCCATGTTGATTTCGGAATAATAATTTCTTCTAAATTTTCATCATTTCGATTCTTTGATTCTACGCCAATTAAATAACGAAATTCCTCACTGTCATTGATATTACTACATATACCCAATAATGGTTGATTAGGGACTAGGTGACATAATTTTTCAACTGTTCCGTTTACATGAGCTTCTTTCCAGAAAAGAGGAATGGTGTTTTCCTTCAAATTTTGATCCATGGTTGTAATGATAGATTTACCAATCACACGGATTGCATCTCTTTCCAATAATTTGTAATTCATTTCTTCATCTCCTTTTAATGCAAATACAAAGGTTAATTTAGGATAGCTTTTGAGAATAATATCTTGGCATCTTGCTTGACTAGGAGATACTCCATGTAGTTTTTTAAATGCATATGAAAATGAGTCGCTTGATTCATAACCATATTTAAAAGCTATGTCAATTATCTTCTCATGTGAAGTTTTAAGATCGATACCAGCTTTAGATAATTTTCTTCTGCGTATATATTCAGATAATGACATTTGGGTTAAATGAGCAAATATCCTTTGAAATAAGCCTGGTGTACAAAGCGCTATTCGACTAATTTTATCATAGTCTATTTCTTCATCTAAATGTGATTCGATATAATCCAATATCCGATTCATTCTTTTTAGCCAATCCATAAATCATACTCCTTTGCATTATATTATATATGAAAGAAAAAACTTGTTCCCGATATTTTATGTACAAAAATTATCGGATTAATAATTTATAAAAATAAATATCTTATTATATTATATATTAAGAAAAGAATAAGTCAAATTGTCACAAAAAATGTTTAGAAACTATTTATTTAATCGAACATTTATTAGAGCTCTTTGAGTCACACTTTGAACAAGAGGAACATGCATTTTGTTTTTTTCTTTTTAGAGAATATCTTATCGCATAGATAAACCATACAATAATTACTCCAGCAATAACTCCTGTTTTAAAGACACTAGAGTTCACCCATAAAGTTCCTGTTTGATAGATAATTAGACTTACTATATATGCAACAAATGTTTGAAACAAAATCGTAAACCACATTAATTTTCTTGAACCCATCTCTTTTTTTGTTGTTGCAATTGCAGCAAAACATGGTGAAGCTAAAAGGATAAATGCCATAAATGAGAATGCAGCTATTCCATTATTGTTAAATAAGAGTTTAACGGCTTCTTGTAATTGGATTGAAGTTTCACCCAAATCACTACCAAGTTTTAAAACGATTCCAAATGTAGAAATTATATTTTCTTTTGCAACCATTCCGCTTAATAATGCAACGGTTGCTTGCCAATTGCCAAATCCCAACGGAACAAATATCCAAGAAATTAATCTACCTAATGATGCCAATATTGATTCACTCGCATCATCAACCATTGTAAATTGAATTGAGAATGATGATAAAAACCAAATAATAGCACTTGCAACAAAAATGATAGTACCTGCTTTCACAATGAATGATCTTGTTCGATCCCATACATTGCGAGATACATTCTTTATACTTGGAATTCGATATTCTGGGAGTTCCATTAAAAATGTAGATGCTTTTCCTTTAAAATATTTTGTTTTCTTAAGCAATACTCCTGTTATTATCACAGTAAATATTCCTAAGAAATAAACGCTGGTTGCTGCAATAGGACTAAAAAATGCCCCGACCAATAGCGCAAATACTGGCAACTTAGCTCCACATGGAATAAAAGGCGTCAACATGATTGTCATCTTACGATCCTGCTCATTTTCAATCGTTCTTGTAGCCATAATCGCTGGAACACTACATCCTGTTCCAATTAACATCGGAATAAATGATTTTCCAGACAAACCAAATTTTCTAAAAAGACGATCCATAATAAAAGCGACTCTTGACATATAACCACTATCTTCTAAAATCGACAAGAATAAAAATAAAATCATTAATTGTGGAACGAAAGTCAACACTGCTCCAACGCCCGCAATAATTCCATCCACAATTAAGCTGATTAACCATTCACCAGCATTGATATTAATTAAAAGGTTAGTGATTCCATTTCCTAATAACGAAAAAAAGTCTTCGATAAATGAAATTGTTAAATCGCCTACTGTGGAAATTGAAATATAATAAATAACAAACATTACTAGAGCAAATATTGGTAATGCCATCCATTTATTTGTTAACACTAAATCAATTTTATCAGATGGAGTTAGTGTATATTTCATTTTCTTTTTAACAACACATTTACTTACAATTTTTTCAACAAACTGATATCTTTCATTTATAACAACACTTTCACTATCATCATCAAAATTTCTTTCAACCGCAGAAATTAGACTGTTAATTTGATAAAGTATGGATTTCGGTTGTTTTTCTAAGATAATCTTATCTTTTTCAATTAATTTTATTGCTTCAAAATATGAAGTGTTTGTTAAATCCCGGATTTTATCAATTGCATAACCTAATTCTAAACTATATATCTTCGGATAATTAATATGCTTCTTAGAGATTGAAATTGCTTTTTGAACCAAATCCTTTAATCCGTTACCTTTTAAAGCACTAATTGCAACAACAGGAATTCCTAATTCAGCTTCAAGTTTTTTTATATCAATCAAATCTTTACGCTTTTCAATTAAATCCATCATATTTAAAGCAATAACAATTGGAATATTTATCTCCATCAATTGAGTTGTTAAATATAAATTACGTTCGATATTCGTTGCATCAACAATATTTATTAAAACGTCAACTTGATCTTTTAATAAAAAATCCCTGCTTATTACTTCTTCCAATGAATATGGTGATAATGAATATATTCCTGGCAAGTCTACTAAAATTGTATCATTATTTATTTTTCCTTCTTTTTTTTCAACAGTTACTCCTGGCCAATTACCAACATATTGATTACTTCCAGTAAGTCTATTAAATATTGTTGTTTTCCCACTGTTCGGATTACCAACTAAACCGATTCGTATCATATTCTTCCTCCTAAGGGTTAGCAGTTGCTAACTAATCATCCAAAAATTTAAGTTGAAGGTCATCCTTCAACAATAATCATTTCAGCTTCACTTTTTCTTAATGATAATTCATATCCGCGCACTGATAATTCAATGGGGTCTCCCAATGGGGCATATTTTCTTACAAGAATTTCAATTCCTTTTGTAATTCCCATATCCATAATTCTTCTTTTCACAGGTCCAGTAGCTACTATTTTTGTTACTTTAGCAACTTGACCAACTTTAATATCTTTTAGTGTCATAATATACTCCTTTGGCCAGTTAGCCTTTGCTAACTTGTTATATTATACTATTATGTATATCAAAATGCAAGCAGTTTTATAAACTATTTTTGATTTATTGAAATAAATATGTTTAAGTAAGTATTTTAATTTTGCATCAATTGTGATATACTAATTATATCTTAGATTTAATACTAAATGAGGTGTAACATGAGAAAAAAATTTATAATTGGATTTTCCGTTTTTATTGCAATAAGTACATTGATTATCTTTTTAGCTAATAACTATGGAGTTTACGGATCATATGAATGTGTTACTTATAATGAAATTTCAGGTGACTCCAATATAAATGTTCTAGAAAAATATCGTTATTATAATTTAAAACTAAATCGTGATAAAACTTTCACATTAACCTATCTTGTAAAAGAAGTTAATGCATCAGAACAAACAGCAACCGGAACTTTTAGAGTCAAAGGTAATCGAGTAACGTTAACCTATGATCAAGGTCAACAACCAATTGAAACAGCATTATTTGAAAACGAAATTTATACGTTCAAAAATCGCCAATTATCTAGAAATCAAAGCGCTTATTATGAACCTACTAACTTTGAAACTACAATAATTCAAAAATTTAAAAAGGTATAATCCATGAACCAAAATCTTTATTCAAATTATTATGATAAACTCAACCCCAATAATATCTTACCAGAATATCCTAGACCTCAATTTGTGAGGTCTTCTTACATTAATTTAAATGGTTATTGGGATTATAAAATATCAAAGACAAAATTTATACCTGATACATATGATGGGAAAATTCTTGTTCCATTTCCTCTAGAATCACTTTTGTCGACAGTTGTTAAGAGAATTGAGGATAGTGAATATTTAATATACAAACGCAATTTTTCAATTCAAAAAAGTTTTATGAAGGATCTTGTTTTTCTCAATTTTGGAGCTGTTGATAATATCGCAACCATATATCTAAACAAAATTGAGATCTTCAACCATATCGGAGGTTACTTTCCTTTTTCTGTTGATATCACCAATTATTTAGAAAAAAGTAATGAGTTAATTGTTATTGTAAAGGATAAAAGCAATCTTTCCTATTATGCACACGGGAAACAATCAATTAATCCTAAGGGAATTTGGTATACACCAATCACTGGTATTTGGCAAACAGTGTGGCTAGAAAGTGTTAGTCATAATTACTTAAAATCAATTAAGATCACTCCTGATATTGATCAATCATCAGTCAATATAAAATTAGATATCTCAAATAATTATCAAGGTCTTATGAAAATATTAGACAATGAAACAGAAATAGTTACGAAAACGTTTAATACAAATGAAATAACCATTAAAATTGATCAACCAAAATTATGGTCTCCAGAAAACCCTCATCTTTATAATATAATTATTGATTTAGGTGATGATGTAGTAACAAGTTACTTCGCTATGAGAAAATTTTCTATTGATAATGGGCCTTTTGGCAAAGCAATTTTTCTCAATAATAAACCATGCTTCATGAACGGTTTATTAGATCAAGGATACTATAGTGATGGGTTATACACTGCAGCTTCTGATCAAGCACTAATTGATGACATTAAAACCATGAAAGATATGGGATTTAACACTTTAAGAAAACACTGCAAAATTGAACCGCTACGATGGTATTACCATTGCGATCGCTTAGGAATGATTGTTTGGCAAGATATTATCAATGGTGGCAATTATAACTTTTTTAAGATGTCAGTTTTACCTATTCTTGGATTTCAAAAAGCAAATGATAGAAGAATGTTAAAAATATCTGGCCGCAATTCTGAAAATGCTCGAATCACATTTAAAAAGGAATTAACTTCAACAATTAATCTTCTATATAACTCACCTTCAATTGCCTTATGGACCATTTTTAATGAAGGCTGGGGACAATATAACAGCATTGAAAATTATCATCTTGCAAAAAAACTTGATTCCACAAGAATAATTGACCATGCTAGTGGATGGTTTGATCAAAAGGGACTAGATCTCGCAAGCAAACATATATACTTTAAAAAAGTAAAAATTAAAAAGGATTTTAGACCAATTGTTTTAAGTGAGTTTGGTGGATATTCATATAAAATTCCTGAACACTCATATGATTTAAAAAATGAATTCGGATATCGAAAATTTCAAAATAAAGAAGAATTTCAAAAAGCATTTATTTCTTTATACGAAAATGAAATTATCCCTAATATCAAAAAAGGGTTATGCGCTTGCATTTATACCCAATTGAGCGATGTTGAAACGGAAACAAATGGAATTCTAACCTATGATCGCAAAGTTAATAAATTCGATTTAAACATAATTAAGGATTTAAATCAAAGAATAAAATATTAAAAAGCATAGCTTTAAAAGCTATGCTTTCTTTTATCTTATATCAGTTTTTTGATCAAATAAATCCCCAATTCGGCGATAGACAATAAAAGTCAAAGCACTTACTGATGAACCTAAAAGGAGATTAAACGGAATTACTGCGAACATTATATATTTTAACATATAATTTTGTTCATTTACACCTGGAATGACTGATAATAGCCGGATAAATGAATTAATATCTCCACCAAAGTACAATTTTATATAAAACGGCACCAAAACAAAATAATTAGCAATAACACCCATAACAATCCAAGACACTGTACCTGCAACTAAGGCAATGACAGCACCTTGTTTTGAGCGTATTCGTCGATAGATTAACGAAGTTGTTAATACAACTGTTATTCCAATGATCAAATCAGCAAATTCACCAACAAAAGCAGTGCTTGAAAAGGCTAGTTTTAAAATGAATCTGATCAAAACAATAATAATTCCCCCAATCGGTCCAGTCACAAACCCACCAATAATTGCCGGTAAGTTAGAAAATTGAACATCTAAAAAACTAGGAAAAATGAAAGGAAGTGGAAACTTCACAAATAAATACAATACTGTTGATAAAGCAGCAAGAATTGCAATTAATGCAATTTTTTTAATTAGTTTGTTCATAAATTTTACCTCACGATGAAAAAAACTCGTGAAGAAAAACCTCACGAGCTAAAAAAATCCATACAAAAAATGGTATCTTCTCTCATCTAGACTTTAACTATCGGTCTTGGAGTTGCACCAAATCATGCCCTTTAGAGGCTCGCGGACTTTACCGCCGGTCGGGAATTACACCCTGCCCTGAAGAATTTCTCACTATAGATATTATATTATAATCAGGTTTAAAAGTCAACTTTGATTATAATTATTATTTGGAATATAAAACACTTTCATTTTTAAATAATTTAATTAAAACATAGATCAATAATGAAATGTAAATCAAAGTTGAAAAGACTATTATTAAATAATGTTCCAGAGTAATTGTCATCGAAAAAATAGCTTTCAAACCTAAGGTACAATTATATATCGGAATAAATAAAGATGAGACATTATCAATACTTGTATTTCCCAAACTCATTGATGGAATGAGAATGGCAATGATATAAATAGGCATTGCATACATAGTTGCTTCCTTTACTGTTTTCGCTATCGTTGATGTAACTAAGAGTATTGATGAAGCTAATAAAGCTAATAATAATAAAATTCCTAATATCCCAAAGTATGATAATATTCCATATGAGATTGTGCCATCAACTGCAAACATTGATTTCGCAAAAGGCAATGATGCCATAATCCCAATAAACGAAGACAATGCAGCCGCAATTGTTATAATTGTTGTTGATATCATCTTACCGATTATAATTTGCTCCCGCCTCATCGGCGCCATCAATAAAGTAGCGATTGTTCCTCTTTCTTTTTCACCCGCAATGGCGTCAGAACCAATTGACATTGCTGACGCAAAAATAAATATTACAATTAACAATGGTAAAAGCATAGCCAACATTTCAAGCGCAGGGTTTTTATTTTCTATTTCAATTGGTGCTGCAGTTACATTAATGATATTTGGATTTATATTTAATAATTCCAAAAAGTCGTTTTTTAACACTTCAACAACATTTAAGACTTTCTGATAAGCATTATTGGAATTATTACTATATTGGTTAAAGATTATTTCGATACTCGGAAATGTTGTTGAAGATACTTTATCATCAAAATCTTGTTCGAAAATAATAATAACGTCAATTTCACCGTTTTTTAATTGATCTTTCATTGTATCTAAATTATTTATTGTTGCATCAGAAAAACTGAAATTATTTACATAAGTTTTAGATAAGGCTTGTTCAAAAGAATCAGGCCTATTAATAACTTGAACTTTGCTAAAATAATTATTACGTTGTTCTTCTTCTTTCTTTATTTGAGATTCAATATTCATGCCCATTACTGAGTAAATGACAAAAATTAATAACCCCGGTAAAAGTAATGTAGAAAATATCATACGTGGAAATCGAAAAATTTTATCCAGTTCTTTTTTTACAATATTAAATATATTCTTCATTATGCACCTCATTATATAATTTAAAGAAAATTTCTTCAATATCTTTACCTTGTCCAGACTTAACTACATTTTCAACAGTATCACACAATGACATTTTCCCATCAATTATTATACCAACACGATCACAAATTTTTTCAACTAAATTCATAATATGAGTACTGATAATAATGGTTTTATTTTGTCCCTTTAACTCTAATAAATAATCTGTAACAGTTTTTGCTGTAATAACATCTAATCCATTAGTTGGTTCATCAAAAATAATAATATCAGGATTATGAACTAATGAAACTGCTATTGAAACTTTTTGCTTCATGCCTGTTGATAGCTCTCCTATCTTAACCTCTGCAAATTTATTAATACCAAATCGATTAAACAGCTCTGTTTTTCGAAGCAATGCCGATATTTCATCAATATTATGAAGTTTTGAAAAATAATCAAATAAATAGTTTGGAGTAAATTGATCTTCTAATTTTAATTCGTTGGTTAAAAAAGCAATACGCTTTTTTACATCAACCTCATTTTTTACATCAATCCCGTCAACTATTATTTCGCCTTTATCAGGTTTAATTAATGTTGAAATGCAACGAAGGGTTGTTGTTTTTCCTGCCCCATTAGGGCCTAATAACCCGAAAATTTCACCTTCATAAGTTGAAAAAGATACACCTGAAACAGCAACCTTTAGAGGATTGTCAGTTTGATCTATTTTCATTTGTTTTTTTGATAATTTAAATGTCTTATGAAGATCTTTTATAATTAATGTTTCTTTCATACCAAGTTAATTCCTTTCTTCTAATAAATTATACGTCTTTTTAAAAATAATATCAAGTTAAAGTAAAGGCTTTATCTATACATTTATTGATAAATAGTATATAATTATATAGACAAGGAGTTTAAACTATGAGAATTCAAGAATCTGGAGAAAATTATTTGGAAACCATTCTTATATTAAAGCAAAAGCAACAAGACGTTAGAGCTATTGATATTGCAAACGAAATGTCCTTTTCAAAACCAAGCGTGAGTCGAGCTTTGGGAATCCTAAAACAAGAAAACCTTATTACTATCGATAATCATGGATTAATTGAATTAACTGACTTAGGTAAGAATAAAGCTGAAAATATATATGATCGTCATCTTACAATTTCACGTTTTTTAGAAGATTTAGGAATTAATGCTAAAACTGCTGAAAAAGACGCCTGCAAAATAGAACACATTATCAGTGAAGAAACATTTTGCGCAATCAAGAAGAAGGTAATTAAATAAAATGTCCCGTGTAGCAATTTGCAAATGCAACCAATATGATTTAGAGCTTGTGAAAACAAAAATAAATGAGTCGTTCGATCTATTAGGTGGAATCGATTCTCTTATAAAAAAAGATGCAAAGGTTTTTATTAAAATCAATGGAGTAGGTCCATTCCCGCCAGAAATGGCCATCACTACTCATCCGATATTTGTACAAGCTGTAATCCAATTAGTTAAAATTAGAACTAATAACATTTTAATAGGAGATAACCCTGCAACTAAAGATATTGTCTATGTTTTAAAGAAAACAGGAATATTTGATATCATTACTCAGGAGAAGATAAAAATTTTTGACGGAAAATCATTAACATCTATCACTAATTCAAGCCCAAAGATATATCAAAGTTTTGAAGTCTCAAAAGAAATGATTGAGGTTGATGTTTTTATTAACCTTCCAAAACTTAAAACCCATGCTTTAACTTACATGACCGTTGCACAAAAAAATCTATTTGGGTTGATATATGGGTTAAACAAAGCTTCTTGGCATGTAAAAGCAAATAATCCTCTTCAATTTGGTGAAGCTTTTAATGATCTTTATGGGGCTATCTTAGAAAAATTTAAAGATAAAAATATCATCCACATCTGCGACGGCATCATTGGGTTAGAAGGAGAAGGTCCATCAACAGGTGGCTTTCCAAAACCAGGTAATGTTATATTAACTTCGCTAGATGCAGTTAGTTTAGATAGAGTTGCAGTCGAGGTTGCAGGTTTAGATTTCCATAAACTCTTCATCAATAAAATTGCTGATGAAAGAAAATATGGCCAAGGTAGTTTAAAGCAAATCGAAATTTTAGGTGAATCAATTGAAAACTTTAATGATCTAAAATTTGTGGAACCAACCAACCCATTAAGTATTTTTGGCATGAGGCTTTTAAGATATAAATTTATACGAAATATCATTTTAGAACATCCTAAAATCGACTTATCAATTTGTATTAAGTGTGGTGAATGTGCTAAAATATGTCCTCCCAAGGCACTGAAAATTAATAAAAGGCAATTTCCAACCCTCCAAAAGGTCGATTGTATTCGCTGTTGGTGTTGTGCTGAGGTTTGTCCGCAAAATGCTATCAAAAAATCAAAAAGACCGGTAATTGGTAAAATAGTACTAAAAAACCGCATTTAAAAATAGTCCACATTCGTGTGGACTATTTCTTATAATATACTGGATAGTATATGATAGAATAAGGAACAAACCTAGGCAAATTATAATATCCCAGTTGATACGGAACGGCAACTTGTTGATCAGGTGAAGTTACTAATTGAATTGGTGGAGCAACAACTTGAATCGGGGGAGCAACAACTTGAATTGATGGAGTTGTCGATAAATTTTGCTGCAATTTCGATTGCTCGAGTTGAGTTTGGTCATTTTTTTTACTAATATCAGTTGCTATTGTTTGTATTGTTTTTGGTATGTCATTAACCGGCTGAGGTGAATTTGGAGCTGGTTGGTGAATGGCTTGGTTAGAATTCATCGCTGTTTGTGTGGTTGATAGTATTGGTTGAATTGTAACTGGTATTTCTTTTTGAATGGGATTTATATTAGTTTGATTAGTTTGGTGATCTTGTTGTGGGAAATCGAGGTTGGTTGATTCTTTTTCCTTTTTACTCGCTTCTTGTATGTCTTTTATTTTTTCTTCTTGAATCATAACTGGTATCTCTTCAAAAGGAGGGTTCTTATCTGTTACTATTTCATTGGCCAATTTTGTGAACGGATCTTCTTTTGTTGAATCTTTTTGGAAATCTGGATTCAATTTTGGATAATAATCTTCTACAAAAGGTTCCATATCATTGACATCATGCTCAACTGCTTCAGGTATTGGGGGGATTTTTAATTTTGTTCCAGGAATCAATTTATCCCAAACTCGTATATGCCGATTTTCTTCAACAATTTCATCTTTAGTTAAATTATATAAAAACATAATATCTTCTAAAGTTTCATTTGTTCTAACAATGTGAAATTTCATTTTAACCACCTACTAATAAATCTTATGAGGTCAAAATGTTAGTTATAACAAAAATCGTATAATTAAATACGATTTAGTTAGCGTTAATGAAGTCTTCATTAATTTCGTTCTCAAAGTCATCATCAATCTGCTCAATATTATCAACTGGTGTGAAAACAGTAACCATCATCTTAGTTTCTCCAATAATCTCAGCAACTATTTCGAAGATGATTTCTACTTCTATAGCAGAATTATTTATTCTGGCATTTGTGCAAGTAGGTTGTTGAAGGATTCTAACAATAACATCTTTAGAGCTGTCGTTTACTTCCTTTACAATCGGTCTAGTCTTAATTGTTTCTTCATATGTGATAATCTTTTTCGCAATATCTGTTTTAGTGTTATCATCATATGCGTACCAAATATTGGTTTCAAAGTTTCCAACTAGTTCTACTTTATTATCATGTAATATCGCCTCAAATTCATGATTGATAACCCAACAACCTAAAATGCTAAAAGCTTCGTTCCTAGGTGTAACTATATCATTAATTCGGATTATCTTCTTACCTTTTCCAACTATTGCCTTAGTTACAATTTCACGAATTTCATTCATTCATATCCCTCCTCAATAACAATATATTCAAACAAGTTAGATATTGCTACTAGGTATTAATCTATTTTAATATATGAATGGGCTTAAACGATTATGCCGCGCATGTGCCAAGTAAATGCTTTTTCTATTTTTACATCAATAATTTTACCAATCAAATCTTCTGTTCCTTCAAAATTTACGACTTTATTATGCTCTGTATATCCAGTTAAAATATTGTTTCCTTTGTGAGAGACGCCTTCTACCAAAACCTTCACAGTTTTTCCTTCAAAACGCTTATTACCTTTTAAAAATCCGTCATTAATAAATTTATTTAATGTTAAAAGTCGTTCCTTTTTAATAGAGTAATCCGTTGTATCTTCATATTTACTGGCCGGTGTGCCTGCGCGAGGAGAGAAAATAAAAGTAAATGCCCCTTCAAAATCTGCTTCATCAACTAAATCTAAAGTAGCTTGAAAATCATCATCTGTTTCTCCAGGAAATCCAACAATGATATCTGTTGTTATTGAAATGTCTGGAATTAAGAATTTCAATTTCTTAATTTTTTCCAGATATTCCTCTTTGGTATACTTGCGGTTCATTTTCTTTAAAACAACATTACTTCCTGATTGAACTGGCAAATGCAAATGAGGCATGACATTTCCTCTTTTTGCCATAACGCTTATTGTTTCATCATCCAAATCACGTGGATGAGATGTTGTGAATCGCACTCGAGCAATATTGATTTTATTCAAATCATCTAAAAGGTTGGCAAATGTGTAATTCAATCCTACTAAATCTTTCCCATAAGCGTTAACATTTTGACCAAGCAATGTTACTTCTTGGTAACCTTCTATGCTTAATTCCTGAACTTCTTTAATAATATCTTCAGGATGTCTAGATCGTTCTTTACCTCGGGTATATGGTACGATACAATATGTGCAAAACTCATCACATCCATACATTATGTTAACCCAAGCTTTTTTATTATGAGCTCTTTTTGTTGGTAACCCTTCAACAATATCACCTTCTTTTGAAAAGACTTCAACAACCTTTTCTTTAGAAAAATATGCATCATAAATATAATTCCCTAGTTTATGAATATTATGGGTTCCAAAAACGATATCCACTTGAGGATATTTTTTTGTTATTAGATTTACAACTTGTTCTTCTTGAGACATACATCCACAAACAATCATTAAAAGATTCGGATTATGGGTTTTTAAACCTTTAATTCGTCCTAATTCACCAAATACACGATTCTCAGCATTCTCTCGAATCGCACAAGTGTTAAAAATAATAATATCTGCTTCCTCTTCATGATTTACTTCCGTATAACCAAGAGCTTCTAATATCCCTGCCATTTTCTCGCTATCAGCCAGATTTCCTTGACAACCATATGTTTTAATTAAATATTTTCGATTTTCTCCAATACCCTTTAATTCTTCCGGAATATGGAAATCAATTTTTTCAACTTCTTTATTTAATCTTTTTCTTGCTTCCTTTAACGAAGGAGCAAAATATTTACTATAATCTTTATTCATTTTCTTCACCTTATATTTATATATTATACTAAAATTATTAGTAATTTGCAATTTATATATACTAGTGATTTTTTGGTTAATTAAGTTAATTTTATATATAACTTGAGCATTAATAAAAATTATGTTAAGATATTTATATTATGAAAAAGACATTATTAAAATATTATGAAAAATATCCAAAATGTTCTATATCTGACTTTGTAAAGCTAGTTTATCAAATCCATTTTGGAAGTGGACATTTCATTAAAAACTATATTGACAGTTTTAATCGTTTGGAAAATGAAATCACTAACCTTAATCCTTTTTGTTTTGATGAAGATTTGTATGAATATATAGGAGAATGTTTTATCAGAGTCAATCTAAGACCTTATCTTAAATATCGTTTAAGTGTTGAACATTTAAATGAATCTTTTATTGAAAGTTCAAAACAACAAGCAAACTTTAATGATTTTTTAGAATCTTTATCAATACTAAAGGAATTTCTTTTAGAAAATAATTTTGATTTTAATATAGTTAGAGAGTTTTTTGATGAGTATCAAAGGCTAGGTTATCCTGCATTACATCATAGTGAAGTCTACAAATTATATTATCAACCATCATACCGTATTATCAAAAGCAGTTTAATAACTGAAGAAATGCGATTCTACCAATTAAAACAATATTTGGATCGTTTTCCTAACGACAAACTATCAATAATTGCTCTAGAGGGCAAATGTGCAAGCGGTAAAACAACAATCTCAAAACTTATTGAAAAAGAATATAAAGCAACAATAATCCATACAGATGATTTTTTTGACGAAGCAAATGAAGTTATTGGTATTAACAACGATAGAATAATTAAAGAGATATTAAGTACTGTTAAGTTAGGGTGTGAACTATCATATCAAAAATATAATTGTACTAGCAAATCATTTGCATCCTATACTGTTAATAAAGTATCACCATTATTAATACTTGAAGGAGTTTATAGTGGTAACAAATCTTTAAGGCCATATTATGATGGTTTAATATTTCTTGAGATAGACGAAGACCAGCAAATGATTCGCCTAAATAGCCGTTCAAAAACTTTAATGAATCGATTCCTATGCGAATGGATTCCACGAGAAAAAGCATATCTTGAACGAGAGAACATTAAATCAAAAGCTAATTTAATCATATAAAAAGTTGTTCGTTTGAACAACTTTTTATTTATTATAATGAAAATTTGTGTTTCGAGAAAAATTCTTTGATTTGTTCTACAGGGGTAGCTCCTCCTGTTACATAATCATCTTTATCTTTATCCCCCATAATACCCCATGTATTCAATCCGACAATTTCATAATGTTTATTGATTAACATACTTCCGCTACTTCCATTTTTAATAATTGCCTCATGAAGGATAACTTCATAATCAACATTCTCAATTTTCTTAATAGCTACTATTTTCCCGGCCGTAATAATATTATGCTTTCCAGATGGACTTCCAATCGAAAACACTAAATCTCCAATTTTAGGATTTGTTTCAGCGAAAGACATAACTTCCATTTCTTCAGAAGATTTAAATTTTAGAATTGCTAAATCATAATATGGATCACCGAATACTAAAGTTGCAGGATTAGAATTATTATAAATATCATCTACCCTATATCGGTGAAGATAGTCATCAGATAAATATACAACATGATAGTTTGTAAGAATATAATAATATTCTGAATCTTTTTTAATTATGACACCACTACCTGTTCCTTGAAGTGGGCCGTCAATTTGCTTATTAAGTACTTGCCGATAAGTCTCTGTTTTTATTTTTAAATTTGAATTAATAACAACTGTACTTATATAGTTTAATGTGCTTGTTTCAATTCTTTCTTCAAATATTGTATCAAATCCACAAGATGTTATTGATATTGCAAAGAATAGAATTATTAATATATTCAATATTTTTTTCATTTTTATCACCATGTATTATTATTAATTCGAACAAAATATTCATCATCCGTTATGGCATAACAATCAATGTCTGCTATCGTTCCATCATACAACATATAACCCTTTTTTCTAACTCCTTCATAAGATAATTGAAGTTTTTCGCATATTCTTCTTGATTGAATATTTGAAACAAATGTTGTGCACTCAATACGTTTTAAATTAAGAACTTCAAAACCCCACGAGATTAACTTCTTTGAAGCTTCCAAAGCGTATCCATTTCCCCAAAAATACGGACTTACAGTATACCCTAATTCTGCTTTATGTCCAGCTGTATAAGTATGTAATTCTACTGTACCAACCATTTTATTGGTGTTTTTTAAAACAATAGCGAAGACACCCAACTGCCCATATCTTTTTTTTCCTTGAAACATTTTAATAATAGCTTTTGTTTCGCCTGGGGAAGAATGTGGTTGCCACCCTGCACTAGGGCCTACATATGGTATTCTTGCATATTCAAACATATCAAGATAATCATATTCCTCAATTTCACGAAGCAATAACCTCTCAGTTACTAAAACTGGCAATTTTTCCATGATCATCATCCTTTTATATATTATTATATAAGATATATGCATTCTATGCAACAAAAAAACATCGATAACCGATGTTTTCTAGAAATTATTTTCTATGCTCAACAATTAACTTAATAGCAGTTCTTTCTTCCCCTTCAATAAGTATGTCGCTAAATGCTGGTATGCAAATTAAATCTTTTCCAGTAGGAGCTACATAACCCCTTGCAATCGCAATTGATTTAATTGCCTGATTCAATGCTCCAGCACCAATAGCTTGAATTTCCACTGACTGTGTTGTTTTAAAGGCATTGGCGAGAGCGCCTGCAACTGAATTTGGTTTTGACTTTGATGAAACTTTTAATACATCCATATTTTTTCCTCCTGTTGGGTCATAAAATTATATTCTTAAGGATTAGATTTTATGCCTTAACGGATTTATTCTATCACATGGATCGTGTCGATTTTTGCTACTTTTTTGGTTATTTCATTAATTTCTATTAAAATTGCATTAAATTGCGAACGTCCTTTGTCCTCAGGAGAAAACTTCTGCATGCCGTCATTCAAGTATCTGTCGATAATAATATCTTTTTTAACACCAATAACACCATCTAATGGGCCTGTCATCCCAACATCAGTAATATAGGCTGTTCCATTATCAAGAATACGGGCATCATTTGTTTGAACATGGGTATGAGTCCCGAATATTACTTGAATTTTACCATCAAAACAATAACCATAGGCTATTTTTTCGCTAGTTGCCTCACCATGAAAGTCACAAATATAAATATCACTTTTCACATTATCTAATAATTCAACTGTTTTTTTAAATGGAGATCTGACTTCTTCATTCATGAAAATTTTACCCATCATTTGCATAACAGTAATAGTAATATTATTATAATTTATCGTAACATATCCTTTACCTTGACTTCCTTCGGGATAATTATATGGTCTAACTACATTGTTAACATTATTAATAAAATTAAAAATACTTCTATTGCCGAATGAATGATTGCCTAATGTTATGACACTTACTCCTTGTTCTAAATACCATTTATAATGACCTTCATTTAAGCCATTTCCATGTGAAGTATTTTCACCATTTACAATTAGAAAGTTTATTTTCTCTTTTTCTTTTATTTTTTTTACATTTCTTTCAAAGCTAGCTCTCCCGATTTTCGAAAAAACATCGCCAACAATTAATATCTTCATAGAAACTCCATTTTATAATATTATACCACATTTATTATTTATCACAATATTGAATAAAATAAATAAAATTTATATTTTAAGTTTAATACCTTAAATTAAAAATTCAACAATTGTCATTATATCCTAACATATTTTTCGTTTTTAAACAATACAAAAAAAGCCTCCTTGAGGGAGACTTCTATTTTGCTACTTCATGGACCCTGGTTTCTCTGATAACTGTAACTTTGATTGTACCAGGATAATTAACATTATTTTCAACTTTTAGACGTATATCACGAGCCAACTTATGGGCTTCTAAATCATTAATCTCTTCAGGTTTAACGATAATACGAATTTCACGTCCAGCTTGTAAAGCATATGATTTATCTACGCCTTTAAACTCATTGCATATTTCTTCAAGTTTTGTTAATCTTTTTATGTAATTCTCAAGTGATTCACTACGTGCACCTGGTCTTGCAGCAGATAATGTGTCAGCTGCAGCTACTAATTGGGAAATGATAGATGTTGGTTCTTTATCACCATGATGCGAAACAATTGCATCAATAACAACCGGATTTTCGCGGAATCTTTGGGCTAACTCTAGTCCAATATCAACGTGGCTTCCTTCCATTTCATGATCGGCTGCTTTACCGATATCATGTAAAAGTCCTGCACGTCTTGCTAATGATTCATTAGCGCCTATTTCAGCAGCTAACTTACCACTTAAAAATGCAACTTCTAATGAATGTGCTAGTGCATTTTGGCCATAGCTGGTTCTAAATTTTAATCTTCCTATCAATTTAATAAGTTCAGGATGAACCTTTCCAACCCCAGTATCAAATACAGCTTTTTCTCCCGTTTCCCTAATCTCAACATCCAACTCTTTTTTAAATTTGCTAACTAGCTCCTCTATTCTTGATGGTTGGATTCTTCCATCTGCAATTAATGTTTCCATTGTTCTGCGTGCTATTTCACGTCTTATTGGATCAAAACAAGAAAGCACTACTGCTTCTGGGGTGTCATCAATTATAATATCAACCCCTGTACAAGCTTCTATTGCGCGAATATTTCGACCTTCACGACCGATTATTCGTCCTTTCATTTCATCATTTGGTAGTGGTACTACCGATACTGTTTTTTCACTAACTGCTTCATTAGCATATTGTTGAATCGCATTTGCCAGTAGACTTTGAGCTCTACGATTCACCTCCATTTTTGCCTTTTCTTCAGCTTCTTTAATGATAGCAGCGATTTCCATCGTCATGTCTTCTTCAACACGTTCAATAATGATCTTTTTAGCTTCTTCAACTTTAAGTCCCGAAATTTCAAATAATTTCCGGTTTTGCTCTTCTATTAATTCTTCCACTTTGCTATATTGTTTATCAAGATCAGCTTTTCGATGTTCGATCTTTTGTTCCTTTTGATTTAAAGACTCTTCTTTCTTATCAAGATTAGCCATGCGATTGTCTAAACGTTCTTCACGTTGAGCCAACTTTTGCTCTAAATCTGATACAATTTTTCGTTTTTCTTTCAATTCACGGTCAGTATCTTGTCTTAAATTTCGAATCTCTTTTTCATACTCTTGCTTTAATCGATAGATTTCTTGTTTTGTCTCGATTAAGGCACTTTTACGATTTTCTTCAGCAACTTTTTTGGCATCTTCAATTAATTTAGTTGCAGACTTTCCTGCTTTTTCATAATTTTTCTTAAAGATATAATATCCAATACCAAATCCTAAAACTATTAGCAATATAGAAGCAACAACAAAAATAGCAATTTCTCCTGCATTTAGGATTAATACTTGCACTTTGTAACCTCCATTTAGTATTAAAAATATATATAATATTTTAATTATAGTCTACTTTAATATTATACTATAACTTACACTTGTAGTCAATTAAAATATGCTTATAAAGGTCTAGTATCTTTTATAGATTAATTTTTAAAATATAAATCATCGTTCAATAAAAGATAATCTTTTTATATGAGCGATTTTTTTGACGCATATTATCGAACAAGCGTCAAATTTTACCTTTTCTAATTTTTTATTTTGCTTCTTTTTCCAGAATTTATGCGATATATTAACATACAAAAAAACTAGAATTTTTCAAACTCTAGTTTATTCTTTTTTATTCTTGAGTGCGAAGGTTATTCTTTATTGCCGCTCTAACTTTCATTTCAATTTCCTTACATAAATTAGGATTATTTCTTAAGTACTCTTTTACATTTTCGCGACCTTGTCCTAATTTTTCGTCGTTATACGAGAACCATGCACCACTCTTATTAATAATATCTGCATTTACAGCTAAGTCTAAAACTTCACCTTCATATGAGATTCCTTTTCCATAGATCAAATCAACTTCAGCTAACTTAAACGGTGGAGCAACTTTATTTTTCACAACTTTAACTCTCGTAAGATTACCAATTATTTCTGTACCTAATTTAATTGCATCAATTCGACGGATATCAAGTCTAATAGTTGCGTAAAATTTTAAAGCTCTACCGCCCGAAGTAGTTTCAGGCGATCCAAACATCACCCCAACCTTTTCACGAATTTGATTGATAAAAATTGCAACAGTTTTGCTTTTTGAAATAGCTCCGCTTAACTTTCTCATTGCTTGTGACATTAATCGAGCTTGCATACCAATATGTGAATCACCCATATCTCCGTCAATCTCGACCTTTGGAACTAATGCTGCTACCGAGTCAACAACAATAACATCTATCGCATTACTCCTAATTAAGTGCTCAGCAATTTCCAATGCTTGTTCGCCTGTATCTGGTTGTGATAAAATCAGATTATTAATATCAACCCCAAGATTTTTGGCATATGAGGGATCAAGGGCATGTTCAGCATCAATAAATGCTGCATATCCGCCTGCCTTTTGAGCCTGAGCAATAGCATGAAGTGCAAATGTTGTTTTCCCGCTACTTTCCGGACCATATATTTCAATGATTCTTCCTTTCGGATAACCCCCTACTCCTAATGCAGTATCCAACGATATTGAACCAGTTGGAATTACTTCCATATCTCCAAATACTTTTTCACCAAGCTTCATAATTGAGCCTTTACCGAATTGCTTTTCTATTTGTTTAAAGGCATCCTCAAGAGCTTTTACTTTTTCTTCAGCCATTTTTTTCTCCTCTATTTATTTTTCAATATTATATCTTTGTTTTTTATAAAATAATCGATTCCGGATATTAGTGTTAAAGCGCCGGAAATTAATATTATGGTTAATGCAGTAATGTTTTGCGCAAATAGGCCCAAAAACGTAAACGGATAACCATTAAGTAATAGAATGATAATCATTAGCATTTGTGATACGGTTTTTGATTTCCCCATATTACTTGCAGCAATTACCTTTTTATTACTAACAGCAATAAGCCTGATTCCAGTAACTAAGAATTCTCGGGCTAAAATTAAGGTAACAATAAACCCTAAACTAAAGCCAAAAACTTCAAACCTGTTTCTTTCCAAAAGCAAAATTAATGCTGACAAAACTAACAGTTTGTCCGCTAACGGATCCATAAATTTCCCAAAGTCGGTTATTAGATTACGTTTCCTTGCAATATGACCATCCAAAAAATCAGTAAAAGACGCAACACAAAAAATAACTAAGACAATGATATTCTCTAAAGTTATTTCAGCTCCACTTTGCCCAAAGATGTTTCGGTTAAAATAAGGTATAATACCAACAATTATAATAAAAGGTATTAAACAAATTCTTAATAAAGTTAATTTATTTGGTAAATTCATAATTTTCCTCGTTTCGCTTTCTATTATAAATTATACTATATTTTTAATCATTAGTAAATATTTACTATTTTTTTTCAAAACTCATAGCAGCAATAATTCCACTAATCCACGCAAAATGGAGATTATAGCCTCCAGAAGCACCATCAATATCTAATATTTCCCCTATTATAAATAAATTTTTAACTAGCTTAGAAGAAAAATCATCATTAATTTCCTCAACTTTTACTCCTCCTAATGTGATTTGAGCAATATCATAATCATATTTTCCGGAAATATCAAATCTCAAATTTTTTAAAAGCGTAATTAACGAATCGATATCCTTCGATGATAGCCGCTTCATTATCTCAAAAGCGAGCATCTTAGGTAAAATTCCCAACAGTACTTCATTAAAAGATTTATGTTTTAATACTCCAATTAGTTCTTCCTTCAAAAGGGGACGATTAGGAAACAAATCAAAACAAATATGACTAATTTCTTTCACATATCTTGATAGGTTTAAACTAAGAACGCCGGACAAACCTTGATCTTTAAATAAAATTTCTCCATCTTCTTGGTGAGATAAAATACCATTATTATAAATAGAAGCTCGGCACTTAATTCTTAACCCTTGAATACTTTTTAGCTTTTCCTTTGTTTTTAAAGGTACTAATCCTGGATTTAAGGATGTAATATTGTGCTTGAATTTTTTAAGCAAATCGTATCCGTTTGTTTTTTCTTGGGCGATTGAACCACTTGCAAATACTAAAATATCACATGTCAATAGTTCAAAGTTAGTTACTATATAAAATTTATCATTATCTTTATATACATCAACAACTTCACTGTTTACTTTAACTTCAATCCCCAACCTTGAAATTTCATAACGAAATGAATCAACTACAGATGTTGCAGTTTCACTATAAGGATATAATCTTGTTGAATTTTCATCATTCTTAATAAATAATCCTATTTCTTTAAAAAAAGTAATGACATCTTCAACGTTAATTTCGGATAAACACTGTTTTAAAAATTTTTCATTATTAAAGAATGATGGATCCATATTGGTATTACTGATATTACAACGCCCATTTCCAGTTTTTAATATTTTCTTTCCAATTCGATCATTTTTTTCTAGGATAGTGATTTGGCTGTTAGGATATAGGGTTTTGGCTTTGATTGCACAAGTCAAACCTGAGGCACCACCACCAATGATAATAATACTTTTTTCCATAATGTTCTCCATTTTTTATATTATTATAGCATATTAATTATAATCTTTAAATGGAAAAAGCACAGAATGTCTTCTATGCTTTTATTTAACTAGTTTTTCAATCGCATCAAATGATAGATCAAATATTTTAGTAATAATATTTTCACCTTTTTTCGCCAAAGAGTTTGATATATTAGGATCAATTTTTTCTTGTCTCACTGGTTCATATTGATTGTCTGGCTTAGTTATCTCTTGTTCAAATTCATCTAATTCTTTTTGCAACTTATCACTAGCTGTTTCTCGTGAAGGTCCACCCATCATAAATCCAAAAAAGAATGTACAAATGATTAATAACCATAGAAAAAAACTTTTCATTTTATCCTCCAAAGATTCTCAAATAAGTTTCTAAATCTTTTATATTGACATTAAATAAAATACTAATAACATAATCAAAAATAATTCCAATTATTGAATCACTATTTTTAGTTTGAATATGGCCTTGTAAAAAGATAAGTACTTCCATATCATTTAAAAGATCAACAAAACAATTTGTTAATAAATTATAAATAAGTGTTAACGAACACAAAATAAATATGATATAAATTTTTAATTTCTCCATCAATAATATATATGCAAGTAATTTTTAAGTAATTATATTATTATCAACTATTTGATGAATTGCACGATCAATGGCACTGCTGATAAGTTCAGATAAATCTTGAATATCAATATCTACTTCTTTTGGTGTTACCATCATATTATAACCGTTTGGAGTTAATACATCTTCTAATAAACGAATTTTTTCTTCCTGTGGCAGCATTCCAAAATTCCCTAAAAAATGCTTAGTGGTTTCCTCATTTGGTAGTTCTGCTTTTTGATAATCAATTTTTTCTGGTGTAAAAATAATTTTTTGACTTGGTGTTTCCTTTTCATTCATTTTTGTATTAAAATATTTTAATAAATAATCAATCGTGTCACTTGCAATGGTAACTGCATCGACAACGGTTGGAACTCCAATTGCAATAACTGGCACTCCGATAGTTTCTTTACTTAATTCTTTACGTTTGTTACCCACTCCTGACCCTGGTGATATACCTGTATTTGTAACTTGAATTGTTTTATTTACTCTTGATATAGATTTTGCTGCTAATGCATCAACAACCAATACATAATCAATATTGATTTTCTTGATTACGGCATCGATTATATCAAAAGTCTCAATTCCTGTATTCCCCATTACCCCTGGAGCAATAGCACTAACATCACTAATGCCCTCTGATACTTCTTCAGGATTTAAAATAAACATATGTCTTGTAACAATAACATGGTCAATTACGACAGGACCTAATGAGTCTGGTGTTACATTGACATTTCCTAAACCGACAATTAACCCGCGTTTATTGGGCGTAACACCTTCGAGTTTAAATACTTCTTTAATGATATAGGTTAATGCATTTTCTGTTCTCTTTAAATCATCATGATCATGGCTTTTTATTGCTGAAGTATCGAGTGCAAAGTAGACACCTGGCTTTTTGCCAATTTCTCTACCTACATTTTCGCTAATCACCGTTCTTTTGATAATTAGACCTGCTTCTTCTTGTTCTTCATCAATAACTTCATTAGCATACTGCATTTTTTCAAGATTTATTGATTCAAATGCTAAATCGGTTCTTATGGAATATTTCTCTAAATTCATTTTATCACCTCTTTAAATATTGTTTACAATTCCCATTTTTTTAATAAGGTATATTATGGCAAAAAAAGCATATTCTATATAATAATTAATGAAAATTTTTCTTGATTTTTTTTGTTGTTTTTGATACAATAATTATATGTCATTTGGAGGTAAAAATCATGGCTAATATTAAACAACAAGCTAAACGTAATTTAACAAATGAAAAGAGAAGACTTCAAAATGCTGCTTTTAAATCATCTATGAAGACTGCTATCAAAGCTGTAGAAGTAGCAGTAGATAATAAAAACTTAGAAAGCGCAAAAGAAGCTTATAAAGTTGCAAGTACAAAATTAGATAAAGCTTTAGCAAAAGGGTTATATCACAAGAATTTTGTAAGCCGTAACAAGTCACGTCTTTCACAATTAATTAATAGCTTAGCTTAAAAACACTCCTTCATAATGAGGGTGTTTTTTTATTTATAATAAAAAAAGATTATACATAACTATAACCTTTATAATTCAAACAAAAAGAATTCAAAACCAGTTTTCGGATCTAAAACACCGCTTTTAATCTTATAATCTAAATTGCCTAATTTAATAATATATGATTTTACTTTTTCTATATCTATACTTCGAGCATTCTTTACTAAGTAAAAGGCTTTACCTGATGAAACTTTCATTAATGATGCAACATCAGACTGTTTGCACCCTTTTTGCAGCATTAAATTAACCAATAAAATTTCACGCATGCTTTTTGAGACCAAACTAAATAAATAATTCACATCATTTCCTAATTTAATTAAATCTCGATACAAATTGATTATTTTAGATTTGTTTTGTTCGATGATTGAATTAGACAAAGCAAACACATCATTTTGTATTTCTTTTACAACCACTTTATTGATAATATCAGTCGTAATAACTCCATTAGGGCCAACATAGCAAATTAATTTATCAATTTCATTCTTTGCATTAAATAAGTTTTTTCCAGCAACTTGATAAAAATGTTTAATTGCATCATCTTTAATGTCAACATTATTTAAAGCACATTGCCGTTTTAACCATCCTATCAATTCAATTTCAGAAAGTTCTTTGTTTTCGCTTATATCAGCATGTGCTTTTAATTTTTTTACAACTTCTTTGCGTTCATCCAATTTGATATTACTTGCATTGATAATTAATATTGTTGATTCCATTGGCCTTGTTATATATTTTATAAAAAGCCTAGCTTCTTCATCGGTTAATGATTTTTCTGACCCTAGAAATTTAGGATTTTTTAAAATAACTACCTTTTTTTCTGTAAGAAATGGTGGCATTAACGCATCTTGAATTGCATCACTTAAAAACTCATCATCCAAGTCATAAGTTGTTAAATTGTAATCATCAACACCGGATTCTCTAACAATTACGTCAATTTTAGAATTAATCCGGTATTTTTCTTCTCCTAAATATAAATAAATTAGACTCATCTTTTTTCTCCAATATCGCTATTCTTTATGATAAATCATTATCTTTTTTTTGTCAAGAATTTCTTCAGAATTAGAAAAGGTGCCAATGGCACCTTCTATATATACTCATCAAATGTTATTTTTAATAACATTTAATGGACAAAAATATTATTTACTTTATTGTTTTGAATATACTTTTATTTTTTGAAAATTTATATTTGATTGAATAGTTTAAATCAGTTCGATAAATTGTAACATTGTAATCGATTAATGTTGCCAGTGGTTGTTGGTGAGGAAAACCAAACTTATCAATCCTGCCAGTTTGAATAATTGCAATTTGTGGTTGAATTGATCCAATAAAATATGGGCTTGTTGAGGTATTACTTCCGTGGTGGGCAATCTTAATAACATTAACATCTAAATCCATTTTTGCAATTTTTTCTTCGATTGTTTTAGATATATCACCTAAAAATAAAAACTTATGATGCCCGATTCTACTGTATATGACTATGCTGTTATCGTTCTCATTATGATAATCTTGGTCAGGATGAATAACTTCAAAGTTGATATCTTTGCATTTTAAAATATCACCTTTTGATACATGATAATTAGCATGCAAGGCATATCCACTATTATCATATGCACTAACTACAAGATTATTGACAACTATCTCATTTAAGATATTTAATGCTTCACCATTATGGTCATGATGATTATGGGTTAGAAATAAATAATCAATTTTTTTTATTCCTTTACTTTTTAAATATGATGTTACCTCTTGATTTTTTCCGTCGCCGGTATCAATTAACGCTTTACATTGATTGAATGGAGATTGAATAAAAATCGCTTCACCATTATATAAATCCAAGAAATCTACTTCACCATATGGCGAAAATACTGCTTGGTTAGAAAATAAAAACAATAAAAAACAATAAACTGTAAAAATAACATATCTGTATTTTTTAAATCTAAAAAACCTTATGATCAAAAAAATTATAAAATAATATATCGCAATCATAATCATATTAAAATTAGGAAACGAACTTTTTATATTAAATAATCTCGAAATAAATATTGTTAATTCTGAAAAGGAAAGTATTACATAGCGGTAAATAAATTGTAATGGAGGAAATAGTAAAACCATAAATGAAAATGGTAAAATAATGATTGATACTATTTCGATAAATATCACATTTATAAAAGGATTTAATACATTTATACTGTTATTTATATTAATAATTATCGGCAAGGTAGTGATACTACAAAAAACAGAAATAATTACAATTTGGTTTATTTTATGATATTTTTTTATTAAGTCTGAAGATAACATGATTGTAAAAGCTGCTAAAAAACTTAGTTGAAATCCTATATTATACATATAAAACGGATTTATTATTAACAAAAAGAGAAAAATGATTGAAATTATATCAAGTGATGATAGTCCGAATTTCCATCTTTTATTGATTAATGTTAAAAAAAACATCAATGAAGCTCTAACTACTGATGGTGAAAAACTTGTAACAATTAAATAAAGCATTAAAAAAAGACATATAATTCCTTCAATCATATTTTTATTTATTTTTAAGAAACCCAATAAGTAATATAAAAAAGCTACGAACAAAGCGATATGCAAACCGGAAACGGCAAATAAATGCATTATGCCATTATCTTTTATTGCTTGATTTAAATCTTCATCAAACCCACTTTCATCTCCTAACACCATTCCTTTTAAAAAAACAGCCGTTAAGGAATCATATGTTCGATTTATGTGATCGGTAAACAACTTTTTGAGGTTTAAAATGCTTTTCTTGTTTTCAGTTATATAAATTCTTTCACTTAATACAGTTGCAGAAATTTTATTTATCTTTAAGTAATGCTGATAATTAAAACCATTATCGATTCTTTTTGAATCAGCCTTTAACACAGTCCCTTCAATTTGAATGTGGTTCCCGCAAAACAATTCAACAAAATCGTAATCATAAACAATAACAAAATAGTTTTTTGTTTTCAGTTTTATTTTTTGATATCTTTCTTTTTCTTCAATATCTATTATTTTTCCTTCATATTTTTGATAATTAGTAAATTGTACGTTCTTGTTTAAATACCAATAATGCAATGCAATTACTAAAGACAAAAGTAAACCCACAGCAAAAACAACTTTATTATGTTTGAATAAATAGAAGAAATAAAAAGTTAAAATTGTTAAAAATATATAAAATTCAAGAGAAAAAAGTAATAATGTAATTAAAAATGCAATTAAAAAAAAATTATTTAATAATGCTTTATAAACAGATAGATTCTTTAATCTGTTCAAATATATTCTCAGATATACCAGTAACATTCATTAGATCCTCTAAAATTATAAAACTTCCGTTTTCATTTCGATAACTAATAATACTTCTTGCCTTTGCTTCCCCAATACCTGGAAGTGACATTAATTCATTTAATGATGCAGTATTTATTGAAATTTTATTTTTAACATTTGTGTTTTGCTCACGAGCAATTATTATCAATGATCCATCACTCAATTTCGTTGCTAGATTCAAAGTATCTGTTTTAGCATGTACAGTTACCCCACCAGCTAAATAAATCAAGTCATATACGCGAGCGTCTTCTTCTAAAATATAGATTCCCGGAACATTGACTTCTCCTTTTATTTCAACAATAATTTTCGCCTTTTCCTTGCCATCATTAATTATTTTAGGAATCTCTACATTTATATCATCCTTTTTATTGATAATAAAACCAACAACTACTAATATAATCAACCCAGAAATTATTAGTATTTTTTTTATATGTTTTTTCATACTTCTCCCTCCATATATATATTATCTTAATTCTGCTTTTTTTCGTTTTATACTAATCGTCTACTTAATTTTTAATTTCTATTATATTTACATAGATATAGTAAATATGGGTTAAAGCAACGATTTATCCGATTACTCTATAGATTTGACTCCCAATAATTCAGTATATATTAATGAAAATGGTAGAATTATCACGTATACATATGAAGATTCAAAACCAAGGTATACAATAAAAATGTCTGACAATAATGTGTTTTCACAATCTAAAGTTATCATATTAAAATTGACCCTCCAAGATTAGAAGCATAACTTCAAATCTCTTTTTTTCAATTAATCTCCAAATAATTCCTTGAATATTTTTTCAAAAACATGATGAAAACCCTTTAGATTTTATGTTCATTATGCTATAATAATTATGAAGTTATTTATTGTGAAACAGTAAAAGATTAATTTCTTTAAAAAGGAGAAGAGAATGAAAAAAAATGGTTTTTTATTATTTTTGTTAATTGCCGTTTTTGGGCTTGTATTAATTGGTTGTAAACCACAAGTTCCTCCAGGCGGTGATGACGACGATGATGATGATGTAGAACCTACATTGTCAGCTGAAGTGACAAGTTTTACACTAAAAGTTGAAGAAACTATAACGATAACCCCTGTTATCTCAAATACGACAGAAACTCTACAAGTTAACTTTGTATCAAACAATCAAAACATTGCCACAGTTGATGGAAATGGGGTTGTTTCAGGAATATCTGAAGGTGCTACAACAATTACAGTATCATTAGATTTATATCCTACAATTAAAGTAGATATTTCGATTACAGTAGAACCTAAGGATGATGAACCACCAATTATAGTACCTCCATTAACATTAGATGGACCAAGCGAAATTTTTGTTGGTGAATCCTTTACATTAACTGCAACAGACACATCTAGTCCTGACAATACAGTTTTTTGGGAATCGTCTGACCCAAAAGTATTAAAGGTTGACCAAACTGGTAAAATAACCGGCGTTAGTGGTGGAACAGCAACAATCACTATATTGTCATATTATACAACAGATTTTCTAGAGTTAGAAATAACTGTAATTGTTCCAGATCCAGTATCTGTAGAAATTGATTCTATCAATCTAAGTCAAATTACTTTAAATTCAGTTTTTAAATTAAACGCTAGAGTTCTACCAATTGGAGCAACTCAAGATGTCATTTGGGAATCAGATGACGAAAGAATAGCTTTAGTTGATACTGGTGGTCGTGTAACTCCGATTGCTGCTGGAGAAGTAACAATGACCGCAACAGTTAAAAATACTGAATTGAAAGCATCGATAACTTTCAAAGTAGAACCTACTCCAATGGAAATATTCGAGTTTATTCATAATGAAAGTCCAATAAATAAAGACATTACAGTCTATGGCTTTGAAACAAATGGAAATTATTCTTATCAATTATTAGGTTCTGTCAGTAAATATTTAAATCATCCTTTAAATGTTACAACTTCATTAGTATCAACATCTATGAGCAATCGTCCTGGTATCATTAAAACAAGTACTGAGTATATTACTATTCATGATACAGGCTCTGCTGCTGCTAGCGCAAATTCTGCAGCTCATGATTCATATGTTAGGAATGGAGGCGGCGGAGCGTCATGGCATTATACAGTTGGAAATGATGGAATCTTCAATCAAATTCCAGATAATGAAGTAGCTTATCATGCCGGTGATGGAAGTCGTACTTATAATCTTAACGACTCTGGAGTGTTAGCAACTTCAAAATATAAACCTATTATAACCATAACACCTGATGGATATTATGCGTTAAATGGAACGAAAACTATTGTTATTGCTCCTAAGAATGGTGATACAATCCTTACTACTGCTCATATCAATGACAATGGTATTGAAGTCGTTCGTGGAGACAATGGTAACTGGTTTATTGGCGACACCTACTATAACACAACATATAAACTTATCTCAAATCATGGTGGAAATCGAAACAGTATCGGAATTGAATCATGTGTCAATAAAGGATCTGATGTTTTCCTAACATGGCAACTATTAGCTAAACTTACTGCAAAACTTCTTGTTGAACAAAATTTAACAATTGAAAATGTAGTTCAACATCACTATTTTAGTGGAAAAGATTGTCCTATGACTATGAGACATGCAGGAATGTGGACTTACTTCTTAGAAATGGTTGAAGCTGAATATTTAGTTAGAACATTCTTAGATGGATATACAATAACTATTACATCTAACAGCCCTCAATATATCAGCAATACTGGTCGAATCATTGCTTTACCTGATGTTCCATTAAGAGTTAGTTATGATGTTGTTATTACAAATAGCAGTGGTTATAACGCTCAAAAAACATTCTATACTAATTTACCAGCAAAATAAAACTATAAAAAAAGCATAAACTTACGTTTATGCTTTTTTCTTAAGACTTTTGCATTGAATAAGAAAAATTATTCAATAGCTGCTTTAATCTTGTGTAATTTTCTCATTCCATCTTGTTTAATTTTGTGCATTGTTCTATTTATGTTTCTTCTGTTTTGCATATATAGAATTACTGCACCAGAACCAAGTGCTCCAATCATCATATATGATAAAGCTTTAGTCATAGTTCCACCTCTTTTCGGATTAAAGCATGCACTTTGTGCATACTTATTATTTGATTTAATCCATAAAATCATAAGGTGAAAGATTTTCCATTTCAACAACTTCAAAATTGTCTATTTTATTATATTGATTGGTATTACCATTTAAAAATTCCAACAATTTGGTTTTTCTTTTTGATTCAATACCATTTATTCCTTTAAAGAAAGCTTCTATACTTCCAAGCATAATAAGAAATTTTTTTGCTCTAGTAATTGCAGTATAAATCAATTTTCGTTTCAACATGATGTAATAACGAAATGAAAACGGAACAACAACTAAATCAAATTCACTTCCTTGAGCTTTATGAATTGAAATTGCATACGCATGAGTCAAATCTTCTAATTCATCTTTTTGATAATCAACGCTCCCAAATTCATACATAACTGTTAATCCAGTGTATTCATCTTCACTATAATTTAGGGTGAGAATAAATCCAATATCCCCGTTCATTACCTTTTTTTCACTGCGGTTAACGAGTTGAATAACTTTATCATTAACTCTAAAAACTCGATTCATATGTTTAATTTCTTGGCCACTATATGGATTGAATTTATTTTGCAAATGATGATTAATGGCATTAATTCCAATTTCACCTTTATAAACAGGGACCAAAATTTGGACATCTTTAATTAAATCCATCCCCTTAGATAATGCTTGTTCGACGGTTTTTGTTATATTTTGAATTACATTATTATCTTGCATCTTTAAAAAATTTCGATCTGTTTGTTTTTCAAGAATATTTTCTGGAACATAACCGTTATTTATAGAGTGAGCCAAGGATACAATTGAAGAGTTACTTGCTTGACGATGGATTGTATTTAGAGTGATTGTTTTAATCTCCTTCGAATTAATTAAATCAGCTAAAACATCCCCAGGAGATACTGAAGGCAATTGATCAACATCGCCAACTAAAATTATCTTAACCTCATCTTCTAAACTTGAAAATAATCTTGCAGCTAAAGACACATCAACCATTGACATCTCATCAACGATCAAAATCTTTGCATCAACTTTTGCATCTGGTCCATTTTTAAAAAGACCATGTCCTTCATAACCTAAAAATTTATGTATTGTCATTGCCGGATGATCCGTTAATTCTTTTAATCTTTTTGCTGCTCTCCCTGTTGGAGCAACCAAAGCTAATTTTTCCTTAATAGCTTCATTGGGATATAAACGGACAATACATTCAATCATTCCTTTAATTATTGTTGATTTACCGGTTCCCGGTCCACCTGTTATAATAACTATTGGTTCATTTAAACTTGAAATAATTGCTTCTTTTTGCTTTTGACTATATTCGATATCATTTTCAATTTCAATTTTTTTTATAACTTCAATAATGTCATTATTATTATATCCATCATGAGTTTTATGATTTAAAAAATCTTTGACTTTTTTTGCAAGCATCATTTCTGCTGAGTATAAACGAATATCATAAATGTTTTTTTCATCATCAATAAAAATTTTATTTTCATTTACTAATTTTATTAAATTTGAATAAAAATTATCGTTGTTTAAAATATCTTCTTGTTGATTAGTTTCTTCAACTGCTTTATGATACAAGTCATAGTAACTAATATAAGTATCTCCAGTTGAAAAGGTAATTTGATTTATCAGATATCTTAAAAGAGCTTGAATTCTTAAATCACTATCTTTACCAATACCTAACTCTAAAGCTATTTTATCGGCTCGACGAAATCCAAATCCGTCTACGTAATCAATGAGATAATAGGGATTTTCTTTGATAATGTCAAGAGCATTATTACCGAGAAATTTAATCAGTTTGAGGCTCATTTTCATGGTTATTCCTATATCGAGCAAACCAACAATAATCCGTTTATTAGATTCATAATTGATTAAATTTCTATAGATAGTTTCTTTTTGATGTTCATTTATGTCAACTTTATCCAAAACAGTTCGATCATTCTCGATTAAACTTAAACAATCTTTCCCCAAAGTGTCATATATTTTTTTGGCAGCAACTTTTCCAACTCCAGGAAATAATTGACTTGATAAATAAGTAATAACCCCTTCTAAGGTCGTTTCATTAATACGGGAATACTTTATCGCCTTAAATTGAAGACCATATTGATTTGTGATGAATTCCCCAACAAATTCAAATTCTTCATCGACGATCGGCATCCGATCAAAATTACAGGTGACAGTTAAAATATTTGTAAATAATTTAGCTTTATATTTGGCTATTTTTTTATCTTGATAATCAAGTTTTATTTTGATTACACCAAAATGAGTTTCATCACTGTAATATGTTACTTTGTTAACTGCACCATATAATGTTTCTTCCATAAAACTTCTCCTAAAAAATTAGTAAGGCCGTAATTGCTCATTCATATATACTTCATCAATTGTGCCACCACCTAAGACCTCATCCTTGTTATAAAACACTGCAGCTTGACCCGGGGTTACTGCTTTTGCTTTTAATGGATAGCAGACTTCCAATTCATCATCTCCTAACCATTTAATAAAAACCTCATTATCCATACTACGATATCTGAATTTTGCACTACATTTTCGGTCCAAAAGACTCTCAGACAACCAATTTATCTTTGTAATAATCGCTCGATTCGAGTATAGATATTCTTGATCACTACCTCGTCCAACCAATAAAACATTTCTTTTTACATCTTTACCGACAATAAACCAAGGCTCACCAGCTCCGCCAATTCCCAAACCCTTACGTTGGCCAATTGTATAATACATCGTTCCATCATGTTCTCCGACGACCTCACCTCTAAGAGTTTCGATTAAACCAGGGTTTGCAGGAATATAATTTTGTAAAAACTCTTTAAAGTTTCGCTCACCAATAAAACATACACCTGTTGAATCCTTTTTTTCAGCAATAGTCAAGTTATATTTTCGGGCGATTTCTCTCACTTGTTTTTTAAAAAGATGACCAATCGGAAACAAGGATTTTGCTATTTGATCTTTGGTTAGTTGACAAAGAAAATAACTTTGATCCTTAGAGTTATCAACTCCTCGCAACAATTTTACATTTGGTTCATGAACGCTTCTAGCATAATGCCCCATTGCAATATAATCAGCACCTAAATCCATCGCTCTTGTTAAGAATTTTTTAAATTTTATTTCTTTATTACATAAGATATCAGGATTAGGAGTTCGGTTATGACGATACTCATCTAAGAAATAAGAAAAAACTTTTTCCCAATAATCATCAACAAAATCAATCCGATGAAGCTTAATGTTTAACATTTTAGCTGTATTTACAGCATCAATATAATCTCTTTCCTGTGGGCATACTTCATCCAAAAGATGAGGATTACCTTTTATGTCATTATTAATTGATGAATCCCAATTTCTCATAAACATGGCTTCAACATCATAACCTTGTTCAAGAAGCAAGATAGCTGCAACAGCACTATCGACTCCTCCCGATAAACCTATGATTACCTTTTTCTTACTCATTTTCCTACCTCAAATCTGCTTTTAGTTCAAACACAATATCTCTTAAAGCCATAGCTTGTTCAAAGTCAAGTTTTTTTGCAGCTTCTTTCATTTGCATTTCTAGTTTTTGAATCAGATTTTTCTTTTCAAGTTTACTCATTTTTTGTAAATTACCAAAATCAACAATACTTTTTTCTTCTTCTACTTCCTTGGTTATAACGATGCTATCAGTTATATGCTTAAAAACTGTTTTCGGAATAATATTATGTTCTTTGTTAAAAATATCTTGAATTGTTCTTCTTCGATATGTTTCAACAATGGCCCGCTCCATTGATGATGTAATCTTATCAGCATACATGATAACTTTTCCATTAACATTTCTTGCTGCCCGCCCAATTGTTTGGATCAAAGATGTTTCACTACGCAAAAAACCTTCTTTATCTGCATCTAATATTGCAATTAAAGATACCTCAGGAATATCAAGACCTTCTCTTAAAAGGTTAATCCCAACTAAAACGTCGTATTTTCCTTGACGAAGTTCACGGATGATTTCCATTCTTTCCAAAGACTTAATCTCTGAGTGAAGGTATGCAACTTTAATTGATAATTCCTTTAAGTAATTTGTTAAGTCTTCACTCATTTTAATTGTAAGTGTAAGTACTAGTACTCTTTCATTGGCTTTAATTCGTTGATGTATCTCTTTAACTAAATTATCAATTTGACCCTCAGTTGCTCTAACTTCAACAAGTGGGTCTAGTAAACCTGTTGGCCTGATTATTTGTTCAACGATTGCTGCACTTCGTGATTTTTCATATTCAGAAGGTGTTGCACTAACATATATTATTTTATCCAGTTTTTCATAAAATTCGTCAAATTTTAAAGGACGGTTATCTAATGCGGACGGAAGACGGAAACCATAATCGACTAAACTCATTTTTCGTGAACGATCACCATTATACATTCCCCTAACTTGGGGAATAGTAACATGTGATTCGTCGATGATCATCAAGAAGTCTTTTTCAAAAAAATCCAGCAATGTATAAGGAGTTTCTCCTTCTGCTCGCAAACTTAAATGCCTTGAGTAGTTTTCAATACCACTACACATTCCCACTTCTTCAAGCATCTCAATATCATACTCAGTTCGTTGTTTGATTCGCTGCGCTTCTAACAATTTATTTTCACTTTCAAAAACCTTAATTCGTTCTTGAAGTTCAGTTTTGATTCTTGATATCGCTTCCTTTAACTTCAAATCCCCAACTGCAAATAAAGTGGCAGGGAAGATGTTCATAATTTTCTTTTCAAATAAAGCTTTTCCGGTAATAATATCAATTTCTTTAATTTTTTCAATTTCATTATCAAAGAATTCAACTCGAATTGCTTGATCTCGCTCATATGTTGGGATGATATCAATCGATTCTCCTTTTACACGAAAAGAACCACGTTTGATATCAAAATCATTTCGCACATATTGCATGCTTATTAACCTTTCAATCAAATCTTCACGGTTAATAATTTGACCTTGTCTTAAGGTTAACATTTTGCTCTTATAATCTTCAGGATCACCGATTCCATAAATACAAGATACACTTGCAACGACAATGACGTCATTACGGTCTAATAATGAACTAACTGCACTATGACGCATTTGATCAATATCATCATTAATACTAGAATCTTTTTCAATATATAAATCACGTTTCGCAACATATGCTTCAGGTTGATAATAATCATAATAAGAAATAAAATATTCAACGCTGTTTTCAGGAAAAAAAGCTTTTAATTCACTATATAATTGAGCTGCAAGGGTTTTATTATGGGCTAGAACAAGTGTTTTTTTACCTAAACTTTGAATCACATTTGCAATTGTAAAAGTTTTACCAGTACCTGTTGCACCTAAAAGGGTCTGTTCTTTTATTCCTTTTTTAATATTATCTATTAGGGTAGAAATTGCTGTAGGTTGATCTCCTGTTGGTAAATATTCACTTTGCAATTTGAAAACACTCATATTTTTCCTCCATTTAATTATTTATATTATATATTTTTTAACACTATTTATCAAGAAAAACGTAAAATAGAACTATATTATTAGCAAATGAAGAAAATCTCTGGAGACCCAGAGACTTTCTTATTTATATTTAATATTTTCTTCAATTTTTTCAATTCTTAAGTCTATAAATTTGATGAAATCTTCTAAAGAATAATCATCATTACCAAGATTAATATTTAAAGATTTAATAGCTTTGAACGATGTTAATGAGAAATTGTTCGCGCCGATTAGTTCTGTATTAATTGGTGAATAATAAGTAGTAATTGCCGTTTTAACCTTATCAGTTAATTCTTTTGTTGTTTTGTCAGCAATGTATTTTTTAATTTGCTCTAATGTTGGAACCACATCATCATCAGCCCAAGTTGCAATTGGATATGTATTCAAGTTAACATAAACATGATATCCAAATTCAGTTACTAAATATGTCCATTCACCATCATTGTTAGGCTCTAATCCATAAACAGTTGCTGTTGATGTATCAGGATTTGCTTGCCAGATTGATCTAACAGCGTCATCAAATTCTTTAACCATACGATCATTTCTAAACTGACCTAAATTTTCAAATTTTATTGTTAGACCTGCAGTTTTATATTTTGATAATTCAATTCCTTTGAAAACATATTCAACATTAGGAAGGTCAGGTTGAGATTCAGTAGTTTTAGTTCCTGGGAGAAATCTTGGAGCTCGGTTATAAGCATCTACAACTGCTTTTAAACGTTCATTATAAGTTCCTACAGTTTCATTTTGTAAATAAACCATAACTTCTTCATAAAACTCTTTTGCTAATTGAGATTGATAAGTAGTATAATTTTCTGGATTAACTGGTTTTCCTGTATTATCAACAATATGAATTAAGAGGTGAATTCCAGATACATTGAAGAATCTGTCTGCCATATTATTCATATTTCGTAAATAGAATTGCCACAATGCGCTTTCTTCTGTTGCTTCAGAAAGATTACCTAAAGAAGCAGAGAAAGAGTCTTTAACCTCAAGGAATAGATAATACTCGAGTAATTCATCTTCAGAATCCACACCATATATATCTCTTAAGAAATTTTTCCATCCATATGAAGCTGGATAACCATAATCTTTATATAAGTCTTTTTCAAAGTTTTGTTTTTCATCAGTTACTTGTTGTTTAATGACATTCCATTTTGATTCATTTAATACTTCTTTTGTTTGCAAATTATAGATTTTGTTTAAATCTGGATTGTTGATAAATCGTGCAAATTCAAGTTTTGTTGTTGCAATCATCATTCCGAAGTTTCTATTTAATTCTGCAAATAAGTCATCAGCACTATATTCTTTAATGTCAGTTTTTGCAACAATTGTTTTAGAAGTTTTCTTAGTAGTTTCATGTTTTAGGTTTCTTGCTTCCACAATTTTCACATATTCATTTTCTAAGAACGCATCATAAAACACATAATTATTTTGTGCACGTAATTTGATTATTTCAGTATTAATATATGTTGAAGTTAATAAGTTCTTGATTAAAGCATCTTTAATATCAGCTTTAACATCAGCGAAATCTTCTTGAGATTCTCCAATCTTCATTGCCAACAAATAGCGTGAACCATTTCGGTACACTTTTTGAGTGTTTGTATACCAACTTCCTTCAGGATAAGTAGTTAAACGGTCTTTTAGAAGGGTTGCTAATTCTGATTGATAACTAACTATTTGTGTATTAGTAAAAAATAACATTGGGATTTCCTCAAGGTCAAACACAATATTGCCATTAACTACAGAAAAATGCGTATCTTCTTTTAATGTTAACGTTTCATCTGGATAGTTTTCCAACTTATGTACATTATTCATATTATATAAAGCAATAAATGCTCTGACAATTTCTTGATCAGTCATTGCTGTGTTATCAGATTTTGTCCAAATACCGTTATCAATATGGTAGCCTAATTGTTTTAACGCATCTTCTAATAATTTTTGAGATTCAAAAGCAACAAAAATTGTATAGAAGCTTTTTTTATAATTGGCATTATAATAATTTTCATATTGGGCATCGGTAAAGTCTGTTTCATCATACTGTTTTTTTAATTGATCTTCAGCATATAAATTTTTTGCTAATACCAAATGATGAAAATTATAGATATCTTGAACATTTTTAAAACCATAATTAAGGAACATTGTATCTAAATATGCCTTTTCCGCTTTCTCAATTTCCTCTGGTGTTAAACCTTCTTTTCCGCTTGGGTATACTTCTTTATTGTATGACTCTTCAATTTGAGATTCGGTTATAGAATCCCAATAATTTGAATTGCCTTTTGCAGTTGCTTTAAGAATATCACGATCAACTAAATCGTTTAAAACATTAACACCAAATTGTCTCTTCAAAGCATCATACATTTGCTGATTGGTAATGCTATATGTATAACTACCCTCAGTTGCTGTTAAATAAAGTTCTTTTGCATTTGAAAGTGCTGGAGGATTCTTTTCTTTTGAGCCACATCCAACCATTACAAACAAACTAATAAATAACATAAATGTTAATAATATTTTTTTCATAATTAATTCTCCTATTTATTTAAAATTACTTGCTAACATACATATTTTAGTAAAGACATTTAAATAATATCCTTATTTTTTATATTTGACATAATTTTAGAGCTACACTTTGCTGTGCAACTAAAATATCGCCTTTAAATATTTTTTTAACTTCCTGAATTATTTCACTTTCAATAATATCTAGACTATTACATTCTTGGCTAATATGGGCCAAAATAACGATTTTATGCCGTTCATTTAAAATATTTACTAAAAGCTGTTGGCATATATAATTTGACATATGACCATGAGGAGACAAAATTCTCTCCTTTAATATCCAAGGACGATTACTTTCTAATAACATCGACACATCATGATTAGATTCGATTATTAGAGCATCCACATTTTTGATAATATCAACATAATGAATTGGGAAAAAACCAGTATCTGTAATATATGCTAATCTTTTTTCTTCATTCATAAAAACATATCCGAAGATATTTGCACTATCATGTGATAACTTAAGTGTTAAAAAATCTAAATCTTTAATTTTGTATCGTTTGTTTGCCTCTAAAAATTTTACATTAATATTGACTAATTTTTCTTTTATATTGCGATCAATATTATCAAATGAAAGTTTATTTATATATAAAGTTGCTTTTGTTTTTTTTAATATCGTTGGTAAAAATTTAACATGATCACTGTGTTCATGGGTTATAATTACCCCTTCAACATTTGTTAAATCAAGGTCATATTCATTTGTGCGATTAGTTGCATCACTTAATGAAATGCCCGCATCAATAATGACTTTGGTTTGATTAGTTTCAATGTACGTCATGTTTCCTTTTGAACCACTTGCTATTGTACAAAATTTCATAGCTTTTCCTCTTTTTTCTCTTAAATATTATACACTTTTTTATTATTTTTTTCAACAATGTAACTGATATTTAAAAGCGAGTAAAGGCTATTTTGATAAAAACCTTGAGTCTCCTCAAGGTTTTGTTTTATTCCTCTTCAACAGCAAAATATTTCAAACTTTCTTGATTAGTTTTAATTCTTAACTCTAGGAACTTATTAAATTCATTTCTAGTATAATTAGTAAGATTAAATGTAATATTTAAACCTTGTATTTGTTCATATAATTGAATCATTGGATATGTAGCACCGGTAATTTCAGATTTAATAGGGTTGAAATATGTTTCTACTGCAGTTCTCATCGCAGAAGTGAATTCAACTTCAGTATCATTTCCATCTTCATCCAATAAGTATTCGCTTTGGGTATCCTTAAGGTAAGTCTTAACCATTTGCATTGTTGGAATTACCTTTCCGTTTTCCACATCCCATTTAGCGATATCAGATGTACTGGTATTGATATATGCATGGTATCCGAATTCAGTCACCAAGTATGTCCATTGATTATTTATTGGAACATTAGCATAAGGAATATGTTCTGTTGATGGTTTAATTTCATTATCCCAAATCGACTTAACGGCATCATTAAATGCTTTTGCCATTTGTCCATTTGTAAATGAGCCTAAATCTTCATACTTAACGCTTAATCCAGCGGTTTTATATTTAGAAACTTCAATATTCTTAAATACGTAATTTGAGCCTTCAACTACTGGTTGACTTGCGACATTTTGTTCTAAATGTGCAAGGAAACGTGGAGCTTGTGCAAACGCATCTGCAATTTCTTGGAATTTAGCAGCATTTTCCCCAGTATTTTCACGCATATATTGCCATACTTGTTGATATAGTTCTTTTGCTAATTGATTTTGATAATCGGTCCATTCTTCAGGATCAATTGGTTGGCTCTTTTCATCATATACTGTAATTAATAGATGGATTCCAGTAACCTTGAAATATTCATTTTCAATTTTTTCCATCTTTTCTTGGTATGCTTTCCATAAATCAGAATTTTCATCTAATTCAGTAATATCGCCTAAAGAACTTGCATACTTTGTAGTTACTTCACGATATAAGAAATAATATAACAATTCACGGTCTATATCTTTTGATTCATAAATACCATAAACATCTCTTAAGAAGTTTTTCCATCCATAAGATGCAGGGAAACCGTATTGTGAATATAGATTAGCCGCAAACATAGTTTTTTCATTAGCTGCAGCATCTTTTACATTTTGCCATTTATCAGCATCTAAGATACGATTACGGTCAATAGCTTCGCCTTTTTTATAATCATATATGGTATTGAATGTAGGGTTGTTTAACATTCTTAAAAAGTTTATTTCACCATAGGCAACATTCATACCATAGCGGCGGTCCATCTCATTAAGTAAGTCATCTGCAGAATATTCTGTATTACCAATTTTTGCAATAATTTTATCACTTGAATCTTTAGTAGTTTTATGTTCTTGTTTTAAAGCTTTTACAGTAGTGATATAAGAATTTTCAATATCTGGATCTAAAATAACTAAGTCTTTAGATGCTCTTAATTTAGCCATTTCTGTTGAAATATAATTATCAGTTAATTTTGATTCAAATAGTTTATCAAAGATTTCATCTTTCACATCATCTAGTGATGGAGGTGCTTGTTCTGATATTTTTAACATATATACAAATAAAGATGAATTATTGTAGCCTCTAGCTAATGGAGTATACCAATTGCTTGCACTAGTAATTTCGGTACTTGTACTATTTGCATAAGAAGACATTGTGCGTTTTAAATAAACTTCGATATCTCTTTGGAAAGCTATCATTTCTTCATTTGTATAATATAGTTCATTTAGCGATTCATCATTTTCTGATATTGTCGTAATAAATGAATATTTATTTTCGTTATGTGTAAAATGTAGACCTTCTTTTAATGTTAATCTGTCAACTGGATAATTTTCAACATTTTGTGATTTAATCGTATTGTACATATCAATAAATGCTTTTACAACTTCTTCAGGCGATAAAGTTTCATCATCAGCCATTTTTACCCAGCGGTCAAAGTCGCCACTAACTGATGTATCTTTTTTGTGGATCTTATAACCTAATTGGTTTAACATTTGTGTTGCTTGTGCTTCAGATGTAAACGGTAAAACGATTGTCCAATAACCATTTTTATAATTAGCATCGTAATGAGCTTGATAATTTTCTTCTGTAAAATATGGTTTTAACGAACTATTTTCTTCAGCTTTACGATCTGCTTCTTCAATTTCACCTAAAAGTTTATCTTTACCATATAATCTTCTTGCTAAAAGTAAACGTTGATAATCTCTTAACTCAGCATCAGTTCTCAATCCGTTATTATACATATATTTTTCTTTTGCTTCATCGATTTCGCTTTGTGTTAAATTTTCTTTTCCGCTTGGATAGATAGCATTTTCAATTGCTTCATCGATTTCTTCACTAGTTACATCATCCCAATAATTTGATTGTCCTCTTACTGTAGATTTTAATAAATTTTTGTCAATTAACTCCAATAATGTTTTTTCACCATATGAAGTTTTTAATTGTCTATAAATATCTTCTTTACTTACTGAATAAGTAATGTTTCCTTCAGTAACTGTTAAATAATCGCCAGGGGTTACTGACGGCACTGTTTTATCTTTTGAAAAAACAGAGCATGATACAGCAATACCAATTATAACTACTAGAATTACTAATAACGGCACTGTTCTCTTTATAATTGCAGAACTATTCATATTTTTCACTCCTTAAATTCTTTTATATCCTAAAATCATGTTTTATCTTTGCAAGTCTTTTTAAGTAAACCCGTTTTATTAGCTTGTCCTTAAAAAATTACAGATAAAACCCCTTTTAATGCAACATACATATTTTACTACTTTTCGATGTAAATGTAAATAAATTTTTGAATTATTTCCATGACATTTATTAGGATATTATGAATAATATTAGGTTATTATTATTATTCCTAATATATAACAATTTAGTTTAATTTTTTTTCATAACATTTATAAAAACGAAAAAGATAGAGAGTTAAGCTCTATCTTTTTTGGGGAATAGGGAATTAAGGGAGTTCTCAAATAGAAAGAGGGTTATTTGATGAACTTGTCTCATAAAGACATCTTAATTATATTATCCTTTTGTAAGATAGTAAATATTTGTTAACCATTTTTATATTATTAATGTATACATCAGTAAGAAAAATAATATATCATGATATTTTTTGTATAAATAATTTCTTTTATGATGATTTTTGCAAAAAAATATATTTTATAAAAAAACAACCACCTTAGTGGTTATTCTTCGATTTTTCTAATATTCAATTCGATATTTCGAATTCTTCGGTTTTCCACTTTCATGACTATAAACTCTAAATCATATTTTATTTCGATTGGATTTTCTAAATCATATTCCTCATATATAGATGTATAGTGGATTACTGTTCCTTCGGTTGGTAAATCTTCACATAATTCATAAACAAAACCGCCAACGGTAGAATAATTAGATTCAGGTGGATTTCCTAACTTCAAACTCTCAAATAACTCTTCTAAATCCATATCATTGGATAAATGATATTTATTTTCTTCAATTTTAACAATGTCCTGAAGTGCCTCTTCATCATATTCATCATATATTTCACCGACTAATTCTTCTAAAGCATCTTCCATAGTTACAATCCCACTAGTTCCTCCATATTCATCTGATACAATTGCAAAATGCTTTTTCATTCTTTGCATTTCTTTAATTAAATCATTCACTTTTGTCTTCTTAGAAACATAGTAAGGTTGAGTCATTAAATTCTCAATATTTATTTCTTGCTTTTTTAATAATGCAGTAAAGAAGTCCCTCTCACTCAAAATTCCAATCATATTATCCTTATCTTCACGATAAACAGGAATTCTTGAAAATTGATGTTCAAAAAACATCTCTTTAACCGATTCAACTGAATCATTCACTTCAATTGCAACAACATCGACACGAGGTGTCATAATTTCTGAAACAGTTCTCTCATTCAAGGCTATCGCACTTTGTATAAGCTCTGCATCATCTTCATCGATAACTCCTTCATTCTCCATTACATCAATTATCGACTCTAACTCTTCTTCAGTTACATACGGATTTAGGGTTCTGTTTTCATATCTTTTAAAAATTGATTTTTTTAATTTTATAAATATAAATGTAATCGGATATAAAATCTTAATAATTACATATAAAATGCCAGCATATTTGAGTGCATATTTCTCAGCATTTTCCTTACCATATGATTTGGGTAAAATTTCACCAAAAATTAAAACAATTATTGTCATTAATATCGTATTGATAATATTTGCTAAACCAGGCTCACTAATAACCCGAGTTAAAATATAAGCCGCAATTGTAGTTGCTGAAATATTAACAAAATTATTCCCAACGAGAATTGTAGTTAATGTTAAATCAAACTTTTCAGCAATATAGACGGCCTTTTTGGCACCTTTTCTTTTTTCTTCCATATAATTTCTTAATCTAATGATATTAACACTTGAATAAGCAGTTTCAGCAGATGAAAAAAAACTTGATGCTATTAACAACAACACTAATAAAACTAATAATAATAAATTTACCCCTTTAAAAAACTCAAAATTTATCGCCAGGAGTACCGGCTCGGACGGAACCAAGAAACAACACCTCTTTATTTAAAAATTTATTTGATAAAAATATATCACAATAAAATATAAAAGTCTATATTTTATATGACATCATTTTATTTTAATAATTTGATTCATTAATTACAATAAAAGTGATTGGATTAGCCAATCACTTATATTTTAGGAACATAGAAACTTTTTCGGTCAAAAGCTCCAATTGGAGATGTGTATGTTCCTTTTTCAGTATTTTCAATTTCCTTTTCCAAAGCGGCTAATCGTGAATCCGAAAAATCTAACATATATATCAAGGCGGCTTCAGCAATCATTGGTTCCTTAGGCGAACCATATTCTAAATATCCATGATGAGATAAAATTATATGTTGCAAGCTTATCGCTTCATCAGTTGTTTCTACACCTAAACTCAATGCAGTTTGATAGATTAAATTTGCTCCAATTGATATATGACCTAGCAAATTACCTTCTTTAGTATACTCAGTGCCCTTCGGTCCACTTAATTCAATAAGTTTTCCGATATCATGAAGAATAATTCCTCCATATATTAAGCTCGAATTAAGAAAAGGATATAACTTTAAGTACCCATCACTTAATGTTAACATTGAATAGATGTGATAAGCTAATCCAGAGAAATAATTGTGATGCATTATAAGTGCTGCTGGATGCAAGAAGTAATCTTTAAAATATTTTTTTAAGATTGATGAAACAATTGACTTTATTATATTATTATCAATTTTATTAACATAATCAATAATTTTTTCCTTTAAATCATCCACACTTAATTTTGCATATTCATAAAATAGTTTCGCATCAACTTCACTAGGATCAACAGGGCGAATTGATGAAATATTAAATTGCATTTTACCCTGATAGTCTTTCATAATTCCTTCTGCTTCATATATTTCGCCATTCTTTAAAAGTGGCTTTTGTTCTTCAGTTAAAGACCACATTTTTGCTTCAATTAAGTCTGTTCCATCATACCCTAGCATACTAGCATAATCAGCATTAGCAGATGTTTTTTTTATTTGGATATCCGATAATCGTAAGATTAATGTCGCTTTGTCTTTTGGACTAAAATCCTTTATTTTCTTTGTCATTTTTTATCCTCTTTTAATGAACGATATTTTGGATCAACATTGGAGATTATTCCCCGATATACATCTCTCAATTCTTGGGAAATCATAACCTTTTCTGCACCTTTTTCAATATAATTCATATCTTTAAGTAATTCTAGATTTTGACCAACAAGATTGTTGACATCACTTTCTAATTTAAATTCAAGTGCTCTTCGTTCTAGTTCTTTAATTTTTGCATCTTTTTCTTGAAGAATTCTTTCGTGTTCATAAATTTTTCTTTGAAGTTGATCCAACTTTAAACCAGTATAATCATTAACAATTGAATCAGCATTTTTCAATTCATTCGATAATTCATCATTAGGTTTATCATTAATGAAAACCTCTTTATCTACAGATTGATTAATAATATTATTTTCTGTGATTTTGTTTTCATTCAATGCAGTTTGATTATAATTTGCTTTAATTGGTTCATCATATTCGTAATCTTCTTCTACATTCATTATTGAAGGTAATATTCCTAATTCTCTTAATGAATTGATTGCGAAAATTTTCAAAGCGTCATATTCGTTATTAAGTTCTTGTTTTAAAACCTTCATAATCATATTGTCAACAATTGTTTGAACATAATCACCTGACCGATTATTAGTTAACTCTAAAACATCTTCGCCTTTAAATTTCAAATCACAAACACGATGAATTGGAAGCAACTCGTAATCACGTTTGATTTTCTTTATTTTCTTTGGGGTCTTTCTAACAATTTGATTGACAACATTTGCATCCTGACAAATTTTTAAACCATAAGAATAAAGTAAAACGGCATCATAATTGCTTTTTGGAGTAACTAATGCAAGATCGATCATTTTTTTCAAAATCTCAGGATCATTGCTCATCTTTTCCCATTCCGGACTGTATGCACCTTTTTTCACATAAGCACAAGCCAAAAAGATATCGATACCTTCAAACCTAAATTGATTTGAAAGACGCTTGAATTCTTTATCAAGTATCGGTATTCGTTTGAACAGTTTGGTTTCAATCAAATATTTTAATGATTTTTTTAAGTATTTCCCGTTTAAGATTCTTTTTAACTCTTCACTCATTTTCTCAGGAGTTAACTTGATCAATAATTTTGATTTACTTTTAATTCCTCGTAACGTTTTACTATCGATCTTAAAGCCTAATTCACTAGCTAATCTAACAGCTCTTAACATCCTCAGCGGGTCTTCTGTAAAACGAATTTTCGGACTACCGATTACTCTAATTTTCTTTTTTTGAATATCTTCGAAACCGCGATAAGCATCAGTTAATTTTCCTCCATGACTCATTGCAATAGCATTAATTGTGAAATCACGAGCAGCTAAATCATCATGTAGGTTTTTAGAGTAATGGAATCTTACAGGGGCTCGATTATCTTTATACTTTTCCGCAACTCTAAAAGTTGAAATAATGAATTGATAACCTAAATAATAAAGTCTTACCAATCCTTCGCCTTCATTTTCAACCTTAGATTGAGAAAAAATCCCTTTAACCATTTCGGGAGTGGCATTTGTAGTTATCTCGATTTCATCAAAAGGTATCTGCAATATCGTATTACAAACTGCACCACCGATAAGGTAGGCTTCACATCCGTTATTAATCAGTATTTTTAGTATTTCTTTACCTTTTTCTAAATATTGTTCCATAACATCACCTAAAACTAATTGCTCCTTAATTTTGTTAAGAGGAAAAATTTTCATTCTCTTTAATTAATTATATAATAAAAAACAACAAATTTCTATACTTTTTTCTTTTTTTTACATTATTTTCTTTCCAATCTATCATGTCTTATATTATAATAAACGAGGTGATACAATGAATACAATCGACAAAGAAGTAATCTATGAACAACAAATCAATAAAAGTCGCTTTATTTGTTATTTATTTCCGATCAAAAATGTTGATGAAGCGAATCATTTTATAAACATCATTAAAAGCAAACATTATGATGCCAATCATAACTGTTATGCTTATATTTTAGGTGATCATGCAACAAATGCAAAATCGGATGATGACGGTGAGCCATCAAGAACAGCAGGCATTGTTATCTTTGACGTCTTAAAAAAAAATAATCTTACCAATGTATTAGCTATAGTCACAAGATATTTTGGAGGTATCAAATTAGGAGCGCCAGGGTTAATTAGAGCTTATTCGTCAAGTGTCGCAAAAGCAATTGAACTAGTCAACATAATAAGAATTGAAAAATTTATTAAAATAACTCTTCAATATGATTACCTTTATAATAATCAAATTGAGAAATTAATCAGTCAATATCAAGAAATAAAAAAAGAGTATCATCAAAATATATACCTTGAAATTATCATTCCCGAACAAGATCATCAGGAATTGATTAATCAATTAATTAATCTCACAAAAAACAATATTATTATCACGATCGATCAAAATTCTTAAAATCATTTTTAAGAATTTTTCTTTTTTTAAAATTATGCTTTTAATCTCTTTAAATACATGCGAAATTTCACCTATAATACATTTTTAATCCCCAATAATAATATAAAACCTTGTTAAACAAGGTTTTATTCAAACGCAAATTTATGATGGATGAGATTTTTATTGACAAATTTATTTTTTATTTGCTTCGATAAATTTTTGCTTGGTAGCTTCCCCTCCACGCAAATGACGAATTGATTTATTATATTCTAACAACTTCTTTGTCTGTAGAAACAATTCATTATCTATTAACGGAAGCCTTTCCGTCAAATCCTTATGAACTGTACTTTTAGAACAGTCTACTTTTTTCGCAACTTCTCTAACCGTACTTTTGTCATTTAAAAAAATATTGGCTATCTTCATAACTCTTAATTTGATTTGATAATCCATATCCTTACCCCCACATGGTACAATATATGCTAATCGGTCAAGTATTATGAGATTATCCAAGTTAAAATTACATTTTTATCACTAAATATTACCCGCCTCATTTATTAATAATCGTTGACTTTTTCCGCCAAAAAGTGTATATTTAATATATCCATTTAAGTAGTGAAAGGTAGAATTATGTCGGTATTGGTTTGTGAAAATTTGACTAAAATTTATCGAAATCGTCCTTCGATTCGTAATTTTAATTATAACTTTCTTGACAATCAGATATATGCTATTGTCGGTAAAAGCGACTCAGGTAGCACTGTTTTGCTTAACCTTATTTCAACTAAGGTCAAACCAAATGAAGGTTGTGTCTATTTAGATGGTGAAGTTCTCTTTAATAATGTCAAAATGTCGAAAAGAATGTGCTATATTTCTAAAAAAACATCATTCCCTGGTCATATGCGTATTACTGAGATTATTAAACTAATGTCTTCTTTTTATCCTAAATGGGATAATGGTTATGCATATGAATTACTTGAATACTTTCAAATTGACTCAAAACATGTGTTTAGACAACTTCAAAATAACGAAAAAGAACTACTCTTAGGGATTTTAGGATTAGCATCAAGAGCAAATATAACATTATTTGATAATCCGTTGAATGATGTTGATATAAAAGATCGGTATGATTTTTTTAATTTCATGTATACGCATCACACCAGATATCCAAGAACATTAATTCTTTCAACAAATTACATTGATGAATTAGAAAGCATTGTTCATAAAGTATTATTTTTAGACAAAGGCAAATTATTTGAAAACTTTACAACTGAGGATGTAAAAAGTAGTTTTAGATATTTAAGTGGTAAAACTGAAGTATTAAAATCTTTAATTACCGGCATTAAAATAATCGGTGTTGAAGAACGCGATAATACCTTAACCGTATGCATCCGAAAAAAATTAAATAAAGATGAAGTCCGAAAGTACCAAAAATATTTAATTAAAATTTCAGAAGTTCCAATCCAAAAGGTATTTATTTATTTAATTAATTTAAGAGAGATAAAGGGAATTTAAAAATGAATATATTTCAACCATTCAAACTTCACTTGTATACATATCGTAAAGTCTATTTTCTCTTTTGGATTTTTAACATTCTTTCAAGCTCTCTAATATTGTTTTTATTTAAGTCAATTGATAAAATATATTATTACTTAACGATCGGGATTCTCTTTCTTACCCTTATATATACTATTTTAATTGCAGTATATGAATACCATCGATTATGTTTTCATTATTTAAACTTAAAAACATTCAGGTTGGGTTTTTTTATAAGTAGTATTATTCATGCGATTTTAAATGGAATTTCACAAACATTATTAACATTTCTCTTATTTTTTGGCATCCATCAATTCTATATGAAGACAAATATAATTGATATTGCTTTAATTGATCAGACATTTCCTTACATGATGATTCCAACATATATATTGATCTTTCTTTCTCATATTACCCTTACTTTTTTTATCAATGTCTTGGTTTTACTTTTACGCAATATTAATCGCATAAAAGCATACCTTTATGCCATAATCTTAATTATCATGAGTTTCTTTTTCGATGAAATATTAAATTTTATTATCACTAATACAAATGTCATATTTTTTAATAGTTCTTTAATCTACAGTCTAATACCGATATCAGTAGTCCTATGCATATTGTTATTATCAATAACATATTTTAAATTCAAAAGAATAGATATGAAAAAGTAAAAAATCTTTATCGCAGTTTGATAAAGATTTTTTTTACTATTCTAATTGATTTACTTTTTTACCAATGAGTTCTTCCGGATTACGATATTTTCCATCAACACTAATTTTAAAGTGAACATGGTTTTCTGCTGCTTGATCGTATTCATTCGTTCCACTAGTACCAATCACTTCACCTTGGTCAACTTCATCACCGACTTCAACAGTAACATTTCCTAAACTTAGATATTCGGTAACGATATCATTATCATGTTCTATAACAACAGTTTTACCATAAACTGGACTATCAGTAACAGATTTAACAACACCACTCAAACTAGCAACAACATTGAAATCTTCATTATTAACAGTATAAGAAACACCTTTACTAGTAAAGTATTTTGAACCAAATTTAATTAAAGAAACAACTTGATCTTCTGTTGTAGAACTTAAAGTCCAATATTTTCTAATAACTTGAAAACTTTCACCAGCTACAGGAACTTTAATTGTTTCGTAAGTTACTGGTGGATCATCATCGTTTGGATCATTTGTTGGTGGATCGTTTGGTGTATCACCAGGATTAGGTTCTATGAAACTTAATGATATGAAAAAAACTCCAAAGACTAAAATTAACACTCCGATGAAAAGAAAACGTTGCATCTTTTCTTTCGATACTTTGTTAATCCAATTCTTCACATTAATCACCTCGATAGTATTATTTACAATCAGTGACTAATTATACAAAAGATTTATGATTAAAAAAGTGATGAAAATCTTATGAAAAACATTTCAATTGCTGAAGCAACAATATATGCAAAAACAATACTTACAATAATCATTAAAAATTTAATTTGCCATGTTGATGAGCGTTTAAATAAATTCGAAAAATCTAAAGCCATTAACGCTTTATATATAAGAGGAATTAAAATGAAAAAGATAATATAAAACCACATAACTATAAGTTTTTCAATCATTTTTTTCCTCCATCGATCTTGCCAATACGAATAATAAGTCTGATAAACGATTGATATAATGAAATAGATATGGATTTAATTCAGAATTTATTCCATATTCAACCAATCGCCGTTCAAGCCTTCGACAAATCGTTCTTGATAGGTGTATATAACTACTTGATTGAGTTTTTCCTGGAAGAATAAACCCCTTAATAGCAGGGAGTTTATCTTCATATTTATCAATTATCATCTCTAGATTTTTGACCATCTCCTGATGTATAAAAACCTCATTTCGATAGTTCAGAACATCTCCACCCACATCAAATAACTCTTTTACAATTTTAATTAGAATGTCTTTTATTTCATTATCCTTCAAAAAATGGGTTGTTACCATCAAATGAGCTGATAATTCATCGATAGTACCTAAACATTCAACAACTATGTCATTTTTATAAACGCGTTTTGAAACAATGCTTGTTGTTAAATCATCACCTGTTCGTGTATATATTTTCATCTTTTTTTCTCCTCATATATTTTTTTTATTATATCATTTGTTGTTTGAATATGCAAATTAACTAAATTTAAAATGTCTTTTTTTATGTCTTTTTTTCCTATTTCGACCCTTGCTGATTTGGAATGTTTTTTGTTCAATTGAATTAATAACTATTATTGAATTTAAAAAAGCTAAAACAATCCATATAATATTAATATTTAATAGATTATGATTAAACATCCCTTCGACGATTAGTACAATTAAAATAATAATAATGTAGAAACGATATCGTTTTTGACATTTTTTAATCAGTCTTATTAAAAAAACCAGTAAAGCAATGAATCCAAATAACATCAGTACACCAGATTCGGCTAATAACTGTAGAAAGAGATTATGGGCATTCATCTCAAGATTTATTTGGCTTTTAATATTTATCGCAACATTCCCGATTCCGACTCCTGTTATAATATTATTTTTAAAAACTTCAAAACTAGCAATAATGATATCTAATCGAGAATTACTGTAATCAATAATTGGTGCACTTCCTCCTCCGCCACCGCTACCTGGAGGCGAATACGTTTGATCAAAAAAGATTCGTCTTAAATCAATAATATCGGTAATATTTTGGTAGAAAATATTCACATTCCTTAAAAAAATAAAATACATAATTATGAATATAGATACAGTAGTAGCAGGAATCCAATTCTTTTTTCCTTTTGAATAAAAGATTAAAACCATTATTAGAATAATAACTGATGAAATATAACCTGACCTTGATACGGTGAGAAATACTCCAAAAAGCATAATTAGTTTCGTTGAAACACTTATTAAATCGTTGAAAAAAGTACTCTCCTTTGGATTAAAAAAAGATATTATTAATGCAAGATTTAATGCAAACGCACAGACATTCGGATCTAACAATAATCCTGCCGGCCTTAAATTATGAATATTCAACGAATAATATCCATATATCATTTCTGCTATCATGCTTATAACAAGAATAACTGCACCAATTACAAAACCATTTTTCACAACAACTAATCGTGAATGATTTGTGAAAAAATATGAATAAGTAAAAAATATAAATAAATTAGCAAAATAAATAAATAATCTATTTGCAACATCATAAAAGTTAAAATTAAATAATGATGTTATTAAGTTAATGAATATTATAATAAAAATTATAATTATAAAATATACACTTTCCTTAATCGTGGTAAATTTTAAATTTTTATGTACTATATAATCTTTTATTAATAACACTATGATAAAAAAACCAATAATTATTTCATACGAAAACCCAAAACTCATCACAAAAATTAAAGGCAAATTAGCAACTATTGATACTGTATAAAAACCAAATAACCACTTTTTATCATAGAATACTAAAAAAAAAGGTATTATCAATAGGATTACAGCTAATATATCAGTAAGCCACATATTCTCTATTAGAATTCCATATTCACCGTTTAACACTTTTTGCCTCCTTTAGATATAAGTCCTGATATTTGTTCGCCATAATTGTTATGTCATATCTTTTACTTTTCTCAATATTAGTTTGAGAAATTTTTTTTATTATACCTTTATTATTAATTAACATATCGAGAATCTTAAAAAACCCTTCACTATCAAAACAATCGTCTATAAGATAACCATTTCTTTCATTTTCAACTAAATCAGGGATGCCGCCAACCTTACTTGCAACTATCACTGCACCAGATGCCATTGCTTCAATTATTGATAACGGAAATCCTTCATAAATAGAAGGAAAGATGAAAACATCTATATCCTTTAGCTCCTCACCTATATTAGGAGTTAATCTAATAATTTCAACATTCGATACTGATGTTAATTCTTGGCTAATTTTTTTAAATAATGAACCATCACCAATTAACTTAAGAGAAATATTAGGGTATATCCTTTTTAACATTTTATAGACTGCAACTATTGTGAGATGATTCTTTACTTCTTCAAATCTTCCAACATGACCAATTGTTATCGTTTCAAGATCATAGTTTCTTTCATATTGAAATTCATTCAAATCAATTCCATTTTCAATCAGAATTACATTTTTAATCTCATAATTCTGCTCAATACTCTCTTTTACTTTCTTGCTTATTGCCACAGGGATAATCTTGTTCTTTCGATAAAACTTTTTTAAAATTCCTCTTTTAAACCTTGAAAATTCTTTTTCTGCTAAAGTATGGACAGTGTGAATACATTTCACACTAGAAACTAATAAAAACAATAAAAAATAAACGACTCCCCCGATATTTCCATGCAATACATCTGGTTTAAATCTTTTTATGATAAAAGCTATTTTAATCATTGTCAAGGGATTAAAACCTTCATTTTTATTTAAATAACATACTTTAACAGGTAAAATTTCAAGTTCGGTTTCTAAAAATGAATTATACTTTTTACTTAAAACAATTAGCATTACTTCAAATTTAGTATAGTCAATATGTTTTAAGAGATTAACGATAAATACTTCCGCTCCTCCAATTTGCAAGCATCCGATCGATACTGCCAACCTAGTTTTTTTATAAACTTTCATATAATTTTAGATATCTATTTTTCATATTTTCAATCCCATATTCTCTTGATTTTTCAACTGCCATTTTGCGAACATTGTTTAATAACGGATATGAATTAACCACTTCAAGCATTTTGATAGCTAAATGATCTTTTTTCAAATCAATTATATATCCGTTGATATTATTGTCAATAATCCCTGATGATGCTTTAGAAGTAATGCAGATTAAACCGCTTGCCATAGCTTCAATTAATGAAATTGATAATCCTTCATATTGTGAGGGGAGAATAAATATATGGGATTTCCGTAGATAATCTTTAATTCTATTTGTATATCCTATAAAAATGATTCGATTCTCTAGATTCATCTTTTTAACTTTTTGTTTCATCCGTTTCATAAGCGGTCCTTCGCCAATGAAATACATATAAATATCATCTTTAAGTCTTGCTAATTTTTGAAATTCTTTTATTATATATTTATGATTTTTTACCCTTACAAAACGGCCAATATGACATATATAAATACGTTCATAATTAGCATTGCTAATATAATAATTTTTTAAATCAATCCCATTAGTTATAATCTCACAATCACACTTTTTATAGTCAATTAGTAGTGTATCGTAAACATATTTGGAAACTGCAATTAATTTAATCTTTTTAGAATTATACAACTTCTTAAAAATTATTTTCCTTAAAAATCTAGTATCTACCCTACTAATAGAATGAACAGTATGAACCCATTTAAAGTCTCTATTTGAAAATAAATGATAATATAAAATATAACTAGATGATTTTAGATTAGAATGTATAATATCGGGACCATAATCGTTTAATTTAGCCTTCAACTTTTTTGCAATTGAAATACTGAATAATTTTGAACGATTATTGAGATAAATTATATCAATGTTCAATGCTTTCGCTTCTTGATCGTAAATTGAATTAAAATTCTTTTTGATGATAAAGAGTTTTATCTTAATATCATTTTGTAAAGATTTTGCTAATTCTAAAATCATCTTTTCAGCTCCACCAACCTCCAAAGAAGTAATAACTATCGCAATTTTCATTATTTTCCTTCAATAATTGATATCATCTTTTTCACAACTATATTAACATCATATTGTTTTGATGAAGAATAAGCATTTTCATGTATTTTTTCTTTGAATGGATAGTTGATATATTCTTCAATCTTGTTTGATAAATCATAACTAGAGTATGGGTGCGCTAAAAATCCATTATAACCAGGTTTAACTACATCTTTACTGCCAATTACATTTGCAGCAATGATTACTTTTTTTGAAGCTAATCCTTCAATTAATGAAATTGGCATTCCTTCGCGATATGAAGGCAAAACAACACAGTGGACATCCTTTAAAATTTCATTCATGTCGAAGTGATACCCGATATATTTAACAAAACCTTCTTTTTCATATTTCCTTAAAAAATCACGATTAACAGCTGTATCTTTTTTATAATACGATCCAGCAATTAAAAACGTAGTATTAGGATACCTATTTTTAATAAATTTTGCTGCTTCTAAATATTCATATATTCCTTTTTCTTTTACTAACCTCCCTACAAAAATAAAAGTTGGATCTTTCTTTAAGTTTACATAGGGATAAAATTTGTTTAAATCAATTCCTTCACTTGGTAAAAATGAATAACCCCGTTTAATAAAGCCTAAAACTTTAAATTCCTGATAATCATCTTCATTTAAAAAAACATACTGATTAACCTTACTTCTAACTAGACGATATAAACATGTTACTATTTTAAAAATTTTTTTATCTTTATTTAAAAATAGACTACCTACACCACTTACGACATTTATTACTCTAACTTTTCTTTTTGAAACTAAAGTTGCATAAATATGCGGTTTAACCGTATAGTTAATAATAATGTGAGGTTTTTCTTCCTTAAATATTTTTTTATATAACTTGATTAATTTAAAATCTTCAAAAATATTTTTATTTGTAGAAGTGTTTTCAATAGCAATTACCTGAACTTTTTCATCTTTTAGCTTTTGGGTATATTCGTCAAATCCTGCAACTACTAAAACATGATATGTTTCTTGTAATTTTTTTATTAAGTTTAATCTAAAGTTATATGCTGCAAAGCAATCATTACAATTGATAACTATTTTTTTCATTCATTTTCCTCAATTCATACAATTTTGGTTGAATTTCCACAAATTTAACTTTATGTTTTATTAATATGTGATTTAACTTTTCTTCCTTAGTTCCCTCTGAAGCATTTTTATCAAATAATATTTTAATAGTTTTTATTAAAATTTTTAAATCGTTATAAAAGCTAAATCTTGAAATATATAATAAATCAAATTTTAATTTATTATTATATTTAGAATTATAACGGCAATTAACTTGAGCTAAACCAGTTATTCCTGCTTTTACATTAAATCGATAGCAATAATTGGGATTTTCTTTTTCAAATTGCTCAACATAATAAAGCCGCTCTGGTCTCGGCCCAATTAAAGACATATCTCCTATTAAAACATTGAATATTTGGGGAATTTCATCCAAACGTGTTTTTCGTAAAAATCTTCCTACTTTGGTAACTCTTTGGTCATCTTGACTAGATAAAGTTATCCCGGATATTTCTTCTGCATTATTTATCATTGTCCTAAATTTAAAAAGAATAAATTTCTTTTTATTTTTTGTTAAGCGTTGCTGACAATAAATCACCGGCCCCCTATCTAAAATCTTAATTACAAGAAAAATTAAGAGCATAATAGGCGTAAAGATCATTATGAATAATATTGAAAAAACGATATCTATTACTCGTTTTATTATCGATTGAGTGTTTGTTAATTTAAAATCGTCTATTTTATACACCAATAAATCATTTGTTTTTTGATAATTTGGATGAATAGCAATCTCTAGGCAACTAGGGATTATAAATAATTTTTTGTTTTTTGTAATACAATAATTTAATAAATCTTCTTTATATTTTTTGTTTAAGCTTTCGTCGATATACACCAAATCAATCGATTCAAGCAAATTAAATTCAATTTCCTTTGTCGTTATATAAACCAATTGATAATTTGATGATTCCAGCAGTTGTTTTGCGAAATCTAAAATAACTTCATCAGATCCAATTATTGATACTCTTTTTCGCATATTTTCACCAATTTTATTTTTAGGCAAATAAAAAAGTTTATGTATTAATACATAAACTTTTCTTAAAACTATTTTTTTAGGATGAAAGCAATTTATTACGTTATATGATTATTATCAATCTTATATGTTTTAATTAACGAATTTACTAATTTTTTGACTTCTTGATTGCTCATGTTATCGAGATTTCCATTTATAAGTGAAATAAATTCTTCGATATTATAGATTTCCTGACGTTCTTCAATATAGATTTTATTATTGGCTGTTTTGATATTTTTGGTAACGTCCAAAAGTAATTCTTCATATAACTTTTCACCTGGTCTTAATCCGATAAATTCAATTTGAATATCACGATTCGGAACCAAACCGCATAAACGAATCATCTTATCAGCCAAATCAGCAATTTTTATTGGGCCGCCCATATCTAAAATAAAGATTTCGCCACCTTTGGCATAAACAGCGGATTGTAAAATCAGATTAACTGCCTCAGGTATAGTCATAAAAAATCTTGTAATGTCCGGATGAGTTAGAGTAATAGGCCCACCTTCTTCAATTTGCTTTTTAAACAATGGAACAACACTTCCGTGACTTCCAAGAACATTTCCAAATCTAACTGCAGCATAATTAGTTTGACTGATGGTATCAAAATACTGAATTATTCGTTCACATACAGCTTTAGTTGCTCCCATTACATTTGTTGGTCGGACTGCTTTATCACTTGAAACAAGGATCATTTTTTCAACTTGATATTCATTACACAATTTTGCAACATTATAAGTTCCTATTACATTTGTACGAACAGCTTCGACCGAACTATCTTCCATCAATGGTACATGCTTATATGCAGCAGCATGAAAAACAATTTGTGGGTGATAATTATTAAAGATTTCTTCAATTCTTTTATAGTTATAAACACTACCTATTAAAACAATCAATTCAGTATTTCTTTTTTCAACACGAATTCGTTTTAAGAGATTAACTTGCGTTTCATAAGTTGTATTTTCATATATATCAAACATGATTAATTTTTTAGGATTGTAAGAAAGAATTTGTTCACAAAGTTCAGAACCAATCGAACCGCCGCCACCTGTGACTAATACAACCTTGGAGTCAATAAAGGAATTTAATCCATTATTATCCAAGTTTATGACACTTCTATTCAACAAATCTTCAATCTTAACATCTAAAATTTTGCGGTTTTCATCAATTGATTCTTCAAGCATAAGTGGCAAACGCTTAATCTTGACACTACGTTTTGAAATAATTTCAATAATATTACTTAACCGAATGCGGTCAATATTAGAAATTGCAATGACAACTTCTTTTATATTATATTTATCAATATAATCAGGCATATTGCATATCGGACCATAAATCGGAATACCGTTCAAGCGTTTGTTTATTTTTTCTGCATCATCATCTACAATTATAACAACTTTATTTTGTAATCGATCATTTTTTTCAATTTCATCATAAGCCAATTTACCGGCAGATCCCGCACCAACAATAATAGTATTAATAAATTTATTAGGGTTTTTAAAGACTCTAGAGACTAAAAAACGGCGTTTTATTCTTCGATAAAAACGAATCAATGACAATAACAAAATTTCAAGAGGAGCAGAATAAAAGAATAACATCCATGAAAATTCTGATTGTCCAAATGCTAATAATAATAGTGTTAAAATAATATTTGATATTACTACTGCAATCACAATCCACATAAAATCAGCCGCACCGACATGATCAAACAACATACCATATAATTTTAAAATTGCATATATTATAAGTTTTACAACAATAATTACTGCAAGAACTGCAACTATTTTTGGAAAATCAATTTTACAATCTAAAATTAAAAATAATCCCATTAAATAGGCTGAAATTATAATAATTGTATCGATTATTATTAGCCCTACTATCTTCAACAACCTTCTCTTCAACATATAATTTGCCTTTCGTGCTTTTTTCTTATTATATCATTTTTATAAAAATATTTCAATTATTTGTCAAATATTTCTTAATATAATAAAAAAAGTCAAAATTTGATAACTTTGACTTCCAAGAATATTTATTATTTTGTTCCATATAGACGATCTCCACAATCGCCTAAACCAGGTACTATATAACCTTTATCGTTTAATTTTTCATCTAAAACTGCTAAAAAGATATCGACATCAGGATGTGAATCTTGAATCTTTTTAACGCCTTCTGGAGCTGCAACAATGCCTACATAACTAATATTTGTAGCTCCTTGTGCTTTAACTATTTCAATTGCTTTTGCAACACTTCCTCCTGTTGCTAACATTGGATCAACAATCAAGACCACTGCATCTTTTATACAACTCGGAAATTTTGCATAATATTCGTGTGGCTCCATAGTAACCTCATCACGGTATAAACCAATATGGCCAACTTTCGCTGTTGGTATTAAAGCCGTAATGCCATCAACCATCCCCAACCCAGCTCTTAAAATCGGTACGATCACAACTTCTTTTGCTAACATAAATGAATCAGCAATTCCAACTGGAGTTTTAATTTTAACCTTTGTGGTCGGTAATTCTCTTGTTACTTCATACGCCATTAAAGTACCAATTTCCGAGACTGTTTGACGAAAGTCTTTGGTTCCTGTTTTTTCATCACGGATTAACGATAGTTTGTGATGCATTAACGGGTGATTAAATATTACTAATTTTCCACTCATAAATTTTTCTCCTTATCATTTATCATACAAACGCGCTTTGTATGTCTTCCTCCTTCAAATTTTTCATTAACGAAAACTTCAACAAATTGAAAAGCATCTTCAGGTTTTGTATATTTTGCTCCCATGCAAATTACATTGCTGTCGTTATGCATTCTCGTAAGGTGAGCGACATCTAAATTAGTAACTAAAGCAGCACGAATACCCACAAATTTATTTGCATAAATTGACATTCCAACTCCAGTTGTACAAATTAAAACACCAAAATCACAAACCTTATTTTGAATATCTTCACAAACATATTTTGCATATTCCGGATAATCAACTCTTTCAATACTGGGGCAGCCGCGATCAATTACCTGAAATCCTTTACCTAGTAAATACTCAACAACCTGAGATTTTAATTGAAAACCGCCATGGTCACTAGCAACACTAATTATCATTTTTGTAGACGAATAGATAAATCTATTATCTCCTTTCTTTCGATTAATAATTATAAATGATCAAGCCTTTTTTAGAACAAACTTAGCGCTTCATTTTTAGTATTATATCACATTTTATGATATATTACTACATTTTTTCAAAATAAAAAGACTGAGTAATAATCAGTCAAAATTAATAATTAATTATATTTTCATCAATATCATACTTTAAAATAAAGGCATCTTTAAATTTAGTATCCATTATATTAGTTTCCTCAATATAAACATCCTCTTTATCTATTTCATAAAATCCTAATCCTTTAAAGATATCAATTGCTTCTTTTTTAACAACCAATGTTATTAAGGATTCCACATCTTTATTGCTTGCTTTCTTGATTATTTTTTTAAAGAGTTCCATTACTAAATTTTCATTAACTGCTTTTTTGAAAATAAAATATCGGATTAAAGCTATTTTATTAAATTCTTCAAAAGATAATAACCCAACTATTTCATTATCCATTAAAAATTCACCATTTAAAACTACTTCTTCATTTACATCATTTATCAAAGATATATCTTTCAAAAATGCAAGTACCTGATTTTTGTTTTCTTCATTGACAGATATTATTTCCAAATTCTTCACCCCATCTAACTATATGCAAGTTAGTCCATTTTGAGACTTTTTTTTAATTTTTCAATAAAATAAAATTTAAACTCTACATCATTAGATTCAAAATCCTCAAAAGATAAACCATGATATTCAGGATATAACAAACTCCACCAGTTTTTTCCTTCTCCTTTATCTATAACCACAAGTAATGTTAAATATTTTCCTCCAGGGATGATTTTTCCATTTACTTCCTTAGTTGGAAAGTAAACTTGTTTTATATCAATTGAATATTTAATTGTTTTTAGAACAGTAGCTACTTCTGAGTCTAAATGATTAAGATTTGCTTTAACTTCACCAACTAAGTTTTTTTGATCAAAATTAGATATATTTTTTATTAATGTTGAAACAACCATCATTTTTATATTTTGGTCATATGTAGTGTCACTATTTGCTATAACTCTGATTCTTAATTCTTCTTTATTTTCTTTTGGAATTAAAGTTACGATAATAACTAAGAATAGAATTATGAAAATGTTTTTCTTCATAAAAAAATCACCAATTTTATTATTGGTGATTTTTTCCATTTAATACTTAATAATTTATTTTAACCATAGTTTTCTTGTTTCTTCAAGATATTCATCTTTAGTGATTTGTTTATAATCTCGAAGTTTCATTAATTCGAGCATAATTTGATTTTTTTCATCCTCACTTGCTATTTGATAATTTGTCATAAAACCAAGATCATCCAAATGTCTTTTTATATTAAAATCACTTCTTTCTTCCTCTTCATTTCGAATCCATTTATAATTTGATATGGGCTCATATGAGTCTGAAGATTCGGAATCAATTCTATCTTCTTCTACTTCATCAACTTTTTCTTCTTCAACCGTCTCTTCTTCTATAACGCTGTTGATGAACTCCTTAAAGTTGAACACTCCTTGTTTGCTTGCTCCTTGAGCAAACATTCCTTTTTGCTTTTTATAAAAAATAAAAATAACCAAACCACAAAAAAGAATTAAGCTGACCATAACTACATATACACCCAATAATGGGCTTTTTTCTGCGTGTATTTTTAATTTAGTTAATGAACTTCCAGAGTTTTGCCCAGTAATTTTATTTTCTAGTGTATTAAATGATTCCTTTGAAATTATTTCAATATTAGAAAATGATTCAAATGGATATTGAAGGTGGTTATCACGATCATAAACAATTATTGAAAAGGACTCTCCTGCATTTAGGTTTAATGCAATAGCACTCACATCTCCACGATTATTTTTAGGTAATGAGTATAGTTGCCCTTGATGTTTGATATTTATATTATAAGCATGAGCTTGATGACTATAAAAACAAACTCCATAACGAATATCGTCATTAACAATACCATAAACAATTTTAATTGTATAATAAGAATTTGTATATTCCCTTAAAACTATATACTCACTATAAGCTTCATCGACTTTACTATCAAATTGATCTAAAAAAGCAGATTGAAACGATAATATTACTGTTATAAATATAGAATAGATTAATTTCATTTTTTTCCTCTACAAATTCTTTATAATTAATATTCTTGAGCGTTGATTTAAGTCTTTTATAATTCTCGATTCTTTATTTATATAATATTTTTCAACTAATTTCATAAGCTCATTATCTTTATTATGAGGGATTTCAAAAGCAATTAAACCCGGGGAATTTAAAATATGCTTTGATTTTAAAATCTCCTCGTAAAAATACAGTCCCTGATTTTTTGCAAAGAGTGCCGCGTGTGGTTCATTTTCATAAACTATGCTTTCGATTTCATCTTTACAATCAAGGTATGGGGGGTTGGATACAATTACATCATACTTCATATTTACTTTTTCAAAAAGATTACTCTCAATAAATTCAATATCTAAAGCGTGACTGTTCGCATTTTCTTTTGCAACCTTTAAGGCTTCATAAGAAATATCAACAGCAGTTAAATAAGCATCTTTGCGTGCATATTTTAACGCTAATGCAATTGCTCCACTTCCACAACCAACATCAATAATTTTAGGATTACTTGTATCTTTAATATTGCGTAATACTTCTTCAACTAAAAGTTCAGTTTCATATCTAGGAATTAATGTATATTTATTAACATTCAATCTTAATCCATAAAAATAAGTATATCCAATAATATATTGAATCGGCTGATTATTAACTAGATATAGATCAATAGCTTTTTTTAGTTGATTATAGCAATCAACTGGTATTTCATGATCATACCTTAAGTAGAACTCAGTCGCATTAACACTACATATTTCTAAGATAAGATTTTTTACAGCAGTATTCTCTTTCCCAAGTTGCTCTGCTTGATTTGAATAAGTTTTATAAAATTCGCGATAAGTCATAAACACTCACTTTAAATAGTATTTTTTATCAATATTCATCATACACAAAATTTCATGAGTGATTGTATTAATATAGTTAGCCAATTCATATATTGGCAAGTCTTCATTCGTAATAATAAACTCACTGTTTAAGTTTATTGTATCATCTACTTTCACAAATAAATGATTCATACAAACAATACCAATAGTATTATAACGTTTCTTATTTACTAAAACAGGAAACCCTCTCATACAACGATGAAATCCATTGCTATAACCAATTGGAAGGACAGCAACCTTTAGGTCTTCTTCAGCAGTATAATCTTGATTATAACCTAATGTTTCACCTTTTTTTATATAGTTTATAGCAAGTGGTTTACAAGCAATTTTGATAATTTGTTTAATATTTTTTTTCGTTCCATCACCATAAATATCCAAGCCCACACGTACATAATTACCAATTTGACTTTGTTCATATGTACTACTTGCAGCACAATGAACTATTTTAAATGGATATTGATTAATAAAATTAATGAATTTTTGTTCTTGATTTATGCGATTTGCAGGATCAGTAAAATGCGTATAAATCCCCTCAAGATCGAGCATTTTATTTTGATTAATTATATTAATTATTTTTTTTAATTCTTCAAGTTCAGTTACACCTAATCGATTCATTCCGGTATCTGTTTGGATATGGACCTTTACTACTCTTGATAATGAAAACTGATTTAATTCTTCAATATCTTTTAAAGAACTTATTGAAACAACAAGGTTTTGAAATTTATTAAGATAATCAAAATCAGATTTTATTAAACTATTTAAAATTAAAATATTTATCGTAATTTGGTTTTCGATTAGTCTTAAAGCTTCTATCATATCAACAACAGCTATGTATTTAATGTTGATGGACTCTAGAAACTTAGCAATTTCTAGTTCCCCTAAACTATAAGCTTTACTTTTTATAACTGGAATGATTTCTTTCTTTGAGATATCTTTAATTGATTCAATATTAGATTCTAACTTCCTTAAATCAATTTCCATATATAATAGATCATTCATAACTCACCTTTAAATCAAAGTTTTAATCTTGTTTTGATAATTGACGTTTTTGATCTTCAGTTATTAAAGCCTCAATAATCGAATCCAATCTTCCTTCCATAATTCGGTCTAGTTGTTGGATTGTAAATCCAATACGGTGATCTGTAATTCTATTTTGCGGATAATTATAAGTTCTTATCTTTTCACTTCGATCTCCATGTCCGATTTTTGATAATCTTTCTTTTCCTTCTTTTTCTTGACGTTCTTGCATAATTTTATCATAAATTCTAGTATGTAATATTTTTAAAGCATTTGCTTTATTTTCATGTTGTGATTTTCCGTCTTGACATTGAGCAACGATACCAGTAGGAAGATGTGTTACTCTTACCGCTGATTTAGTTGTATTTACACTTTGTCCCCCAGGCCCTGAAGAACAAAAAATATCAATTCTAATATCATTCATTTCAAGTTGAACATCAACTTCATCGGCCTCTGGCATAACTAAAACCGTTGCCGTCGAGGTGTGAATTCTTCCGCCAGATTCGGTTAAAGGAACTCTTTGAACGCGATGAGCACCTGATTCATATTTCATCAATGAATAGACATTATCTCCCTCAACTGAGAATTCAATCTGAGCAAATCCTCCCATATCTCCTTCAATTACATCCAACACTTCAACTTTCCAACCTTTTTCAGCAGCATAACGTGAATACATTCTAAATAAATCACCAGCAAAAATATTCGCCTCATCACCACCGGCTGCTCCTCTAATTTCAAATATTACGTTTTTTTCATCATTTGGATCTTTTGGAAGAAGGAGGACTTTTAACTCTTCTTCAAGTCGTTCCTCATTAGCAACAGCTTCATTAAGTTCAATTTGCGCCATTTCTCTTAAGTCACGATCATCATCGTTAACCAATTCTCTTAAATCCATGATCGATTTTTTAACTTTTTTATATTCCTGATATTTTACAACAGTAACTTCTAATGAGCGCATTTGCTTCATCAGTTCGGTCATTTTCTTTACATTACTTAAAATTTCTGGTTTTTGTAAATCAAGACCTATTTGATTATATTGTTGTTCAATCATTTCCAATCTGTCAAACAAAAAAATTCACTCCTATTCTTCTTGTTGGGCGAGAATGAACATTGAGTTAGCGCCTTTAAACACTAACGGAATTCCATCTGTAACACCCTGTCGGTTTTTTGCAACAATTAATTCGGTTTTCGCATTTTTATATTTTTTAGTTGTATCTTCATCAGTCTTTGTTGCTTCACGATGTAAAAACATAACAATATCCGCATCTTGCTCTATACTTCCTGATTCACGTAAATCTGATAGCACAGGTCGCTTATCCTCACGTTTTTCAATATCACGAGATAGTTGTGATAGTGCAAGTACCGGCACATTTAATTCTCTGGCCATCATTTTAAGTTGTCTAGATATTTTTGACACTTCATCGACGCGGTTAGTGGTTTTGCGTTTTGTTGTAATTAGTTGTAAATAATCAATAATTATAAAGTCTAATTTATCATCACGTTTTAATTTTCGACAAACCGTAACAATTTCATCAATATCGGTAGCACCGGCTTCATCTAAATACATATTAAATTTATCAAGTTTCGTTTTGGCATGATAAAGGGAAGCCATCTCATTATCAGACATTTTTCCGCTTCTAATTTTTGTTAGCGATAATCCTGAATGGCTTGAATATAATCTCATTAATAACTGATCGATCCCCATTTCAAGTGAGAAAAAGGCAACATGGGCATTGGCATTTTGACAAGCATTAGTAGCAAGGTTTAAAGCCAATGCAGATTTTCCGATTCCCGGACGGGCAGCCAAAATGATTAATTCGCCCTTTTGAAATCCAAAAGTAAGTTGATTTAGAGGTTTAAATCCAGTATCTAGACCTGTTAAGCCTTCGGTTTTTTTATGTTTATTGTTTTCAACAATTTCCAATACTTTTTCAGTAGCAGTATCAATTCGAATTAAGTCAACTGTTTTACGTTTATTTATTACTTCAATAATATCTTTTTCAGCATCAGCTAATAGTTCACTAAATGAATTTTTATGATCTAAAATGCGGTTAGAGATTTCTTGCATCTTTTTTAAAAGTTCACGTTCAACTGATTTTTCCTTAATTACTTCAATATAAGCTGCAACATTTACAACCGATGGAATTGCATCCATTAACTCGAATAAGTAATTTCCACCCCCGGTAGCTTCATAGAGGTTTTTTTGTTTCAAATAATCAATAACGGAAGCAACGTCAATTTCTTTTTTCTCTTTATCTAAATGGATGATAGCATTCATGATATTTTTGTTCGGTTCAAAATAGAAATCAGGATAATCAAGCCGGCTAACAACCTCTCCTGCATATCTGTTTTCGATTAAGACTGAACCCAAGACGTAATTTTCTGCTTCCCTACTACTAGGTATTTGTCTTGTTGAATCCATAATTATTTCTCCACAACATATAAAGTTATAGTTGCTGTAACTTCCTTATGAAGTTGAATCGGGATTTTATATGTTCCTAAAGAGTCAATATCTTTATCGAAAAGCATTTTTCTTTTATCTAATGTGATATTATTTTGATTCTTGTATTCTTCAACAATATGTTTACTGCTGACTGTACCAAACAATTTTCCTTCTTTTCCAACTTTAACTCCAACAGTTACAGGGTTATTGTCGACTTTCACTTTTAGTTCTTTAGCTTCAACTAATTCTTTTTCTTCATTAGCTTTTCTTTCAGTTTCAGCCTTCTCTAGTTGTTTTATATTATCAACAGTCGCAAGAATTGCTTGTTTACTTTTTATTAGGAAATTAGCATGGCCAGCAGGGATATCAATGATATCACCTTTTTTACCTTTTCCTTTTACGTCACTTGTAAGGATTATTTTCATAGTCCCAATTCCTCCCTCATCTATATTTTTCAATTTTTCTTTTAGTAATTCTTTTACGGTATTAATATCAGTATCTTTAAACTGAGCGGCTGCATTATTATAGTGGCCTCCACCGCCAAGTTGCTCCATAATGATTTGCACATTAAAGTCATCCAAACTTCTAGCACTTATTGCAATTTCATTTTCTTCAATCCGACCAATGCAAAATGCCGCCTTGATTGTATTTACTAGCATTAAGTCATCAGCAATTTTTGCAATAAAACTTCTTGTGAAAATTTCATCGGTTGCAATTGCAATTGCATACTTATTTTCAATTAACTCCATGCTACCAAGAATGGTATTTCGTTTTGTATAATCATCAATTGATTCACGCAAATATATTTGAACCTTTGACATATCTGCTCCAAACTTTGAAAGTTTTGACAAAACATTAAAGGTTCGGTAAGATGCACGATACATCAAATTATTGGTATCAACCACTATCCCTAATAACATCCATGTTGCTTCAATACCAGTTAATTCAATTTCCGTTTCTAAATACTCATACATTTCAACAATCATTTCGACTGTTGATGATGCAGATGATTGGGCGTATAAGTAATTATAATTATTGATAGCAAAATTATTTCGACGATGATGATCAATAATTGCAATTCTTTTAGCTTTTTTATAAACTTTATCACTTAATAATAAATTCTGATATTGACAATCAACTATTATCAAAAGCGTATCATCAGTCATTTTTGATATAGCTTCTTTCGAGCTAATCAGATAATCTAAAATATTGACATGATGGGATTGAATAACGGAATAAATATTATACACTGTTTCATCAATCAAATCTTCTTCAAAAACAATTTTACCTTCTCTATTTAATGCCTTGACAAGCTTTTGCATTGCTAAACTAGCACCAAATGCATCAGCATCCATGCCTTCGTGAGCCATAATATAAACTTTACTTGATCCTTCAATAAAATCACATAATGATTCCGCTTTAACGCGAACATAGATTGGAGAGCGACTTTCAAAAGAAGTTGTTTTTGCTCCGAAGTATGTCACTTGACCATTCAAGAAAACAACAGCCTGACTTCCTCCTCGGTTTATTGCCAGTGATAGTTGAGCTTCAGCCAATTCATATAAATTTGATGCTGAAATATCCTGGCATGCCATACCAATTGAAGCGGTGATTCTTAAGTCTTCTTTTAAAAAATATTCCTTAATATCATCAATAATTCTAAATTGTTCTTCTATGAGTTGCTCAAGTTGTTGATGGTCCATTATAATTAAAAATTGTTCTTCACTGTATCCACGCAAATAGATATTATATTTATTACTCCATTCAGAAATGATTCCAATAATATTACTCATTTGTTTTGCACGTTCCTGAGCATCGAGAGTTGATAGAGCTTGCGTAAGGTTATCCAAATTGATGATGCCAAGCGCCAACATCCTTTGATTATATCGTTTTTCTAAGGACTTAATCTCCGTTTTGTCAATCAAATAGATAATATTATCTTTATTTAAAACCGTGCAACCAAAAGTTCTTCCATAAATGGTTATATCAAAATTTGATAAAAGCTTTATTTTTGTATATAATTCTTGATTAATTAATTCGATTTTGCGGTCAACTAATGGACTTAAAAAGATTTCTTTAGCATAATTATTGGCCCACTCTATTACTCGCTCATCATTATATACGACAATCCCTAACGGCATTTCATTAAATGAATTTTCTCCCGCCTTTTTTACTCGGTATGCAATTGAATTCCAAAGTCGCAAACGATTTTCCATCCAATCAATCTTCCGAATATTTCGATTTCCGATCATAACTACATATAAATAAGTTAATGACGAAGCAGCAACAAAGATGGCAATATATCGAATAATATCAGATATATCTGGATTTATAAATGAATATACGATAAAAAAAGTTGATATAAATAATATTAAGACAAATACTCTTTTAAATCTAAAAGTGTTTTTCATAAATTTACCACCTTTTATGTAATATTTATTATATCACAGTTATCGTAAAAATAAAATATTATTAGTCTAAAAATCTTGACAAGATATTTACATTATATCACTTCTATTAAACGATATTTTTTTATCAAATTATTTTAAGCTAATTTTAAAGTTGCAATAAAATCTCCGGAATAACTGCTAAAAGATTGGATTCTACAACTTGGAGATCCACTTGATGTATTATGAAAAACATAAGGGACTCCATTTTCATTTTCTCCTATATACATTAAAACATGCGATCTTGTGAAAATCAAACTTCCAGGTTTCAGCGTTTTAAGTTTTGTTTCATTTAACCCGCTAACATTTTCACTATAACCAGGAATAACTCGTTGATTACTGGTGTTTCGAGGCATTTTAAAACCAAAGCAAGCATATACAGCATTTTGAGTCGACGAGCAATCTCGACCTAAAACATTCTTATCACCCCAACTATAATTAATTCCGATTAATTTAAAAGCTTGGATTAAAACATTTGCTGTTGTATATTCTAAATATCCCCGATGATAATCGGTTGTCTTTGCTATCTCAATTTCTTGTAAATTTAAAATTCCATTATTATTTCTAGTCGGAAAATTAATTATATAATGGTTTAATGATTCACTGATAATTGGGAATTTCTGCCCCATTCTTATATTTACATTTTCAATCATCACATAGTCACTAATAACTAAAATAAAGTCAGTCGCAGATAAAAAGTTCAACATCTCTTGTTTTGTACAAACAGCAACATTTAATTTTTCAATCCACCCATAATAGTTTTGAGCTTGAACAAAAAACCAATTTCCATCATAACTAGTGTGATAAATGATAACGCCTTCGCCAACATTTAACGCTGTTTCTTGGAACATATCTTGATATGAATATCGTGAGTAATACGTTGTCGGATAACTTCTTACAGCACAAAAATTGGTTATCAATCCGTAATTAACATTCACGATACTTGGAATATTGTTAAGATTACGATTATTAGCAATTAATGTCTTATCAGGCTGTCCAATTGGTATGCCAAATTCATTATAGACTGAATATGTATTTAGATTACTATAACTTTCGATTTTCATCAATAATGAGTTTTGAGTTATTGTTTCTGATTCTGTTAAGATATCAGTAGTTTTTGTAAGGCTATAATTAGCTGTAATAATTTGATTATAAGTGTTGATTTGCGTTTGATTTAAAAGCATCTCATACGGATTATAGTTTTTTGAAGCTAGTGATGAAAGCCAGTATTCAACCTCAGAGATTGAATATCCTATTACTGTTATCGTCACTGTTGCCGATATTTTTTCATCATTTCGATAGATTATTTTTAAAATGACTGACCCTGGTTTTAAGGCTCTGACTAAATTATTGTTAATCTCAATATTATTATTGCTTAATTCAAAAGATAAATCCTCGTATTCAATATTTTTTAAGTCAAGATTTAAGGTTTGTTCAGAATTAATTTTAAGACTAAAATCATCAATATTGATCTCCCGTTTTAATTCAACTTCTACCATCAATTTGCAAACGATATCATATCGTAACGAGCGTATAATGATTTCCGTTTTACCAATGCTTTTTCCGGTAATAACAAGATTATTAATTTCAACAAAATCGGGATTTTTTACTTCAAAAGATGTATCTTCTAAGGAGTGATTAATAAAGATAATTGGTATATTAGCATTTTCACCTTCAGTAATTTTGATTGTGTCTTCGGTTAAATAAAACGATTCTTCATCTGTTACATTAATCTCTAAACGCAAACAAATTGAATGATCTTCTTTATAAGCAATTAATAATTCAACTTGTCCAGTTTTATGACCAATTAAGTATTCACCATTAACTTCTATAATTCCATCGACACTGAAAGAAAAATCTAAATCTGAAAAGGATAGGTTAGTTAATTCTAATGGGATCTTATATATTATATTTTTAGGGAAGTATATTTCTTGAACCGAGGAATTAATTTCCTTTAACTCGATAACTTTTATTAAAATAGATATGGATATTTGGGGATTATTTTTAACACTTACAAATAGTGTTGTTTCTCCAAGATGCAAATTGGCACTAACCTTATTTCCATTAATATCAACAAGTTCACGATTATATTCAAAAAATAATTCTTCATAACTTATATTAATCAATTCAAGCGGTAAGAATATTTCTTCGTTCTGTTTTAAAATTATTTCTGTTTCAGTAAAACGCAATTCATAAGTATTCGTTTTACACGAAGATAAGAAAAATAATAAACTTACGATATAAATTATAATAAAAATTTTTCTCATTTTTTATTCCTCATATATTTATTTAAAATCATTATAACATTATCTCATTTTTAATTCAATAAATGGTGTTAGAGGATATTAGAAAAAAATAAAAACCATAGAAACCTATGGTTATCCTTGATACTATTCTCTTACGAATGGTAATAAAGCCATGTGACGTGCTCTTTTAATAGCAACTGCTAATTCTCTTTGGTAGATGGCTTTTGTGCCTGTAACTCTACGCGGAAGAATTTTTCCACGATCTGAAACAAATCTTCTTAATAAATCATAATCTGTCCAATCGATTTTTGCAACTTTATTATCGGTAAAATAACAGCTCTTTTTTCGTTTTTGACGAAAGCCTGGCATTTTATTAATCCTCCTATTTAAAATGGTAAATCATCATTTGAAACATCAAAATCGCTCTTCAAGTCTTCAAATGGATCTTTTGGCTGTTCGGAAGGTTTTTGGTTGTAGCTTGGGATATCATATTGATTAACATCACTGTATCCACTAAATCCATCCCGCGATGATTTAGACTCTAGAAAATGAATTGAATCACAAATAACTTCTGTAATATATTTTCTAACTCCATTAGGATCATCATATTGTCGGGTTTGAATTTGGCCATCAATTCCAATTAAACTTCCTTTTCGCATATATTTTGCGAAATTTTCTGCTTGTTGTCTCCATACAACGCAACTGATAAAATCAGCTTGTTTTTCTCCGTTCTTATTTTGGAATGTACGGTTAACAGCTATGGTAAACTGAACAACTGGAATATTGGTATTAGTATATTTTAGTTCTGGATCTTTTGTTAGTCTGCCTACTAGTATTACTTTATTCATAACTTTTTTATTCCCTTACTAAAATGTGTCTTAAAATATCTTCACGAATATTACATACACGGTCATACTCTGCTACTGCTTCTTTAGTTGCATTAACAGTGAATAATACATAATAGCCTTTTCTGAAATCTTCGATTTCATAAGCTAAATCTTTCATTCCCCATTCATTAACTTGTACGATTTCGCTTTGATGATCGGTAAATATTTTTGTAATATCTGCGATTACACCTTTGTAACCTTCTTCAGCTAATGTCGGGCGAATGATGAACATACCTTTGTATAGATTCATTCTTGCACCTCCTTTTGGTCTATGGCTTCTTTTTTTAAGAAGCAAGGATGAGCTTTTATACTCACTTCACTTATTATACACTTTTTATCCAAAAAGTCAAGTTTTTGTTTGTGATAAACCATCTAATATTATATGTGAAATTGTTGATTAAATACAATTAAATAAATTGTCTATTTAAACGAATTTTTTTTATTAATCGATCTAATCCAATCGCAATTAACAAGATGATATATGCAACTAGCATAAAACCAAGAACATATGCTATTAAAAAAATAAAATAAGGCGCTTTTTCATAAATAACTGATAAAATCGGTAAATGACAAGGATAATACGGTCCAATGAAAAACATATTAAAAACGCCATCAACCTTATGTAAAACAATATTCAACATTAATGCTATTAAAACTAAAGTAATAAAGACAATCGCTGTTCCAACGATACTGCGATGCTCTATTTTTGCTCTTCGTGAAGCTAAGCAATAGACTCCGATAACTACCATTGCTCCATGATGAACCATTGTTTGAATACTGATCCCCAATGTATTAATAAACACATCATTAGGATATAACATTACTGCAAGACCAGCAAACAAACAAAATGTTCCTAAAAATGAATACATAATGTTTCTTAATCTTCCTTCTTTTAAGAAACAAACAATTATGATTACATACATCGGAACCGAACAAAATTGGAACGGAAAATAATACCATCCGTAATCCCAATTGCTCAAATCGACTGAAAATACCAATTGCTTATATACTTCAAATACAATTAAAGTTAAACCAATTGTTAATAATAATCTTTTATTTTGAGTTTCATTACAGTGCTTTAATTTAATTGCTATATAAAGACTGATAATGATTGTTAAGGATAAAAACAAAAGATGAAACCAACCATATGGTGTAGGTGCCTCTTTTAATGTAAAACTTAAAAATTCTATAATTTTTTCTAATAAATTCATATAGTACTCCATTTTTTAAAATTATAACGTATTAACAATTAAAGAGTTATTTTTTTAGGACAAGTTTTAAGAGTTATTATCTTATCGTTGCGCCAAATGGTATCAGTGACAATATTGCCAATTTAAACCATTGGAGTCCAAAAGGAATTCCAATAATGGTGATACAAAAAAGAACACCTATAAAGAGCTTGCTTAAAAACATCTCCCACCCGACAATCAATAACCATAAAATATTCGCAAACGGATGACGATCAAAATTAGTAGTAACATTTTTGCCAAAAGGGAACAATAACAGCTTAGAAAGCTTAAAGCATTGATTGGCAAAAGGAATTCCAATAATTGTAATAAAAAGGATTACTCCTATTAAAAAGTAAATCACAGAAAGTAAAAACCCACCAAAAATAAACCAAATAACATTTCCTAAAAACTTCATTTTGAACCTCCAAAAAAATATCATTATGATATAAAATTAGGTTAAAGATTATCCTTTAACCTAATGTATTTTTATGTATATATAACTCTAAGTTTTTTTAATAAGCTAGATACAAGCCACATTAAAGGATATACTAATTGAACTAATAATACTGTAATTAATATTTCGGTTATCAATAAATAATTATTAACCGGAATGTTTGTTGAAGTATCGTTCAAATACCAATATCCACCAGTACTTATTGTAATTGTTGGAGCTACATATTCTTCATCGATAGTATCAACAATTTTTAAAGCTTTTAACTCAGTTGTAAAACCATTAAGGTTCCAATATCCATTTTCATCAACAACTAATGTAATATCCCCACCATCATCAGCTAAAATATCTGTTAAGTAATCATTAATTCTAAAGACACGCTCTCCATTTTTAGTTTCTATAACGACAGTAGGTATAATATATTCATTGTCGTTAATAATTTCAAAACGTGCTTGAATTGTGGTTTCCTTTGTATTTAACCACCAATGTCCGTTTTCAACACTAAGTTCAATTTTGTTTTCATTTTTCGCAACGATAGAAGTCGACAAACCATCTAATGACCAGTAACCCTTATCAATTGTTAAGACTGGTTTCTTATATCCATCAGCATTCAGATAACTTACTTCAGGTTTTCTAACTGCCTCTACTGAAGTAATTACTCCGTTTAATTCCCAATATTTGGTCTTAGTTCCACTAACCCTTAGATTTAAGGTTTCATTTTCAATAACATAGACAGAAGTAGCAACTCCATTTAAACACCAAAAATTATACTTATTGATTGAAATAACCGGAGTAAGATAATTTTCTTCAAACAAGATATTTAAATCCGGTTGTTTAACAGCTCTAATTGGTGTTTCTTTATCATCCAATTTCCAATAGCCGTTATCACTCACGGTTAAATTAATCGGGTATTCATTAACATCACGTTTAAAGTTCAAATCCAATTTCATAAAAGAAATCAAACCAAAACTTGCAACTAAACAAGCTATAACCATCAAGAAATAAATTGACCTTCTTAGCCAGTTAAATGGTTGTGATACTTGAAGTAAAACCATCATCATCACAAATGTTGTAACAATTGTAGCAATAGTAGTATATACAGCTTGATTACCTTGAAGCGAATCAAAACCAGGAATAATTCTTATTGTTGCAAGCAACATATGCAAAATAACTACTGTAAGTGCCCCCGGTAATGTTGTCTTAATGACATTAGAGATAAATTTACCCTTCACAAGTTCACGGTTTGGCTGTAAAGCTAAGAAAAATGATGGGATTCCAAGTGCAAACCATTCAATCATGTATAGATTTCTTGCATCAAAAGGATATGAAATACTAATCGCTCCTTTTTGAACACCTAAGATAATATACATAATTGTTAGCAATATCGAGAACATTGTTTTTGATAAGTATAGAGTTGACGTCTTTTGAATATTGTTAATAACTCTTCTACCTTCGCCAACAACTTTAGGCATTGATGAAAAATTTGAATCCATCAATACTAAATGTGAGACATATCTAGTGGCTTCACTTCCGGACGCCATTGCAATACTACAATCAGCTTCCTTAAGAGCCAAAATATCGTTTACACCATCACCAGTCATGGCAACTGTTTTTTTATGTTCTTTCAAGGTTTGAACTATAATTTTCTTTTGATTTGGACTAACTCGCCCGAATACAGTATAATCAAATACTACTTCACGAACTTCATCATCAGTTAAATTCGCTAAACTAATATAACGCTCAGCATTTTCAATACCTGCTCTTTGAGCAATTTCTGATACAGTTATTGGATTATCGCCAGAAATAACTTTAATGTCAACGCCATTTTGTTTGAAATAATCAATAGTGTCTGCAGCATCATCACGAATATGATCCTGGATAACTATTAAACATATCGGTTTGACTGATTTTGGCAATTCATCTTTAACTCGATATGGAGTATGACCCAACACAAGAACACGACATCCTTGGGCAGAAAATCTTTCAACTTTTGTTACAACTTTGTCGTAATGTTCCATTAAAACAAATTCAGGCGCACCCAGAATAAATGTTCCTTGTCGTCCAAAAGTTACAGCACTATACTTTCTTTTTGATGAGAAAGGTATAACATCAGTCGCAGATAAAACTTTATTTTTATCAAAATATTTTATTAATGCATCTGAGGTTGGATTCGTATCTTGGAAAGCATTCATCATGGAACCAATGATTTCCCGAATTGTATAATCAGTATAATTTTTTACTTCGATACAATCGCAAACCCTCATTGTTCCATCGGTTATTGTTCCTGTTTTATCAAGACATAAAACATTAACGCGAGCAAGCATTTCAATACAGTATAATTCCTGAACCAATGTTTTGCTTTTCCCTAATCTTCTAACACCAACGAATAATGCCATACTTGTCAATAAAAATAATCCGGCCGGAATCATCGCAAGAATAGAACTGGCAGCTCGAATTAAACTATCCTCATGCAGTAAGCCAAAGAAAAAGTCTTTTGTAAAATCTGTTCTCGGTAATGACGATATATATGTTAGAATTGCTAACGGAAGTATTATCAAAGAAACTATCTTAATAATACCATTTAAAGTTCTTAGAAGTTCCGATTTCGGTTTTTGATATTTTTTTGCATTACTTGAAAGTTTTTCAATATAATTATCTTTTCCGACTTTATCTACTCTTGCAACAGCAACTCCACTAACAACGAAGCTTCCAGATAATAATTGATCTCCGACATTTTTTTGAATCGGATCAGCTTCACCTGTTAATAGTGACTCATTAACCTCAATAAAACCTTCGACAACAATACTGTCTGCAGAAATTTGTTTTCCTGGAGTAAAAAAGACAATGTCATCTAATACAATTTCTTCGACAGGGATATCAATTTTTTCTCCATTACGAACAACAGTAGTAGTTGGTGCTGACATTAATGACAGTTTATCCATCATCAGTTTTGCCTTTATTTCTTGATAAATACCAATCAATAAATTCGGTATAATTGTTGTTAAGAAAAGCAGATTGTGATAGCTACGAAGAAGAATAAATATAATCGTAATTATCAAATATAACATATTAAAGAAAGTGAAAAAGTTCGATAAGATAATTCCTAATATTGTTTTTCCTTTATCGTCATTTGCTTTATTTACTAATCCTAAAGTTTTTCTTTCTTCAATGATTTCATCTGATAGACCATTTAGTACAGGTGTATTATAATATCTAGGATAATCTTTTTTTACAGAAGGTTCTTCGTTTTTATTCTTTTTAAATCGTTTAAAAAATGATTTTTTTTCAATTTTTTCTTCATTTTTGTTTTCAACAACCGGCTCAGCATTAATAACTTTTTTTTGCTTCAAAGTTTCTATGACATTTAGCTGTTTTGGTTTTTGGTTTTCCTCTACATTATCATCATAATCAACAAATTCTTGAGGTTCTTCTTTTTCAATTAAATCAGTCAAATCTAGAATATCTGTATTTTCTTCTATTTGATTATTTTGGGTTGGTTTAGCCTTTGATTTTTTTGATCTTTGTTCAATGTTTTTTTTATTGTTTAAATCTTTTTCATTTTCTTTCAACGTTCTCACCACATTTCATGTTTATACAAAATTATCTAGTATAATTTTACCATAAACCCATCTTTTCTTCAAGTACTATTTGTTTTTTATCAGAATAAACACTTTAAAACATATCAATCTAAGCTTCGTTATTCACGAAGCATTTTTTATATTAATCCATCACTTTTATAGCTTTTTCTTTTTCTTCTTTAGCTAGATATGATAAGGTTGAAAATAGTTATTGTCTCTCTCTTGGTTTTCGTTATTTCCTCTAGATAACAATTATCTGTATTCTTAACTTTGTTTAATAATTCATTATCATTAAAATAATCTTCAAGTTCAGTTAAACGTTTCAATGGTTTTTCTTTAAAACCGCAACATAATCTCCTTTAGAAGCTTCTATAATTTCATTAACAACATCTTTTTGTGTATTTAATGCATCAAATGTAGCAATAGTACCATTTAATTTTAATAGTTTTATTACCTTTGGCATTGATACATAATATACTCCATATTGTATAGTTACTTTATACTATACAATTATAACAAAAAAAATCACAATTGGTTAATACCATATGTGATTAATGTGATTTTAAGGGTTTTTATAGCAAAATTCACAAAAAATATTTCAAGCGTTTATTCTGGGTTTTTATCCTTTATGATTATGAAATGTTTTCATAAAAAAATTTTCTCATACTGTTATATCCAGAGTTAATTAGATTTTGTTTAAAAGCTAACCCCTTATGAAAATCAGTTGCCTTTATACCAAATGTATTAATATCAATAACATTGAATTGTTCAAGATTCAGTTCGTTATCTACTTTGAAAATCTTTTTTTGATACTTTCTAATTATTTTAGGATCTTTAGACGTATTCAATCTAAACCCTAGCGTTGGCAAATGACTGTCGGAAAATAAATTTATTGGGAAATTATTTGTCACTCCACCATCAAGAAAGCGGTATTGACCAATAGCATAAGGAGTGTAAAAAATAGGAATTGTTGAAGACATAACAACAGCCTTTGCAATTGGAAATTGATCAGGATCATATCTTAAATCTCTTAAGTCATCAGGTAAAATTAACATTCTTTTTGTTTTTATTTCTGTCGTAATAACTTTTAATAAATAACGGTCTCCAAACTTAAGATCTCTAAACCTTACTTTCCCTTTTTGCTTTAGTATATTTTCTAAATATGATTCTAATTGATTAATATTATATATACCTTTACTTTTTACGGTTTTTATTATTCTGTTTATTGGTTTTTCTTTAATTTCGGGCGTTAAAATATCAACATTAAAGTTATCGATAATATTTTCAATTTCATAAGAAGTATAACCTGCAGCTATCAATGAAGCAAATAATGCTCCAACACTAGTTCCTCCTGCTTGAAATATTCTGATTCCCCGTTCTTCAAGAAATCTTAATACTCCCACATAGGCAATCCCCTTAATACCTCCACCTTCAAAAACAATATTAATTAACATACTATCCCTCTATAGTTAATATATGAAGGATTTAAAAAAAACTGCTAGTTTTTAACTTACAGTTCTCCAAAAATGTTTTTATATGTATCATTTCGTTGCTCAGCTCCTTGAAGATAATCGATAATTTCTAAGGCGAATTCAATAGAATATCCCATGGATTTTGCAGTTATAAAATTATCAACTCGGATTACACCTTTTTCTTGATGGTATATTCCACCTGTTGATGTTGAGTGAAATCCCGGAAAACAAGTAAATGGTATATTGTCGAAATAACCAAGTTTACCAACTAAACTTGGAGCAGCACATATTGCAGCAACTAATTTTTTATTATCTACAAAATCCGTAATCCACTTTGCAAGTTCTTCATGATTATTTAATACCAATCTTACTGCTTTACCCCCAGGAATAATCAGAAAATCATATTCCTTTTTATTTACATCTTTAAGCATTTTTTCCGCCTTAAGTAAAATATTACTTTGCGTCAAAACATCCAAAGTATTATTAACAGTTACCATATCAACAGTTAATTTACTTCTTCTTAAAACATCAATTGTAGCAATAGCTTCCACATCTTCAAAGCCATTTGCAAGAATTATTAGTCCCTTCATTTTTTTTCCTTTCGTAAATATTGTCCATACAATAATTTTACAATATGAATAAATATGTCTTTTCTTTGAACTAAAGAACTTGTGAAAATACTTATTGCTCCCTCAGTAGATCTTAAATCTTTAATTTTTGTATATTCATCCATTACCTCAGCAAGTTCTTTTTTTTCATAAAGTAATTTAGTTTTAATGGCGTCAGGAAGCGGAATTCTTGTTCCACCTGCATAATAAACATTATCCTTTTCATCAATTAAAACTCCCCAATTAACTAAAAATAACCTTTCACTATGGAGTTGCACACCAGCTTCTAGCCCCACTCTCAATCCGTCTTTTGGTAATTGAAGAGCTCGATTTAAAGCTCCCTCTATTGTTTCTGTATCCGAAAGAGGTTGAGCTCCAACCTTACTATCAACATTTAGCCCAATAACATCATAATTATCCAGGACATCTTCTACAGCTTGAATTTTTGCCTTGTTCAATGTACCTAAATAACATTTGTGTTTAGGCATTCTTTAATTCCTCTAATTTCTTCTTATCAAAATCTTTTACAAGAGCAACAACCATATTTTTCACTGCTTCAACATCATCAATATGAATCATAGTTGCAGTTGAATGAATATATCTTCCTGGTAGACCGATTGTGGTTGATAACGTTCCATCACCTGCATACTGCGCTGCTGCTGCATCAGTTCCTCCCAATGATAAAAATTGTTGGAACTTAATATTATTTTCACCAGCAAGTTTTTGAAAATATTCTTTGATAGCAGGATTCATAATGCATCTTGGATCATAGAATCTAACTAAGAAACCTTCACCTAATTTACCAAAAGCACGCGGATGGTCTTTGCTTAAGAAATCACCAACAGGCGATACATCAACCGCAATAAATAAATCTGGTTTTACCATTTGACTAGCAGTAACTGCGCCTCTAAGTCCTACTTCTTCTTGTACTGTGGCACCAGCTATAACAGTATTAGGATGATCAACATTCTGAAGTTCTTTTAAAACTTCTATAGCAAGTCCGCATCCAAAGCGATTATCAAAAGCTTTTGAAACAATTTTTTTACCATCTTCAGTAATATAATAATTGTTTACAAATGTGATTTGTTGGCCTATTTTAACTCCCATTTCAAGAGCATGTTCTTTAGAATCAGCACCTATATCCAATAGTAAATCATCAAAAGAAATGGCTTTAGGGCTATCAGCTTTAGTAATATGGGGAGGAACAGCTCCGACAATGCCTTTAATAGTTTTATCTTCATCAATTGTTATCTCCACATTTTGTGAAACCATTACTTCCGGATTAACTCCACCCATTGACATCATTTTAATGAATCCCTCTTTTGTGATCGATGTTACCATCGCTCCAACCTCATCCATATGACCAGCAATCATAATCGTTGGTCCTTCCTGACCGTGCTTAATTCCAAAGATGCTTCCTAATTTATCTTGAATAATATCATCAGAATATTTTGAAAGTTGAGCTCTCATGAATTTACGCACTTGTTTTTCTTGACCAGGAACACCATTTAAGTTCACTAGTTCTTCATATAATTTCATTCTTTCTCTTGTGTTCATATTTTCACCTTTATATAAAAAATTTTTTGTCCTAAGTTTTTAAATTTTTCTTCATACTCCGTTGTTATAATATCATTTTCTAAGTTTTTATGCAAGTCTAAACTCAAATCTAAGAAGTTGAACTGATATTCGTTAAATTTCATCAAACTGTATTCAAATAGATTTTGATTATCTGTTTTTAATTCAATGATGCCGCCATCAACAACAATATTTTGGTAAATACCAATATATTCATCGGAAGTTAATCTTCTTTTTGAGTGTCTTGATTTGGGCCAGGGATCACTAAAATTTAAAAATATTTTAGATATTTCTCCTTTGCAAAACACCTCTTGTAAGATGTTTGCATTAATATTTATTAACCGCAAATTTTTTAACTTCAACTCTTCAACATTTCTAGCAGCTTTTAGAATGATACTCTCTGAAACTTCACACCCAATAAAATTAATTTTTGGTTCCTTGACGGCATGTTCGGTGATAAACTTCCCCTTGCCCATTCCAATCTCTAAATAGATAGGATTTGAATTACCGAAAACATCCTGCCATTTTCCAAAGTAAAAGGGTGGATCAAAAATTACCAAGGATCTATATTCCTCTAACTTTTCTTTAGCATTTTTTATTTTTCTCAATCTCATTTTGCTAAGTCGTGAATCGCTTTCGTTATAATAGCAGTTGCTTTTATTGCATCATCAATAATAATATACTCATCAACTTGATGAACAACATCTTCCCTACCAGGGAAAACAACACCAAAAGCTACTCCTTTCTTCAAGGCTCTAGCATAAGTACCCCCTCCAATTGTTAGTAATGGGGATTTAATATCGTTTGTATATTCAATATATGCATTATGTAGAACTTTAACTAAAGGATCATTTGGGTCAACATAATGGGGTTTCTTGTCAGATACTACTTTTACATTTATATTATATTCTTGTGCTTGGTGAATAAATTTATTTAAGAAATCATTCTTGTCCCAATTGATTGGATATCTTAAATTAAGCCCAACCTTCCCATAGTCTTCATTGATTTTCACAATTGCCACATTAACGGTCAAATCCTTCATTTCTGGATCACTAAAATCAAGTCCCATATTTTTAAATCTAGAATCAATTAATTTTTCACTAATAAATCTAACCAATTGATTACTAGTATAATTTTTTAAAAATTGACTTAATTTAATCGCAGCATTTATGCCTAATCTCGGTTCCATAGCATGAGCACTTTTTCCATATAAAATGATTTTTTCATGATATTCGCCTTGAAGATTTTCGCTTTTTAAAAACTGATTAAACTCCTCTTTTATGTCTTTATCAATCGATACTGTTGCTTCATCAGGAACAACATTATATCTTTCACCGGCATTAAAATTGATATTTGATTTTTCACTGTTTTCTAGGTCAATTGACATTAATCCTTTTTCACCATAAATTAACGGAAAATTTGCATCTGGAGAAAAACCAAATTCCGGCATTTCACACACCTTAAAATATTCATCCATACATCTCCAGGCAGTTTCTTCATCAGTTCCAATTATTAAACGTATTCTCTTATTTGGTTTATAATTTAAATCTTTTAAAATTTTTAAAGCAAATAAACTACAAATAGCCGGGCCTTTATCATCAATAGCACCTCTAGCGTATATTTTATCATCTTCAATAGTTGCACTAAATGGAGGATGCTTCCATTTTCCTAAAGCAGGTACGACATCAACATGGCAAAGGATACCGATAATTTCTTCTCCGTCTCCATATTCAATATGCCCTGCAACATTATTTATATTTTTTGTTTTAAACCCGTATTTTTTCCCCAACTCTAGTAAAAAATCTAAGCTTTTTCGAATACCTTCTCCGAATGGAGCATCTTTAGAATTAGGATTTTCAATTAATACGCTGTCAATACGCAAAAGATCTTGCATGTTGCTAATCAATTGATCTTGATTTTTCTTAACCTCATTTAAAAAATTCATATTATCACCTTAAATTAAAATCTATGTATAGTATACCATTATTTAGGAAAAAATAACATAAGAAAATTCAAAAAGGAGACATAAAATGGATTTAGATATTAGAAAAGCAGTATTAAGCAATTTAAATAATGCCAATATTGACGATGTTAGAAATACTATCAATGATGCTATGGGTATAAAAGAAGAAAAAGTTCTTCCTGGTTTAGGTGTTTTATTTGAAACTTACTGGAATCATTCGTCAGAAGAAGATAAGAGTAAAGTTGTCCAAGTAATTGCAAATGCGATGAAAAGCTAAAAAAGTTTTGCATTAACTGCAAAACTTTTTATTTATTTTGTTTTATTATTTCTTTAAATAGATTTACAACATTCGAAACATTAAATCCAAAGTGTTCAACTAAAACATTAGCAGGTGCACTCATTCCAAATGTTTGAAGATTAAGAAGTCTTCCGTAAGGAGCTACATATTTATATAAATGGATTGCATCTGACATTTCTATCGCTAATTTATTTTTCATATCAAACGGGATTACCTTATTTTTATACTCAACAGTTTGATTTTCAAAAATATTAATTGAAGGAATGCTAACAACACGAACATCGATACCACAATTAAGCAATTCAGCTTTCGCCCTAAGAGCTAATGATACTTCTGAACCACTTGCAATTAATACTCCGTCCAAACGTTCTTGTTCCTTAGCAAGAATATATCCACCAAATTGAGCTTGATAAGCATCACTTTTCATTACAACTGGATTTACATCCTGACGTGTTAATATAATTGCCGTTGGCGTGTGGTTTGATGCTAACGCGATTTTCCATGCCTCCAAGGTTTCTTGAGCATCAGCAGGCCGAATCGTATTAAAATTTGGAATGCTTCTAAGCATTGTCAATTGTTCGATTGGTTGATGAGTAGGGCCATCTTCACCGACTGCAATAGAATCATGAGTAAAAACATATATTACTGGCAGTTCCATAATACTAGCTAATCTTAGCGCCGGTTTCATATAATCAGAAAAAACAAAGAATCCGCTTGCAAATGGTTTAAGACCTTTATGCATAGCTATTCCATTAGTAATAGCTGCCATTGCATGTTCGCGCACACCAAAATTGATATTTCTTCCTAACCGATTTTGCTTTGAAAAATCACCATCTGCACCTTTTGCTTTTGTTGATGAAGATAAATCAGCAGATCCTCCTATAACCGTAGGGTGTATTTTGCCAATAGCATTTAGGATTTCTCCACTTGAAACTCTTGTTGCTTTATTGTAATTTTCATCAAAATTAATTATTTGATCTAAATTAATTATGAATTCATCATTAATAATTTTTTCAAATTCAGCTGCTTCTTGAGGATAGAGCTGTTGATATTTTTCATAAGAAGATAACCATTCTTGATATGACTCTTCACCTTTTTTAAGGACATTTTTAGCATAAAAATCATATACTTCCTGATTTATAGAAAATTCTTCGCCGCCAAACTCTTTACGTATTTTAATTACTTCTTCTGGATTTAATGGACTTCCATGTGCTTTCGATGTATTTGCAACACTCGAACCATGACCAATAATCGTTTTAATTTCAATTATAGTAGGTTTATTACTTTTTTTAGCAAGGTTTATTGCCATTTCAATATTTTTTATTTCTTCGCCGTCTCTCACTAAAATATGATTCCATAACATAGATTGAAATTTATCTTTAACAGATTCGGTATTAGAAGCATCGACTCGACCGTCAAGTTGAATATCATTTGAATCATATAAAACTATTAATTTGTTTAAAGCTAAGTGTCCTGCTAAACTTATTGCTTCTTGAGTAACTCCTTCTTGCAAGTCACCATCTCCACATAAAACAAAAGTATAATGATCTATTAAATTTAGATTTTCTTTGTTATACTTTGCACCCAAAAATTCTTCAGCAATTGCCAATCCTACACCTTCAGGAATACCTTGTCCTAAGGGGCCACTAGTCGCATCAACTCCATGTGTGATATGGTTTTCAGGATGACCGGGAGTGCGGCTGTTAAATTGGCGAAAGTTTTTCAAATCATCAATAGTTAAGTCATAGCCTGCTAAATGAAGAACTGAATATAAGAGTGCTGAGCCGTGTCCGGCAGCTAAAATAAAGCGATCCCGATCGATCCAATCGGCATGAAGTGGATTAATCTTCATTGATTTTGTATATAAAGTATGAATAATTGGAGCTGCCCCTAAGGCAATTCCAGGATGACCTGATTTCGCTTTTGTAATTTGTTCAATTGATAGCAATCTTAAAGTATTTATTGATAAATGATCTATATTCATTATTTTTCTTCAGCCTTTTTTAAAATATCGTAAATATATGGAGCTCGATCTCCAAAAGTACATTTCACAATATTATCAACCAACAAAATGCCATTTGCACCCAAATCTTTCAAATTCTCAGTTTGAACTTTATCTACATCTACAACTATAACACTAATTCTGCTCATTTCCCGGGTAACTGACTTAATGTTTTCCTTTCCTCCATAAACATCAAAAAATAATTTAATTTGAGATTCATCATCACTACTTTCAATTTTCTCTTGATGTTCTTTACCCAATAGGTTTCTTCTTCTAAGGGCAACTACTATTGCATATATCATCAATATTGCAATCGGTACAATTGTTAGTGCAAGCAATAAATATGCCATCCACGTTTCTGTTTGTAAAAAATACATATCTGTCTCCTTTATTATTTTTTTTAATTATACCATCTTTTGCTATTTTTGTTAATATTTATTTTGTGGATATTCTATGAAAACTGTTTTATTTATATACAGTTTTTAGTATAATAGATATTGAAATTTAAAGAGGTATTAATTATGAATGAATTTTTTGAGTTTTTAAAATATGTTATCCTAGGCTTAGTGCAAGGATTTACTGAACCCCTTCCTATCTCTTCAAGTGGTCATATGCTTATTTTTGATTCAATATTCGGAAAAGTATTGACTGAAGCTGCTATGAATAATTTCCAAATCGTTGTTAACTTTGCATCATTAATAGCAATCATGTTTTATTATCGAAATCTTTTAAAGGAATTGGTTGTTGGAAGTTGGAATTTTATCTTCAAGAAGCAACAAGAAGATAAGAGTAAATTCGTCTACGCTGTCTTGATATTAATTGCAAGTATCCCTGCGGGCATCGCAGGTTTAACAATCAAAATTTTCAGTTTAGAGGTATACTTTACCAATATATTATTTGTAGGTATTTGCCTATTTATAACAGGAAACTTACTTCTATTCATTCATCATGCAGCAAAAGATGCTACAAGAGATGAAGTGACTTGGAAGGATAGCCTATATATGGGGTTTGGCCAAATCATTGCTTTACTTCCTGGAATCAGTCGTTCTGGTATGACTTCATCTGTTGGAGTTGCAAACAAGCTAAGCTTAGAAAAAGCTTTAAGATTCTCTTTTATGATGTATATTCCTGCTAGTATTGCTGCTGCCTTAGTGGGTTTTGTTGACATTTATCAGTCGAACGAATTAATGAGAGGCGACTATGTAACTATAAGTGGATATATTGGAGCATTTTTTGCCAGTTTAATCGCAACATATATTGCAATCAATTTATTTTTTAAATTAGTGAAAAATAAAAACTTAAAATATTTCGGTTATTATTGTATTAGTGTTTCAGTAATAGTTTTAGGCCTTATATTATTTGGAGTTTTTAAATGGTAAATACTTTAATAAAAACAGTCTCTACAAAAGATGAATTAATTGATCATTATTTAATTAGACATAAGGTTTTTGTTGAAGAACAAAAGATCAGTTTAAAGGATGAATACGATTTTGTTGAAAAAGAACGCGTCGTTGTTATAGCTTATTTAAATAATTTACCTGTCGGAACAGCCCGTATCAAATTAGAACAAAATGCAAAAGTTGAAAGAGTTGCCGTTCTAAAAGCATATCGCACATTGGGCATTGGAAAACAATTAATGGAATATATTATTGAATATTGTATTTCTCATAATTCGCAAAGAATTTATTTAGGTGCACAGGAATATGCGATTCCGTTTTATCAAAAATGTGGATTTACCACCTACGGTGAATGCTATCTAGATGCAAATATCCCTCATTATAATATGGAAAAAATCATCAAAACTCCGTAAGGAGTTTTTTTATTGATTTGGAGCAAAATTATAATGCGAAAAGATGATTTGATAATTATTTATTAAATTAGATGGTACATATATAATAGCATTTTCTAAAGCTTCATTTTTGTTTTCAATTTTTATTACTGTTTTTGAATTAATAGTTATACTTGTTATACCAGAGTTATAAAATGCACAATGGTCAATATACTGTAGAGATTCTGGTAAATTTAACAATTTTAAGCTTCTGCAATTACTAAATGTTTCATAACCGATTTCTTGCAAACCTTCATTTAGGAAAACTTCGGATAATTTAGTTGCTTCAGCAAACAAATAATTTGGTAATTTTCTGACCTTTTCAGGAATTGTAATAGTTGTTAAATTCGTACAACCTTTAAAAGCAGCAATTCCGATTTCATTAACGTTATTAGGAATACTTATTGAAACTAAAGAGGTACAGTCCCAAAATAAATAATCTTCTATTTTACATAATTTACTTGATAATTGGATTTCAAAGAGATTACTCGCTCCTCTAAAAGCTCCTCGTTCTATTATTTTTACGCCATTAGGAACAATCACTTTAGTTAGCGAAGAAGCATTATAAAAGCTATATGCGCCGATGTTTTCTAATTTTGATGGCAGTGTTATCCTATTTAGACTTGTACAATTATAAAACGACCACTCACCTAATTTTTTAATGTTTTCCGGCAAATTTATATTTATAAGATGTCGACAATCATAAAAGGCAAAACTACCAATTTCATCTACACTTTCTAATATCGTTACAATTTTCAATGATGAAGGAATTTTTTTAGCGTTATTGAATTTATTTTGTTCACCAAAAATATATCCTAGATGGTGATAATTAGCTCCATCCCCAGTAAAAGGTAATGTTAGATCATATATTTTTTCGCAATCGTTTAATACTCCAAAACCTATTTTTGTTACTGTTTTGGGAAGAAAAAAGCTTGAAAGGTTCGAACACCCTTTGAAGGCATAATCATTTATTTCTTTTAACTTCGTTGAAATTTGGATGTTACTTAGATTAATACAATTGTGAAAAGATGATAAACCAATTACTTCGACTGAGTTTGACATGATAACATTTTCTAAATTTCTTGCTTCTAAAAATGCATAGTCACCAATTTTTTTTACATTATTATTAATTTTAAAATCTTTATTATTTTTATTTTGTGGGTATTTTAATAATACCGTTTCCTCTTTATTATATAAAACATCATTGATTGTTTTAAAAAAGGGATTAGTATCAGAAACGAGTATTATCTCTAATGAGTCTGTATAATTGAAACTGCTTGAAGAGATTTCTTTAATTGTAGAAGGTAAAATCACAACATTTAAATCTATGCATTGAGAAAAAGCATTACTCCCAATCTTTTTGAAACCTTCAGGTAAGATTACAGACGTGAGCTTCTCACAACCGAAAAAAGCATTATTATCAATTAATTCTAACGCTTTTGGAAAATTTATTTCAGCTAAATTAGTACATAATTCAAATGCGTTTTTTCCTATTTCTTTAAGACTGTCCGGTAAAACAATCTTGGTAAGCCCTGACTGATTAAAAAAAGCATTTTCTGTTATAGACACTTGTCCTTCTGGTATAATAATCTCTTCACCAGTCTGAATTCTACCCTTATAAGTGTAAAGACATTTACCAATATTAATTAATCCATAATCCTGATATTGATACCATAAGGTATTATGAAAGGCATTTTTTCCGACCGATTTAATTCTTTCCGAAATATTTATTTTACATAGTTTTGTACTATTTAGAAATGCAGATTCGCCAATAACCTCAAGTGAATCAGGGAGAAATATTTCAGATAAATTAAGATTATCCAGGCCAGAATCAACCCTTATATTTCCTGTTGCATAAAAACAATATGGACCTATTTCAATTACACCATTAGGAATCTCATAGGTTAATCCAGGTTTTTTATCGGGGTATTGGACAATAGTGGTTAGATCTTTGTTAAATAACACTCCATCAATGGCCGTATAATATGTATTGCTATTATCGATATCGACCATTTCTATTAAACTGTCCTTAAGTGCTGTAGGCGCTAAAAACTTTAAATTTTTACCAAGTTTAATAGAGGTAATCGATGTCATCTTAAAAACATCTTCGCCAATATATTCAACACTGTCAGGGATATTAATTTCATTTAACTTACTAAAAGAAAATGCGCCTTTTTTAATTGTTTTAATCGTATTTGGTAATTTGACTTTTTGAATCGCCATTTCACTACCATCACTCATTTTTGAGACAGCATTAAAAAAAGCATTTTCTCCTATTGTAGTTACGGGAAAACCATTAATATGTGAGGGAATCTCAATTGATTCCAAATAGCCTTTTATTTTTTTTGGAGATGAATTGGGATCAGTTTTATCTTCAATCGTATATGCCCAACCAGTTATTATAACTTCTTCATTTTCTATTTTGTATGAATAGTACATTATATTACTTTCATTGTTATTACAACCAATTAAAAATAAAATAATAATTATACTAATTATTAGGAAAATTTTTTTACCCATAAATTATTCCTCTTTAATTCCAAAATTTTACATATGATTTATTTTGTGTAGAAATTTTACTTTTAAATCAAAATTTTCAAAGTTTTAGTTATTAATAATAGACTATTATAAAAAATGATGACCTAATAGACATTAAACCATACAAAAAAACCCCACCAATCATATTGTATTAATGAAAGTGGGGTGATTTATATGGCTTGTGAAAGAATACATGTACAAAGAGATTTTAAAGATTGTAATACTTATGACAAAAACTGTATTATTGAAATTGTAAAGAAAATCATTCAACAACAAAAACAAGCAGAATTTACTTCTGAATGTGACACTTGTGAAAGTCCTTTATTTGCACAAATTTATAATACTAGACCAGTTACTTTCTATTTAGCAAATGGTGCACCATTTACAGTGGTTATCCCAGGAACTACAGAAGAATCAAGTGTATTCCGTATTGAGTACCTAAGAGGAGATTGTGCTACACTTAGAATAATCAAAAAAGTAAATTGCAATTATGTATGTACCGATTATACTGCAGTTCTTAATTTGACTTGCGTTTGTGGTCTACAATGCTTCCCTCCAATTTGTTGTGAAGAATGTGGAAGAGGATGTACGGTTGAGAGAACTAGAATTTAATTATTACAATATCAGTAATTTTATTTAACATTACACGCTCAACTTTTTCTTCGCTTGTTTTTACAAATAAGTAAACATCATCTTTTTTAAAAGGTATTCCAACCAATTCGGTTTCCTCACAGATTATATTGCATAGTACTGGTCGGTTTTTTTCATACATTTCTAAAATGTTTTTTAGTTTTCTTTCCTCCAGAAAACTCAAACCGCTCAAGGATGGATTTTCTTTCACCTTTGGATATCTGCTATCATATATTTTTTGATGAGGAACTTCATTCACTTGTGTGTTGACCGTATTAATAAACATTAACGGTCCTTTGTCATTTAACATAAATATCACCCATTTCAATATATGATTTGGGTGATATTTTCATTCTATATTATGGTTCTTTTGGTATATTATTTTCAATCCTTCCAATAGAAGATTATCATCTACAATAACCTTTTCGTCTAAATAATCTTTAATAATATTTGATTCTCCACCAGTTAATACTACTACAGGGTTAATCTTACTTTCCATCTCTTTTTTGATTTTTCTAATCATTCCATCAATCATTGAAGCCGTTCCATAGATCATTCCGCTTTGAATAGCAGATACTGTGTCTTTACCCATAACTTTGAGGGGAGCACCTATTTTAACTTCTTCCAAACGTGAAGTTTTTGAAACAAGACTGCTAAAAGATACTTTAATTCCTGGAGTAATAATTCCACCTAATAATTCTCTATTTTCATTAACATAGGCAAAAGTAATCGCTGTGCCCATATCAATAATTATTGCTGGAGCTCCATATTTATAATAACTAGCAACGGCACCAACTAATATATCTGCACCTAGTTGCTTAGGATTATCAATTTTAATCTTAATCGAAGTTTTTACACCGGGACTAACGAATAGTGGTGTTGCATTAAAGTATTTAAATATCATTTTTTCAAATGTTGTATCTAGTCCCGGAACAACACTTGAAATAACTACACCTTCTATTTTTTTATAATCGAGATTGAAAACTCTTAATATTTCAATGATTTTAACGCCATATTCATCAACAGTTTCTAAAATATTAGAAGCAATTCGAAAACTATGTGTTAATTTATTATCTTCAAAAACCCCTAATACTATATTCGTATTTCCAATTTCTATGCAAAGTAACATCAATATCACCTCTTTAATATCATACACTATTATAACCCGAAAAACAAGAAAAAAATCCCAAAAAAGAAAAGGGTCATTCTCTGAACCCTATGCTCTTGAATTATATTTACCGTCAAAAGTACCAACAATAATTTTGTCACCAACTTCAACAAATAATGGGACTAAAACACGATAACCAGTCTCTACAATTGCTTCTTTTGTGGCATTAGCAGCAGTATTACCTTTTACTCCTGGAGCTGTTTCAACAACTTCTAAAACAACTTTTTCAGGTAATTGGACTCCAAGAATTTCGCCTTCAAATTCAATAATTGTTACTGCAGTTCCTTCTAATAAGAAATTCTTTTCATATTCAAGTCTCTCACTAGGAATATCAATTTGTTCAAATGTTTCCATATCCATAAAAGATAGTGTTGTTCCTGCATCATATAAATATTGCATTTTCTTTTTTTCAATCATCGCTTTTTTCATTTTTTCTCCAGCTGAAAAAGAAAAATCTGTTGTCGCACCAGTTCTTAAGTTTTTTAATCTTGTCCGAACAAAGGCTTGCCCTTTTCCTGGTTTTACGTGTTGAAATTCCATAACAACATAAATATTGCCATCATATTCAATCGTCATTCCGGTTTTAAATTCATTGCTTGTAACCATAATACCTCCTGTTATTTTTCATGTTTAATATTATACAATAAAACTTTAAAAAAAGAAAATATTTTTTTATTTATTACTCCTTTATCGTAATATCATAATATATATTATATTCATCTAAGGTTTCTAAATTTATTATATTATCTTTAGTGATAAATTGGTGATTAGTGTCATAGCGGTCGCCATATCCAACCCATGGTTCTAAGCAAATGAATGGAGCTTCTTTATCATAAGGTGTCCAGATCGCAAAAGTAATAAAATCAGGAAAATAAAATATTACTCCTTTATCACTTCTATTCAACAATTTAACTGTTTTTGATTTAATTCGTGGGATAACGATAGTATCAATATCAAATAAATTACGATCTAAATCCAATTTTTTTAAATCATTAAATCTTCTTCCTTCATTAAAGTTTAAGGTTCCGTTAGCTTCAACCTTTGGACTTAAAAAGGTTTCATTTTCAGAAAAGTGAATTGAATAATCATTAAAAGATTCATTAGAATAGAGTGGACAATTAAAAGCTGGATGTCCACCAATATTGAAAGGCATGAATGTATTGCTTTCATTAATAATTTTATATGAAGTTCTCAAATTCATTTGATTTAATGTATAAGTTATTATTGCCTTATATTTAAATGGATATAACTTTAATGTATCATCATTAAATGTATTTATAAAACTAATTTCATTTTCTGTTTTATGAAACAACTCAAACATCTGATCACGTAAAAATCCATGTAATGGCATATTGTAAACCTGATCATTGATAATAGTTTTTTTATCCCTTAAATTCCCAACAATCGGAAATAAAACTGGTGCGCAATATTTCCAGTAGTATGGATCACGCATCCAAATGTATTCAATTTTCTCACTTTTTAGTGATATCAACTCGGCCCCAATTGAACTAATTGTTGCTGTTAAATATCGATTTTTTATCATATAATTCATACTATTTTGTCTCCTTATTGTTTTGATTATAACACAATGATAATAAAAAATCATTATTTTTTTATTAACTGTTAACAATATATTATCATGATATGATATAATAAAATAGGTGAAATAAAATGGATATTATTAAACTAAACCCTCAAGGGTTTTGTAAAGGTGTTATTAAAGCAATTAATATTATAAATAAAGCAATTGATGATGAAAATATTAAAAGACCGATTTATATGTTAGGAAATATCGTTCATAATCGCAATGTTGTACAAGCCTTTAGAAATAAAGGAATAATTATTCTAGAGGGAAAACCAAGATTAGATATGCTTAACGAGATTAATGAAGGTACTGTAATCTTTACTGCTCATGGAGTTAGTGATGCAGTCAAAGAAAGGGCTATAAAAAAAGGATTAAATATTATTGATGCAACATGTCGTGATGTTAATCATGTCCATGATATTATTAAATCAAAGCTGCAGGAAGGTTATGACATTTTATTCTATGGAAAACCTAATCATCCTGAAACCGAAGGAGTTGTGGGACTATCAGATCGTATCACAATAGTTGATGAAAATACAGATTTTAATCAAATAAAAAACAAATCGAAAATACTATTAACATGCCAAACTACTATGTCATACTTAGATGTTGTCAGTTTTTATCAACAAATAAAGGCAAGGTTCCCTCAAGTAGAACTACTTGGAGAAGTTTGTAATGCAACTAGAACAAGACAAGCTGCTATTCTCGAGAATAAAGATAATCTAGATTTAATTATTGTAGTAGGAGACCCTTTAAGCAATAACTCAAAAATGCTTCAACAAGTAGCTGAGAAAAAGGCTAATATAAAAGCACTTTTAGTTGAAGATATTAATGGATTAAAAGATGTCGACTTATCCTTGTATAATAGAATCGGTATTACTGCCGGTGCTTCAACCCCTGATGCGATTGTTGAAGAAATTATCAATAATTTAAAAAATAACAATAACGATTTTGTTAGCAAATTAAAATTTGAAGATTATATTAGATAAAGAGCAACCTTAACATAGGTTGCTCTTTTCTTAACTTCTTAATGTAGCTTGATATTTATTTTGAAGTTCTTTAATTATCTTATTTATTTTTCCATTAATTATATCATCAGTTAAGGTTTCGTAAGAAGAAAAAATTAGTTTTAAAGCAATTGATTTTTGATTTTGATGTATTTTTTCACCAGTATATACATCAAATACCTTAACTTCACTTAATAATTTATTATCAACATTTTTAATTGTATTAATAATTTCACTTGCTAACACTGATTTATCAACAACAATTGCAATATCCCGTTCCATATTTGGAACTTTACTTATTGGCACATATCTTATTATATCTTGTTCAATCTTAAGAATATTAGATAATTTTAACTCAGCCAAATATATATTATCTAGATCATTTTCCTGTGCAAATTTAGGATGAATTGATCCTACAAAGCCTATACTTTGATCATTAAAATAGATTGTTGCAGTGCGCTTTGGATGCAATTCTTCAATTTCCTTGTCGAGTGGACCAAACGTAACATTCAAATTCATCTTTTTAAACAAAGTTTCCAAAATTCCTTTAATAAGATAAAAGTCTGCTTTCTCAATATGACCAGACCATAAATTTGAGGAAAATTGGTTGGCAATTAGAATTGATAATATTTCTTCTTCTTGATATTTATTATTTTCTTGATAATAAACTTTTCCTAACTCAAATATTGCGATATCTTTTATTTTTCTTGAAAAACAATATTTTGCATTTTCAATTAAACCAAAAGACAAAGACTTTCTTAAATCTTTATGTTCTTGAGTTAGAGGCATCATTAACGAAATTGAATTACTATTTTCTACTTGATTATATTTAAAATAATCATTTTCTTTTTCACTAATTAAAGAATATGAAATAATTTCTTTTAATCCAAGCCCTACTAAAACATTTCTTATCTTTCTTCTAATTTGTTGTTCTTCAGTTAATTCTCCTGCAATTGATGATGATGGTAAGGTTAATGGTAATTTATCATAACCATAAACACGAGCAAACTCTTCAATTAAATCATTTTTAATTTTAATGTCATTTCTGCGGTTAGGAACTTTCACTATTACATTTTGATTAACCGAAAAACCTAATCGTTCAAATACAGTTATTAAATCTTGTTTTGTAACTTCAACACCAAGATATTTTTTAATATCATTTTCAGATATTGGAATTTCAACAGGATCTACTTCACTTATTCCAGAAAAAGCAAGGCTATTGGAAGGCTCAGCATTTGCAAGCATTTTTAATAAATAAGCTGTATATTCCAAAGCTAGTTTTGTACGATTGATATCTACATTTTTTTCAAAACGAGTAGATGATTCACTCCTTAAACCTAATCTTTGTGATGTCTTCCTGATACTAACAGGATCAAAAACAGCAGCTTCAATAACAATTGATTTTGTATTTTTTGTTATTTCAGTATCCAAACCACCCATTACTCCAGCTAATGCAACGGGTTTACTACCGTTTGTTATTACAATATCACTAGTAATCAAAGTTCTTTCAATTTCATCTAATGTTGTTATCTTTTCATTTTCATAGGCATTTCGAACTAAAATTTTATTCCCTAGTTTTTCATAATCAAAAGCATGTAAAGGCTGACCAAATAACGCTAGAATGTAATTTGTAATGTCCACTACATTATTTATCGATCTAACGCCAAACGCTATTAGACGGGAAACTAGCCACCATGGAGACGGTTTTATTTCAATATTTCTAAAAATTTGTCCAAAATAACCGATACAACCTTTTGTATCATTTATAACTGTTAATTCATCACTATTATTAATATATGTTTTCACCTTTTCATAAATCATCTTTTTTAACGGGCGATTTAAAACTGCTGATACTTCAATGGCTACTCCTAGCATACTGAGAAGATCGCCACGATTAGGTGTTAAACCTAATTCAATCACAAAATCTTCCAGGTTTAACGCAAAAATTGCATCATCACCAATTTTAACTTTTTCCTTAAAATAAAAGATTCCGCTTTGATACTCTTCAGGAATATATTTCTTTTCAATCCCCAATTCGTTCAATGAACAAATCATACCGTTAGATTCAATTCCTCGAATTTTAGTTCGCTTAATTTTTAGTCCTCCCGGTAGAGCTGCTCCGTTTTTTGCAACAATAACAAATTGTCCTTCTTGAACATTAGGAGCGCCACAAACAATTTGTAATACTTCATCTTTAACATCAACATTACAAACTGAAAGATGATCTGAATCAGGGTGATCAATTCTTTTAATAACATGACCTATCACAAGATTAGTACCTGAAACAACTTTTTCAATACATTCAACTTCAATTGAATGAAGCGATAATATTTTTACCAATTGATCTATTGATAAATCGGCTATCTCAACTAACTCATTTAACCATTCTAATTTAACTCGCATATTAGCCTCCTAAAATTGTTTTAGGAATCGTGGATCATTAATATAGAAGTTTCTAATATCATCGATTCCATAACGCAACATCGTTAATCTTTCAACACCGATTCCAAATGCAAATCCCTGATATTGATTTGAATCATAACCAGCCATTTCTAATACATTAGGATGAACCATTCCCGCTCCTAAAACTTCAATCCATCCATTGCCTTTACATAATGGGCACCCTTTTCCATCACATTTAAAACATGTTACATCAACTTCTACACTCGGTTCTGTAAATGGGAAAAATGACGGTCTAAAACGTATTTGTAAATTTGACCCAAACATTTTTTGCATAAGTAAGGTTAAGGTTCCTTTTAGGTCGGCCATAGTTATATTACTATCTACTACCAATCCTTCTATTTGCATAAACTGATGAGAATGTGTTGCATCATCATTATCACGACGATATACTTTTCCTGGACAAATTATTTTTAACGGTTTTCCTCCTGCCTTTAAAAGTGTTCGTACTTGAACAGGTGAAGTATGAGTTCTTAATAAAGTATTATTGTCAATATAAAATGAATCCTGCATTTCACGAGCTGGGTGACCTTTTGGTAAATTCAACATTTCAAAATTATATAAATCCAGTTCCACTTCTGGACCCTCAGCAACACTATATCCCATGCCTATACAGATGTCCTCTATTTCTTGAATGGTTTTAGTTAAAGGATGAAGATGACCAATAGCAAATTCTTTTCCACTTAAAGTGACATCTATCGCTTCGCTTTCTAATTTTTTTGTCACCTCTAAATCCGATAACTCTTTAGATTTTTCATTGACTATCTTTTCTACATAATTTTTAAAATCATTGATTTGTTGTCCAAGAACCTTTTTCTCATCAACATTTAAGTCTTTCATTGTCTGAAGAATAGCTTGAAGCGGGCTTTTCTTTCCTAAATAGAGAGCTTTAGTTTCATTTAATTCATTAAATGATTTAACATTCTGAAAAACTAGAGCAACTTCATTTTTTAATTCAATTAATTTATTTGTCATAATGACCTCCTAAAAATAAAAAAAATCCCTAAAAAATTATAAGGACGAAATTTTTCCGTGGTACCACCTTTGTTCAATATAAATATTGCACTCGAGTTTGATAACGCAAATTACTGCGGGTTTGATTAGAACCACTCCAAAGATGAATTCATTGAAATTCCTGTATAAGACTTCCAGTCACGATCTTATTTCCCTTGAACAAGAATTTTCTTCAATTACTATTTCTTTTTCAACATTTTAATATTTTTTATTTATTATACCACCAAAAAAAATATATATCAAGAGTTTTAAAAAAATTGGTTTTATGGAAAATGACCTCTTTTTTAGAGGCCATTTTTTCAGGAAGATTTAACCAGCATTATTGGAATTGTTGAGGAGCTTGTTGTCCAGCAACAAATGGTCTTGGTCGTGGAGTAGGTCCTGGCATTGGTCCTGGCATTGGTCCTGGCATCGGTCCTGGCATTGGTCCTGGACATACGGGTGTTGGGCAACAACCAATATTTTGTTCACAACAAGTATTTGTTTCACAACATATAGGTTTGTAGCAGCAAATATTTCGTTTAATATGATGATTTACGATATTTGTTACATGTTCATGAATAAATGGTTGTTCAACAATAAATGTTCGATTAACAGTACTGAAAGTTCTGGTTATAATAGGTGGGTTAACGACAACGTTAGCAGGCGCACCAAAAACATTAAAATTCATTTCTTTCCCTCCTTCTATTATAGTATACGTATAAATGTCTAATTGGAATGTGCTTTTGACTTAATTATTAATTTCATAAAAACATATTTATCTAACAAAATTATACAATTTATGATTTGACAACAATATATAATTGGTGTAAAATAATCAAAAAAGGAGATTTCAACTATGTATTATGCACCAATTGTGATCGAACGAACCTCATTTGGAGAACGATCATATGACATTTATTCAAGGCTATTAAAAGACAGAATAATTATGCTTAGCGGTGAGATAACTGATGATTTAGCAAACAGCGTTGTTGCACAATTATTATATCTAGCTGCTGAGGATTCGGAAAAAGATATTTATCTATATATTAATTCTCCAGGAGGATCTGTTACAGCGGGAATGGCAATATATGATACAATGAATCTAATTGCTCCCGATGTTTGTACAATTTGTACTGGAATAGCAGCTTCCATGGGCGCTTTTCTACTTGCAAGTGGAGCAAAGGGCAAGAGATATGCTTTGCCAAATAGCGAGATTCTAATTCACCAACCACTTGGTGGCGCTCATGGGCAAGCTACTGAAATTCAAATTGCAGCAAAACATATTCTAAGAATTAGAGAAAGAATGAATCGAATTTTAGCTGATAAAACTGGAAAAACACTGGAACAAATTAATATTGATACTGAACGAGATAATTATATGTTCTCTGAAGAAGCATTAGATTATGGCATTATCGACAGTATAATGGAAAAAAAATAGAGGTTAAAACCTCTTTTTTTATGCTTTTACTCTATAAATGCTCTACGAACTCGATCAAAAAAATCAGTATTTTTTCGAACAATAAAGTCAACTGTCCGATCTGATAATTTTGTAGTAACAGCTTTTAAATCATCAAATTCTAAATATTTTCCATCTACACTTAAATACAACTTTTCATCACTATTTAAATGTAAAGCTATTTTAGATTGTTGTGATAGAATTAGCGGTGATGATAAGCTTTTGTAAACACGATTGTTAATCGGAGCAATTTCCGTTAATTGAATGGCTGGAATATGGGGATCAATTACTGAGCCGCCGAGTGACTTATTATAAGCGGTGCTTCCTGTTGGAGGAGATATTAACAAACCAGTTCCCCGAAACGTTTCAAAATGACTATCATTAATAAAAACATCAATGATTTGGGTATGAACGGCATTGACAATCGCTAACTCGTTCACAGCATATCCTGTTAATTTTTGATGATTATTTTGTAAGGTATATTCAAGAATATGGAACTTGTTTTCATCATACTCCTTTGAATTTAATATTTCACAAATATAATTTATTTCATTGATATTAAAATCCGTAAAAAAGCCTAATCTTCCAACATTTATTCCAATAAATTTAACTGATTCTAACCTTTCAATATATTTATGTATAGCACTCAGCATTGTTCCGTCTCCGCCCAAGGAAAAGACGATATCTGGATTTTCATCATCCCTAATAAAGGGAAGTTCTATATGATCAGATTTTCCAAACATTGCATATTTCATGAAATCACCATTTTCTTAAACTATTAACAAATATATCTAAATCTTCCCATGAATATTCATCAGTTCTTACTCTTTCAACAACAGCATCTTTAATAGCTTGTTTAATCTTCGACATTTCCGAATCAAGATCGGCGACGATTTTTGACGCCTCTATTAAACGCTCTTGAATTTCTTCAGGAATTTGTCGATAATATTTGTATTTCAATGAATGTTCAATTGATGCCCATAAATGCATAGCATGAGTTCTAACTTGAAATTCAATATTTATTGGAACTTGTCCATTAACAGTTTCTACATTATATTTTGCAATTAAATGCAGTGATCGATAACCACTAGGTTTGGGGTCTTTAATATAATCTTTCACAAGAAATATATCAATATCTTTTCTAAGTTTTAATAATTCATAAACCTGATATACATCATCTAAATATTTACAAGTGATACGTATACCAGCAATATCATAAATACCTTCAGGAATTTTATTGAATTCAATATTTAAGCGATCAGCTTTTTCCAATATGCTACTTACAGACTTAACACGTCCTGATACAATTTCAATCGGATTATGAACATTTTTTAAAAGAAATTCTTTTCTCATCGATTCCAATTTAATAATGAATCCACCAACAGCTAATTCATAAGGTAATAAAAACGATTGCCAATAGAGATTTTCATTTATCATTTACATTTATCCTCTCATTAATTTTTTAAAAAATTACTGCAATTATATTTTAACACAATTTATGTTTTTTTTAAATAAAATTTGCTAATAATATAATATATTCTAAATTTATAAAAGACTATTGCATTTTAATAATTATTATGTATAATATGAAATATAATTTTTGTACAATGGAGGAAATCATGCAGAGTACCACAGAAGTAGAATTCAAGTCGCTATTATCCATAGAAGAATATGAACGATTGATCGAAAAATTTAAAGGAAATAGAACCGATTTTCAAACTAACCATTACTTTGATACTCCTCGTTTTTCATTAAAAGCATTAGATGCTTCACTTAGAGTGAGAGAAAGAGATGAATTAGAACTAACGTTAAAACGAAAAAAGGGATATACCATTCAAGAATTTACTATCACTATTGATCGAGAAACTTTTGAACAAATTAAAATAACAGGTTCCGTTCCTGAAGGGGAATTAAAAAATGAATTATCTGCTTTAATTGGTAATCAAAGGCTTGTGAATTTTCTCAGTTTATCAACTCTCAGAATGTTTTTACCATATAAGAGCGGTGCCTTATTTATCGATAAAAGTGAGTTTCTAGGTGTAACAGATTACGAATTAGAGTATGAAGCAAAAAGTTATAGCGTTGGAAAAAAAGAATTCATTCAGTTGATAAATGAACTAAACATTCAATATAAAAAAGCTGATAAAAAAATAAAAAGAGCATATAACGCATATAAAAAATTGCATTAAAAAAAACAGCTGCTAACAGCTGTTTTTTTATTCTTCTGCAAATCTGATTGACGTTTCATACTCGCATTTATCCGGGGCAAAACATTGTTGACATTCAATTTCTCTAATTTCTTGAGGCAAAAACAATTCAATATCATCATCATTGTATCCAACTTGAATTTCATAATCAGTTACAATGATTGGGCGTTTTAAAACACTTGGATTAGCTACTATAAAATTGATTAAATCATGAATTTTCATTGTTTCAATATCCACATTTAGTTCTTTGAATACTTTTGATCTAGTAGAAATGATATCTTCAAATCCATTTTCACTATTTATTAACATTTTAAAAATATCCTCACGGTGTAAAGGGGTAGATAAAATGTTTTTCTCGGTAAATTCTATATTATACTTTTGAAAGTATTTTTTTACTTTTCTGCACGATGAACAACTAGGCGATGTATATAATTTTATCATAAGTTCTTCCTCCTTTTCACTTATTCATATTTTATCAAAAAAATAGTCAATAATCAACATTTTTTTATACTATAAAATAAAAAGGTATGACATAAATTGTCATAACCTTTTTATATTTACAAGAAAAATATCAACCACATAATTACCCCTAGGATTCCAAACAAAATCATTGTTGGAAGAACAAATGATAAAAAGGCTGCAATAATAAAAGCTTTAATATCATTTTTTTCTACTGGGTTTTCACGTAATTTTTCCCTTGCTTTCTCTTCTTTTTCGGGCGTTATTTTAATTCGCTCTAAGGTTTTTTGTCTCTTCATAGAAATGGCATGCAACAAATCTTCCCGGTTCTACTTCTCTAAATTCAGGAACCTTTTTCGCACATTCTTTTCTTGCAAGTGGACATCTTGTTCTAAATTTACATCCGCTTGGCGGGAATACATTTGATGGAATATCTCCTTCTAATAATATTCGCTTCTTTTCTCCTTGTTCCGTAGTTGGAATAGAAGAAATTAAGGCTTTCGTATATGGATGCAAAGGATTAGCATAAATTTCTTCCGAATCTCCTAGTTCAACAATTTTTCCTAAATACATAACTCCAATTCGATCACTTATATGTTTAATAACACTTAAGTCATGTGAAATAAATAGATATGTTAAGTTTTCTTGTTCCCTTAAATCTTCAAGAAGATTTATAATTTGTGATTGAATCGATACATCTAATGCACTAACTGCTTCATCACATACGATGAAATTAGGATTTACACCTAAGGCTCTTGCTATACCAATTCTTTGACGTTGACCACCAGAGAATTGATGTGGATATCGATGTAACATATATGGTGCTAAACCACACTTATCCATAACAGATAAAATTTGTTCTTGATTTGAAGCTGATGTTAGTTTGTCAAGATTATGAGCTTTTATGCCCTCATTTATGATTTGCCCAACTGTTAAACGTGGGTTTAATGAAGAATAAGGGTCTTGGAAAATTAATTGTAATTCTTTGCGTAATACTCGCATTTCTTCATTAGTTAATAAAGATAAATCTAATCCTTTTTCACGATTGTTTTCAAGTTTTTCAAACAATTCATGATTCATTATTTTTACTTTTAAATCCTCTATTTGTTGACTAACAGCTTCAGCTGATTTTTCTAAATGTTTTACATTTCTTGTATAGTTATCGATTAACAAATTAGTATTTCTAATTTTATTATTAATATGGTCTTTTTCTAATTGAGTAATATCCTCTTTCTTCTCAGTAAGTGAGTTTTCAAGTTTTATTTTATCTACTTTTAGCATATTAAGTTTTTCTTTAGAAACTTTAAGATTATGTTTAACGCTTGTATAATAGCCTAAAACATTAACAACTTCATCGAGATTTGGAGATAAAATAAATGCACCTGTAACATATGAACTCTTATCTAGAATATTATCAATTTTAGCTTTAAGACGATCAATTTGATTAAAATAATTTTTGAAATTAATTTCATTTTCATACTTTTTAATTAATTGTTGGTTTCCATAATGTTTTACTTTATATTCAACTAATTTTGTAAGGATTTCTGTATTTAATTCAATGTTTTTATCTAATGATGCTTTTAATTTCCGAATATATTCTTCTGATCGTGATTTAATTAAAGTTATTTGGTTATTTAAATTACGAATTTCAACATCAATTACTGTAATATGTTCTTTGGCTTTTCGTTCAGCAATTGCTAATTTTTTATGTAAATCAGCAACAACATTTACTTCTGCCTTTTCTAATTGCTTTTTAATATCAGCAATTTCAGTTTCTGCTTGTTCGTTTTTAAATAATTTTGCTTTTTCTAAATTTTCATTAAGAACATTAATTTTTTCTTGGCACTTATTTATTCGTTGCTCATTTTTATAAATTATTGAATCTAATTTCGGATAATTTTTAATTGCGTTGATATCATTTGAAATGATAAAAGCACCTAATTGCGATTTACAAGCATCAAATAATCGTTCATTTTCACGTTTGATTTGTTCTACTTTATCAGTTAAATCACGTCTTTTTTGGATATGAGCTGGATCTTTTTTTAATTTCTCAATTTGATTTTCAATTAAAGGAATCTTTGCAGAAAGATTGTTATATTTTAATTGATACTTTTTTAAATTCATTACACCTTTATATAAATATCTTGGAGCAAATTCTTCTAAACTATAACCGTAATATATTATTTTTCCTGATGTTTGAGGATAAAGTTGTAAAATCAGTCTTCCTAAAGTTGATTTTCCACAACCACTCTCACCAACTAATCCTAATGTCTCACCTTTATGGATTACTAAATCAATTCCATCATTCGCTTTTACAGTTAATATATGCTTTTGGAATAATTTTGTCTTTTTCAAAGGGAAATGTTTCTTTACTCCCTTGATTTTAATTAAAGGTTCGTTGGTTAATGCTTTATTATTTGCCATTACTTCTCACCTCTTTATCAGGATAGAAACAACGAATCGCTTGTAAATCAGAAATTTGAGTTAATTCAGGTTCTTCATTCTTACACTTTTCTGTTGCATATTTGCATCTTGGTGCAAATTTACATCCTTTTGGTAAATCTAAAGGATGTGGAACCGCACCTGGAATTGCTTCTAATCTCTCTTTATTTGCTTCTAATCGAGGAATTGATGTCATTAATCCTTCTGTGTATGGATGTGAAAATTTACCGTTCGAGAAGATTACTTTTACTGGTGCTTTTTCCACAATTTGACCACAATACATTACAATAACATCGTCTGCCATTTCATTTATAACTCCTAAATCATGAGTTATAAAGACTATTGACATGTTTGATTCCTTTTTTAAATCATTCATTAATTTTAATATTTGCGCTTGAATTGTAACATCAAGAGCTGTTGTTGGTTCATCTGCAATTAAGATTCGCGGGCGGCATGCTAGCGCCATTGCAATCATAACTCTTTGACGCATACCACCACTTAATTGATGAGGATATGCTTTCGCTACCTTTTCAGGGTTTGGAATACCAACTTCACGTAATAAATCTACACTTTTTGCATATGATTCTTGTTTTGTCATTTCCTGATGAACTTGAAATACTTCGCCGATTTGGCGTTCAACAGTAAAGACTGGATTTAATGATGTCATTGGTTCTTGGAAAATAACAGATACTTTATTTCCGCGAATATATTGTAAAGTGTTGTCATTTGCTTTTGTAAGTTCAATGCCTTCCAAAAAGATTTTTCCTTCATGAATATATCCATTTCCGTCAAGAAGTCTTAAAATACTCATTGCGGAAACACTTTTTCCAGAACCACTTTCACCAACTATACCTAAGGTCTTACCTTCTTCTAGGGTATAAGAAACGCCATTAACTGCCTTCACAAGTCCTCTTTTAGTTTTGAAGAATGTATGCAAATTTTGAACTTCTAATAATGCCATACTCTTACCTCCTATTTTTCTCTCGATCTTGGGTCTACTGCATCACGGATTGAGTCACCAATTATATTTATACTAATTGTTGCAATACACAAGAATATTGATGGGAATACCCAACGCCACCAGAAGTTTCGAATTACATTCATGTCTTGAGCACCAGTTAGCATGTTACCCCACGATGGAGCTGGCAATTGTACTCCGAATCCTAAAAATGACAGTGCTGATTCTGTTAATAATGATCCAGCATAACCTAAGGTTGCATTTATAATTATAATCGTTAATACATTTGGAATTATGTGTCTAAAGATAATCGCTCTTGATTTAACACCTAATGCCTTCGCTGCAATAACGAATTCTTTTTCCCGTTCTGATAAAATTTGAGCACGAATTAATCTAGCTAGACCTGGCCAACTTAACACACCTAAGATGACCATGATGATGAACATTCTTTGGGTTGTAGTTAAATCTGGACGAGACTTATTTAAGATTGCAGAAAAAGTCATCGCTAATGGTAAGAATGGTATTGAACTCACGATTTCAGCCATACGCATCAAAATAATGTCAACTTTTTTACCATAGAAACCAGCAACACCACCAACGATGATACCAATTCCAGTTGAAATTAATACAGCAACCAAGCCAATTGTTAAGGAAATTCTTCCGCCATTCATTACACGTTCAAAGACGTCACGACCATATTCATCAGTACCAAATAAATAACCATTTAATCCCCACTTACCGATAAGATTTCCATTACTGTCTACTGCATAATTTGAGAAAAATCCCGTATATACAGCATATGCTCCAGCATTTGAAACCGTTAAATTATCAGGAACTGTAGCAGCATCATGTTTATTACTTCCCCATGAATATATTGAACCATCATCTAAAATAGCTGATAAATGTTGATAATTATCAGTCCCGATAGCTGATGTTGCTAAACTAACAATTCGCCCTTGAATGCTTGGGTCAAACTCTTTTTCTTTTGATAAATTATCTCCCCAAACAAAAATAGTACCATCTTCTCTTAATACAACAGCACTACCTGCAGTAGTTACTAATTGTTTAACGTTTTGAGTTTCTTGTTCCCATTCTGCTTTCATACTTAAAGGAACTTCAAGTGCACCTGTTCCAACAACTTTTATTGTTCCATCGTCAAGCAAGAAAGTAAGATTTCGACGTGAGAATCCAGCATTTACTGGTGTTAAATCTTTTAATTCTTCTATTAAATTATAATTGTGAGCAACGGTGTTACCCCAATAGAAAACTCTATTTTTGTTAGTAATAACTAATGTGAGTTGATTTCCACCAACGACAGTTAATACTCCACCATCATCTTTAATGGCTTGTTGAACATTAACAATCCCCATTCCTTTAACCATTAAATCAGTTGGAATAGTTGTTAATTTAAATGATAGAGTATCTGTTGCTCTACCAAAAGAAACTAATTCGCCATTTGTTTTTTCAATAATATAGTGAGTGTTACCAGACCAAATTCTTTCAGCTTTTAAACCCACTGTTAGTTGTTTTCCACGTTTTGCTTCATTAACTTTTCCTTGCGGAAATGCTTCAATAATATTGTTAATATCTATTCCCCAAATATATACGTTATTTTGTTTATCAATAGCCATTGAAGATGTAGCAGCTACGGCCATATCCTTAATGCCATTTTTTAATAATTGACTAGGGGCATTCATCAATCCGAATCCGGGACTTGTATTTGATTGTGATTTATTAATGTAGTAGATGTCTTCTTTTACAAAAATACTACCAATAAAACAGAATGAAAACACAAATATAAACATTATCAATCCCACGATTGCTAATTTCTTTTTAAAGAATTTTTTTATACTAACCTTTAATGGGCTTTGAACAGCTTCTTCTTCTAAAATTGATAGTTCTTTGCTTCTTCCAAAAAAACCACGAAAAACACTATTTTTGAGCCCTCTCCATATTACAATAAATACATCTTTAATATCATCTAATATACTATTTTTCTTCATATTAACCACCCAACTTAACTCGAGGATCTACCACTGTATATAACAAGTCTAACAAAAGATTACCAATTAATGCTAACATAGTATAAAACAAGTTCATTGCTAAGATAACTGCATAATCTGGTCCTTGCATTAGAGCATCATACAAAGTTCTTCCCATGCCTCTCCAGCCAAATATAGTTTCTGTAATTGTTGATCCACTAAATATTCCTAAAAACCATCCAGTCATAATTGTAACAACTGGGATTAAAGTATTACGAAAAGCATGAGAATAAATTACAACTTTTTCACGCAAACCCTTAGCACGTGCAGTTTTAATGTAATCTTGTTGCAACACTTCAATCATAGCACCACGAACATAGCGAGTTATACCCGCTAAAGAAGCAATGGTTAACGTGAATACAGGCAATATCATATATTTAATGGTATCCCATTGAAGTTGAATCCAATTCATCTTCGATCTTTCTATAATATTTGAAGAAGTTCCAGAACTTGGCAAAATACCGAGCCAGGCCGAGAAAACTAAAATTGAAATTAAAGCAATAAAAAAAATCGGTAATGACATTCCGACAACAGTGAATACTTGAACCCCATTATCAAATGTTGAATATTTTTTTATTGCAGATTGAATACCGAGTGGAAATGTAATTGCGAATACACACAACATAACCACAATATTCAGTTTTATTGTATTTTTCATAGGAGATTTTAGATATTGTAAAACTGGCTCATGAGTATAAAGTGTATACCCTAATTTCCCAGTTAATATACTTTTTAGCCATAAGAAATATTGAGTAATCAATGGTCTATCAACACCCAAATCAATTCGCGCTTGTATCATCATTTCCCGATAGAGAGGCGGATTGCTTTGTTTTAATGATTGATCTACGTAAGCATGAATTCTTGCTTCATCGCCTCCAGGAATGGATTTATACACAAAAAACAGAATTATGGTCACAATCATGGCTACAAGAAAAATGTAAAAAGTTCTTAATACAATATATCTAGACATACTTTCCCTCCTTTAAAAATTAGGGAGATTGGAAATACAAATTTTGCATTAACCAATCTCCAATAATTTAATATCTAATACTATTAATAATTTTTATTTTTTTGGCATTTTTGCGTATAGTACAGCACTAGTCCATTCCCATTCAGCAGTTACGTCATAATCTTCTAGATCATTAGTAAAGAATGCATGATATAGGTCAGAATATAATGGTAGAGTTGGCAATGTAATGTTGAATCTATATTGGAATTGTTGCCAAGCATATAGATAATCATCATCATTATCAGCTCTCATCATTCTTTCAGCTGCATCTAACATTTCTTCATCATAAATCATGTTGACGTTAGATCCGCCATCCCAGCCCCAATACTCAATTGAAACACTATAGTAAGGTTCGAAGATACCAGGATTGAAACCAGTTCCTAAGTTAACCATATGATATTCACGTTTGTCATCAGTTGGGTCATATTCAGGAATTAACCAATTGCCATCATCATCTTGTTCAGGAATTCCATAACCATCACCGTACATACCATAATAATGAGTATATAACATTGTATTGAAATCCATTGTATTATCAGTAATCTTTAAACCAATTGCTTTTGCATTTGGAAGCAATTGAGCGCGGATTAAGTCTGATACTGGGTTATTATCTGTATTTCCCCAAGGAACGATTAATGGAACATAAGTGTCACCAACTTTTTTATGACGAATTGGATCAGCTACGCTTTGATCAAATGCATTACCATTTGCATCATAAACCCATCCTTCTTCA